>Ga0208898_1000049_pt1 | contig 206049 bp, 185 predicted proteins | sample VirMetDEL_Mar_4_FD_184513 | JGI IMG/M metagenome (GOLD analysis project Ga0208898, IMG submission 184513) | Aqueous microbial communities from the Delaware River and Bay under freshwater to marine salinity gradient to study organic matter... | ecosystem: Environmental > Aquatic > Marine >...
TTCTTGACGACCATAGAGCATTGGAACCACCTGATCCCATCCCGAACTCAGCAGTGAAACGATGCATCGCCGATGGTAGTGTGGGGTTTCCCCATGTGAGAGTAGGTCATCGTCAAGATTAAATTCCAGAACCCCTGTTTGCTTATGCAGACAGGGGTTTTGTTTTGGGCGGTCGGAAAGGGCGCCTCATTGCGGTGGTCTTCAGTGCTTCCTTGGCAGTGTCTACTAAAGGCTTTTGTATCGCTCTCCTCAAGCTGCAAGATCGTACAAGAGCGCTCGACTCTTCCTTCGATAGTCTGACAACTCTCACCTACCAGAGGATCTGTCATGACTCAGCAGCACCCAGCACAACCTGTCAATCTCGCGCAAAAGGCTTCGCTCATCAGTGAGCAGTGGAGCCCGAGAGTCGTCGCCGAGATGAACGACTACCAGTTCAAGGTTGTACGCATCGAAGGCGAGTTCATCTGGCACTCACATCCAGAAACCGACGAGGCGTTTTTCGTGCTTGAAGGGACACTGCGCATCGACCTTCCGGACGGTCCCGTGTATGTGGCACCGGGTGAGCTGTATGTCGTTCCACGCGGAATAGAACATCGGACCGCCGCCGAAGGCGAAGCCAAATTGATGATGATCGAACCTCGCGGCATCTTGAACACCGGCCATGAAGGGGGAGACCGCACCGCCATGAACGACCTGTGGATCTGAAATCCCCCCGCTGTTCGAGGCCACCCTTGCCATCTGGTAACAGTGGCCTCATCCCCTGATGCTCGGTGCCGTCTGACTCAACGGCACCACACGGCTCTTCCCAGGTACCGTTGGGGAAATCGATGCAAAGTGTTTCTGCATTTTTGGTATGGTGCAGCACATTTTCACAAGGATTGAGCTTTTATCCGCAGGACGCGGCGTCGACCTTTTTCAACGAGATGCTGTAGAAATGCCTCAACCAATCCCGATCAAAGACCACGAAAACGAAAACCGCCTGGTCAACAAGCGCCTGCTCGCCTGCGCCTTGTTGGTGATCGGCATCACCTGCGCCCTGGTGGGCCGCCTGTATTTCCTGCAGGTCGTGCAATTCGACTATCACTCGACAATTTCTGAAAACAACCGTGTCCACGTACTGCCCATCACACCGACTCGCGGCTTGATCTATGACCGCAATGGCGTCGTGCTGGCCGACAACCGTCCAAGCTACAACCTGACCATCACCCGCGAGCGCACCACCGACCTCAAGGGCGAGCTGGACGCGATCGTCAGCCTGCTGCACCTGCCGGCAGAAGACCGTGCCGTATTCGACAAGGCGCTGAAGCAGGCGCGGCATCCTTTTGTTCCGGTTACGTTGTTTTATGAGCTGACCGAAGAACAGATCGCCGAACTCGCCGTCAACGAATTCCGCCTGCCCGGTGTAGACGTCGAACCGCAATTCGTCCGCCACTACCCCCTGGGCGCGCACTTCGCTCACTCCATCGGTTACGTTGGCCGCATCAACGAAAAAGAATCCAAAGCCCTCGACTCGGTGGAATACCGCGGCACGCAGTCCATCGGCAAGACCGGTATCGAGCGCTTCTACGAGTCAGAACTGCATGGTCATGTCGGCTATGAAGAAGTCGAGACCAATGCACAGGGGCGCGTACTGCGTGTGCTCAAGCATACCGATCCGATCCCCGGCAAAAACATCGTACTGAGCCTCGACGTCAAACTCCAGGAGGCGGCGGAAGAAGCGCTGGGCGATCGTCGTGGCTCCGTGGTAGCCCTCGACCCGCAAACTGGCGAAGTACTGGCGATGGTCAGCAAACCCAGCTTCGACCCCAACCTGTTCGTCACGGGCATCAGCTTCAAGGAATACGCCGCCCTGCATGATTCCATCGACCGGCCGCTGTTCAACCGCGTCCTGCGTGGTCTCTATGCGCCGGGTTCGACGATCAAGCCGGAAGTGGCCATCGCGGGTCTCGACAGCGGGGTAGTGACGGCCCAGACCCGCGTGTTCGATCCCGGTTACTATCAATTGCCCGACTTTGACCACAAATACCGCAACTGGAACCACAGCGGCGACGGTTGGGTGGATATGGACGCCGCCATCATGCGCTCCAACGACACCTATTTTTACGACCTGGCCCACAAGCTCGGCATCGACCGCCTGCACGACTACCTGGCCGAGTTCGGCCTCGGCCAGAAAGTCTCCCTGGACATGTTCGAAGAGTCGGCCGGCCTGATGCCGTCCCAGGCCTGGAAGCGCGCGACCCGGCGTCAGCCCTGGTTCCCGGGCGAAACGGTGATCCTCGGCATCGGCCAGGGTTATATGCAAGTCACGCCGCTGCAACTGGCCCAGGCCACTGCGTTGATTGCCAACAAAGGCGTGTGGAATCGGCCGCACCTGGCCAAGACCATCAACGGCGTGGCACCGGTGGACGAGCACCCGATGCCCAACGTGGTCCTCAAGAACCCGCGTGACTGGGAGCAGGTCAACCACGGGATGCAACTGGTGATGCACGACCCGCGCGGGATCGCCCGGGCAGCCGCGCAAGGCGCGCAATACCGCATCGCCGGCAAGAGTGGTACCGCGCAGGTGGTGGCGATCAAACAGGGCGAGCGCTACAACCGCGACAAAACCCAGGAGCGCCACCGTGACAACGCGCTGTTTGTCGGGTTTGCGCCAGCGGAGCACCCCCAGATCGTGATTTCGGTGATGATCGAAAACGGCGAGGCCGGTGGCCGCGTCGCAGGCCCGGTGGTGCGCCAGATCATGGACGCCTGGCTGCTCGACCACGAAGGCCACTTGAAGCCGCAATATGCGACGCCGAGCAAAGCCCCCGGCGACCCCCACGTCTGACTCACAGCTGCCATTCGTCCCACGGCTGCACGCCCTCATGCGCCAGCCACGGCACATCGTGGGCCGTCCAGATATGCGCGGTGGGCCTGATGCCTGGATCATCGTCCAGCGTCGCCACCCGCACAATCACATGGGGCTGATGCCCGCGCTCGGCCATCAGGTGTGAGCCACAGCGCGAGCAGAAGCGCCTGAATTTGCCTGGCGAGGATTCGAAGGCCGCCAACAGTTCTTCGCCCTGGGTCCAGCGAAAGTGCTCACGCATTACGCCGGCAGTGCTCACAAACGCTGCCGCATGCACCTTGCGACAGCTGTCGCAGTGGCAGTGGCTGATGGGCATGTCCAGGCTGTCCACCTGGTAGCGCACGGCTTTACAGAAGCAACTTCCATTCAACGGGTCAGTCATAACCTAAGGGCCTGGACAACAATGGGGGCATCATCATCGCGCAGAACCCAAGGTTGCGCATTGGTCGATGTCGCCTACTGTCAATGGAGGAGGTGACGTATGCACGTATCAGATCGTATAGAACGGAAAGTCCTACTGAACGCTCCACGCAAAAAAGTGTGGGAGGCACTCACCGATGCCGAGCAATTCGGCCGCTGGTTTGGCATCGCCCTCAAGGGCAAGACCTTTGTCGCCGGGGAAACGATCGAAGCGCCGATCACATACCCAGGTTACGAACACGTGATCTGGAAGGCCAGGATCGAACGCATCCTGCCGCAGACGCGGTTTTCTTTCTCGTGGCACCCCTTCGCTGTCGAAAAGGGCTTCGACTACGACAAGGAAACACCGACGCTGGTGGAGTTCACCGTTGAAGACCGCGCCCCGGGCATTCTGCTGCGGGTCGTTGAATCCGGCTTCGACACAGTGCCCGAAGCCCGCCGCCTGAAAGCCTTCAAAATGAATTCCCGCGGCTGGGACGAGCAAATGCGCAATATCGAAGGCTACCTGAGCCACTTCCATCAAGGCATCGCCTGAGGCGATTGCGCTCTGTGCGCGTTAACGTGCTGCGTTTGGCCGGATGCCGGGTAGAATCACGCCCTGAACGTGATTCCTGAGGTGCGGTACGGTGGATTTACAGCAGGGTTTTGTCCTGACCCGGCATTGGCGCGACACCCCGGCAGGGACGCAGGTCAGCTTCTGGCTGGCCACCGACCAGGGGCCGCGGCTTATTCGCCTACCCGTGCAAAGCTCGGTGATATTCATCCCCGAAGCCCATCGCAAGCCGCTGGATTGGCTACTCAAGGACGAGCGCGATATCGAATTGCGCCCGCTGGAGCTGTGCGATTTCCATCACCGCAAGGTATTAGGCCTCTACACCCGCCAGCATCGGCAACTGATGGACCTGGAAAAGCGCCTGCGCGCCGCCGGTGTCGATGTCTACGAAGGTGACGTGCGCCCGCCCGAGCGCTACATGATGGAGCGTTTCATCACCGCCCCCGTGTGGTTCGACGGCACGCCCGACGCCAGCGGCGCGTTGCTCGAAGCGCAGATGAAACCCGCCCCCGACTATCGTCCGCCGCTCAAACTGGTGTCCCTGGACATCGAGACCACCGCTCAGGGCGATCTGTATTCCATTGCCCTCGAAGGCTGCGGCGAGCGCCAGGTATACATGCTCGGCCCGCCGAACAAGAGCGACGCGGTGGACTTCAAGCTCGACTACTGCGACACCCGCGGCCAATTGCTCGAACGCCTCAACCAATGGCTGGCCACCCATGACCCCGATGCGATCATCGGCTGGAACGTGGTGCAGTTCGACCTGCGCGTGCTCCACGAACATGCCCAGCGCCTCAACGTGCCGCTCCTGCTCGGCCGCGGCGAAGAGCCCATGACCTGGCGCGAACACGGCAGCCGCAATCATTACTTCGCGGCCGCGGCGGGGCGGTTGATCATTGACGGTATCGAAGCGCTGCGCTCGGCCACCTGGAGTTTTGAATCCTTCAGCCTGGAAAACGTCGCGCAAACCCTGCTCGGCGAAGGCAAGGACATCTCCACGCCGTACCAGCGCATGGACGAGATCAACCGCATGTTCGCCGAGGACAAGCCGGCCCTGGCGCGTTACAACCTCAAGGACTGCGAACTGGTCACGCGGATTTTCGCCAAGACCGAGTTGCTCAAGTTCCTGCTCGAACGCGCCAGCGTCACCGGCTTGCCAGCCGACCGCAACGGTGGCTCCGTGGCCGCATTCACCCACCTGTACATGCCGCTGATGCACCGACAGGGCTTCGTCGCGCCGAACCTGGGCGACAAGCCGCCCCAGGCCAGCCCCGGCGGGTTTGTCATGGATTCACGCCCCGGCCTCTACGAATCGGTGTTGGTGCTGGACTACAAAAGCCTCTACCCGTCGATCATCCGCAGCTTCCTGATCGACCCTGTAGGCCTGGTCGAAGGCCTCAAGCACCCCGATGACAGTGCGTCGGTGGAAGGCTTTCGCGGCGCACGGTTTTCCCGCACCCGGCACTGCCTGCCCGCCATCGTCGCGCGCATCTCCGAAGGCCGCGAAGAGGCCAAGCGCGAACATAACGCACCGTTGTCCCAAGCGCTGAAAATCATCATGAACGCCTTCTACGGCGTGCTCGGCTCCAGCGGTTGCCGCTTCTTCGATACGCGCCTGGCGTCCTCGATCACCCTGCGCGGCCATCAGATCATGCGCCAGACCCGCGAACTGGTCGAAGCCCAGGGGTATGAAGTGATCTACGGCGACACCGACTCGACCTTCGTCTGGCTCGGCAGCGCGCATTCCCAGGAGGACGCCAGCCGCATCGGCCAGGCGCTGGTACGGCACGTCAACGATTGGTGGCGCGCACATTTGCACAACGCATTCGGCCTGCACAGCGCGCTGGAGTTGCAATACGAAACCCACTTCACGCGCTTCCTCATGCCGACCATTCGCGGCGCCGAGGAGGGCAGCAAGAAGCGGTACGCCGGGTTGGTGGTGCGCGGCGATGGCAGCGAAGAGATGGTCTACAAGGGTCTGGAAACCGTGCGCAGCGACTGGTCGCCCCTGGCCCGGCAATTCCAGCAGGAACTCTACCAGCGCATCTTCCACCGCCAGCCCCATCAGGATTACGTGCGCGACTACATGCGGCGCACCTTGAGCGGCGAATTCGACGAGTTGCTGATCTACCGCAAGCGCCTGCGCCGCCGGTTGGACGACTACGAGCGCAACGTCCCGCCCCACGTGCGCGCCGCGCGCCTGGCCGACGACTACAACGACCGCATGAACCGCCCGCGTCAGTACCAGCGCGGCGGTTGGATCAGCTACGTGATCACCGTCAACGGCCCGGAGCCGCTGGAGGTGCGCCAGGCCCCGATCGACTACGACCACTACGTCACGCGGCAATTGCAGCCGGTGGCCGATGCGATTCTGCCGTTTGTGAATGACGACTTCGGCACCCTGGTCGGCGGGCAAATGGGCCTGTTCTGAAGTACTTGCCTCGCGTGGCTAAGCGGCTACGCTGTTGGCGTGCTCGGCAACTGCTACATGACATTCAGGAGGAACCCCCATGTACACGCTCTACGGCACCGACGACTCCGGCTCATGCATGATTGAAATTGCCCTGCCGCGTTGCGCGGTGCCGTGGCATCGGGTGGACGCCAGCTCCTGGCAGGACGGCGAAGGCAGTGCAGCGCTCGCACGGATCAACCCGCTCAAACAGATCCCCACGTTGGTGACGCCGGACGGCCAGGTGCTGACGGAAAGCGCGGCGATCCTGATCCACCTGGGCCTGGAATTCCCGGCCGCCAACCTGCTCGCCGGCAACCGCGGCCAGATCCTCCGCGGCCTGGTGTACATCGCCGCCAATTGCTACTCGGCGATCGGCATCATCGACTACCCGCAACGCTGGCTGGGCAACGCCGATGAGGCGGCGCAAGCGCAATTGATCAGCGGCACGCGCGACTACCTGCACCAGGCCTGGAGGGTGTTCGCCGATCAGTTTGCCGACCAATTGTTCGCCCCCGACCAACAGCCGAATGCCCTGGGCATCATGGCGGCGGCGGTGTCGCACTGGGATGCGGCGCGAGAGGCGTTGCAAGCCTCGCGGCCGGCGTTCGCCCAGACCCTGGCCCGGGTGGACGCCGACCCGCTCGTCGCGCCGGTGTTCGCTCGGCATTGGCCGCAGCAATGACAGTGCCGCGTCCTATCGCCTGGCACGTCACGCGCTGGTGCGACGACCCCTATAGCCAAGGTGCCTACAGCGCAATGTTGCCGGGAGGCGATGTCAGCCTGCGGCGCCTGCTCTCGACGCCGATTGATAATCGTCTGTTCCTCGCTGGCGAAGCCTTCAACCACGATCATTGCGCCATGACCCACAGCGCTTGGGACAGTGGCATCCGCGCGGCGGATGCGGTGGCCGGCACCCGTGCCCGCAGGGTCATCGTTATCGGTGCCGGGTTTGCCGGCCTGAGTGCCGCACGTGCGTTGCAGGCGCAGGGTTTGGAGGTGCGCGTACTCGAGGCGCGCAACCGCATCGGCGGGCGCGTGAACAGTGTGGCCCTGGGTGACCATACGGTGGATGCGGGGGCCGCCTGGTTGCAGCACTATGCCCTCAACCCGCTGGCCCGACGTGCCGAGCAGTTGGGCCTGGAGCGACGGCCTACCGATTTCTCGCAACCATTGGCTGCCGCGTGGGACGGCCCCGTACCGGACATCAATGGCGCGTATGAACGCTTGAAACAGGCCATTGATCGTCATCAACCCTTGGCGCAGGGCATCGATCAATACCTTGCGACCCTCAATGCCCCCGAACGCCGCGCTGCCCGCTATGCCATCGACGCTAACCTGATCCTCGAAGCCGGGTTGCCCCTGGACCAGTTGTCGACGCATACGCTCGACGAGGAGGGCGTTGGCCACGGCGACCAGTTTCTGCCTCAAGGCTATCGGCAATTACTGGAAGACGCCGCCAGCGGCCTGAATATCCACCTCAATCACCCCGTGCAGCACGTTGCCTGGGACGAGCACGGCGTGTGGGTCGATGCCCTCAATGCAGATGCCTGCATCTGCACGGTGCCGATACCGGTACTCAAACACCTGCACTTTACGCCAGGCTTGCCGACGGCTTACCGAGAGGCCCTGGCGTTTTTTACCATGGGCCGCCTGGAAAAGGTCGTGCTGCAATTCGACCAGCGCTGGTGGCCGGTTTCCCGCGATGGTTATCTGCGTTGGTACGATCACCCCGCCAATTGGGGGGAGTGGCTGGATTTGACCGATGCCGTGGGTGCGCCGCTGATTGCCGGGTTGATTGCCGGTGATGCGGTGGACCGGCACTATCGAGGCCAGCTTGACGAGCAGATCGCACTGCAAGCCAGCGAAAAACTTGCGGCCTGGGCCTGCGCAATCAAAGGAAACAATGACTGCTAGCACTCGTCCCCCCTTGCGTAGCCGGCGTCCTGACCTACGCTTTCTCAAGGCGGTGTAGGAATCATCCTTGAATTTGGCTGTCGCAGACATGAAACTCAAGAACCCTGCATGGAATTCAAAGGAGGTACGCATGCTCATCCGGTCGCTGACCCTGGCTACCTTGATGGCTTTTACGGGGCCGTTGTTGGCTGCTGATGATATCAACCCGCTCAAGCAGGATTTGGGCAAGGCCCGGCCGTTGGTGGTGGTGGAGCTTGATTCCGGCAATGACACATTGGCCAAGCTCAAGAAACAGCTGGACGAGCCTGCCACCAAGCAGTCCTTTGAAGAGCGCGGCATGGTGTTGTACACCGTGAAGTTCGGCAGCATCGGTGCCGAAGGGGAGAAGTTCGCCAAGGACCCCAAGGACAACAAGAAGCTTGCCCCGCCTGAAACCAACGCGCTGATCCGCGCCCTCAAATTAGGCGCCGGCAGCGGCACCAAAGTGATCCTGGTCGGCAAGGACGGCGAGAAGAAAGTCGAGAAGACCGTGCCGCCGGATACCCTCAACGTGAGCGAGTTTTTCAGCGCCATCGACCAGATGCCGATGGCCGAGAAAGAAGCGGCTGCCGTTGCGGAACCCGAACCTGTCGTCCCCGCGCCAGGCAAGAACGCCAAGCCCGCCAAACCGGCGAAGCCCGGCAGCAAACCGGCCCCTCAGCCATTGGATGACTGAGGCTTATCCTTCGGCGGGCGCGCGCCCATAGATATCGTCGAAGCGCACAATGTCGTCTTCGCCCAGGTACTCGCCGCTCTGCACCTCGATCATCACCAGCTCGATGCTGCCGGGGTTGGTCAGGCGGTGTTTGTTCCCGGCCGGAATGTAGGTGGACTCGTTGGCGTTGATCAACAATTCCCGCTCGCCATTGGTGATCTGCGCGGTACCGCTGACCACCACCCAGTGTTCGCTGCGGTGGTGATGCATCTGCAGCGACAGTGACGCCAGCGGCTTGACCACAATGCGCTTGATCTTGAAGCGCGCACTTTCCTCCAGCACCGTGTAGGTGCCCCATGGCCGCGTCACCGTGCGGTGCAGGTTGTACGCCGGATGGTTCTGGCGCTTGAGCTCGGCCACGATGTGGCGCACATCCTGGCTGCGGTGGGCATCGGCGATCAGCAGGGCGTCGGCGGTGTCGACGATGATCAGGTCGCGCACGCCCACCACGCCCAATACCCGCCTGGGCGAGTCGATGTAGCAGTTGTGGACGTCATGCAGAATCGCTTCGCCATTGACCTGATTGCCCTGGGCATCGCTGGGGGTGAGCTGGCGCAGGGTTTCCCAGGAGCCGATATCGCTCCAGCCGATATCGCAGGGCACCACGGCCACCTGCGTGGACTTCTCCATCAGCGCCACGTCGATGGACAGGTCCGGTGCGCCGCCGAAGCCATCGGCATCCAGTTCGCGCTGGCGTGAGGTCGTATTCTGCAGGCTCTGGCTGTGCGCCAGCGCGGCCTTGGCGGCCGCCAGCACCAGCGGGGCGTGGGTGGTCAGCTCGTTCACCAGGGTGCTGGCCTTGAAGCAGAATATGCCGGCGTTCCACAGGTGCTGGCCGCCGTCGAGGTAGCCTTGCGCGGTGGCCAGGTCGGGTTTTTCGACAAAGCGTTTGACCCGGTTTCCCGCACTCAACGCGGCGCCTTGTTCGATGTAGCCGAAGCCGGTTTCCGGGCGATCAGGCTCAATACCGAAGGTCACCAGGTAGCCGGCTGCGGCCAGCTCGCGGGCCTGGCTCACGGCCGCGGCGAACGCGCTTTCATTGAGGATCAAGTGGTCGGCGGGCATCACCAGCAACGGTGCGTCGTCGCCGAAGTGCTCCAGCACATGCAGCGCCGCCACCGCCATCGCCGCTGCCGTGTTGCGGCCGAAGGGCTCCAGCAACAAGTCCAGGGGCAGGCGGGCTGTGTTCACCAGGCGGTAGTCATCCAGCGTGCGAAACAGCAGGTCACGGTTGGTGACCGTCAGCACGTTTTCCACCCCGGGCAGGCGGCTGGCGCGCAGGAAGGTTTTCTGCAGCAGGCTCTGGCCATCGCGCATACGCATGAACGGCTTGGGCATGTTTTGCCGGGAAACTGGCCACAGTCGGGTACCCGAACCGCCGGAAATGATGCAGGGAATTAATCCGTCGTGGGTATTCATCAATAAACTTCTTGGGGGGAAAGGGCAGCCCGCGCTTCGGAATCGAGCTTCGTCGCAATCGCGCTGCCCCGTATCATCGGCGACCCGCCGCGCAGCGGCAACTGCGACGCGTATCAACCCAGGCGCGCTGCCGCCCGCGCAGTGATTTCTGCGCGGACCTTGCGCGACTCTGCCGTGCATTTGTTGGCCTCTTCCAGCACGGCCTTCGGCGCGGTATCCGGCCGGCCGGCATTGAACGGTGGCGCCGGGGCGTATTCGATCTGCAACTGCACCAATTGCGCTGTCGCTTCGTCGTACAGCTCAGCGGCCAGGGTCAGGGCGAAGTCGATCCCCGCAGTGATCCCGCCGCCGGTGAGCAGGTTGCCGTCACGCACCACGCGCGCCTGAACCGGAATGGCGCCGAGCGGGGCGAGCAGGTCGTGGTAGGCCCAATGGGTGGTGGCCTTGCGCCCGCGCAGCAAACCGGCCGCACCGAGCACCAGCGAACCGGTGCATACCGAGGTGACATAACGCGCGGTGAGCGCCTGGGCCCTGAGGAAGTCGAGGGTCTGCGGGTCTTCCATCAACGGGCCGACGCCGCTGCCGCCAGGGACGCAGAGCACATCCAGGTGTGGGCAATCGGCGTAGGTCATGGTCGGCGTGAACACCAGCCCGGTGCTGGAGGTAACCGGCGAAAGGTCTTTCCACACCAGGTGCAACTTCACATCCGGTAGTGAGCCCAAGACGTCATAGGGGCCGGTGAGGTCCAGTTGCTGGATGCCGGGGAACAACACAAAGCCGATCTGCAAGGTCATGAATGAAGCTCCGATAAGGGGTGGACGGTTTCACTCTAGAGGCCTAGGCTTTGGCGAATACGCCATTGAACCCACGAATCACGCCAAACATGCCGCGCATCATTCATGTACTCGCTTTTGATAATGCCCAAGTGCTCGACGTGACCGGGCCCTTGCAGGTGTTCGCCTCGGCCAACGACCTTGCGCGCCAGCGCGGTGCGCCGTTGCCCTACGCGGTTTCGGTGATCGCCGCCCAGGCGGCGCCGGTGATGACCTCCGCCGGCCTGGCGCTGGTGGCCGAGCCGTTGCCCGCCGTCGACACGCCTTGCGACACCCTGCTCATCGCCGGCGGCTGGGGTGTCTATGGCGCCGCCGAAGACCTGGCGCTGGTGGACTGGGTGCGCGAAAAAGCCCGGCACACCCGGCGCATGGCCTCGGTGTGTACCGGGGCTTTTCTGCTGGCGGCCAGTGGCTTGCTCGACGGCTGTCGCGTGGCGACGCACTGGACACGCTGTGAAGAGCTGGCGCGCAAGTTCCCGGCGCTGACGGTGGAGGCCAACCCGATTTTCATCCAGCAGGGCACCGTGTGGACGTCGGCCGGTGTAACCGCCGGGATCGACCTGTGCCTGGCCTTGGTGGAACAAGACCTGGGCCGCGCCGTGGCCCTGGAAGTCGCGCGGCACCTGGTGGTCTTCCTCAAGCGCCCCGGTGGCCAATCGCAGTTCAGCGTGACCTTGTCATTGCAAAAAGGCGACAGCCGCTTTGCCGAGTTGCACGCGTGGATCGCGGAGCACCTGACCCTCGACCTGACCCTCGCCACCCTGGCCGCCCAGGCCGGCATGAGCGAGCGCAGCTTCGTGCGTCACTACCGCGCCGAAACCGGCCAGACCCCCGCGCGCGCGGTCGAGCTGATCCGCGTCGAAACCGCCCGCCGGCAACTGGCGGACAGCAGCACATCGATCAAACGCATCGCCGTGCAGTGCGGGTTCGGTTGTGAAGAGACCTTGCGGCGCAGCTTCCTGCGGGTCTTGTCAGTCACGCCGCAGGCTTATCGCGAGCGCTTTTCGCCAGCGGCCTAGGCGAGCAATTCCAGAAGTGCCTCAAGGGTCGCTTGCGGCGCTTCCTGAGGGATATTGTGGCCGACGCCGGGCAACACCTGCCGCCGATAGAAGCCGCTGAAGTGCTGCGCGTCGTCATCCTCCAGCGGCGGCGGGCCCACGCCATCATCGGCGCCGCACAGCGAAATCGTCGGCACCGCGATCGGCGGTTGCAGCGCCAGCGCCTGTTCGATGGGCGCCAGTGCGGGATCGCCCGGTGCATACATGAAGCGGTGACGGTAGGAATGAATCACCACGTCGACAAAGTCCGGGTTATCGAACGATGGCGCACTCTGGCCATAGAGGCTGGGGCCTGCCGCCCAGGAGGGCGACCACAGTGACCACAGCAATTGGCAAAACGCCCGGCGATTGGCGGTCAACCCATCCACGCCACGCTGGGTGTGGAAGTAGTACTGGTACCACAACCGATGCTCCGTCTCTGGCGGCCTGGGCTCGAGCGACTTGGCAATGTCCTGGATGTTGTAGCCGTCCCCGCTCACCAACCCGCGCACGCGCTCCGGCCACAGTGCCGCGACAATACAGGCGGCACGCCCACCCCAGTCGTAGCCCGCCAGGGTGGCCCGCGGGATACACAGCGCATCCATGAACTCCAGCAGGTCCTTGGCCAACGCCGCCTGTTGCCCGGAGCGCATCACCTGCGCGTTGATAAACCGCGTCGGGCCATAACCACGCAGGTACGGCACCCACACCCGACAGCCGCGCTCGGCCAGGGCCGGGGCGATATCGTCATAGCCGCGAGGGTCGTAGGGGAAGCCATGCAGCAGGATCACCGGTTCACCGTCGACGGGGCCGTGGGCTTCATACGCCACATCGAGCATTGAGGTGCGTACATAAAACAGCGCAGGGGCGATGGGCATGATGGGCTCCTATCGGTTGGGCGATGACTGCCGATGACACTACCGCCGATCCATTAACGCCACAAGGCTGAGAGGGTCGAGGGCCAAGAGTGTCCGGCATTCAGGTCGCCCGACCCACCGTCATCGCAGCCTCGCTGACCCTCGACGGGTGGCGTTCAAGGCTGCCACACCGTCTTCGCGCCGCTCAACTTGCGGTCCAGAAACGTTGCCGCGCTGATCAGTGCCAAATGGCTCAACGCCTGCGGCGTATTGCCCAGGTGGCGCGCCTGGTTGTCGAACTCTTCGGCGTACAACCCCAGCGGGTTGGCGTAGCGCAGCAGCTGCTCAAACTCCAGATGCGCCTTTTCGACCTGCCCGGCGCGGGCCAGGCATTCGACGTACCAGAACGAGCAGGCGGCAAACGCGCCTTCGGTGCCTGGCAGGCCGTCGATCCGGCTGTCGTCGTTGCGATAGCGATAGACCATACCGTCGCGCACCAGGCTTTTCTGGATCGCTGCCAGCGTCGAGAGCCAGCGCGGGTCGGTGGCGGCGACGAAGCGCATCAGCGGCATGAGCAGCATCGAACCGTCCAGCGCGGTGCTGCCGGTATGCTGCACAAAGTGCCCGCGTTCTTCGTTCCAGAAATTGCCCCAGATATCCGCGTAGATCGCCTGGCGCGTCTGGTCCCAGCGCGCGAACGGCGCTGGCAGCGAGCGTTTGGACGCCAGGCGGATCGCACGGTCCAGCGCCACCCAGCACATCAGCCGCGAGTGCAGGAAGTGGTGCTGCTCGCCGCGCATTTCCCAGATACCCACGTCTTTGCGGTTCCAGATATCACAGACCTGATCCGCGAGTTCGACCGTGTGTTTCCAGCCGTCGTGGGAAATGGCTTCGCCGTATTTGTTGACCAGATAAATCGCGTCCATCAACTCGCCGTAGATGTCCAGTTGGACCTGGTCGAACGCCTCATTGCCGATACGCACCGGCGTCGCGCCGCCATGCCCGCGCAGGTGCGTCAGCTGAGTTTCGGGCAGTTGCTGGCGGCCGTCGATGCCATACAGGATGTTGATCTTGACGGGCTGGTCGCTGCAGTCGCTGACCCGCCCTCTGAGCCAACGCATGTAGTGGTTGGCTTCGTCGACAAACCCCAGGCGCATGAACGCGTAGACCGTGAACGAGGCGTCACGGATCCAGGTGTAACGGTAGTCCCAGTTGCGCTCGCCGCCGGGCGATTCGGGCAGGCCGAAGGTGGCGGCGGCGATGATTGCGCCATGTTTGCGCGAGGTCAAAAGCTTCAAGGCCAGGGCCGAGCGGTTGACCATTTCGCGCCAGCGCCCGCGGTAGTTCGATTGCGCGATCCATCCGCGCCAGAACGCCACGGTGTGCGTCAACGCCAGGTCGGTGCAGCTGCTGTCGACGCGCGGGTCGTCCTGCCCGCCGAGGACGAATTCGGCGCCTTCTTCCTGGGCCAGGACGAAGCTGGCCACTGCGGCGTTGTCTTCGACCTGCAGTGCGTGGCTGCTCGACAAGCGCAGACCGGGCTGGCCGTGGGCGGCGAAACACACCGTGCCGTTGTCGAAGCTGGCGTGGGTGGGCGCGCGCGCATAGTCATGACGCACGGCGCAGCGCAGGTGGATCGTCACCTGGCCGCTGACCGCACGCACGCGGCGAATCAACAGGGGCAGGTCGTCTTCCTCACCGATGGTCAACAGGTCAGTGATCTCCACCACGGCGTCATCGCTGAGCCAGCGGGTCTGCAGCACGTTGGTGTCGGGCAGGTAGATCTGTTCGCGGCGGGCGTTGGGCAGGTCTGGCGTGAGCTGGAAAATGCCGGCGTCGGGCGTGTCGAGCAGCGCGCAGAAGATCGACGGGCTGTCGAATTCCGGCCAGCAGAAAAAGTCGATGCTGCCCTTGTCGTTCACCAGGGCGGCGCTGCGCATGTCGCCGATGATGCCGTGGGCGTCGATGGCGCTCTGTGGCTCGTGCTTGAAATCAACCATTGCCGCCCCCGGTCACCAGGGCTACTTGTTGCTGCCGCGAGAGATGCATCCGTTACCCACCGTTGAGTTGCGTTCAGTTAGCTGACTGGCGGGGCAGGGCACAAGTTCACCGAAAAACACCACAACTTGGCTGGCGCTCGCGGTAAATGACACACCACTGCGCCAGCAGAACCCATTCACTTCTCCCATTGCTCAAGCAGAATCGAAACAAATTTCTCTGCCGCTGGAGATAACGAGGCTCCACGACGGTAAACCAGTCCCAATGAACGGTTCACAATGGGCTCTATCAACGGGATGCTGACCAATGTCGGATGATCCACGGCAGGCATCGCCAGGCTCGGCACGGCCGAGACACCGAGGCCGGCTTCCACCAGGCCCAGCGACGTCGAAAGGTGTTGCACCTCATAGAACCACTGCGGGCGCCAGCTCAAGCCCGATAACGCATGATCGAGCAACATCCGGTTGCCGCTCAGGCGTCCGACCCCGATCAAGCGGTAATTGCTGAGTTCAGACCAGGTCACCGCGCTACGTTCCGCCAGTTCATGATCGCGTCGACACGCCAATACAAAAGGCTCGTCGACCAATGGCACAAATTCTATGTCGGGGTGCTGGCCGCTCATCATGTTGATGCCGAAGTCGGCTTCTCCGCGCAGCACAGCCTCCAGGCCTTCGTTGGCACTGAGGTCGAGCAGGCGGATACGGATTTGCGGATAGCGCTCGTTGTAGAGGCGGATGACCGAAGGCAGGAAGTAGAAAGCTGCGGTCGGGATGCAGGCAAGGGTGACCCGTCCGCTCTGTCGCTCTGCCAGCTCTCGGATGTTGAGTATCGAGTCGTCGAAGTCGTCCAGCAGGCGGCGTGCCTTGGGTAGAAAGTCCCGACCAACGCTCGTGAGACTCACCCTTCTGGTGGTGCGATCGAGAAGGGCGGTTCCCAAGCCTTCCTCCAGTTTTTTCATCCTCCGGCTCAGCGCCGGCTGGGACAGGTGCAATGCATCGGCAGCCTCGTGGAAGCTCCCGAGTTCGGCGATTTTCACGAACGATCGTATGTCATTTAGCTCATATTGCATTTTTTATAACTCGATGGAAGAGGGCGGCGGCGTTCAATCATCCTAAGTTTGTCATTCGCTAAACGCAATAATCAGGCTGATATTTGCATTGGAAACATTTTTCAAAGCCTGCGACTCTTGCCTCAAGAGCATTAATCAACCCGATTGATCAATAAGAGTCAGTGGTCATGCAACGAATTCCTTGTGTGCTTATGCGCGGCGGTACGTCCAAGGGGCCAGTATTTCTCGCCTGGGACCTGCCTGATGCGATCGAACAGCGTGATGAGCTGCTGCTCAACCTGATGGGCTCCGGCCATGAGCTGGAAATTGACGGCATTGGCGGTGGGAGCCCGCAAACCAGCAAGGTCGCCATCGTCAGCCCATCGCTGCACCCGGACGCGGATGTCGACTATTTGTTCGTGCAGGTGATGGTTTCCCAGCGTCGAGTCGATACCGCACCCAATTGCGGCAATATGCTTTGCGCCGTTGGCCCGTTTGCGGTCGAGCAGGGGCTGGTCAAGGCGTCTAAAGGCCTGACGCGTGTACGTATTCGCAACCTCAACACGGGGACGTTTGTGAACGCAGACGTACACACTCCCGAGGGGACCGTCAGCTATGAAGGCGACACCGCCATTGATGGCGTGCCGGGGACTGCCGCTCCCGTGCAGCTGACCTTCCTGGATGCCGCGGGCAGCAAAACCGGTAAGCTGTTCCCGACGGGGCAGACTCAGGACCTGATCGACGGTGTCCCGATGACCTGCATCGACATGGCGATGCCGATGATGATCATCGAGGCTGGCCAATTGGGTAAACGTGGGGACGAAAGCCCTGCTGAACTGGATGCCGACAAAGCCTTCCTGGGGCGCCTGGAGTCTCTGCGGCTGCAGGCCGGCCTGGCCATGGGTTTGGGCGACGTCAGTGATAAAGTGATCCCCAAGCCCGTACTGGTGTCGCCGGCCAAGGCGGGCGGCACCCTTCAGGTGCGCTATTTCATGCCGCACAACTGCCACCGGGCACTGGCGATTACCGGCTCTATCGGCTTGGCCACCGCGTGCGTCAGTGAAGGCAGCGTGATTGCTCAATTGCTTGGCGGGGTGAGTGAGCCGCGCTTGAAACACGTTCGAATTGAACATCCCAGTGGCGCAATAGACGTTGTACTGTCCTACACCGGGGCTCAGGGTGAGACAATTCGCGCTTCGGTAGTGCGAACATCGCGCAGGCTGTTCTCCGGTTTTGTCTACGCCGCGGCTTCCCAACGACTTGCCGGATAACGTCCTTTAGTCATTGTCGTTTCTGCATCAGCACAATTCTAAAAATGGGTGATGCCATGAAGTTTGTAAAATCGCTCTACGTCCAGATTCTCTTCGCCGTGCTGTTGGGCGTGCTGGTCGGGCATTTCTGGTCACAACAGGCCATAGCCTTGAAGCCGCTGGGTGATGCCTTCATCAAGCTGATCAAGATGATGATCGCTCCCGTGGTGTTCTGCACCATCGTCACCGGAATCGCCGGCATGAGCGACAAGCGCTCCCTCGGGCGTTTGTTGAGCAAGACCATGTTGCTGTTCCTGGGCCTGACCGTGATCAGCCTGATCATCGGCCTAGTGGCGGTCTATCTGTTCAAGCCCGGTGTGGGCATGAACATCGACCCTACCCAGTTGAGCACCAAGGGGCTGTCGCACTACACCGATTCTGCGGCGAAGCTGGGCGTGGTCGAGTTTTTCATGCACATCATCCCCGACACGTTCATCGGTGCTTTCAATAAAGGTGAGGTGCTGCCGGTTCTATTCATTGCGGTGCTGTGCGGGTTTGCGCTTTCGGCCATTGGCGAGCGCGGCAAGCCGCTACTGGATGTACTGGAATCCGCTTCGCACATGGTCTTCAAGATCTTCTCCTACCTGATGCGCTTTGCGCCGATCGGTGCCTTTGGTGCCTTGGCGTTCACGGTCGGGCAGTACGGCATTACCTCGTTGGGCTCGTTGGCCAAGCTGATCATGACGCTGTACATCGCCTGCGCATTCTTCGTGTTTGTGGTGCTGGGGAGCATTTGCCGCGCGCATGGCTTCAGTCTGTGGAAGTTGCTGCGCTACTTGCGCGAAGAGTTCCTGGTGGTCCTCGGCACGTCGTCCACCGAGCCGGTAATGCCGCGGATGTTGGAAAAACTCCAGGCCCTGGGTTGCAACAAAGGCGTGGTCGGGCTGGTACTGCCCACGGGTTACTCGTTCAACCTCGACGGTACGGCGATCTACCTCTCGCTGGCGGCGGTGTTCATTGCCCAGGCCTGCAACATCGACCTGAGCCTGACCCAGACCGTGACCATGCTGGCAATCATGCTGCTGTCCTCGAAAGGCGCCGCCGGTGTCACCGGCTCCGGTTTTGTCGCACTGGCGTCAACGTTGACGGTCATTCACGACATTCCCTTGGCCGGCCTTGCCTTGCTGATCGGTATCGACCGCTTCATGTCGGAAGCCCGGGCCTTGACCAGCCTGGCCAGCAATGCGGTGGCGACCGTGGTGATGTCCCTCTCGGAAAATGCCTGCGATCGCGAAGTACTGATGCGCACGCTGGACGGCAAACCTTCCCCCATTGCCATCTCGGCCCAGAACCCGGACTGGGATGGTGTGACGGTCACGGACCGCGTCTGACCGGTCGCGGCTGCGCCGAGACACCTTAAACACCTCAAATAAACATTTCCCGCCAGGCACAACTGGCGGGCGCGGAGTCGTGCGCCTGTGCGTCGGCCCCGTTACTTATAAGAACAAGAGAACTGACTTATGCTCGCATTACTTGGCTTGGCCATGGTGGTGGTTTTCACCTTCCTGATAATGACTAAACGGCTGTCGCCGATTGTCGCCCTGACGCTGGTTCCGATAGTGTTTGCCGTGATTGGCGGCTTCGGCGGCACTACCGGCAAGATGATGCTCGACGGCTTGAAAATGGTCGCACCGTCGGCCGCGCTCCTGCTGTTCGCGATCCTGTTTTTCGGCTTGATGATCGACGCCGGCCTGTTTGACCCGCTGATTCGCAAGATCCTCAAGCGCGTCAACGGCGACCCGATGAAAATCGCTGTCGGCACCGCGTTGCTTTCGCTGGTGGTGGCTTTGGACGGTGACGGCACCACCACCTACATGATCACCTGCGCAGCCATGCTTCCGCTGTATAAGCGCATCGGCATGAACCCGATGATTCTGGCGACCATTTCCATGCTTTCGCTGAGCATCATGAGCGGCATGACCCCCTGGGGAGGGCCCGCGACCCGCGCGATCGCGGCGCTGGGCCTGGATGCCGGGGCCTACTTCGTGCCCTTGCTGCCGACCATGATCGGCGGCGCGATGTGGGTGGTGTTCACCGCGTTCCTGCTGGGCCGCGCCGAGCGCAAGCGCATCGGTAACATTCAATTGGAGAGCGGCGGCGGTAACTGCTACATCAACGCAATACTCGAGGACACGCCGCACAAGCGCCCGAAACTGGCCTACGTCAACCTGCTGCTGGTCATCGCGGTGATGGTCGCGCTGGTGATGGGGATCATGCATTCCGCGATCCTGTTCCTGATCGGGTTCGTCCTGGCGCTGATGATCAACTATCCGCAACTGGACATTCAGAAGGAACGCATCCTTGCCCATTCGGGCAACGCCATGACGGTCGTATTGTTGGTGTTTGCCGCCGGCATCTTTGCCGGGATTTTCTCTGGCACGAAGATGGTCGATTCTCTCGCGCAGACACTGGTTGACTGGATTCCGCCGTCCTGGGGGCACCTGTTCCCGCTGGTCGTGGCCGTTACCAGCATGCCGCTGACGTTCGTCCTGTCCAACGATGCCTACTACTTCGGCGTGGTGCCTATCCTGGCCAACGCCGCCGCGGCCTACGGCATTGATCCGCTGGAGATCGCCCGCGCATCGATTCTGGGGCAGCCGGTGCATCTGATGAGCCCGTTGGTCGCCTCGACCCTGTTGTTGGTCGGGATGGTCGATCGCGACATCGGCGATTTCCAGAAAGCCACCGTCAAGTGGGCCGTGCTCACCTCATTGGTCATCACGGCGCTGGCTTTGTTGACCGGGGCGATCAGTCTCTTCACCTGATTCAACCCAACCTCCTGTTTTTCACTGACGCGCCTCACCCGCGAGGCGCGCGATCTCCTGCACGCCAAATAACAACAATGAGTAGTTTGCTATGAACACTGTACATACCCAACGGGTGCTGTTTTCACTGCTTGGTTTGTTGCCGCTGGCCAGTGCCAGCGCCGAAGGATTTATCGATGACAGCAAGCTCAAGCTGCAATTGCGCAACGTCTATTTCAATGAAAACTTTCGCGACGAGCATGGCTTGAGTGCCCGATCAGCCAGGACCGCCAAGAGCGAACGCACCGAATGGGCCCAGGGATTCCTGCTGGATTACCAGTCGGGATTCACTCCAGGCACCGTTGGGTTTGGGGTGGATGCCCTGGGCCTGCTCGGGGTCAAGCTCGACTCTGGACGTGGCCGCAGCGGTACAGGCTTGTTGCCGGTTCACGCTGACGGGCGGGCGGCCGACGAGTTCGCCAGCCTGGGCATGACCGCCAAGGCCCGACTGGCCAAGACCACGCTCAAATACGGGACCTTGCTGCCCAAGACACCGGTACTGATCTACAACGATGCGCGTCTGATGCCGCAAACCTACCAAGGCGCACAGATCAACAGCCTCGACATCGAGAACCTCAGCCTCACCGGAGGCCACCTCGATCGATTCAAGCTGCGTGACTCCACCGACAGCATGCCGATTGTGCCCGACGGCTATAGCGGCGCTGAATCCGGGGACTTCAGTTATGCCGGCGGAGAATACAAGCTGGGGAAAAACATTCGCCTGAGTTACTTCTACGGCGAACTGGAGAACTTCTACCGGCAGCATTTTGCCGGCATCCAGCACGATCTACCCTTGGGCGGCGGCGTGCTGACCAGTGATCTGCGCTACTTCAACAGTGTCGATAGCGGCTCTGCCTACGGCGGCAAGATCGATAACAACATGCTCAGTGGGCAACTGTCCTACGCCATTTCCGGGCATACCTTCGGTGGCGGGTATCAGACCCTCAGCGGGGATGCCGGGTTGCCATACATCAGTGGCGCGACCGTCTATTCGTTCAGCAACGCCGGTATCGGTAAGTTCATCGAAGAGGACGAGAAGACCTGGATGCTCAACTACGGCTTCAACTTCGCCGCCCTGGGTGTCCCCGGCCTGACCTTTTTCACGCGCTACCTGAGCGGTAACGACGGTAAGTCCAACACCACGGTCAAGGAATGGGAACGCGATGCCGAACTGGCCTACGTGGTGCAGCAAGGCACCTTCAAGGGCTTGGGAGTGAAGCTGCGCAACTACGTCTACCGCTCGGATTTCTCCCGTGGTCGTGACAGTAATCGGATCTACTTCACCTACGACATCGCGCTCTGGTGATCCACTGCTCGCGGCCACGCGACATTCGCGGGCCGCTTTTGCATCGGCGGCTTCATAGGATCGGGGTGAAGGAATCAAATAATGTCGTTCAAAACCAAAATACTGTTGCTGACCTTATTGCCGGTGCTGTTGTTTGCGCTGGTTTTAGGGTTGAGCGCGCGCAGCACGTTGCAGGCCCAGGCCGAGCAGGAAGTCGCACAGACCCGTGAGCGGCTGCTCGAGGAAAGCCGCACCCGACTCAAGGATTACGCGAGCATCGCTCAGACGTCCATCACCGAACTGTATGAGCGGGCGGCTGCCGGGGACCTTTCCGGCCGAGCCTTGGCAATCAGCCGACTGTCCAACGTGAAGTATGGCGATGACGGGTATTTCATCGGCTATGACAGTCAGGTCGTGCGCCTGTTTCGCGGTGACAGCAGCGAAGGCATCGGCACCAACATGAGTGATCGCAAAGACATCAACGGGAAGTACCTGAACCGCGAGATGGTCGAAGCGGCCAAAAACCAAACGCACTTCGTCACCTATTCGGGTGGGGTCGTCAACACCGATAAGGTGGTGCCCAAGCTCGCTTACAGTTTCTATTTGCCCAAGTGGGACATGGTTGTCGTCACCGCGGTCAATCTGGACAGCATTGAAACCCAGGTCGCCAACGTGCGGGCCGATGTCGAGCTGCGCATACACCACTTGATGCTCAGCATTGCGCTTATCGCTGCCGCGCTGATCGGCATCATCGGGGTACTCGCGCTTCTGCTGGTCAAACGCAGTTTACGACCCTTGACCTTGATCCGCGCTCACCTCGATGAAATCGCCGCGGGCGAGGGGGATCTGACACGGCGTCTGCCGCTTGTGAGTCGCGACGAGCTGGGACAACTGGCCGGTTCGTTCAATGCCTTTATCGAAAAGATTCACAGCCTGGTCAGCCAGATCGTCGCGATGAGCGAACAGTTGACCGGGTCTGTCAGCCATGTGGCCGAGCAGAGCCGGCAGATTGACCGGGCCATGGATCGGCAGCGCCTGGAAACCGACCAAGTGGCCGCGGCGATAAACCAGATGTCGTCGGCGGCGCAGGAAGTCTCGGCCAGCGCGCACAATGCGGCAAACGCAGCGGTCGAGACCGACAGGCAGTCCCGTCACGCCAGGCATATTGTCAACGGCAGTATTGCGCGCATTCAGGCACTGACGGTCGAGCTGGATGAGAGTGGCCTGTCGATGCAGAATCTGCAAAACGACGTGACGTCTATCGTCACCGTGCTGGACGTCATTCGCTCGATTGCCGAACAGACCAACCTTTTAGCCCTCAATGCAGCCATCGAAGCCGCGCGTGCCGGTGCGGCCGGGCGCGGGTTTGCCGTGGTTGCCGATGAAGTGAGGGCGTTAGCCAGTCGCACTCAGCGCAGTACCCAGGAAATCCAAGCGATGGTCGAGCGCCTGGAGAGCGCTACCGGCGGGGTGGTCACGGCCATGCACCAATCCACCGAAGCCGCCCAGGGCGCTAACGCCGAGGCCGACCAGGCGGGTGAGTTTCTGGGCAACACGGTCGAGCTGATCGCCACGATCAATGCAATGAACGCGCAAATCGCAAGTGCCGCGGAAGAGCAAACCGCGGTGGCTGAAGAGATCAACCGCGGAGTGCATCAGATCGCACGCGCCATCGACGCGGTTGCCAACCAGACGCAGCAGGGCGTCCAGACCGTCGATGAGTTGTATACGATCGGCAGCCGCCTGCAAGGCTTGCTGGGGCAATTCAAAATCTGAGGCCTCCCTGCAGGGGTACCGCGCTTATCAGGCGTTGACCGTCACCGCGTTTTGCTTGCGATACAAGATCGTCGTCGCCGTGAACCCGCACAACGCCGCAAACATCAGCCAGTAGGCCGGTGATGCCTTATCGCCGGTTACTTGCACCAAAAGGGTGGATACGGCGGGTGTAAAGCCGCCAAACACTGCAGTCGCCAAGCTGAACGCCAGGGAGAACCCGACGACCCTGACGTTCTGTGGCATCACCTCAGTCAGCGCGGCGACCATTGCGCCGTTGTAAATGCCAAAGAAGAACGAGAAGTACAGCAGCACGCTGAGGAGTCGTTCAAAACTGGCCGCGGCGGCCAGCCAATGCATGGCGGGGTAAGCGGTGCATAGGCACAACAAAGAGATCGCCAGCAATAACGGGCGCCGGCCGATACGGTCGGAGAGTGTGCCGCCGATGGGCAACCAAATGAAGTTGCTCAGGCCGACGAAGAGCGTGACCACCAGGCTGTCGGTGGTGCTCAGGTTCAGTACCGAACGGCCGAAAGTCGGGGTGTAGACGGTGATCAGGTAGAACGTGGTGGTGGTCATCGACGCCAACAGACCGCCAGCCAGTACCGTGCGCCAGTTGTCGCGCATTGAGCGGAACACTTCATTGGCCGTTGGGTGATGCTTGCGTGCTTTGAACGCCTCGGTTTCCTGCAACGAACGGCGAATGATGAAGATGAACGGGATGATCACGCAGCCGATAAAGAACGGGATGCGCCAGCCCCAGGCAGCCACCTCGGCGGCTGCCATGGACGCGTTGATCGTGTAACCCAGCGCTGCCGCAAGAATGATCGCCACTTGTTGGCTGGCCGATTGCCAACTGGTGTAGAACCCGCAGCGGCCCGGCGTGGCGATTTCAGCCAGGTACACCGAAACGCCCCCCATCTCCGCCCCGGCGGAGAAGCCCTGCAACAGTCGTCCCATCAACACCAATACCGGTGCTGCCACTCCGATGCTGGCGTAGCCGGGCACGAGTGCAATCAATACCGTCCCGGCCGCCATGATCGACAGCGTTACGATCAGGCCCTTGCGCCGTCCCACCTTGTCGATGTACGCCCCCAGCACGATAGCGCCCAGCGGACGCATCAGGAACCCGGAGCCGAATACGGCGAAGGTCATCATCAGCGAAGCGAACTCGCTGGTGGCAGGAAAGAACGTCTGGGAGATGTAGGTCGCGTAGAACCCGAACAGAAAGAAGTCGAACTGTTCGAGAAAGTTGCCGCTGGTGACCCGCAGGATGGCGCCCAGTTTTGAACCCTTGGACGGGGTGTTTTGTGTTGTTGTTTTCATTATGGCTACCGTGGTGATCAATCTTGTTTTTGGAATGACGGTCTTGACGATCAGTCGCTTGCGGCGTTGGTGGGGTTGGGTTGACGTTTTTCGATGGAGTACTTGAGCAGCGCGGCGCTGCGGAAGATGCCGTGGGCGAATTTGCTGTAGGGCATGGTCAGGAAAAAAGCCATGACCAGGCCGAGATGGATCGCCAGCAACAGGCCCAGGGCCATGCTTTCGCGAAACGCCAGGAGTGCCAGGCCGCTGGCGCTGACGAGAAACAGCAGCGCGATGAAGCCGCGATCCATGGGTTTCTGCTGTTCATCGCCGTGTTCGGCGTTGCGCCGCAGGTTCAACCACAAGAGCCCCGCCGGGCCGACCAGCAACCCGAACCCGCCGACGATGCCGAGCATCACCGGCACGCTCAAGACGGGGTAGGGCGCCGACCAGCCCAGCAGGAAATGGTAGAGCGTGGCCACGCCGGTGGCGGCGAAGCACAGCATGAAGCCGTAGAAGGTGAAGTGATGGAAGCGCCGCCGCCACAAGGTGAATCGATCATCGGCGTTGTTGCAGCCCTCGCCGTGGCCACCATCCAGGTACTTGAGCGTGGCCACATTGGCGCTCGCTTCCAGGGCCGCCGATGTTGTTTGCTCGCGGGAGGCCTCGACCGGCGAGACATTGCGCCAAAAGCGCCGCACGCCGATCGCCAATGCAAGCACCGCGAAACCAAACACTGCGCCGAACATCAGGGCCAGGGTGTTATGCGGGAAGATCCCGTAGAAATTCCCCCCGGGCATTGCCGTGAACAGATTGCCCATCATCATCAACGTCAGGCAAAGGAACAGCGCCAGCCCCGCGCCGGATGCCAGCGCCAGGGTCAGCCCGTTGCGCCGGTATAACGTGCCCATCGCTTGCGGCCAGGCGTACTCGGCATACGTGTCGAGGCGGACTTTGGCCATGGCCTTGGGCACATTGATCGCAAATTCATGCGGTGCGGCGTACTGGCAGGCATGCAGGCACGCGCCGCAGTTATGGCAAAGGTTCGCCAGGTAATGGATGTCCGCCTGAGAAAATTCCAGGCGCCGGGTCATGGCCGGGAATACCGCGCAGAAGCCCTCGCAATAACGGCAGGCATTGCAGACCGTCATTTGTCGCTGGACTTCGCTTTCATCAAGGTTGAGGACGGGAATCAGCGTGCCCGGCGCCTTGGGATCAAACAGCTGCATGTTGCGGCTCCTGGGATGAACGGGTGATGAAGCCGGCCGCGGCGGCGGCTTGCACGCCGGCAATGCGACCGAATGCGGTGCCGATGGCCATGCCGATGCCGGCGGTGTAGCCCTTGCCCAATACGTTGCCAGCCATCATTTCTCCGGCGACGAACAGGTTGGGGCTCGCCTGGCCATTGAAGCGAACGGCGGCGGTAGCGTCGGTGGCGAGGCCTAAATAGGTGAAGGTCACGCCCGGCTTGAGCGGGTAGGCGCAGAAGGGGGGCTTGACCAATGGGCGGGCCCAATGGGTTTTGGCGGGCGTCAAACCTTCGGTGCGGCAATCGTCCAGGGCGGTGTGGTCGAACGTACCGACGCGGCAGGCCGCGTTGTAGGCCTGGATGGTGCTGACAAATGGCGCCACCGGGAGCTTCAACTGGCGCGCCAGGTCTTCCAGTGAGTTGGCTTTGGTGCCCGGAAACACCGGCGGCATGAACCGACCGATGGCTTGTTGGTCGATGATCGAATAGGCCTGTTGACCGGGCTGCCCCGCGACCAGGCGCCCCCAGATCGCATAGCGCTTGGGCCAGAAATCCTCGCCCTCGTCATAGAAGCGCTCGCCGTCGCGATTGACCACCACGCCCAGCGATACACAATCGATACGCGTGCAGATGCCGCCGTCATACAACGGTGCGCGGGCGTCGATGGCCACCATGTGCGCCTGGGTCGGGTCGCCGATAAAATCGGCGCCCAGTTGCTGCATGCGCCGCAGCAGTACGCCAGTATTGAAGCGCGTGCCGCGAATCAGAAAGTTGTCCGAAGGCCACTCGCCGCGCTCGTTTTGCCCCCACGCTTCACGCAGCCATTCGCGGTTGGATTCGAACCCGCCCGCCGCCAGCACGCACGTCCTGGCCTGGATACGTTCGGCGGGCAGACGTTGCCCTTCGGCATCGCGCGCGCTCAGGTGGGCCGCGACAAATGTTCCCCCGTTCAATTCGATGTCGGTCACTTGCGCGTTGTAGCGGATGTTCACGCCCAACCGCTCGGCGCTGCGGTAATACGCGTTGACCAACGCCTTGCCGCCGCCCATGAAAAACGCGTTGGTGCGCGCGACATGCAACGCGCCGGATAACGACGGCTGAAAATGCACGCCATGGGCGCGCATCCAGTCACGGCAGTTCGATGAGGCGCGGATGACCAGACGAGCGAGCTTCTCGTTGGTCATCCCGCCGGTGACTTTCAGCAGATCCTGCCAATACTCCTCTTCGGGGTAGGCCTCGACCAATACATCCTGGGGCGCGTCGTGCATGCAGCGCAGGTTGCGGGTGTGTTGCGAGTTGCCGCCGCGCCAGGCTTTGGGCGCGCCTTCAAGCAACATCACGCTGGCGCCGGCCTCTCGGGCCATTAACGCCGCGCACAAGGCGGCATTGCCGCCGCCAATGACTAATACGTCGATCATCATCACTCCTCGATCGCGAGGAGGCGTGAACGAAGGGCTCCTCGCGAGTGGCGAGACCTTAGGGCAGCGAGCGTTGGGTCGAAAGGCGCGTTAGCGGTTGGGGTGTTTAGTTTTCGTAAAGGCTTTGCGGGTTGCCGCTGGCCCTGAAGCGCGGGCGAGGGCGGCTGGAGATCAGGGCGTGATGTCTTCGATCCACGAGGCGCCCGGCCATTGATGATCGATCACCAGCTGCCGCGCCACATCGGTGATGACCAGCCGCGCCGCGAGTGCCGCGGGCGCCAGCTCATCATCCGGCAGTGTCGCCAACAGGTTTCGCCGGCCGACATGAGCATCGGCGATTTCCACCACCGAAAGCCCCGACTCGCCTTTAAGCGCCACCGCCGCGCCGGGCTGGATGGTGGCCGCGTGGCCGGCGCGTACAGCGTTCATCAACACGGCCAGGCCATCCACCTCCATGATGATGTTGGGCGTCAACCCCGACCGCTCGAACGCCGCCATCAGCGTTGAGCGCAAACCGTGTTGCGCACTCGGCATCACCAGTGGCAGTTGCCCCAGGTCCGCCATTTGCACAGAGCTTCCTTGCGGGGCATCCGGCAAGTGTGGCGAGCAGATGACAAACAGTTTCTCGTCAAGCAGCGGCGTCACGCTCCAGCGCTTGCCCCCTTCAAGTTGAAATAAAATGGCCAGATCGATCTGGCGGGCATTGAGTTGCGTGGCCAGATGCCCGGACAGCATCTCGATCAGGTGCAACTGAATATCCGGATACCGCGCGCGCATCGCATTGATCAAGGGCAGGGCAAGCACCGTGGCTGTGGTGGGCGGCAAGCCCACGGTGACATACCCGCTCATCCGCCCACGGTGTGCCGCCAGGATCGCATTCTCGGCTTGCCTCAAGCACAACTGCGCATGGTGCAGGAACGCCATGCCGGCCGGGGTCGGTGTGACGCCGGTGGTCGTGCGGTTCAGCAGGCGGGTCGAGAGTTCGCTTTCGAGTTTGGCGATCTGCTGGCTCAGCGCCGACACGCCCACGTCCAGCTCAAGGGCTGCGCGGCCCAGGCTGCCGTGTTCGACAATGTTGACGAAATAGCGCAGTTGTCTTAATTCCACGCGTTACTGCTCCACTTCAAATGAGTACCTACCTGTGTAATGGTGGGTCGGGGAACGTCAGCCACCACGCACCGAGCGGGCGAGGCGGCGCGTGGTCAGCCTGAGAGGTAACGCGTCGGCCGTCAACTTCCAGCGTTGGGTTCGCTGCTGGCCGGCGTTGTTGGCGTGCGCCAATTCATAACATGCGGCGCAGCACGTCGCTACGAGGGTCTTTGTCGTAGAAGCGGTGCTTGAGCGCACCGGCGATGTGCAACAGGATCAGCCCGAGCAAGGTATACGCAAGTACCTTGTGCAGCCACTGGAAGACGACGAACCAGTCGTCATTTTTCGCCAGCAGCTCCGGCAGGTTGATCCCGAAAAAGAACACCCCGTCGCTCATCGTGTAGGTGCTCGACATCGAGTAACCCATCAAGGGCACGATCACGAGCAGTGCATACATGGTGCGTTGCGCAAGTCTTGACAGAAACCGCTCATGCCTGGCCAGCGTTAACGGCGGCTGCGGGAGTAGGGGGGTGCGTACACGCACGGCGAGCTGAACCAGGACCACCAGGAATGTCAGCACCCCGAACGATTTGTGCCATGGGTAATAGAGTTCGAACTTGCTCGCCACTTCGTCATTCATGCCGGTCATATGCCAGCCTGCCCAGAGCAGGCCGATGACGAGCAAGGCGCGCACCCAGTGCAAAATGCGCAGGGACGTCGAGTACTGATCGGTTGTCAGTTTATCTGTCGGGTTCATCATAGGCTCTCCATTTATATCAAAGGCATCAGTGAAGTGATGCACGTTTGAACGTCCGCCCTTACCGAGCAACGCTTGGCCGGCTCGGTCAGGGCGAAGATTGTTTTTACTTGGGCAGCAGCACGGTGATGACCTTCTCTTCGGTGTACGCCAGCGCGCCGCCAAACCCGCCTTCACGGCCTATGCCGCTGGTCTTGACGCCGCCCCAGGGCAGGTTGGCATCCAACGGGCTCCAGCAGTTGACGCCCACGGCACCGACTTTCACGGCGCCGGCTACGCGGTGCGCGCGCACCAGGTCGGTGGTCCACACGGTGGCTGCGAGGCCGTAGGTGGAATCGTTGGCCAGTGCGACAGCCTCCTCTTCGTTGTCGAACGTGATCACCGTGCCGACGGGACCAAAGATCTCGTCGCGGGCGATCGCCATGTCGTTGTTGGCGTTGGCGAAGATCGTCGGCCGCACAAACCAGCCGCGCTCAGGCGTCGATACACCGCCGGCGAGCAGAGTAGCGCCTTGGTCGATGCCCAGTTGGATGTAACGGTTAACGCGATCGAATTGTGCTTTCTTGGCCACCGGGCCCATCTGCACGCCGGGCTCCCGAGGGTCGCCCACCTTGACGGCTTGCGCGGCGTCGGCAAGCGCCGCGGCGAAGCGATCGGCGATGCCGCGCTGGACCAGAATGCGCGAGCCGGCGGCACAGATCTGGCCCTGGTTGGCGAACAGTCCGAGGGTGCAGCCGCGCAGCGCGTCTTCAAACGAGGCGTCGTCGAAAACGATCTGGGGGCTCTTGCCGCCCAGCTCCAATGCCACGTGCTTGAACAACACGCCCGCGGTGCGCTGGATCTCGCGCCCCGCCTCGGGGCTGCCGGTAAAGCTGATCTTGGCGATGTGCGGGTGTTCGCACAGGGCACGCCCCACCTCGGCGCCATAGCCGGTGACCACGTTGATCACACCGTCCGGGAAGCCCGCTTCCCGAGCCAGCGCTGCCAGGTGCAGGGCGGACTGTGGTGTTTCTTCCGAAGGCTTGATGACCACCGTGCAGCCGGCCGCCAGTAACGCGGCCAGTTTCCAGACGGTGATCATCAGCGGCGAGTTCCAGGGCACGATCGCCCCGACCACGCCCACCGGTTCCCGAACCGTGTACGAGAGGGTCTTGGTGCCGAAGTAACCGCCGGAGGGAATGGTGCGGCCCTCCAGTTGGTTGGCCCAGCCGGCGGCGGCGCGCAGGTTGGCGAGCGCGTTGGGCACGTCCATCCGACGGGGTTCGATCGGCGAACGACCGATGGCGTTGGCGTCCATGTCGGCGAGCAATTCGGTGTCGCGCTCTACCAGATCCGCCAGCTTCAACAGCAGTCGAGCGCGCTGGGCACCATCGAGCTGGCTCCAGGCGCCCTGCTCCAGTTGGTGGTGCGCGGCGTTTACGGCACGGTCCACATCGTCGGCGGTGCCGCGCGCGCAGCTGCCGTATACCTGTTCGGTCACAGGGTCGACCAAGGGGATGCGTCGGCCGTCGGAGGCTTCGCAGCCAGTGCCTTCGATGAAGTGATTCAAGTGCTCAGTCATGTTGGGAACCTAAGTGACGTAGGGTGGACGGGGTGAGCGCCTCAAGCGTTGAGGCTGGCCAGGGCGTCGCCGAAGATATCCAGCGCCTTGAAGAACAGCGCGCGTGAGATCGTCAATGAGGGCATGACCCGCATCACGTTGCTGTAGCGACCGCAGGGAATCATCAGCACACCGTGGTTCAGCAGGTAACCCATGAGCTGGCCGATTTTTTCGGGCGCCAGGGGAGCCTTGGTGATGGGGTCTTCGACCAGCTCGATACCGATCATCAGGCCACGGCCGCGGACTTCGCCGACCCACGGGCTGCCAAAGCCACGGATACGTGCCTGCGCCTCCAGGCCCAGGGCGTGGGCGCGGTTGAGCAGATCGAGTTCCGGGTCTTGCAGGATGGCGATGTTGGTCAGCGCCACGGCTGCGGATAACGAGTTGGCGGCGAAGGTATTGGGCATCGAGCCGTCTGGAATCGCGGCCGCCAGGTCCGAACGCATGATCAGGCCTGCCATCGGCAGGTCGCTGCCGATACCCTTGCCGAAGGTGAGCATGTCTGGTTTTACGCCCGAATGCTCGACCGCCCACATTTTGCCGGTACGCCCTGCGCCGGACTGCACTTCATCGACAATCAGCAGCGTGCCGCTGCGGTCACACGCCTTGCGCAATAACTGCAGGAACTCCGGCGACGGGGGGACATAGCCGCCTTCGCCCTGCACCGGCTCGACGATCACGGCGGCCACGTCATCGGCGGCGGTGTAAGGGGTGTTCAACAGGTAGTCCACGTACTCGCCGGCGATCTGCTCGGCGCTTTTGTGCGTGGTGTCGAAGGGGAAGCGGTAGGCATACGGGTAGGGCGCGTGAATCACGCCGCCCATCTGGGCACCGTAGCCCTTGCGGTAGGCGGTGCCGGTCGTCAGGGCGCCCGAGGCGTTCCATACGCCGTGGTAGCCACCATGGAAGGCGATGATCTGGTGGCGCCCGGTGATGCGTTTGGCGAACTTGATCGCGGCTTCCAGTGCGTCGCTGCCGCTTTGCGTGAAGTAGGTGACGCAATCGCCCCGCAGGCCGTCGGGCGCGATCTCGGAAAGTTTGGCCGCCAATTCGGTTCGCCGGGTGCTGTTGATTTCCAAGGCATGCATCAGCACTTCGGACTGCTCGCGGATCGCCTGCACCACCTTGGGGTGGCAGCGGCCGACGCTGCTGACGCCCACGCCGGCGGACAGGTCGATGTAGGTGTTGCCGTCCGGGTCCTTGAAGGTCGCGCCGAAGGCACGGTCCATCGCCACCGGCATGCGTCCACCACCCCGGGCCATCGACTCGGTACGTGCCGACAGTGCCAGGGCCTCGAGGGTCTTGGGGCCGGGCAGGGCGCTAGAGGTTATCCGCGGGGCATCCGCGAAGTGCAGGGATTCAAGTTGGGCTTCACTCATGACGGTCTCTTTGGGATGTAGGTTCACGTATGCCGATCATCCCCATAGCGCACGGGTTGCCGTTAGCCCGAATTGGCACTTGGGGATTCCATCCTGAGCGCGCTTTCCTGCACACATCTTGCATAAAGAAATGTGCAGGTTTTCTGCTATGTGCGAACATCACGCAAAAGATTCCTCAAAAAAAAAGAATATTGGCGGAGGCTTTCGACCTAATGAAAAATCAGCTTATCGGCCATTTTCGCGACATCCATGTCCATGCGGCCACCATCCATGAATGGAATCAGGACTACAGCCAGTTAACCGCAGGCTCGTCCGAGAGTTCGCTGATGCAACTGTCGACCGCCGGATGCCATGTCTTTCGCGAGCAGATCAACCAGCGTGTGGTGCAACAGGGTGCGGCGCCCCGGGGCAAGATGTGCTTTGCGGTGCCGATCACCGTGCCCGGTTCGATTCGAATGCAGGGGCGGGAGGTGGACGACAGCAGCCTGTTTTTTCTTCACGGTGGTGAGGAGTTCATGTTCCATATGCCGACGGGCATGGAGTTGTTGTCCATCACCTTCGAGCGTGAATTGTTCGAGCAAGCCTTGGCGCAAACGGCGTCGCCGAAGGAAGTCAGCCAACTGTTGCGTCAGCCGGTGATCAAGGTGTCCACCCAGCGCGTCGCGGGCGCTCGGCACCGATTGCTGGCGATGTTCACCCAGGCCCTGATGCACGAAGAGCTCGACAGCACGCGAGATCGGGAGCGGGAGCAGGCGTTGGAACAGGCCATGCTCGACGAGTTGCTGCAACTGCTGACCGACCCGGCCTGCGATAAACAGCAGCGTACCGCGAGCTCCACGCGCAGCTTCATTGTCGAGAAATGCCACCGTTTGGCGACGGCCGAGATGAACAGCGTGCCCAGCGTGAGCGAGTTGTGCCAGCGCCTCCAAGTGAGTCGGCGCACCGTGCAGAACAGCTTTCGCGCGGTGGCCGAGACCACGCCCCTGAACTACTTGCGCTCCCTAAGGCTTAACGGCGTACGCCGGACCTTGATGTCGACCCGTGCGTCGGACCTCTCGATTGGCGATATCGCTGCCCAATGGGGCTTCTATCACCTCAGCCACTTCGCGGCGGAGTACCACGCGCTGTTCGCCGAATTGCCGTCCCACACCGCGCGTGCCGCCATCGCCGTGTGTGCGCGCGCCTGAGTAAGCGCCCACGGCACATGGGGGGCGACCCTGCGCGCGGTGTTACTGTGCTGCGGATCTGCCCACTAAGTGTGCATGGACTGTCCTCTTTAGTAGCGCACCGTGCGCAGAGGGCTGTATTCGCGGTGCAGGCGATCTTCCGGCCAGCCCCGCGCTCGCCGGCGCGGGCGCAATAATGCAGCTCGAAATCTGCCCGCGCGTGCGCCGGGCGCTCAGCCGTTCCAGGATCTTGCGCGACCGCACGCCGCCGTAGGCCCCTGTTCGCTTTCGGCCCATTCCAGGTGCGGGATCAACCGTCTTGTTGCACGCCCCCTCCGTACTCGCTGGCCGGCATCCGCACGGTGGTGCCGTCGCGGCCCATCGCCAAGCCGTGGTAGCCGCAGACCCGTTCTCCATTTTCCACAGCGCCTAGAGAAGGCGCCGCGCCGCGATGGGGCAGAAGTCCTCAAGCGTGGCGACCTGGCCCGTCAGGCCCCGGCAAAACACCATATTTTCTCCGCAAGTTTGCCGGCCCACGTGTTTTTTTGAGTGCATGACAGCTCTCCAGGAAACGCATTGTTTTTGCCTAGCGGATCCATTGAATGCTCGCGGCATTTTTGGTCAGCCTCATGCTTTCTGACTCAAGTGATTTTTTGTCGATTGTCGGACGATAAGGATCGTATCTCGCTCTTTAATGGATCGCATTTACTGCGACTAATATAATTAATGATAGTAATTATTTTCCTGCATCTGCTCCACGCAGAGTCTTTTTCAGGATCACACAGATGAGCCAGAACACCGTGCCTTTACTCGTCAGGCTTTACGCCGAGGCCAATGAATCCTTACTTCCCGGGCATACCGCGCCGGGGTTGATGCAGGGGGTTCCAGCCGCGCCCGAGCAGCGCGTAACCTGGGAAAACTGGATGCGCCCGCCGTTCAACCGCTGGGGGTTTCGTCACCTCGCGCGCCTACGGCCGTCCATCGACGTGCGGGCCGGGAATGCGCCACGCAGCCCCTTGAACGACGCGCCGCAAGCGCTGAGCGAGCTGCGCTTCGACAGTTGCTGTGGCCTGAGCGTCAGCGTGCTCGACCACCTGGTGGCCAGTCACACCGATAGTTTTCTGGTGATGCAGGGCGATCAAGTGCTGTTCGAGCGCTATTTCAACGGTCAGCGTCCCGAGCACCGGCACATTATGTTTTCGGTGACCAAGTCGCTGATCGGTCTGCTGGACGAACAACTGATCAGCGAGGCGCTGCTCGACCCCATGCGCAGCGTCAGTGCTTACGTGCCCGAGCTGGCGGGCAGCGCCTTCGGCGATGCGAGCGTGGGCCGGCTGTTGGCCAACGATGGCTGGCACGCGGGTTCGCCACTGATCTCCAGCGAGGCCATCGCGCGCATCGCCAAAGGCGGTGACCCGGCGATCTACGCGGCCAACGCCGAGTTTTCCGAATGGACGCCCGGCGCGTCCTACCGCAGCCAGTGGTACGTCTTCAACGACCATAGCCAAGCCCTTATGGCGGGCGGGATCCATGGCCAATACCTGTTCATCGACAAGCCGTCGAAGGTGGTGATCGTCAAGCAATCCTCGTTGCCGGAAGCGGTCGGCCCGTTCGATGCCTACAGCGTGCGCATGCTGCGTGCGATCGCCGCTCACCTGACTCACTGATTCCACTTACAACAAGAACCATCCAGCGTCTGGATTTCACCTGGCTTGCCCAGGTGTTGGCGGCGTACTGCGCCGCTTGCAACTGCCCTGTAACAACAATAATTACACAGGAGCTTCACTATGTTTTTCACGACGCGTTTTACCCGCGCGCTGGTGGCGGTCAGCCTGCAGCTTAGCGCCCAGGTTGCCTTGGCGGGCTACACCTTCGAGGACGGCAACCTCAAGGGCGAGGTCAACCTGACCGCGAGCGCTGCGACCATCACCACGCGCAACGTCAACTTCGGCAGTGGCCGGGTCGACCAGCGCAGCGGCAAAAATGGCGGCAGCCGCATCGGCTGGCAGGAGGTGTATGTCAAACCCGCGATCAAATTCGACTATGCCCTGACACCTGACATCAGTGTGCTGGGCGGTGCGTCGGTGGTCGCCGCCAGCACCTTCGGCGACGGTGACGCCGGTCCTCGGGTACCGTTACGCGAGCTTTTCCGGTGACGACAACCTTGCCGACAACCGGCAAAAAGCCTGGGACCCGTTGAGTAAAGGCTTTGTCGACTGGAGCACCTGGCTGGTGGGGGATGTGGTCGGTAACTACCTGCTGTTTAACAGCAACGAAAATGTCCAGCAGTTCTCGCTCAAGACGCACCTGAGCCAGACGTTTACGCTGGGAGCGATCCACTATCAGTTCTGGTTGGACGAAAAGAACTATATGGGCGCGGCCGTCAGCGATCGGCGCTTTACTGATGGCTTGGCGTCGTTCGAGCTTTTGCCGCTCACGGTAAATCCTTGTGGTGTAAAGAGAAGGGCCTGATTGGTCCAGGCATTCCCGCAAAAATATTTCATGGGGTAAAAATTTTAAAGCACTCATTTTGGTAGTGGTGGCGTACCTGATTCATGGGCGCACTAGCCGATTTCGGCACACCTTACCCAATGGCGCCATGCGGGGAATGGAAATTGCGTGCTGAGCGACAGTGCTTCAGGCTCAAAGGGAAAAATCCATGAACACTTACAATAATAATTCCAGCGTGCAGATGGTTCGCCCGGCATGGGGCATTCCTTCAACGATCCGGCATTTTCACACCCATGACATCGATCAGCACGCACGCAACATGGGCGGTTGGCAGGTCCGTTATGACCAATTGTCCCCAGGCCGCTTTGAGGGCGAGTTGATCGAGCTACACGCCGGCTGGATGCAACTGATGCGTGACCGCACCAACCAGTCGATGCTCAAAAGCGGCAGTGCCTGGAAAGGCGCGATCACCTTCAGCATGCCGCTCAACGCGAGCGGCCCGCTGTTTTGTGCCGGGCATCCGATCCATGAACACGGCCTGTTGGTCGCCCATGGCGATCATTTGCCTGACCTGCGCGTGCCTGAGAACCTCGACCTGTTGAGCGTTGCCGTCGACATCGAGGCTTTGGAGCGTCTGTTAGAGCATCAGGAAGTGGCTTTTCGCTTTACCGATCTTCCCAAGTGTTACCGTTTGGGCGGGACGTGTGTGCAAATCGAGCTGGCCAATCTGTTGGATGAGTTGGTCTGCGCTGATCAGGGGCACGAAGCGCTGTTGAGCTATGAAGCGATTCGGCACGGGGTCCGCGATGCGGTGATGGTGCAGTTGCTGGACCTGGTCGCCCCGGATCAGTTCGCCGGCCTGAGTCCGACGGCGCGCAAACGCATGGTTGATCGGGCGCGCGAATATGCCTTGGGGCATCTGGATGAACCGCTGTCGATCCTCGATCTGTGCAGTCACATCGGCGCCAGCCGGCGCAAACTCCAATACTGTTTCCAGGAAACCCTGGGCATCAACCCCGTGGCCTATTTGCGTGCGCTGCGCTTGAATGCGGTGCGTCGCGAGCTGCGCGAGCGCCAGGAAGCCTACGGTGTCCAAGAGGTCGCGGCACGCTGGGGGTTCTGGCATCTGAGCCGTTTTGCCAGCGACTACCGGACCCTGTTCGGCGAGTCACCGTCGCAGACGTTGCAACGGCGCTAACTGTGCTGAAAACGGCTAACCCGCTGCGGCGTGCCGTTACTAGGATGGCCCACACCATGAGGTTGGGAGGGGCATTCGATGAACAACAACAATTCAAACATCCGCCACGTCAGTTGGGTCACCTTGGGTCTGCTCGGTCTTTGCCTTGGGGCACAGGCCACTGAAAACGGCGCGCCCACCACCGCGGTGGGCGTCTACGATTTCGGCGCCGGGATGACGCCACCTGTGACACCGAACGGCACCGTGGGGCTGCGCACGGCGTTCTATTCCGCCAACGTGCAGAAGGACAGCCAAGGGCGTGCGGTGGATAACCGTCTCTCCCTGGATGTGCTGTCCATCGGCGTGGTCTACCTGCGCATGACGGACTATCGCGTGCTGGGTGGCCAGTACGGCTTCGGTGCCGTCGTACCGTTCTTCAAGATGGATGCGTCGCTGCAAGTGCCGACACCGGGCGGGCCGTTGAAACTGTCGGCCGACCCCTTTCGGATGGCGGATGCGCAGATCGTTCCGCTGATCCTGCAGTGGAACCTGTCGCCTAACCTGTTCGTCAATACCCAGTTCCAGATCCAGGCGCCGACCGGCGACTACGACCAAAAAAGGCTGGTGTCTCCTGGGCTGAACCACTGGACATTCTCCCCGGCGGTCAACGCCACCTACATCAGCGACACCGGCTTTGAGGTGTCGTCGAGTTTCCAGGTCGATGTGAACACGCGCAATCCCGACACCCACTACAAAAATGGCGTGGAGTACCGCCATGAGTTTGCCGTGGGGCAACATTTCGGGCCTTGGACGGCGGGCCTCGGCGGCTATTACTACCGCCAGTTGAGCGACGACGATGCGCCGAACCTGACGCGCGGCAACCGCGCGGGGGTCATGGCCCTGGGCCCGGCGATCAGCTACATCGCGCCGGGGCTGCCACCGCTGTGGCTGCATCTTTACAAAGAGTTCGACGCGCACAATCGCGCCGAAGGCTACACCGCCGCCTTGCGCGTTTCGTATAGCTTCTGAGGGCCGGATCATGACCACTGTTAATGCCGCCACAAACCTATCGACCGCTGACACCCGCCAAGCCTCGGGCCGTCGCGAAGGGGTGGTGCTGATACTCGGCAGCAGCCTGACCATCATGGGCGCGGTGATGATCGCGCCTATCTTGCCCAAACTCGGTGCCGAGTTCGGCCCCCTCAATCCCCATGCCGACCTGCTGGTTCCGCTGGCCGTGACCGGCCCCGCGCTGGCCATCGCGCTGTGCGCGCCGCTGGCGGGCTGGCTCGCCGACCGGATCGGGCGCAAAGCCTTGCTGGTCATTGCGACATTGCTCTACGCGCTGCTGGGCGTAACCCCGGTGATCCTCGGTGACTTGCAGTCCATCGTGGTCGTGCGCTTGTTGTTCGGTTGCGCCGAAGCGGCGGTGATGACGTGTTGCTCGACCTTGATCGCCGACTATTGGCACGGCGGCGAGCGGCTGCGCTACATCAATCGCCAGATGGTGACCATTGGCCTGGTCGGCGCGTTGTTCTTCGTGGTCGGCGGCGCCTTGGGCGAGTATTCCTGGCGCTTGCCTTTCCTGTTGTACCTGCTGCCGTTGCTGTTGGTGCCGGCGATGCTGAAAGTGCTGTGGGAACCGGCGCGTTCCCAGCCGAGTACGGTTGCCCAGGACGCCGAGCGGGTGGCGGTGTGGCCGCTGGTGCTGGGCTACCTGTTGATCTTCGGCGGCATGGTGCTGACCTTTATCGCGCCGGTGCAGGTGCCGATTCTGCTGGTGCAGTTGGGCATTACCTCCAGCACCCTGATGGGGTTGGCCGCCGGTCTGAGCCTGATCTCCACCCTGGGCGGTTCTCTCGCCTGGCCGCTGTTGCGACGCACCTTAAAGGGCGCGGGGACCAATACGGTGTTGCTGCTGCTGTTCGCCTTGGGGCTGTGGTTGCTGACCCGTGCGCAGAGCTACAACGAAGTGGCGCTGGCGATGGTGCTGCATGGCCTGGGAGCGGGCCTGCTGGTGCCGAACGTGATGGCGCCGGTGATGGAAGCCCTGACGGCGCGCACCCGTGGCCGGGGCCTGGGCGGTTTGACCGCCTGCCTGTATCTGGGGCAGTTCGTCAGCCCGCTGGTGGTCGCGGCGCTGGTGGTCTATGCCGGCGACCTGCGCCACGCCATCCAATGGCTAGCCTGCGCCAGCCTGGCGGCGGCTGTGCTGTGGGGCGTTGCCGGCGTGTCACGCCTGCGCTCGGTCATCTGAATACCGTCAGTTTGCACGTCATTGAAATACATCCGGAGTAATGGGTATGCGCGACATTCAGCAGTTAATCGACAATGAAGACGCTATCGGTCTGGCCGCATGGGTCAGGCGCGGCGAAGTCCAACCGGTGGAACTGGTGGAGGCCGTCATCGAGCGGATCGAGCAGGTCGAGCCACGCCTCAATGCCGTCGCCGAACGCCTGTACGACCAGGCGCGCGAGGACGCCCTCGCCCCCACGTCCGGGGAAGGGGTGTTCGCCGGGGTGCCGACCTTGATCAAAGATTTGTTCGCGCCCGTGGCGGGTGCGGCAATGACCAACGGCTCGCTTGCGCTGGGGGCTGCCCGCGTCGACTTCGACGCCGAGGTGGTCACGCGCCTGCGCCGCGCCGGTTGCCTGTTCGTCGGCACCACCACGGCACCGGAATTCGGCACCTCCTATTCCACCGAGTCGATGCGTTTTGGCGCCACCCGAAACCCCTGGAATACCCAGCACAGTGCCGGCGGTTCCAGCGGCGGGGCGGCGGCGTTGGTCGCGGCGCGCGTTGTGCCGTTCGCACACGGCAACGATGGCGGCGGTTCCTTGCGCGTGCCGGCGTCCTGTTGCGGCGTGTTCGGCCTCAAGCCCAGCCGTGGTCTGCTGCCGTCGGGGCCGATGGTCGGGGAGGGCTGGGCGGGGATGGCGACCAATCATTGCCTCACCCTGTCGGTGCGTGACAGTGCGGCATTGCTGGACGCCACCGCCGGCCACGAACTGGGCGCACCCTACGCCGCGCCGATTTCAGCGCACCCGTATGCGTGGGCCTTGCAACAGGCGCCGCGGCCTTTACGGATTGCGCTGGTCGAGCGGGTCGGCACGTGGCCGATCTCCAATCAAAGCCTGGATGCCGTGCGTCAGGCGGCCAAGCTTTGCGAATCCTTGGGGCATCGGGTGGAACTTGCGCAGTTACCGGTGGTGTTGCCGGAGTTTCTCGACCAGGTGTTCACCATCATCGGCGCGAGCACGCGTCACTATGTGGACGTCCTCGGCCAATTGCGCGGGGCTCCGGTACGGCCCGAGGAACTGGAGGCGCGCACGCGCATCATTCTGCGCGACAAGGGTGCGGTCAGTGGCGCGCAATACGCTGCGGCGGTGGAATGGATTCACGCCCTCGGCCGTCAACTGGCGCTGTTCATGTGCGACTACGACGTGATCCTCAGCCCGACCCTGGCGCGGGAACCAGCCCTGATCGGTGAACTGGATCTGCAGGATGACAGCCTGGCTCTGGATGAGCTGATCGAGCGCTTCCACAGTTATTCACCGTTTACCGCCTTGTTCAATGCCAGCGGGCAACCGGCGATGTCGGTGCCGCTGTACTGGAGCGAGCGCGGGCTGCCCATGGGCGCGCATTTCGCCGGGCGTTTTGGCGAGGATGCGACGTTGTTGGCGTTGGCGGCGCAACTGGAGATCGCCCAGCCATGGCGTCAGCGCATGGCATCGGTGAATGCGTGCCTGGGCGCTCAGTCACGGTAGATTTTTTTCAGCAGCCGGAGCAGTTCGTCGCGCTCCTGGTTGTCGAGGGCGGCGGTGGCATCCTTGTCGCTCTCGGCAGCGATTTGCGTGAGTTCCTTGAGCAGCGCTTCGCCGGCCTTGCTGAGGAAAATCCCGTAGGAACGCTTGTCGGGTTTGCAGCGCACCCGTACCGCCAGCGCGCGGCTTTCCAGCTTATTGAGCAGCGGCACCACTTGCGGTGGCTCGATGGCCAGCGCCCTGGCCAGGTCGGTCTGCATCAGCCCGGGGTTTTGATTGATGATCGCCAGGGCCGAGAACTGTGCCGGCCGCAAGTCGTGAGCCGACAACCGGCCGATCAGGTTCTGGAACAGCTTCAATTGCGCGCGGCGCATCGCATAGCCGATCAAGTCATCCAGCGCGGCGTCCAGTGGGGTCGGGTTGTCGCCGCTGGCGGCGGGGCGTTCTGGGGGGGCGGTGAGCCGGGAAGACTTGGCCATGGCAGGGCGGGTCCTTGAGCAGTGGTTAATAAAGCTATGCGGTTTTCCGAGATTGGCTGGCGATAGCCATCGCTCTGTTTCAATACACCCTGCAAATACGCCTTTCCAATACCTGAAAAAGATTAGGTTAATTTCATTAATGGTTAGTTGATATAACTAAATTGTCGGTTTAGCTTTTAACCATCGTCAAGCCAAGAACAAGAGAGCATCGCCATGAGCAATTACGAAGGTCGCTGGTCAACGGTCAAAGTCGAAATCGAAGAGGGCATTGCCTGGGTCATTCTCAATCGGCCGGAAAAACGCAATGCCATGAGCCCGACCCTGAACCGGGAAATGATCGATGTACTGGAAACCCTGGAGCAGGACCCTGCTGCCGGTGTTCTGGTGTTGACGGGCGCGGGCGAGGCTTGGACGGCGGGTATGGACCTCAAGGAATACTTTCGCGAAATCGACGCCGGCCCGGAAATTCTCCAGGAAAAAATCCGCCGCGAAGCCTCGCAATGGCAGTGGAAGTTGCTGCGCATGTACACCAAACCGACCATCGCCATGGTCAACGGCTGGTGCTTCGGTGGCGGTTTCAGCCCCTTGGTGGCGTGCGACCTGGCGATCTGTGCCGATGAAGCGACCTTCGGGTTGTCGGAAATCAACTGGGGCATTCCACCGGGCAACCTGGTGAGCAAAGCCATGGCCGACACCGTGGGCCATCGCCAGTCGCTGTACTACATCATGACCGGCAAGACGTTTGGCGGGCAGAAGGCCGCCGAAATGGGCCTGGTCAACCAGAGCGTGCCGTTGGCGCAACTGCGTGACGTCACTGTCGAGCTGGCGCGTAATCTTTTGGAGAAAAACCCGGTGGTGCTGCGTGCCGCCAAGCATGGTTTCAAACGATGCCGCGAGCTGACCTGGGAGCAAAACGAAGACTACCTGTACGCCAAGCTCGACCAGTCGCGCCTGCTCGATACCGAAGGCGGTCGCGAGCAGGGCATGAAGCAGTTCCTCGACGACAAAAGCATCAAGCCTGGCCTGCAGACGTATAAACGCTGAAGCCAGCCCTTGGCCGCGCCGCACGGCGGTGTCGGCGGTGTAGGGTTTGAACGTATTCCCGATAAAGACAATAAAGAGGAATCACCATGCTGGACGTGCCCCTGTTGATTGGCGGCCTGTCGGCGGCGATCTTCAGCCGTGACACGGCGCGTGCGCTGGCGCTGGCGCAGCGGGTGGAGTCGGGGATCTGCCACATCAACGGCCCGACCGTACACGATGAAGCGCAAATGCCCTTCGGCGGCGTCAAGTCCAGCGGTTATGGGAGTTTTGGCAGCAAGGCCGCGATCGAACACTTTACGCAACTGCGCTGGATCACGTTGCAGAACGGTCCACGGCATTACCCGATCTGAGGCGCCGCCCAAGGGCGGACCCACATAACAATAATCAGGGCGCAGCCGCTGGCTGGCGCCACATGACACCCACGGGTGTCCGTCGGCGTGCCTTGTTGGAGGACCATCCCGTGAGTTCCGAATTCAGATCGCAACCCGAACGGCCCACGCCGCGTTACCGCCCCGTGTCCATCAGCCATGCGCCGGTGGAAGTGATCGAAAACCACGGCGTGCTGCACATGCGTTCGCTGGAACCGTTGGCCGAATTACCGCAACGGTTGCTCGACCGGCTGCTGCATTGGGCCCAGATACGCCCGGAGCAGACCTTCGTCGCCGCCCGCGACGGCGACGGTTGGCGTCGCGTCAGTTATGCGCAGATGCTCGACAGTGTGCGGGCCATTGCGCAGAGTTTGCTTCGCTATGGTCTGTCGGCCGAGAAGCCGCTGGTGCTGCTGTCGGGCAACGACATCGAACACCTGCAGATGGCGTTCGGCGCCATGTACGCCGGTATTCCCTATTGCCCGGTGTCGCCGGCGTATGCGCTGCTGTCCCAGGACTTCGCCAAACTGCGGCATGTCTGCGACCTGTTGCAACCCGGCCTGGTCTTTGTCAGCGACGCACTGGCTTACCAGCGCGCGATCGATGCGGTGCTGCCCGCCGAGACCCCGTTGATCAGCGTGCGTGGCCAAGTGGCGGGGCGCGCCCAGGTGAGTTTCGCCAGTTTGTTGCAGGTCGCGGGCGGCGCCGAGGCCGAGCGGGCCTTCGCGGCCACCGGCCCCGACAGCATTGCCAAGTTTCTCTTCACGTCCGGTTCCACCCAATTGCCCAAGGCGGTGATCACCACCCAGCGCATGCTCTGCGCCAACCAGCAGATGCTCTTGCAAACCTTCCCGGTGCTTGGCGAAGAGCCGCCGGTGCTGGTGGACTGGCTGCCGTGGAACCACACCTTCGGCGGCAGTCATAACGTCGGTATCGTGCTCTATAACGGCGGCACGTTTTACCTGGACGACGGCAAGCCCACGGTGCAGGGCTTTGCCGAAACGCTGCGCAATCTCAAGGACATCTCGCCCACGGCCTACTTGACCGTGCCCAAGGGGTGGGAAGAACTGGTCAATGCCCTGGAGCAGGACGCCGCCTTACGTGAGTGCTTTTTTGCCCGGATGAAATTGTTTTTCTTCGCCGCCGCGGGCCTGTCGCAGCGGGTCTGGGACCGGCTCGACCGGGTGGCCGAGCAGCATTGCGGCGAACGCATTCGGATGATGGCCGGGCTGGGCATGACCGAAGCCGCGCCATCCTGCACCTTTACCACTGGGCCGTTGTCCGTGGCCGGGTATATCGGCTTGCCCGCGCCCGGCTGCGAGGTGCGTCTGGTGCCGGTGGACGGCAAGCTCGAGGGGCGCTTTCGCGGCCCCCACATCATGCCGGGGTACTGGCGAGCGGCGCAGCAGACCGCCGCGGTATTCGACGACCAGGGGTTCTACTGCTCGGGCGACGCGCTCAAACTTGCCGACCCAAACAATCCGCACCTGGGCCTGATGTTCGACGGACGCATCGCCGAGGATTTCAAACTGTCGTCCGGGGTGTTTGTCAGCGTGGGGCCGTTGCGCAACCGTGCGGTCCTGGAGGGGTCGCCCTATGTGCAGGACGTGGTGATCGCCGCGCCCGACCGCGAATGCCTGGGCATTCTGGTGTTTCCAAGGCTGTACGAATGCCGCCGACTGGCGGGGCTGGGCACCGCCGCCAGCGACGCCGAGGTGCTGACCAGCGCTGCCGTGCGCCAGTGGTTTGGCGACTGGTTGCAACGCCTCAATCTCGACGCGACGGGCAATGCCAGTCGCCTGGAGTGGTTGGTCCTGCTCGATGAACCGGCGTCCATCGACCGTGGCGAGATCACCGACAAGGGCTCGATCAACCAGCGCGCGGTCTTGCAGTGGCGCGCGTCCCAGGTCGAGGCGTTGTATCGCGGGGAGAAACCGTCGATCCTGCGGGCGGGCGCGCGGGCATAACGCCAAGGCGCCTGCTAAGCCAGATCATCCGTAACGATCGCCGCTGCTGGCTGGCTCCGCTTCACCAGCAGCGCCGCAATCAACAACAGGACTGTCATCGTCGCCAGCACGGCAACGAAACCTGTATCAAACGCCGAACGGGCGAACGCCGTCAGCATGGCGGCGCCCTCGGGTGATAACGTCCCGGCGACGTTCAGCGCGTCGTCGAGGCTCTCGAATGTCACGGGGTTTTGCGTCAGCCATGACGGAATCACCCGCCCTGCCGAGTACGCATAGATCGCTGATAGCAGGCTGCCCGCAATCGTCACGCCCGCCGCACCGCCCAGTTCAAAGGAGACTTCCTCGAGGGACGCGGCCATGCCGGCTTTATCGGCGGGCACGCTGAGCATGATGGTGCTGGACGCCGCGGTCAGTGCCGCGCCCATTGTCAGGCCCAGCAGCGCCAGGCTGACGATTTGCAGCGGCACTGCGGCGTTGTACAGCGACACATAGGCCAGCATCGCGGCGGCTGACAGCAGCAATGTCCAGAACAGCATGCGTTGGTTGCCCAGGCGCGGCAGGTAGTAGCCGGCAAGCGGGCCGGCGACAAAGGAACCCAGCGGCAGCGGCAGAATGAACAGTGCCGCTTCCAGCGGCGACATGCCCAGCACCAGTTGCAAGCGTTGGCTGAACACCAGCTCCATGCCGATAAATGCGGCGGCTGACACCACGGCCGCAATCACCGCATTTCGGAACCCGGATGTGGTGAACAACGACAGATCGAGCATCGGCTGCGCGGCACGTCGTTGGCGCCGAATGAACAGCGTGAGAAACAGCGTGCCCAGGACCACCACCACCAGCATGGCTTCGAAGGAGGGCACCCGTTTGCCGAGCTCCTTGACGGCATACGCCATGCTGATCAACCCGATCATCACCTGCAGCGAACCCAGCCAATCCCAACGTCGTTCGGGGTTTCCCGGGTGGTCGGGGATCAACAGCGCGCCGACGAGCAACGCCAGCAGCACAATCGGCACGTTGATCAGAAACACCGAGCCCCACCAGAAATGCTCCAGCAACAGGCCACCCACCACCGGCCCGAACGCCGCGCCCCCCGAGGCCACCGAGGCCCAGATCCCGAACGCCATGGCCTGTTCGCGCTCGTCGGTGAACGTCAACCGGACCAGGGCCAATGTGGCGGGCATCATCATCGCCGCGCCGACCGCCAGGAACCCCCGCGCGCCGATCAATACGCCGGCCGAAGGCGAGAAGGCCGCGATCAGCGAGCACAGCCCAAATACACTCAAGCCCCCGATAAATAGCCGTTTATGCCCCAGGCGGTCGCCGAGCGTGCCCATGCCCAGCAACAGCCCGGCGGCGATCAGCGCATAGATATTGATGATCCACAGTTTCTGCGACGCTGTCGCACCAAGCTCGCGCGTCAGTGTCGGCAACGCGGTGTACAGCACGGTCATGTCAATCACGATGAGCAGCAATGCACTGGAAATAATGGCCAGGATCAACCAGCGTCGCGAAGCGGTCATGGGCAAGGCTCTATGGGTAAAGTGTCGAAGGCCGGCCACTGTAGCTCAGTTGCGCTGCATTGCCCCTCACACACGGAAATGGCCCACCAGGTTCTGTTGATGGTTGGCCATTTCATGCAGTGAGTCACTGGCCCTGGAGGCCTCGTTCATGCGCGTGGTGAGTGTTTCGCTGATGCCTCGGATGTCACTGACGCGTTGGCTGATATCGTCCACGACGGTGCTTTGTTCCAGGGCGGCGCTGGCGATCTGTTGGTTCATCTGCTCGATCACGTCCACGGCCTGGGAGATGTTCTGCAGCGCCGCACGCGTCTGTTGCACCTGGATCACGCTGCTGCCGGCTTGTTCGCGACTCAGTTGAGTGCTGTGTACCACCTCCTGGCTCAGCTGTTGCAACCTCTCGATCACGTTGCGCACCTGTTCGACCGAGCTCTGGGTGTTGCTGGCCAGGTGCCTGACTTCATCGGCTACCACCGCAAAACCGCGCCCTTGTTCGCCCGCTCTGGCCGCTTCGATGGCCGCGTTCAAGGCCAGCAGGTTGGTCTGTTGAGCGAGGGTGCAGATCACGTCCAGCACCTGGCTGATCTGGCTGCTGCTGTCGGCGAGGGCGTGTACCTGCTTGAGTGTGGCGTCCAGGCGCTGGTCGAGGTGTTCGATGTTGTGTACGGCGCTGGCGAAGACGGCCTGACCGGAGCGGCTCGCGCTTTCCGCGGCGCTCGCGGCGTCGGCGGCAGAGTGCGAGTGGCGCGCCACTTCCTGGGCACTGGCGCTCATTTCATGCAGCGCGGTCGCCGCCAGTTCCACTTCACGGTACTGGCGCTGCATGCCTGCGCTGACCTCCCGGGCAATGCCCGAGGACGTGTCGGCACTGTTGCGCGTGTCCCGCGAGGCGGATTGGATGTCGCGGATGATCGGCTGCAATTTGTCCAGGAAACGGTTGAAACCGTTGCTCAGTGCGCCCAGCTCATCGTGGCGAGCCACCGGCAGGCGTTGGGTGAGATCACCGTCGCCGTCGACAATCGCATCAAGCAGGCTGGCCACCTTCAGCAGCGGGCGCGTCACGCCATAGGCCGCCAGCCAGATCAGCAGCATGCCCAGGCAACTGGCGAGCAAACCGAGGCCCAGGTTGAGCCAATTGGCCTGGCGGCGTTGGGCATCCAATTCGCTCTGCATCTGCCGAACGGGGGCCTGCGCCACGGCTTGCGGGACCTTCAGCTGCAACGTCCACGGTGGGCTGCCCGCTACGGTCTGGACGGCCTGGCTGATGTCGATGCTGGCGCCCGAGACCTCGCCACTGCGCCCGGCCACCTGGCCCGAGTTCGCGACTATGCTGACTGCGCTGGCGCCCTGGTACAGATCCTGGCGCAGGTTGGCCGCGAGTTTCTGCAGGGTGTCGAGGCCGATGTCCATGCCGACCACGCCGATCGTCGTGCCGTTGGCGATCAGTGGAATCGAAATGCTGCTCATCAGGACTTTGCGGCCCTCCACCTCGCTTTCATAGGGCGCCACCACACAGGTGCGGCCCTGGGCCTGCGGGCAGACGTACCAGGCGTTTTCCGGCTCACTGCCCGCCGGCGCATGGTTGGCGGTGATTTGCGGCTCGGTGAGTACTTCCTGGACCAATTGCCCCGGTTGGCTCTGCGACCAATACAGCGCGAACCGGCCTGTTTCGTTGCCTGCCAACGCACGTTGCGCGGTGAACTGCGCGTCGGCACCTGCCAGCGCATCGGGCAGCAACACCACGTACAGGCCGAGCACTTTGTCGCGCTTGAGCAGTGTCTGGCGAGTAATGTTCACCAGTGTCTCGCGCAGTTGTGTCGCCGAGAGGCGGCCATTGAGGGTTTGTTCGCGCAGTTGCAGGACCTGTTGCGCGAAGCCTTCGCCATACAGCGCCGTCTCATTGAAAAACCGCGCGACCTGCTGACCGTGGGCAACCGCCTGGGCCTGCAAGTGCTCCGTGGCCGCTTGCGCCAGCAACTGAGTGCTGCGTGCCTTGAGCAGTTTTGCACTTTGTTGATTCTGGTACAGAGAGGCGCCGGTCAATGCGGCGACAACGGCCAGCAGGCACAGCCCGCTCAGGAGTGTGATGCGCCATTGAATAGTCAGGTGAGCAAAAGGCATGGCTGGGGGTTCCTGCGCGTGAGCGCTCTATGGGCTGTAATAGCCTGGTGGGCGCCGTCGTTTCTTATTGTTGCTAGCCGACATCCGGGCATAGCACGGCGACCCTAGAGTGCAGGGATGAACATCCGGGGGGTTATCCCAAATCGGCGGGGAACGGTGCTGGACGCTGAACTGTTTTGGGGCGATGCAGGCGATGCTACCGATTTGGGATAGCGAGGGGTTTGTAGGGGGGCATAGGATCGAATACAGCGTGCAAGCCAAAAAATAAAAGCGCTACCCGGTGCCGATAGAGCCTTGATCGGAGCCACCCCACAGCGACTGCCTCATACAATAAGGTCAATAACATGAGTGTATCTATTCAGGTCAACAGCTCCACGGAGTTGAAGCGAGGCGCCTTGGGCGTCGGCTTCATCATCTTCTTCGTGATTTCGGCGGCGAGCCCTCTCAGTGTCATCGCCGGCGGTTTTCCGATTGGTATCATGCTGGGTAACGGCGCCGGCACCCCGGCATTGCTGATCCTGGCGTTGCTGGTGCTATTGGCGTTCTCGGTGGGTTACACCACCATGTCCCGCCACCTGACCAACGCCGGTGGTTTCTATGCCTTCACCTCGCGCGGCTTGGGCGGTTTGGCCGGCGGCGCGGCGGCGGTGTTGGCGATGTTTGCCTATAACATTCTCCAGATCGCCCTGTATGGCATGTTCGGTGGCGTGGTCAGCGGCACCATGGAGAGCGTGTTTGGCCTGGTGATGCCCTGGTGGTCTTATTCGCTGATGGCGATGGCCAGTATTGCGGTCCTCGGTTATCGCAAGATTGATCTGTCCGCGCGGGTCTTGTCAGTCGTGGTGATCGCCGAGTACCTGGCAATCCTTACCCTCGACTTCGCGATTCTCAGGACCGGTGGCGACAGCGGTATCAATCTCGACTCGTTCAGCAGCCAGCACGTGTTCAGCGGCACCCCGTCAATCGGCCTGCTGTTCTGCTTCGCCGCGTTCATCGGCTTCGAGGCCACCACGATCTACGGCGAAGAAGCGAAGAACCCGCAACGCACCATTCCGATTGCCACCTACAGCTCGGTGCTGCTGATCGGTGGTTTCTATGCGCTGTCGGTCTGGGCGATGGTGGTCGGTGTGGGCACCGACAAGATCGTGCCGATGCTGCAAGCATTGCAGGACCCCACGACCTTTATCTACGGCATGTCCGATCACTTTGTCGGTCCTCACCTGACCCAGATTATCCGCGTGCTGTTCATGGTCAGTATCTACGCCGGGCTGCTGGCGTTCCATAACGCCGCCGCGCGCTACTTCTACGCGATCGGGCGTGACGGTTTGCTGCACAGTCTGCTGGGCACCACCCACCGCGTGCATCAGAGCCCGCATATGGGTTCGGCATTGCAGAGCCTGATCGCTGCGGTGGTGGTGCTGATCTTCGCCGCCATGGATGCGGACCCGATCCTGCAACTGTTCGCCTGGTTCTCCAACCTGGCCACCCTGTGCGTCATTTTGCTGATGGCGATGACCTCGGTCGCGGTGTGTGTGTATTTTCACCGGCATCCCGAGCTCAAGGTCGGCGCTTTGCGCGGGCGTATTCTGCCGGGGTTGTCCTGCCTGGCATTGCTGATGGTGCTGATCCTGGCAGTGGCGCACTTCGATGTGCTCACGGGCGCCAGCAAGCTGTTGTCGTACAGCCTGTGCGCCGTCATTCCCTTGGCCCTGCTGGGCGGCATCTTTCTCGCCGCGCGACTGCGCAAGGTATCGCCACAGCGGTTCCTGGCATTGGGTAGCCACAAGCTCTAAGGCATCAACCCGGTACAACTCTACTGCGAACTGTGCGCTTGTCGGTGTCCGACAAGGCGTGCCTGCGTTAAAGGAAAATTGCACATGCACCATTACACGATGCTGATCAACGGGGTTCAGGTTGCCGGTGAAAACGGGCAGTTTGACGTGATCAATCCAGCCACCGGCACCGCATTCGCACAGTGCCCGGCCGGTTCCCTGGCGCAACTGGACCAGGCGGTGGCGGCTGCCCAGGCGGCCTTCAAGACGTGGCGGCACAGCACTCACGCGCTGCGTTGCGAGCGCCTGCTGGCGATCGCCGAAGACATTGAGCGGGACGCCGAGGCACTGGCCCGGCTGATCGTTCTCGAGCAAGGTAAACCGCTGGAGCTGGCATTCTCCGAAGTCATGGGCGGTGCCGCCTGGACCCGCTATGCCGCCGGGCAAGAGATCGCGGTGGAACTGGTGGAAGAAACCCCCACCCAGCGTGTCGAGTTGCACCGCAAGCCGCTGGGCGTGGTGGCTTCGATCACGCCGTGGAACTGGCCGTTCATGATCGCTATATGGCACATCATGCCGGCATTGCGCGCCGGCAATTGCGTGATCAGCAAACCCTCGAGCCTGACGCCGTTGAGCACCTTGCGCCTGGTGGAAATCATCGCTCGGCATGTGCCCCGCGGTGTGATCAATTGCGTGACCGGTGAGCAAGGTTTCGGCAGTGCGATCACCGCCCACACGGGGATTCAGAAGATTGTCTTCACCGGCTCGACCGCCACCGGGCAAAGCGTGATGCGCGGCGCCGCCAACAACCTCAAGCGACTGACCCTCGAGCTGGGCGGTAACGATGCCGCGATCGTGCTGCCTGGCACGCCGGTCGATGAAGTCGCCGAAGAGATTTTCCAGGCGGCCTTCCTCAACATGGGGCAGACGTGCGCCGCCCTCAAGCGTTTGTACATTCATGAATCCCAATACCAAGCGTTTGCCGAGGCGCTGACCCGCATCGCCGAACGGCAGGTGGTCGGTGATGGCCTGGAGCCTGGGGTCACGTTTGGCCCGGTGCAGAACCTCGAGCAACTGCAACTGGTCGAGGCCCTGGTCGACGATGCGCGGCAGCACGGCGCCCGTATTTTGTGCGGCGGTGCGCGCCTGGACCATCCGGGGTTCTTTTACCCGCCGACGCTGGTCGCCGATGTCACCGACGGCCAGCGGCTGGTCGACGAGGAGCAGTTTGGCCCGGTGTTGCCGTTGATCGCCTATCAGGATGTGGAAGACGTGCTGCGTCGCGCGAATGCGGGCGACATGGGCTTGGGCGGCTCGGTCTGGGGGCCGGACGTCGAACAGGCGACGGCGTTGGCCAGCCGTCTGGAAAGCGGCGTGGCATGGGTCAACTGCCATGCCCGCATCCAGCCGAACACGCCGTTCGGCGGCAGCAAGATGTCCGGGTTCGGTGTCGAGTTCGGCCTTGAGGGCTTGCTCGAATTCACCGGGCAACAGTTGCTGTTTGTCCACAAGCGTGACGCTGAATAAGGGCCTGAACCATGTACGAAAAATATAAAACCGCACAGAAGAAATTCTGGCACCCAATGAGTTCCAGCGCCCCGGCGCATCGCGCGAAGACCTTGATCATTGCCCGTGGCGACGGCAATTACATCACCGACATCGACGGCCAGCGCATGCTCGACGGCGTGGGCGGCCTGTGGAACGTCAACATCGGGCACAACCGTGCGTCGGTCAAGGCCGCGATTGCCGCGCAGCTGGATGAACTGGCGTATTACCAGACCTTCGACGGCATTGCCCATCCGCGGGTGTTCGACCTGGCCGAGCGGCTGACGTCGATGTTCGCCCAGGAGCAGATGACGCGCGTGCTGTTCAGTTCCGGTGGCTCCGATGCGGTGGAGACCGCGCTGAAAATGGCCCGCCAGTACTGGATCGCCAGCGGCGAGCCGGGGCGCACGCGCTTTTTGTCCCTGCGCAACGGTTATCACGGCGTACACATGGGTGGCACGTCAGTGGGCGGCAATGGGGTTTATCACTACAACCACGGGCCGTTGTTGGCCGGATGCCATTTGCTCGACACCCCATGGTTGTATCGCAACCCTTGGGACTGCCGGGACCCGCAAGCGCTGACCGCACACTGCATTCGCCAGCTTGAAGATCAGATCGCCTTGCTGGGCGCGCAGACCATCGCCGCGTTGATCGCGGAACCGGTGCAAGGCGCCGGTGGCGTGATCGTGCCGCCGGACGACTACTGGAAGCGCCTGCGTGAGGTGTGCGACCGCCACGGCATTCTGTTGATCGCCGACGAAGTGGTCACCGGTTTCGGTCGCTCGGGCTGCATGCTCGGCAGCCGCGGCTGGGGTGTCGCGCCGGACATGCTGTGCCTGGCCAAAGGCATCACCGCCGGTTATATCCCGCTGGGCGCAACGATGTTCAATCAGCGCATCGTCGACGCGATTGAGCACGGCGAAGGCTTCAGCAACGTGATCATGCACGGCTACACCTACAGCGGGCATCCGACCGCCTGCGCGGCCGCCCTGGCGGTGCTGGATATCGTCGAAGCCGAGGACCTGCCGGGCAACGCCGCCAAGGTCGGCGGGCAATTGCTCGAACAGCTGCAAGCACTGACCGAGCGTTACGCCGTGGTCGGTGAAGTGCGCGGCAAGGGCTTGATGATTGCCCTCGACCTGGTGGCGGACAAAACCACCCGCGAACCGCTGAACCCGGCGGCCGGGCAGCCTTTGCGGATCGCTGACGAAGCGCGTCGCGCCGGGGTGCTGGTGCGGCCGATCGGCAACAAAATCGTTCTGTCGCCACCGCTGACCCTCACGGGCGCGGAGGCCGAATTGATCGTCGCGGCGCTGGACACCGCGCTCGCCGCTTGCGGCTAGCCCTTGCGAGCCTGGCGCAGCGCGGCTGCGCCAGTGTTATGCGAATACCTAAGACAGCCTTTGAAGGCGCACCTCAAGGAGTTTCAACCATGCGGTATCCATCCCCTCCCTTTCGCCGCGGCACCCTGGCTGCCACATTGGCGCTTTGCGCCGTCGGCCAGGCCCAGGCCTATGAGATTTACAGCGACGAGAGCCGACATCTCAACGCCGATATGACCGCCGTATTCGGTCAGTTCAACAGTCGCAAAAACTATAACGGCACCCCGGGCGGTTCGACCTGGCGCGAAGGTTTCATCAAATACGGCTTGAGCGGCGACCAGGCCCTGGCGGGCAAAGGCACGGCTTATGGCGCGTTCTCGCTGGTCAGTTCCGCTACCTGGGGCGACGGTGATCCGGCCGGCAATACCCTCGGCACCGAACGCACCACGAAAATTGAAGACGCTTACCTCGGCTGGCGTTCCGGCGACCTGTTTCCGGCACTGGGCAAGGACGGTGTGGATATTTCCGGTGGGCGCCAGGTGGTCAAGCTCGGTCGTGGTTTCCTGATCAACGACGATGGGCCGAACCTGGGCAAGGGCCCGGCGGATGGTGCGCTGAACCGTGGCGGGGCCTTTTACCTGGCGGCGCGGCATGCCTTCGATCAAACCGCGGTCCTGCGCCTGGGCGGGCAGGATGGCGTGCATGGCAGCGTGTTGTGGCTCAAGTCCGACAACCGCGCCCAGGCTGAAACCGAACTGGCCGCCGGCACCCTGGATTACACCGCCAAGCCTGGCACCCTGGGGTTGACCTGGGTGCACGGCATCGATGTGAACGAGCGCTGGGCCAGTGATTTTCAGCGCCAGCGCAAAGGCATGAATGTCTACAGCGTGCGCGGCGAAGGCGATGCCGGGCTGCCGAACGTCAGCCTGGCATTCGAGTATGCCTGGCAGGACAAAGACGCCGGGCCTGAAAAAGCCTGGTACGGCGAAGCCGGCTACACCTTTGCCGACATCGCCTGGGCGCCGAAAGTCACCTATCGCTATACCCGTTATTCGCAGAAGTGGGATTCGCTGTTTACCGGGCTCAGCACGGGTTACGGCACCTGGTTCCAGGGCGAGGTGGCCTCCAACTATGCCGGCCCGTTCAACAGCAACACCGGTATCCATCACGTCGGTCTCAAGGCAACGCCATTGGAGAACCTGACGGTCGGCGCGCTGTACTTCGACTTCGATACGCTGCGCAAAAGCAATGCGCTGAACCTCGATGCGCGGGAGCTGGACGTCTACGTCGAGTGGGCCGTCAACCCGCACCTGATCGTCACGCCGCTGATCGGCCTCTACAAGCCGAAGCAGGACTCCACCAGCGGCGGCAACCAGACGGTCGGCAATGGCACCAACCTGTACAGCCAACTCACGGTCGCGGTGCCGTTCTGAGGTTGACGGCCGTCGCGTTCCTGACCCTCAGGGCGCGGGGGCGCTCGGTGGGTTGCGCATGTTTTCGGCAATTCGCCGCGTGGTGTCCATCACCATTTCGATCACGGTTTCCTGACGCAGCAGCTTGAAGCTCTGGCTGCTGCCGACGGCGGACAGACTGCCGACCACCTCGTCCATATCCGGCCGGATGATGGGCGCGGCGATGCCGGTCAGGCCCAGGTTGAGTTCGTCGTGGGTCAGGCAGTAGCCGTCCTTGCGGATCTTTTTCGCGGCCTTGGAGAAGCTGGCCCAGTCGTATGGGCTGTCCGGGTCGTTGGCCATGTGTTCTTCGAACAGGCGTTGCAAGCGTCGACCTTTCTGAAAGGCGATCAGCACCTTGGATTGCGCGCCGCGAAAAAACGGCAGCGGGTGTCCGCGGCCAAAGGAGAAGTGGTAGGTGTCGCTGGGTTCGGCGATGTAGGTGTTGATGATGCGCCCGTCATAAAAAACGCTGGCGAACACGGCCAGGCCGGTCTGGGCGGACAGTTCGTGCATCAGCTCGCGCCCGGCGAGGAGGATGGGGTCGTACTGGCGCATCATCCAGTCCAGTTCGATCACGCGCGGCCCCAGGCCGTAGCTGCCGGCATCCACGCGGGTCAGCAGGCCGGCGTCACACAGGTCCTTGACGTAGCGATACACGGTGGCGCGCGACAGGCCCATGCGCTCGGCGATGGTGTCCGGATCGATCTTCAACGTCTGCGGACCGAACAGGTCCAGGACACTCAACAACTTGCTCAGACTGCTCATTTCGTTCCTAGAAAAGGGGATGGCACGCGGGTGAGCACTATAGGCACGCCCGCCCGCGCTGAAAAGACGGCCGACCCGATGGGGGGCCGTCACGCCACACTATCGCAGTTAAGCGAAAAAGCAATCGTCGCCGCACTTTTCATAACCGATTAATTGGCATTTATCTCATAAGTAGAGACAAATGGTAAAAAACAGCTTGTTTGATGTGATTTTGTATGTGATAAATCTCATCAAAGAAAATGCTCAAGCGAGAGGGCTGATAATGAATGGTGCGCAACTGATAGTGAATGCGGCAGCGGCAAGCGGTATCGAGTACTGCTTCGCCAACCCGGGAACCACGGAGATCCCGCTGGTGGCGGCCATGGCCAGCGCGCCCGCCCTCAAGCCGGTGTTGTCGTTGTTCGAAGGCGTCTGTACCGGAGCGGCGGACGGTTACGGCCGCATCGCCGGCAAGCCCGCGATGACGCTGACTCACCTGGGCCCGGGGTTTGCCAATGGCATCGCCAACCTGCACAACGCGCGGCGCGCCAACACGCCTATCGTCAATGTGATCGGTGACCACGCCTCATGGCACGTCAACTACGACCCGCCCCTGGCCAGCGATATCCAGGCCCTGGCTGGCACCGTGTCCGGCTGGGTTCGCACGTCGCGCACCGCCTCGGCGATCGGTGAGGACCTGCAGGAAGCCGTGCGTGCCGCCTGGCAAGCCAAGGGCCAGATCGCCAGCCTGATCCTGCCGATGGACCTGCAAGCCGCCGCGGTGACGCACAACGGTGTGTTCACGCGGATGCAGGCGCCGATCCGCCGCTTTGCCGGCGACCGTATCGAAGCGGTGGCGCAGGCCTTGCGTGATGGTCAGCGGCTGGTCTTCATCGTCGGTGATCAAGGCTTGTCGGTTGCCGGCCTGGAAGCGGCAGGGCGTCTGGCGCAATTGCCCGGCGTGCGGCTGTTCGCCGAAACCTTTCCCCGGCTCAGCTACCGGGGCGGCGGCTTGCCGGACCTGGACCGCCTGCCGTACTTCCCGGAAGTGGCCATCGAGATCCTCGAGCAGTACGACAAGGTGGTCTGTGCCGGTGTCCCGGAACCCATCAGTTACTTCGGCTACGAAGGCATTCCGTCGCGGCTGGCCGAGCGTGAGCGCTTGCTGTCGCTGGCCGAAGTCGGCGACGACGTGGCCGGGGCGTTGACCGCGCTGGCCGACGCGCTGAATGCACCGGCTTATGTGCCGACCCCGCGGGGGATCGAGCTGCCGCCAGGCGAGGCCGCGTTGACGCCGCAGTCGGTCGGCCAAGTGTTGGCCGCAGCGCTGCCGGACGACTGCATTGTCTCGGTCGAAGGGGGCACCTGCGGCTATCCGTTTTTCACCGCCTCCGCCAGCGCGGCGCGGCACCGTGTGTTGACCAACACCGGCGGCGCGATTGGCCAGGGCATTCCGGTCGGGTTCGGCGCCGCGCTGGCGGAGCCCGGTACCCGGGTGTTTTGCCTGCAATCGGACGGCAGCGCGCAGTACACCATTCAAACCCTGTGGAGCATCGCCCGCGAGCAATTGCCGGTGGTGATCCTGATCGCCGCCAACCACCGCTACGCGATCCTGCAGAACGAACTGCGCCGTTTCGGCATGACCGAACTCGACCCGCAAGCCCTCAGCCTGACCGTGCTGGACCGTCCGCGGATCGACTGGAAAGCCCTGGCCACCGGCTACGGCGTGCCGGCCCGTACCGTACACACCAATGCCGAACTGCAACGGGCGCTGGCCAATGCCGCCGCCGATGCGGGCCCTTGCCTGATCGAAATGGCACTGTGAAGGAGTCGATGATGAATCAGCTTGACGTGTTACCCGCCGTCCAGGCGTTCCTGTCTCAACCCGGCCGTCTGTTCATCGGCGGTACCTGGCAAGACGCGGCCAGCGGTCGCCGGTTCGCGGTGGAAAACCCGGCCACCGAAGAAACACTCACGGAAGTCGCGCGCAGCGACGAGCGCGATGTGGATGCGGCCGTAGCCGCCGCCCGCGCCGCATTCACGGGGGCTTGGGCGCAGCAGTCACCGGCCCAGCGCGGCGTGTTGCTGTTTCGCCTGGCGGACTTGCTCGACCAGCACCGCGAAGAACTGGCGCAGCTGATCACCCTGGAAAACGGCAAGCCGATTACCAACGCACGCGCCGAGGCGGCCAGCGCGGCCAGCATCCTTCGTTACTTCGCCGGTTGGCCGACCAAGATCGAAGGCAGCACGCTGCCGGTATCGCCGGCCAGCGGCGCACCGATGCTCAACTACACGTTGCGCGAGCCGGTGGGCGTCTGCGCCTTGATCGTGCCGTGGAACTTCCCGCTGAACATGTGCGTGTGGAAGCTCGGCCCGGCGCTGGCCACCGGCTGTGTGGCGGTGCTCAAGCCCGCCGAGCAGACGCCGCTGGTGGCGATCCGGCTGGTGCAGTTGATCGAGGCGGCGGGCTTCCCGCCGGGTGTGGTCAACCTGATCACCGGCCTGGGCGCCGAGACTGGCGCACCGCTGGCGCAGCATCCTGACGTGGACAAGATCGCCTTCACCGGCTCGACCCAGGTCGGGCGGCTGATCGCCCAGGCGGCCACCGGCAACATGAAGAAGGTCTCGCTGGAGCTGGGCGGCAAATCACCGAACATCATCTTGCCCGACGCCGACATCGTGCGCGCCGCCAAGGGCGCCGCCGATGGGATTTTCTACAACCAGGGCCAGGTGTGTACGGCGGCATCGCGTCTGTACGTACACGCCAGCGTGCTGGATCAGGTGCTTGAAGAATTGCAGCGCCACGCTGCTGCCCATGTCCTCGGCAACGGCCTGGACCCGGCCAACAGCATGGGCCCGCTGGTGTCCGCGCGGCAGCTGGATACGGTCAAGGGCTACCTGCAGCGCGGCCAGGAGGAGGGCGCCGAACTGATTTGCGGCGGCGGCCGCCCCGAGCACCTGGAACGCGGGCACTTCATCCAGCCGAGCGTGTTCCTCGATCGTGCCGAGCGTGCCTGCGTGGCCCGCGAAGAGATCTTCGGCCCGGTGCTCACCGTCATGAGCTGGACCGACGTCGATGACCTGGTGTTGCGCGCCAACGACTCGCCCTATGGCCTGGCCGCCGGCCTGTGGACCCGCGACTTGCGCTCGGCGCACCGCCTGGCGGCGCAGCTCCAGGCCGGTTCGGTGTGGATCAACTGTTGGAACGTGGTCGATGCGGCTTCGCCGTTCGGCGGCTACAAGCAATCCGGCTGGGGCCGGGAAATGGGCAAGAACGTTATCGACGCCTACACCGAGACCAAAAGTGTGTTTGTCGATCTCGGCTGAACAGAATAATCACAAGAGGAACTGCTATGGATCTGGAATTGAAAGGCCGCGTGGCAATCGTCACCGGAGGTGGCATGGGCATCGGCAAGGAAGTTGCGCGCTTTCTGTCCGAAGAAGGCTGCAAGGTGGTGATCTGTGCGCGGCGCATGGCGTTTCTCCAGCTGGCCGCCGAAGAGATCAGCGCGCAGACCGGCAACGAAGTACTGCCGCTGTTCTGCGACACCAACGATATGTCGGCCGTGTCGGAAATGGTCGCCGCCGCGCACAAGCACTTCGGCCGCATCGACATCCTGGTCAACGGTGCCGCGGCGCCGTCGGGCGTGGTGCGCAATGACATCGAGCATGCCGGCGACGACGAGTTGCTGTCGGACCTCAACACCAAAGTGATCGGCTACTTCCGCTGTGCCAAGGCCGTGACCCCGCACATGAAGGCGGGCGGTTTCGGCCGCATCATCAACATCGGCGGCCTCACCGGGCGCAGCAGCAAAGTCCTCTCGGGGATGCGCAACCTGGCGATCGCGCACATGACCAAAACCCTCTCCGACCAGTTGGGTGCGTTTGGCATCACGGTCAACCTGATCCATCCGGGCGTGGTCGACACCCCGCACATCCGCGAGCTGTACGAGCGCGAAGGGATCAAGCAGGGCAAGACCCCGGAGCAGGTCGAGCAGGGCTACATCGACGCAACGCCGATTCGCCGCACGCTGGCGCCCATTGAAATGGGCTGGCTGATCGGCTTCCTGGCGTCCCCCAAGGCTGGCGCGGTGACCGGTGAATCCATCGGCATCGACGGCGGCCTGACCCGTGGCATCTTCATCTGAGGAGTAACTGCGATGAGTAACGGAACCCTATTAGTCGCCACCGTCGGCCAGGCCGTGATCCGTAGCGCCGACGATGGCCGCAGTTGGCATCGTCTCGGCCTCGGGCAGGATCTGGAGTTCGATGCGATCACCCGTTCGCTGAGCTTTCACCCCGGCACGCCGGACGTGATTTATGCCGGCACCGACATTGGTTTGTGCGTCAGCCACGACACCGGCGGCCATTGGCAGCAGGTCGACACGCCGTTCAACGGGCAGACCGTATGGAAGGTGGCGGTCGACCCGCAGGATGCTCTGCGGATATTCGTCGGCACCGGTGCGCCTTCGCGCGCCGAGCTGTGGCGCACCCTGGACGGCGGCTTGAGCTGGGATCGCGCGCCGGTGGAAATCCCGGAGTTCTGTGACGGCGTCAGTCGTCCACGGTTGCTGGCCTTCGCCTACGACCCCACCGACCGCAACCAGGTGTGGTTCGGCCTCGAGGAGGGCGGGCTGTTCCATTCGCGTAACGGCGGCGAAAGCTGGATGCGCGTCGATGATCGGCTGCTGTGGGACTTCAACTCGGACATCCACAACATCCTGGTCCTGCCCAATCACGGTGAGAAAGTCATCGTGGTGGTTTGCGTCAATGCGGTTTACCGCAGCCTCGATGAAGGGCTGACCTGGACCGGTATCGTTGCCCGCGAAGCGTTTGGCCTGTATTACGCGCGCGCCATGAGTGCGCCATTGGGCACGCAGGATACGCTGTACCTGAGCATCTCCGACGGCACGCCGGGCACCACCAGCAAGATCCTGGTCTCCCATGATGCCGCGCTCAGTTGGCAGGTGTTGCCGCTGCCGCAACAGCCCAATTCCTGTGTGTGGGCTATCGCCTTCAACCCGGCGAACCCTCGGCAAATCGTGGCGGGCACCAAGTACGGCCATTTGTTCACCTCCGAGAACGGCGGTGACGGCTGGCAGAAGCAGTGGCGCGAATTCAGTGAGATCGCTGACGTGCTGTGGACCCCCGCCGTGGCGCAGATCAAGGCGGGGCATCAATCCATCGTCAAGAAAAACTGAGGTAGTGCGCGATGAAAGTCGAAGTCCTTCGTACTCACTTATCGCTATGGGTGAGTGATCCAGATGTGTCAGCACGTTGGTACGCCGACATCCTGGGTATGCACGAAAGTGCCCGTGGCGAGAGCTGGGTGATGATGGCGTTTGGCACCAAGCACCACGACATTGCGTTGATTCGTGCCGAACCCGGCGCCCATCAGGGCGGGTTGGGGTTGCAGCACTACGGATTGGAAATCGCCGGCGACATGACCACCCTGCGCCAGCTCTACGGCATGTTGCTGAGCAAAGGCGTCGAGGTGGTGAAAATCACCGATCACGAAATCGGCCATGGCGTGTATTTCCACGATCCGGATTGTAATCGCATGGAATTCTTTCTCGAGACCGAGCACGACGACGCACTTGGCAAGGCCCGCTTCAAGGCCGCCGGCGCGCCGAGCCGGAACTTTAAACTCGACCCACTTTGAATAGAGGCAGCTCTGATGAAAACCGCGAATTTCGCCAGCTATCACATCCGCAAATGGTACAGCTTCATTGAAGAAACCCTGGCCAACGAAACCGGCCAGTTGGCCGATGGCGAACCTGTGTACAAGTACGCCATCGCCGCAGTGATTGCCAACCCCTATGCCGGCCGCTTCAGCCAGACGCTGGATGCATTGGTGGACGACTCGCCGTTGCTGGGCGAAGAGTTCGGCCGGCGCATCAACGCACTGGCCGGCGAGCACGAGATTGTCAGCTACGGCAAGGCGATCCTGGTGGGCAGCGCGGGCGAGTACGAGCACGGCAACGCGTTCCTGACCAACCCTGCCGCCGATCCGATCCGCGTCGCGCTGGGCGGTGGCAAGTCGTGGGTGCCGTCCACCGGCAAACGTGGCGGTCCGGGTTCGACCATTGACGTGCCATTGGCTCACAAGGACGCGCTGTATGTGCGCTCCCATTACGACAGCATGTCGCTGATGTTCGGTGACGGTCCTTCGCCGGACGAGATCGTTGTGATCTGGGCCTTCGCCACGCGCGGACGCCTGCATGCACGGCTCGGCGGTTTGCAGGCGGCGGATGTGCAAGGTCTCGACGGGCTGCACTGAGCCCGGGCGCAAGGCCTTGCGTGGCATTCGATCAACCCCACAACAAGAAAGCGGTGACTAGCGATGAAGCAGGACAAAACCCAGGTGGTCATTGTCGGCGGCGGCCCGAACGGGATCACGGCCGCACACTATATGGGGATGTACGGTATCGACTGCGTCGTCCTTGAACTGGCCGACGGCATCCTGCCTTATCCCCGCGCAGTCGGCATGGACGATGAAGCGCTGCGCGTGTTGCAGGGGATCGGCATTGCCGAGCTGGCCGCACGTGACATGATCTGCGATGTACCGCTGCGCTATTACAACGCGCGTGGCGTGTGTTTCGCCGAGGTCAAGCCGAGCGTCGCGCAGTACGGTTGGCCGATGCGGAACATCTTCATGCAGCAATTGCTCGAAGGCACCCTGCGCGAACATCTCGTGCAGCACGCCAGCGTCCAATTGCGCCAGGGCCATGAACTGCTCGAACTGGAGCAGGACGAGCAGGGCGTGACCTTGCAGGTGCGCGATGCCCACGGCGAGCTCTACCAATTGCAGGCGGACTATGTGATTGGCGCCGACGGCGGGCGCTCCACCGTGCGCAAACAGTTGGGCGTCGAACTGCTCGGGCTCACGCATCCGCGCAAATGGGTGGTGGTCGATACGGCCAACGACACCCTGGATGCGCCGTACACCGCCCTGCATGCCGATCCGCAACGGCCCTTCGTGTGCATCTACTTGCCTTATCAGCAGCGGCGCTGGGAGTTCATGCTGCTGGAGGGCGAAGACGAAGCGAAAATGTGCGACGAGGCGACGATTCGTGAACTGATCCGCGGCCATATCGGCGCGGCCGTGGATCAGTTGAACATCATCCGGATCCGCGCTTACACCCACCACTCCCGCGTTGCGGCGCGGTTTGTCCAGGGGCGGGTCGCGCTGGTCGGCGATGCGGCGCATATTTCGCCGCCCTGGGCCGGGCAGGGCCTCAATTCCGGCCTGCGCGACGTGGCCAACGTGGCCTGGAAACTGGCGGCGATCATTCAGGGCCGCGCGGCGCCGTCGATCCTCGCCAGCTACGACCAGGAACGCCGCGGCCACGCCACCGAGCTGGTGGCGCTGGCCGACAACATGGGCGCCGTGCTGGGGTTGACCAACCCGCTGATGGCCGGCGTGCGCGACTGGCTGTTCCAGGCGGTCAACAGTGTCGACAACCTGCGCTCGCACCTCTTGGAATTCAAGTTCAAACCCAAGGCCACCATCACCCAAGGCCTGGTCTATCACGAGCGTGCCGAGCTGCGCGAAGACGATTTGGTCGGGCAACTGTTCGTGCAGCCTTACATCGAAGATGCCCAGGGCCAACGTCGGCGCCTCGACGACATGCTGGGCAACTCGTATGCCGTGCTGGGTTACCGCACCAATCCCCGGGCGCCACTGAGCGAGGACATGGCCGCGTATTGGGCGCGTTGGAACACGCGCTTTATCCAGGTCAACCGTTCGCGCAGCGGCGTGGGGCGCAACCAGCCGCTGACGGCGATGGACGCGATCAGTGTGGAGGACGTGGATAACCGGCTGGCCGAGTGGTTCTCCAAGGTGCGCGACTGCATCGTCGTGGTGCGTCCGGACCGCTTTGTCGCGGCCATTACCACCCCAGAGCGGCTTGACGGTGTATTGCGCAAGCTGGCGGAGCAACTGTCATGAGCACGCCCGACGATGTACTCGGCCAACTGCGCCAAGCGAGGCTCAGCGCTCATGCCATAGCGCCTTTGGCACCGCAGGCGCTGGACCGGCAGCAAGGCTACGCGTTGTTGCGCCAGACCCTGGAGCGACGCGTGGCCGCCGGGGAGAAACCGAGCGGCTGGAAGGTCGCCTTCGCCGGCCGCGCCGCGCAAGCACGCTTTGCTCTCGACGAACCGGTGTACGGCGGCCTCACGGAGGCGATGCAGGTTGAGCCGGGGAGTGCGGTGCCATTGGCGCGGCTGATCCAGCCCAAGCTGGAGGTCGAACTGGCGTTCGTCTTCGGGCACGCGCTGGCGCCGGGGGACTACCGCGACCAGGACATTCTGACGGCCATCGCCGAGGTGGCGCCCGCGTTCGAAATCGCCGACTGCCGATGGCAAGGCTGGCGTTTCGGGCTTGGCGCCTTCCTCGCCGATAACGCGGCGGCGGGGCTTTACTGTGTGGGGCCGAGGTCGCCGTTCGAGCCGCAACAGCATGCCTGCGTGCCCTATCGTCTGGAGCACGAAGGGGTTCACCTGGGCAGCGGCGATACGCAGGCTCGGGAAGACAACCCCCTGTTCAATCTGTGCTGGTTGGTGCGCCGGCTCCTGGCGGACGGTCACCGTATCGAGGCTGGGCAGGTGGTGCTGTCGGGCGCGTTGCTGGCACCGATCGATATACAGCCGGGAACCTATCGTCTGCAGATGCTTGGCACGGAACTGGCTTTGATTTTCCGGGCGGACACTGTGCCCGTGTGAATGCCAGCTGCCGTCAGGGATGACTGAGCCCCCTTCAGGCCAATGACCAGACACAGGCCGCCGAGGAACGACGAATATGCTCGCTGAAGTCCGAACCTTCAATGATCCTCAACAGCACGCCGGCTCGATCCAGGGCTGGCAGCAGATCTACGACCAACTGGGCCGTGGCTGCCTCACCAGTGAACTGCGCCAGTTGTCCTGCGATCGCTTCCAGATCTTCCAGGAGGTGCTGGACAAGCGAGTGGTGCAGCATGGTTCCTCGCCCAAAGGCCGGTTGTGCGCCGCCATGTCATTGGGCAGCGCACCGGTGGTGCAAGGGCAGCAAGTGGACGCGCAGAGCGTGGTGCTGCTGCGCGATTCAGAGGAGTTCGTATTGCATGCCCCGGAAGGCACGCATTTTTTCGCGATCAACGTCGACGCGGTACGCTTTGCCAAACTGGCGGCTTTCGAATTATCCGGCGAGCAGCTTAAACGCCTGACCACCGTGTCTCAGCTGCGTGTGGATGAGGCGTTACTGCTGCGTATACACCAGCGTATTCACCCGTTGTTTCGTCACCTTTTGGAACATACCGACGCGATCAGCGCCGTCTCGGAAAAGATCCTGGAAGATGAGCTGCTCGGCACCTTCCTGGACCTGTTCACCCATGCCAGCGACGAGGTGCGTTGCCGGCGCGGCAATTTCGCCGTCAGTGCCTACCTGGTCCGGCGTTGCCAGGAGTTGATCGTTGCCAGTGGCGATACCCCGTTGAGCATCCTCGATCTGTGCGAGCAATTGCGCGTCAGCCGCAGGACCCTGCAGAACAGTTTTCAGGCGGTGACCGGCCTGCGCCCGGTCGAGTACCTGCGCAATCTGCGCCTCAACGCGGTCCGGCGGCGGTTGATCGCGACCGCGGCCAGTGAGAAAAACGTCGGTGAGGTTGCCGTGGCCATGGGCTTTTTTCACCTGAGTCACTTCGCGGCGCATTACCGCGAATTGTTTGGCGAGTCGCCCTCGGAAACGCGCAGGGCCGAGCGCTGATGCGCGATCAGTCCGCCGCCTCGCCAAGCCCTGGGTTCACGCGCTTGCCGATGTCCTTGAGCCGCGCCAGTTGGTCGATCATCGCGGGGGCTTCATCCAGGCAACTGACGAAGGTCCACAGGTAAGTCATCACCGCATAGATATGCCCGGCTTTTACGGCCGGCGACAATGCCAGTTGCGTGATGGCAACCACAAACAGCAGCGCCGCCAGAATGCCAATGGACAGGAAGGCGATGGCCTCACGGTCCGACAAGCGGATCCGCAGTCGCGACAGCAGGCGATAATGACGGTGCAGGGTATGCGCGCCGACGGCTTCCACCATGCCGATTTCCTTTTCCAGGCGATTGTTCAAGCGCTCATGCAAGCGCTGGTTACGCCGGGCGAAGCCGGGCATCACGGTGACGCACAGCAGCAGCGCGAGCAGGCATGCCACGCCAACCCAAGGCTCGATCACCAGCAACATGCCGGCCGCGCCAATGATCGAGACCAGCGCGGTGGCGATGATCGGCACGTGCTTCTCGAAAAAGTCGACGAAGTCCCGCGCCAGCACCACCCGCGCCGCCGCCTTGGACGTGCTCTGGCGTTCCAGGCGCTGATTGAGGATCACCGGCACCGCAAGATCGGCGTAGATGCGCGTAAAGGTGCGCGTATCCAGCGCGCGCCGCGCCGCCCCCACCACCCAGAACCCCAGCACCACGCCGGCATAGAGCAGCGCGCTGGCGGCATCGCCACGGATGATCGAGTCCACGGCAAACCCGGCAAACAGCGGGTAGGCGAGCAGCAGTGCATTTTCCAGCGCCACCAGCGACAAGGTCGCAAACAGCTTGCCGGGGTAGGCCCTGGCAATGGCCTTGAGGGTTTGGCTGGCGGATTGCTGACCGAGCTTTTTGCTTTCTTCGAGCACAATCCTAGGGGTTACGGACGGCATGGGCCACCTGTCGAGCGCATCATGGGAGGATAGATACCGCGGGCGACGCCGAGCAGATAGCGCGCCTCCTCGGTCATCAATAACAAATTGATCTGCACTTCTTCGATAACGATTTCCATGGCGATCAATATGCAAATGGCCGGCGCTGTAATCAGCCAGTGACAATAAGACTGTGTGATCAACGACGCGCTCACACCAATCAACCACAACGCCAATACGCAATGCGGCGCGTACTTCTGCAGGGGAATCCAGAAGCGCTGCAACTTTCGCAGTTTGAGTGTGTAGAGCGTCAGTGACGCTTCCAGCTGTTTCGAGTCAACAAGGGGGCGAGCGGAATGCAGAGTCGGCATAACAGTTGTCCGCGTAAAACATTGAACGTCATTTGCCAGGTGTTGCTTCATTGTCCCGGCGCCCGTGGCCTGGAAGGGTTTGATTGAACCAGGCAAGATTGATTGCTGTGATTTCGACCCATTCGCCCTGAGTTGGCATCCTTTCGCAGCTCTTGAACGCGATACAACATCCTTGTGAGTTCAGTAAGGCAAAGTGGCGATATTTCGTGGCTCTATTAACTATAAAAATAGAGAGGCGCATGCCATCACCTTTGTCGGTTTGAATATTCAAGCGAGTTTGGCGTTATATGCAGTTACACCTCAGTAGACTCCGTGTCGGTATCCAGGCTCTGCGTTGTTGTTGGCCAACTGAGTTCAAACACGGTGCCGCCATTAATCGATGTCCGACAGCTCACCGTGCCGCCGTGGGCGATGGCAATCGCGCGCACCACGGCCAGGCCCAGCCCACTGCCTCCCTGAGCACGGGAGCGAGAACTTTCGCCGCGCTGGAACGCATCGAAAATATACGTCGCGAAAGCGTCGTCCACCCCCGGCCCCTCATCCGTGACTCTCAGGAAGTTGCGCGAGTGTTGGCTGCCGAGTTGCACCCAGACGTTGCCTGGCGTCGCATGCCGGCGGATGTTGTCCAGCAGCGCCAGCAACGCCTGGCGAATCCGCGCGCGGTCACAGCGTATCGGCCCCTTGAGCAGGTCCAGGTGCAGCACGAAGCCGGCGCTGCGCAGGCTCGATTCGAACAACCGTGCTTCGGCTTCCAGGTCGGTGGCCAGGTCGGCGTAGTCGGGTTCGAGCTTGAGGTAGCCGCTGTCTCCCAGGCCGACCACGCGCAGGTCTTCAACCAGGCGCGTCAACCCTTCCACTTGCGTCAGCAGGCTGTAGAACTGCGCGGTGTCCGGCTCGAACACACCTTCGGCCAGCCCCTGCAGGCGGCCGCGCAAGATGGTCAGCGGCGTGCGCAACTCATGGGCGATCGCTGCGTTCCAGAACGCCTGTTCTTCGGCCATGCGTTTCAATCGGTTGGCCATGCTGTTGAAGTCATCCACTAATAAGGCGGCTTCGCCCAAGGATTGATCCGGCGCCACTGCGCGGGCATCCAGGTCGCCATCGGCCAGCCTGCGCAGGCTGGCCGCCACCGAGTTCAAGGGCATCAGAATGCGCCGGGACAACTTGATCGCCGCTGCGACGCCGACGCCCAGGCTGACGCAGGTGATCAGGCTCATCCAGGCCCACTCCATGCCGCTGGGCAGCCACTCATCCATTTCCGCGTCGCTCAGCGGAGCAAACGACCACAGCAACCCATAAAAGACATAGGTCCCGACAATCGCCAGGGTTATCACACACAGGACCACGGCCGACATCGACAGGATAATCTGCCGACTCAAGCTGTTGGCGCCTTTCATGGCAGGCTCCCGAACCGGTAGCCGACCCCGCGGATACTGGCCGGTACGCCTTGCAGTCCGAGGTCCTCGATTTTCCTGCGCAATTTGCTGATATGGCTGTCGACCGTGCGCTCCAGGCTGTCGCTCTCGGGCGAACAGAGGGCCAGCAACTCGGCGCGGCTGAACACGCGCCGGGGCGCCTTTGCCAATTGCGCGAGTAACTTGAATTCGGTCACGGTCAGGTTCAATGGGTGTTTCTGCCCATCGATGCTGACGTTCACGTCATGGTTGTCGATGTCGATTTCGAAGGCGTCCACGCGCAGCACGCTGCGCCCCGTCAAATAGCCATTGTCGACGCAGCGGCGCAGCACCGCCTGGGTTCTGGCGACGACCTCGGCCGGGTTGAACGGCTTGACGATGTAATCGTCGGCGCCAATACGCAGCCCCATGAGTTTGTCCACGTCCTGGTCCTGTGCGGTCAGCATGATGACCGGCGTGTTGCCGCGGTGACGAACCTCCGCCAGTACCATCCAGCCATCCAGTTTCGGCATCAGTACATCGAGCAGCACCAGGTCGGGCTTGAGCGTTTGATGCAGTTCGAGTGCGCGACGGCCATCCTGCGCATGCGCGGTTTGAAAGCCGGCGCGTTTGAGATAGGCCGTGAGGATGTCGGCGATTTCCGGTTCGTCTTCGGCGATCAGGATCAGTGCCTGATTAGCGGTTGATGCAACGAGTGATTCGGTCATGTTCTGCTCGGTCGATGTGCCCTGTGCTGCCGGACAATGCTGCAACGGCGCGCGGTTTTCTGGCAACGGGTTGGATGATGCACGGCAAGCATGCACTTTCAGCGTAGGCTTTATGGAGAAATGATGGAGACGCAGGTTTATTTTTCGTCGCGCGGGGGAGGGGGGTGAACGCTGCCTGATGCGGCGCGTTCAGGCGAAGCTGATGCGGTCGCTGTAGGCGTTCTGCACAATTTTGCGCTGGTAGTCACAGGGTGTCGTACTGACCAGCTTCTTGAAGTCGCGCAGGAAGTGTGACTGATCGGAGAAGCCCAGGTCCAGCGCCAGTTCCGAGAAGGATACATCGTGCTGGGTATTCAATGTTTCCAGGGCCGCCTGGCAGCGAATAATGCGGCAAAAGATCTTCGGCGACATGCCGGTGTCCTGGCTGAACTGGCGATGGATGGTGCGGCTGGTGTAGCCGCTGAGGTCTTCAAGTTGCTGAATGCGCAGGTCACCGCGATGCACCAGGGCCTGTTGAATCACCATCGCCGTCAGTTTCGAGGTCCTGCCCATCAGGCGCGGGGCCAGGTAGTCATTGAACAGCCTCATCTGCTCTTCCAGCCGTGGGGTTTGCACGATGTTCTCGAACATGCGCTGGGCAAACCCCGAGACCTTGAGCAGATCCAGCTCCTGTTCGGTCAGGTCCGCGGCCAGCACATTGATGAAGCCTGGAATGACCCCCGGTGAAAAGCGCACGCCAAAGTAGTGATGATGCTGATGCAGTTCGACGCGCTGCGCCTCCAGCGGCGTGCCGCAGATCCGCACGGTGGGACGTGTGGTATCGCAGTCGAAAACAATGTCCACGCAGCCATCCGGCACCGCCAGCACGTCGGTCGATTGGGCGACATCGAAGGCATAGAAATGCGAGATCGCCGGGTGCTCGGAAGGCATCACCGAATACCGCGATGAGTTGAGTACGAACCAGGGCTGTTCGTAGGCGGTTGGGTGCCGCGGCCTCGGCGCACACAGGTTGACCATGACGGAACCTTCGATTGGCAATATGCGCGAATATTCAGGCATTTATCGCGCCAACTCAGGTGCCCGCGGCAAGCGCCGATGTCCGAAATTTACAATACCGCCGATAAGCCCAGCCCGATACTCGGACCCGACAGCGTGGGAGCCGCGCCTACCGCAGCGATATCACCTTCAGCCCGAGAATAATTATGTCCACGACTACAAAAATAGACTTCATCTACCTGTCCGAGCAGGACATGATCCGCGCTGGCGTCACCGACATGCTTGCCTGTGTCGACACCATGGAAGAGATGTTCGGCCTGCTGTATATCGGCGACTACCGCATGGCGGGCCCGAACAACGATTCCCACGGCGCGATGGTGATCTTCCCCAAGGAATCACCGTTCCCGAACATGCCCAAACCCACCGCTGACCGACGCATGATGGCGATGCCGGCCTACCTGGGCGGCAACTTCTGCACCGCCGGCGTGAAGTGGTACGGCTCCAATATCGCCAACCGCGACAAAGGCCTGCCGCGCTCGATCCTGATGTTCACGCTCAACGACCCCGACACGGGCGCACCGCTGGCGCACATGTCGGCCAACCTGCTGTCGGCGTATCGCACCGGCGCGATTCCCGGCGTGGGCGCGCGCCACCTGGCCCGCAAGGATGCCAAAGTCGTCGGCCTGCTGGGCCCGGGGGTGATGGGCAAGACCACGCTGGCCGCTTTCATCGCGGTGTGCCCGCAGATCGATACCTTGAAGATCAAGGGACGCGGCGAGAAAAGCCTCAACGATTTTATTGCCTGGGTAAAGCAAACCTACCCACAGGTGACCACGATAAAAGTCGTCGACACCCTCGAAGATGTGGTCCGCGACGCCGACCTTGTTACTTATTGTAGCTCCGGTGAGGTCGGCGACCCCTCGAACTACCCAATCGTTAAGCGTGAGTGGGTCAAACCGGGCGCCTTCATGGCGATGCCGGCGTCCTGCTCCCTGGATGAAGGCATGGAGAGCTCCGAGGTGCGCAAGGTGCTGGATAACACCGGCCTCTATGAAGCCTGGTTCGAAGAGTTGCCCAAGCCCGCGCACCACTGCGTGCCGGTGATCGGTGTGCGGTTCATGGACATGATCGCCGAAGGCAAGATGCAGCGCGACGAGCTCGAAGACATCGGCAAGATCGTTGCCGGCGATGCCCAGGGCCGCCGGAACGATGAAGAGATCATCATCATGTCGGTGGGCGGCATGCCCGTGGAAGACGTGGCCTGGGGCACGGTGGTGTATCGCAATGCCATCGCAAAAGGCATCGGCGTGAAACTGAATCTGTGGGAAACCCCCGCGTTGCGCTAAGCCACCCTTATCCATCTGAAGAGGCAACGACATGACCAAAATCATCAAGCTCAAGACCGGTTCCCCGTTTGAAGACCAAGCCAGCTATTCACGCCTGGTGGTGGTGGACAACTGGATCTATGTCTCCAATACCGCAGGCCGCAACCCGCAAACCAAGTTGATCCCCGAGGACATCCTCGAACAGACGCATCAGGTATTCGCCAACATCGAAACGGCCCTCGCCGCCGTCGACGCCAGCCTGGCCGATGTGGTGTGCTCGCGGGTGTTCATCCAGGACCCCAAGGACGTTCCGGCGGTCATGGGCCTGATCGGCGAGAAGTTTCGCGGTGTCGATCCGGCCAGTACCGTGACCTGCCCGCCGTTGGGCTCGACGGTCTACAAGGTGGAACTGGAAGTGACGGCCTATCGCAACGCCTCCAAGGCGCAGGTCGAAGTCATCCGCCTGTCGCAATGACCGCTACGCGGCCGTGCGCTTGCGCGGCCGACCTCAATCGCTCACAGAGTCTTGATCATGGCCCCGACTATAGCGCCCGTGAACACGTCAACCACGTTCCCCTTCGCGACGTCCGTCGTCATCATTGGCGGCGGGATTATCGGCTTGACGGCTGCGCTGACATTGGCCGAACGCAATATCGCGGTGGTGGTGCTGGAAAAAGGCCGTATCGCCGGCGAACAGTCCTCACGCAACCTCGGCTGGGTGCGCAAGACCAGCCGGCACGCCGCCGATATCCCCTTGGCCCTCGCCGCAGATCGCTTGTGGGCGCAGATGCCTGAGCGGGTCGGCGCCGACGTCGGGTATCGGCAAGAGGGCATCATGTTCCTGGGCCGCAACGAGGCGCAGATGGCGATGCATGAAAGCTGGCTGAAATCGGTCGAACATCTGTCCCTCGACTCGCGGTTGCTGAGCCAGCGCGAGATCGCGCAACGGGTGCCGGGCGGCGTGGCTGACTGGGCCGGCGGTATCTTTACGCCATCCGATGCGCGGGCCGAGCCGACCCTGGCCAGCAGTGCGATCGCCAAGGCGGCCATGGCCAAGGGCGTGGTGATCATCGAGCAGTGTGCGGTGCGTACACTGCAGATGTCCGCCGGTAAGGTCAGTGGGGTGGTCACTGAAAAGGGCGAGATTCGCTGCGATCAGGTATTGCTGGCCGGGGGGATGTGGTCGCGGCGCTTTTTGGGCAACCTCGGCGTGGCGTTGCCGACCTTGGCCTTGACCTGTTCGGTGCTGCGCACGCATCCGATGGACGGGCCTACGGAGATCGCCGTGGGCGCGCCGGACTTTTCCTTTCGCAAGCATAAGGACGGCGGTTTCATCATTACCCAACGCGGCAAATTGGACGCCTACCTGACCCTCGATCACCTGTTGCTCGCCAAGCAATACATGCCGCAGTTTCGTGCGCAGCGCAGCGTGTTGAACGTGTCGCTGGGCAAGTATTTCTTTAACGACCTGGCGCTGGCCCGGCGTTGGTCGGCCGACAGTATCAGCCCGTTCGAACGGGTACGGGTGCAGGACCCGGCCGCCAACCCGCGGCTCAACAACGATGCGATGAACAACCTCAAGGCCGCCTGGCCGGTATTCGAGCAGGCGCGGATTGCCCAGGCCTGGGCGGGCACCATCGACGTGACGCCGGACTCGAACCCGGTGATTGGGCCGGTCGCGCAAATTCCCGGGTTGACCGTCGCCACCGGTTTCTCGGGGCACGGTTTCGGTACCTCGCCGGCGGCCGGCCATCTGGCGGCGGATATCGTCAGCGGGCATACCCCGATCATCGATCCGAGCCCGTATCGTTTCGATCGTTTCTAAGCCGGCCCAAGCCCAGCCTTCATGGAGCACAACGATGTCGCCTGCCAGCTGTTTTTTTACTAATCGCACAGGCTTGCGCCTGCATTTTCTGCAATGGGGCGAGCCGAGCGGCGTGCCTCTGGTTCTGCTGCACGGCTTGCGGGCCTATGCGCAGACCTGGGAGTCGCTGGTGCAGGCGTTGGGCCCCGGTTACTGCGTTTACGCCCTGGACCAGCGCGGTCGCGGGTTGAGCGATTGGGCCACGCCGAGCAGCTACCACACGCAATCTTATGTGGAGGATGTGGAGGACTTCGTCGCCCACCTCGGTTTGCAACGCTTCGTGTTGCTGGGGCATTCGCTGGGTGGCGCCAATGCCCTTGAATATGCACGGCAAAACCCAGGGCGTTTGCACGGGCTGATCATCGAAGACATCGGTCCCGGCTCCTCGAGCCAGGGCGACGGCGCGGCGCGTATTCGCCGTGAAATGAGCCAGACGCCGTTGCACTTCGACAGCTGGGCGAGCGCCCGCGCTTTCTGGCAGGCGTCGCGCCCGGGCTTGTCGGAGCAGGGCCTCGCTTCCAGGCTGGCGCATTCGATGAAAGAGCACGAAGGGCTGATCAGCTGGCGGCACGATCAGCAAGGCATTGCCGAGGCGCGCCTGAGCATCGAGCCGACCGATCTGTGGCCGGCGGTGCGGGCCTTGGACTGCCCGACGCTGTTCATTCGTGGCGGGCGTTCGGACTTCCTGCCCACCGCGACGCTGCAGGCGATGCGTGACAGCAATCGGCAGGTGCAGACGGTGGAAGTCGCGCACGCCAGTCACTATGTCCACGACGATCAGGGCGAGACGTTCAACCGGCTGGTCGCTGACTTTCTCGCCAGCCTCACGACTCCGAGCCCATGAAGGCAAGCGCCAGCACTGCCGTGGCAGGCGGCCATGGCAAAAGCGAACCACTCTAACGAGTGGTTTTTTTTGCCTGGATTTTTACGCGGTTGATACAAAGCTGATACGCGAAAAACAGTTAATGAGAATCCATGTCATGCGCGAATGGTTTGGTATATCATGCGCCGCGAATTCTTGGCAGGTTTGCCTGCGCGTCGGCTCATCCATGAGGTCCAACATCCATGCGTCACACCCTGATTTCCCTCTGCGTGCTTCAGGCGTTTACTCCTTTTGCCTGGGCGCAGGTTGCCGCCTCTGAACAAAGCAGCCTCGAGTTGCAGGCGACCACGGTCACCGGCGAAATGGACTACGAGACGGCTCAAGGGCCGGTCAAGGGCTACCGCGCAACACGTTCAGCCAGTGCGACCCGCACCGACACTTCGATTCATGAAACGCCGCAGTCCATCAGCGTAGTGCCCAAGGACGTGGTCGAGGACATTGGTGCGACTCGCCTGCAGGAAGCCCTGGACTACGCGGGCGGCGTCGGCCGGGCGAACAACTTCGGCGGGCAAGGGCTTACCAGCTTCACCGTGCGAGGCTTTACCACTGCCGAGTTCTACCGCAACGGTTTCCCGATCAACCGCGGCTACCCGAGCATGCCCGACGCCAACAGCATCGAGCGCCTTGAAGTGCTGCGCGGGCCGGCGACCATGCTGTATGGCCGTGGCGATCCCGGTGGCACCTTCAACGTGGTGTCCAAGCAGCCGCTGGCCGAGCCCACGGTCACGCTGGGTAGCCAATTGAATGACCAGGGCATGAAGCGCGGCACCCTCGATGCGTCCGGCCCGCTGGATGAGCAAGGCGCGCTGGCCTATCGTCTGAACGTGGTGGGCGAGGGCGGCGACACCTTCCGCGACCATGTCTCGAGCGAACGCTACGGCGTGACCCCTGTGTTGACCTGGCAGGCCAATGACGCCACCAAGGTGATCTTCGAAGGCGACTTCATGCGTAACAATCGCCCGCTGGATCGCGGCCTGACACGCTTCGCCAACCAGCGTGGGACGCCGTCCCGTGACACCTTCTGGGGTGAGAAGTACGCCGGCGACCTGCACAACGATAACAACATGGCCCAGTTGCGCTTCGAACATCTGCTCAACGACAACTGGACCCTGGGCGGTGGTTTCCAGTGGCTGGACGGGACGATGAAGGGCAATGGTGTCGAGGCCAACGGCGCGACCAGCCTGGATGCCGATGGCCGCACACTTCAGCGCAACTTCAACTACCGCAAGCTGGAATGGACTGACAAGGACTACCAACTCAACCTGACCGGGCACTTCTCCACTGGCGGCTTTGCGCACACCTTGCTCACTGGCATCGAATACGAAGACTACGACTACAAGTCGATCATCCAGCGTTCCAGCGGCGTGGCGGGGACCTTTCCGATCGATATCTACAACCCGGTCTACGGCCAGCCTCGTCCGGCGCTGACCCGCACGCCGACGCACGATAAAGAAAACCTCAAGACCTACGCGGCCTTCGTTCAGGACCAGGTGGCACTGACCGAGCGCTTGAAAGTCCTCGCCGGTGCGCGCTTCGAGCGCTTCGAGCACGATTACGAGTCCTACGTACCCGGTGTCAGAAGCTGGAACGCCGCCGACAACGCCGTCACCCCGCGCGTCGGCGTGATGTATGACCTCACCGACACCGTCGCGCTCTACGCGGATGCCGCGCGCTCGTTCAAGCCCAACACCGGCGCCAGTCGTCAGGGCGGTGGGTTCGATCCGGAGAAGGGCAAGTCCTACGAGATGGGCGTGAAGTGGGAAGCGCTTGACCGACAGTTGAGCGTCGATGCGGCGATTTACCAGATCGAGAAGAAAAATGTCCAGGGTGTCGACCCCTTTAACTCCGACTTCAATGTCGCGACGGGCCAGGTCCGCAGCCGCGGCTTTGATCTGAACGTGGCCGGCAACCTGACGCCCGAGTGGCGGATGATCGGCGGCTATGCCTATGTGGCTGCCGCCGTCACCAAGGACACCACTGTCCGTACCGGAACGCGTTTGGCCAACATTCCACGCAATAGCTTCAGCCTGCTCAACGTGTATGAGTTCCAGGATGGCGCGCTCAAAGGCTTGGGCCTCGGTGCCGGTGGCAAATACGTGGCCGAGCGCGCCGGGCAGACGGCCAACAACACGTTCGCGATGGACGCTTACACGGTCGTCGACCTGCTCGGTTACTACAAGGTCAACGAAAAGGTCAGGCTCAACCTGGACGTGAAGAACCTGTTCAATCGCGAGTACGAAGAGGGCTCGTTCTTGAACTTCTACGCCTACCCTGGCGAGCCGCGCACGGTGCAAGTGGGTATTTCCTACACTCTGTAGAGCGGTCAGCGCCCGGCGCGATGTGCCTCGTCGGTTGATCCGGTGGTATGCCGGGCGAAGATCACGCTCCACACTTTTTGGCGGCCTGTAGGGAAACCCCTACAGGCTCCGAAAATCCCTCGCGCAATATCAGGATTGGATGATGGCTCTTTGCTAGATGTCGGGTTAGAGTGATTAAAAGGTTCTTGCGAATCTTCGTTTCTGCGACCCCTCCCGAGGCTGCAGGACACTTCATAATGTGGAGTGCATCATGAAAGTCCTAATCGCTGATGACTCATCCATGTCCCGCAAGCTGGTCTTGCGTTCCCTGCCAGAATCACTGACCGAAGATGTTCGCCAGGCCTGTAACGGTGCCGAGGTGATGGAGGCGTATCACGCCGGTTTGGTGGACCTGCTTTTTCTCGACCTGACCATGCCGGTCATGGATGGCTTCCAGACCCTTGAGGCGCTCAAGCGCGAGGACGCGAATGTGGTTGTCGTGGTGATCAGCGCCGACATCCAGCCGCTGGCCAGGCAGCGCGTATCCGATCTGGGCGCTGCTGCATTCGTCGCCAAGCCGGTTACGGCGCAAGCTGTACTCAATGCCTTGCACGTCATAGGGGTACTTTGATGGAAACCTTGGCCGCGCTAACCGAAGACCAACGTGACGCCTTGCAGGAATTGATGAACATTGCCATGGGGCAGGCCGCCGAACGACTGGCCCGGCTGACCAACACCATGGTTACGCTTTCGGTTCCTTTCATTCACCCACTGATCCGGGAGCAGGACAACCTGTTGATTCCGGACCATCTTCGTCGAAGCTCCATGATCGTCACCCGCCAGTCGTTCCTGGGGGAGTTACGCGGAGAGGTGTTCGTTTGCTTTGGTTCCATGGGGGCCGACAAGCTCGCCGAATTGCTCGGCTATAGCGACGGCGGCCCTGCGCAGCAGGAAGAACTGATGCTGGATGTCACCAACATCCTGTCCGGCGCCTGCATCAGTGGCCTGGCCAAGCAGGTGGCGATACAAGTGAGTTATGACGCGCCGTCGATTCTGGTCCACAGAGAAGAGTCCACGAACGCACTGGATGAATTGAACCTGAACGAACACCTGGCGATGGTGTTGGAAATCCGTTTCGAGGTGCAGGCTCATCAATTCTCCTGCGACCTGCTGATCTGTATCACCGAACGTACAGCAGGCGTTGTGGTCCGGGCCATCGATCGCTTGCTCTATGAGCTTTGAAGGGGCGTCTTCATGACAGACAACAAGGCAATTTCCCGGGAAACCCTTGAGTCGATGCTCAAGGCCATCAACATGGGCGTGCTGCTGGTCGACCATGACTGCAAAGTGCTGTTCTCCAACCACTTCATGTCCATCAACAGTGGCCGCAGCGCCGAAGAACTCGTCGGTCGCACGCTGTTCGAAGTGTTTCCGGAACTGCCCGAGGTCTGGACCCGGCAGAAGATCAACAGCGTCGTCACGCTGCAGAACTTTGCGTTCACCTCCTGGCAGCAACGGCCGCACCTGTTCAACTTCGAAAGCACCCGGCCGATCAGTGGCTTGGTCGGGCACATGTATCAGAACTGCACCTTCTTCCCGGTGCAGGACGCCGATGGCGGCAGTCTGGGGGTGGGCCTGGCGATAAGCGATACGACCGACACCGCTGCCCGCCAACTCGAACTGACGCACCTCAACGAGTTGCTGGAGGAGGAAAAGAGCGCCCAGGCGCTGCTGATCGCACGGCTCGAGGAGGCTCAGGCGCAGTTGCTGCAGTCCGAGAAAATGGCTGCGATTGGCCAGCTTGCGGCGGGCGTGGCCCACGAGATCAATAACCCGATCGGCTTTGTGTGCTCCAACGTCAACAGCCTGCGGCGTTACCTGGTGGATCTTTTCGCATTGCTCGACGCCTACGAACAGGCCAGTGACGAAAAACATGCGCAGGCTCATCCCGAGCTTGCGGCCATGCGGGACAAGGCGGATTACGATTTCATGCGGCAGGACATCGACGAGCTGATCGTCGAGTCGGTCGAGGGGCTGGACCGGGTCACTCGTATCGTCAAGGACCTGCGCGAGTTCTCCCATGTCGACAGTTACGAATGGCAGTTGGCCGATCTGCACAAGGGGCTGGATAGCACCCTCAACGTTATCTGGAACGAGATCAAGTTCAAGGCTCAGGTGATCAAGCGCTACGGCGATATCGAGCCTATCGAGTGCATGGGCTCGCAGATCAATCAGGTGTTCTTGAATCTGCTCATCAATGCGAGCCATGCCGTGGGCGTTGATGGCGAAATCATCATCAACAGTGGCAGGGAAGACGGCGGTGTGTTCGTCGAGGTCGTCGACAACGGTCACGGCATCCCGCTGGACATCCAGAACCGGATATTCGAACCGTTCTTCACCACCAAGCCGGTAGGCATGGGCTCGGGCCTGGGCCTGTCGCTGTCGTACAGCATCATCGTCAAGCACCATGGAAGGCTCACCGTCGAAAGTGAACCGGGCCGGGGCAGTTGCTTCCGTGCGTGGCTCCCGTTACGTCAGCCCCAGGTACAGGCCCACGCTACCTCTGCCGTTGAAGGATGCTGATCATGAACACCACCGAGTTGAGCGAAAAACGCTACACCGTCATGCTGGTGGACGACGAAGAAAGTATCCTCAACAGCCTGCGCCGCTTGCTGCGTGGCAAGCCTTACGATTTGCTGCTGGCCACCAGTGGCGCGCAGGCGCTGAGCCTTTTCGAACTGCACCCCATAGACCTGATCGTCTGCGACGCGCGCATGCCGTTCATGGACGGCCCGACCCTGCTCCGTGAGGTGCATAAGCGCGATCCGCACTGCATGAATATCCTGCTGACCGGTTATGCCGACATGAGCATGATCACGCAGGCACTCAGCGATGGGTACATTTTCCGCTACATCAGCAAACCCTGGAAGGATGAAGAGCTTCAGCTCACCCTTGATGAGGCTTTGGAAATGCAATGTGTGCTGCGTGAACGTGACAACCCGAAGAAGCTCATCAGCGAATAGTGGCTCGACAGCTTCGGCGCCTCACGGTTTTTGATAAATCGAAGGCGCCACCAGCTTGAACGCATCGCTGACGCCGTTCAGGCTTTCCGAATGACTGATCATGAAATAGCCGCCACGTCGCAGGAATGGGAGCAGGCGACTGACTACTTTTCGCTTGGTCTCCTGATCAAAGTAAATCATCACGTTGCGCAGGAAAATCACATCGAATTCGCCCAGTTGGGGCAGGGTTTCGATCAGGTTGACTTGTACGAAACTGACCCGCTGGCGCAGGGATTTATCGATCAGGAAGGTGCCTTCCTGCTGGCCGATGCCCTTGAGGCAGTATCGACTGAGCAAGGACTGCGGCAGTCTGTTCGCGCGTTCCATCGGGTAATGCCCGTTCCGGGCCTTGGCCAGTACCTGGGTGCTGATGTCCGATCCGATGACCTCCCAGGGCGTGCTGCGCAGGGTTTCGGCAAGGGTCATGGCCAGGCTGTAAGGTTCTTCGCCCGAGGAGCTGGCCGCGCTCCACACCCTGAAGGTCTTGCCTGGCGACGCGAAGGGCAATACCCGTTCGCGCAGGAACTCGAAGTGCTTGGGTTCACGAAAGAAATACGTTTCGTTGGTGGTCAACAGGTCCAGGGCGAACTGCAGTTCGTCGGGGTTCTCCTTGCCCATTATCATTTTGAAATACGCGCCGTAGCTCTCCAGTTCATGGAACTGCAGGCGCTTGAACAGACGCCCGGCAACCAGGGCCTTTTTCATGGGTGACAAGTGGATGCCCGCCGCACCATAGAGCCAGGACTGGAACTGGGTGAATTCACGATCTTCAAGATTGATCTGTTTCAATCCGAACTCCTTGTTCGTGACTTACAGCTCCTGGAGGCTGGGGCTGTCACCGGCGTCCGCCAGTTGAGACATTTCATCCATCGATAACACTTTGTCGACCTGCAAAACGATGACGAACGTGCCGGCGACCTTGGCCATGCCGCTGATGAAGTCAGGGCGAATGCGCGCGCCAAAGCTGGGGGCCGGCTTGATCTCGTCCGCCGGAATTTCCAGTACCTCTGACACACTGTCCACCAGAAGCCCGATATCCTGGGCCTGGTGGTCCTCGCTGCTGGCTTCGAGGATCACCACACAGCTGCGTCGATTCACCTTCGTGCATGGCTGCCCGAACCGTGCCTTGAGGTCCAGCACCGGCACCACGGCACCTCGCAGGTTAAGCACGCCGCGCACGAAGTCGGGCATCATCGGCACCGGAGTCACGTGTCCGTACTCGATGATTTCCTTGATGCCCTGGATATCGATGGCGAACATTTCGCCGCCCAGCAGGAGCGTCAGGTACTGCGCCTCCTGCTTTTGAATCGCCGTTGGCTGTCGGGTATCGGTTAACGCGCCCATGTCGCTCTCCTGCATGAAAAAAGCACCGCGTCCGGTTTGCGCTTAGAACCGCGTGAACTCGCTTTCGTCGGGGCCTGCGCTCTTGAGGAAGGTTTTGTGCGGGACCGCTCGCGGTGCCCGCGCCACCGCACGCGATACGCTGCTTGCCTGGCTGGATTTGCCCAGTGTGACGTTCGATGCCTGATCGCTTGCGTCCAGCCTGAAAAAACTCATGGCCTGCTGCAACTGTTCGGCCTGGGTACTCATTTCTTCGGCGGTGGAAGCGAGCTCTTCGCTGCTGGAGGCATTTTGCTGAGTGACCTGGTTGAGTTGGTTCATCGCCGAATTGATCTGCGCCACGCCGGCTGCCTGTTCTTCGGAGGCGGCCGTGATTTCCTGGACCAGATCGGAGGTCTTGTTGATCGACGGCAGCATCTCGCCAAGCAGATGGCCGGCCCGTTCGGCCATTTCGACACTGCTGGTGGACAGCTCGCCTATTTCCAGAGCGGCCACCTGGCTGCGCTCGGCCAGTTTGCGCACTTCGGCCGCCACCACCGCGAAGCCCTTGCCATGTTCGCCGGCTCGCGCCGCTTCGATGGCGGCGTTCAAGGCCAGCAAGTTGGTCTGGTAGGCAATGTCATCGATGATGCTGATGCGTTGCGCGATTTTTTTCATCGCCTGCACCGTCTGCTGAACAGAGTCGCCGCCGTCTCCTGCTTCCTTGGCTGCCTTGCTGGCCATGCCGTCGGTTATCTTGGCGTTCTCGGTGTTCTGGTTAATGCTGGCACTCATTTGTTCGATGGACGCACTGGTTTCTTCGACGCTTGCGGCTTGTTGGCTGGTGGTCTGGCTGATGGCCTGGGCGGTAGCGCTGACTTCCTCCGACGCGCTGGCCAGACCGTCGGCGGCATTGCGCACCTCACCGATAATCTGCGAAAGCTTGCCGACCATGGCCTGCATCGCCGTGAGCACACGCCCGGTTTCGTCCTTGGAGCCACCTTCGATCTTCACGGCCAGGTTACCTTCGGCCAGTTGGCTGGCCACATCCACGGCCCTTTTCAGCGGGGTGGAAATGATGCGTGAAATAAACAACGCCAGCGCGATACCCACCAGCAAAGCCACGAGTACCGCGGCGATGATGGACAGTCGCGCATTGGCGTAGATTTCGTTACCGCGTTGATTGGCTGCCGTGGCTCCGGCGTCGTTGAGGTCGATGAGTTTTACCAGGTCGCTGGAGATCTGTTCGAAGTCCCGTTTCGAATCCCCTTTGAGAATGACACTGGTCTGTTCCTTCAAACCCTGCCGCGACTCGGCCAACAGGTTCTTGCTGGTGTTGAGGTAGCTGTTCCAGTTGGACTTGAGCGTATCGAACAACGCCTGTTCCACCGGGCTTGAGATCAGCTCTTTTTCATAGCGCGCCATGCGGGTCTCGACTTCCTTGCGGGCATCGACGATCTCCTGTTCATATTGCGCCTGTTCCGTCGGGCTGTCGGCCATCAGATAGCGCAGTTCCGTGACCCGATAGTTGGCGACAAAAAAACGAATGCCGGAGACAACCCGTACCGAAGGCAACCAGTTGTCGCGCATTTCAGTGGCAGTTTCGTTAACCAGGCCCAACTGGATGATGGCGAACACGCCCGTCATGGCCGTCAGCACCAGCACCAGCAAGAACGAAGTGATGAGCTTGGTAGCTATCCTTAAATCGTAGAACCATTTCATTGAAAGGCCTCTCCATGTGCGGTGCGGTTGGCTGAATTGCCGGGTTTGCTATCGTTCGAGGAATAAACAGCGGTTTGCCCAGGCGTTTGCTGGGCGCGTTGCCTGGTTGTCGGCGCGCCAGTCGCTCAATAGCAGGGCGCATGCGCCACAGGCAGCGGGTACGAGCGGTAAGCGGAAAAAAGTGCGAGCCTGAGGAAGCGGCTGCAAGTTGCTGTATGACGACATAGGTTCCTCCCTGAATCAGTAAATAGCGATCCTTCTCACATCAGCCTATCGGCTCGGGCCAAGATCAACTTGAGCGCAGAACAGGTCAGTCGTCGGTCAGCGGTAAAATAATTCGGTTTTACCGGGGCGGTAAGTAAGGGCTGTAATAAAAAACGGCCAGGCAGCGGTGGTTTATATAATCGGTAGACGACTGGCGCAGGCGTGGCGTTATATAAATAGCGCGCAATCGCCGCGTGCGAGTCCTTCAAAGTCATGATTGCCTCCTGGTTTCTTTGTCCTATCCAGGTTTCTAAAGCCTTGGAACTCATAGGTTTTTCTATCAAGTAACGCTGCAGAACTTCTTGGTTTTCTACGCCTTCTGCAACGACTCGGTAGCCGATATTTTGAAGTTATGCAGAATACGTTCGCAAATTTGCTCAGGGCCCGGCTCATTCATTGAGAATGAAGCCGAATTGCGTCGGACTGATTTTATAAAGCAAGCAATTATTGGGTAGCACTTTTGTAGGCGCGACGTTATCGCCAGGATCAAGTCTTGCGCACAGATATAACCCGGTGCCTTGACTATATCGTTGAGGACTTTCGGCATAATGACGTCGACTGCGTCAATCTCGCATGCGCTGTTTACTCGGTTCGTTTGATGTATATCTTCCTCAAACCTCAATCGATTAAACAACCCGGTGGGTTGGTCTATGAAGTTACGAGCGCGCCTGTTGCAGATACGCATCGTGACCCATTCAGTGAAGTAATTGAGCATGCCTCTGTCCAACTCGCTCATGGGCGCGCGCGTGACAGTGTCAATAATGCAGAGTTCATCGACGATTGAGACCCGCGTGACCGGCGCGTTGAAGTACGCCGAGGTGATTGCGGCGATTTTGTCGAAGACTTCGTCGGAGTCGCTGCCCACGGGGCAAAATTTGGCGACCTCTTTTAGCCTTTCAGCTTCATTCGACGGAATAGGAGCGCCTTCGCCCATGATGACCCTCGCAATTGCTTGGTTCTACCTACAAGGTATCAGGTGGTGATGTCATTATGATATCATTTTTTCATTCGCTGCAAGGCTCAAAGGTCTGCGCCTCGGCGGTGCGGGTGAGCATAGACAAGAAGTGATGCAAAACCCGCGGCCGCCCATGTGTATTGACTTGGATCATCTCCTGTAGCGCCTTCTCTTCTATCGTGCTGCAGCTCTTCGAAGCCTGATATTGGGCTACAGTTCGAGCAAAGGATTGAGTCGTGGGTCTGAAGGCGCTTTAACGCGAGATAGACAAGTTGGCGGTGAGGGTCCGTGCTCTCGTAAAAAGGTCAATGTTCAGGCGTTTCCGATTTCCAGCGCTGCGTAGAAGGTTGCTAGGCGTTTTACCCGCCTTGCAAATATCGTTAAGTCCGTTCAACGACCGAGGGCACAGGGATGATGGCTCGCGACGCACAGGCAGTGGCTGACGACGATACGTTGCGAACCCTCGAGAGTGTGCTCGGCTGTCTGTCCATTGCGGTTGTGGCGCTGGACCGCGCCGCTCGGGTTGTCGCCGGCAATTCCGCGTTCGCCCATCTGCAAGTTCAAAATGGCGTTTCTCCGACAGCGGGCGGCGAGTTCATCGCCCTCCTGCGGCCCGAAGACCATGGGCTGTTTTATGCCGCGCTAGAAACGGCCGCAGGGAACACGCGGGCTGGTTTCGCGGCATTGAGCAGAGGAGCGTGCGGGCTGGACTTCTCCCTGACGCTGTGGCGCGATGCGTATTTTATTGTCGAGGTCTTTGCCCGCCAGGGCGCGTCGGCCCCGCCATCCGATACCGAAAGCTACGCGCAGATCCCGCTCAGGTCGATTTTCGATTCCTCCGGTACCGGCCTGGCGCTGGTGTCGCTGGACGGTCGTTGGCTACGGGCCAATGGCGTCATTTGCACATTGCTTGGGTATAGCGAAGCGCAGTTGCAAACCACCACGTTCATGGCACTGACCCACCCCGAGGACCGCGAGGTCGGCAAGCAGTTGATCGACGAACTCAAGCGCGGTGCAAGGTCGGGCGCGACGTTGCATAAACGCTATATCCATCGCGACGGGCGTGTGGTGTGGGCGCGGTTGACCGTGGGAATGGTGCGGGACGATCAGGGGCAGCCGCTCTGCTTTGTGTCCCAACTGGAGGACATCACCGAGAACTGGCAGCTGCGCGAAACGCTGGTGGGCAGCGAACTCAAATTTCTCACCCTCGCGGAAAGTTCACCCAACATCATCGTTCGCTACAACCGCAACCTGTTGCGCACTTACGTCAACCCGGCCTTTTTGCGCTTGACCGGCATGTCTTATGACGAGTCGATAGGCGTGAGCCCCGACGAGGACGCGGGTGACTATATCAGCCAGCTGCGCCATGTCGTTGCGACGGGCGAAACCGCGCAATTCCTCGACAGTTGGACCTTCGCGGACAGTACCGAGTTGGTCAGTTGTGCGGTCAGCCTGACGGCCGAGCGCAGCCCGACAGGCGAGGTGATCGGCGTGTTGGCGCTGGCCCACGACATTACCGAGTTGTGCAAGCAACAGGTCCTGGAAGACGCGCGCTTGGGGATTTTCGAAAAAATGGCGACGGGCGCGCCCCTGGAGGAAACGCTCGGGCTCCTGGTGGACTATCTGCAATTGGCCTTGCCCCATCGGTCCTGCCGGGTGCAGCTGGTAGCGCCGCTCGCCCCCGGCGCGGTGATGAATACGGCGTCTGCCGTAGGCTGGTCCGAGCCGATCGTGGACAAACAAGGCCACGTCCTCGGCACTTTCGAGTTGTCTCAGTCGTCCGGCACCGGGCCGGATGAGAGCGACATCCTGCGCGTGCGCCAGACCTGTCATATTGCGGCGATCGCGATCGAACGCTGGCAGTCAGAGTCATTGCTCCGCGAGCGCGAGCGTCGTTACCGTGACATTTTCGACCATACCCTGGACATGCTTTGCCTGCTGGAAATGACGGCGGTCGGTTGCCTGCGTTGTGTCGAGGTCAACCCGGCGTTGTTGCGCGCGCTGGGCAAACCGCATGCCGACGTTATCGGTGAGCCGCTGGAGTTGATCTTTGGTCGGTTGGGCGCGCAAAAAATCCAGGCGCTTTGTGAGCAATGCACGACCGCCGGGCGGGTGGTTGAGTCGGATGAGGGCATGGTGCTTCGCAACGAAGTCCGTCAACTGCACTTTACGCTGGTGCCGGTGGCGGATTCAGGGCGTGTGGCGGCGCGGATATTGGTGATCAGCCGCGACATTACCCTGTTGATCAGGGCCCGGCAGAAAGAACTCGGACGCCAGCACGACATCAGCGCACTGGTCGAAAACAGCCCGGACGCTATCGCTCGGTTGAGTGCTCATGGCGAAGTGCTCTACGTCAATGCACAGTTGCGAAGATGGGTGGGCGGGGCCTGGCCGGAACTGATGGGCATGCCCATGGACGCGGTGGCGCCGCTGAACCACCAGTCTCAGCTGTTTCGCGAATTGGTGGCCCAAGTGATTCAGGAAAATAAAGCGACGGAGCAGGAGTTTCTGCTCTCGGGGTTGAAGAGCGCACCCAAAGTGGTACTGATCCACTTTGTTCCAGAGGTCGACGGCCAGCGGGTCGTGAGTGTGCTGGCGGTGGGGCGCGATATTTCCAGATTGCGGGCTGCCGAGCGGCGCCTGGCCAACTCCAATGCACAATTGCGCGATCTGTCGACCCGTCGCGAAACGGCGCGGGAAGAGGAGCGCAAACTGATCGCCAGGGAGATCCATGATGAGCTGGGCCAGCACTTGACGGCACTGCGCATGGGGATATCACTGTTGAGGTTTCAATTCGGCGCCTCGACACCCGAGCTGACCCCGCAGGTCGAGCGGCTGATGGTGCTGACCGACAAGACGATTCAGGTCGTGCGTGATGTCTCCACCAGCCTGCGACCGTCCGCGTTAAACCTGGGGCTGGTTTCCGGTCTTGAGTGGCTGACCACCGAGTTCGTCACCTTGACCCGGGTTCCCTGTGTGTTACACCTGCCGTCGATTCCCCTGACGCTCCCCGATACCCACGTCACCGCCGCGTTTCGCATCGTGCAGGAGTCGTTGACCAATATCGCGCGTTACGCCGAAGCGACACAGGTCAGCGTCACCCTGAGCCCGCAGGAAACCAACTGGCTGCTGGAGGTCCAGGATAACGGCAAGGGGTTTGACCCCGACGCCGTCACCCGGCAGACCCTGGGGTTGGCCGGGATGCGTGAGCGTGGCCTGATGTTGGGCGGCAAAGTGATTGTTTTCAGCCATCCCGGACAGGGCACAACAGTCCAGGCATTCATTCCGATGCACAAGGATACGTATTAATGATTCGCATGCTGATCGCCGATGACCACACCATCATGCGCGAAGGGCTCAAGCAGTTGTTCATGCTGGTCGCCGATGTCCAGGTGGTGGCCGAAGCCGAGAGTGGCACGCAAGTGATCGAGCTGTTGCGCCAGGTCGAGATCGACCTGCTGCTGCTCGATATGAACATGCCGGGTATCAGCGGCGAAATCCTGATCGCCCGCCTGCATACCCAGTACCCGGAGCTGCCGATCCTGGTGTTGAGCATGCATAACGAAATCCACATTGCGCAACGCGCACTGCGCGCTGGTGCGCTCGGCTACCTCACCAAGGACCGCGACCCCGAGACCCTGTTGGTTGCCATGCGACGAGTGGCCAGCGGCCAACGTTACCTGGACCCGGCGCTGGCAGAGCAGATTGCCCTGCAAAGCAGTGGCCTGAAGCAACAGACCTACGTTGAAAGCCTGTCCGATCGCGAGTTTCAGATTCTGCGCTTGCTGGCTCATGGCATGAGCGTCAACCAGATCGCCGAACAGTTGGTCATCAGCAACAAGACGGTCAGCACCCACAAGACCCGGCTCATGGAAAAGATGGGCTTCGGCTCTACGGCGGACATTGTGCGCTTCGCCATGACCCTGGGTATTTCGTGAGCAAGCCCCTTGTGTAGGGATTTTCCTACCTTGGTTGCCGGTATCCCTACCCTGGAATAGGGATGGTCCGATGGTCGTGGTGCCATTATTGGGCCAGTATCCCTCTCAAGCAATCGAACTGCCGATCAACCGGCGACGAGATGCTTCGATTGGGAGACAGACCGTGAGCGAACAGACCACACCCCCCTCGGCTGCTTTGATAGTGTTTCCGGTCGCCTTGGCCGGTCTGCTCGGAGGCCTTGCGGTTGCCTACAGCAATGACTTCAGCGCATGGGCTGTGGCGGCAGGGGGCGCGTTGTTGGTGCTGTGCGTTGGCTTGGGCCTTTGGGCAAACAGATGCTTTCAGGCGCATTGCAACAGCCTGCAACGCCAGCTCGATCAGCCGCCCGAGGTCTCGGCGACATTGGCCGTCGATAACGGCCTGGCAGACGTGTGCCTCAGCGTGCTTCCCGTTTGGTCCAGGCAGATCGAAGCCGCGCGCGTGATCAGCGAAACGTCCATCCTCAAGCTCAGCGAACGTTTTGGCACGCTGTCATCGAACATCAGCCACAGCGTGGCCAGCAACGGCGGGCAAGATGCTTCCCAGCAATTGGTCGACTTGCTGGAAGTCGGCCAGCGCGACCTCAATTCCATCGTGCTGGCCCTGCGCTCCGCGCTCTCCAATAAAGAGAGCGAACTCAAAGAAGTCCTGCAGCTCTCCGGCTTCACCGAACAACTTCAGCAGATGGCCAAGTTTGTCGGTGACATCGCCAGTCAAACCAACCTGCTTGCCCTCAACGCCGCCATCGAGGCCGCGCGCGCCGGTGAAGCGGGGCGAGGTTTTGCGGTGGTCGCCGATGAAGTGCGCAAGCTGTCGAGTATGTCCGGCGAGACCGGGCGCAAGATCAGTGAAACCGTGAATACCGTCAATGCGGCCATTGCCCGCACGGTGCAAATGTCCCGCCACCACGCTGAACAAGACACCTTGACCCTTGCGGATTCGGAGCGTGTGGTCTCGCAGGTCATCGAACATTTTCGCGGTACCGCCCAGACCCTCGTGCGCAACAGCCATGACCTGCAACAGCAGAGCGCCAACGTCGCCGACGAGATTGCCCAGGTGCTGGTCGCCTTGCAGTTCCAGGATCGCGTCAGCCAGATGTTGACGCTGATTACCCGCGACCTGGACAAGCTCCAGCAGCAATTGGACGAGCGCCAGGCATCGAGCCTGAGCGGGCATTCCCTCAGCCCGATGGTCAGTGATCGTTGGCTGCAAGAGCTTTCAACGGCCTACACCATGCCGGAGCAACACGCTATCCATGGCGGTAACACGCACGCCAAGTCCGATGACAGCGAAATCACCTTTTTCTAGAGGAGCTTTTCCGATGAGCAAAACCATTCTGATCGTCGACGACTCCGCCTCCATCCGGCAGGTGGTCAGCATCACTCTCAAAGGCGCGGGTTATGACGTGATCGAAGGCTGTGATGGCAAAGATGCGCTGAGCAAACTGGACGGACGCAAAATCCACCTGATTGTCAGCGACGTGAACATGCCCAACATGGACGGCTTCAGCTTCGTCAAGGCGGCCAAGTTATTGCCGGCCTACAAGTTCACGCCGGTCATCATGCTGACCACCGAGGCCAGTGATGCGATGAAGCAGCAAGGCCAGGCCTCCGGTGCCAAGGCGTGGATGGTCAAGCCCTTTCAGCCAGCGCAAATGCTCACTGCCGTCTCCAAGTTGATCCTGCCATAGCAATGACCAGCGACCGCTGGCCAGGAGGTTTCCATGAAAAGCACCGTACCGATGCTACGTCGAATCCAGGTCATGGAAGGCCCCCTGACGATCTACACCGCCACTGAACAAAAAGACCTGTTGTTGTCGTTGTTTCCGCTGGCGCATGAGGTTGAGTTGGACTTGTCCAATGTCGACGAACTGGACAGCGCCGGTCTGCAATTGTTGATCCTCATCAAACGCGAGTCGCTCAAGGACGGAACACAGCTGTTGCTGAGCAACCCGAGCGCGACCGTAATCGAAGCAATACGGCTCAGCGGTCTTGACGACTACTTCGCCAATCCGCTTTTCGCCCAGTCGCTTGGAGCATGATCGTATGGCCCAGCCCATGAACATGGATGACGTGCTGCAGACTTTCATTGCCGAGAGTCGCGAGCTCCTGCTGCAAATGGAAGACGCACTGCTGCAGATCGAGAGGTCGCCGCAGGACCTCGACACCATCAACGGCTTGTTCCGCGTGGCCCACACCATCAAAGGCTCGGCCGGCTTGTTTGGCTTGATGCCCATCGTTGAGTTCACCCATGTCGCCGAAAGCGTCCTGGACCGGGTCCGCAGCCTGGAAGTGCGCGTCGACGAGGCATTGAGTGCGTTGTTTCTCGATGCCCGTGACCATATCGGCCAGTTGATCGACCTGCTGGCCGAGGATGGCAACCTTGACCGATTGGACGAACCGCTGCGGGTCCAGGGCCAATGCCTGGGCGAGCGGCTCGCGCAGTACCTGGAAGGCTCGGTGCCGAGTGCTTCGCCCGCTCCAGCCACGTTGCCGGCGGACGAGCCGGGCGCAAGTCCCGGCCACTGGCACTTGTCCCTGCGCTTTGGTCCGGATGTATTGCGCAACGGCATGGACCCGCTGGCGTTCCTGCGTTACCTGAGCACGTTGGGGCAGTTGCTGCATACCGTCACACTGTGCGAGGGGTTGCCGCCGTTTGCGTCGATGGACCCGGAAACCAACTACCTGGGCTTTGAACTCGCGCTACTCAGCGATGCCTCGCGGGAGGTCATCGACGGAGCCTTTGATTTTGTGCGCGATGACGCGCTCGTCCAGATCCTTGCACCGCAAGCCTCTGTCCAAGCCTGTCGCGCGCATCTCGACGGATTGCCGGAAGACAATGCCGTGCTGCTTGAGCTGCTGGTGCGTTGCGGCACATTGACGGAGTCCCAGGCCCTGCTCGTCACCCAGGAGGGTGAGCAAGCTCCGGTCGAGATGCGCGGCGAGCTGGACGCACCACCCGATTCAGTCGCGCCGTTGATCAAGGCCGGCAAGGGTGCGGCGAGCAACGAAGGCAACCTGATCCGCGTCGATGCCGCCAAGCTGGACCAACTGATCAACCTGGTTGGCGAGCTGATCATCGCCGGAGCCGGAGCCAACCTGGTGGCAGTGCGTAGCGGGATTGGCGAGATGATCGAAGCCACCAGCCTGTTATCGCGCTTGGTGGAAGAGGTGCGTGACTCGGCACTGACCCTGCGCATGGTGCAGATCGGCGCGACATTCACGCGCTTCCAGCGGGTGGTGCGCGACGTCTCCAAGGAACTGGGCAAGGACATCGTGCTGCAGATCGGCGGTGGCGAGACCGAGTTGGACAAGACCGTCGTCGAACGTATCGGCGACCCGTTGACGCACTTGGTGCGCAACGCCATGGACCATGGCATCGAGGCCGTATCGACGCGTCTTCAACGGGGCAAGCCGGCCCAGGGCACGGTACGCCTGAATGCCTACCACGAGTCCGGCAGTATCGTGATCGAAGTGTCGGACGACGGCGGTGGTCTGGCCAAGGACAAAATCCTGGCCAAGGCCCGCGAGCGTGGCCTGGTGGGGGACGGCCAGCTACCGGCGGATAAAGACATCCTGAACTTGATTTTCGAGCCGGGCTTCTCCACCGCCGACCAGGTCAGCAACCTGTCCGGCCGCGGGGTGGGCATGGATGTGGTCAAGCGCAATATCACCGCGTTGCGCGGCAGCGTGAGCCTCGAGAGCGAAGAAGGGCAGGGCACAACGGTACGGATTCATCTGCCGCTGACCCTGGCAATCATCGACGGCTTTCTGATCGGGGTGGGCAAGGCCTCTTATGTCATCCCGTTGAACATGGTGGAGGAGTGCATCGAACTGGCGCCTGGACAGGGCGCAGACACCGGCTACCTGGACCTGCGTGGAGATGTGCTGCCGATCCTGCGCCTGCGGGACATGTTCGATGTGCAAGAACCCCGAGGCAGTCGAGAAAACGTGGTCGTCGTGCAATACGCCGGCCTGCGTGCTGGCTTGGTGGTCGATCGCTTGCAGGGGGAGTTTCAAACCGTGATCAAGCCATTGGGCAAAGTGTTTGGTGAGGCCCATGGGCTCGGCGGGTTCACCATCCTTGGCAGTGGAGCCGTCGCCCTGATTCTGGATATACCCAATTTGTTAGGACACGTTGCCAAGGACGCCACCCACCGTTCGATCCCAAGTCCGTTATCGACTTAATGAGCGTCATCAGGAGTTCCTCGCCATGACCGTTATCAGAAATATCATGCTGTTGGTTTTCACCGCAGCGCTCGGCGTTGTCGTGTTGGGTGGTACCAGCCTTTACCTGGCCGGTGAAATCAATACGAGCGCCAGTTATGCCAACACCAATACCGTGCCCAGCTTGCTGGAAATCGACCGTGCGGCGGCTGCGTTCACCGACCTTCACACCCTGGAATGGCAACGTCTGAACGATTCCGAAAAAAACTTCGTGTCCAGCTATGCACAGAACGTGGCACAGAACTTCAGCGCGATTGGCAAAGCCCTGGATCACTATGAGGCCGCATTGGTCTCCGACGACCATGACGCAGCACTGTTGAAGCAGTTACGTGGCCGCTTGGCTGAATTCGCGACCCTGCAGGCGCATTTCGACAAGTTCATCGACGACGGTGATCAAGCCTCGGCCCGCGCATTGATCGAGGCGAGCCAGCCATTGCAGAGCGCGGTGCTGACGACGATCGGTGAGCTGCGCGAATACAACCTGGAACTGGGGCGCAAGGGCCAATTGGTTGCCACCGCCACTGAGAAGAATGCCCGCTCCCTCATCCTGCTGGTCAGCGCGCTGACATTTTTAGCCACCGCGTTGGTGGGCGCACTTCTGGGACGCAACCTGATGCGCCAACTCGGCGGCGAACCGGTGGCCGTGCGCGCTTTCGCCGCTCGCTTGTCAGCGGGGGAGCTGGATGCCAAAGCCACGCTCAAGCCCGGTGACACCACGAGCTTGATGGCGTCCATGCAACAACTGGGCGCGAGCCTGCATGGGCTGGTCGCGGAGATAAACCGCATGTCCAGTGAACACGACAAGGGCGACATCGATGCACAGATCGATGCTGGCCGCTTTCATGGCAGTTACCGCTCCATGGCCCAGGGCATCAACGAGATGGTCAACGGCCATATCAGCGTGAAGAAAAAAGCCATGGCCTGTATCCGCGCCTTTGGTGAAGGTGATCTGTCGGCGTCGCTGGAAAAATTCCCGGGCAAAAAAGCCTTTATCAATGAAAACATCGAGCTGCTGCGCAGCAATGTGCTGGCGTTGATCCATGAGATGCAGCACATGTCCAGCGAGCATGAAAAAGGCGACATTGACGTCATGATCGACGTCGATCGCTTCTCGGGTTCGTACCGCGATATCGGTCAGGGCATCAATCAGATGGTCAGTGGCCATATCAGCGTGAAGAAAAAAGCCATGGCCTGTATCCGCGCGTTCGGCGAAGGCAATCTGTCGGCACCGCTTGAGCAATTTCCCGGCAAAAAAGCCTTTATCAACGAGAACATCGAGCAACTGCGGGCCAATATCCTGGCGCTCGTCGAAGACACCAGCCAGATCAGCGACAGCGCGCTGATCGGCAAACTCGATACCCGGCCTGACGCCGCTCGGCATCAGGGTGATTTCCGCCGCATCATCCTGGGGATCAACGGTTCGCTGGATGCGATCATCGTGCCGATTACTGAAGCCATGGATGTCTTGTCGGCGATGTCCAATGGCGACCTGACCCGGACCATCAACGGCGACTATCAAGGCAAGTTCCTGGAACTGAAAAACTCGGTCAACGGCACCGTGGAAAAACTCTCGGAAATCATCGGCGAAGTGCGCGGCTCAGCCGATTCGCTGTCCAGTGCTTCCGAGGAGATCTCCGCCACTGCGCAAAGCATGGCGCAGTCGGCGTCCGAACAGGCCGCGTCGGTGGAGCAGACCTCGGCATCGATGGAGCAGATGTCGGCGTCCATTGCTCAAAATACCGAAAATGCCAAGGTGACCGACGGCATGGCGGGTAAAGCCAACAAGGAAGCCTCGGAAGGCGGTCGCGCCGTGAAGGACACGGTGGCGGCGATGAAGACCATCGCTGAGAAAATCGGCATCGTCGACTCCATCGCTTACCAGACCAACCTGTTGGCGCTCAACGCGGCGATCGAAGCGGCGCGTGCCGGCGAGCACGGCAAAGGCTTCGCGGTGGTGGCGGCCGAAGTGCGCAAACTGGCCGAGCGCAGCCAGATCGCGGCGCAGGAAATCAGTGAAGTGGCCAAGAACAGCGTGGCCTTGGCGGAACGGGCGGGCAACCTGCTTGACGAGATTGTGCCCTCGATCGCCAAGACCTCTGACCTGGTGCAGGAAATCGCGGCCGCCTCGGAAGAACAATCCATCGGTTCCGAGCAAATCAACAGCGCGATGTCGCAGATGAGCCAATTGACTCAGCAAAACGCTTCGGCCTCCGAAGAGCTGGCGGCGACGGCCGAGGAAATGAGCGGCCAGGCCGAGCAGTTGCAGGAACTCATGGGCTTTTTCAGCGTACAGAGCAAGCGCGCCGGGCGGACCGCCTCGATGCCCGTGATCAATCGCGCGGCATCCACGTTCGACCAGGATACCCGTGCGGTGGAGAGCGGTTTCGTCCGCTTCGGGAGCTGACCCATGAGCGCCACAGCCGTTATGCCGAACACTTTGGAGTCAGCGCCGCAGGTCGATGAGCCCTTGCAGTACCTGACCTTCTTGGCTGACCAGCAGATGTATGCGGTCAATACACTGAACGTTCGCGAAATCATCGAATACAACCAGGTGACCACGGTGCCGATGATGCCGACATTCCTGCGCGGGGTGATCAACCTGCGCGGTTCAGTGGTGCCGTTAGTGGACCTCAAGGCGCGGTTTGGCAAGGGTGTGACGGTGCTGGGCAGCCGAACGTGCATCGTCATTCTTGAAGCGGCGAAGGAGGGCGAGTCCCAGGTGCTGGGGGTGGTGGTGGACTCGGTCAGCGAAGTGATCGAGATCCTCGATATCGATATCAAGCCCGCGCCGGCCTTTGGTAACCCTATCCGTACCGACTTCATCCGGGGGATGACCAAGGTGCGAGGTGCGTTTGTCACGCTGCTGCAAATCGAGCAGGTGTTGTGTGTCGATGAGATGGCCGGCTTGATGCGAGCTTGACGTGTACGACCGCGCCTCCCGGCGCGGCCGCAAAGTAATCGATGCGAGGTGAGTCATGGCGTTATCCATCGCAAGTCCAGGTAAAGCCACGGTCTCGAGCCCTAGCCAATACCTCACCTTCGAGTTGGGGGATGAGATGTTCGCCGTCGGCACGCTCAACGTGCGAGAGATCATCGAATACGGACCGATCACCAGCGTGCCGTTGTTGCCGCCCAGCATCCGCGGCGTGATCAATCTGCGCGGCGCGGCGGTTCCGGTGCTGGACCTGGGCGTGCGCTTTCGCGGCGAGCGCACGGTGCAGACCTCGAGGACCTGCTTTGTGATCCTTGAGGTACAGGCCAATGCCGGGGGCAAGCCGGTGGGCATCATTGTGGATGCGGTCAGCGAGGTCCTTGAAATCGCCGATCAGGATATCGAACCGTCCTTGAATTTCGGGACCGATGTCAGAGCGGACTTCCTGTTGGGCATCGGCAAATTGGAGAGCGGTTTTGTGTTGTTGCTGGATATCGGTCGCGTGTTGTCCCTGGAACAGGTCGATGTGCTGGCAACCCTTGATCCCTTGCTGCCTTCAACTGCCTGATTGTTTTTTGGGAGTGTCCTCATGAACGTGATTCTCTCCGATGCGGAGTTCCTGCAGTTTCGCACTCTCATTCATCAAATCGCCGGCATCAGCCTGTCGGATGCAAAAAAACAGTTGGTGAGCGCTCGGCTCGCCAAGCGCCTGCAAGTGTTCAAGCTCAATACCTACGGCGCGTACTACAAAGTGTTGATGAAGGACGCGACGGAACTACAAGTGGCGGTCGATATGCTGACCACCAACGAAACCTACTTCTTCCGCGAGCCCAAGCATTTTGATTTCCTGCGCGATGTCGCACTGCCCGAACTGCGTGGCAGCGGGCCTTTGCGTGTATGGAGCGGCGCCTGCTCGAGCGGTGAAGAGCCCTACACCCTGGCCATGGTCCTGGCGGACAGCCTCGGCGGCCGGCCCTGGGAAATCGTCGCATCGGATATCAGCAGCCGGGTACTGGAAACGGCCCGCCAGGGGCGCTACCCCCTCGAAGGCACGCGCGGCATTCCCCAAGCGTTGCTCAACAAATATTGCCTCAAGGGCGTCGGCGCCAACCACGGTTGCTTCATGGTCGAACCGGCGCTGGCGTCGAGGATCGATTTCCAGGCTATCAACTTGAACAATCCGCTGCCGAAACTGGGAATGTTTGACGTGATCTTCCTGCGCAACGTGATGATCTATTTTGACAGCGAGACCAAAGTGCAAGTGGTCAAGCGCCTGGTCAGCCACCTCAAGCCCGGCGGCTATTTCCTGGTCAGCCATTCGGAAAGTCTCAATGGCGTGACCGATGAACTGCGACTGGTCAAGCCTTCGATCTATCGGAGGCCGCATGCCTGACACCCCACCGTCCCGCGAGGTGTACCTGAATCCCGGCGAGTGGTTTTTCGGTTCAGGCGCCATTCGGCTGCGCACCGTGCTGGGCTCGTGCGTTGCATTGGTGGTCTGGCATCCGCGGCGCTTGTTGGGCGGCATGTGCCACTACCTGTTGCCCCGGCGCGCAGTGAAGAGATCGGCTGCACTGGATGGTCGCTACGGCGATGAGGCGCTCCAATTGCTGCTCGGCCGAATGCACGCGATCAAGGTGCCGCCGACGGAGTTCAGAATCAGCGTGTATGGCGGCGGGGATATGTTTCCGGGGCTGGCGCGTTCGGACAATCACTACGTTGGCCAGCGCAATGTCGAGCAAGCCAGGCACCTGCTCGATTCGCATCATTTGCGGTGTCACAACTTTCATGTGGAAGGCGTGGGTTATCGAACCGTGGTGTTCGATCTGGCCAATGGCAACATCGAACTCAACTACCTGGCCCTGCATTGGCCACTCAGCAGCCCTCATGGAGAGCGTGCGATATGAGCCTTATCAAAGTACTGATCATTGACGACTCCGCGGTGGTTCGCCAGGTGCTGACGGCGACCCTTGGGCAAGACCCGGCCATTGAAGTGATCGGCGCGGCGGCGGACCCGGTGTTCGCCATGGACAAGATGAACAAGCAATGGCCGGACGTCATTGTGCTGGACGTCGAGATGCCGCGGATGGATGGCATTACGTTCCTCAAGAAACTGATGGCCGAACATCCGACGCCAGTGGTCATCTGCTCCACGCTGACCGAGAAGGGCGCGGCCACCACCATGCAAGCGCTGGCGGCCGGAGCGGTGAGTATCGTGACCAAGCCGCAACTCAATTTGCGTCAGTTCCTGACCGACAGTTCCGATGAATTGGCCGGTGCCGTCAAGGCCGCAGCCCGGGCCAACATGAAACGCATGGTGCCGTCCAGCGAGCGAGCCCCGGTCAAGCTGACTGCCGACGTCATACTGCCGGCGAGCACGCAGGCCATGGCGCGCACCACCGAAAACATCGTCGCCATTGGTACGTCCACCGGCGGCACGCAAGCCCTGGAGCTGGTGCTGACCGCCTTGCCCAGGGTGTGCCCGGGAATCGTGATCGTGCAGCACATGCCGGAACACTTCACCGCGGCATTTGCCGAGCGGCTCAACCGCCTGTGCGAGATCGAAGTCAGGGAGGCGAAAAATGGCGACCGCGTCATTCCCGGTTGTGCGTTGATTGCTCCCGGCGGCAGGCACATGTTGCTCAAGCGCAGCGGCGCCCAATACCTGGTTGAAATCGTTGATGGGCCCCCTGTCAGCCGGCACCGCCCTTCGGTGGACGTGCTGTTTCGTTCGGTCGCCCGCAGTGCAGGCGGCAACGCGCTGGGCATCATCATGACGGGCATGGGGGACGATGGCGCTCGCGGGTTGAAGGAGATGCACGACAACGGCGCGCTGACGCTGGGCCAGAATGAAGAGTCGTGCGTGGTGTACGGCATGCCTAAGGAGGCCTTCAAGCTCGGTGCGGTGGAGCGCGAGTTGCCGCTCGAGCAAATTCCAGCCGCGATTCTGCAGTCCATGCACCTGCGCCGCTGACGGTTGATGCTGGTGAACCGAGGTTTTTTGCGCGCCTGGGTCGGGTTGGGCGGCGAGGGGGTTGGCTGCGCCGAAACGGCTTGGGAAGGTGATGAGTTCCGTATCTCAGCAGATGCTCTTCCTACCTGGGCGCTGGAAACTTTCAGCGCGATCAGGAACCGACTCCCACAGTTCTGCCACACAGGATAAGCCTGCTTCCGCTGGTTTGCTTGACGATTTGTCGATCGTCGGGGCGCCTGGAGCGCTGAGGCAAGGCGTCTGATCAAACCGAACTGGAGAACTAAATGTCGGCATCAGTATTCATGCAGTCTGTCGCTCACTCCTCTGATGACAAGTCTTTCAGAGACCCCATGTCCATTGCCGAGCGGTCTATGAGCTCATCGGCCAGCCAGAGCCTGTTCTGGGATTCGTATCACTTTGGCTCAGCATTCGGCAGCACGTCGTCGCGCCCGTACTTCGGCCACGGTCATTATCACTCGGGGCCGCCGCAACGTCCGCTGCCCGATAATGTGCGCCCGAACCCCGGCCCACCACCGCGCCCAACCCCCGAGCGGCCGGACCCGCATTACTCCAAGCAAAGCAATCAGCAACTGGCCCAGGCGCTGCTGAGCAATTACGGCGCGTTCAGGGAAGGGCATTTTTCGCGGCAAGTCACCCTCGAAAGCCTGAAAAAAATGGCCGAGCGACCGTTGACCGGCAACCCGCAGATGGACGCCAATATCCGCCTGGCGAAGGAACTGCTGCGGCGTCCCGAGCTGGTACGCGCGCTCGATCGAAACATGAGCACCGGTGCTTCGGATGGCCGCTTGTCCAGGGACGACATTATGAGCGTCATCGGTTCCGATAACCCCTTTAAACTCAAAGACGACAAACAGCTGATCAAGGAAATGCTCGGCCATTTCCAACAATTGAAGGGCAACGGTCGGGGCGACAGCATCAAGCTCGACAAGCTCAAAGAGTTTGCGGCGCAAGCGTTGACGGGCAACCCCTTCACTGACCATCTCATCCAATTGGCCAAGGAAGTCATGGCCCGTTCGATTCTGCAGGGGCGGATGGACAATGTTGACGAGTGGCAGCGCGACGGCAAGATTTCGCGACGCGAACTGCTGAAACTGCTGCGTTAACTCTGGCACAGCCGAATGCCGCGTCACTCGCGGCATAGGTTGGCAAGCGTAGTGAGCAGGAAGCACCACTTCAGTCAGGGAGGAAGGGTTTTACCACGAAGAGATTGCCATCGGCCGTTGAATGGCTGCCGGTGTCTTCACCTACCGAATCAGGTCTGGACTATGAATTCGACATCCTTTGAATCTCAGCCCTCCCAGTACACGGTTGCGAGCCTGGCGATGCCTGCACGGGAAGCAGGCCTCCCAAGCACATCCCGTTCGCAGGCACTCAACCTCATGTCTTCGCCGAAGTTCAGCTTCAGGGCGCCCACCGCCGAAGACTTCGATAAAGGTTCTCGAACATTCACGGAGGAACCGTTGTCCAGCCCTGTGTTTTCCACGCTCGCCGGGTTATGGCACAAGTTGTCTTGCCGTCTGGCCAATGACACCGAGCGGCATCTGGGCTAACCACTGAACCGTTCTGCCAGGCACAGCGCTGCGGGCGGGAAACGATAAGGCAGGGAAGAAACGATCAGGCGTACATGAGCTACTTGAAGGATTCAGGCCGCTCATGTCCTTTGCTCATACCCGCAGTATTTTGCCGCTGACCGCCACCGCTGCGAGCAATCCCCCGATCAACAGGAAGGCAGTCGCCAGGCTGCTGCCATGGGCAATGAAACCGATCACCGCGGGCCCCGCGAGAATGCCGGCATAGCCGAGGGTGGTGATGGCCGGCACGGCGATGTGTTCCGGCATGACGGTCTGCTTGCCGACAGCGGTGTAGAGCACCGGGACGATATTTGAGCATCCGGCGCCGACCAGCGCATAGCCCAGCAGGGACATGGCCCAGGCCGGTGACAGGGTCGCGAGGAAGATCCCGGCCGCCGCCAGCGCCCCGCCGGTGACGATCACCCGGGCAGCCCCCAGTCGACGGACAATCCGGTCGCCGGTCAGGCGCCCGGCAGTCATGGTCAGGGCAAAGGCCGCATAACCCAGGCCGGCGTAGGCTTCATCCAGGCCGCGTTCGGCACTGAGGAACACCGCGCTCCAGTCGAGCACGGCGCCTTCGGCCAAAAACACGATGAAACACAAGCCGCCGATAAACAGCACCACGCCGTGGGGAATGGCAAACGGCGGCCCAACGCTTTCACTGCCGTAGGGCAACCAGTGGGGGGCGGCCTTGAACAGCGCCAGCGCCATGATGACGATCACCACCAGGGTCGCCTGCAGCGGCGAAAACCCCAGCCCCAGCAACCCGGAAACCCCCGCTGCGCCGACGATGCCGCCCAGGCTGAACAACCCATGGAAGCCCGACATCATGGTTTTGCCGCTGGCGCGCTCGACGATCACCGCTTGCAGGTTGACCGTGGAGTCGACCGTACCCAGGCCCGCGCCGAACAGGAACAGACCAGCCATCAGCAACGGGATCGAACTGACCGTGGCGAGCATGGGCAACGCCAGGCAGATCAGGACCGTCCCGGCGCTCAGTACGCGCCGGCAACCATAGCGCGAGGCCAGTGCGCCGGCCACCGGCATGGCGATGATCGAGCCGCCCCCCAGGCACAGCAGCAACAGGCCCAGGGTGCCCTCGTTGAGTTCGGCGCGGGCCTTGGCATACGGCACCAACGGCGCCCAGGCGGCGATGCCGAAGCCGGCGATGAAGAAGGCGATGCGCGTCGACATTTGCTCCAGCCGCCCGGGAACCACGGGCGCTGGAGTGGGGATGGCAGTCATGGAGAATCCTTGGTTTTGCATTCAACGAACGATGTCCGGCGCGACATCCTTACACATCAAGCCTGATCGAGCGAGCCAGGTTCACGCGGCGTTCGTGCTGGCGACGGGTTTTATTTTCGCCAGCACGGAACGCTCTGGACACTGGCTGCCACCTAGAGGACATCGACGTGTAGGAGGTGGTCTGGAAGGTGCGTAATCCCCGTGAGAATTGCTGAACCCCAGGCTTCCTGCGGCGGATGACGCACCTTCCAGACCACTTCCCACGCGCCGACCGTTCTGTAATACGCTGCTGCTTCTGTGTGCAGACGATTGGACGGACGAAGCGATGAAGGACTTTCAGACAGGCGACCCCATGACCCGGTTCTACGATGCCCGCGGCAATATCTATGGGGTGGTCAGCCCGGCCTGTTTGCGTCGCCACGGGGTCGAGGTGCCCGACACTGCGGCCCTCGCGGCGAGCCGGCGCGACGCTTGGGCACTGCCGGCCATTGCCGCCGAATGTGGCTGGGGGCCTTCGCCGCGTCCGGCCGGCGCCAAGGCGCACCGTTGTGATGGGTTGTTGGTCGGGCCGTTCCAGGCGGCGCCGCCGTTCGACCTGTTGATCGTCAACACTGACGGCTCCCTTGCGGAGCGCAGTGGCAATGGCCTGACCATCTTTGCCCAGGCGCTGAGCGATCAGGGCTTGATGACGCAGGGCTGCGAGCTGCGGGTGCATCACGATAAACAGGATGCGAAGTCGCCGCTGGCCACCTATGTCGAACCGGCACTGCATGAGCAGGTGCGTGGGTTCTGGCTGGCGTTGGGGCAGCCGGCGTTCGGCCCGCTGGCGGTCGGCGCGGACCTGCCTGGCACCGAAGAGGGGGCGTTCAGCCATGTGCCCGCGCTGGCGGCGATCAACCCGGCATGGACGCGCAGCCAGTTTGTGCGGGTGGGCAACCCCCATTGCGTGACGTTGGTGTACCAGGCCGCTGCGCTGCCGGACAATCTGTCGATGCACCAGAGCGCACTGTTCGAGCCCTTGCAGGCGATTGCATTTGCGCCACCTGCCGGGCGCGGCCAGCCCTGTGTGGCCGGGGTCAACTTGCAATGGGCCGCCCAGGCGTCCGGCAATCGAGTGCTTGCGCGGGTGTTCGAGCGGGGAGAGGGGCCGACGGCGTCCTCCGGGACCAGCGCCTGTGCCGTGGCGTGCGCCGCGTGGCGCGCCGGTTGGGTCGAGGGCGGGGAGGTCGCGGTGGTGATGCCGGGCGGTACGGTGCCGGTTCGGTTGCAGATTCAGGATGCGACAGTGCTGAGCGTCAGCCTGTTCGGGGCTGCGCGGCCGCAGCTCGATGCAGGGCCGCGCGGCTGATCGCGTCGAGTCGTATCAGCGGCTGTCCATCGAACCCCGCGTGCTACAAAAACGTCACCTGCGCCGGCTGGCGCTTCATCAACACCTTGCCGTTGCGGATCGAGTACAGCGCCAGGCCCTGGCTGCGAATCACCTCGTAGTCGCTGTCGGCCGAGAGGATCAACAGGTTGGCCGGCCGGCCGGGTTCCAGCCCATAGCGATCGCCGAGGGCCATGGCCTTGGCGCTGTTGTCCGTGACCAGGTCCAGGGCGTTTTGCAGGTTGCGGTAGCCGAGCATGTGGCAGATGTGCAACCCGGCTTCGAGCACCCGCAGGATGTTGCCGTTGCCCAGGGGGTACCAGGGATCGACGATGGAGTCCTGACCGAAGCACACGTTCATGCCGGCTTCCAGCAGTTCGTTGACGCGGGTGACGCCGCGCCGTTTCGGGAAACTGTCGAAGCGCCCTTGCAGGTGAATGCTTTCGGTGGGGCAGGAGACGAAGCTGATGCCGGAATGCCCGAGCAGGCGGAACAGTTTGGCGCAGTAGGCGTTGTCGTAGGAACCCATGGCCGTGGTGTGGCTGGCGGTGACGCGGGCGCCCATGTCGCGGCTGCGCGCTTCTTCGGCGAGCACTTCGAGGAAACGCGAGTGCGGGTCGTCGGTTTCGTCGCAATGCACGTCGACCAGGCAGCCGCTGCGTTCGGCCAGGTCCATCAGGAACTTCACCGAACTCACGCCCTGGTCGCGGGTGTATTCAAAGTGGGGGATGCCGCCGATCACGTCGGCGCCCAGGCGGACGGCTTCTTCCATCAGCTCGCGGCCGTTGCGGTACGACTCGATGCCCTCCTGGGGAAAGGCGACGATTTGCAGGTCGATCAGGTGCGCAGTGTCCTCGCGCACTTCGAGCATGGCTTTGAGTGCGGTGAGGTCCGGGTCGGTGACGTCGACGTGGGTACGCACATGCTGGATACCGTGGGCGGCGAGGGCCTGGATGGTTTTCCTGGCGCGGGCCTTGGTGTCTTCGTGGGTGATGGTGGCTTTGCGTTCGCCCCAGCACTCGATCCCTTCGAACAGGGTGCCGCTCATGTTCCAGCGCGGCTCGCCGGCGGTGAGGGTGGCGTCGAGGTGGATGTGCGGTTCGACGAAGGGCGGTATCACCAGGTTGCCGGCCGCGTCGAGGTCGTCGGGCCCCGCCGTGGGGGCTGTGGTTTGCGGCGTGATGCTGGCGATCCGGCCGTGTTCCAGGTGCAGATCATGCAGGCCTTCACGGTTGCGCAGGCGGGCGTTGATGATGTGCATGGGCAAGTTCCTCTTGGCTAAAAACAATCAGGCAGACAGCCGCCAGATCATCAGCGCGATGCCGATGTCCAGGCGGTCATACGAATTATCCAGCCTCAGCCCGCACAGGGCTTCGATGCGCTGGACGCGGTGCGTCAGGGTATTGCGGTGGACGGCCAGGCGCTGCGCGGCGGCCACCAGGTTACCATTCTCGTGGAACCAGGCTTCGAGGGTCGGCAGCAGGCTTGGGCCATGGTGCAGGTCGTGGCGCAGCAACGGGCCCAGGCGGTCATTGAGAAACTGGTCGAGCAGCGCACGATCGCGCACGCCGCTGAGCAGCTTCAATACGCCCAGTTCGTCATACACGCAGAGCCCGGCGCGTTCGCTGAAGCGCCGCGCGGCGGCCAACGCCTGGCGCGCTTCATCCTGCGCCTGGGCCAGGCGCGCCGGCGGGTGGGCGGCGGCGCTCAGGCCGATGAACAGTTTCAGCGGCGCCAGGCGCAGGTTCAGCGGCTTCAACCAATTGGCCAGTTGCTCCCGGTTAGCCAGCGCCGCGACGGCATCGGCGGCCGGCAGCAGCAACGTCCATTGGCCGGCGCGCCCGAGTACCGGCACCGCGGCCGACAACTGCCGCAGGCGCCGGGTAATGCTGTCGTGTTGCCGCGCCAACTGCGCTTCCATCTGCGCCGCCTCACCCTGGGCAAATAACGCGTCGCTGCCCTCCAACTGCAACTGTACGATTTGCCAATGGCCGGCCAGGGGCATGCCCAACTGGGCGGCGCGGTGCAGCAGCAGATCCAACGATTGATAGTCACCGGCCAGCAACCGCTCCAGCACATCGTGCCGCGAGCGGCCCAATTGCTCGGACTGGATCAACGCTGAACCGATCGCCTGGGTCACCAGCACCATTTTCAGTGAGTAAGGCTGTTCGATCAGCGGCATGTCGGCGGCTTCGGCGGCGTCCAGCAAGCGCTGGGGAATCGCCTGGATATAGGCCGGCCCGGTGAGAATCACCAACCCGGCCACCTGACGCAGGCAGGCTTCCTCCAGCAGTTGCAGCAAATTCGCTTCGTCCCGTGGGTGATTGATACCGGTGACGAACACCAGTTCACCCCCCAGCACCCACTCGGCGATGCCGCTGTTCTCTGCGACATACGGCCAGCGCACGGCATTCTCCAGGCCCGCCGCCCCGGCGCGCAGGCACAGCAGGGAATCCAGCCCCGGCAGGGCGAGCACATCGGCGATGGTCAGGCTCATGCCTGTGCGTCAGCCAACGGTGCCCGCACGCGCAGTACGGCGCTGAGTAACATGTAGGTCAGCGACGCGGCGACGATCCCCACCAACGGCGCCACCCAGGGCGAATTGAATGCCAGTACGGTGCCCACGGCGTAGGCGGTCAGCCCCGGCCAGTTGAACGCCGGCAGGCGCGCATCGGCCAGGCGCGGGTAGCGGCCGCGGTAGCGATAGAAAAAGTCCGCCATGATCACCCCGCCAATCGGTGGAATCACCGTGCCCAGCAGGATCAGGTACGGCACCAGCATGTCGTACATGCCGAGCAGCGCCAGCAGCGTGCCGATCACTGCACCTGCCAGGGTCACCGTCTTGCGGCGGCGGGTGCGCAGCAGGTTGCAACCGGCCACGGCGAAGTTGTAGATGGTGTTGTCCTGCGTGCTCCAGATATTGAGCAGCAACATCGCCATCGCGGCCGTGGCAAAGCCTTGCAGCAGCAACACCTCCACCACGTCGGGCTGTTGATAGACGATGGCGCCATAAGCCCCGATCAGCACCATCAAGCCATTGCCGACAAAAAAACCGATCAGGCTGGCGAGCACTGCGACCTTGGCCGAGCGCGAAAAGCGCGTCCAGTTGGTGGCCTGGGTCGCGCCGCTGACAAAGGTGCCGAACACCAGGGTGATCGCCGTCGACACGTCCAGTTCCGACGTCGGCACCACCGCCAGCAACCCTTGCAGCCCGCCGACTTTCACCGTGGCGACCCACATCGACAGGCACAACAGAATGCCCATGGCCGGCACCGCGATGTAGGACAGAATCTCCAACCCGCGATAGCCCACGTAGGCCGTGGCGCAGAACAGCAGGCCAAACAGCACCATCAGCACCAGCACGTTGCCCTGGCTCAGCTCGAAATATTTGCCCAGCACCACGGCGGCGGTGGCGGTGCCCCAGGCGTACCAGCCGATCTGGGTGAAACCGAGGATCAAATCACTGAGCTTGCTGCCGACTTCGCCAAAACAGAAGCGCCCCATCAGCACCGAGTTCAGGCCGCTCTTGAACGCGATGTAACCCAAGCCTGCGGCATAAATGCCCAACAGCAGGTTACCCAAGGCCACGACGCCGAGCATGTCGACGAAACTGAACGCCACGCCCAGCTTGCCGCCGGCAAACATGGTCGCGGTGAAAAAGGTGAAGCCCAGCAGCACCATGGCGGTGGACGCCAGGCCCTTGCGTGCGTGCATCGGGACTTCGCTGAGGGGGTAATCGTTGCCCGGTTCTTGCTGCGTCATGTGCCTTGCTCCCTGAATGAGTGACGCAGGCCTATTGCACCGCGCGTGCCAATTGAGCAGCAGTGACGGGCGCACGGTGGGTGTTGTGCAGTATGCACAGGATTTATCGCCAGACAGGCGCGGAACGCGGGCGGGAGTGGTCGCGGTGCCCAATCGGGCACGAAAGCGGTGCAGCGGTGATACAAATTGGATCAGTCGAACAGCGTCAGCGTGGTTTCGCCGCGATGAAACGCAAAGGCCGCCTCGAGATCGCTTTCGATGGTGCGCCCACGGGACAGCGGCGGCAGGTCGTCGAGGGCGAAAAAGCCCACCTCGGTGGTTTCGAACCCGGCCGTCGGCGCCAGTTGGTCGACCCGTTCACACAGGAAATACAGCTTGTAGAAGTCCCGCACATCCGGGCGATACAAGCCCTTGGCCTTGTGCGTGACGCTGTAGAGCGCCCGCGCCGTCACCGTCAGCCCGGCTTCCTCGCGGATCTCCTTGACGATGTTTTCTGCGGCCGACAGACCGATATCGGCATAGCCCCCCGGCAGCGCCCAGCAACCATCGGTCGCCTCGCGCACCAGCAGAATGCGCTCGCCGTCGATCACCGCGCCGCGGACATCGATCATCGGCGTCGAATAGCGCTGGGCGAAATCCGGGACCAGCCCGCTGATGCGCTCCAGCGGCACATTGCCCAATTGCGCGAGCATGCTGTGGGCGATCTCGGCAATTTCTTCCAGGCGCTCGCGTTCGAAGTCGTCGGTGCAAAAGTGCAGCCCCGTGGAAGCCAATGCCTGCAAGCGTTTGGCCTGGGCCAGCCAGGTGTTTTCCATGGGGCTCTCCCGCAGGGCGTTGACGTGAGGGTTACTCGCCGCGATAGATGCAGCCGCTGGTGCAGGTTTCATGGATGCGAATCGCGCTGAGTTCCGGCAGCAGGGGCTTCAATTCGGTCCAGATCCATTTGGCCAGTACTTCGCTGGTGGGGTTCTCCAGGCCGGGGATGTCGTTCAGGTAGTTGTGGTCGAGGCGTTCATAGAGCGGCTTGAAAATCGCCTTGATCTCCGAGAAGTCGCGAATCCAGCCGGTATGGGGGTCCAGGTCGCCGCTCAGGTGGATCGCCACCTTGAACGAATGCCCATGCAGGCGCCCGCATTTGTGGCCGTCTGGCACGTGGGGCAGGCGGTGGGCGGATTCGAATGTAAATTCCTTGAAGATTTCCACAGTATTTTTCAGCTCGGTCAGGTTTCTGGCAGGCGGCGAGTTTAACAGCTACATCGCGCCTCGCGCATACCGCTGGGTCAAAGCGCCTGCAAGCGCTCGCCCAGGCCACCCTGGTCGGCCAGTTGCAGAAACTCATCGCCCAGGCGCCGGCTCTCGCTCATTGCGGTTTGCCAGTATTTGTTGCGAGTCGCGTCATCGCCCAGAAAGCGCTTGAAGTCGCTGCGGTCCGGCAGTTTGCCGTGGGGCAGGCGGGCCAGGTAGTCCTTCGACGGCGCCAGCAGCAACACGTCCTGCAAGCCTTGTTGATTGCTGCGTCGCCACGGCAGGCCCTTGTCGAACCAGCCGGGGATGACCCGGTCGGTGAAGTGCGGGTACAGCACGATGTCATCGCCGTGGTAGGGCAGGTCGAGGTGGTAATCCAGCAGGCCGCCGTCGCGGTAGGTGCCGGCACCGGCACCAGGCAGGTCGCGCACGCCTTGCATCACCAGGGGAATCGAGCCGGACGCCAGCAGCGCCTGGCGCAGGTTGCCCAGGTTCAGGTCGAGGAAGCGCGACGGAAAATCCCGCAGCGCATGCACCGGCGGCGCCTGGCGCGGGTCATGGATGATCAGCCGCTCGAAATGCCGCGACAGCCGCGCGCGGCCGCGCAGGTTGTCGGCAATCACCGACGACAGGCCCAGGCCCAGCCGCCCGCGGTGGTCATCGGCGAGCAGGCCGTGGCTCTTGACCACCATGATGTTCAGCCGATAGTCGGGGTTGTCCAGCACCCGCGCATCGCGCCCGGCCAGCAGGTCATCGAGCATGCGCCGGCAGCTCTGGCTGACCTCGGCCATGGTCACGCCTTTGGCGAAGCGTTGCTCGTTGTACAGGCGGCCGAGGTCGAGCAGGCCTTGCACCGGGTCGGGCAGGCAGGCGCTGGCAAACCGCCAGGAACCGATGGAGGCACCGATCAGCGCACGTTCGCGCGGCGCGCGGGGCAGCCACTCGCCGAACAGCGCCAGGTCCAGGCCCTGGATGCCCAAGGCCTTGGGCCCGCCTGCCGCACCGGGAAGGATACCGACATCGGCAGGCTTGAGGCCTTGCTCGCGAATGCGCGCAAAGGCGCGTTTGCCGGCCTTGAGGGTCAGGGCGGGAAACTTGATGTGGATGGCTGTCATACCGGTCTCTGTTGAAGCGAGCGGGGCAGTATAGAAAATCTCGCCGGGTGAAGGAAAACGCGGGTGACGCGAATTGCCATGGTGGCAATTCAGTTTCAGTTAAGTTGCCACGGATACCCTGGCGGGCGTAGGACAAATATCGTGAAACGGAGACTCAGCATGAAGCGTCTTACAATGCTGGTCGCCGCCGGGTTCATTGCCTCTTTGGCGGCACAGGCCCAGGCAGTCGACCCCGACAAGTCACTCCGCGGGCCCGGCACTGTTACTATTGTCGCCTTCGATCAGCTGGACGCCACGGCCCTGGCCTTGCATCCCGGTTCGACCCTGCTGGACACCGACCTGGACGAGGTCTACGGCAAGTACCTCTACGAGGTCGAACTGGAGGATGTCGACGGCATCGAATGGGAGGTTGAATTGGACGCGCTCACCGGGCATGTGCTCAAGAATCATCAGGATACGTAATGAAGGTATATCGACGCGCCGCTGGCTGGGCGGGGCTGGTGCTCCTGGCGTTTTGCTCAAGCCTGTCAGCCCGCGACCTCAACCAGGACGAAGCCTTGGCACTGCGCCAGCAGGGGGTGATCCTGCCGCTCGAGCAACTGTTGCAGCAGGCCATGGCGCGCCACCCCGGCTCGCGGCTGCTGGAGGCCGAGCTTGAGAAAAAGGACGAGCAATATGCCTATGAGGTGGAACTGGTGACGACCGACGGTGTGGTGCGCGAGATCAAACTCGACGCCACCAGCGGTGCGCTGATCAAAGACGAGGAAGACTGATGCGCCTGCTGTTGGTGGAAGACAACGTACCGCTGGCCGATGAACTGCTGGCCGGCCTGCAGCGCCAGGGCTATGCCGTCGATTGGCTGGCCGATGGGCGCGATGCCGCGTACCAGGGCCGCAGCGAACCCTATGACTTGATCATCCTCGACCTCGGCCTGCCCGGCTTGCCCGGGCTCGAGGTGTTGGCGCAATGGCGCGCGGCCGCGCTGGCCACCCCGGTGCTGATCCTCACCGCGCGCGATTCCTGGGCCGAGCGCATCGAAGGGCTCAAGGCCGGCGCCGACGATTACCTGAGCAAACCGTTTCACCCCGAAGAACTGCACCTGCGTGTCCAGGCGCTGTTGCGCCGCTCCCATGGCCAGGTCAACCAGCCGACCTTGCAAGCGGCCGGCCTGCAGTTGGATGAAGGGCGCCAATGCGTGCTGCGCGACGGCGACGAAATCCAACTGACCGCCGCCGAGTTTCGCTTGCTGCGCTATTTCATGTTGCACCCGCAACAGATCCTGTCGAAAAGCCATCTGGCCGAGCATTTATATGACGGTGAGACCGAGCGCGATTCGAATGTGCTTGAAGTCCACGTCAACCACCTGCGCCGCAAATTGGGCCGCAGCGTGATCGAAACCCGGCGCGGCCAGGGTTACCGGTTCGGCGCCAGTTCTGCATGAAGTCGATCCAGCGGCACCTGAGCCTGGGGCTGATCAGCGTGATGGTGGTGGTCGGCGTGGTGCTGGCGCAAACCAGCCTGTGGTTGTTCGAAGCCGGTTTGCAGCGCTATTTGGAGGCCGGCCTGCGCAACGACAGCGAGAACCTGCTGGTGGCGCTGGTGCGCGGGCCGAATGGCGTGCAACTCGACGAGCAACGCCTGGCGCCGGCCTATCAGCGGCCGTTCTCGGGGCATTATTTCCGTATCGATTTCGCTGACACCCACTGGCGCTCCCGCTCGTTGTGGGACCAGGAGCTGCCACGCCTGCCCGCAGCCGGGCTCAAGGGCAATCTGCAACTGGGGCCGGAAGGCCAGCAACTGTTGGTACTGCGCTCGGACTACAAACGCTTCGGCCAATTGATTTCCATCAGCGTGGCCCAGGACTACACGCCCGTGCGCGAAAGCTTTCGGCTGATGCGTCAGATCGGCCTGGTGCTGGGGGTGGCGGCCCTGTTGCTGGTGTTGATCCTGCAACGGGTCACGGTCCGTCGCGCCTTGCGCCCGCTGGAAGTTGCGCGCAACCAGATCGCCCAGCTGCAACAGGGCCAGCGCTCGCAACTCGACACCCAGGTGCCGCAGGAGCTGGAACCGCTGGTGGCGCAGATCAACCACCTGCTGGCCCACACTGAAGACAGCCTCAAGCGTTCACGCAATGCCCTGGGCAACCTCGGCCACGCGCTGAAAACCCCGCTGTCGGTGCTGTTGAGCGCGGCGTCGAGCGAAGCGCTCAAGGATCAGCCGCGCTTGCGCACGCTGCTGCGCGAACAGCTTGAACAGGTGCAACAGCGCCTCGACCGCGAACTCAACCGCGCACGCCTGGCCGGCGACACCCTGCCGGGCGCCTTGTTTGATTGCGCGAACGAACTGCCGGGCCTGCTGGCGACCCTGAACATGGTCCACGGCGACCACCTGGACTTGAGCCACCACGCCGTCCCTGGCCTGCAATTGCCCTGGGCCCGCGAAGACCTGCTGGAGCTGCTCGGCAACCTGCTGGACAACGCCTGCAAATGGGCGGATGCGCAGGTGCGCCTGAGCATCGGCGAGACGCCGCACAGTTACCTGTTGGTGGTGGAAGACGACGGCCCCGGCATTCCCGAAGCCCAGCGCGACCGAGTGTTCAGCCGTGGTACGCGCCTGGACGAGCAGACCGACGGCCATGGCCTGGGCCTGGGGATCGTGCGCGATATCGTTGAGGTGTGGGGCGGGGTGTTGCAGTTGCAGGAAAGCCAACTGGGCGGGCTCAAGGTGCTGATCGAACTGCCCAAACGCTGAAGTCGATCAAAAATGGGGGGAGGGGCTTACCCCGGTGCAGACCGGAGACATCCTTTACGTTTGAAACCGGAGACATCGTTTACATGTATTAATCATGGCCAGGCGATGACCAGCCGATCAAAAGTGTGGGAGGGGGCTTGCCCCCGATAGCGGTGAATCAGTCGATGTAGCCTTTGACTGACCCACTGCAATCGGGGGCAAGCCCCCTCCCACATTGGATTTCCTTCAGCGTTGGTGTCGGTTACTCACACCTGGAAATGATCCATCAACCCCTGTTGCTGATTGGCCAGGTGGTTCAACGCCTGGCTGACCCGTGCCGATTCGTTGGCCTGTTCTGACAGCGACTCGGTGACATCGCGGATTGTCGCCACGTTGCTGTTGATCTCTTCGGCCACCGCGCTTTGCTCTTCGGCGGCACTGGCGATCTGTAGGTTCATGTCGCTGATCACTGTGACTGCGGCGCCGATCTGGCGCAGGGCGGTGACCGCCTCGCCGACTTGTTCGACGCTGCTCTGGGCCTGGCGATAGCTGTTGCCCATGGCGCCGACCACATCGGTGGTGCCGCTTTGCAGTTGCTCGATCACCAGGCGGGTTTCTTCCACCGACTCCTGGGTACGACGCGCCAGGTTGCGCACTTCGTCGGCGACCACGGCAAACCCACGGCCGGCCTCACCGGCCCGGGCCGCTTCGATGGCGGCGTTGAGGGCCAGCAGGTTGGTCTGCTCGGCGATGCCGCGAATCACTTCGAGCACCGAGCCGATCTGCGCACTGTTGGTCGCCAGGCCTTCAACCTGGGCCATGGCGGTGCTCATGTCCGCCGCCAGATGGCCGATGTTGGTGGTGGTGCGGTCGATCACCTGCAGGCCGTCACGGGTGGCCTGGTCGGCATCGCGCGCGGCGTGGGCGGCCTGGGCCGCACTGCGGGCGACGTCCTGGGCGGTGGCGCTCATTTCATGGGAGGCGGTGGCCACCTGGTCGACCTGGCGGTATTGCTGCTCCATGCCGGCGCTGGTTTCGCTGGCGATCGCGGCGGATTGGTCGGCGGTGCCGCGGGCGTCCTGCACCGAGCGTTTGACCTCGGCGATGATCGGCTGCAGTTTGTCGAGGAAGCGGTTGAACCAGCCGGCCAGTTGCCCCAGCTCGTCCTGTTTGGCGTAGTCCAGGCGACGGGTCAGGTCACCTTCGCCGCTGGCGATGTCTTCGAGCATGTGCGCCACGCTCAGGATCGGCCGGGTCACGCTGCGCGCCATCAGCCACACCAGTCCCAGGCCGATCACGGCGGCGAGCAGGCCCAGGCTCAACTCGAGCAGGGTGCCGCGGGCGTTGTCGGCGTCCAGTTGCGCCTTGAGCGCTTCGGCCGGGCCCACCAGGATTTTTTCCGGCACATCCAGCAACACGCCCCACGGCTTGCCGCCGGGGATCGGCGTGAACGGTGCCAGGACCTTGAGTCGATGGTCGGCACGCAGGCTGCTGATCCGCGTACTGCCGGCCAGGGCGCTGAGCAATTGCGCGCCGCTGGCGGTGTCGACCTGGTCCAGGCGCTGGCTGAGCTTGCTCGCATCCGGGCTGTAGCCGGCCAGCAAGCCGGTGGCGCTGAGAATGCTGACCTGGGTCTGGCCGTCATACAGCGTGTGGCTCGCCTGCTGGCTCACCGCCTGCAGGCTGTTGAGGTTGATGTCCACCGACAGCGAGGCGATGACTTTGCCATTCACTATCAGCGGGAACACGAGGCTGGTCATCAGTACGTTTTGGCCGTCGATGACATAGAAGTACGGTTCGATTACACACGGTTTGAGGGTGGTGCGCGGGCAGGTGAACCAGGCATTGGCCTTTTCCCCGCTCGGGCCGACGCTGGTGTCGGACATGTCGCTTTCGGGCAGCGACATGGCGGTGAGTTTGCCGGGCGTCGGCTGTGACCAATAGAGGGCGAATCGGCCTTTGTCGTTGCTGCCCAGCTCTGGCTGGTTGACGAACAGCTCATCCTTGCCGTCCAGGGCATTGGCTTCGAACACCAGGGACAAGCCGAGCAGGTCGGGGTTGGCCTGCAAGGCGGCCTTGACCTGGCGGGTCAAGTCTTCACGGGTGTCGAAGGCGTCAAGGAAGCGCTTTTCTGCCTGTTCGCGCAGGAACAGCACCTGGCGGGAAAACCCGTGACCGTATTGATAGGCATCCATGAACTGCTGGCGGATGCCCAGCGCCTGCGCTTCGCCCTGGGCTTCGATACGCGCCCGGGCCGCTTCGTCGAGCATGTGCATGCTGGAGGCTTTGACCTGCTGCGAACTCTGTTCCATGCGATACAGCGACAGACCCACCAGCAGGGTCACGATCCCCAGCAGGCAGAGGCCGGCGAGCAGGGTGATTTTCCATTGAATGGACAGCTGTCTGAGGGACATCGCGGAGCATCCTTTACCTGAAAACATAGAGAGCCTTTATATCGGCGGCTGTGTTTTTTTCTTTATTCAAACGTTCAATTTAAATTTGCAGGCGACGCCGTTTTTTGACATGCGACCGCGCCTGCTGCAAAGTGCGCGCCCTCTAATAAGACCTCCTTCCAGCCTGTTCACCGGCAGTCATCCTCCATGGCCGCGCGGGTGCGGGCATGCCTGTATTTTGTTTTTTGCTCGAGGTAACCATGATTAACGCAGTCATCGCCGCGGTCGGCACCATGCTGGTGCTCAGCCTGTCCCGCGTGCATGTGGTCATCGCCATCATCGTCGGCGCCCTGGTGGGCGGGCTGACCGGTGGCCTGGGCATCGACGCCACGCTCCAGGCCTTCAACGGTGGGCTGGGTGGTGGCGCGACAGTGGCTTTGTCCTACGCATTGCTCGGCGCTTTCGCGGTGGCGATTGCCAAGTCCGGCCTGGCCCATGCCCTGGCGGACAAGGCGCTGCTGCTGGTCGATCGCCAGGAAGCCAGCGGCGGCAGCCATGTCAAATGGCTACTGATCGGCATGCTGTGGGTGGTGGCGATTGCCTCGCAAAACATCCTGCCGATTCATATCGCGTTTATCCCGCTGCTGGTGCCGCCGTTGCTGTATGTGCTGACCAAACTGCAACTGGACCGTCGCCTGATCGCCTGCGTGATGACCTTCGGTTTGATCACGCCCTACATGTTCCTGCCGGTGGGCTTCGGCAACATCTTTCTCAACCAGATCCTGCTGGCCAACGTGGCCAAGAGCGGCGTGGACATCAGCCAGGTCAACGTGACCCACGCCATGGGCCTGCCGGCGCTGGGCATGGTGGTCGGCCTGCTGGTGGCGGTGTTTGTCAGCTACCGTAAAAAGCGCGTGTACGACCTGGAGAAAATCGAGCGGGTCGAACAGGTCGCGGTGCAATACAACCCACTGACCCTGCTGGTGGCCGGCCTGGCGATCGCCTCGGCGTTCATCATTCAGTTGTGGTTGGACTCGATGATCATCGGCGCCCTGGCCGGGTTCCTGATTTTCTCGGTATCGGGCATTGTGCGCTGGCGCGAGACCGACGACCTGTTCACCGAAGGCATGAAGATGATGGCGATGATTGGCTTCATCATGATCGCCGCTTCAGGCTTCGCCGAAGTGCTCAAGGCCACCGGAGACGTGCGCTCGCTGGTGGAAACGTCGGCGGCGCTCATCGGCCATAGCCGTGGGATCGGGGCGTTGCTGATGTTGCTGGTGGGGCTGCTGGTGACCATGGGCATCGGTTCGTCGTTTTCCACGGTGCCGATCCTGGCCGCGATTTTCGTGCCGCTGTGTGTGCAACTGGGCTTCAGCCCGCTGGCCATTGTGTGCATCGTCGGCACGGCCGGCGCCTTGGGCGATGCCGGTTCGCCGGCGTCGGATTCGACCCTGGGCCCGACGTCCGGCCTGAATATCGACGGCCAGCACCACCACATCTGGGACACCGTGGTGCCGACATTCCTGCATTACAACATCCCGCTGCTGGTGTTTGGCTGGGTGGCGGCGATGACGCTCTGACGAGGTCGTCCTACAGAATCCGCGCAACTGGCCGTTAACCTCTCAAGCCGCCACTAATAAGAGAGAAAAGCCATGCGTCTGAGCCTGAAGGTCAAAGTCCTGTGCCTGGCCATCGTGCCGGTGCTGTTGTTTGCGTTGGTGATCAGCCTGACCACGGTGTGGATCCTCAAGGGGCAAGCACGCAACGAGGTGGATGAGACCCGCCAGCACCTGCTCGACGCCGCCAAGGCCACTCTGCAGAGTTATGTGGAAGTGGCCATGACCACTATCAAGCCGCTCTACGACGCCGCCGCCCCGGGCGATACGGCGGCGCGTGCCGAGGTGGTCAAGCTGCTGTCCAATACCAGCTACGGCAAGGATGGCTACTTCTTCGGCTACGACTCCGAAACCATCCGCCTGTTCAAGGGCAACAGCCCGGACGGCGTGGGCAAGAGCTTCAAGGACAACCGCGACCCGAATGGCGTCTACGTCAACCGCGACCTGGTCAAGGTCGGCAAGGACGGCACCCACTACCTGCAATACAGCTCGACCCAGCCCGGCCAGACCGAACTGGTGCCCAAGCTCGGCTACACCGAGTACCTGCCCAAGTGGGACATGGTCATCGGCACCTCGGTCAACCTGGATGGCATCGATGCCCAGGTGGCGGTGGTCGAGGCCAAGGTCAAGAAACGCATGGAGGGCGTATTGCTGAGTATCTTCGGTGTGGCCGTGCTGGTGCTGCTGGTGATTGCGGCGGCGGGCATGGTCCTGGCCAATACCATCCTGCGTCCGCTGCACCTGATGAAAGCCAACCTCGACGACATCGCTGCCGGTGAGGGCGACCTGACGCGGCGCCTGGCTATCACCAGCCAGGATGAGCTGGGCGATCTGGCCGGGGCCTTCAACCGGTTTGTCGAAAAGATCCACGGTTTGGTGCGCCAGATCACCGAAATGACCGCGCAACTCACCGGGCTGGTGGGCCAGGTGTCCGACCAGGCGCAGCGTTCGGAGCAGGCCATGGAGCGTCAGCGTCACGAGACCGACCAGGTGGCCACCGCGATCAATCAGATGTCTTCCGCCGCCCAGGAAGTGGCGCGCAGTGCCCAAGGCGCTTCCGTGGCTGCGCAACAGACCGACGCCGAGGGCCAGGCCGCCAAGCGCGTGGTGGACGGCAGCATCGCGCAGATCCATGCGTTGGTGAACGATATCCGCAGCAGCGGCGTGTCCCTCGACAGCTTGCAGCAGGACGTGTCGTCGATTGTCAGCGTGCTCGGCGTGATCCGCTCGATTGCCGAGCAGACCAACCTGTTGGCCCTTAACGCCGCGATCGAAGCGGCGCGGGCGGGGGAGGCCGGTCGCGGCTTTGCCGTGGTCGCCGACGAAGTGCGTGCCCTGGCCAGTCGCACCCAGACCAGCACCCAGGAAATCCAGGGCATGATCGACCGCCTGCAAAAAGGCACCGTCGCCGCCGTGGAGGCCATGCGCCGCTCCAGCGATGCCGGGGACGGCACCTCGGCCCAAGCCAACGAAGCCGGGGCGTCGCTGGACACCATGGCGCAGTTGATCGGCACCATCAACTCGATGAACGCGCAAATTGCCAGCGCCGCCGAAGAACAGACTGCGGTCGCCGAAGAGATCAACCGCAGCGTGCATCAGATTGCCGTGGCGGTCGACAGCGTGGCCGATGAAACCCAGTTGGGCGCCCAGACGTCGCGCAGCCTGGCCGACCTCGGCCAGCGCTTGGGCCAACTGGTGGCCCAGTTCAGGATCTGAACGGGGTTACTCGACGTCGCGCATCAACAGGCCGAAACGCAGATCCATCTGCGCCGGCAAGGGCACATACACCGTGTGCCCATCCCCCGGCGCCACCTCGATGGCTTCGCCCTTGGCGTTGTGCAGGGTGGCCAGGTCGAAGTGAAAGTTGCCGGCGGGGGTCATCAGTTCCAGGTGATTGCCCACCGCAAAGCGGTTCTTCACCTTGACCTCCGCCAGCTCGCCCCGGCGCTCGCCGGTCAATTCGCCGACGAACTGCTGACGTTCCGACACCGAACTGCCGTTCTGGTAGTTCTGGTACTCGTCGTGTACATGGCGGCGCAGGAAACCTTCGGTGTAGCCGCGTTGGGCCAGTGACTCCAGGTTGGTCATCAGGTTGCGGTCAAATTCGCGACCGGCCACGGCGTCATCGATGGCCTGGCGATACACCTGGGTGGTGCGCGCGCAGTAGAAGTGGGACTTGGTGCGGCCTTCGATCTTCAACGAATGCACGCCCATGTGGGTCAGACGCTCCACATGCTGCACCGCGCGCAGGTCCTTGGCGTTCATGATGTAGGTGCCGTGCTCGTCTTCGAAGGCGGGCATCTGTTCATCCGGGCGGTTGGCCTCCTGCAACAGGAACACCTGATCGGTCGGCGCGCCAATGCCCAGTGTGGGTTCCGGTTGATATTCCTGGACGATATCGCCGGTGACGTTTTCCACCGCTGGCGTGGCCTGGTATTTCCAGCGGCAGGCGTTGGTGCAGGTGCCTTGGTTGGCGTCGCGCTTGTTCATATAGCCGGAGAGCAGGCAGCGCCCGGAATAGGCCATGCACAACGCGCCGTGGACAAACACTTCCAGCTCCATGGCCGGCACTTGCTCGCGGATTTCGCCGATCTCTTCCAAGGACAATTCCCGCGACAGGATCACCCGGCAGATGCCCTGCTGTTGCCAGAATTCCACACTGGCCCAGTTCACGGTATTGGCCTGCACCGACAAGTGGATGGGCATCATCGGGAAGTGGCGACGCACCAGCATGATCAGCCCGGGGTCGGACATGATCAACGCATCCGGGCCCATGGCGATCACCGGGGCCAGGTCCTTGAGGAAGGTCTTCAGCTTGGCGTTGTGCGGCGCGATGTTGACCACCACGTAGAAACGCTTGCCCAGTGCATGGGCTTCCTCGATGCCCAGGGCCAGGTTGGCGTGGTCGAATTCGTTGTTGCGCACGCGCAGGCTGTAGCGCGGCTGGCCGGCGTATACCGCATCGGCGCCGTAGGCGAAGGCGTAGCGCATGTTTTTCAGGGTGCCGGCGGGGGCGAGCAGTTCGGGTGCAAGGACGAGAGACATGGGGAGTGGGGCCCAAAAGGCCGCGAGCGTAGCCGAACGCGTGCAGGGATTTATTGATCCAGGTCTACGCTTGCTGCAACAAAAAAGGCACTCCCGGGATTTGCGACGGACTAAGCACGTGGACGCAAGCGCGCGCCCGGCTTTTTGACCTGGATCGGACATGAATCAAACCAACCTGCAATTCAAGACTCTGCTGTTACTGCTGGCCCTGGTGACCGTTGCCTTTATCTGGATATTGCTGCCGTTTTACGGCGCGGTGTTCTGGGCGGTCATCCTGGGCATCATCTTTGCCCCGATGCAGCGGCGCCTGCAGGTGAAATCAGGCTGGAACCGCAACCTGACCTCGCTGGCCACCCTGACGGTGTGCCTGGTGATTGCGATTCTGCCGGTGATCATCACCAGCGCCTTGCTGGTGCAGGAGGGGGCCACGCTGTACAAAAATGTCGAAAGCGGCAAGCTGGACGTGGCCGGGTATATCGAACAGTTCAAGAACTTCCTGCCACCTTATTTCCAGCACCTTCTGGACCGCTTCGGCATGGGCAACCTGGAAAGCCTGCGCGAGAAAATCGTCAAGAGTGCGATGCAGGGCAGCCAGTTCTTCGCCAGTCAGGCGTTCAGCTTTGGCCAGGGCACGTTCGATTTCCTGGTGAGTTTTTTCATCATGCTATATCTGCTGTTTTTCCTGCTGCGTGACGGCCCGGAGCTGGTGCGAAAAGTCCGCACGGCGGTGCCGCTGGCCGAGCCGCAAAAGCGCCGCCTGCAACTCAAGTTCAACCGCGTGGTGCGCGCCACGGTCAAGGGCAACGTGCTGGTTGCCGTGACCCAAGGGGCGTTGGGCGGTTTGATCTTCTGGTTTCTGGACATTCCCAGCGCGTTGCTCTGGGCGGTGCTGATGGCGTTTTTGTCGCTGCTGCCGGCGGTGGGCGCGGGGATCGTGTGGGGGCCGGTGGCGGCGTACTTCCTGCTGAGCGGGGCGATCTGGCAAGGCGTGGTGCTGAGCCTGTTTGGTGTGTTCGTCATCGGCCTGGTGGATAACGTGCTGCGCCCGATTCTGGTGGGCAAGGACACCAAGATGCCGGACTACCTGATTCTGATCTCGACCCTGGGCGGCTTGTCGGTGTTCGGCCTCAACGGCTTTGTGATCGGGCCGCTGGTGGCGGCGTTGTTCATGTCCAGCTGGGCGTTGTTTGTCGAAAGCAAGCCGCGGCTCAAGTTGCCGTTGCCCTAGGCATCAGGCGCGCAGCCTGAAGGTTGCCGCTTGTTGCTCGGCAGCCGATAACGAGGTGAGCGGGCCGCTGACGGGTTCGCCATCGTGCATCAGGTACCAGCAGGCGAGTACACCCAGCTTGCGCAGGGGGGCAGGAACGGCGCTGCCGATGACGGACATGATCTGAATAGTGGGCATATGGACCTCCAATCGCTATGAGGGTCACCTTACGGGGTGCCAGCGTCGAGGAAAAATCACCCGGCTTGATAGTCGACATCAACGCCAGGCGTCACTCCACCACTTGATCGAGCATGTGTACCACTTCTTGCTCATTGAGCAGGCCTTTGCGCACCAGGCTTTCGGTCAGCAGCGCGAGGAATTTTGCGCTGCGGTGGCCTTCCAGGTGCTTGAGTTCGGTCAGTGCGCTGTAGACCTTGCTGGACGTACAGAGTCCGGCTACGTGGTGTGGGTTTTGCGTGGGCATGGTCAGCCGTCCTTGTTGTTATCGGGTTCAGAGGTGGGATAGTGAAAGTGAGTCGTGACACAAACATGACAGCGCGAGACCCGGTCGGGCAAGTAGACTTTCGGCTTCGATGATGTGGGATTACGACTCGGCCATTGTCCTTATAACGACCTTGGTACGATCAATCCGCACGATGTGCAATAAAACGCCATGCAAAAAAAGGCCCCGCGGGTGGGCGAGGCCGGTTCAGGCAGATCGGTTCAAGCTTACCAACCGCGGCCATAATAGCCGTGGGGGTGGCCGTAATAGCCACGCGGTGGGCCGTAATACACCGGCGCCGGGCGGTAATAGACCTGTTGTTGCACATACACCGGCGGCGGCGGTGCGTAGTACACAGGCGGCGGTGCGGCGTAAACCGGTTGCGGTTGCACATACACCGGCTGCTGCACATAGACTTCACGGGGTTGGCTGGCAACCACGGAGCCTACGACGGCGGCGCCGACTAACGCACCCAAGACGGCCGGACCACCCCATCCACCACCGTGGGCGGAGGCTTGGCCTGCCATAGCGAGTGCACCGATAAGCAAGGCGATCTTGGGGATTTTACGAATCATGGTCATTCCTCGGTTAGCCCCTGCGCTTGTGGCCTGCAATCAATTGGCTCAAGTAATGTCGCGGGATACTTTTAAGACAACGTATTTCTGAAAAACAGCACGGCCGATTGGTAAAGGTTGTGTAAGGTCTGTACCGATTTGCTTACTTCAAGGAGTTACCCATGCAGATGCACCCCAACAAGGATACCCAACTGTGTATGTCACTGTCGGCGCGCCCCGGGAATTTCGGCCTGCGATTTCATAACCATTTGTATGAACAACTGGGTCTGAATTTCTACTATAAAGCCTTCAGCAGCCAGGATTTAGCCGGCGCGATCGGCGGTATCCGGGCGTTGGGGATTCGCGGTTGCGGGGTGTCGATGCCGTTCAAGGAGGCCAGTATTGCCCTGGTGGACGAACTGGACAGTTCGGTCAAAGCCATCGCGTCCCTGAACACCATCGTCAACACGGCCGGCCATCTCAAGGCCTACAACACCGACTACATCGCCATCGCGCAACTGTTGAAAAAGCATGCAGTGCCGACAGATTCGACCTTTGCCCTGCGCGGCAGCGGCGGCATGGCCAAAGCCGTGGCCAGTGCCCTGCGCGACGGCGGGTATGCCAATGGCGTGATCGTGGCGCGTAACGAAGCGGCGGGCAGGGCGCTGGCGCAGAGCCTGGGTTATCAATGGCAGGCGCAATTGGGCGATCTGCGCCCGCAGATGTTGATCAACGTCACGCCGATCGGCATGACCGGCGGAGCCGAGGCCGATCAGTTGGCTTTCGAGGCTGACGCGGTGGACCAGGCGCAGACTGTGTTCGATGTGGTGGCGATCCCGGCGGAAACACCGTTGATCGTGCGCGCACGTGCCCAAGGCAAGCGCGTGATCACCGGGCTGGAAGTGATCGCGATCCAGGCGCTGGAGCAGTTTGTGTTGTACACCGGGGTGCGGCCGACCCAGGAGCAGTTCGAAAGCGCTGTCGCGTTTGCGCGAGGCTGAACAGCGCGGCCAATCAACTGTAGGAGCAGGCAAGCCGGCTCCTACAGGGGGTTGAGCGTGTCAGGCCTGTTCCAGCTGTGCCAGCCGTTCTTCGAGCGCGGCAATCCGCGCTTCCAGCTCTTCGATGCGCTCGACTGAGACCCCGCCGGCCCCGCGTTCCACCGGGTTGCCGCGCGCCGCGATAATCGCCTCGATATCCGCCGGGTCGCCCAGCGCGTGGGTATAGCGATCCTCGCGTTGCCCCGCCTGGCGCGGCACCAGCACGGCCAGCCCCCGCGCAATCAGGCGTTCCAACTGGTGTACGACCTGGTCGGCGTCTTCGAAGTCATGCATGCGCCCGCTGCGGGTCAGCAGTTCGTTGACCGTCTGCGGCCCACGCAGAAACAGCAGCCCGGTCAGGATCACCTGGGCCGGCACCAATTCCAGCGCCTTGTCGACCCGGTGTTCCCAGCGGTCGGCGCGGCTGCCCATGACCAGGCGGGTGAAACCCTGGCCTTCCAGCACGCGCAGGCTTTGGCCGACCTGGCCTTGACTGAGGTTCATCACCGGCTCGCGGCTGGTCTTCTGGTTGCACGCCAGCACCAGCGCGTTGAGGGTCAGGGGGTAGGTTTCCGGGTTGGTCGCCTGTTTTTCGATCAGGCAGCCCAGGATGCGGATTTCCGTGCTGTTCAGGCGCGGCTCAGGGGTGTCGGTATCGTGCTCAGCGGTCATCGCGCTTTCCCTATGCAGTGAACGCACTAGCCTAATCCTGAAAAAATAAAAGACAAGCGGCCGGCATGGCTATAATCGCTGCTGGTTCCAACCCAGCCCTTACCGATGAGACTGTCATGACTATTTCCCTGTACGCCGCTTCCGTCCCAGTCTTCAAGCAAATGCTCACCGCCCTGAGCGGTGTGCTGGACAAAGCCGAAGCCCACGCCACCGCGAAGAACATCGAACCCAACGCCTTGCTGCAAGCGCGCCTGTTCCCGGACATGTTCCAACTGGTGCGCCAGGTGCAGATCGCCGTCGACTTCGCCAAGGGCGTTTCCGCGCGCCTGGCCGAGATCGAAGTGCCGAAATATGAAGACAACGAAGTGACCTTCGCCGACCTGCAAGCGCTGATCGCCAAGGTCCTGGCGTTTATGGACAGCATCAAGCCCGAGCAAATCGACGGCAAAGAAGGCATCGAGATCATCACTCGCCCAGGCACGCCGAAAGAGAAGCGCTTCAGCGGCCAGTCCTACCTGCTGACCTACGGCCTGCCGCAGTTCTTCTTCCACGTCACCACCGCCTACGCGCTGTTACGTCACAACGGTGTGGAAGTGGGCAAGCGTGATTACATGGGCGCTTTCTAAGCGCTTGAGCCTCCAGGGTCATTGTTTAAACAATGACCCTGGGTGTTTTGAGGGTGATATCTCATGTGTGTTCAAACAGCCCGGCGATTTTCTCCGGAAGCGGTGTTGACGAGATCAGCACCAGGCGTTGGCCTGCGCGAGTCATTGCCATGTAGAGCTTGCGAGCGTTTTGCTCAAGCTCGCTTTCGGTAACGCTGTGGCTTTGCACAGTGTTTCGCAGCAGCTTTTCCAGCCCGACCAGAAACACGGCATTAGCTTCCAGTCCGGTCGCGCTTTCTACCGTGGCGATCCGCAGACTTTCATCATGACCGGGCGCCGCGCGCTTATCGTTCATGTCCCAGATTCGGTCTACACCAAAACGCGTCTTCAGCGTTTTAACCAATAGCGCCTTGTCGATCCCTTTGCCGTACAGCAACAACATACCCGACAAAGACCATTCAGCGCTTTTCTGGTGAGCAGCAATTTCATTGCAGGTCTGTGCGATCGCATCCTGTGGGGAGTGCGACAAAACAAACAGCGGCGGCGTGCCCGTTGCCATTCCTTCGAAGTCCGGTTGCAGATAATCGTCCGGATCGGTTTGGGTGATTCCTGCCAGCATCTGATTGGCCGCGCTCAGGATTGCCTGGGTTGTGCGATACGATTTGCGCAGTTTTTTAGTCTTACCTGCCACATCAAGGCCGACGCGTTTCCAACTGAGGCGATTTTTCAGAAAGCCCTGATTCGGATCGGCACATAGAAACAACGTCCCCTCGGTTTTTTCCAGAGTGAGTTTGATCAATTGGAACCAAGAAGGTGCGAAGAACTGGGCCTCGTCCACCAGAATGTGCTGATAGACGTCTAGCGTGTCGTGGCAATTGGCCAGGCATAGATCACGGGACAGGGAGCTCCACAAGCGCAGGCCGGATTGTTTCAGCAGAGCGGTGGTTACGCGCTCGTAAAGTGCCCAGACCTGCTGTCGTTCCTCTTTTCGCAACGCAAAGCCCTGGCCAGCGCGTTCGACCTTGAAGTAATCAACCTCGTTGATGATCACTGTGTCGTTTATAAAATTGAATTCGTCGAGCAGTTGCTCGTTACCCGGCTTCAGGTCAGGGTATTCTATGTTCCGAAAGTGCTGGATAAGATCCAGGGTTTCTTTGTTGTAGCTGGGCATTTTCGGGGTTTCTTTGAACAGCGTCCTCCATTGCTTTGAGATCCAGCTCAGCGCTGTGATGATGGTGAGGTTGGCCGGTATTTCCCCATATACGCGTTGCAGGCGGTGCTTGAGATCTTTCACTACTGGGACGTTGTGGATCAGCATAAGCACCCGTTGGTCAGGAAACTTCCTGGCCAGGATAAGGGCGCGGTTGGCAGCGATGAGCGTTTTGCCACTGCCCGCTACACCATTGACCAGCCTTACAGAAAAGTCACCTGCCATTTCTGTCTGCTCATCCGGTAGCTCCAGATCAAGCTTGCTGGCCCACTCCTGCTGAACGTCCAGAAAGTAGCGTTGCGTCCGGGCACTATTGTCGCGGACGAACTGACGGCGCGTAGTACGGATTCCGGCTATTTCCGCCTCTGGGAAGTAATGGCCCATGATGGTCTGTCTGGCGTCCGTAGATAGGCCTTTAAGCAGTTTGGGCAGTTGCTCCGCGCCGGAGTCAATGAATGTCTTCTTTGACATCAACCATATGCCACGGCCTTCGCAATGCCTCGACCACAAAGCTTTACACTGATCCGAGTCGCAGCCCCACATCACTACCAGCTTGCGCATGGCAGGGATATCCGTCAGTGACTCGAATGTCGACAGCTTCTCCAACATCTGGCTGAATGCTGTTTGCTCTGCGGTTATAAACAACTGACTCGGATCTAGCGTGTCGAACTGCAGCTCGCATACCATCAGCGCCAGCCACTCAAGCTCATCGCGTTGCAGGAAGAAGTCTGGCGACCAGATGCCCTGCGTAATGCATTGGCGTACGACGTAATCACCCTCAAGCTTCTTGAGTACGCGCTTGCATTGCAATCGTGAGCCACTGCTGCGCTGCCATTCAGGTATGAACAGGGTCATCGCGCAAACTCGACTTTATGGCATTGGCTGATCAACTGGCGGTATTGCTCGGCCCAGACCTGTACGACATCGTTGGAGCAGGCAATCCCGCGAGTCAGTTCCGGGCCGATGATTATCAACTTGGTCATCGCACGAGTGATGGAAACGTTCAGGCGTTCGGGCTGGAAGAAAAACTCCCCTATTGCGCTGATAAAGGCCTCGTCGCCACTGGCCAGCGACAGAATGACCAACTCGCGCTCCTGACCTTGCATGCGCTCGACGGTATCGGCCACGACTGTATTGGCGGCATCACGACCGAACTGTTTCGCGAGTGCCTGGCGGATCGCGCGACCTTGAGCACGATAGGGTGTGACAATACCGATTTCGTGCAGTGGTAGTCCCAGTTCGTGCGCTTCTTTGCACAACTGGACGACGTACTTTGCGTCCGTCGGGTTTCGGTTCCTGGCCTTTACGTCTTGCGTAGCGATGAAAACTGCACAGGCTTGCGGATTGAGCGCTTCGCTGACGGCCTTCTGATGACCGACCATCAGCCGTCGGTTTTTGTTATGCCCCGCAGACTGTAATTGTCCGCTGTAGTACATCTGACTGGGCCACTCTGTCAGCCAGCGATTCATTCGGTAGGTTTCTTCCAGCATCACCGTGTGATCGGCGTCTTGGGCTGTCAGGCGCGCGAACACCGACATGGACTCCTTGGACAGAATCGAGCATGAAAGCAGCACAGGAGGTAGTTGTTTTTGGTCACCGATGAAAATGAATCGTTTGCCCTTGCGCATTGCCATCAAGGCGAGAGGCAGGGTGATCTGGCTGGCTTCGTCGAAGATGATGGTGTCGAAACTGTAATTGGCCAATGAGCTGCAAGTCGCAAAGGGTGTTGCGCCAATCACATAGCCTTGGCCTGCGTCAGGCATATGCTCCCAATTGGCTGGTTCGGCTTCCCAATCCACGCTCTTGTCGAGGTCTTCCCGGCGGCCGCCAACCTTGAGGGTCGGCACATTGCGCGCAGCGATCTTACTAAGGGCGTTGTTGATTGCCATATGCGTATGTGAAGTGATGAGCACGTGTTCGCCGCGTGCTACCAGCAGTTGAGCGATCAGGGCCAGCGCTCGGGTCTTTCCGGTACCCGGTGGGCCTTGAATGCAGGCAATCTGTTCCGCGCCCAAGGCAAGGCCCACGGCATACGCCTGTTTCTCGTTACAACCTTCTTCGAGCGCAGTTTGCTCGCCGTATTCAACGTCAGCGTCATTGAAGCTAATGTCCGGCGTATTGCCGAGCAGTGGCAAAATTGCGTTGTTGCCCAGTGAGTCATTTTCTATGTCTTGTAGGGCTTGAATGTACCTAGGGGTCAGATCAATGCCATCCGGGTCGGCGTAGCAGTGACCTTCCTGATAGTCATCCCAGACAAACATTGCCCGATCTGAGCTGAGCAGCCAGCGGTCATCCTCTTCCTTTTCGAACTTCATGCCCTGACACAATACTTGCCCCCGGGCATCGCCAAGGTGCAACCGCAGCAGGTCACCTGTGCGAAAGCGCGATTCGTTGTCGTCTAGGTGGGCCCACAGTTGTTTGGGATTTTCGCTGCGTTCAAGGCGAATAAAGCCCTGTGTCCACCCTTGCAACAGCTTGTCCTGCAAGGCACGTTCCCATATATCACCCAGTTTTTGCAGGTTGGCAGCCTGCTCTGCGTAAACGAATTCGTACAGTTTTTGAATCAGTGGATGCTGTCCAGGCATGGCGGTGAACAATCCTTATCGACCGAGGCTCATGCTGGCAGTGTTACATAATGTTTGTAGTGCGTGCGAGCCAGGGATTGCTCATCTGCACCGCTGATGAAGTTGCTACGAATACCGGCGATGTAACCTGGCTGAGCACCTGACTTCGTTTCGAGAGGGTGAGGCCCGGCCGTTACAGTGATGCATTTCAAAAAAGCCCGAGGTCGTTCTGCAGGGAACGGCCACGGGCGTTTTTTGTCATTTGTTTAAGTAGGCTGCTCTTCCTTGCCCAGGCACGCCGCCGCAGTAAACAGCACATCGGTGGACGAGTTGAGCGCGGTTTCCGCCGAGTCCTGCAACACACCGATGATGAAACCTACGGCCACCACCTGCATGGCGATATCGCTGGAGATGCCGAACAGGCTGCACGCCAGCGGGATCAGCAGCAGCGAACCGCCGGCCACGCCCGACGCACCGCACGCGCAAATGGCGGCGACCACGCTGAGCAGCACGGCGGTGGGCAGGTCTACGACGATGCCCAGGGTGTGTACGGCGGCCAGAGTCAACACGGTGATGGTGATCGCCGCTCCCGCCATGTTGATGGTGGCGCCCAGCGGGATCGACACCGAGTAGGTGTCTTCATGCAGGCCCAGGCGTTTGCTCAACGCCAGGTTCACCGGAATGTTCGCTGCCGAACTGCGGGTGAAGAATGCCGTGATGCCGCTTTCGCGCAGGCACAGCAATACCAGCGGGTAGGGGTTGCGGCGCAGTTTCCAGAATACGATGGCCGGGTTGACCACCAGCGCCACGAACAGCATGCAGCCGATCAGCACCACCAACAGGTGGGCGTAACCGAGCAGGGCGCCGAAGCCGGAGGTGGCCAGGGTCGAGGCCACCAGGCCGAAAATCCCCAGGGGCGCGAAGCGGATCACCACGCGCACGATCAAGGTTACGCCGTTGGACAGGTCATCGAGCACCGTGCGAGTGGTTTCGCCGGCATGGCGAATCGCGATGCCCATGCCGATGGCCCAGGCCAGAATGCCGATAAAGTTGGCGTTCATCAGCGCGCTCACCGGGTTGTCCACCACGCTCAGCAACAGGCTCTGCAACACCTCGCCGATGCCGCCGGGGGCGCTCACGGTGGCGTCGTGGGTGGCGAGCACCAGCGGCGAGGGAAACAGCGTGCTGGCGATCACTGCAACCACGGCGGCCGCGAAGGTGCCCAGCAGGTAGAGGAACAGGATCGGCTTGATGTGGGTTTCCTGGCCGTGTTTGTGGTTGGCGATCGACGCCATCACCAGCACGAACACCAGGATCGGCGCCACGGCCTTCAGCGCGGTGACAAACACTTTGCCAATGAAACCGGTGGCCCTGGCGGCGTCGGGCGACACGAAGGCGAGCAGAATGCCGGCGATCAGGCCGATGACGATTTGCGTGACCAGGCTGACGCGCGTGAGTCGTTGGAAAAGGGAAGGGGCAGCAGTCATAAACGGTTGTCTCTGGTTTTTTTAGTAGGACGCAGCATTGCAGGTGGAGCGCGCTGTAGGAAGCGGGCGCGGAGTCTATCATGCTGTAGGAAATGTCCCTGTTGATGCGGCATTCCGTCACCCATTTGCGGCCAATTCGCACAGATCCTGTTAATATCGCCGTCTCTCATCTTTCTTCTTCGTCAGCGGGCCTCCGGGCTTTCGTTGATGTCGTCGTTTCTGGAGTTTTCATGCTGTTTCCCATCCTGCTGCTGTCGGCCGCCGGTTTTACCGTGCTGACCACAGAATTCATTATCGTCGGCCTGTTGCCGTCGATTGCCCGGGACCTGAATGTCAGCGTGTCCCAGGCCGGCCTGCTGGTGACGCTGTTTGCGTTCACCGTGGCGGCGTTCGGCCCGTTTCTCACGGCCTACTGCGCGCGGTTCCAGCGCAAGCGCCTGTTCATCACGATTTTGATCATGTTCGCCGTGGCCAATGGCGTGGCGGCGCTGGCGCCGAATATCTGGGTGATGTCCCTGGCGCGCTTGATTCCGGCGTTGGGCTTGCCGGTGTTCTGGGCGCTGGCCAGTGAAACGGCGGTGGACATCGTCGGCCCGGCATACGCCGGTCGCGCCATCGAGAAGATCGGCTTCGGGATCGTCTGTGCCACCGTCTTCGGCATTCCGGTGGGCACGTTGATTTCCGACATGTTCGGCTGGCGCAGCGCGTTTGCGGTCCTCGCGGTGATTGCCTTAGCCAAGGCGCTGCTGCTGTTTGTCTACCTGCCGGTGACACAGGCGAAGAACGCGCAGGTGACGTTGCGCTCGCAATTCAAGCTGTTGCGCAGCCCGTTGATGCAGGGGCATATCCTGCTGTCGATCCTGGTCTTCAGCGGCATGTTCACCGCCTACACCTACCTGGCCGACATCCTTGAGCGCCTGGCCGGCTTCGACGGCACGCTGGTCGGCTGGTGCCTGATGGGCTTTGGCGCAGTCGGGTTGATCGGCAACTCCCTGGGCGGCCGCGCGGTGGATCGCCACCCCTTGATTGCGTCGATGGTGTTCTGCGGGTTCATGATCGGCGGCATGGTCGCGTTGGTGCCGGCGATTCACTCCACCATCGGCCTGGCGGCGGCGATGGCCGTGTGGGGCGTGACCCAGGCGGCGATGTTCCTGGTCAGCCATGTGCGGCTGATGAAGGCCGCGCCGCATGCGCCGGCGTTTGCCGCGTCGCTGAATATTGCCGGTGGAAACCTCGGTATCGGTCTCGGCGCCTTGGTCGGTGGGCATGTGATCGACACCCTCGGCCTGGCCAGCCTGGGCCTGGCTGCGTCCGGGTTCATCCTGGTGTCGATGCTGCTGGCGCTGTGGCTGATGAGCGCCAAACCGCTGCCGACTGGCGCTTGAACCCTCAGGGCAGGGCGGTGAACAGTTCTCGCCTGGCGCCTTCGGTAATCGCCACGATGCCGGGGTGCTTGACCTTGCGTTCCACCGAAATCGCATAGAACGATTCGGTCACCGCCTCGGTCTGGCCAATCAGCGCGACGCCATACTGGCGCACCACCTCATCGGCGATCACGCTGGGGGCGATAAAGATCCCGCTGCCGGATTGGCCGAATGCCTGCATCAAGGCACTGTCGTCGAACTCGCCGATGATCTTCGGTTGGATCTGTTGCTCGGCAAACCAGCGCAGTAAGCGGCTGCGCACCACGGTCTCTGCCCCCGGAATCAATAGCGGCGCGCCCTGTAAACACTGTGGGAAAACGCCGCGGTGTCGGTCAGCCAATGCTTGGGTAGCGAAAAAACTGATGCCGCATTCGCCCAACTTCTGGCTGTAGCCTTTGATGTCCAGATGCGTGGGCATGGGGCTGTCGGAAATCACCAGGTCGAGGCGCTGGATCGCCAGGTCGGCGAGCAGGCGTTCGAGTTTGTCTTCGCGGCAGGTGATGCGGATCGGCTCGCTGAGCTCCATGGTCGGCGCGATCAGCCGGTAGACGATGGATTTGGGCACCACATCCGCCACCCCGACGCGAAACAGAATCTGCTGCTCATTCGGCTGGGCGCGCAACATCGCCTCCAACTCGTTGCCGGTCTGGAACATCTGCTCGGCATAGGGCAACGCCTGGCGCCCGGCTTCGGTCAGCTCCAACTGACGGCCGACCCGCTGAAACAGGGCGATACCGAAGGTTTGCTCGAGCAGACTGATCTGCCCGCTGATGGTCTGGGGTGTGAGGTTCAGTTGCTCACAGGCGCGCACGATGCTGCCGGTCTTGGCCACCACCCAGAAGTAATGCAATTGTCGGTAATTGAGCATGCCGGACTACACTTCGTTAAAACCGAAGTATACGCGAGAAAAATACGAATTTTCCTGAAGTGTTCCCCTGCATAGAATGCATCGCTATCGAGGGGTCACTGTTTGGACCCAATGGTTCTAATGAGGAAAACATCATGAAACTCAATTCCCTGGGCGCGGCATCGTTGCTTGCGCTTTCATTAGTAGTGGTCAGCGGTTGTGATCAGGTCGAAAAAAGCGCACAGCAGGTGATGGGCAAGGCCAGCGAATCGGCCAAGCAAGTGATCGATGACACTCACAAGGCCGCCGAGCAGGCATTGAGTGAAGCGACCCAAGGCCTGATCAGTCCGCAGAAAAAAGACGATCAGCCGCAAAACGAGTCTGAATCGACGCGTAAAGAAGCCTAATTTCCCAGCACAACGTCAGGATTGATCTATGGACTACCTTGTACAACTGGCCGCCAGCCCCACCGCCTGGGTCGCACTGGCGACCTTGATCGTGATGGAAATCGTGTTGGGCATCGATAACCTGATCTTTATCTCGATCCTCACCAACAAATTGCCCGAGCAGCACCGGGCCAAGGCGCGGCGCATCGGCATCAGCATGGCGTTGGTGTTGCGCCTGGGCCTGTTGAGCACCATTGCGTTCATCGTGCAGTTGACCACGCCGGTGTTTGAGATCCTCGGCCAGGCGTTTTCGTGGAAGGACATGATCCTCATCGCCGGCGGCCTGTTCCTGGTCTGGAAGGCAACCACCGAGATCCATCAAAGCATGGACCCGGAGCCTGAAGAGAAGGCCAGCAGCGGCAATGCCGTGTCCATCGGCTTTGCTGCGGCCATCGGCCAGATCCTGATGCTCGACCTGGTGTTCTCCATCGACAGCATCATCACCGCCGTGGGCATGACCGAGCATTTGCCGATCATGATCGTTGCCGTGGTGACCTCGGTCATCGTGATGCTGGTGGCGGCTGAACCGCTGGCCAAGTTCATCCACGACAACCCGACCGTGGTGATGCTGGCCCTGGGCTTCCTGATCATGATCGGCATGACCCTGATCGCCGAAGGCTTCGGCGCCCATGTGCCAAAAGGCTACGTGTATGCGGCCATGGCGTTCTCGGCGGCAATCGAGTGCTTGAACATCGCCCGGCGCAACCGCCACAAGCGGTTGCTGGCCGCCCGCCAGTAATCGCAGCACCCCAAAAAGGCCGGCTGTGCTCGTAAGAGCCCCGCCGGCTTTTTGCCGTCTGTTAGAATCCGCGCACTTGATAGCTTGAGGTCCACCATGAACGAGCCGATTCGCCTTACCCAGTACAGCCATGGCGCGGGGTGTGGCTGCAAGATTTCGCCCCAGGTATTGGAAGTGATCCTCGCCGGCAGCGGCGCACAGAACCTTGACCCCAACCTGTGGGTGGGTAACGCCTCGCGGGACGATGCGGCGGTGTACGCCATCGACGACGAGCGCGGCGTGGTCTCCACCACTGATTTTTTCATGCCGATTGTCGATGACCCGTTCGACTTCGGCCGGATCGCCGCCACCAACGCGATCAGCGATATCTACGCCATGGGCGGCGACCCGTTGATGGCCATCGCCATTCTGGGCTGGCCAGTGAATGTCCTGGCGCCTGAGGTTGCCCGCGAAGTGATCCGTGGCGGCCGCTCCGTGTGCGACGAGGCCGGCATTCCCCTGGCCGGTGGCCACTCCATCGATGCGCCGGAGCCCATCTTCGGCCTGGCCGTGACCGGCATCGTGCAAAAGCGCCATATGAAGCGCAACGACACCGCCACCGTCGGCTGCCGTTTGTACCTGACCAAGCCCCTGGGCATCGGCATCCTGACCACTGCCGAAAAGAAGGGCAAATTGCGCGAGGCGGATATCGGCCTGGCTCGTGACTGGATGTGTACCCTCAACAAGCCTGGCAGCCGCTTCGGCAAACTGGCCGGCGTCACGGCGATGACCGACGTCACCGGCTTCGGGCTTTTGGGCCACTTGGTGGAAATGGCTGACGGCAGCGGCGTGACGGCACGCATCGAATACGACAAAGTCCCACGCCTGCCCGGGATCGAGGACTACCTGGACCAGGGCTGCATGCCGGGCGGCACCTTGCGCAACTTCGACAGCTACGCGAGCAAGCTCGGGCGCCTGCAGGAGCTGCACAAGCGTGTGCTGTGTGACCCGCAGACCAGCGGCGGCCTGCTGATCGCCGTTACGCCCGCGGGCGACGCCGAGTTTCACGCGGTCGCCAGCGAACTTGGCCTGACCCTTGAGCCCATCGGTGAATTGGTTGAGCGACAGACCCACGCGGTAGAGGTGTTTTGATGGCGACTGACATCACCGACTACCGCGACATCTTCCTCAACGACCGGCCGATGATGGATACCCGCGCGCCGGTCGAGTTCGCCAAGGGCGCGTTCCCGGGCGTGGTCAACCTGCCACTGATGACCGATGACGAGCGTCAGCGGGTCGGCACTTGCTACAAACAGCAGGGCCAGCAAGCGGCTATCGTGCTCGGGCACGAACTGGTGTCCGGGGCGATCAAGGCCGGGCGTATCGAGCAATGGGCGCGGTTCGCCCAGGCCAATCCCGATGGCTACCTGTACTGCTTTCGTGGCGGGCTGCGCTCGCAGATCGTGCAGCAATGGCTGAAAACCGAAGCCGGTATCGAGTACCCCCGCGTCGGCGGCGGCTACAAAGCCATGCGTGGTTTTTTGCTGGAGACCGTCGAACAGGCGGTCGCCGAGTGTGATTTCGTGTTGCTGGGCGGCATGACCGGCACTGGCAAGACCGAAGTGCTCGGCCAACTGCGCAATGCCTTGGACCTGGAGGGCCACGCCAACCATCGCGGTTCCAGCTTCGGCAAACGGGCCACAGTGCAACCGTCCAACATCGACTTCGAGAACCGCCTGGCGGTAGACCTGCTGAAAAAACGCGCGGGCGGCGTCGAGCAGTTTGTGGTCGAGGATGAGAGCCGCATGATCGGCAGTTGTGCGCTGCCGTTGCCGTTGCACAAGGGCATGCAGACCTTTGCGATGGTGTGGCTGGAAGACACTGTCGAAGGCCGGGTTGAACGTATCCTGCGCGATTACGTGGTCGACCTTTGCGCCGAATTCATCGCGGTATTTGGCGAAACCGGCTACGTCCTGTTTGGCGAGCGCCTGACCCAGAGCCTGGCCAATATCCACAAGCGCCTGGGCGGCGAGCGTTTCCAGCGGTTGCAGGCGATTCTGCAGGACGCCCTGGCGGAACAGACCCGCAGCGGCGCTGTGGACCTGCACCGGGTGTGGATCGAAGGGTTGCTGCGCGAGTACTACGACCCGATGTACGCCTTCCAGCGTGAAAGCAAAGGCGCGCGCATCGAGTTTGTCGGGGAGCAGGCAGCGGTGCTGGAGTATTTGCGCGAGCGTGGTGCGTTGCGAGGTTGATGCTTGCCTGCAATAAGGCCCTCAACCCCGCCTGCCACTTACAGAATCGCCGCTCCAAGCAAGCCGCAGACCACGCCTACCAGCATGGTCAAGCCGGCCACGGTGACCAGCACCCGCGCGTCGAAATCCTTGCGCAACATCAGCAGCGAAGGCAGGCTCACGCTCGGCAGGGTCATCAACAGGGCCACAGCCGGGCCGCTGCCCATGCCCAGCGTCATCATGGTTTGTACGATAGGAATCTCCGCGGCGGTCGGAATCACGAACAGCGTGCCGACAATCGCCAGCGGCACCAGCCACAGCAGGCTGTCGGCCATCGCCCCATCCACATGAGGAAACAGCCAGACCCGCGCCGCGCCCAACACCAGCACTGCCAGGATATACACCGGGATCGTGCTCCAGAACAGTTGCCACAGGGTGCGCAACCAGCGGCTGAAAAACGGTTGCGACTCGATCACGCTGGCCTCGGCCACCGCGCCCAGCGCCGCTTCCGGCACTTGTTCCGGGCGCGCGATGCGCTGGGCCACCAGGGACACGCCCACCACCAGCACAATCCCCGCCACCAGCCTTAACGCCGTGAAGCCCCAGCCCAGCACAAACCCCATGAATACCAGGGTGGCCGGGTTCAGCACCGGGTTGGCGATCCAGAACGCCAGCGCCGCGCCCACCGACACTTGCTGCCGGCGCATGCCTGCCGCCACCGGTGCCGCGCAGCAACTGCACATCATTCCGGGCAGCGCGAACAGCCCGCCGCGCAGGGTCGAACCCAGCCCGGCACGCCCGAACAGGCGCAGCAACCAGTCGCGGGGGATCAACACTTGCAGCAACGAGCCCAAGATCACCGCCAAAACGGCGGCTTTCCAGATCGCCAGGAAATACACCTGGGCGTAGGCCAGCGCCGCGGCCAGTGGAGAGGTTTGCTGGTCATTGAGAATCGACGCGCCGATGCTGTGGTTGTCGGCGGCGACAAATGCCTTGAAGTAGTAGGGCGACCACTTCACGTAGTAGAGGCCGATGCAGGCGACCAGCAGGAACAGCGCTGGTTTCCACCAGAACGACCAGCCCCGGTTGGGCTGGGTGGAGACGAGGTTGGACATGGTGTTGATCCGCAGATGAGTCAATAGCCGCGCATCATACGCCGCTATCGCCCATCCTTCAGATATCTGCGCTGATCTGCGTCGCCGGTGGGCAGGTTTGTTCGCCGTTGTTCAGGCCCTGCTTGTAGTTGCGGCTCAGCAGCGAGGCCTTGCCGTTATGCCAGGTGAGCGTCAACACATACAACGTGTCGTAGTCATTGCCGGACCAGTCTTGGGTGATGGTGTGCTTTTCGCCCACCGCTTCGCTGGCCACCTTGTTGATCAATTCCGGCAGATAGCCGTGGGACCAGGCGGTGTAGATGATGGCGTTGTGGTACTTGTTTTCCACCAGTTCGTCGGCGAGGGCGCTGGTGTCATTCGCCGAAAACGTGATGTTCACCGGCAAGCCGAGCTTGATCGCGCTGGGGCTGATGGTCATCAGTGGGCGAATGTAGCTGTAGGAATTATCTTTTTCGCCTTCCTCGACATTGCGCGTCGGGTTGGCGGCGAAGACGAAGTTGGCCTTGCCGAACTTTTCCGGCAGTACGGTAGCCAGGTTCATCGCACGGTTCAGGCCCTGGCAATTGAGTTGGCCCAGGCCGCCGACGGGTTTTTCGCCGTGGCGCAGGAACACCAGGGTTTGCACGCCGTCCACCGATTCGGCGCGGCTGATGCGCGATTGCAGGGTCAGGTCGAGGGCGCCGCCAACCAGCAACAGCGGTAATATGATGTATGAATATCGTTTGAGGCGTTGCGCAAGGCACAGAGGCTTTATTGTCATTGGGTTTGAGTCTTCAGTGCATCGGATTAAGGCGGACAAGCCCGGCCCCAGTGACACACGCGGCGTCCTGCGGGTTCCGTGTCTTATTAACAGGGTGCCTCCATTCACCGTTCAGCGCACTTAAGAGTCCACTCGGCCACTTTGGTTCGCTCGTGGGGGAGAGTAGCGAGGGGATGTTGCGCAATGATGACCCATGCAGGATGCCGGGCAGATGATTATCATGGGGGTTTTCGCCGAGGGATATCCCGATGAATTCACTCGCCGCTTTCCCGATCAACCGTAAATGGCCCGCCCAGCATCCGGAGCGTCTGCAACTGTATTCGCTGCCCACGCCCAACGGGGTAAAAGTCTCGATCATGCTCGAAGAGCTGGGCCTGCCCTACGAGGCGCACAAGGTCAGCTTCGAGACCCAGGACCAGCTGTCGCCCGAGTTCCTGTCGCTGAACCCCAACAACAAGATTCCCGCGATCATCGACCCCAACGGCCCCGGCGGTCAGCCGTTGGCGCTGTTCGAGTCCGGTGCGATCCTGCTGTACCTGGCGGAAAAAACCAGCCAGTTGCTTTCCGAAGACCCGGCGACACGTTATGAAACCATTCAGTGGCTGATGTTCCAGATGTCCGGCATCGGCCCGATGTTTGGCCAGGTGGGGTTCTTCAACAAGTTCGCCGGCAAGGCCTACGAAGACAAGCGCCCGCGTGACCGCTACGTCGCCGAGTCGCGGCGCTTGCTGGAAGTCTTGGAAAAACGCCTGCTGGGCCGCACCTGGATCATGGGCGACGACTACAGCATCGCGGACATCGCGACGTTTCCGTGGATCCGTAACCTGATCGGTTTCTACGAATCCGGTGACTTGGTCGGCATCGCCGATTTCCCCAATGTGCTGCGCGCGCTGGACGGCTTTGTCGCACGTCCGGCAGTGATCCGTGGCCTGAACATTCCGAGCTGAGCCCATGCCGACTTTCGATTTCAAACAACTGGATGTCTTCAGCAATGTGTCGCTCAAAGGCAACCCGCTGGCGGTAGTGCTGGGGGCCGACAGCCTCAACGAGCAACAGATGGCCGACTTCGCCAAGTGGACCAACCTCAGCGAAACCACGTTTTTACTCACGCCCCGCGATCCACGGGCTGACTACCGGGTAAGAATCTTCACCACCTTGCAGGAGCTACCGTTCGCCGGGCACCCGACGCTGGGCAGTTGCCATGCATGGTTGCAGGCGGGGGGCATTGCGCGAGGGGAGGAAATTATCCAGGAGTGCGAAATCGGCCTGGTGCGTATCCGTCGCCAAGGCGATGAGCTGGCGTTCATCGCGCCGCCGTTGTTGCGCTCGGGCCCGCTGGAGGCGGCGTTGCTGGAGCGCGTGCGGCTGGGATTGGGCCTGGCGCCGGAGGCTATTGTGCGCAGTCAGTGGGTGGACAACGGCGCGGGTTGGCTGGCGGTGATGCTGGCCGACCGCCAGGCGGTGCTAGATCTGCAGCCCGATTACTCGCAGTTGCTCGGTCTGGCGGTGGGCGTGATTGCCCCCTGCGATCCCGAACGCGACGCTGTAGATACGCACTTTGAAGTGCGCGCGTTCATCGCCGGCGACGGGTCCCCGGAAGACCCGGCCACCGGCAGCTTGAATGCCGGGGTGGCCCAATGGCTGTTGGACGAAGGCCTGGCACCGAACTGTTACCTGGTCAGCCAGGGCACGGCCATGGGGCGCGCGGGGCGTATCCGCATCGAGCGCCAGGGCGATGAGATCTGGGTCGGCGGTGCCGTGGCGGTGTGCATCGAAGGGCGTCTACAGCTCTAGATCAATGCAATTGTTGTGGGCCTTGCCATAAACTATTGCCTGCCTGGCATTTGCGCTGCCGGGGTCGGGGGGCATACGCTTTCGCCCCAACGTTTTTAGCCTTATTCAGGACAGCCATGACCAGCCAGTTCCCTCAAGCCCGCCCACGCCGTCTGCGCCGCTCCCCGGAGTTGCGTAGCTTGTTCCAGGAAACCGAGTTCACGCTCAACGATCTGGTGCTGCCGATTTTCGTCGAAGAAGAAATCGACGACTTCGTACCGATCACCAGCATGCCGGGTGTGTTGCGCATCCCTGAGAAAAAGCTGGCCGGGGAAATCGAGCGCTATGCCCGCGCCGGGATCAAATCGGTGATGACCTTTGGCGTGTCCCACCACCTGGACGCCAGTGGCAGCGACACCTGGAAGGAGCGCGGCCTGGTCTCGCGCATGTCCTCGATCATCAAGGACGCCGTGCCGGAAATGATCGTGATGTCCGACACCTGTTTCTGCGAATACACCGATCATGGCCATTGCGGTGTGATGCATGGCGCCCATGTCGACAACGACGCGACCTTGGTCAACCTCGGCAAGCAAGCCGTGGCGGCGGCTCGTGCCGGTGCCGATGTGATCGCGCCGTCGGCGGCGATGGACGGCCAGGTTCAGGCGATTCGCCGGGCGTTGGATGACGCCGGTTTTACCCATATTCCGATCATGGCCTACTCCACCAAATTCGCTTCGGCCCTCTACGGCCCGTTCCGTGAAGCGGGTGGCAGCGCGCTCAAGGGTGACCGCAAAAGCTATCAGATGAACCCGATGAACCGCCGCGAAGCCGTGCGTGAATCGCTGCTGGACGAGCAGGAAGGCGCGGATGCGCTGATGGTCAAACCGGCCGGTGCCTACCTCGACATCATCCGCGACATCCGCGAAGCCTCGCGCCTGCCGGTGGCGGCGTATCAGGTCAGCGGCGAGTACGCGATGATCAAATTCGGTGCCCAGGCAGGCGCGATCGATGAGGACCGCGTGGTGCGGGAAACCCTGGGTTCGATCAAGCGCGCCGGCGCGGACCTGATCTTCACTTACTTCGCGATGGACCTGGCGCTGGCAGGGATCTAAAGCGCCCAACCCTGTGGGGCGGGTAAGCCCTCCCCACAGTGGGTTGCAGCGTTTTTCAGCGCTGTGCGAGCGCCAGGTTCAAGCCCAACCCCGCAAAGGCCGCCGCAAAACTGCGTCGCAGCCAGTTCTGTACCCGTGGTGACTCGATCACTGCGCGGCGAAACACATTGGCCAGCAGGCCATACACCACAAACACCGCAAACGTCATGGCCATGAACACGCCGCTCAGCACCAGCATTTGCAAGGCCGGCTCCGTGCTGGCCGGTGTGACGAACTGAGGCAGGAAGGCCAGGAAGAAAATCGTCAGCTTGGGGTTGAGAATATTCAGCAAAAAGCCGCGCAGCATCAGGCCACGGGCCGTGGTTGCCGTTGGTGTGTCATTCACCGCGAAGGCCGAACGATCGCGCCACGTGGCGTAGGCCAGGTACAGCAAGTAGGCGGCTCCGGCGAATTTCAGCGCTTCGAATGCCAATGCGCTGGTGTGCAGCAGGGCGGAAAGGCCGAGTATGGACGCCAATAAGTGCGGGATGATCCCAGCGGTACAGCCCAGCGCGGCGAACACGCTGGCGCGCTTGCCGGCCATGAGCCCCGTGGACACGGTAAAGATCACGCCGGTGCCGGGAATCAGTACAACGATCAGGCAGGTGATGAAAAAGTTCATGCTGAGCATGGCATTCAAACGCCTTGTACGAATGGTCGATGAAAGATCCTGTCATATTCGCATCGCGTAGGCGAGGGGGCACAGGGCGAACCCGCGTTAGACTTATCGGTCGATATCTGCACCCCCGGCCCATCGCCCTTCAAGGAAGTCCCATGCACCTACGCCGCCTGATCCTGTGTCTCACGCCCTTGCTGGTGCTGGCCGGTTGCTCGACCGCACGCGGCCCGCAACAGCCGGAGCGCAGTGAAGCCGAGGTCAAGGCGCAGATCGTGCGTTTGCTGCCCGCCAAGGTCGCCGATCGCAACGGTTGGGCCCAGGATATCTACACCGCTTTCGACACCCAGCACATCTACCCGAGTACCGAAAACATCTGCGCCGTGCTGGCGGTGACCGAGCAAGAGTCCACTTTCCAGGTCGACCCACCTGTGCCGAACATGGGCAAGATCGCCCAGGATGAAATCCTGCGCCGTGCCGGCAAGGTGCATGTGCCGGCGGTGTTGGTCCGCACGGCACTGCAACTGCGTTCGCCCACTGGTAAGTCTTACGCCGATCGCTTGAACGCCGCACGCACGGAGAAAGACCTGAGCGGGATCTTCGATGACTTCATCAGCATGGTGCCCTTGGGCAACACGCTGTTCGGCGGTTTCAACCCAGTACACACCGCCGGCCCGATGCAAGTCAGCATCGACTTTGCGCAGAAACAGGCGCGGGGTTATCCCTACACGGTAGACGGCACGATCCGTCGGGAAGTGTTCACGCGACGTGGCGGCATGTACTTCGGCATCGCCCATTTGCTTGGTTATCCGGTGAGTTATGACCGGCCGCTGTACCGGTTTGCCGACTTCAACGCCGGTTGGTACGCCAGCCGCAACGCTGCGTTCCAGGCCGCCGTCAGCCGCGTCTCAGGCACCGAGTTGGCGCTGGACGGGGATTTGATCCGCTACGGCTCGCTGCTGCCCGGCAGCACCGAATTGGCGGTGCGTTCCCTTGGCGCCCGGCTGGACATGCGCAACCCCAGCATCCGCAGTCAGCTGGAGCAGGGCGAGCAATTGGATTTTGAGCAGACCACGCTCTACACACGCGTGTTTGCCCTGGCCGACACGGCGGCCGGCAAACCGCTGCCGCGCGCGATCCTGCCGGGCATCGTGCTCAAGAGCCCGAAGATCACTCGCAATCTGACCACTGCCTGGTTCGCCCAGCGGGTGGATGAGCGTTATCAGCGCTGTATGAAGCGCTGAGGCCGGTCCTGAGCGGGGTTGGCGAATCAGCCCCAGGCATTGCAGAGGATATGTGCGGCTGATGGTAATGGTCGCCGTGTGAGGCCTGGGGTACACCTCATGCCTGACTCCAAGGAAGACTCCGCGATGATCGCTCACGCCGTGCCCGAAGGTTTTGTCTCACTGCCGCGCAGCAGCCCGCTGCTCGACTTGTTGGGCCCGGCGTATTGCCGGGGTGAAGGTCTGCAACTGGAAATCGGCCTGCGCGCCGACAACCGCCATGCCAATGGCCGCGGCACGGTGCATGGCGGGGTGTTGGCGACCCTGGCGGATATCGGCATGGGCTACGCGATGGCGTTTTCCAGTGAGCCGCCATTGCCGTTGATTACCGCGAGCATGACTGTCGATTACCTGGGCGCGGTGCAAGTGGGGGAGTGGATCGTGGTACGACTGGAGCATCACAAGCGTGGCCGGCAAATGGCGTTTGCCACGGTGAGTCTGCAGGTGGGGGAGAAAGTCGTGGCGCGGGCGAACGCGGTGTTTGCGGTGCCGCGTGCGGACTGACAGGCGAAAAAAAGCCCGGTTTTTCGTGGAACCGGGCCTTTTCGTGTGTTGCTCTTGAATCAGCTGCGCTCAAGGGCCAGGGCTACGCCTTGGCCGCCACCGATGCACAGTGTCGCCAGGCCTTTTTTGGCGTCGCGTTTGATCATTTCGTGCAGCAGGGTCACCAGTATGCGGCAGCCTGATGCGCCGATCGGGTGGCCAATGGCAATCGCGCCGCCGTTGACGTTGACTTTGTCGGCGTCCCATTCCAGCTCTTTGGCCACCGCCAGGGATTGCGCGGCAAAGGCTTCGTTGGCTTCGACCAGGTCCAGGTCGCCGACGCTCCAGCCGGCTTTGTCCAGGCAGCGGCGGGTGGCCGCGACCGGGCCGATACCCATGATGGCCGGGTCGACGCCGGCATTGGCGTAGCTGGCGATACGCGCCAGAACGGGCAGGCCAAGGGCCTTGGCCTTGTCGGCGCTCATCAGCAACACCGCGGCGGCGCCGTCGTTGAGGCTGGATGCGTTGCCTGCGGTGACGCTGCCGTCTTTCTTGAACGCGGGTTTGAGTTTGGCCAACGACTCGGCGGTGGTGCCGGCGCGCGGTTGTTCATCCACGGCGAAGGCCACCGGGTCGCCCTTGCGCTGCGGGATCAGAATCGGCGTGATCTCATCGGCAAAGCGGCCGGCTTCGATGGCGGCGGCGGCTTTTTGCTGGGACGCGGCGGCGAAGGCGTCCTGGGCTTCACGGCTGATGCCGTACTTGTCCACCAGGTTCTCGGCGGTGATGCCCATGTGGTAGTCGTTGAATGCATCCCACAGGCCGTCGGTGATCATGCTGTCGATCATCTTGGCGTGGCCCATGCGCAAACCGGTGCGCGCACCAGGTAATACGTAGGGGGACAGGCTCATGTTCTCCATGCCGCCGGCGATGATCACGTCGGCATCGCCACAACGGATGGCCTGGGCGCCCAGGTGCAGGGCCTTGAGGCCCGACCCGCAGACCTTGTTCAAGGTCATCGCGGGTACGGCATGGGGCAAGCCGGCGAGGATCGACGCCTGGCGCGCCGGGTTCTGGCCTGAGCCTGCGGTGAGTACGTGGCCGAGGATCACTTCATCCACCTGGGCCGGGTCGAGGCCGGTCTGCTCCAACAGGCGACGGATTACGGCAGCGCCCAACTCCGGTGCCGGGATGCTCGCGAGCGATCCTTGAAAACTGCCTACGGCGGTACGTGTGGCAGCAACAATCACAACGTCTTGCATGGAATGTGTCCTCACTGGAATTGCATTTCTGGAACGTGGTCGGGGACGATTAGTTTACCGGCTGTCTTGCTGACAATCTCTTCAATACTGACCCCTGGGGCACGCTCCTTTAGGATAAAGGCGCCGTTGTCGATTTCCAGGTATGCAAGGTCCGTCAGCACACGCTTGATGCAGTGGGCACCGGTCAGCGGCAGGGTGCATTGGCTGAGCAATTTGGACTCACCGTCCTTGGAGGCGTGGGTCATGATCACGATGATGTTTTCCGCGCCGGCCACCAGGTCCATGGCGCCGCCCATGCCCTTGACCAGCTTGCCCGGGATCATCCACGAGGCGATGTTGCCCTGTACGTCCACTTCAAACGCGCCGAGCACGGTGAGGTCGACATGGCCGCCGCGAATCATTGCGAAGGACTCGGCGGAGGAGAAGATCGAGGCGCCGATGCGCGCGGTCACGGTTTGTTTGCCGGCGTTGATCATGTCGGCATCGATGGTGTCTTCGGTGGGAAACGGGCCCATGCCGAGCAGGCCGTTTTCCGATTGCAGCATCACTTCCATGCCTTCCGGGATGTAGTTGGCCACCAGGGTCGGAATGCCGATGCCCAGGTTGACGTAGAAACCGTCCTGCATTTCGCGGGCGACGCGTTGAGCCATTTGTTCGCGGGTGAGAGCCATTGTGCTGTTCCTCTTGTTCTCTTCGGGCTGGAGGGATTATTTGCGGACGGTGCGCTGTTCGATGCGCTTCTCGAAGGTGCCGCAGATGATCCGGTCGACGTAGATGCCAGGGGTGTGGATCTGCGACGGTTCCAGCTCGCCCGGTTCGACGATTTCCTCGACTTCGACCACGGTGATCTTGCCGGCGGTGGCGGCCAGCGGGTTGAAGTTCTGGGCGGTGTGGCGGTAGATGACGTTGCCGAAGTGGTCGGCTTTCCAGCCTTTGACGATGGCGAAGTCGCCGGTGATGGATTCTTCCATCAGGTACGGGCGACCGTTGAATTCACGGGTTTCCTTGCCTTCGGCCACCGGGGTACCGACGCCGGTGGCGGTGAAGAAGGCCGGAATGCCAGCACCGCCGGCGCGCATTTTTTCCGCCAGGGTGCCTTGGGGGGTGAGCACCACTTCGATTTCGCCGCTGAGCAGTTGCTTCTCGAACAGGGCGTTTTCGCCCACATAAGACGCGATCACTTTGCGGATCTGCTTTTGTTCCAGCAGCACGCCCAGGCCAAAGCCGTCGACGCCGCAGTTATTGGAAACCACGGTCAGGTCGCGGGTGCCTTTGCGCTTGATCTCGGCGATGAGGTTTTCCGGAATGCCGCACAGGCCAAAGCCGCCAGCGAGTACGGTCATGCCATCTTCCAGGCCTGCGAGGGCTTCTTCATAGGACGCCACGCGTTTATCGAAACCTGCCATATGCACCTCTTTTATTGTTAGTGGGCCAGCCAATGTCTCGAGTGTTGCGCCGACGGATTGATTTGTTAAGTTGTTTTTTAAGGTTGATTGATTTAAAAAACTGCATAGTCGAACCGTCGTCCGGAGTAATGTCATGACCGTCAAACAGATTCGTGCCTTTTTGGCTGTGGCGCAGAGCCTGAGTTTTGCCGCCGCCTGCGAGCGCCTGCACCTCTCTCAGTCGGCGCTGAGCCTGACCATCAAAGGCCTGGAAGAAGGGCTGGGCGGGCGCTTGTTCAGCCGCAATACACGGAATGTCGCGCTGACCCCTGAAGGGGAATCCTTATTGCCGCTGGCGCGTCGGCTGATTGCCGATTGGGACAACGCCGAGGATGAACTGCGCCAGCGCTTCACCCTGCAGCGCGGGCGCGTAACGGTGGCGGCGATGCCGTCGTTTGCGGGTAACCTGCTGCCGCCGATCCTGAAGATATTCCGCGCGCGTTACCCCCATGTGAACGTGACGGTGCATGACCTGATCAACGAACAGGTGCTGGAAATGGTCCGTGATCGCCAGGTCGAGTTGGGCGTGGCGTTCGAACCGTCCGAGGGGTCGTCGCTGGCGTTTACGCCGTTATACCTGGACCGCTTCATTGCCGTGGTGCCCATGGATTCACCCTTGGCACTGCGCGCTGAAATCGACTGGAAAAGCCTGTTGGAGCAACCGTTCATTGCCCTGCAACGACCCTCGACGGTACGGGTGATGCTGGAGGAGCATCTGGGTGCCTTGCAGATGAAATTGCCGGTGGCGCTGGAGAGTCATCAATTGGCGACGGTGGGCAAGATGGTTGCCAGTGGGCTGGGGGTCAGCGCCGTACCGGCATTATGTGCGCAGCAGATGCAGGAGGCGGGCGCCCATTGCATCACCTTGACCGATCCGGTGATCGAGCGGCCGATTGGTGTGTTGACCAAACCGGGGCATGAACTGTCGGCGGCGGCACAGGTGTTGTTTGATATTTTCCGCGATGAAGCGGGGAAAGGGCGTTACCCCAACTTTTGAAGTTGCATAAAAAATGTGGGAACTGGCAAGCCAGTTCCCACATTAGTTGAGAAGTACTTAGTAGTAGCGGTCGATTACTTTAACTTGCGAGTTGTCTTTGAAAGACTCCCACGCGTGGTTAAGTGTGTCGAACACTTGCTCGATGAAATTGCGATCGGCCGCCGCTTTCTTGCCGACATAACCCTGGCCACGGCGGTACATCTTCAGGCGCGCCGCCAGTTCACGGTTGTTTTTGTCGAACTCGGCTTCTTCGGTGTGGGGCGCCAGGCAGTCAATTTGGACTTTGCCCGATTTGCCAATCCACAGGATATGGTCGTCGAGTGTGTCTTTCTGCGCTGCGAACATCTCAGCCAATTCTTCGATAGTTGGTTGGTTGTTCAGATTCATGTGTAAGCCCCTTGACCAGTTGGCGATCTATCAATTGATTCGTTAAAACTGCTTAGTTGTCTCCGGTTCCGAAAACCGGGCGTCAGTGACGGTCTGCCGAATACGGGCAGGGTCTTGAACCTGATGCATGTAGTCTTGCTGATGAACTGCTACGCAATGGTTTCATAACGAAGACAAGCAGCGTTTGAGCTCCTTGTACCGAACCCTTCGGGTCGGTCAGCTTCATCAATCTGCCTTGTGGGCAGTGCACATCCGGAAGAAACAGCTCGGCGGTCAGACGAGCTTGTTCAAAACGCTTGTTACCAACGCTCCCGATCCGGGAGACGTCTAGATCATGCAAGGACAAAAAGGTTACGTCAACGGTTATGTAGTGATTATTTTTGATCACTACATAAATCGCCATGGGGACGGGGGCATGCGAGGCGGTGTGACTCAGGCGTCATTTTTTGTGCGGTGGGTCGCTGCAGTTCGTTGGCTTGCCCGGGTCTCCCGCTGATTTTTGAGGGGCGGTGCCCTGGCTATCCCAGGCGCTCTGCCAATAGCGGCAACAACCGCTCGCAGGATGCCGCGATCTTCAGTTGCAACAACTCATCCCCACGGGTCTTGCCCAGATTGATGGCAATCACCGGTTTGCCTTGCTCGACCATCGCCTTGCACAGGCGAAACGCCGAGTAGGCCATCAGCGACGACCCCACCACCAACAGCCCCTCGGCGTGTTCCACCGCCGCCATCGCCCTGGCGGCGGTGGCCTGGGCAACGTTTTCGCCGAAGAACACGACGTCCGGTTTGAGCCGTTCACCGTCGCAATGGGGGCAGCGGGGCACGCGAAAGCGTTGTTCAAACGCTACGTCGAGCAGCGTATCGCCGTCGGGTGCCTGCACGGCGTCGATGCCTGCCAGGTATGGGTTCTCGGCCTCCATCGACCGTTGGATCACATCGCGTGCGCTGGGCCGATGGCAATCCAGGCATAGCACGCGATGCAAGCTGCCATGCAGCTCGATCACATCCTCACTACCGGCCTGGTCATGCAGCGTGTCGACGTTTTGTGTGATCAGCCCGCTGATACGCTGGCGATGTTGCAAGGCGGCCAGCGCCAGGTGGGCCTGGTTCGGCTGCGCAATCCGTACCCGTGGCCAGCCCAGCATCGCCCGTGCCCAATAACGGCGCCGCGCTTGCGGGGTGGCCAGGAACTCCTGGTACATCATCGGCGCCTTGCCTCGGCGCACGCCTTCGCTGTCCCGATAATCCGGGATACCTGATGACGTGCTGATCCCCGCCCCGGTCAGCACCAGAAAACGCCGTGCGGCCATGGCCCGGTGCAGAGTGTCGAGGTGGTCTTCTTGATGTTCGAGCATGTCGAGCATGGGCTCTCCTATTCGCCGCGAATGTATTGCTCCAGTTGCTTGATCAGGTTGGCTTGTTCGGCAATGGCTTCCTTGACCAGGTCACCGATGGAGAGCAGGCCCAGCAGTTTTCCGTCGACGACCACCGGCAAGTGGCGCAGGTGACTGTCGGTCATGATGTTCATGCAGGCTTCGACTGTCTTGTGGGCATCGACCGTGATGACTGGAGAGCTCATGACCTCGTGGACTTTGGTGGTGACGGAAGAAAGGCCTTTGAGTATCAGCTTCCGTGCGTAATCGCGCTCGCTGATGATGCCAACCACCTCACCCTGCTTGACGACCGGCAGGGCCCCGACATTTTTCGATGACATCACCACCAACGCTTCGAATACGGTGTGGTCCCATTCAATGGTGTGGACTTCCTGGTTTTGCTTGTCTTTGGCTTTGAGTACTTCTGAGACGGTTTTCATGGTGGCCACTCCGGTGTTGTTGTTAGGAAGTCAGCAATCCCCTACAGAATCCTAGACGGCCGGCGCCGGAGCAAGGACCAAAGCGGCGTTAAAGCTGTCGAAAAACGTCATCCGCCGGATTTATTCATGGTTTACCCGGTACTTGTCGGCTTTTTCGCCCGTTTTGGGCTGGCCGCCGTCTTGCGGGGCGCGGCCGTGCGTTTCTTCTTCCACGGGGTGGCGCCGCGGCCTGCCGGGCTGGCGGGGCCGGTGATGGTCATACGCATACCGTTGCAGCGGGCGATTTGCTTGCTCATCCAGGCCGCTTGCTTGGCGACGAATTCTTCCAGGCTCATTTCGCCGCTTTGCACCATGTCCAGCGCCTGTTCCCAGATCGCCGTGGTGCCCGGGTCGGCGATGGCGCGCGGCACCGCATCGATCAGGCTGAACGCCGCCGGGGTGGCCGAGAGGGCCTTGCCGTTCTTCACCAGGTAGCCTCGGTCCAGCAGGCCCTGGATGATCCCGGCGCGGGTGGCTTCGGTGCCGATGCCGGTGGTGTCCTTGAGCTTTTGCTTGAGCAACGGGTCTTCCACCAGCTTGGCGACGTTTTTCATCGCCTTGATCAGGTCGCCCTCGGTGAAGGGTTTGGGCGGCTGGGTCCACAGGTCCTTGAGGTTGACCTTGGCAACGGCGTAATCCTGGCCCTGCACCAGCGCCGGCAAGGCTTGCGGTGCTGGCGCCTCACGGCCTTTGGCGGGTGCAAGGGCTTCGGGCAGCGCGCGTTTCCAGCCCGGCTCGATGACGACTTTGCCCACCGCGCGCAGCGCTTGGCCGGCACAGTCGAAATCCGCCTGGGTGCGGTCGTATTCATGGTTGGGCAGAAACTGCGCCAGGTAGCGCGCGCGAATCAGTGTGTAGACCGCCCGATGCTTGCCGGTGAGCTGTCCGGCATCCTTGCCGGCGCCGGTGGGAATGATGCCGTGGTGGGCGCTGACCTTGGCGTCGTTCCACGCCCGTGAGCGGCGCTGGGGATCGAGATGCGGCATCAGTTCGTTGACGGCCGCGTCGGCACGGCCCAGGGCGGCAAGGATCTTCGCCGCGTCGCCATGCTGACTCAATGGCAGGTAGCCGCAATCGCTGCGCGGGTAGGTGATGGCCTTGTGGGTTTCGTACAGCGATTGGGCGATGTCCAGGGTTTCCTGGGCGCCGAGACCGAGCTTCTTCGAGCAGATTTCCTGCAACGTCCCCAGATCGAAGGGCAGGGGCGCGACCTCGCGCATGCGTTCGGTGCGCAACTTCACCAGCCGCGCACTGGCTGCGTGGGTCATGGCGTCGGCGGCGTCCCGGGCGAGTTGCGGGTTGAGGCAGCGGCCTTGGTCGTCACAGGCATCGTCGACGGCGCGCCATTGGGCGGTGAAGGTCATGTGCGCGTGGCGCAGGTCGACGTCGATGGCCCAGTAGGCCACCGGTACGAAATCGGCGATGCTGCGGTCACGGTCGACCACCAGGCGCAGGGTCGGGGTCTGCACCCGGCCCACCGGCAGCACGCCTTGGTAACCGGATTGGCGGCCGAGCAAGGTAAACAGGCGGCTCATGTTCATGCCGATCAGCCAGTCGGCGCGGGAACGGCCGAGGGCCGAGTGGTACAGGCTGAAGGTCTCGGCGCCGGGTTTGAGCGCGGCCAGGGCCTTGCGGATGGAGGCGTCGTCCAGCGCGGACAGCCACAGGCGTTGGATCGGCCCGCGATAGCGGCAATGTTCCACCAGCTCGCGGGCGATCATTTCGCCCTCGCGGTCGGCGTCGGTGGCGATCACCAGTTCCAAGGCTTCCCCCAGCAGGCGCTTGACCGCCTTGAACTGGGCGGCGGTCTTGGGCTTGACGCGCATCTTCCATTTGTCCGGGACGATCGGCAGGTCGGCGAGCACCCAGCGCTTGTACTTGGCGTCGTAGGCGTCGGGTGGGGCGGTTTCCAGCAGGTGGCCGATGCACCAGGTGACGGTCACCCCGTTGCCCAGCCAGCAACCGTCGCCACGGCGCGTGGCGCCGAGCACCGCCGCAATATCCTTGGCCTGGGAGGGTTTTTCACAGAGGAACAGCCGCATGGTCATCACATCAGATCGGGTTGATGCCTTGCAGGATGCGTAGTCCGAGGGATTTGAGCAACCATTATCTGTATGGATGTACAGCAATTTGTGTGGCGCTGCAGAGCAGATGTGGGAGGGGGCTTGCTCCCTCCCACAGGGGACCTGCGGTGTTCAGGTGGTCGGGTCAGTTGTTGTCGATATCCACATGCCGCGTTTCCTTGAGGCAGAACATCCCGACAACCAGGCTCACCCCGGTCACGACCACCGGATACCACAAGCCATAGAAGATATCGCCGGTGTACACCACCAGGGCAAACGACACGGTCGGCAGGAAGCCGCCAAACCAGCCGTTGCCGATGTGATAGGGCAGGGACATCGAGGTGTAGCGGATGCGTGTCGGGAACAGTTCCACCATCAACGCCGCCAGCGGGCCGTAGCACATGGCCGCGATCAGGATCAGCACCACGATCAGCACCACCACCATCACCTTGTTGACCTGCGCCACATCCGCCGATGTCGGGTAGCCGGCGAGGGTCACGGCGGCGCGCAGGGCCGACTCGTCAAAGCCATCGATGCGCACGTCGCCCACGGTCACCTGCACCGGGCTGCCCGCAGGGGCGGCGGCGCTGCTGTAGGGCAGGCCTTGCTTGACCAGGAAGGTCTTGACCTTGTCGCAGGGGCTGTCAAAACGCGCCTTGCCCACCGGGTCGAACTGGAAGGTGCAGGTGGCCGGGTCGGCCAGCACGGTGATCGGCGCCTGGCGACTGGCCTGGTCCATCGCCGGGTTGGTGTAGTGCGCCAGGCCCTTGAAGATCGGGAAGTACAGCGCGGTCGCCAGCAGCAGGCCGAGCATCAGCACCGGTTTGCGCCCGATCTTGTCCGACAGCCAGCCGAAGAAGATAAAGAACGGTGCGCCAATCACCACGCTGATGATCAGCAGCATATTGGCCAGGGCCGGGTCCATCTTCAGGAACTGCGTGAGGAAGAACAGCACATAGAACTGCGCCGCGTAAAAGGTCACCGCTTGCCCGCCGTTGATGCTGAACAGCGCAATCAGCACCACCTTGAGGTTTTCCCACTTGCCGAAGGACTCGCGGATCGGCGCCTTGCTGGCCTTGCCTTCCTCCTTCATTTTCAGGAACGCCGGCGATTCATGCAGGCTCATGCGGATCCAGGTGGAAATGCCCAGCAGCACGATGGAAAACAGGAACGGAATGCGCCAGCCCCACACTTCGAACTGATCGCCAGTGAAGTAGCGGCAGGCCAGCACCACCAGCAGTGACAACAGTAACCCCAGGGTGGCGGTGGATTGAATCCAGCTGGTGTGCAGGCCGCGCTTGCCGGCGGGGGCATGTTCGGCGACATAGGTCGCCGCGCCGCCGTACTCGCCGCCCAACGCCAGGCCTTGCAGCATGCGCAGGGCGATCAGGATGATCGGCGCGGCAATGCCGATGCTGGCATACGTGGGCAACAGGCCGACGCAGAACGTCGCCACACCCATCAGGATAATGGTCACGAGGAAGGTGTACTTGCGCCCGATCATGTCGCCCAGGCGGCCAAACACCAGCGCGCCGAACGGGCGCACCACAAAGCCGGCCGCGAAGGCCATCAAGGCAAAGATAAACGCCGTGGTGTCGTTGACCCCGGCAAAGAACTGTTTGCTGATCACCGCCGCGAGGGCGCCATAGAGGAAGAAGTCATACCACTCGAATACCGTCCCCAGGGACGAGGCGAAGATGACTTTTCTCGATTCGCTGACGGTGCTCGTGCTGACCGCCGAGCCCAGGGTTTGAGCATGTTCTGACATCGGGTATCCCTCACAGTGATTATTTATTGTTGTTCCACTGTCGGCGCCAACCTCAGCGCCGGTCTGTTTTCCGTTCCTCTGTAGGCGCGCGCTTGCTCGCGAAAATCGCCAACGATTACGCGGGAAATCTGGATGAACGCGGCGCCTTTGCGTTTTTCGCGGGCAAGCTCGCTCCTACAGTGTTCGGTGAAAGGATCAGTTGCGCGGCTTTCTCCGCGATCATCAGCGTCGGTGAGCAGGTATTGCCGGATGTGATGCGGGGCATGATCGAGGCATCGGCGATGCGCAGCCCCGGCACGCCATGCACCCGCAGCTGCGCGTCGACCACCGCGTCCTGGTCACTGCCCATGCGGCAGGTGCCCACCGGATGGAAGATCGTCGTGCCGATGCGCGCCGCGGCTTCGTGCAGTTGCTCTTCGGTTTGCAGCGCATCGCCGGGCAAGTATTCCACCGGTTTGAACGGGCTCAGGGCCGGCGCGGCGACGATCCGTCGAGTCAGGCGAATCGCGTCGGCGGCCACCCGCAGGTCTTGCGGATGGCTGAGGTAATTGGGCTGGATCAACGGCGCATCCGCCGGGTTGACCGAGCGAATATCGATACGCCCGCGGCTTTGCGGGCGCAGGTCGCAGACCGACGCGGTAAACGCCGGGAACGCGTGCAACGGCTCGCCGAAGCGCTCCAGGGACAGCGGTTGCACATGGTATTCAAGGTTGGCCGAGGTTTGTTCCGGGCCCGAGCGGGCAAACGCGCCGAGCTGGCTGGGCGCCATCGACAGCGGGCCGCTGCGGTCATACAGGTAACGCAGGCCCATGCCCATTTTGCCCCACACGCTGCCCGCGATCTGGTTCAGGGTGCGCGCGTTTTCCAGCTTGTAGATCAGCCGCAGTTGCAGGTGGTCCTGCAGGTTGCCGCCAACCCCCGGCAGTTCATGCAACACATTGATGCCGAGCGGCTTGAGCACGTTGGCGGGGCCAATCCCCGAACGCTGCAAAATGCCGGGCGAACCCACGGCGCCAGCACACAACACGATTTCCTTACGGGCCTTCCAACGGAGCGACTGGCCGTGCTGACGCCCGACCACTGCCGATGCGCGGCCGTTTTCCAGCAACACGCGGTCGACTTCGACTTCGGTCAATACCGTCAGGTTCGGCCGCTGGCGGATCGGCTTGAGGAACGCCTTGGCCGCATTCCAGCGGACGCCGGCCTTCTGGTTGACCTGGAAGTAACCGCAGCCTTCGTTATCGCCCTGGTTGAAGTCGCTGACGTTGGCGATGCCGCTTTGCGCCGCGGCCTCACGGAAGGCATCCAGAATCGGCCACGACAGCCGTTGTTGCTCGACGCGCCACTCGCCGCCGTCGCCGTGAAATGCCGAACCGCCAGCAAAATGGTTCTCGCTATGCTTGAACAGCGGCAGCACGTCTTCCCACGCCCAGCCCGGGTTGCCTGCCGCCGCCCAGCCGTCGTAGTCCTGAGCCTGGCCGCGCATGTAGATCATGCCGTTGATCGACGAACAACCGCCGAGCACCTTGCCCCGCGGGTAACTCAGGGCGCGGCCTTGCAGGCCGGCCTGGGCTTCGGTCTTGAAGCACCAGTCGGTGCGTGGGTTGCCGATGCAGAACAGGTAGCCGACCGGGATGTGAATCCAGGGGTAATTGTCGCGACCACCGGCTTCAAGCAACAGCACACGGTGGGCGGGGTTGGCGGACAGTCGATTGGCCAGCAGGCAGCCTGCGGGGCCGGCGCCTACGACGATGTAATCGTATTCAGCAGTTGCAGTGGGCATCTGAGGTCTCGCTTGTTTTTCTTATTGGCTCCATCCTAGTTGTTAGTTTTCGTCTTAAAAATGTTAGTTTTTACCCAGTGGCTGTGCGTTTTTAAACAGCACGGCCCAGACTCACGGATTGGAGGCGCTATGTTCGACTGGAATGACCTGCGGTTTTTTCTTGAGTTGCAGCGCAGCGGCCGCCTGCTTACCGCCGCGCAACGCCTGAAAACCACCCACGCCACCGTGGCGCGGCATATCGAGGCGATCGAGAAAAGCCTCGGCACCGCGTTGTTTGTGCAGCACGCCCACGGCTATGAGTTGACGCCGTCCGGCGAGGCCCTGCTCAAACACGCCGAAGCCATGGAAAACGTCGCGCTGCTGGCCGAAGACGAATTGACCCACACCGCCGCGCCTCTGGGCAAGATCCGCCTGGGCGTGGCCGAAGGGCTGGGGGTGATGTTCCTCGCCAGCCGCATGGGCGGGCTGTTCGAGCGCTATCCGGGGTTGGAAGTGGAGCTGGTGGCCGTGCCGCGTTTCGTCAGCATCCTCAACCGCGAAGCCGAAATCAGCATCCACCTCGAACGTCCCAGCGTCGATCAACTGGTCACGCGCAAACTCACCGACTATCGCCTGGCGCTCTATGCCAGCCGCGAGTATCTGGCGCGCACCCCGCCGATTGAAAAACGCGAAGACCTCGCCGCCCATGCCTGGATCGATTACGTCGACGATCTGCTGTTCAGCCAGGAACTGAAACTGCTCAGCAGCTTCTGCCGTAACCCCAAAGTGGTGTTCCACAGCACCAGCGTGATCGCCCAGCACCAGGCGGCGCGTTCCGGGCTGGGGATTGCGGTGTTGCCGTGCTTCATGGCGGCCGGTGATCCGGACCTGGTGGCGTTGTTGCCGGGGGAGGGGATTCAGCGCAGCTATTGGATCAGCTCGCGCCGGGAACTGCACAAGTCGGTGCGGCTGCGGGTGTTGTGGGATTACGTGGTGGAGTTGTGCGCGCGGGAGCAGGCACTGTTGCTCGGCGGGTCCACCTGAAGAACCTGGATCAAAAATGTGGGAGGGGGCTTGCCCCCGATAGCAGTGTGTCAGCCAAAACATGCATGACTGAAGCAGCGCTATCGGGGGCAAGCCCCCTCCCACACTTTTGACCGGATTCAGCTTCCAAGATCAGGTCGGCTATAAGGCCAAGCAAGAGCAAAAGCAGATCAGGGTCTATCTGATCTATGGAGATCCAAATGTGGGAGGGGGCTTGCCCCCGATAGCAGTGTGTCAGCCAAAACATGCATGACTGAAGCAGCGCTATCGGGGGCAAGCCCCCTCCCACACTTTTGACCGGATTCAGCTTCCAAGATCAGGTCGGCTATAAGGCCAAGCAAGAGCAAAAGCAGATCAGGGTCTATCTGATCTATGGAGATCCAAATGTGGGAGGGGGCTTGCCCCCGATAGCAGTGTGTCAGCCAAAACATGCATGACTGAAGCCCCGCTATCGGGGGCAAGCCCCCTCCCACATTGAAGCTGTGGTGTTGCTTGAACTGAGTCAATCGCGCAAGACGAATTCCGCGCTGCCCAGCCGTTCTCCATTCACCAGCACATGCACCGCGTGCTTGCCCGGGTAGTGCTTGCGCGTGGTCAGTTCACGGATATGTTGTTCGCGGCTGATGTGCTGCTGCTCGCCTGCGCCAAGGGTAAAGGCCTTGAGCTTGAACACTTTAGCCGCACGGTGGCCGGCGCTTTTTACGTAGTCGATGGCGTAGTCCACCACCAGTTTTTGTGGTGCGGCGGCGGTGGATTCGAGGCTGAAGGTCAGGTTGATCCGCTCCCCCAGTGCGATCACCGCCGGCGTGACGCGCAGGTGATGAATCTTGACCTCGGCCTTGGCTCCCGCACCGATGATCGTCAGCGCGCGGGTGTTGCCCTGCTTGATCAGGCTGCGCAGTGCATGGCGGGCGATCCAGGCGGTGTGCGGGTTATCCAGCGACCAGCCTTCGATCAGGCTGAGGACCCAATCGGGGTGGTCCTTGGTGATGTCGTTGAGGTGGTTGGCCACGGACTTGCGCACGTAGAGGCTGCTGTCGGCCTTGAGGTTGTCGAGGATCGACGCGCACAGCCCGGGGTTGGCCTGTACGTTGGCCAGGCGGAATGACCACGGCAGGCGCGGTCGCGAGCCTTCGCTGGCGAGACGGCGCACGTGTTCGTTGTCATCCAGCGACCACTGTTGCATCACCGCCAGGGTGCGTTGGAAGTCGTGCAGCAAGAAGTGCCGGATCGCGAATTCGGCGGAGCCAAAGGTGGTGAAATATTTGAGCGCGGCCATGGAGCGCTCGAAGTCATCCCGGCCATGACTCGCCACGTAGTGCGGCAGGAACAGGCTGACAAACCCGCTGTTCAAGCGCGGCGCGAGGGCATAGAGCCGCGTGAGAGTCTGTGGGTAATCCAGCGGGATCACCGCATGCAGGCTGTCGCTGACCCGCGCCACGCGCTGCATCACCGACAACTCGGCCAGCCCGGCCTTGGCGTGCTGGAGAAAGCCCTTGGCGTCGAACGCCGGGTACACCGCCGTCATCTCGGTGGCGATGTGTTGCAGGCGTTCGGCGTTGAAGATTTCCTTGAGGGCCGGGGCGCTTTGGTCGGTCATCGGTGATTCCATGGGGGGTTAGAGAAACCAGCGGTATTCCCGTGCGTTGATCTCCTGCTGAAACGCCAAGTGGTCCTGGCGTTTGTTCTCGCAGTACACGTCGACAAATTCCGCGCCCAGCTTATCGCGCAATACCGCTTGATGTTGCATGGCGCGCACGGCCTCGAGCATTTCCAGGGGGAAGTCGGTGCCGCTGTTGCGGTCGTCGTTCAGTGGGGCGATGGGTTCGCGCTTGGCGTCAAGCCCATGCTCCAACCCCACCAGAATCGCCGCCAACACCAGGTACGGGTTGGCATCGGCGCTGGCCAGGCGGTGTTCGATACGCAGGTTGCGTGGGTCGGACTCGGGGATGCGTACGCACGCATCGCGGTCTTCGAAGCCCCAGCTGGCACGGGTGGCTGCGTTGACCGTACCGCCCAGGCGGCGGAAGGCGTTGTGGTTCGGCGAGAAGATCGGCATGCAGTGCGGCAGCAACTCCAGGCAGCCGGCCACGGCGTGGCGCAGGGGTTGCTGTTGATGGGCCGCGAGTATGTTGTTGCCGGCGCCGTCGTACAGGCTGACATGCACATGCATGCCGCTGCCGGGGAATTGCAGGTAGGGCTTGGCCATGAAGCTGGCGCGGTAGCCGTGCTTGAGCGCCACGCCACGGGTGCTGCGGCAGAACAGGGCGGCCCAGTCGGCAGCGCGCAGACCATCGTCCAAGTGGCCGAAGTTGATCTCGAACTGGCCGGGGCCGAGTTCCGCGGTGATCACCGTGATGTCGATGCCTTGGTCCTTGGCGGTTTGCGCCATATCGTCGAGCACCTCGCTGAAGCGCGACAGTCGCTCGATATGCAGGTTGGGCTGGTCGTCGGCGTCGTCACTCAGCGGGTCGCGGGCGAATTGCGGCAGGCCGTTGTCGAGCTGCTTGTCGAACAGGTAAAACTCCAGTTCAAAGGCCACCACCGGGTGAATGCCTTTGTGGTGCAGGCGTTCCAGGACCTTGGCCAATACTTCCCGCGGCTCGAATTCGATCGGCGCTTGCGTACCGTCTGAGGTGATCAGCATCTGGCCCAGCGGCTGCGACTCCCAGCTCACCGGCTTGAGCGTGCCCGGCACCAGGCGGCGGTTGGCGTCGGGGTCGCCGTCGTTGAAGCAGTAATCACCGATCTTGAACAAACCGCCCTGAACCCCCAGCAGCACGGCGTTCTGCGGCAGCTTCAAGGGGCCGCCGGCGGCGACTTTTTCCAGCATCTCCACCGGGTAGCGCTTGCCGTAGAAATGCCCGGGGATGTCCAGGGCGATCAGGTCGACATAACGCACGTCGGGGTGGTTCTGGCGAAAGCTCCGTACTTCGGCCAGCAGCGTGGAGGAATGGCTTTTCACGGGTGTAGCTCCTAGTTGTAAACCCACAGCACGCGGGCGGGCAGTTCGGTCAGGTTGGCGTAGCGGCAGCGGGCGAAACTGGCCAGGTGGAAGCTGTCGCCTTGGTGCAGGGTGACCGAGTCGGCTTCCCCTTCCACCCACAGCGTCAACTCACCCTCCAGCACAAACCCGGCCTGCTCGGCGCGGTCGCTCATGGTCTGCTCACCGCTATTGGCTCCGGGGGCCAGCAGGCTGTCGAGCATCGAAAACGCACCGTTCATGTTGGGGGAGACCAGGATGTCGGTGATGCCATTGGCGTAATACACCGTGCGCCGCTCGTTGGGGCGCGTCACCCAGTTGATGGCCTTGGGCTTGCTCAGGCTGTAGAAATAGGTGGTGGGCACGTCAAGGGCGTGGCTGATCGCGGTCAGGTCCGCCACGGTCGGGCGTGACAGGCCTCGTTCGACCTGAGACAGGAAACCCACCGAACGCTCGATCTTTTGCGCCAATTGCGCGAGGGTGAGTTTCTTGTACTTGCGCAGGTCGTGGATCAGGATCGCCAGGGCTTCGAGTTCTTCTTGTTGGTTCATGAAATTTATTTCGTTAAATTTCATGAAAAATTACAGGATAAATTTCACGAGGGCAATGGGTGAGGGGGCTGGAGCAGCATTTATTTACGCAAGCGCAGGCGTTGCGGCGAACACCCTGTGGCGAGGGAAACCGGGCGCTCGGGTTTTTGGCTGAATGATTCCACACGCCCGCGGTCGGAACCTGGGTACGCCTCACTACTTGAAGGAGCACCCATGAAGTCCAGATCCCTCGTCGCCAGCCTGTTGGTCGTTGCCAGCCTGTCCACCGCCAGCTTTGTGGTGCAGGCCGGTGATACCCCGCAGGAAACCGTGAAGCCTTCCAGCATCAATACCCGTGACTTGAAAGAGGGCGATCGCGCGCCGGATATCCTGATGCGCAAGGAATCGGCGGTCACTGACTGGAAGAAACGCGGCTTGAAGCAGCCCGAAGAGGACAGCCAATGGGCCCGTGTCGGTAATAGGTTTGTGCTGCTCAAAACCACTAACGGCACCATCCTCGAGATCACTCCGGTCAAGCAATAATCCGCTGGCAACGCCTGCTTTTTTTCGGGTTCCTGAGGTAAGGTGACCGGCTGCAATGGCCGCGTTACCTTCATGGAATGAGAGCAGGATGCTTGCCACCCTAAGACACTACCCCCGCACAGTGAAGCTGTTGCTGTCCGCCACGTTGATGCTGACGCTGGCCAAGGCGATCACCTTTCCGTACCTGGTTATCTACCTCACCCGGCACTTTGCCCTGGACATCACCCAGGTCGGCCTGGTGATCGGCAGTTCGCTGATCGTCGGTTCGTTGCTCAGCGTGTATGGCGGGTTTCTCGTCGATCGCATCAGCAGCTATCGGTTACTGCTGGGCTTGAGTGCGCTGTTTGTCGTGGGCTTTATCGGTACGGTGCTCGCGCAGACTATCTGGGCGTTCTATGGCTGCCTGATCCTGATCAACCTGGCTTACGCGGTCATCGATATTGCGATCAAAGCCGGCTTTGCCAGCCTGTTGCCGGAAGACGCGCGCAGTGAGGTGTTTTCCATCAAGTACACCCTGACCAATATCGGCTATGCGGTGGGGCCGTTCTTTGGTGCGATGGTGGCCAGGCTGGATATCAGCTTGCCGTTTATGCTGTCGGCGCTGTTGGGGGCGGGGTTTTTCCTGCTGTACTGGCGCTGGGGCGATCGTGCGCTGGCCACTGTCGATGCCACGCAAAAGCCGGTGTCGTTCCTGGCTGTCGGCCGCGTGCTGTTGAAGGATCGGCGCCTGGTGTGCTTCACCGTTGGCGGCGTGCTCAGTGCGGTGGTGTTCGGCCAGTTCACGGCTTACCTGTCGCAATACCTGGTGACCACCACCACTGCTGAATACACCTACAAGGTCATCAGCGCGGTGCTTACGACGAACGCCGTGTTGGTGATTGCCCTGCAATACGTGATCGGCCGGCGCATCTCGCACCGTTACCTGAGCCAGTGGCTGATCTTCGGCTTGAGCATGTTCATGCTGGGGTTGATCGGCTTTGCGCTGTCCACCAGCGTGCTGTGGTGGGTGCTGGCGATGGCGGTGTTTACCGTGGGGGAAATCGTCGTGTTCCCGGCCGAGTACATGTTTATCGACCGCATTGCCCCGGACCACCTGCGCGGCATGTATTACGGCGCGCAAAACCTGTCCAACCTCGGCGCCGCGCTGGGGCCGGTGCTGTGCGGGTTGGTGTTGGCCAGCCTGCCGGCGCATTACATGTTCTACATGCTGGGGGCGTTTATCGTCGGTGGCGGGGTGTTCTATTTCATGGGTGCGAGGCTGAAGGCAAGTCATCCAGAGTGAGTTTGCCCAGGTGGTTGCTGTGCAGCTCGTAGCGTAATTCTTCGACCATCTTGTCCACTTCTTGCGGGGTCTGCAGCCGATTGGTGCTGATCCCGGTGACCACCAGGTCGACCCGGCCGGTTTCGGCGTCGAAGACTTTGAGGGTCAGCGACGCGTCCCGGCACAGGGTGAATTCGCACGTCAGCGGCGACAGGCCTTCTTCGATGCAGTTTCGCAATTGAGACAGGGTAAACATGCTAATTCCTTCCGGGTGTGGAATACGACGACATAGGATCGAAAGCCTGTGCCCACCCCAGGAAGGTTAAGCATTACACCTAGGCGCAATAAGGCGAATTCGCACTAGCCGCACTAGTGCATTTGCACTTTCAGCGCTTGTTTTTCAGACGCAGTTCACCGGCGAACAGCCCGCGCTCACGGGCCCAGACGATCGCTGCACTACGGCTATGCACCCCCAGTTTGGAATACACCGTGGCCACATGGTTACGCACTGTGTTGGGCGCCAGCTTCAGGCGCGAGGCGATCTCTTTGTCGGCCAGGCCTTCGCAAATCAAACCCAGCACATCGCGCTCGCGGGTGGTGAGATCGGTGAAGGCAATGCCCGGCACATTGGGTCGGTTGGCGCCTTTGGCGTTGGCCAGCTTTTCGATCAGGGTCTGGCTGAACCAGGAGGCGTCCTGCATCACTTCTTCGATGGCCGCCACCAGTTCCAGCTCCGAGCGTTTGCGTTCGGTGATGTTCATCAGCACCAGCAGGTAGCAGGGCACGTCCTGGATGCTCACGGTATCGGCGGACACCACGCAGTCGATCACCTCAGCGCCTTTCTTGCGCACCTTCAGATCCAGCCCGTCGAGGTTGCCGGCTTTTTCCAGAGTGGCGAACAACTGCGCGCAGGCTTGGGCGCTGTCGATGAAGTCGATGTCTTCGATGGCTTTGCCGATCAGTTCCTCACTGGTGTAGCCGGTAATGCTCATGAAGGCTTCGTTGATATCCACCACCTGACGGTTGTCGGCGTTGCACACCAGGGTTGGCACCGGCGTCAGGCGGAACGACTTGGCGAAGCGCTCCTCACTCTGGCGCAGGGCGATTTCTGCCTTGCGCCGCGGTTCCAGGTCGGTGAAGGAAAACAACATGCAGTCTTCCTCGTTCATGTCCAACGGCTGGCCGGCCACGATCACCAACTTGCTGCCGCCCTCGGGCAATCTCAATTCGGCCTGCATCTGCGGGATGGTCGCGCCTTCGGCCAGGCGCTGGATGGCCAGGTCCTTGCGCTCGGCGTGTTCCAGCACGTCCAGTTCATACACCGAGCGGCCGATCACTTGGTCGCGGTTATAGCCGGTCATCTCCAGAAAGCCCTGGTTGACCTTGATATAGCGCAGGTCGCTGAGGCGACAGATCACGGCGGGCGCGGGGTTGGCGTTGAAGGTTTTTTCGAAGCGCTGCTCGGCGCTCGCCCATTCGGTGGCGTCGCTGAGGATCAACACCAAAAGCTCCGGTTCGCCGCGTGAATCGGTCAGCACCAGGCTGCGCAGGCGATGGACCCAACTGCGCTCGTCGTCGCCGGTGGGGCTGACTTCCACGATCACGTCGCTGAACGCTTCGCCGGCCGCCACCCGGCTGAGCGGGTAGTTGTCCGGCAACAGCGGGTGGTTATTGCGATAGCGCAAGGCGAATCGCTCGGCATAGGCCTGATTGTTGGCGCCCAGGTGTTCGACCGCGCTGACCCCGTGCATGGTCAGCGCGGCCTCGTTGGCCCAGAGGATGGTCTGGTCGAGCTCGGCCAAAATCACCCCGTCGGACAACCCGGAGATGATCTGCTGCAATTGGCGGCGGTTGGTTTCTTTGGCGAGGACGTCCTGGCTCATGGTTTCTCCTGGGAATGGGCGCATGCGAGTTACGACACCCAGGCTGCGCGATAGTGCAGCGCAACTGCCCCGTGCGATCTGGCGCACGCTGCTGTTGCGCACGGCGCTGAGCGTTTCCTTTCTTCACCTGCCGCGTTGAATGGGTAAAATGCCGGCTTTTTACGCGTATCCCGCAAAGGTGCATCTTGAACGCAGGCAAATTCGTCGGCTTGTTATTACTCACTTCGCTGCTGGCGGCCTGCGGCACCTCGCCACCCCGCACGCCCAACGACCTCTGCGGCATCTTTCGCGAAAAGGCCGACTGGTACGACGCCGCCCAAGTCACCCAAAAGCGCTGGGGCGTGCCGATCCAGTTGCCGTTCGCCATCATGTACCAGGAATCGGCCTTCCGGCAGGACGCCAAGGCTCCGCGTAACTACCTGTTGTGGATCATCCCCTGGGGCCGCGTCTCCACCGCCGCCGGCTACGCCCAGGCCAAGGATGAAGTGTGGAACGACTACCGCAAAAGCACCGGCCGCAGCGGCGCCAGCCGTCAGGACTTCGACGACGCCATCGACTTCGTCGGTTGGTACATGGACAAGACCTACACCATCAACGGCGTTTACAAGTACGACGCCTACGGCCAATACCTGAACTACCACGAAGGCTGGGGCGGCTATCGCCAGCGCACCTACGCCAGCAAAGCCTGGCTACCCCCCGTGGCCAGCAAAGTGCAGGCTCGCTCGCAGCTGTATGCGCTGCAATATGCGGGTTGCAAGAATGATTTGGGGCGTGGGTTCTGGAGCCGGTTTTGGCATTGGTTGTGAGAGCGACACCCGGTAACTGATACAGATCTGTGAACTTTGACAGTAGGCAAGGTGCAGTGACCTCCTTAATCTGCAGTGCGTGTCCTACTCATTGTTGAAGAAGGAAACTGGCAATGAATAAATCAGAGTTTCGCGTTTACCTTAAGCAACAGACTTCTATTGCCGAGAGCCGTATATCCCTCAAGGGCAGCAGGTCGGACAAGGTGGATTCGGGTCGGGTTAAGTTTTTGACGGTGTTGAGTCGTGTGGTCGATGGGAATGCCAGCCCTGAAGACCTCGGTGTCGTCAATGACGTATTGCAAAAATTAGCATTACTCCCCAGCGGCAAAACCTTTCTGTCGGTCCTCGAGCCTTGAGGCGATGATTGCTTTTGTTGTGGTGAGGCAATCGGCCCCCGCCACAATGCATTTTTCGAAAAAATGCGCCTTGCGCAAGAGCGCGTTTAGCGTCTAATCACTTATGGTTCCCACGCTACATGAGGAATGTAGCATGGGAAAAATCTTTACTCTGAGGCTAACCAGCCCACCAGCGGCACCACCAATAGCGTGCTCATCGCCATTGCGATCACATTGCCTATGTAGGGATGAAAGTGCGCGGGCAACCGCCCTGCAATTGCACAGGCTAACGGCGGCGCGATCAATGCCCCAAAGAGCGCACTAGAGCCCATAACCATCCAGCTACCTCCATAAGTCAACACGGCTGCAGGAACCACTGACACCAATGGAACATAGGTCGGATACCAGCCCTTTTTGATCCACTGATATCGCCAGATCACCACACCGATTGCTGACGTCAATGCCTGCGCACCTATAAGGTTTATAAGCAAGCCTGAACCATAAGCCGGGCTGATGGGATTCAGAGCATACGCCAGTAACACACCTGCCAGCAGCCCAAGACTAGCGAGTTCATTCCCGAAAAAAGGGGCTTCTGAAAAGTCCGCCAGCACCCGACGCAGGCTCCAGCTCACACCGTAGGTGGGCGGTTTGGCTGGCATTGGTTTTACGGGAGCGGTGTAGTTCGAACGAACCAGCGAGGGCAGCCGACGACAAATTTCAAACGCGATGATGCTACCAGCGGCCATGCCGAGCACATTACCGATCACCGCAGGTAACCCGAGCGGTACGCAAACGAAGTTCACGATCAACAAGCACGTTGGCGTCACCAGCAACGCCCCCAGTATTGCACCGTTGAGCGTTACCTTCCAACCGCCGCCGAACATCAGCACCATCGCCGCCGGCAGTGAAACGAATGCTGCGAATGTTGGTTGCCATGTCCCGGTAGTTACGGTCCACCCCCAGAGCAAGTTGCTTAGTACTAGCCCCAACAATGAACTGGTCACGAGCCAAGGCCACAATCCTGTACCGTAGGAAATGGAAAAGCCTTGCCACGCTTTTCCGCGCGTGCTCGCCCACCAGGCAATGTATGCACCGCTCAGCAATCCGAGAGAAGCAAGCTCGTGTTTATAAAAGGCTACTTCGCTGATATCCCCCAGCACCCAGCGTAACCAGGCGGTAGAACTAGGCAGGTTCGCAACCATCTCGCTATACCCCGGCCAGGATCCGCGATGACTAATTACAACCCAAACCACCAGCAATATGCTTATAAACCCAAGGGTCAGAACTGTGATGTCCGCGCGGGAACGCAGAGGTGATGTCTTGGCAAATAGAGTTTCCATGATGTGCCCTCCGATTAGCGCGGTAGAGCAGGATGTTGCGAATATCCGAGCATCTGATCGTAGAGATCGTTGCGTCGGTCGCGATGCAGATCGTTAAGGCTGTTCCAGATCGGTGCGCTACGGGCGCTGGTGATATCGATGTCGGCAAACAGGATTTCCTGGCGGTTGGCCGAAGCCACAGCGCCGATTGGCCAGCCATTGGTCCCGGCAATTAACGAACATCCGAGGTAACGGGCATCCCGTTCTTCGCCAATGCGGCTGGCGGCAGCGATGAACACGTTGTTTACATGGGCGGCGGTCATCGTCAGGTACGACGCCATGCATTTACCCGCCTCATCGAACAGCGGAGGAGGTGTCCAAACCCAGTTGTTCAGGCTACAAATGATATCGGCGCCTTGCTGGCTTAGAATGCGCGGCACTTCTGGGAACCAAATGTCCCAGCAGATCAGTAAGCCGATGCGTCCGATCGGCGTTTCAAACACTGGGAAACCTGTATCACCAGGTGTGAACCAAAGCTTTTCTAGATTCCACAAATGAGCTTTGCGGTATTTTCCAATAAACCCACCGGGGCCGAGCAGTACGGCAGTATTGAACAACTGATGACCGTCTATCTCGTTCAGACCGGCAACCAGATACACCTGATGGCTGCATGCAAAGTCTATCCACGCTCGCACACTGATACCGTCTGGAACCGCCTCGGCGTGATCAAAGGCATCCTGACGGCTGCTGAAAAAATATCCGCAATTGGAAAGCTCAGGCAGCACGATCAGAGTGGCACCGCCGTTTGCGGCCTCGGTGGCGAGGGCAAGACTTTGACGCAGGTTATCGGCTCTATTGGCCATGCCGACCTGGGGATCAAGTTGAATGACAGCGATGCGGGCGGGGCTCGTTGGTTCGCTCATGGATGTGACCTCTTATTGTTATGCAACCGGGGTGGTTGAATGTTTATAAGAGGTGATAAAGTGTTTAATTGGAAGTCGGATGATTCTTGTTGTGTTGTAGTCCGTCTCTCAAGCTTTGTTAGTTTTCGGTTTGAAATTCAGGGTAGTCTTGCATGCTAAAGCCACCATTAAAATTTGCGTGGGTTTTGCTGCATATATTGATCACCGCATCAATGGCGCCCCTGAAGCAGGGTTCGGTCCAGCCTGCATCGACGGAGAAAGACTCGCCGGAAAGATAAAGCCCAGACTTGTGAGAAAAATCTCTATTGTATTTCATTAGGCTGACAGCGTCATAATAGGTGCCTGGCCGGTAAAGCTTCGCACAGCCAAGCGAGTTTTTGTCATTCATCCATCGTTGAACGATTGCCTGTTTTCGTCCTATATAGGGGGATATCTTTTGCCTTATGTTCGTTGATTTTAAGAGGATTCTGTCGAGTTCATCTATGCATTTGTCGACAAGTTCGTTGTCGCTGAATAGCGATAGCTTTATTGCGTCGTCTTCCCATGTGTAGCTGAGTAGGATGCAGTCATAGGTGCTATTGTCATTGTAGCGATAGGTGTAAATGTCATGTATGAAGCTGTCAGTTACTATGGCTTGAGGAATGCTGTTGTTGTTTGAGAGAAAGGTCTTTTTAAGTGGGGCGTACACCTTGCAACTGGTTTCCCAGTGAGCAGTTTTATAGGCTGCTATTATTTCGAAAGGAAGCATTTCATGATTGAATCCCTCTAGTAAGATTTGTGTTTCTATCAGCCAGGATGGGAGCGTCACTATCACGGAGTCAAAGTCGATGAAATGCTTCTCCGTTATTTCTGGCTGTGAGGTGTTCCAGTCATAATGTACTCGTATTTTTCCATTTGTAAGTTTTTTTAGTTTTGTTACTGAGCTGTTGGTGATTAATCCGAATTCACGATTTACCAAATGCTCGTATAATGATTCGTGGGTCTCATTTGGCTTTATGAAAAGCAGGGATTCAGCCAGGGCAGCAAGTCCAATGTAATTTGGCTTGTTGAACTTAAGTCCTTTCGAATCCACGGTTTCTATTGCGTTCAAATACGGTGAGGCTATGGGAACACCATCCGCATTTACCCGCCCATGGATCAACTGTAGATGACTGCTGAATCCAAATATAGCTGTGCGTAGTGGGTAAAGCGAGCAAACGTCATAGAATGCTCCCCAACTGCCATCACCAATTCCGATGGAGTAAAAAACGGCAGACTCATCTGCAGTCATGCCCATACCGCCGAAATGACCAGGGTCCCTTTGATACCACCTATCTATGGTTGGCATTTTAACTAAGTCACGAAATGAAACACCTTCGTATTTTTTTACTATGGCTGACCACATACTTTCCCAGTGCTCAGTGCCATAGAACTCGCTGACTTTCGTGGTCATACGTTCGGCGAATGTTTTCCATTTTGCAAAAACTGCTCCTAGGGTATCGCCAGGCGGTGGCGTTTTTCCGTCGGTATTTTTCCAGATCAGCATTGTTGGTTGGCTGTTTCCATCTATACTGCCTTCCCGCAGATATATTCCAGTTGATCGAACCGTAGGGCTGCCGGGGTTTGGAAAATTTGAGTGAGTTAAATTAAATTCGCTAGCGTAATAGGCCATGAGTGAGCGCCCATCTTTGGGCGACTCATTTGATTTGTTGAAAAAAGGCATTCTCATTGCACCCATTTCAAAAGGCGGCCTGCCAATAGTGTTGATGTTATTGTTTCCAAGCGCTGTGAAGTGTCTGCCACCAATGCGCGTTGATTTTTCGAGTAAGGTTATGTTTGTGAAGCCACATCTATGTAGTTCCCGTGCACTCGTCAAACCTGTAATGCCAGCACCTATGATGCAGATTTTATGATTGGTTTCAGTCGCTATGGCGACTCCATTTTTTTGTTCTATTAGGGTGCGATAGTCAAAACATAAGTCTGGCGGGTTAGGGAATCTAGCTTTCCAATGATGAGTAGCGGATCGCTTGCCTCGTTGATGCTGTTGCGCTATGTCCGCGGGGTAGTTGAAGTCAGATCCTATGGTCATTCTGTTTTCCTTGTTCAGTACTGATTGGTGTTTTATAGATTGAGCTTGAATACTGGAGGCAGGAAATAAGCAGAGTGTTATTTTCGATTAGGGTGCTTCGCAGTCTTTCGTAGGTGAGCGAGCCTCATGAAAGACAGTAGGTGCGAGTTAATTAGTTGGGGCGGTGTATGACGGACGGCCGATAATGGGACCCGCCCCTCCACAGCTGGAGGTTCTTTCTGTACGAGCGCGGCTTCATGTACTCCAGCGATCAATTCACCGCCCCCCCTCCGATTATGTTCATCGAGTGCGATCTCGAAGTAACTCCCCTGCGCGAGGTGCCGCCCAGCCGGCGGAAACGCCCCGCAGGTTAAAGAGAAATGTCATTGAGCCGACGCTTCCTCCACTTGCCAAACCCACCCAATTCTGGGAAAACCCCAGCCTTTGCGCAGTCAACGAGAGCCCCCCATGAGCGACGAACAACTCCAGATCACCGACATCCGCCCCGGCACCGGCAAGGCCGTGGTCAAGGGCGCGTTGATCACCACTCAATACACCGGCACCCTGGAAGATGGCACGGTGTTCGATTCGTCGTGGGAACGGGGCAAGCCGTTTCAGTGTGTGATTGGAACGGGCCGGGTGATCAAGGGCTGGGACCAGGGGTTGATGGGCATGCAAGTCGGCGGTGTACGCACATTGTTCGTACCGGCGCACCTGGCGTATGGCGAACGTTCGATGGGCGCGCATATCAAGCCGAACAGCCCTTTGCGCTTTGAAATTGAATTGCTGGAAGTACTGACGCGCGATGATTGAGGGCGGCGGTTACACGCCGACCTCGAAGCATGGGCCGTCACGCAGGGGGCCGAGTGGCTGCGCCTGACGGTGGTGGTCGGTAATCGCAAGGCCGAGCGTTTCTGGCCGAAACTGGGGTATGTGCCGGTGCGTATTCGCGAGGGAGTCAGGATGGGGCGACAGCTGAATACGGTGTCGATTCAGGTCAAGGCGCTGGTGGGTGGGCAGGTGGATGATTACCTGATACGGGTGCCGCGAGATCGACCTGTTGCACCTTAGCTGCGGATAGACACATTCAACCTGTGGGAGGGGCGGTGTGACGACTCGACTTGCTCCCGATGGCGGTGGGGCAGTTAGCTTATCTCTAGCTGCACCATCGCCATCGGGAGCAAGCTCCCTCCCACATTTAAGCCTTGGAGGGCTTCAAGATAGGGGTTCCTGAACCCATCCTGAAGAATCCTCTTATTCATCATGCAGGTACTTTCCTACGGTTTACTCTCCTGTAATCGGGGCGTAAGCTTCGCGCGTTTTCATCAATAGCGGAGACCCTCAGTGGGTACTTGTTCAAGCGACAGTCGTCGGCCGGTTTCGGTAACCGGCACAGACTTGGCAAGGTAACGCGCATTCTTCCGATGCCGTTGTCTCGCCAAACAGCGAGAAGCGGCATCCCGGCAGCGACCAGTCCTGGCGCCTGCCTCGATCCACTCTCATCGACGCTGACCAGCACCTGATTCACCTCAGGTTGCTACGGACGCGCCTGCCTTTTTTGCGGCGGGCGGGCCAGGCTGGCTGTGCCTTTTTGATCGGGCGCGGCGCAGTTGGCCGTACCTGCACGACGGTTTCCTCGCGCAGGAGTAACACCATGAACTTCACTCTGTTGAAAGAGTTCTTTGCCGGCTTCCTGCGGACCCGGCATATCGCTCGGCATTTCCGTCGCCTGGCACTGCTCGACAGCGTCACCGACGCCAGCGTCAGCCGCGAAGTCCCGCCGAGCCTGGCGCAAACCCTGGTGGCTGCGGCCAACAGCGGCGCGGAACAATTGCTGGGCACCCTGGGCAGTCACGCCGAAGGCTTGGACGCCCAGGAAGCCGACGCGTTGCGGGAGCAATACGGCCTCAATGAAGTCGAACACGAACAGCCGCTGCCCTGGTGGGTCCACCTGTGGCATTGCTACAAGAACCCCTTCAACCTGCTGCTGACCTTGCTGGCGGTGATCTCCTGGCTGACCGAAGACATGAAGGCCGCCACGGTGATTTTTTCCATGGTGGTGCTGTCGACCCTGCTGCGTTTCTGGCAGGAGGCCAAGTCGAACAAGGCTGCCGACGCACTCAAGGACATGGTGAGCAATACCGCGACGGTGTTGCGCCGCGAGGCGGCCAAACCCATCGAGCTGCCGATCAAGCAACTGGTGCCGGGCGACCTGATCGTGCTGTCGGCCGGCGATATGATCCCCGCCGACTGCCGCGTGCTCAATGCCAAGGACCTGTTCGTCAGCCAGGCGGCGATGACCGGCGAATCGATGCCGGTGGAGAAGTTCGCCCAGCAGAAGGATGCCAAGACGCGCAACCCGCTGGACCTGGAAAACATCCTGTTCATGGGCACCAACGTGGTGTCCGGCGCGGCGACGGCGGTGATTCTGACCACCGGCAACAGCACCTATTTCGGCGCGTTGGCCCAGCGCGTCACCGCCACGGATCGCGCGACCACCTCGTTCCAGCAGGGCGTCAACAAAGTCAGTTGGCTGCTGATTCGCTTCATGTTCGTGATGGCGCCGCTGGTGTTGTTCATCAACGGTTTCACCAAGGGCGACTGGACCGAAGCGCTGCTGTTCGCGCTGTCGATTGCCGTGGGCCTGACCCCGGAAATGCTGCCGATGATCGTCACCTCGACGTTGGCCAAGGGCGCGGTGTTTCTGTCGCGCAAGAAGGTCATCGTCAAGCGCCTGGACGCGATCCAGAACTTCGGCGCCATGGACGTACTGTGTACGGACAAAACCGGCACGCTGACCCAGGACAAGATTTTCCTGGCGCGCCATGTGGACGTGTGGGGCGAAGAGTCCGACGACGTGCTGGAAATGGCCTACCTCAACAGTTACTACCAGACCGGTCTGAAAAATCTGTTGGACGTGGCGGTGCTGGAACACGTGGAAGTGCATCGCGAGCTGAAAGTCGCCACCGCGTTCCAGAAGGTCGATGAGATCCCGTTCGACTTCAACCGGCGCCGGATGTCGGTGGTGGTGGCCGAGCAAGGCCAGCCGCACCTGTTGATCTGCAAAGGCGCGGTGGAAGAGATTCTGTCGGTGTGCAACCGGGTGCGCCACGGCGACTCCAACGAAGCGCTGACCGATGAGTTGCTGGTGCGCATCCGCCAAGTGACCGCGGCATTCAACGAAGAAGGCTTGCGGGTGGTCGCGGTCGCCGCGCAGCCGATGTCAGCGGGGCGCGATACCTACAACCTGGCGGATGAAAAAAACCTGACGTTGATCGGTTATGTGGCCTTCCTCGATCCGCCCAAGGAAAGCACCGCGCCTGCTCTCAAGGCCCTCAAGGCCCACGGCGTGGCCGTCAAAGTGCTGACGGGCGATAACGAACTGGTCACCGCCAAGATCTGCCGCGAAGTGGGCCTGGAGCAGCAAGGCCTGCTGATGGGCAACGACATCGAGGACATGACCGACGCCGAACTGGCCAAGGCCGTGGAAACCACCAACGTATTCGCCAGGCTGACGCCGTCGCACAAGGAACGCATCGTGCGCCTGCTCAAGGCCAACGGCCATGTGGTGGGCTTCATGGGCGACGGGATCAACGACGCACCGGCGCTGCGCACGGCCGATATCGGTATTTCGGTGGACAGCGCGGTGGACATCGCCAAGGAAGCGGCTGACATCATCCTGCTGGAAAAGAGCCTGATGATCCTGGAGGAGGGCGTGCTCGAAGGCCGGCGCACCTTCGCCAACATGCTCAAGTACATCAAGATGACCGCCAGCTCCAACTTCGGCAACGTGTTTTCGGTGCTGGTCGCCAGTGCGTTCATTCCGTTCCTGCCGATGCTGCCCATGCATTTGCTGGTGCAGAACCTGCTGTACGACATTTCGCAGATCGCGATTCCATTCGATAACGTCGATGAAGAAATGCTCGCCAAGCCGCAACGCTGGCAACCGGGGGATGTGGGCCGTTTCATGCTGTTTTTCGGGCCGATCAGTTCGATCTTTGACATCACCACGTTCGCACTCATGTGGTATGTGTTCGATGCCAACACCCCGGACCACCAGACCCTGTTCCAGTCGGGTTGGTTCGTGGTGGGGTTGCTGACCCAGACGCTGATCGTACATATGATCCGCACCCCGAAAATCCCGTTTCTGCAAAGCCGTGCGGCAATGCCGCTGATGGTGATGACGGGGGTGATCATGGCCGTAGGGATTTTCCTGCCGATGGGGCCGTTGGCGCACTACTTCAAACTGCAGGCGTTGCCGTCGCTGTACTTTGTGTTCCTGCCCGTGATTCTGTTGGGGTACATGGCGTTGACCCAGGCGGTAAAGGGCTACTACATCCGTAAGTTTGGCTGGCAATAACAGTTGTATCGAACGCCCCTGGACCCGGTGGGAGCCAGGCTTGCCCGCGATGGCAGTGGGGCTGCCGCCGCATTCATGGAGTTTTTATGCAGGCAATCAACAACATCAACCTCGATTCCCTGATCGATACCGTGGTCAGCCTGACCGCCGCGTTTATCCTCGGCGGCTTGATCGGCTTCGAGCGCCAGTACCGCCAGCGCACGGCGGGCTTGCGCACCAACGTGCTGGTCGCAGTGGGCGCGGCGATTTTCGTCGACATGGCCAACCGCCTGGGCGGTGCAGACGGTGCTGTGCGGGTGGTCGCCTATGTGGTGTCGGGCATCGGCTTTCTGGGGGCCGGCGTGATCATGCGCGAAGAAGGCAACGTGCGCGGGCTCAACACCGCCGCCACCCTCTGGGCCTCGGCCGCGGTGGGCGCCTGTGCCGGTGCCGACCTGATCCTCGAAGCGCTGCTGGGCACGTTGTTCGTACTGGCGGCCAATACGCTGCTGCGGCCGATCGTCAATAACATCAACCGCCAGCCGCTGGATGTGGTGTCGGCGGAGGTGACCAACATCCTCTATGTGATTGCACGGCGTAGCCAGCAACAGGCGGTCATGGTGTTGCTGGAAGCCGAGCTGGCACGTTGCAACTACCCCGCCAGCGATGTCGATGTGCGCCCGTTTGGCAGCGAAGAAGTGGAGATCGAGGCGACCCTGGCGGCCACTTCCGTGGACGGTGATGAACTGGACGCCCTGGTGACGCGCATTTCCATGTCGAGCCTGGTGGTGCAGGCTTTCTGGAGCCCAAGTACCACCGACTGATCCATCCTGGTCAAGCCTAGGTAAACCCAGGATTGGCTATGCTTTTGTAAGGAAAAGTCCTACACGCAGTCAGGATTATCCCTTCGTAAGAAACATCACCCCATTGCTAAGGTTGATCGCTGCGGCTGGCCGGCAGCAATGATATGGCTTCATATGTTCGTGGTGATTTTCAAGGGAAGGGACCAGGCACCCGTCTGTTGGCGCTCTGAGGGACCGTACCGTTCGTCGGGACTGTCAATTCTCACAGGTGGCTGCGTCCCGTGTGATGTGTCAGCGTACTTTGTCCTCTCAGGGGTGTTTTATGAGCAAAGCGTTAGTAGTGGATGACCACCCGTTTATTCGTGCCACTGTCAAATTTCTGTTGAAACAGGAAGGTTTTACTGAAATTGATGAAGCGGGTAATGGCGCGGATGCCGTGCAGAAGGCCAGAGAAGGGCGTCCGGACCTGGTGATTCTCGACCTGGCGATGCCCAAGTTGGGTGGCCTGGAGGTCATCAGTCGGATCAAGGCCTTGGGCCTGCCGTGCAAGATCCTGGTGCTCACGTCCTACTTGGCGGTGTTTTTTTCGACCCGGTGCATGCGGGCCGGTGCCATGGGGTTTGTCGCCAAGACCGGCGAGTTGGACGAGCTGCAAAAAGCAATTAAGGCTGTGATGTGCAACTACAGCTGCTTTCCCAGCCTGCCCACCAGTTCGGTGCGCCGCGATGATTTGCAGACCTCCGAGCACGAGTTGGTGGAAGCTCTTTCGGACCGCGAGTTGACGGTGCTGCAGAAGCTGGCCCTGGGCCTGGGCAACAAGGAAATCGCCGAGGACATGCTGCTGAGCCACAAGACCATCAGCACGTACAAAACCCGCCTGAAGGAGAAGTTGCGCATGTCCTCCGTCGTGCATTTATCCAAGTTCGCCCAGCGCAATCATCTGATCTGAAATGACTGCCACTGTGTTTAAGCGGCTCGCCGCGATCTTGTTGATGGGCCTGTTGCCCATGATCGCAGTGGCCGTCGATCAGCCACATGCACTGTTCCTGTTGGGGCACTCTCAGCTCGAAAACCCCAGCCTGACGCTGGATGAAACCGACTGGCGCTGGCTACGTGAGCGGCGCACGTTGGTGATGGGGGTGTCGGCGCCGGATTACGCGCCATTCGACCTGAGCAACAACAACGACGAGCTTGAGGGCATTACCGCCGATTATGCGGCGCTGGTGGCGCAGGCGTTGAATATCATCATCGAGGTGCGACGCTACGACACCCGCGATGAAGTGATTGAAGCGCTCAAGCAGGGCGCGGTGGATTTCGTTGGCTCGGCCAACGGCTATGAAGCCGCAGACCCTGAGTTGGAGCTATCACGCTCTTACGCCAACGATCAACCCACCCTGGTCACCCGCATCGGAGACACCCAGGCCCTGAGCGCGGACTTGGCCGGCAAACGCGTGGCCATGCTGTATCACTACATGCAGCCCGATGCCGTGCAGCAGTTCTACCCCCACGCGCAGTTGCAACTGTTTGCCTCGACCTTCGAAGCCATCGGTGCGGTGGCGTTCGGCCGGGCCGATGCGTACCTGGGCGATGCCATCAGCACCCGGTACCTGATCAACAAGAACCACCTCAATAACGTGCGCGTGGCGGATTTTTCCGGCCTGGAGGTCAACCCTTTCGGGTTTGCGTTCACCAAGGACAATATTCGCCTGCGCAATATCATCAACGCCGCGTTGGCCATCGTGCCGGTCAACCAGCAGATGGATATTCTGCGCCGCTGGAGTGCTGGCGGCAGCGGTTTCATGGAAGCCGAACGGCTGCGCCTGAGTGACAGCGAGCAGCGCTGGCTGGAGAAACACCCGCGGGTGAAAGTGGCGGTGCTCGACAAGTTCGTGCCATTGTCGTTTTTCAATGAGCAAGGGCAATTCGAAGGGCTTAGCGCGGAGGTGCTGGCGCGGATCAGCTTGCGCACGGGCCTGAAGTTCGATGTGGTGAAGGGCAGTTCGTTGCCTCGACAAATCGATGAAGTCAATGCTGGCCAGGCGGACATGCTGGCGGTGATTACCCCCAGCGTCGAGCGGGCCGAGAAGTTGCGCTTCACCCGGCCTTACCTGTCCAACCCGTATGTGCTGGTGGTGCGCGCCGAAGACGAGCGGCTGGTTACCCTGGAAGACTTGCCCGGAAAGCGCCTGGCGTTCATTCGCAGCAACAGCCTGGGTGAGCAAATCACGCGGGATTACCCCGGTATTGAGTTTATCGACAGCGCAAACCCCGAAGCCGCCATGGAGTTGGTGGCCAATGGCGGGGCCGATGCGACTGTTATTTCGCTCATCAGTGCGCGCTACATGATTGCGCGTCATTACCGCGACCGCTTGCGTATGACCAGCACCGTCGGCACGGAGCCGGCGCGGATCACGTTTGGTGTCAACCGCAGCCAACTGGAGCTGTATTCGATCCTCGACAAGGCATTGTTGAGCATCACACCTGAGGAGCTGGATGAGCTGACCAATCACTGGCGCAGCGAGATCATCATTGAAGACAGCTACTGGCTGCGCCATCGCAACGCAATCATCCAGGGTTTCAGTCTCGCCGCGGTGCTGTTGTTGATCACCCTGTGCTGGGCCTTTTACCTGCGCAGCCTGATTCGCAAGCGCGCCCAGGCCGAGCGGGCGTTGAGCGATCAGATGCGCTTTATGAGCGTGTTGATCGACGGCACGCCTCACCCGATTTACGTGCGCGATCGCCAGGGGCGGTTGATGGCCTGCAACAATGCCTACCTCGACGTGTTCGGTTTCAAGCTCGAAGACGTGATCGGCAAGACCGTGGTGGAAACCGACACCGGTAACCCGCCGCAAGCCCAGTCGTACCATGACGACTACCTGAAGTTGATGGCGCGGGGCGAGCCGCAGATTCATGACCGGATTCTCAGGGTGCCGGGCGGTGAAGTCCTCACGATTTACCATTGGATGCTGCCGTACCGCGACGGCGACGAGAAGGTCGTGGGCATGATTGCCGGCTGGGTGGATGTGAGTGAGCGCCACCGCTTGCTGGGCCAGTTGCAGGAAGCCAAGGACGATGCCGACGCCGCCAACCGCGCCAAGACGACGTTCCTGGCCACCATGAGCCACGAGATCCGGACGCCGATGAACGCGGTGATCGGCATGATCGAGCTGGCACTCAAAAGCGCCGAGCAAGGTCGGGCGGATCGCGATGCGCTGGAAGTGGCGTCGGTGGCCTCGCGCGGCATGCTGGAATTGATCGGCGACATCCTGGACATCGCCCGGATCGAATCCGGCCACCTGTCCCTGGCCCAGGAGCCCGCCAACCTGCGTGAGCTGCTGGCCTCGGTGGTGCGGGTTTTCGAAGGCCTCGCGCGGGCCAAAGGGCTGGCGCTGCGGGTGACGCTCGATCCGGCGCTCGATCGCCCGGTGCTGATCGACCCGCTGCGCTTCAAGCAAGTGGTTTCGAACCTGCTCAGCAATGCCATCAAGTTCACCAGCAAAGGCCAGGTGCAACTGGGCGCCCAGGGCGATGTCGCCGAGGATCAACTATGGCTCAGGTTGTGGGTGCAAGACACCGGTATGGGCATCAGTGCTCAGGACCAGCAGCGGCTGTTCAACCCGTTCAGCCAGGGCAGCAACGCTGAACAATCGGCGCGCAGCGGTTCCGGCCTGGGGCTGGTGATCAGTCGCAGTCTGTGCGAAATGATGGGCGGTCAGTTGCACCTGAGCAGCGTGCTGGGGCAGGGCACCCGGGTGGACGTGAGTGTGGCGCTGAGCCTGGCGGCCGCGCTGCCGGCGCCGGCTTCGGCGCCTGCTGCGCACAGCCCACCGACACGCACGTTGAGTATCCTGGTGGTGGATGACTACCCGGCCAACCGTTTGCTGCTGGCCCGGCAGTTGAGCTTCCTGGGGCATCGCATTACCACGGCCGAGGACGGTGTACAGGGGCTCGCGCTGTGGCAATCCGGGCACTTCGATGGCGTGATCACCGATTGCAATATGCCTCTGAAGGACGGTTACACATTGGCGCGGGATATTCGTATTCAAGAGCACGAGCGAGGCCTGGTGCCGTGCCTGCTGCTGGGGTTTACCGCCAATGCCCAACCCGAAGAAGCCGAGCGCTGTCGCCAGGCGGGCATGGACGGGTGCCTGTTCAAGCCCACCGGGCTCGAAGACTTGCGATCGGCCCTGGCGCCGCGCATGGCGAGCCTATGCGAGCCGCAAGCCGAACCGGCGTTCGATCTGGGAGCGCTGATCATGCTGACGGGGGACGATCATGCCGCGCTCAACGAATTATTGATGCCGCTGCTCGACAGTCTGGAAGCCGATCAACGGCTATTGCCGTCATTGCGACGTCAGGCCGACTTTGCCCAGTTGCATGACCTGGCACACCGCGCCAAAGGCGGCGCGCGGATGGTCAAGGCGCACGCGCTGATCGCTTGTTGCGAAACCTTGGAGGCCGTGTGCGAACGGCAGGACCTCCAGGCGTTGGGGGCAGCGGTTGAGGACGTCGAGCAGGCGATCGATGATTTGCATCACAGCTTGAGCGTTTATTGCAATCAACCTTGACGCGGTTGGGTGGTTATTCGGTGGATTTGGGACAACTCCTACATGAAGGGGGAACATGCCTGATTTTGTCTGCGGGATATGTCTGGAAAATGGGCTGCTCTCATTCAACGAGCACAGCCTGCCAGGGGTTTGCCATGCCGAACAAAGCACTGACCATCCTGATTGCCGATGAACAGCACCTGCAACGGTTGTATATCGAAAAAATGCTCAACCGGTTGGGGTATCACCGGATTGTGCCGGTGCAAACCTTTGAAGAGGTCCAGATCCTCACGGCGATCCCGGCCGAACCCTTTGATGTGCTGATCGTCAATGCAGGCTTGGCGGCCCACGCCGGTGGGCCGCAGGCCCAGGTGCGCCACGTGCTGGTCTACGATCACCTGGACCTGGGCGTACCCGCAGGCTTGACACCGCAGGTACTGGTCCGCTTGCCCGGCGTACCGGATAACATCAACCTTGAGCACTTCATGGACATCATCGACCCACCTGAGGCCGCCGCGGGCTTGCGGGTATTGCCCTGGCTGCGGGAATTATCGCGCACGCCGGTGGCCGGGGTTTAGTTCCGCGTCGGCGCGATGCCATTGGGGCTGTCAGGCGCTGGCTCCGTCGCGGCCAGCAATCTGCAGCTTGTCGGCAGTGCTCAAGGTCAGTTGCAGGGCCTTGAGGTTGCTCTCCAGGTTGGCGGCCGTCCGGCTTGCCCGCGCTTTGCAGGCAGCCGGTGTCCATTGCTCAGCCGATGGCGTGTTCGCGCAAGCGTTGAGCTGCGCTGCGCAACAGCTGCTCGGTGCTGTCCCAACCCAGGCAACCGTCGGTCACCGACACGCCGTATTTCATCGCCGGCCCCAATGGTTGGCAGCCTTCGAACACGTGGCTTTCGAGCATCATGCCGATCAGCGAAGTGTCGCCCTGCAGGCGTTGCTCCAGCACTTCATTGAACACTGCCGGCTGACGCAGCGGGTCTTTGCCACTGTTGGCATGGCTGCAATCGACCATGATCCGCGCGGTCACCTTGGACTTGGCCAGGTCCTGTTTCACCTGGGCCACGCTCTGCGCATCGTAGTTCGGCCCACGGTGACCGCCGCGCAACACCAGGTGGGTGTCGGGGTTGCCCGGGGTCTGGATGATCGCCGGGTGGCCCTGGCTGTCGACGCCGAAGTGCCGGTGCGGGTGGGACGCCGAGCGCATCGCATCGCAGGCAATGGCGACGCCGCCGTCGGTGCCGTTCTTGAAGCCGACGGGCATGCCCAGGCCGCTGGCCATTTCGCGGTGGATCTGCGACTCGGTGGTGCGTGCGCCGATGGCGACCCAACTGAGCAGGTCGTCGAAGTAGCCGGCGGCCATCGGTTGCAGCAACTCGGTGGCGACCGGCAGGCCCAGGCGCAGCATCTCACGCATCAGTTCGCGGGACAGGCTGAGGCCGGCGGCCATGTCATCGCTGCCATCCAGGTGCGGGTCGTAGGCCAGGCCTTTCCAGCCAATGGTGGTGCGCGGTTTTTCGACGTAGGCGCGGATTACCAGCAGCATCTGGTCGCTGACGTCCAACGCCAGTTTCTTCAGGTTGCGTGCGTATTCCATGGCCGATTCCGGGTCGTGGATCGAACACGGACCGACGATCACCAGCAAACGTGAATCTTCGCCATTGAGAATGGCGCGCACGGCTTGGCGATGGGCGTGGATTTGCTCATTGAGGAATGGGCTGAGAGGTAACTGGTGCTTGAGTTCAAGGGAACTGGGCAAGCGCAGGGTCAGCGCTTCATTGGCGCTGGTCAGGGTAGAGACGGGCAGAGCGGCGACGGAGGAGTTCATCTTCAAGGCTTCCTGGGCAAGCGGCGGGCGATTCCCGCACGCTCTGCCCTACTGGGGTGTTCGACAATTGGCCGTAGTGGCTACGTGTGTTGGCTTGCCACCGATAGGTGACCGATCGGAGGCGGCAGGCTGTCCCGAGCGGAGCTTGCTAAATCGCCATGCAGTGCTGGTGTCGTAGCGGTAATAGGTGGCGTAGTTCATGTCGTGATTCCTTTAAATGGTCTTGATCAAACAAAGTGTTCAGGGCTGAAAAAACAAAACCCCCGATCGGGGAGCCGACCGGGGGTTAGATTTCTCTGGTAGGCGACCCCTTGAGCAGTGGGCGCCGATTTCAGGTATCAGGCGCGCCAGTGGCTAAACCAATACCCAAAATAAAAGCTGACCAGTGCGCTCAAACCGTTCACACGGGTAGCCGATACCGAGCGCGAGGCGCTGGCAGCAGGGCAAACCTGGGTGTGGGTGAGTTGCAACATGGTGGCTCTCCAAATGATGGTGGCAGCTTACTAGAGGCGCACGGGTGGATTCAATCGGTAATTTCTATTGTGTGGAGGTACTTACGACTATGGGGTGAGTGCCGATATGCTGGTGGCCACTCAATAATGCTTGCCGGGACGCGACCATGACTGCCTTGACCCTTGCCGCTGCTCAATCCGTTTCCATCGCTGGCGACGTACCGGCCAATATCCTGCGGCACCTGGCGTTCATGCGCGCCGCGGCTGAGCAGGGCGTGCAAGTGCTGGTGTTTCCGGAGCTGTCGTTGAGCGGGTATGAGCCGTCCTTGGCGGCTGAGCTGGCAATCGCCCCCGAGGACGCGCTGTTGACGCCGCTGCGCGAGATGGCGCGGGAGCTGCGCTTGACGGCGGTGGTGGGCATGCCGATCCGCTTGGCGCCAGGGGCGGGCGTGTCGATCGCCGCGTTGGTGCTGGGAGCAGACGGTTCGCTTGCGGTTTACACCAAGCAGCATCTGCATCCCGGCGAAGAGGTGGCGTTTGTCGCGGGGCAGGGCGGTGGCGTGCTTGAGTGGCGGGATGATCGGATCGCGCTGGCGGTCTGCGCCGACTTTTCCCACGCCAGCCATATACGTCAGGCTGCGCAAGCGGGCGCTACTGTATACGCCGCCGGTGTGCTGATCAGTGAAGGCGGCTACGCAACGGACAGTGTGTTGCTCCAGAGCTACGCCGCCGAGCATGGCCTGGTGGTATTGATGGCCAATCACGGTGGCCCCTCGGGCGGCTGGGCGTGCGCGGGACGCAGTGCTATCTGGGGCGCCGATGGGCAGGTGCTTGCCGCCGCGCCGGGGGTGGGCGACGCGCTGGTCATTGCCCGTCGCGATGGCGGGCGCTGGACCGGTCAAGCGGTAGCACTGTGGGCTGAAGGGGCGCGATGACATGACGTTTCACTTGCGCGCGGCGACTGACCAGGACCGCTCATTTGCCCGGACGCTGACCTACGAAGCCATGCGCGGCTACTACGCGCAATACCGTTTGCTGTGGTCCAACGATGGTTTCGACGTGGCCTGGGCGGGGCGCGAGAATTGGCTGATCTGCAGCGACGATACCGTGGTGGGCTTTATCAGCCTGAGTCGCGACAGCCAGGCGCTGTACATTCGCGAGTTGCATATTCTCGAACCGTTCCGTGGCCGTGGAGCAGGCAGCTGGGTACTGGAGCAAATGGCGCTTAAGGCGTGCGGTCAAGGTCGCGGTCTTTTACGGTTGACCGTGTTTAAAACCAATCCGGCAAAAAGGCTTTATCAGCGCAAGGGTTTGCAAGTTGCGGGTGAGGAAGCGTGCTTCTGGTGCATGGAACGCGATTGTCGGTCCATGTCCGCAGACTAATAAGTGACTCATTTGCGCAAAACAGGCACAACGGCTTAATAAGCGCATACTGAACCTAGGGCAATATTTCTTGTTCCTGCCTCAGAGGCTCATTCTCGGCAAGGATGATGCCTTCTTTCATGCCCAGAAGGACCGCTACCTTATGGGCCTCTCCCCGCCGTCCTTTCTTGCGCCCAGCGAGCACCTGATACGTGGTTGCCGGGTCGACACCGTGTTCCCGGGCGAACGCTTGAACCGACTTACCTTGGTGTTCAAGCCAAGCCTTGGCTTGTGCAGCAGTACGAATTCCGGGCATAGTTCAAAACCGTTCAAGTTTGTGTAACCAAGGGATCAGCGTATCACCTCTTGGGGTGTGCCAATTTAGGATCATACATCCAAATGAGTGGAATCGGTTTGCGTCTAAGGCAGGAAAGAGAGCGGCTTGGGTTGTCGCAAAAAGTGTTTGGTGAAATTGGAGGCGTTGAAGCGAACGCACAAGGCAAATACGAAAACGGCGGGCGGGCGCCGAAGGCCGATTATTTATCGCGTGTGGCCGAAAGAGGCGTGGATCTTCTGTACGTATTAACAGGCGCTCCCACGCCGGCGCAAATGGATAACTTGAGTCAGATCGAAGAAAAAGTGCTGGGCAACTACCGGGCTATGTTCAAAGAGGACCAGGATGCAATCAGGCGGTTGACCTCTACCCTGGCCGAGCATTCGCTGACGATGAAAGTGAACGGCAAATTAAAGCTGTAGCCCAGGATTCCTGACCTTTCCCCCAGGAAACAGCGCTGCTCGTCGTTCGACGGGCACGCTCTTCGCGCTCAAGCGCTATATATATGACACTTGCAACTAGGTCTGCGCCTTGGTTTTTTGCTAAGGTGTTCAGCAACCTATAAGACCATATCGCGAGGTGTCTGCTTGATTAGGGTGCTAGTAGTCGATGACCATGATCTCGTTCGTACAGGCATTACACGAATGCTGGCTGACATCGATGGCCTGCAAGTAGTCGGCCAGGCTGAATCGGGTGAAGAGTCCCTGATCAAGGCCCGGGAGTTGAAACCCGATGTGGTGTTGATGGACGTCAAGATGCCTGGGATCGGCGGCCTTGGCGCCACTACCAAATTGTTGCGCAGCCACCCGGACATCAAAGTCGTGGTGGTCACCGTGTGCGAAGAAGACCCGTTTCCTACACGTCTGCTGCAGGCGGGGGCGGCGGGATACCTGACCAAGGGCGCAGGCCTGGCGGAGATGGTACAAGCCATTCGCCTGGTATTTGCCGGCCAGCGCTACATCAGCCCGCAGATCGCGCAGCAGTTGGCGATCAAGTCCTTCCAGCCCACCAGCGATTCGCCGTTTGACGTGCTGTCGGAGCGTGAAATCCAGATCGCCTTGATGATTGTCGGCTGCCAGAAGGTGCAGGCCATCTCCGACAAGCTGTGCCTGTCCCCCAAGACCGTCAACACCTACCGCTATCGCATTTTCGAGAAGCTCGCCATCAGCAGTGATGTTGAATTGACCCTGCTCGCGGTGCGCCACGGCATGGTGGACGCCAGCGCCTGACATGACCACACCGTTTGATCCGAGTGCCTTTCTCTCGACCTGCAGCGGCCGCCCCGGCGTGTACCGCATGTTCGACAGCGAGGCGCGCCTGCTGTATGTGGGCAAAGCCAAGAACCTGAAAAACCGCCTGGCAAGCTACTTCCGCAAGACCGGCCTCGCGCCGAAAACCGCGGCCCTGGTGGCGCGTATCGCCCAGGTCGAAACCACCATCACCGCCAACGAAACCGAGGCGCTGCTGCTTGAGCAGACGCTGATCAAGGAATGGCGGCCGCCTTACAACATCCTGCTGCGTGACGATAAATCCTACCCCTACGTGTTTTTATCTGACGGCGACTTCCCACGCCTGAGTATTCATCGGGGCGCGAAGAAGCAGAAGGGCAAATACTTCGGACCTTACCCCAGCGCCGGTGCGATCCGCGAAAGCCTGAGCCTGCTGCAAAAGACCTTTTTCGTGCGGCAGTGCGAAGACAGCTTCTACAAGAACCGCACCCGGCCGTGCCTGCAATATCAGATCAAGCGTTGCAAGGCACCCTGTGTCGGCCTGGTTGAACCGGCGGAGTACGCCGAGGATGTGCGCCATTCGGTGATGTTCCTCGAAGGGCGCAGCAACGCCCTCACCGACGAACTCTCCGGCGCCATGGAACAAGCCGCGAGCACCCTGGATTTCGAGCGAGCCGCCGAGTTGCGCGACCAGATCTCCCTGCTGCGGCGTGTGCAGGACCAGCAAAGCATGGAGGGCGGAACCGGCGACGTCGATGTGATCGCTGCGTTCGTCAACCCGGGTGGCGCCTGTGTCCACCTGATCAGTGTGCGTGGCGGTCGGGTGTTGGGCAGCAAGAACTTCTTCCCGCAGACCGGGATCGACGAGGAGGTCGCTGAAGTCATGGCCGCGTTCCTGGGCCAGTATTACGTCAGCAGCCCCGAGCGCGACTTGCCGTCGGAACTGATCGTCAACGTGGTGCATGAAGACTTCCCGACGTTGATCGAGGCCATCCACGCGTTGCGTGGCCGTGAACTGGACATCAGCCACCGCGTGCGCGGCACGCGGGCGCGCTGGCAGCAACTGGCCGTGACCAACGCCGAGCAGGCCCTGAGCGCACGCCTGGCGAATCGACAGCACGTGGCCGCGCGCTTCGAGGCCCTGGCCGAAGTCCTCAACCTGGACGAACCGCCCCAGCGCCTGGAGTGTTACGACATCAGCCACTCCAGCGGCGAAGCCACGGTGGCGTCCTGCGTGGTGTTCGGGCCGGAGGGGCCGATCAAATCCGATTACCGGCGCTACAACATCGAAGGCGTCACCGCCGGCGACGACTACGCCGCCATGCACCAGGCCTTGACGCGCCGCTTCAGCAAATTGAAGGAGGGGGAGGGCAAGCTCCCCGATATCCTGCTGGTGGACGGCGGCAAGGGCCAGTTGTCCATGGCTCGCGACGTGCTCAACGAACTGGCGGTACCCGACCTGATCCTGCTCGGCGTGGCCAAGGGCGCCACGCGCAAGGCCGGCTTCGAGACGTTGTACTTGAATGATGCCGCCCATGAGTTCACGTTGAAGGGCGACTCGCCTGCGCTGCACCTGATCCAACAGATCCGCGACGAAGCCCACCGTTTCGCCATTACCGGCCATCGCGCCCGTCGCGGCAAAACCCGGCGAACCTCAACCCTGGAAGGCGTGGCCGGAGTAGGCCCGACACGCCGACGCGACCTGCTTAAACATTTTGGTGGCTTGCAAGAGCTCTCCCGTGCCAGCATTGACGAAATAGCTAAAGCACCCGGTATCAGTAAAAAGCTCGCTGAGTTGATTTATGCAAATCTGCACAGCGAGTAGAATGCCTTCTCACCTCGCAGCCAGTTGTGCCGATGAATATCCCTAATCTGATCACCGTTCTACGCGTCCTGCTTATTCCGATTTTCATTTTGTTGTTCTATTTGCCTTACGAATGGAGCTACATGGCCTCCAGTTCGGTGTTCGCCGTTGCGGCCGCCACCGATTGGCTCGACGGCTACCTGGCCCGACGCCTGGAACAGAGCACGCCGTTCGGCGCGTTCCTCGACCCGGTGGCCGACAAATTGATGGTGGCCGTGGCCCTGGTGCTGCTGGTGCAGGAACACGGCAACCTGTGGCTCACCTTGCCGGCTGCGGTGATCATCGGCCGCGAGATCGTCGTTTCGGCCCTGCGCGAATGGATGGCCGAAATCGGCGCCCGCGCCCACGTCGCCGTGTCGAACATGGGCAAATGGAAAACCGCCGCGCAAATGCTCGCGTTGGTGATCCTGCTGGCCAACCCGTCGGACTTTTCCTTCTGGGTCTTGCTGGGCTACGCCTTGCTGCTCATCGCTGCCGGCCTGACGCTGTGGTCCATGCTCCAGTATTTACGCGCTGCCTGGCCTCATCTGCGCACCACTGTTGAAAAAAAATAAAACTTTTTTGAATCAAGGGGTTGACGGGTGCTGAGGATTCTATAGAATGCGCCTCACCAAGACGCGGGAATAGCTCAGTTGGTAGAGCACGACCTTGCCAAGGTCGGGGTCGCGAGTTCGAGTCTCGTTTCCCGCTCCAAACATAGCGCTACAGAGTTCCACTGAATTCTGTCAGCGATCGAAACAAGGACCTTCGGGTCCTTTTTTCGTTCCGGCGGGAACCACTGACATCCAGCACCGTCCAGTGCTTTTAAGTCCCGATTTATGTCCCGAATGAGGGGTTTGGATTTGGATATGCACTGAATCGGTTTTTTGCTGGAGCAGCTTGGATAGCGAGACGAGCATCCGCTCCTGACTCTGTTCAGGAGCTCGCTATGGCACTCTCGGATACGACCGTTCGGCCAGCCCGAATCACCGGCAATGACTACACGCTAGGCGACACGGATGGGCTTGCGCTCAACGTGACGGCCGCGGCGGGAAAATCTGGCGTTTCAATACTGCTGGGCGGGCGTGCAGAAGCGTATGTCTCTGGGTCGCTATCCGCAAATGCTGTTGGGCGTTGATCGGTTCATGTCGGAGGCTCGGGCGATCACTAACACCATCGGCAACGGTGTGGGCACCATGGCCATTGCCAAGTGGGTCGGAGCACTGGATGTGGTGAAAATGCACAAGGCTTTGAATGGTGAGGTCGAAGCGCAAAAGTCCGATGCAGTGCAGGTGGCGGTGGCGCATGAAACTCCATCCGCGCCAGGCAGTTCTTTGCTACCTCCGTTAAACAAAGTATCCAGGGCGTGAGGAATATGGCGCTGAGCGTTACGCAATGAGCTTGCAAAGTGTCTAGAGAGTCCGTGGCGATTCAGCGAACCGCTCTACGAGGCGAACGTGCCTCTGTCCGCAGATGCTCAAAAAATCATCATGGATTAGGGAGCTTGCTCGCTCGTAGCGAGATGAGCCCAGCAGTCCTTCACGGGCCACACGACGCGTACTCATCACCTCTTAGATTACGTCTACCGGTCGACAACTCCGCTCTCGTTACGCTACAGGCGCATCAGAGTGCGATGCTACAAGCCGTGTGTAAGAACGGTTATCTGCAAAATGCCACTGATCGGAGGACGTTGCGGGGTGGAGTCGTCAGGCCGCCTCGAATACTGGAGGCGGTCTTTTGTCATGCGGGTGTATCGGCAGTCATCTGGGGATGGCGGGTAGCAGGTCCATGACGTTGCAGAAGAGATTACGCTGCCTCCAGTCATTGCGATCACCGATCACATACAGCCGGCGCTTGGCCCGGGTGGCGGCGACGTTGAGGAGGTTGGGTTGAGACACTGCCCAATTACGAGCGCCGGCGTTTTCGCTGTTACCGCCCAGAACGAGGATGATGACTGCGGCTTCCTTGCCCTGCATGGTGTGGATGGTGCCATGTACGATCTTTCCGAGGAGGCGGTCCTTGAGCTGGTTGCGTACGTCCTGAAAGGGTGTGATTACGGCGATACTGTCGGGCGGCACGCCGTCGGCATCAAGCAACGCCAGCAGGCGTTCGAGGGCGTGCCCTTCGTTGTCGACCCAGTTGCCGGAAGAGCGACCGTTTACGTGAACCCAACCGGTGGATAGGCGGGCAGGGGTTTCCTTGGCTGGGGTCGGGGCAATGGTGCCATAAACCATTGCGCCGTCGTAGGCGATGCGGTTGGCCAGGTCGAACATCGGTTTGTCGCAGCGCCGGTGCACCACCAACGGCAAGCCTACCCAGCATTTTTGGCCTTGTGGGCCGGCCATGCGACCCCAGGGGGTGGCGTGGTCGGCAAGCGTCTGGGCGGACTGGCGGTTGGGCAGCCAGTGGGCGTCGACCTGGTAGCGGGTGCGCATGTGTTCAAGCACCGCGTTGGAGACGGTGACGATGGGCTCCAATTGCAGCGGGTCACCGACCAGTACGGCACGGCGCGCGCGCCATAGCGCGCCCACCGCAGCCTGTGGGGTGGCCTGGCCGGCTTCGTCCACCAGCAGCCAGCCGATCTCGCCGCAACCGAGGCTGCCGAATGAGCGGGCGAATGAGGCAAAGGTGCTACTGAGCACTGGCACCACCATAAACAGCGACGCCCAGGCCGAGCGCATCACGGCTTGGGACACACCACGATAGCGGCTTCCGGTCAGCAGGCTGGTGATGAAGGCCAAGTTATTGCCCAGGCGCGAGGCTTCGATCTGGAAGAAGGTGCGATGTAGCTTGAGCGCTTCAATGAACACTTTTGACCTGGCCTGGCGCCAGCCTTCGAGGATCCAGGGTTCGAGCAATTCGATCTCGCTGCCTCTGCCAAGCTGGCCTTGCGCGAGCCAAATCAGCAGGTGTTCGGCCTGGCCGGCCTGGGCAACGCCGCGAGCCTTGTCGATTTGCAGGGTGGCGTGGCGTATGGCTTCGTTGATCTCCTGTTCGTCCGTGGCCAATTGTCGATTGAGTTGGCTGAGCTGGGCGCTGAGTCGCTGCAGTTGGCGTTGGACGCTGTCGAAGGCCTCACGGGCCAGGGCATGGGCGCCGTCGAGCAGGCGTTGCCGGGCGGACCAAGTGCGATGAGCACCCCATAGGCTGAAAAGGTTTGCGAGCAGGCCGGGCTTTTGTACAAGGTGCGCTTCGAGGGCTTGGAGTTCACGCTGCAGTTGCTCACGGGCGGGCGTTAGCTGCCGGATTTCAAGCGTGGTTTGTTCCTCGTCGAGGCTGCGGCGCTGCGTCAGGCGGATTTGACGCTCCTGTTCCTTCTGTCTGATCCGCGCCTTGGCACTGATTACGGCCTGGATCCGTTCCAGGATGTCGCTGACCTGAGCACGCAGCGCCTGTTCGGCGCCCTTGGCGTCTTCGTACTGCTTGACGGCGGCACGCCAGAGGGTGGCTTTTTCGGCGGGCGTGAGCAGCTTTATCTGCTGCGACTGCGCGTTCAGCCACTCACGCATGCCCTTGGGCGCCGGCTCGTTGTTCGCTTCCGGGTTGTCGAGCATGGGCTCACCGGTGTACAAGTCTTCGTCCGGGGCTTGGTTGTCGAGAGGTTCCAGGTTTAGAGGCGTAGGCTCGTTTTCTGACTTCGTCGCTTTAGAAGGAGGTTTGCCATAGAAGAAGCGTTCGACGAACTGGGTGCGCTTGGATTTGCTGCCCAACGCTGCAGAGATCAGGCCCCAGGCAGGTCTGCCGCTGGTAAGCTCGGCGAGCTCACTGAAATATTCGGCATCGGGCAACCAGGACGGGTCGATTTTGTCGCGCTGGGGCAACTCGAGGGTTACGTTCTCGACAGCACCGTTGTTGGACGAGGCCACCACTATCTCGAAGCCGAACAGGCGCGGATCAAGTTGGTACGCATAGCGCTCGCGTCCGCCATCGTTGGCAGACTCGCGGCCATTCTGGACGAAGGCCTCCGAGGCCTTGCCCAGCGAAGCCAACACATCGGCTCGCTGCGTCACCACGGCGGCGATCAGGTCGCGCAGCAGGGTTGTCTTCCCGGTGCCTGGCGGACCGTTGACGCCCATCACGCCGGTGTCGTTGCCCAAAGTCTGCAGCAGACTGTTGACCGCCAATTGCTGGGAGTGCACCAGGCCCAGGTGCCGTTCGGCAGGCCAGCAGCCGACGGCGTAGCGCGAGGGGGCGAGGCGATCGATTAGCGCAAGGTCCGCGCGGGGTTGGTCGAGATGCAGCCGCTGGCTGGAGTCGTGCAGGCTCAGATAGCGGGCTAGCGGTTCACTGGTCTTGCCGTGGGCCAGGGCATCGGCCACGTCGGCCAGATCGCTGAGCAGGAAACTGTTGAGTGGATCGTCTTCTTGTTCGGGCTTGTCCGGGTTGATCGGCGCCGAGCGGAAGCGATGCATGCGCGGCTTGTCGCCGAACAACGCATCGAGCCCAAGGGTCTGGCGGATAAGCTCGGTCATGCTTGCCAGGTCGGCAGCCATGACCACACCTCCAAGCAGGCTGTTGGCCTGCTCGCGAAGGAACTCCTGGGTTTCGTCGAAGCCACGAGTCCAATCCTTATGGTTGATGGCGCAGCCGACAAACCACGCCTCGCTAGACAGCACCAGGCTGTCGATCACCATCATGCCCTGGCCGTTGAATTTCAATGCGAACAGGGCCGACTGCCGACGTTGCGGCTCCTTGTAGCCTTGGTCTGCACCGTAGAGCGCTTCCAACTGTCGGGCTACATCAAGATTGTCGTAGAGGTGCGCGTAGAGCGTGTGGCTCCATGCACGTTTGTTGGGTAAGGGCTGCCTGCTCAGGGGGTTGGCTGGCATCCACGGCAGAATCTGGGCTGAGACGGGGATGTCCTGGAAATAGGGCTGATAGTCGCTATCGCGCTTCTTCAGCTTGGGGACCGCCTGAGGTTGCAGTAGCTCGACAGCGTGCCAATAGCGCACTATGTTTTGCGGATTCATTTACGTCCTTGAAGCGCTTGGGTTGGATTCCTGATGGGAAGGATATCAGGCATGGGGGGCATCGCTTCCTCGTGCGGCGCGCGGAAGCGATGCTGACCGTGGGCCAGGTCAGTGATCAGTCGTTGGGCAGATGCAGTTGCACTTCTATGGCGTCCTGAAGGAGCCGGACGACCTCTATCCCGTCGTCGCTGGTTGCACACCGTTCGCTTCCACTTAGGAGGCATCGATCCGCGTCTCCGTCATCGGCACCAGACGAACGGTAGTCTCCGACGGGACTAGGTTTGAAGCGGGTTTGGAATTCGATGGAAAATTTAGCGTACCCCCACTAGTAGCTATAAATAAATCAGCTAGTTATGGCGTTTGGTGGAACCGAACTCGGGATTTTTTACATGTCAGCACGTTGTCGGTCTGCAAGAAATTCAGAGCCGCATGCGGAATGGTAAACCTCCTGAATTCGAACGTTGTTGATCATCCCCTCCGTCGAGAATAGGCAGGAGTTCGCCAAAAGCTGCCGTGGCGATAAGCAGCGGACGGCCGATTCTGTTGAAAAAGTAGCTACCCTGTTTGGCCAGCGGCAAAATTGCTTCATTGGTCGGCTGGGGATCACACAGCATGATGTGACAGCTATCGATTGGGCAGGAGCGGCATTCGTTCACCTTGAAGATCACATCCCCGCCAATCACCTTCTGCGCAGCATTGATCAGTCTCTCGATCTGAGCGACTTGCGCCATCACCTCGCCGATTTCTATACCCTGATTGAGCGTCCGTCGATTGATCCCGAAATGATGATTCGCATGCTGATCGTGTGGGCTATTGCTACGGCATTCGCTCAGAGCGGCGGTTGTGCGAAGAGGTCCATTTGAACCTGGCGTATCGCTGGTTCTGAGCCATAGCAATCCCCCGGCTAACGAGTAGCCGTACTGCGGATGTATCGAGCCGGCGATGAACCCAGCGTTTTGCGAAACATACTGATGAACGAACTGACCGACTCGTACCCGAGTGCTTCGGCGGTTCGTTGCACGGATTCGCCCTCGGCCAGGCTCTGCAATGCCACGATGATTTGCCATTGCTTGCGCCATTGACCAAATGTCAGCCCGGTTTCGCTTTTGACCAGGCGCGCCAGGGACCGCTCGCTCATGGCGACCCGGCGTGCCCACTGGGCCATGGTGCAACGATTTGACGGGTCTTGGGCCAAGCCTCGTGCGATGAAACGCAACTGCGGTGTGGCGGGAAGCGGCAGGTACAACTGTTCCGAGGGGGCCAGTTCCAATTGTTCGAGGAGCACACTCGCCAAGCGTGCATTGGCAGACGCCGGCGGGTAGTCCTGGGCTTGGGTGCTCAAGTGCAGGATCAACTCCAGGACCAGCGGTGAAAGCACCAGCGTGCAGCATTTGTGCGGTAACGCAGCCGCACCGGGCTCTATAAACAGATAGCCGATCTTGCCGTTGGCGGTAACCCGGTTGCTGTGGGCAATACCGCCCGGAATCCACACGCCGAATCCCGACGGCACCATCCACACGCCATCCTCTACGGTGCAGACGATGCCGCCGTGATAAGCCACTACCAGTTGACCTTTGCGGTGCGTGTGAACAGGGAATTCGGTGTCGTTTCGCTGGCTCCCCAGCATCAACGCCACCGCGGGTTGGTCGAAACTGTCCAGTTCGAATTGATCAACCGCATAGAGATTTGTCCCGTCCACGCCGCCCTCCTCAATTGTCCGAATTTGATTATATCTTGGCAGCCTACTCAATATCGGCAAGACCTTGCAGCCCCTACCATCGTCATCAAGGCCATTGCCGACTGCGAGACTCAACCGATGCTGAGCGAAATCACGATTGCCCACCTCTACATGCCGCCCTTTTTGCTCTACCTGGGTATTACAGCGCTGGTTTACGCGCTGCTGGAGCGGATCATGCGGCGCTGGCTGGACTGGACTTGGCACCCGAGCATGGCGCGTTTCTTTGTGTCGTTGATCGTACTCTCGATCCTCGTCCTGAAGTTTTAAGGAGGGCGCGATGACGATCAAACACATCCTCAAGTCCCTCGTAACCCTCGTGCTCGGCTTGACCGCGCTGCTGCTCTGTACGCAGTTGTGGCGCGCCTATGAGCTGGCGCCCTGGACGCGGGACGGGCGTGTCAGCGCGCAAGTCATCCGTATTGCACCTGAAGTGTCCGGCCAGGTTGAACAACTGCTCGTTGGGGACAACCAGTGGGTCGCCAAGGGCGCGTTGCTGTATCAGATCGACCGGAGCGCCTATCTGCTGGCGCAGCAACAGCGAACGGCCGAGCTTGCCGAGGCGCGCAGTGTCTTCGAGCAGCGCAGCTCACAGCTCAACCGCCGCAAGCAACTCGGCGATGCCATTGCGCGGGAGGAAACCGACAATGCGGCCCGGGACCTGGTGGTTGCCAGGGCGCGTCTGGATGCGGCCCAGAGCCAGTTGGCCCATGCGCAGTTGGATCTGGACCGCACGACTATTCGTTCGCCGGTCGACGGCTATGTGACCCAGCTGCGGCTTCAGCCGGGTGACTACGCTGCGGCGGGCGATACCAATATCTTTGTGGTCGATAGCCATAGCTTCTGGGTCACCGGTTACTTCGAAGAGACCAAGCTGCCCGGTGTTCGAGTGGGGGCTACGGCGTCAATCAAGCTCATGGGCTTTTCACCGCTGCTCGAAGGGCATGTGGCGAGTATTGGCAGAGGTATTGCTGACGGCAATGAGCTGCGCAGTAACAGTGGTTTGCCTCAAGTGGCTCCAACGTTCAGTTGGATACGCCTCGCCCAGCGTGTGCCGGTCCGGATTGAACTGGACAAGGTGCCGGCAGACGTTGAACTGGCGGCGGGTATGACCGCGAGTATCGAGGTCGTCGAGGCAGGGGCTGCAACCCGCTGGAGGCTTACGCAGTGGCTCCAGGAGTTCATGTGATGGCCCTTGCGCTGCGAATGCTGGGCGCGCTGCCTGGGGCTTGGTCGCCCGACGTATCAGGTTATGTATTGCGCAGTCTTGCAGCGGCCTCATTGGCCCTGTGGCTGGGGTTCCAATTGCACTTGGAGGCGCCGTTCTCGGGAGCTTCGACCGTGTTGTTGCTGATCCATCCGCTACAGGGTGCGGTGGTCGGCAAGGGGTTCAATCGGGTACTGGGAACCATGGTGGGTTTGGTCGCAGCCTTGGTCCTGACCGGCCTGTTCGCGCAAAAAATGCTGCTGTTCATCCTCGGGGTCGGGGTGTGGCTAGGTCTCTGTGTCGGTGCCATGACCGTGCTTCGGCACTACCAGGCTACGGCGGCAGTTGTCGCAGGCTACACCGTTTGCCTTGCCCTGGGCCCCGCCATTGTCGCCCCACAGCAAGCTTTCGATCATATCGTGGCGCGGGGCACGGCGGTGGTACTTGGGGTGCTGAGCCTGAGCCTTGTGGCGACGTTGTTCAGCCGCAAAACCGTCGAGGACAAACTGAACAAGGCGCTTAAGGACGTCTCTGCCCGCACCATGCGGTTGCTGGCCTTGCGATTTGAGGGGGAACACAGCGCGCAATCGGCTATAGCGCAGGGCCCGCTCGCCATTGATGTAAGTAAGGTGGACGAGCTGCTCGGGATCGGCCGAGGTGAGTCCCACCTGGTCCGCTCCAGGCTTGCGCCCCTGCAGGCAGGGCTTGCGTATTTGCATGCCGTGATCCTGGACGAGTCACCGGTCAATCGCTGTGGCTTGCCTGCTCTTGATCGAATTGGCGAGCAGTTGCAGCAGTTGGCCGACGCACAGCCGGGTTTTTCTGCGGCGGCTGATCGTGTCCGAGAGCTGCAGCACAGCTTCGCCCACGATCATGAAAACAGTAAAAGCCAGCAGCGCTTGAGTGAACAATTGGCAGACCTGTCCAGCGCCTTGCTGTGCTTTGCCTGCCTTGAGCGCGCGCCCCAAACAGCGACCCGCGCCGTCGGTTTTCACCGCCATTACGGCGACGCGCTGCGTAACGGTTTGCGTGCCCTGGTGACCACGCTTGCAACCGCCGCTGTCTGGTACCTGACCGCCTGGGACCAAGGGCCAACGTTGTTGGCGGTGTTAGGCCCCTGCTGCACTTTGCTGGCCACTAGCGCGGCGCCCGCTCAAGGCATTGCCCGCTTCTTCAAGGGAACGCTCTACGGAATACTGGCGGCAGCGGCGTGCAAGTTTCTGGTGTTGCCACACATCAGCGGGTTCGCGTTGCTTACATTCGTGCTGATCGCATTTTGGGGCGTCGGGATTCATGCCACCACCCGGCCACGTCACGCCATGCAAGGCATTGCCTACCTGATCGCCTTTAACACGCTCGTCAGCACCGGCGGCACAGCCCAATACGATTTCACCGACTTCGCCAATCAAGCGTTCGCCTGGATGGTAGCGCTTGCCATCTGCCTGTTGGCCTTCCAGCTACTGCCGGGAAAATCCGGCAGCCACGTACACGTCCTGACCAAGGCGCTGCACAGGGATACGCGACGATTACTCCGTCACGGGCGACGCATGGACCTGCTCAAGTGGCAGGCCAGGCAACAGCACCGATTAGTCGCTTTGCAGGCACTTTTGGGTGCTGATCACCAACAGGCTGACCAGGCCGGCTCTGTGTCCCTTCAATTGAGTCGCCGGTTGCTGACTCTGCAACGCAAAACACACGAGTTGGAACCCGACTCAGCGATCGCCAAGTGCGCGCAACGGGGAGATCGGCGAATTTCAAGGTATGCCTTCAATTCAGCGATCAGCGCGGCTCAGGCACGCCGAACGTCGAGATCGTTGATGCGGCTGGGTGCTCACGATCTGGCAGCTTGCTACCAGGATTTAGCGGGGCTGCTCGACACGTACTCAAGCATTACAAACGCGGATATCCGCACCCGTTTCAATTCAAACAGTCAGGGTGAGATGAAATGAAGCAACTTCTTATTTGGACGCTTTTCGGCATGATCGTGTCGACTCCACTGGCAGTGCAGGCCTCGGACGGGGCTGACGCGCTGGTGCGCTGGCATCAGCAATTCAAGCAAGAGCAAAAAAAGCTCACTGAACGCCAAGCGGGTGGCCATGGCGCAGGTTCCAAGGCGGCTGTAAGCGGGAATGGAAGAACATGATCGGTTAGCTGATCACAACCGGCAGTGTCCATATATGGGACACCGCTCACGGGATAGGTATGCCTGCATTCAGCAAAAAAACAAATTAACCCACTAACTGAGCAACAGCGGTCAACGAAGGATCGAGAAACCACTCAATGTGGTGAGTCGGTTCTCCAGTGGTGGTCGTGCCTGAGGTCAGGCAAGCTAAAAAATCGACTGTTTTCAACAGAATCGGCCAGTAGCGATCACTTAACTGTTCAGCGACATCGGCTTGTCGCCACCCGGAGGCAACCCAAACACCTTCCGTACCCCATTAAGAAACACCCCATAAGGTCGTCCCAAAGCCAGCATCATCAACGCCGCACCGAGCGTGCCGCGCACCAGCCCACCTCCCGATGCACCACTGAAGGCAATGATCGCTGCATAGATGGGCACCTGGAAACTGACGAGGGCGAGACTGTCCCACAGCATCCTGGAAACCCGGCGCTGACTGGCCCGCTTCATCACCCAATCCCGCCATAGGCCGTAAGGTCTCGCGACTGGCACCATCAGCGCTGCGCCCAGAAGGCGCGCATGAAGGACCTGATCCCACGTCATGCCGGCAATGAAACGTTCATTGATGATGCCGGTGGTTGTGAAAAACAGGATTAGCGCCGTGGTGTCTGCAAAAAACGCAGTCCGACGCATTGACTGTTGCGAGCGTTGAAGCAAATTACATCTCCTGTCTTGGCTTGAACAAACAAAGCACTGGACCTTGATTCACGCACGAGGCCAGCTCAGTCAAAAGTGCCAACCCTCAGCCCAGTTGCTCAGCCAACCCTACGATGATGCCCTCAGGCCCGCGAAGATAGGCCAGTCGATAAGACTGCTCGTACTGCATCTGGCCAATCACGGCTGCGCCGTGGGCCTGCATCCGCGTTATGACAGCCTCGATGTCGTCAACGGCGAACATGATGCGCCGCAGCCCCAAAGCATTCACCGGGGTGTCCACGGGCCCGAACCTGACGGCGTTGGGTGTGTGGAATTTGTCCAGTTCAATGCCTTGTCCATCGGGTGTGCGCAGCATCGCCAGGGTGGCGCGTATGTTGCCAAGCCCGATGAGGTTGCCGATTTCAGGCCCTTCGACCGTGGTCTGACCCTCAAGCGTGAGGCCTAACGCGATGAAGAAGGCCTTCATCGTCTCGAGATCGTCGACAACGATCAGCACGTTGTCCATTCGTTTGAGGGGCATGTCTGTCGCTCCTGCTTTGCTTAGCTATATGTCAACGCATCTTCCTGATGTGACAGCGGCTGCGCCGCCAGGTGCGGAGATTCGCCGAAGAACTCGATCAGCAGTTCGGTGAGCACGCGTATTTTCCGGGCGGGATGCGGACCAGGCGGGCGGATGATGTAGGCACCGGCCGTGGGGGGCGGATGGTTTGTCATAATCGGCACCAGTGCGCCCGATGCCACGTGTTCATGGGTGAGGCAGTCGGGCAGGTAGGCGACGCCGAGGCCTGCGGTCGCGGCGGCGACGAGGGCGATGCCGTTGTCGGCCTTGAAGCGTCCTTGCGGACGAACCGTGATGATCTTGTCGCCGTCCATGAATTGCCAGGCTTCGGTGCCCTGCAGGAGCGCCTGATGGTCGACCAGGTCGTCCGGCGTCTCGGGCGCACCGTGCGCCTTGATGTAGTCCGTGCTCGCGACAAGCTTGGTGTAGACCGGGCCAATGCGCCTTGCGATCAGATTGGAGTCCTTCAGATAACCCACCCGAATGGCGCAATCGTAGCCCTCGGTGATGAGGTCAACGAAGCGATCACTGTAGCAAGTCTGCATATGCAACTGAGGATGACGGCGTGCCATTTCCGCCAGCACCGGTGCGAAATGAGTCGGGCCGAACGACAGCGGAACGGCCACGCGCAGGCGGCCGCGAAGGGTGCCGGCAGGCAGGATCGTTTCCTTGGCGATGTCTATCTCGGTACAGACTCTGGCGGCGTAGTCCCGGAATGTCGCGCCGGACTCAGTGAGTGCCGACCCGCGAGTGGAGCGTGCCAGCAGTTGCACACCCAGTTCGCTTTCAAGCCGAGACAGGCGGCGACTGACGATCGACTTCGATACGCCAAGACGCAGTGCAGCCTGCGAAATGCCGCCGGCATCGGCCACTTCCACGAAGGTCTGCAGTTCTTCGATATCCATGCTTGCGTTCCTCTTTTCGCGACACAGCATATCGCGCAATGCTACTACTGCCTCGAGCATGGGAACAGCACAATGGATTTCCCAGGCGCAGCATCCTTCGCACGTGTCCTGGAATCCATTACCCGCATGGGCTTCGGCCCTTTCACAAACGTGCGTCACCCATAAAAAGGATTTGCCAATGGCAAGCGAGACTCTCCGCAACCCCCACACCGACCAACTACTGACCCCGGAAAACTCGGCGTTGATTATCATCGATTATCAGCCTGTTCAGGTTTCCTCGATCCGCTCGATGCCGCGTGAGGAACTCGTCTTCAACATCACCAGCATCGCCAAGGCGGCGGTCAACTACAACGTTCCGATCATCCACTCGACCGTTAATGTGGCAACCGGTCGCAATAAGCCGCCGATTCAGGCGTTGCAAGAGGTGCTTGGCCACCTGCCGACCTATGACCGCACCTCGATCAATAGCTGGGAGGACACTGAATTCAAACAGGCGGTCAAGGCGCTTGGGCGTAAGAAACTCATTATGACTGCGCTCTGGACCGAAGCCTGTCTGACATTCCCGGTGCTCGACGCTATCCAGGAAGGCTATGAGGTGTATGTGCCGGTCGATGCGGTTGGCGGCACATCGCTCGCCGCCCATGAGGCAGCGTTGCGCAGAATGGAACAGGCGGGCGCGAAGCTCATCAGCCGTGTGCAGATGTATTGCGAACTGCAGCGCGACTGGGCGCGAGAAGTGACCGTGCCGGGCTTTATGGGCGTGTTCGAGAACTTCGACGGGTTCAACGCTGAAAAGGCTCTGGAGGAGGCGGGCAAGAAGGCCTGATTAGCTGGCAGATGATGACGGTGGCGCTTGCAAAAGCGGGCGCTGCCTTTATTTTGGAGGGCTGTCAGGAGAGGGTGCTGGCCGGACGGTTACTGATCAACTGCCTGCAACGCCGGTTCAGTGGCTCAGCGATAACGGTTCGGCCTACACCGCCGAACAGACGCGCCTGTTTGCTCGACAGATCGGCTTGCAGCCGGTGACCACCCCAGTACGCAGCCCGCAGAGCAACGGCATGGCCGAGAGCTTCGTGAAGACGATCAAACGTGATTACGTGGCGCACATGCCCAAGCCGGATCGAGAAACGGCGCTGCGTAACCTGGCAATTGCCTTCGAACATTACAACGAGCAGCATCCGCACAGCGCTTTGAAATATCGCTCGCCGAGGGAGTTCAGGCGCTTGGCGGCAGCATCAATTTAACGGGGAGTTGGTGTCCGGTTTTGTAGGGGCAAGCCCATGTGCATGCGGGATAAGGCTTTAGGTCAGGCGCAGATAGGGGTTGTCGAACGTGGCCGATGGCATCACTGCTTTCGGGTCGCGCAACAGGTAGCCGTGCAGGCGCTTGCCAGTCGGCCACGCCTTCGGGTTTTGCCGTGGTGATCGATTTGGGGTGTTCCTGCAGGTAGCGCCGAAAGATGCCAGGGCTGACCAGAAACAGAGTGCCGTCCACGGTGTGCAGCGATGCCGTGGCGTCGTTGATGGCCAGGCGCTTTTGATTCAGCCCGTCGCGCAGCCAGTGCAAGAACTGCTGGCCGGGTGAGTCGGCCGCAAGTTCGGGACGTGTGTCAACCGGGCGTGTTGTTGCGCTCGGCGTCGGTGCTGGTGGTGGTTCGTCTGCCACGGTAGGGGGGGCGGCGTTTCGGTGGCCGCTGCCGACTCCACCTGGAGGCTGCCGGCGAACGACGCCGGGCGTTGGTCAGGCTCCCAGATGAGGTGCGGAGCCAGCTTGAGCAGGGTAAAGGTCTGGGTCCAGCCGCTGTCGCTGCACACGGTGGCGCGCCAGATAGCTTTGCCTTCGGGGTTGTCCAGCACCAGGCCGTGTTCCTGCAGGATGTTGAACAAGGTGGTGTTGCGTTCGGGAATGCCGCTGATGCCTTGTGACAGCAGGTGGGCGCGTAATTTGTCCGAAACGGTTTTGCTTACCAGACATAGTGCATCGTCGGTGAGCCAGACGTCCGAAGCTTCGGGTTGGTTGAGCTTGAGCACGTCGTGCAGCAGGTAGCGCAGGCCGTCGATCAGCTTGCGCTGCAGGGCGTGGCGGGGGCGGTCAGGGCCTGGACCGGGTCGCCACCGAGCGCGCGGGCGACGGAAGCTTGGTCGGCGCGGGTCACCAGTTCGCCGAGGATGCCGGCGTGCTCGTACTGTCTGGCCAGGGCATGCAGTAATGCGGCCCACAGCTCCGGGAAGCTGCTGAGCCAGTCCAGCGGTTCGCGGCCAAGCACGGCGCTGGCCAGCAGCCCGGCTGTTGCACCGTGCAGGCGATACTGCCGATCCGGGTTGTGGCGGAAGCGGTAGGGCTGTGTCGTAGCGGCTGGCGTTGTTGAAACGTCAGTACATGCAGGGGTTTGATCCGGTACGGTAACGCATCCGCCAAGCAGAGGCAGGCTTAGCAAGAGTGCAATACGGTAACGACGGATGCTCGGTGAAATCATCAAAATAGCCCTCTCAGGGAGAGAGCTATCTAGCCCTGCTTAGGTGAAGGGTGCAGCATGTAAAGCGTTGCAGCGAAGTGCCGTATACATCGTCAATTCAACGGTGATGACAGCTTCTGCGTTACCAGTTGGGATCTGGCCATTCCCCTTGTTCCCACATGCGCAGTTCCTCAGGAGAAAGCAGTGGGCTTTCCCCGCGCTTGATCGACGCCTGATGGTAGTCCTCAAATCGGCGATCGAAGCTCGCGAGCAATGCCGCGATACGATATTTACGCTCGCTCTTTGTCCATGAGCAGAAGATCCCTCCACGAGTATCCAGCTTATCGAGAGTGTCAGGTGCGGCTGGGTCAATCTGCTGCCAATGGTCAATGACAACTGGGCTATGGGGGCCGAAGTCCTCAATGAGGGCTTCTTCGATCACTGCTTCAAGGGCGTAGGTGATGGCTTGATGTTTGCGGCTGTGATCGAGATAAGCGAGCGAAACACGCAGCATGCGTTGTTGCACCAGCAGTACGGGCCACAGGAGCTTGACCCCATACCGAGTGCCCACTTCCTCGAAGTGCTCGGGAGGAGGGATGATCTCTCGCTGTTGCTCATAGGCTTTGCGTACGTCATACGCCAGGCCAAGAAATGGGCCGTCATTCTCACGGATGAGTGGGGATCGATCGTTTACTTCGTGGATGACCTCGTGCAGCCAACGCAGCGAGGTGTAGTCACCAATCAGAAGTAAACCGGCATGGTTGTTGAGCAGGCTGTAAGAAAGCATAGGTTTCAGTTCTCTTCAGTTTTGCCCAAGCGTAAAGACAAACGGCCTTCCAAGGAAGGCCGTTGTCTCGTGCTCAATACTCGTCAGGCAGCAGCATCGTCGTCACCGACCGATCCCTCTCGGTGATGATCCACAGTGTCAGCTCTGGCGTGACGTGGTTGAGGCGAATGGAGATGTGGGCTTCTTGCCCAGAACAGCTAAATACATAACGTTTATCGGAGAGGTGGGCTCGTCATTTTTCTTGATTGTTAGGTTTTTCGGAATGGGATGTCGGAAGTGCTTGGTAGAGGCGTAGGAGCGATCCTTCAAGGGCTACTGAATAGAGGCGCGATTGAGTGGAGAGCCTGCCGAACTGATATCTATCGTCCGATTAGCGGTGGGAAGGCGCGAGTCTGTCAAAAACGGGAAACTTCCTTGAAGGCGCAAGTCAAATAACGCATCGCCACGCCGTCGCTTTCCGACAGCGTGCGGAAGCGTTCAGTCAACCCAACTGCTTCATCCGCTAGCGGCTGATTCGCGTTGATGGAGCTTCAGGAGGCTGTGCGTGACTCCAAGTCTATTTCCGCTGGCCACCGCACTTTGGGGGCCAAGCGGCGCGCAAGATTGAAGCTCACGTCCTCGTTGTTCCAGTCGCGTGGTGGGCGAGGGAATTGGGGGAGCGCCTGTGGGCCTTGCTGCATGAACAGTTGGGCCATGGCCCAGTACATTTCGCCTTGTTGGATTTCGTGGGCGAAATGAAAGCGCTCGATCACCTGGTGGGTGCCCGGTTTCACCACGGCGAGGGTGACGGTTTCGATGAGACCGCCGCTGCCCATGGGGCCGTACACGCTGCAGGCTTCGGCGCGCAGATCATCCCAGTCATAGACTTCCGTCCGTACGCCCCAGGCGCTGCGGCTAAAGGGGCGTAGCCCGTCGTGGTGGAAGCGATAGACGTAGACTTTGCGGCGCAGACGGTTGAAGCGGATAGGCTCGTCGCGTGGGGGAGTAACGTCCATTCGCCAAACGTAAATACCTAGCCACACAGCTGTGACGGTTCCAAAGAGCCCGACTAAAACGAGAGAGAAGGCCGGCGCGCTCTGTTCTTTAATTGCCAAAGCAATCAGTGTGGCAGGGAAGCCTACGGACAACATCAAGATGAACGGAGCCAACCAAACTCCCACCCCGCGAATTCTTATCGTGGCGCGCGCCAGTTCCAGATATACGTCGTCAACAGAATTGGGTGGATTCGAAAGAACCGGAGGGTACGGCTCAATAGAGGGCAACTCGTTGGGCCCAGGCAGATCGCGTTTCCAGCCAGGAGCCGGCTTGGTGAGTAAAGGTGTTGTGAACGACATGATGGGTAGTTCGTTCCAGTTAGGGATGACAGCCTCTTGTACCCTTGAGCCTGTCGTAGAGCCCTTTAGATGACTAAAGGGCAAGCGTCGTGTCGAGGCAGATCAGTCTTGATGGGCGTATTCAGGGGGAGGTGCGTGACTCCAGATCTATTTCCGCTGGCCACCGCACTTTGGGGGCCAAGCGGCGCGCAAGATTGAAGCTCACGTCCTCGTTGTTCCAGTCGCGTGGTGGGCGAGGGAATTGGGGGAGCGCCTGTGGGCCTTGCTGCATGAACAGTAGGGCCATAGCCCAGTACATCTCGCCTTGCATGGTTCCGTGGGCGAAGTGGAAGCGGTCGATGACCTGATGGGTGCCGGGTTTCACTACGGCAATGCTGACCGATTCGATCAAGCCGCCGGCGCCCATGGGACCATAAACGCTGCATACCTCGGCGCGCAGGTCATCCCAGTCGTAGACTTCCGTCCGTACGCCCCAGGCGCTGCGGCTAAAGGGGCGTAGCCCGTCGTGGTGGAAGCGATAGACGTAGACTTTGCGGCGCAGACGGTTGAAGCGGATGGGTTCGTCGCGTGGGGCTTGCACGTCCATTCGCCAAGCATAAATGCCGAACCAGAGCGCAGTAATGAATAGCAATAGACTGCCGAGAGTGAACACGAAGAATAGGGAAAACTGTGTTTCAGGTGGAAAGCTAAACCAATTCATGAGTGGGAACGGGGATATGGTAATAATGGCAATTGCTAACCATAATCCAATCCCTCGCGTTCTAACGGTAGAGCGCGGCAAATCCAAGTAAACGGAGTCTAGATGGTTGGGCGGATTGGGTAGCACCGGCGAATAAGGATCGGTGCTGGGGGGCTGATCCGGCATCGGCAAATCGCGCTTCCATCCGGGGGCCGGTGGGTCGAGCAAAGGTTCGGTGAAGAACATCAGTGAACTCCGAAAGGATTAAAGGTTGGAGTAGGTAGTCAGGGTGAGCGCCGCATACCCTTCGGGTACGGTGCGATCAGGCCAGTAGGTCAGCGACAGGATGGCCCCTTCAATTCTCTGGCGTCGTTTCTGAGGCTTGAGCACGAGGGCGCCCGAAATATCCACTACCTGTAGGGCGTTCTTGTTGGAAAGTGTGGCACCGCGTATGTTGACCGTCGGGGTGCCGTGCTCAATCTGATAGTCCATTTCTCGGGCCGGTTTTGCATCGTCGATAGTCGTTGAGGGCACTGAGGGAGCAATTAGGTTTCCCCTCGCGGCCACTTCGCCGGTTTCCCCTGTGGCCGGGTTGTCCCCTTCGCGTAGGAGGCGTAGGGTCCATTGATAGTCTGAGCGTTCCGGATGAAAGCAAGGTAAAACCAAGCGGTACTCCAGCCTCGCCTCCTGTGCGAGGGTCCCGGCGCCGCCAGTCGAGCCTCCCCGGTGGTAGCTCTGACCGGCGGTCAAACGCAGACGAAAGCGCACGTCGGCCTCGACGCCGAAGGTAGCGGCGTTGAGCTCGGCGATGGCAACCGGGGCATGCTCGGGCTGATTCCAGTGAACCTTGGGCGTTTCGTCGGCGAAACCGAAGACGCAACGCCTGGCCCATCTTTCAAGTGGCGTGGATTCTTCACTCCTGGCCCATTGGTAAAAACCATATCCTGCCATGCCCAGCAGGATAGCGATGCCCATTGGGCCCATGAGAGCTGTCGCGCCATAGACGGCAGCAGTAATGCCAACAATGGCGCCAGCTCCGTAAAATGCCGCCGATAGTTTGTAAAGGCTTGCCGCTGATTGATCACCACTTTTCGAAGTCCGTGTAGCCGCCATTCCGGCCTGAGTCGCATCAAACAACCCAGTCACCGCACCAACGACCGCCCCCGCTCTGGCGAGCATTTGGCCTGCGCGAAATGAAGCGTTGGCGGAGGCTGCTGCCCGAGTAGACAGCCCCCCCATCTGCTGAACTCTCCCAGCTCCGGCTTCTAGCGCGATCCCTACGACTTCCACACCGCCGGCCAGCACCCCGAGGGTGGCACCATACAGCGCCAGCTTGGCTTCCGGCGCTTTGTCGCCCAATGCTCGCTCCACCTCCTCAAAATTCTTTTTCATCGAGTCGTTGAGAAGGTAGAATCCGCCCAGCGCCAACAGCAGCTGGCCGCTGCCCGCGACTCCCAGCAGGCCGGTAAACCCGGTGCGCACCCAGTTGGCTGTCCCCTCTGCGGACACCATGAGGCCGCGTAGAGTTGTGCGGGCTCTCGGGTCCAAGCTGCCGACGCCTATCGTGATCTCCTGCAGCAGATGGTGCGCGCTGGAACCCACCCGGTCGACACCTAGTTCAGCCTTGCGCATCAGATCTTGCCGAAGCTTGTCGACCTCGCCTTCCACCCAAACCGAGATGGTGATCAATTGATTGGCTACCTTGGGGTCCAGCACGGCCAAGCTGAGAAGACCGGTCCGGATCAGCGGGACAACCTTTCTGTGTACCTTCTGGGCCTCATGGTTCACCTTACCCATGGCGGCCTTGACGTCTTTTCCGCTTCGACGAATAGCCTCAGATGCCCGACTTTGCAGATTGCGCAACTGTTCACATTGCAGGGCGTAGTACTCGCTGAGCTTCATTTGGATCTTAAGTTCGGTGAGGTGAATCCCGTTGTACAACAGTTGGCTCGCGCTGTTGAGTCGAGATACCGCGCGCGCGACACCGGGCCCTAGTAGCGGTTGGAGCCGGGCACTGGCGGCGTTGAGCGCACCAAGGAGTTGGGCTGTCCCCGCTTGGAGGTAAGGTTGGACATAGCGACTGGACTCTTCGCTGGTCAGGGCTTTGGTCACTGCCGAATATAGTTTTTCGCTGTCGTTCCAGTCGATTTCGTCGGTCGTACTGAAACTGGGTAACAAACCTGCCAGTAGGGATTTGTCCCGCATCAATACAGCACGATAGACCGGACTTTCCGGATCGTTCAGCCACTCAACCCACAGCAGGGCCGTGGGGCCGTTATCCGGGGAGGATGCCTTTCCATCCAGACGTTCGCCAGTTAAGGGTGGCGCTTCACTGACACCTCCGCGCAGACATAGTGTCATGGTTTGGCTATAAGCCAACCCTGAAGTGAAGTCGGCTCCGTCATAGTCATGCTGCTCGATGCGCTTGAACTGCGCGCTACGGCAGAGCTCTGCATAGAGTTTTCCACACCAGTCGATATAGTGTTGGTAGTTTTCCAATTCTCGGTGATCGTTTTTTTCAAACGAGGCGCGATCGGCTTCGCTGTAGCGTTTTTCCAGCGACGCGTCGTAATTCCGGATTTTTTGTTGGATAGCGTGCTGACGCTCGACCTCGGGAATACCAAAGATGGGTGGACCATCACCGGTCATGGGTTCGAATGAGGCGGTTTGCTGCTCGGCCCAAATGGGGTGCATGTTGCGAATGGCGATAAGCAGGTCTGACGTTTGGTGTTTATAGGCTCTCATTGGTTCTTCAATGTGCCGCTGACGGGCCTCAATCCATCCGTTGCGCATGTAGTTATACTGTTGAACTAGGCCCACGGTATCGTCTAGCACCAAGGCGAGCACGCCTTGATTGAGTGCCTGCTGGTCAACTGTATTGCGTAGGAAATCCTTCAGTGTTCTCACGCGTGTAAAGCGGCTATGAAAACCATGCACCTTGTCCAGGCCTCCGACGGCCTGTTGACGCTGGTATTCATGCACCTCTTGGTCTACACGAGGATTTTCGGCCGTCATTACCAGCGCATCCTCTATGAGGTCGGGGTTATCTCGGGCAGTCCGCAGGTCAAGATTGCGGAAGCGTTCCGGAGCGATGTTGTCTTTGTAGGCATCCAGAACGCTACGAGGCCAGGGATCACTGGCAAATGCCAGACATGCATTGGTGTACTTACGGGTGTCGATATTGAGAAAGGAAGCCGGAGCATCATGGTTAGCCGAGGTACAGGCATCGCACAACAGGGTTTCATTGGCCGCTGGTGGTGCATAGGGGTTGAATTGACGCAGATAGCCATCCGGTGTCACCTGATAGGCTTGCCACGTCTGCTGGTCGAGTAATACGTACAGGTAGCCAGCGCGTAATGTGCGCAGCCCCTTACGCGTGTTGGACAACGCACCAGACTCTTCTGAAGATCGGGGCACCAGTGCCTGACGCAGCGGAAGAATTGGCAAGCCCTGGCGTGTGCAGGCATTGCACTGATCCATTGGAAGGCATGTTTCAGCGACGGCACCGCCAAGCTGTGAGCTTAGGGTCATGGGTGTGCTCCTGCAAGGGTCAAATCCGACACTATCCTTTGCCAATATTGGTCATTTAAGGCTTTAAATTGCGCCGTGAGTGACATTTCATTTCTGACTGTTTTTTCGATCAGCCTGCGCACGTCGATGTGCTCATGCAACCGCGAGTGCAGCATCAATGTGTGTAATGCCAAGGTCACGATGTCTTTTTGATCGACTAGTCCCATCTGGCGGGCTTGAAGTATCTGCTTATAAGCTTGGGCAGCGGCTTGGGGAGGGAGAAGTGTAGGCCCACGCCAACGGGCGGGGGCGTAAGTCAGGGGGAGGCGGCGGGCGTGGCGCCAAGTGTTGAGCAACGAGGACACCAGTGCTGCATCCTGCTGCACAGCGGTTGCGCGTAGCCCAAAGGCAATACCCGTATCAGGCTGGCCCACCAAAAGGCTGCTGGCTCCACTGCTAGTAGGAAAGAGCCAGTGATGAATTGGCCACCAACTGCCCATCTCACCGTGCTTCAAAGTAGCGGCTAACAGCTCTAGGCGCAGCGGTTCATACACTGGGAAAAACTGCGTTCCTGCTGGCAGTGGCAACTGTCCGAGCTCTATCAGGTTAGTACTGACGGTTGCTGCTATTGCTGTACTACTGAGCCAGCCGCATACGTAGCGTCTTGAACGACTTTCATCCTCCTTGGCACGCAGTGCCGATAATGACAGTAAATACTCTGAGGGTTTGATGGCCGCGGTGGCGAGAGTCACTAGCACTGGACAAGCATGTGGCGTGTGATCCAGATCGGGGCGGCGTAGTCTTGTGAGCGCATCGTTGCCCAAAGTATGGCGCAGTGCTTCAAGGTGCAAAGGATCGCCTTCGGCGCAATCAGCCAATGGATCAAGTAACAGATACAGCGATGCACTGGGCGAATGCTGCTCGGATGCAAAGGTCTGAACGATAGTTGGAGTCATTTGTTTTTCTCCACACAAGTCTGCCCCGACTCGGGTGCCAGCTGCAGGGAAAATGGCTGACCGTTGCCCGGCGCTGTTGCCGTAACTGGGCCTTTGACGGTTATGGCAACGGCGTTGAGGTGAATGCCAAAAGCATCGAGAGTAATGCTCCCCCCAGGACCTTGAAAGACGATCCGTTCACTGGCTTGCAAGTTATAAAGGGTGGTAGAGAGCTGAATGCCCTGACCTGCAGTCAGGCTATGTTGCCCCTTGATAGTGTGTTCGCTGTGACCACCGACTTCGCTTCGGTGGTTGGCGATTGTGGAATCGTAGCGATCATTGCCCACGCGCTCCCAGCGGTCACGCTCCACACTGGCTTTATGATCCCGGCCCGCGGTAACGCTGCGATCCTGGCCGATAGCATGGGACTGGTTGTTACCGATCGATACGTGCTCGTCGTTACCGACTTCTTCTTTTCGGTCATTGCCGACGAAGATACTGTTGTCGTGCTTGATGTGTTCGTTCTTGTCCTTTTCGGCATGGATGTACACCTCTTCCTGCCCCAGCTCATCCTCAAAACGCAGCTCGTTGAAACCTTCGCCCTTATGGGTCCGGCTCTTGATGGTCATCCGCGTCTTGTGCTTGGGCAGCTCATACGGCGGCAGGTTAGTTTCGCGGTAGGTGCGGCCGGTGGCGATGGGCTGGTCAGGATCACCACTTAGGTAGCTGATCACCAGCTCCTGACCTACACGCGGTACAGCCATGGCCCCCCAGGTCGCGCCCGCCCAGCCTTGCGCCACTCGAACCCAGCACGAACTCTGGTCGTTGTTTTTGTCCGAGCGATCCCACGGGAACTGCACCTTGACCCGGCCCCATTCATCGCAATAGATCTCTTCCCCTGGCGGGCCGACTACGGTGGCGATCTGTGGGCCGTCGATGCACGGTTTGTCACGTAACGGGGCTTTCCAGTCAGAGGTCCAGCGGATGGCCGTGGCCTTCAGTTCATAGGATGTGCCGCTGTCACTGCCAAACGCTTCTTCCTGCAGGCTGGTGTGTTGTTTGCCTTCGTGGGTGATGGCGATGGTGCGCCAGCGATCATTGAAATCCTCACGGGGATGCTCGTTGAGGTCGAACGCCAACCCCGGTTGCAGGCGCGCATCGTCACCGGCCACATGCGCAAGCTTGGCGTCGTTGCGCAGGGCGGTCAGGCGGGTCTTGGTGAAAGGCTTGCCGGCGATGTCGCGCTTGTAGCGGCCGGGGTAGTCGTAGCGTTCGTAGTCCTTGTGCTGGTTGTTCAGGTCCTGGTCGCCGGTGGCGGTGTGCTGCTGGTTGTAGCGCGGGTGGGTGAAGGTGTAGTCGCGCTGCACCTGGCGCGCAGTACGCACTTGTTCGGTGTAGTGGAAGCGGTTCAACGCCGGTTCCATGGAATCGCCGCCACCCATGGGCTGGTAGATCACCGGGCAATCGGTGTGGGTGCCGATGGTGCCCAGGCCACCGACGCGGTCGGTGAGGACGAGGGTGTGGCCGTCGGCGTGGTGTTCGAAGGTGTAGAGCAGGCCTTCCTCGGCGGCGAGGCGGGTGATGAAGTCGAGGTCGGTTTCGCCGGCCTGTACGCAGTATTCACGGGGTTGGTGTTCGAAGCAGATTTCGCTGCGGAGGTCGGTCAACTTATGCTCGGCCAGCATGCTGGTGATGATCTCGGGCACGGTCTGGGCCTGGAAGATGCGCCAGTTGGAGCGCAGATCAAAACGCTTCAGGGTTGGCTCGACCACGGCGGTATAGCGGGTGCGACGAAAGCCGGTGTCGCCCTGGGTGAACAGGCTGACCAGGCCGTGAACGTAACGTACCGGCGTTTCTCCACGCCAGAGCGTGAATAGCCCCGCCAGATCGAGCACCCGATTGAAGTCGACAGCGGCGTTGTGGCTGGCCAGTTCCAGTTCGAGTTTGAAGGGCTGGGACAAGCCTTCGTTAAGGGTGAACGAGACCACCTCGAATGAATCGCCCTTCAAGGGCTCAAAGGTAAAACGCAGGTCGCTTTGGCGGGGCATGGGGCCTCCATTTCAAGTATGTGAGTGTCAGTCGATCAACCAACTGCTATCACCGTTTTCGAGTTCGCCATCGTGGTCGGTGGTATCGCCGACACGGGCCACGGCTTTTCCGTTGACGGTCATCGAGGGCGAGCCGCTGGTGATCACGGCACCGCAACCCAGGGCGTCGCCGACACGGGCGACGGCGCGACCGTTGACGGTGACGTTGCGCGTACCGCTGTTGATAGTGGTGGGGCCACACAGAGGGCAATCATGGTCATGTCCGACCAGAACGACGGCTGGCATAGAGCCTCCTTAAATGGGTTGAGTCAGTGAAGGTTCTGCCGCTGCGCGAACCGCAGCGGCGGAATGGGCGCGCTTAACCCGCTGCAGCCGGTTTGCGCCAGTCGTCCGAGGCTTCGGTGCCG
>Ga0208898_1000053_pt1 | contig 200664 bp, 187 predicted proteins | sample VirMetDEL_Mar_4_FD_184513 | JGI IMG/M metagenome (GOLD analysis project Ga0208898, IMG submission 184513) | Aqueous microbial communities from the Delaware River and Bay under freshwater to marine salinity gradient to study organic matter... | ecosystem: Environmental > Aquatic > Marine >...
TTGGGAAACGAGCCATTATGACTCGTTTCCAGATATCAAAAAAGGAATGGCAGGACGGCATAAGGCAACTCGTTCAGCAGCTCGAACAAGGAACCTATTTATGAGTAAATTCGTGGGGATACCTCAGCATCTGATCCTAAATATCTAATAAGTGTTTTATCTAAACCAATTCTAAAGTGACAATAAAGTCTGCGTAAATAAAGGAGCAAGGTGATGTCAAGAAAATCTGACAAACAGCAAGTACAACAACAAGTGACCAAGGCAGGTGAGCGAGCTGCGAAAGCCGTGCTAATGCAAGCGCCAGAATACCTTGCAGGTCGGATATGTCCTTTAAATAGTGATTGGTAGTTTTTTGATTGTTGTTGGTATTTGCCTAGCACTACATATAGTGGGTGCGATGCTAGAAGTTAGCGATGAGTCTTTCTTCCTTTTGAATAACGTGGGGGTAGTAGCTTGGTCATTTGTAGTCTGCTGGGTGTTGACCATGTTGGCTAGGACGGGGTTCAGTTCGATGTGACGTTGGCGTTGTTAGATTTCTGCGTCACGATTGCTGTGATGGAAGTTAGATAAAACCACCCAGCAACAGGGTAGGTAATCACCCAATTCCACATCGTTTGTACCCTTTTTTACGCTAAAAGCCAGTAAAAATGCGCCATAGTGCGTCCTTCCTATGTTGGCATCGATCCTGCTAGCTCTCTCTTTGTAAGTTGAATGTCATCTTGGCAAATCGCAGATGAGGCAGAGGAATCATGGTTGCACTACAGAAACAAAGCCCTGCTATAGAGTCTAATGCTATTGAGCCCCATGAGAAGCTTGAAGAAGAGCATTGCTCTAAACCGAGTCAGCAGGATTGGGTGTTGGCGTTGCGTGATGTTCATCGGCAACCGATTTATGCTGGGGATAGGCTCTATTGGATGTTGCAGCTAAGGGATTATGTATACCAAAACACGTTATCTAATACTGAACTATCTGAGCGTCATTTCGTCACGGCAAAGTATCCAGTGTCAGATTATCTTCTTATGCTAGATCTTGCTGTGCGGCTCTGTGATTGGGTGATGGTTGGTGATATCAGTAACACTCTGTTAAATCTCGATGCTGACTGTTTAAGCGATGAGCAGTACAAAAAAATTATTGTGACAAGTGCGGAGGCCTGCGTTCAGTCGGGTAAGTCTTTTCAAGCGCTGCAAAGCGTTAAATGTGCCTTGCTCAAGCAATATCAAAATACAGAATTACTTAGCTGTTATCGCTGGGTGCAATACTACGCTGAACGAGCCAATCAAAGCTCTATTCCGTGGCAGGATTATTGTGCAGCGGAACTCATGTTAACCCCTTTGGAAGCTCATCATATAGATGCGTATCGTTGCACTTACAGTAAGCAAAGCGAGGGTACTGCTAGCGTAGCCGATTTATGTAATCTACCGAATTTTAGTCATGATGATGACTGGTTAACTTGGTTACAGAATTGTCGTCATTACCACAATCATTACCTTTATGCGGTCATTCATCAAGAATGGGGGTTTATTGGGTCGGTTTGCTTAGAGATTTTTAACGGCATCGGCTTTTTTTATTATTGGCTTGGTGAGGATTTTCAGGGCTATGGTTTTGGGCCGCGAGCAGTGGCTATTTTGCTCAAACTTGGCGAGCAACATAAAGGCATGACAGCTTGTTATGCCAAAGTGTATGACCACAACCTGTATTCACAAAAAGCGCTAGAAAAGATCGGCTTTTCTGCTTTACCGATTTATCTGGCAGCACCCTACGATAATGAGCTTTTGTATTATTTTGGGCCGGATAAAACTCAACGGCAATGGCGTGATGAATTATTAACCTTGTTCACCGACATGGGCTCTGATTTTAGATTGGAAGCCAGCAGAGATTATCTGCTGCATCATCTTAGCTGATTTTAAACTACTTCTTAAGTTCGATACCAAGACTAAAAAATCAGGATTTTAATAAATATTAACCATGATATTAACGTGGTTAATAATACAGGAGAGATCTGAATGGGAATAAAATACAAGCCATTGCACAAAAATGCAGGTAAGGGATACAGCGCGCGTGAAAATTCGTTTGCTGCTGATGCGAGATTCGCGAAATCTGGAAAAGGCGGGTTCAGCTTTAAAGCCATATCCATCCCTAATGGTGGCAAACACGTCGACAGAAAAATGTCTTTTGTCAATGAAAAGCCAACGGGAGCGCCAAGAAGTCCAATGGATTCTAGCTCATTTGTTAACGCCAGAAATGACACTGATGGTAGGACGCAACTTGCGCATGGTATTGCCGATAAATTTCATGCCCCCGGCAGAGCGAGAAACTTGACTTATACGACAAAAAAGGCGAACCAGTTAGATACGGCGGCTGAGGCAAAAATGCGAGTCAGAATGAGAAATAAACCAGGGGAATATACTTTGTCAGTAAGAGAAAATATTGATGCTACTGGGAGAAGGGTAGAAAAAGTGTCTACTTTGCAACGTTCTGGAAGCCCAAATCGAACCGAGTATCGAGTGAAAAGTACAGATGGCTGATAGAGACAGCGGGTTACATTTTATTTTTGGTGGAGAAACGATAGGGACAGCTTGCTGTCCCTAATGATTACGAATCAATATTACTACGCGGGTTCTGACTCAGGTTCTGGCTCCTCTGGTGCGGTTACAACACTTTCTTCTACGGATTCTTCAATAATGACCTCTTCTTCCACCACCGCTGGGTTTATTTTTGCATCGATGCTGGGTAGTACGACGTTATCCAGAAAAATCTCTAAGCTTTGCATTACTAGGACTTTTACATCGTCAAGCGATGGGGCTTCTTCCCCTTCTAATGTGCCTTCTTTGACGAGACTAATGTGGTCTTCAATAATGCTGGTTAGGTTTGTTTGAATCGTGCTTTTTAACTTGGGTAACATAATGCCTAGCTGAATTTTGAATGCGATATTATCTGACATAGTGGTTCCTCTTTTATAAATAAATTCTGATGAGTAAAACCCACGTGATGTAGTGGGATTCTTTCTTATAGTCATTGCTTTTCGTTTACTAATCGTAGTCAGCATATGTATAGCAGAGGTCATGCCATTACAGCCTTTTTTATTTAAAGGCATAAATATTTTGACTAATGATTTGATTTATAAAACGTTTTGCAGATTTTTAATGATTAAAAGAAAATAATTTGTGTTTATTTTTTGTGAGAAAATCATAATGTTGGGTATGAAATTCACCCGAAAATGGGTGGTTACCGACCCAGTCTTAATCATTTTCATGCGATGATTTTGATTAAATCTAATAATATCAAGTGGTTAGCTATCTGGCACTATTCCTGCTTTTAATTATGAATGACGAAGGATAAAAAATCATTGATACCAAAATGATCGTTGGTGTCTTTTTATTTGATGGATTAGTTGAGCGAAGATGGTATGACAGAAAATAAACTTCCCCTAGATTATATGGCGATAGAACCCAGTCGGCAGTTTGCTACCTCGTTATCGTTTAGTGTGGTGGCTGAATCTTCTGGCGGTGAGCTCAATAGTGACTATTTTCGAGTGGTGTCAGTAGAGGGGCAGGAACAGGTTTCTCAGCCTTTTAGTTTTACCATCAGTCTGCGTGCCAATGAGCGAAATGCGCCGCCCATTAACCCTAAAGAGGCCAATCGTTCTTTTGCCAATCTATCAAAACCGTCTTATAGTCCGAATCAATCACTTTCTTTAGTGCAGGGTGTTGGAGGAGATCTATTAGCGCAGTGGGCTCAGTTAGTTATTGGTTTTGAATCTTACCCAAGCGATATGGACGAGCGAGATGGTATGTTTGATGTTCAAGCAACATCGAGTGTTGACCCTCTGCCGTCGCGATATTTTTCTGGCATTGTATCTTCGGTTAGTCAAAGTGCACCAGGAGAGTATAGCTTGGTGATGCAGTCTCCCTTGTTTCCTTTAACATTACGCAATCGCTATTTTGTTCATCAGGGAATGAATCTAGAACAAATTATTGGTGCCTTAATTACCCCCGAGCTATCCCGCTACGGCAAGCATTTTTCGGTACGTTATAAAATCGCTGGTTTAACCGCGACGAGAGTGCAAGATTGGATGCAGGCCGGTGAAACGGATTTTGCTATGTTGCAACGAGTCATGAAAAAAGCCGCTGTGCATTTCTATTTTATTCATAGTGAAAACGGTTTAACGCTTGTTTTTTCTAATCAGACAACGAGCCCTAATGAAGTCTATATTCCGGGCTGTAAAAAAGGGGCTCTCGCGTTACGTTATAGTTATACGGATGCACAATCACTTGGTTTACAGCAGAATGATTTATTCTGTCACTTAGCCTATCAGGTACAGATGGTGCCGCAGACGGTTGGCACAGTGTTAACTCGTCAGCAGGCCAACTGGGAAACTAACGAAGTGGCGAGTTTTAATAGTTTTCCTGCTACAGCAGACACGACAAAGGCGAATTATCTGTTTTATCAGAATTATTCGTATGGCGTCGATAAACGCGAATCTGAAGAAACGCATCGACAGATTGCTCAGCAAGTAGCGACTCAACAAGGTACCTTGACGGGGGAAAGTACCTCAACTCTGCTCAGCCCAGGATATACCTTCACTTTAAGCCAGATGGCGATAAACCCAAAAGACACAACCGAACAAGATGAAGACGGGAAATTGCCTGTTACCGCTGACAATTTGATGCCTATTCAGTTTAATGATAAGACCTTTGTGGTCACAAAAATAACCCATAAGGTGACGGAAAGTACGCCCTATTCTGGGACGCTAGAAGCGACATTGGTGTCAAACGGCACTGATTCAAAGAGCTCTGAGGCAACCTTTATTACCCCTTTTGAAATACAAGACACTCATCAAGGCAATGTGTTAGCTAAAGTGTTAAAAAGTGCGGTTCCTAAAAACCCTTATTTTTTCGAGAAAAATAACTTTCAAACCGAAATCACATCCGTCCAATATGGTGACTCATCATCTGTAGATTCAGTAGCGAAACTGAAGCAAATAGGCTGTCTGGTGCAGTTTGCCACGGACGAGGGAACAGATATTAGTCATTGGGTGGCGCTGTCTAGTACATCGCAGACGGCTCCTGCCGTGAATTCTATGGTGCTGGTAGGACGCGGTGATAACGAAAGTGAAATCCCGCAAATTCAGCAAGTAGTATCTTCCCATGGGGAGAAAACCATTCAGCCTGCCTTTTGGCGCAACAACAGTTGGACCTTTAATACCAATTGGGGAAGCAGCTGTAGTACCAGCTATGGCGATAGCATGAGTATACGCTTTGGTAGTGAGGCTAAGGCTGATTTAAAAACGGCGATGAATATCGTTCAAACTGCCTACGGTAATCCAACTGTCTTAGGGGCTAATTTTGGCGGCGTGGGTTACGACATGGGCTGTTCTTTTAGTTACTCAACGACGGGCAAGGGTGCACAAGGTTTGGCTGGCGCCAGTGTTTCCCAGGGCAGTCGTTTCAGCGAGAGTCATAGTGAGCAGGAGTACAACGTCAGTTATAACAATGCGCGGCAAAGTTTTTCTAAATCCAATAAAAGTGTCAATGTGTCTTATCAGGGCGCTTTCTCCGATAAGGTGGATGAAAACAACTTGAGTTTCATCAAAGGCAAAATTCCCAATCAGGAAATTATTGATATTTGCAATACGTTACCAGATGGTTCTAGTTATAGCCGAAGCCATACTACAGGTAAAACCATTAATTTGAGCGGAATGGGCACCGAACCGCCGACAGCAGACCCTTCTAGCATCACCAGTCTATCTTATTCTCATTCTATTATGTATGGAAATTCTGAAAATATTAATGAGCAGACGGGTAATAGTGAAAATACCAACACTCATAATGGCAATAGCACGAATTCATCGATGACGAATGGGAATTCTACCAGTAAAACGACAGTTAATGGCAATTCAAGTAGTGATACTAATGTTACCGGGAATGCGGATAATAATAGTAAAACAATTGGAAAGACGAATCAAAATGATATTTTTGTTGGCGCAAGAAATATCTTAACAACAAGTGTGGCGGCGACCAATGCTGTAAATACTTTTGTGGGGGCAACGAATGATGTTAGTACAAAGTTGTCTGTTGGAAACTCTATAAGCACTAATATAGGTGCATCCAATTCAGTAAATACATTCATCGGAGCTACCAACGATGTCAGTACAAAGTTGTCTCTTAGCAATTCTATAAGCACTAATATAGGTGCATCCAATTCAGTAAATACATTCATCGGAGCTACCAACGATGTTAGTACAAAGTTATCGTTAAGTAATTCTACGAATACGACTATAGGTATATCCAACTCAGTCAGTACTTTTATTGGAGCCACTAATGATGTGAGTACAAGGCTGTCTATGAGTAATTCTGTAAGCACCAATATAGGTTCATCCAGTTCTATTTCAACCAACTTATCTGCAAATACGTCGATTAGCTCAACAATGGGATTAGATTTATCGGTTTCAACTCGAGGGGGGTTATGTATATCTGTTGATAATAATGCAGGCGTAAAAATTCAGTTAGCAACTGGTAATGTCATCGTTCAAAAACAAGAAGAAGTAGCTGCCGCCCAAAAAGGCATAGTAGCTAATATGGTCACTATGGTGGCGACACTGTAATTATGCAAATAATTAAGCCCGGTAAGTTAAGCCTTATCAGTAAGGCCTATGGTTTTAATGGATACCAGTTTTCGGTAGGGGCATTGTGTTTTTTTAAGCTTGGCGCAGACAACGTCTTGCTAACGGAAATTAGTCAGTGGCCTAGAATCATAAAATACCTTGAAAATGGTGATTTACTCGATATGGGTTTTTCGAAACCCAATGGTGAGTTATTAATAGCTGGTAGGGCGTTTGCACCAAATAAAACCCCAGTCGCCAATATGACTGTGACTGTGTCACTGGGTAAAGTTAAAAAGTCATTAAAGATAATTGGAGATAGATACTGGGGCGGAGGTTTGTTCAGTTCGGTCAGTACGCCGGTAAAGTTTACAGAGATGCCGTTGATTTATCAGAACGCTTATGGTGCAGTGGAGTATGAACAGAACCCTTTGGGTAAGGGTGTCATTGATAAAAAATATAAAAATAAAGAAACAGACAGCTATGCTTTGCCCAATATTTATTTAGAAAAAGAAAGTCCAAAGGCGGATAAAGAGGTTCGTAGTGTAGCCGGCTTTGGCCCTTTAAGAATTCAGTGGCCGCAAAGGACTTGTTATCAGGGTAGCTATAATCAGCAGTGGCTTGAAAACGACCGTTCTGGTTTTCCAAAAGACACCAATCCTAAATTATTTAACAGTGCTCCGTCGGATCAGCAAATAGAAGGTTTTTTCCAGCCAGATACAGCCTATTCGATTAAAGGTATGAACGCTGATTACCCATTGATTGAAGGGAGGCTTCCTAAGATTAAAGTGCGTGCCTTTATTTGTCAGCACGTTAAAGACGTAGACGTGTTTAAAGAAATTTCAACCGCCATAGATACGGTGTGGTTTTTTCCTGAATTGGAGCTTGGAGTCTGTATTTACCGTGGAGTCACTCAAGTGAATGATTCCGATGGATTGGATGTGAAAAAATTAATGTTGGCCTGCGAAGGCGTGAATGATGCCCCGCGAACGATTGAATATTATCAAGATGTAATAGCCTTACGTACGGCCCCAGAAACAGCGCTTGCTCATGTGTTCAATGAGTCGCAGCTAATGCCAATGAAAACGAAAGATCAGCAGCAACATTATGACAACATTCATGCTGAGGCAAAACGTTTACAGCAGCAGAAAATCGATCATATCACTGAGTTACAGATGGCAAAAATACAAGCCGACAACCCAAATATTCAGCTTCCTTCATTAGAAAAAACACCACTAGATGTCGACGAACCTGGCCCTATCCCTCAGGAGCTTTTAGAAAGTGGTGATATCGATTTGTCGCCCTATATAGCGTATGCCAATACGGCAGCTGAAAAAGCCAATGCTGATATGGAATTACAATTATCCGAGTTAAAGCAGCAACAAGCTAAATACTCGAAACAACAGAATAAGGCGTGTGAATCTAGCGAGAGTATGAAAGCTCGGATCCATACCAGAGTGTATGTTACGGCAATCGATTTAGACGTGTTTGCTTCCTACCAGCCTCCAGAATGGATGAACTCTATACCGGCCGAAAATGCGCTCACCTCCGAGCAACAAAAAGAGGTACGGCAGGCCGAACAATCGGCAGCGAAAAGTGCCAGAGAGGCTCGCCAAAATGCTCCCGAGGTAACTGTTTTAGCTCAACCATTACCAGAAAACGGCGCTCAACAGATGCGGGAATGGGTAATAGAGCTAATGGCTTCCTCTGTATCATTGGCGGGTAGGGATTTGGCCGGCGCGGATTTATCTGGCTTAGACTTTTCTGGTTTGGACCTGCGTGATGTGATGTTGGAAAAAACAGATTTAACCTCTTGTAACTTTGCTGGGTGCCATCTTGATGGAGCGGTTTTTACCTCAGCGACATTAAACTCAGCTACTTTTACAAACTGTTCAATGATTAAGGCAAATTTGGCGCTTACTTATGGCAAAGAGACGCGCTTCAACCATAGCAATTTAAGCCATACGAATATTACGGAAGCGAAATTTGATCACTGTGACTTCAGTGATGCTATTTTGGATCATATTTTAGCAGTGAACATCAACATGCAATCGAGTGTTTTGCATCGCATTCAATGTGAAAAAGGGACTTTTATGGAGGCGAAGTTAACTCAGAGTGATTGGCAAAAAGCCAGTTTAAAAAACTGTATTTTCTTTCAGACAGAACTGCAAGGTGCTAACTGGCAAAATGTTACGTTAGAGCGTTGTATGATGTTGGAAACTAAGGCCGAAGGGGCTGACTTCACAGGTACAAAAGCAGAAAAAGTTCAGTTCAGTAATAAGGGAGATTTCCGGCAAGCTAATTTTTCTAATAGTTTCTGGAAAATATGTGGTTTTCGAGGATTGGATATGAGCCAGAGTAAAGGAAACGGTTCGGTATTTATTGAATGTGATTTTGGCGAAGCCCTACTTGAAAGTAGCCATTATGAAAATGCTCTGTTTAATAATTGCATTCTGACGTTGGCTAAATTTGATCGCAGTTACCTAAAAGAGGTGTGTTTTAATGCTAGTTCATTACGAAAATGCCAGTTTATTGCTGTGGATTTACGCGGAGGCGAATTTTTAAATAATGATCTGACTGACGCTGTATTTGATGACTGTTTGACTCACGATATGAAACAAAGCCCCATGCCATCGATTAACTAGGTTTATTAAGGTGACTGATGAATAAATTACAAATCATTCAAGAAAAGCTCGTCATGTGCCAACCTATAATCGGGGTTGATTTAAGTGGTGTGACGTTTGATCGTTGTGTGCTAGAGGGCGCGGTGTTTTTAAACTGCAATTTTAGTGGCAGCCATTTTGACCATTGCGATCTGACTCGAGCTGTTTTCACGCAATGTGACTTCACTCGGTCTTTTATAAACCAATGTAAGCTGAATCAATCAAGCTTGATACAGTGTGATTTTAAAGGGTCGTCATGGGAAAGTGCTTGTGAAATGGCAACGCTTAGCGAGTGTGATTTCAGTGAATGTGCCTGGCAGGATATTAGTATTAAATCGTCCACATGGCATCAGTGTGTATTCACCCGTGCAACCTTTACATCTTGTCAGTGGGATACCGTGACATTATCTGAAATGGAATCCAGTCACACTGTTTATGAAAGCTGCACTTTTTATAATATTGTTTGGTTGAAGACGGATTTTAAGACCATTCAACTTAATAACTGTAGCTTCATCCAAGCCTTGTTGCTTGAGTGTGACTTTAGCGGTCAAGACCTCAAAAAAATCACGCTAAAATATTGCACTTGTAGCGAAAGCCTATTTGTTGGAACGCAATTATCTGCAGCGGATCTTTATAGTTCTAATTTTTCAAAATGTGTATTAACTGATGTTGATTTTAGTCAGTCAAAATTACAGCAGGCGTTGTTTATCGAAAGTAAAATCAACAACTGTGTTTTTGATAAAGCAAATTTAAGTAATGCGAATTTTCAGCAAGCGGAAATAAGGCAGTCAACTTTTGTATCCTGCCCAATGTCACAAACTTGGATGAAAAGCCTAATGGCTGATCAGGTTGATTTTACAGGTACAGATTTGAGTTATAGTAACTTCTCTTATAGTGATCTTAACAAATGTAATTTTAGCCGTTCGACTTTATTACGAACCGTGATTCATCAAGTTATAGAAAAAGACTGTCGTTGGCAGGGGGCAGATAAAAGCCAGTTATTAACCACAGATGCTAATCAGAAAGCGATTGATGAAAAGCTTGCAAAATTTGGAGTAACACCATGACTCATGTTTTAAAATTAAGCGCCAATACGCTGCCTAAAGTTTTTCCTACAGAAATACAGGTGACTTATGGTGGATTAATTACCCGTTTTGATAAGCTTTCTAACTCTTGGATAATTGATGATGTTTATAGTGCTACCTGTGCCGTTAGTTTACTGATCCAGCCTTGTGTGGGTGATACGGTATGTTTTGTTGAGATGGCTGAGGAGTATTACATTACTCAATTGCTGTCTCGAAAAAATGAAATAGAAACGTTAACGATTTCATCGGATAAAAAAATGCACTGGCAGGCACCTGAGCTAAAGTTTACGGCTTTTGAAAATCTAGAATTGATTTCTTTAGACAAGATGGCATTGATGAGTAAGAACTATGTCATGTCTGTGGCAAATACTATGATTCAGCAGGCAGAGAGCCTACTTCAAAAAGTAGGTCAGTACTCTTTATCTGCCAAAGGGCTATTGAGAGTTCATGGAAAGCATCAGGTGATAACTGCTGAAAAAGATGTTCGTATTGATGCCGAACGGATAAATATGGGGTAAGGGGGAATATTATGTTTGCTAATACACAAATGCCAGCGATGAATTTTGCTTTTCCAGATGTTTGTAAGACGATAGTGGCGCTTGCTGTTGTACCGATTCCATATCCTAATATTTCTATGACGACGATGGCGATCCCCAACGTTCCTAATATTTTTACAATGGCCATGCCCAATCATAATTTAATGACCATGGTGCCGATGTCTAATGGCGATGAACCCGGCATTGCGATGGGAGTCGTCTCAAGTTTGATAATGGGGCCAACACGACATTTATTTGGTAGTGTTAAGGTCTTTACATCGATAATGCCAGCTACAAAAATGTTGTCTCCAACGGGTCAGAATGGAATGGTTCCTAATGCTGTCGGCATGACATTAACACCATGTCAGCCAAAGGTTCTAATTATGAGTTAATGTCTCTGTTATTCGAGTGGATAGTTGAATTATGGGGTTGTTGTTTGTCAGCCACAATGTGATGTGATGGTATAGCGTGCTGATCGGAAACATAGGATATAGGTTCCCTATGGTCGTTTCGCTTCAGCATTGCATGGGGAATATTGTTGCGATGCGGATTAATGATTTTACTATCAGCATTTGGGGATAATTGCGTTCTCAGTTTAGTGCCTGGTGCAGCATCACTTCTGCTCATAGTTAGCCCCCCGCTCATGCCATTCATATACTCTCGAGTTGAAGGGTTTAGTTTATGAAAAAGGGATGATTCAGTACGGGTTGGAAGTAGCCCTCCGTTGGATGTTTGGCTAGGTCGACGTAGTGAGCTACTGGTGACATTCATCGCGTCAAGGGTGCGGATTTGTTGTTCTGTTGGCGAGATACCACCATTACCAAATAAAGAGTCGAAATGGCTCGTTTGATGATCGCCAAAAGCGTTGCCTAATTTGAAGCCCTTTGCTGTACTAGCATTCATATTGCCTTTTTCTTTGACAACACGCACCATTTGTTGATGGTTTCTTAGTGGTGGCAAATAGTTCATATTACGCTCCGGTTAGCTCTTTGATACCTTAAGATCTTTGGGCCATAACATGAGTGTAGCGGATATCTTCTGGTTCTCCAGCGCTTGTTTTTGTTGTTCTGCTTTTTCCGCTGTTTGGTATTGATTAAATAAAAGTAAATACCATTCTCTGTTATTATCTACGACCTTTACTATGACCGTTTTATTCGATAGTTTCACAAACTTTGCCGCATTTACAGCTTGTTGTAACTGACTGTATAAACCTAAGCGTAAGGTGAAAGCAGCATCAATGGGTGGGGGAGTGATAAGTAAAAATTCTGTCATGGGTAACGGTGCAAAGAGAGAATCCTGACTTATTGTGTAGTTTGTTTCCTGACTAGGGTGTTGCAAGGAGGTCTGTGGCTTTGGAAGCAATAGACTGAGCCCAATACCGACCAAGAATAATACTAAGAACGCGAAAAAAAATTTACGCATGATAAGACTTTATTAGTAATTTAATGAAAATATCCGTTTCTCTAGAGTTTAACTTAAAAGCTTTTTTAATATTCTTTTTTTTGTGAGTGTTAACGTGAGAGGTCACAGATGTTCACGTTAACACATTGTATTAACCTTGGCTTACGAATTTCATTGAGATGGAGTTGACGCAGTGGCGAATGTTGTTTTCAGTCAGTCTTTCTCCTTCAAACACATGGCCTAGATGGCCTTCACAATTGGCGCAGACGATTTCAATACGACGGCCATCTGCGTCTGGCACTCGTTTAACTGCATTGGGAATTTCGTTGTCAAAGCTGGGCCAACCACAGTGAGAAAGGAATTTGTGTTCTGACGTATAAAGTGGTGCATCACATTGACGACAAAGATATAGGCCGCCTTCCATTGTGTCGGTGTATTCGCCTGTAAATGGCCGTTCTGTGCCTTTATCAAGGATGACTCTTGCTTCTTCTGGCGTCAGTTTGTTGTAGGGTTTGTTCATCATAACATCACTCTCTTGCCGCTCACTAAAAGGGACTTGGTTTGCGTAAATTATGGCATGTCATATCTCAGTAGACTAAGACAATAAAATGCACGATGAGTTCGAGTCTTTTTGTATGGGCAGTATAGAGAGAATATTGGACTTGTGAAACAGGGTGTTAGTACTTGATCTTAGTGTCTAAAATGGGGCGCTTGATGAGGGCAGAGAGTGTTTTTGCTATAGGGTTATCATGTAAATTTGGCAAATAGCCACTATAGATGGTAAGAATACATAATCTATTTTATTTGCTTTTACCAAATCGGATATTCCCTGCTAAGCTTAACATTCCTGTTTGATTGGCCTGAAAATGGAGGGCTGTCTGATGTATCTACACACTACACAAACTATAACACTACCAAGTACTTTCTTTATTTCGGAGTCAGTCATGGCTAGCAATTATTCTCTAAGTGATGAGTATGATGAGAATGATGATTTTTATGATGACGCTGATGACGATGAATCATATTATGGTGATTCAGATGACAGTGATGATGACTTCTGGGATGACTCAAACGACGATTAATCGCAGTAAATGATCAAAAAAGGGAAGTTGAAGTTATCAACTTCCCTTTTTATTGCAAGCGTACAAATTACAGAGAAGGGCGTTCTTGATATTGTGGTATGTCATCACAAATCTCATACCATTCGGCTTTTGAACCAACAAAGATATGTGAAGACGGTTTGCCTTCTATTTTTGTATCAAGTGTGCCGATACGAAGGCGAAGCAGTTCTGGCATGCTTGGGCGTCGGCTATAAAGTGGTGACGCGCATTGTTTGCAAAAAACACGAAAAACACCAGGAGTCGATTCGTATTCAGCCAGTAGCTCTTTGCCTTTTAAAAGCGTGAAGGCAGTGGTTGGAATAGCAGCATTGGCGGCAAACGCTGAGCCGTTGGCTTTACGACATTTTTGACAATGACACTGCATGATGTCGCCCAATTCGCCTTTTATTTCGTATTGCACGCCATTGCATAAACAGCTTCCAGATAACATGTTTTTCTCCTTGGTTGAGGGATGCTTTCCCCGTTTTCTAATTAATAGTTACGCTTTGGGCAAACGACTTTTGTCGCTTTAAGATGATACATTGTGACTTCTGGGTGGCTAAAAAAGCCCATTTCCCAAGGATTTTTCTGGATAAAGAGTTCTTGAATTTGTTGGAAAACTGGATTGCTTTTGGGGATTTCATAAACATCACTTTTGATGATGCTGTAGTTCCACTCGATGGCTTCTTCAAAAGTAAAAGTCGCTCGACCATCAATGGCAAAGTAGCACTGGTTATTACGACTTAACAGTTTCGCTTTAAACGTACTTGGGAAAGTAATAAAGAAAATGTCGTCGTCAACAGAGGATAAGAATGCCATCACAGTAGAATGCGGTTGTTGTTTGGCATAAGTCATCAAGACGCCGATTTTATTGTCGTTTTCACTGTCATCAATTTCGGGCGCAACGGTAAGCGGGCTGTATGGCAAGTTAGCAGCAGGGCGATTGTCGCTTGGGTGATCATAGTTATCCGCTTGGAAAGATTTAACGATGCTGGCGCCGTAGTAAACTTCGTATTCGATGGCCGTTAGTTGTGCTTTTTTTCCTGTTGTTGAGGCAACGATACCTTTGAAAGAGGAACGGTATACTTTTAAATCGGCATCGTACTCAGATACGCCGGTGCGATTGTCTAAATGTACGGTAACTTTTTGGTTGGCTTTGAGTTGATGTCCATTGGGGAAGAAAAGCGCCAAGGAGGTGTCAGATAGAATGTTCACACCGCAAATATAAACATCCATTTCGTTCTCTAGGGCGCCATAAGTGCCTGCTACACCGAGTACTTGTTTGCCAATGAGATCACTTAAAGCCAATTGCGTCATTGTGTCTTCCTTAATGTCTTTGCCAAAAAATATGCGAGCTATTGTTTGTTACTTATGCAAAAAAGTGTAACAGAAAAAATGTGTTCAGAGCTTATAAATAAGCGTGCCTACATTGAATTAGTTGAGTACTGATTAATTTTGGTTTTGATCTCTTTTGCTTCTTCTTCTAGTGCTGTAATAAAGTCGTCTAAAAAAGGGTTAAAGGGGCGGTGTAAGGGCAAAAGTATATTGATGGTAAATGGATAAGACACATTCAATGGACGAATTTGTAGACCATGATCAATGAAGTCCAATGCTGTTAGTGGATTGATGATAGCAATTCCCGCGCCTTTACTTACCAGCTGACAGACAGACGCGGCAGTTGGTGTTTCTATCACGGTTTTTCGATTAATCCCAAGCCGATATAGATCCTCATCCAATTTTATTCGATAGGGATCGTTAGGCGATAAGTTAATAAAAGACTGGCCTTCGAAGTCACGTATATCAATAATGTCTTTTGCCAATAACGGGTGGTTATTTGGCAAGATGCATACTTCATCAATACTAAGCAAAGGCTTAAGTCTCGTACCAGAAGGTGTGTCGTTATTTTCCGTCAAACCAAGATCGTATTGTTGGTACGTTAAACTTTGCTCTAAAAAGGGCGGTTCTTGTACCGCGATAGAAATGCCGACATTTTGGTTGGTGTCTATAAACTTCAGACAAGCTCCCGGCAAAAGCGACTGGGAAAACGCTGGCAGTGTCAGTACTGAAAGCCTTCCTACCTGATCTGTGCGTAAATCCTCAACGGTTGACCAAATTCGTTCTAAGCCAATATACGAACGTTTTACTTCTTCAAAAAGCGTGTAAGCAGCGTTACTGGGTTTGAGTCGGCCTCGTACACGTTCAAATAAGCTGAACCCTAATACTTGTTCAAGTCTTGCCAGTTCTCGGCTAATGGTCGGTTGTGAGGTATGCAACATGTCGGCGGCGCTGGTTACGCTTTCTGCTGTCATCAAAGCATTGAATATTTCAATTTGTCGGAATGTTAGTTTCATAGAACATATCAGAAATGAATAGAATTTGAATAAATAGATATTATTTGTATTTTTGGTCGAGCGCTATGATTGATTCATCTTAAATAACTTAAAAAATTGATTCGAGTGATCTATAGGAGTAAGGCTAAGTGACTATTTTTAATCCCAATACATTAGTAGAAATAACCCAGCAGTTTGGTACGCCTGCATGGGTGTATGATGCGGCTACTATTCGGCAACAGATAAAACAGCTAAGGGATTTTGATGTCATTCGTTATGCACAAAAAGCCTGCTCAAATACCCATATTTTACGATTGATGCGAGAAGAAGGGGTCATGGTTGATGCGGTGTCTGCTGGAGAAATTGAAAGAAGTTTAGTGGCGGGCTACAGCAACAGTAACAATCCTGACAGCATTGTTTTTACCGCAGATCTGATAGATCGCGAAACAATAGAGTTGGTTATTCAACACGATATTCCTGTTAATATTGGCTCTATGGATATGTTGCATCGAATTGCACAAGTCGCTCCTCATCATTCAGTTTGGATTCGTGTGAATCCTGGGTTTGGCCATGGCCATAGTGAAAAAACCAATACTGGTGGGCCAAATAGCAAACATGGTATTTCGCTAGAAGATTTGCCGCAGACTGTTGCTCTGATTCAACAATATGGTTTGAACTTAATTGGAATTCATATGCATATAGGTTCGGGCTCTGATTTGGAACACTTGTCACAAGCCTGCCAAGCCATGGTAGGGATAGTGAAATTTGCTAACGTGGATATTCGTGCAATTTCAACTGGAGGAGGATTACCAATACCTTATTCGAGTCATGAAGATAAATTAGATACCATGACATTTTTTCGCTTATGGAATGATGCTCGTAAAGAGATAGAAAGTCACTTAGGTCATAAGGTGAAATTAGAAGTAGAGCCAGGGCGCTACTTGGTTGGTAATGCTGGTGCTTTGTTGGCAGAAGTGCATTGTTTGAAATCGACAGCGGAGCATAATTTTGTTTTAGTTGATGCTGGTTTTAATGACCTAATAAGGCCTAGCATGTATGGAAGTTATCATAAAATAGAGGTGGTTCATCAACACTCGAGTCAGCAGGATGTAGAACCCACTTATCATGTTCTTGAATATGCAGTGGCGGGGCCTTTATGTGAGTCTGGGGATGTCTTTACACAAAATGCCAATGGTGTGATTTGTCATCAGACATTAGATAATCCAAGGGTTGGGGATTTGTTGGTATTTAACGATGCTGGTGGATATGGTGCATCAATGTCTTCAAACTACAACAGTCGACCTTTGGCGCCAGAGATTCTGATTGATGATGGGCAGTGTCGTCTTATCCGAAAACGACAAAGTATAAACGACCTGTTAGCGCTAGAAATGGTCTAGATTGAGTCAATGATCTTACCTTTTAGAATGAGATCAAACGAGGAATAAGAAAGCAGATTGATTTCATTCTATTTTGCTGGTTACACTGATTGGACATTATTCATGAAATCTTTAAGGGGTTGCCAGTGAGCCAGACATTTGAATCGATATTCAAAGACAATGTGAAACGAGTGCATTACCAAGTAGACGGTTTGAGTTCGGAGAAAAGTCATATTCAGGTTGTGATTTGGCCAACTTTTTCTGGGTTGACGGATTTCGAAAGAGGCATTGCTGATCGTATTGCATCATTAGGTTTTTCAGCAACCGCGTTGGATTTGTATGGTATCGATCAGAATCCGGTCGAGATGGATGAGAAAATGGCGAAGATGGGGGCTCTACTTGCTGAAGCCGATCCTTTACATAATTTACAAAATGAGCTGACGCAATCTGCTTGTGATGCCATTCATGGCAAAACCATTGTTCACGTTGGTTTTTGTATGGGCGGCCGATTGGCTTTGGAGGCCGGTTTACACCTTGCTGATAGTGCTGGTGCGGCGAGTTTTCATGGGTTGATGAGTTTTTTCCGTGCCCAGTCTGCCGAAAAAGCCAACACCAAAGCAAAAATATTGGTGTTGAATGGTTATGATGATCACTTAGTGACAGATGATGATGCTCAGGAAGCGAAACGTTATTGGACGAGTCTAGCGATGGATTTTCAGTTTATGGATTTCAGTAATACGGTTCATTCTTTTATGTTACCAAGTGCGAACAACCCTGAACATGGAAGCCAATATAACCCACAGACGGCGCAACGTGGTTATCGCTACTTAGCGAATTTCCTAGAAGAGTTTATTTAAGTTTAAAGCCCTGTTTACCAAAATCCCCGCATAAAGCGCTTTACGCGGGGATCATTACGTTAGCGTGCAGGCACTGGTCTATCAACCAATGCGTCGCCATCACGATTAAATAAGTAGCAATCTGCTTTTTTGAGGCCGATTTCTATGGTCTCACCATGGCGGGTTAGGTTGGCACCATTGACTTCAATCGTAAGCTTATGTCCCTTAAATTGTCCGTATAAATAGGTCAGGCCACCAAGATGTTCGGCGACGTCTATGTCGATTTTCAATACGATGTCTGCGTCTTGGGTGTTTTCTTTGACGTGTTCTGGGCGGATACCGAGTTTTACACTTTCGTTAACGGATACTTTGGTGCCATCTACTTCTAGTTCGATCTTTTGGCCTGCAATGTCTATAACCGCAACGTCTTTGTTATCGATGCTGAGAATTTTGCCGTCTAAGAAATTCATTTTTGGCGAGCCAATAAACCCTGCTACAAATTCGTTGGCTGGATTGTGGTACAGCTCTAAAGGTGAGCCCACTTGTTCCACATTACCCGCACGTAAAACAACGATTTTGTCAGCTAATGTCATGGCTTCGACTTGATCGTGAGTTACATAAATCATGGTGGCTTTTAGACGGTTGTGTAGCTGTGCTATTTGAATGCGCATATCAACGCGAAGTTCGGCGTCCAAGTTGGAAAGCGGCTCATCAAAGAGAAATACTTCTGGTTGGCGCACGATAGCGCGGCCGATAGCCACACGCTGACGCTGACCACCGGACAGTTGTTTAGGCTTTCGATCCAGTAATTCGTTTAGTTGCAGGATGTTGGCAGCATTACTGACTTGTGCTTTGATTTTATCGGGTGCGACACCATTCATACGCAAGCCAAAGCTCATATTCTCTTCCACTGTCATGTGTGGATAAAGCGCGTAGGATTGAAATACCATGGCAACGCCGCGATCGGCTGGCGCGACATTGTTCATATTGATGCCATTGATCTCTAATTTACCATCGGTGATATCTTCTAAGCCGGCAATTAAGCGCAGTAGTGTGGATTTACCGCAACCAGATGGGCCTACAAAGACTACAAATTCACCATCTTTTAGATCTAAATTGACGCCATGAATGGTTTCAATGTCTTGAAACCGTTTGATGACGTTTGTTAGTTTTATCGTCGCCATAATGGACTTTCCTTTGTTAGTTAGAGGCCATAGCCCCCATTCGGGTGGATACTTTCTTACAGGCGTCTTTGACCAATGTTTGAAAGTGTTGGAAGCGCGCGTTGTCTACACGGAATTTAGGTGCGGTAATACTTAGCGCGGCAATAGGTTCGTTTCTGTGGTTTAAAATCACCGAAGCGGCGCATTGAATGCCTTCTTCATGCTCTTCTAAATCGAGTGAGATTTTACTCTCACGAATCTTTATTAAGTCGTTTCGCAGCATCGCTTCGTTTATCAGAGTGGTGTCCGTGTGTTTTACGAAGCTTTGTTCTTGAATGGCAGCGGCTAATTGCTCTTCATTGAGAAACGCCATCATAGCTTTACCGACGCCAGTGCAATAGGCGGGTCCTTTTTTGCCGACGGCAGAAAATAAGCGCAAGCTTTTTTGACTTTCTAGTTTGTCGATGTAAATGACATCGCCACGATCCAGAACGGCAAGATGGATGGTTTCTCCTGTTTCATCCCAGAGCAATTTCATTTGATCCGCGGCAATGTCACGCACATCAATTTTTGACCAAGCCTGATGGGCTAACTCAAGTAAGCCATAACCCGGATGGTAGAGTTGCGTTGCTTCATCGAAACGAATCAATCCCTTTTCAGAGAGGGATGTCAGGGTTCGATGGGCAGTCGCCTTGGGTAAATCGGTTTTATCAACCAATTCAGCAAAGCGAAGCGGTATTGGCGTCATGCAAACTTCTTGCAATAGGCTAAGTGCTTTGTCTAATGACGAGCCTCCGCTCTTATTGTCTTGCTCTGTCATGGTTAGTTTTCCTTAATGTCTATTTTTATAATTTTCTAAGGTCTATTTAGCCTCAAAAAAGAGGCCTGAAAAAATGTTCTAAATTGAGTATTGCAAAAAATGGAACTTTATTCCATTATTTTATTAGACGAGTTGCTTGAAGCTAAATTTAGGTAGCAAGTAGGGCGGTTTATAAATTAATAAAAATAAGAGGTATGTGCGCCATGCAGAAGTTGCATAGCAAGCAACAGCAATGGATGCCGGTTTTGTTCTTAGCGCCAGCAGTCATTTTGTTTGTGGTCTACGTTATTTTTCCTATTCTTCAAAGTATTTGGTTGAGTTTTTATGAATGGGATGGAATAGGTGAAAAAACCTTCGTCGGCTTTCGTAATTACATAGAACTCTTTGACGATTATCAGTTTTGGGTGGCGTTAAAAAACAATCTATATTGGATGGTTTTTTTCATGTTGGCGCCACCAATCGGATTGGGTATTGCGCTCTTTCTTAATCAAAAAATCATGGGCATACGTTTAGTTAAGTCTATGTTTTTCTTTCCTTTCGTTATTTCGCAAGTTGTTGTCGGTTTGGTTTTTTCTTGGTTTTATGATCCATCATTTGGGCTTTTTAATAAGGCGCTTGGCCTATTTGGAATGGAACCTGTGGCGGTGCTATCGGATGAAAATTGGGTGACATTCGGCATCATAGTGGCAGGGCTTTGGCCGCAAATTGCTTATTGTATGATCCTGTACCTTACAGGTTTGAATAATCTTAATCCCGACCAAATCGAAGCGGCTCGTTTAGACGGTGCTCATGGTTGGAAAATGCTGCGCCATGTGATTTTGCCGCAATTGCGTCCCGCTACCTTTATCGCTGTGGTGGTGACTGTGATTGGTGCGTTACGCAGTTTCGACTTGGTGGCAACCATGACCAGTGGCGGACCATTTGGCACGTCGAGCGTCCTTGCTTACTTCATGTACGAGCAATCTATCTTTAACTATCGTGCTGGTTATGGGGCGGCGATAGCGACTGTGTTGTTCTTGATTATGGATATTTATATCGCCTACTTCTTGTGGCGTATGCTGAAGAGTGAGAAAGCCTAATGTTTCCAACGCCTATTGAAAAAAGATCGTTGCCTTTTAATTTGAGCTATCGCGTAGCGGTATGGATCGCTTTGATACTGTGGTTGCTGCCATTGGTTGCGGTAATGTTAACGTCCGCCAGATCGACCGCGGACATAAATGCCGGTAATTACTGGGGTATTCCTTCTGAATGGATGCTGTTCGAAAACTATGCCCTAGTGTTTACAGAAACGCCTATGGTGCGGTATTTACTCAACTCTATTCTGATTACCTTACCGGCCGTATTGGGTGCCGTAGCCCTCTCTACGCTTGCGGGTTATGCCTTAGCGAAGTTTAAATTTCGGGGCAACATCGCGCTGTTTGCTGCCTTTATCGCCGGTAATTTTGTGCCTTTTCAGATTCTAATGATTCCAGTACGTGATTTAACGATCGGTATGGGATTGTATGACACCGCGTCTGGCTTGATTCTCTTTCATATTGCTTTTCAAACCGGTTTCTGCACCTTGTTCATGCGTAACTTTATTGTCGGTTTGCCTGATGAGCTGATTGAAGCGGCGCGTGTCGAAGGTGTCAGTGAGTGGCAGATTTTTTGGCACATTGTGTTGCCATTGGTCCGTCCTGCGTTAGCGGCTTTGTCCGTATTGATTTTTACCTTTATATGGAACGATTACTTTTGGGCTTTGGTATTGGTGCAAAGTGATGAAGTGCGTCCGATTACCGCGGGTATCAGCGCCTTAAAAGGTCAATGGATGGCATCTTGGCAGTTGATTGCGGCAGGCTCTGTTATTGCCGCTTTACCGCCGGTTATTTTGTTTTTTGCCATGCAGCGCCATTTTATTGCTGGCTTAACTTTGGGTGCAACAAAAGGGTAATTGATCATGTCTGATGTTAAAAATGTGTCTTTTTATCGCCAAGATCAGCATAACAAAACCTTGGTGATCGCTTGTCCTCAACAGGGCGCCCCTGAGTTGCTGTATTTTGGTGAGGCCTTACCAAAAGCGACCGATTTAAACCGTGTCTATTTATCGCAACAAGCGGGGATACCGCAAGGTATGATGGATAAACCCACCCCTATGTCGCTGATTCCTGAAGCGGGCCGTGGTTGGTTGCAAACGCCTGGCGTTGAAGCCTGTGCCGCAGACCGTCCAGCTTGGGCGATGTGCTGGACATTGCTAGCGGTGGACGAACAGCGGGTTGGCTTTGTGATTCGTTTGGAAGACAAGGTCGCTCAATTATCCGTTATGTTGGACATTGGTTTATTGCCGTCTGGGGTGTTGCGTCAACAATTAACGCTGACTAATGAGGGCCAAGTTGATGTTATGGTGCAGCGCTTAGCCTGTACTTTGCCTGTGGCAGGCTATTTTACTGAACGAATGGGTTTCTACGGTCGTTGGTGTCAGGAGTTTCAACAAGAGCGTAGCGTTTGGCAATCGACTTGGTTACAAGAAAACCGTAATGGTCGTAATTCTCAGGCGAACTTTCCTGCTGTAATTGTCGGTGAACAGGGCTTTGGAGAACAACAAGGGGAATTGCTTGGTGCACACCTCGCTTGGAGTGGAAACCACAGACTAAAAGCCGATTACACCGCGGAAGGTTATCGTTATTTGCAAGCGGAAGTCTTGTATTTGCCGGGTGAGATTGTTTTGGCCAATAATGAATCGATCACGACGCCAGAATTCTTAGCCGCACACAGTGCGTCTGGTTTAAACGCCATGAGTCAGCAATTTCATCAAGAAGCACGTCATCGTCTGAAGTTAACTAAGCCGCGTCCTGTGCATCTTAATACATGGGAAGCGTTTTATTTTGACCATGATATGAGCAAACTAAAAGCCCTAGCGAAAGCCGCCGCCGACGTGGGCGTCGAACGCTATATTCTAGATGATGGGTGGTTCCGTGGTCGTCATCATGACAAAGCGGCATTGGGTGATTGGTTTGTGGATGAAACCAAATACCCTGATGGTTTAATGCCCTTGATCCGTTATGTGAAAGACGATCTTGGAATGGAATTTGGCTTGTGGTTTGAACCTGAAATGGTCAATCCAGATTCTGATTTATTCCGTGCTCACCCTGATTGGGCGTTGCAATTGCCTCAATACACTCCCGCTTTGGCGCGTCATCAGTTGGTATTGAATTTAGCGAAACCAGACGCTTATCAATACATTCGTGAGCGTTTGTTTGCACTGTTTACTGAGTATCCGATTGACTATGTGAAATGGGATATGAACCGTGATTACACTCAGCCAAGCGGAGACATTGCGCCACAAGCCCATGCTCAAGTAAACGCTTTGTATCGATTATTGAGCGAGCTCAATCAGGCATTTCCAGCCATGGAAATCGAGAGTTGTTCGTCGGGTGGCGCGCGAGTGGATTTTGGTATCTTAAATTTCACCAAACGTTTCTGGGCGTCGGATTGCAACGATGCCTTGGAACGTCAGACGATCCAGCGAGGCTTTAGCTATTTCTTGCCGCCTGAAGTAATGGGATCTCACATTGGCCCAGATAAAAGCCATACCACCAGCCGTACCCATGATGTGGCATTCCGAGCAGGTACCGCGATGCTGGGTCATTTGGGGATTGAATGGAATCTGTTAGAAGCCAATGAGGCGCAAAAGACAATCATTGCCAATTGGCTATCTCACTACAAACAGTATCGAGCGGTTTTGCATGAAGGCAATAACTGGCGTTTACCCAGTGCTGATGGTTGTGCCCAAACTCAATGGGCGTTGAGCCAAGATCGCCTTCAAGGCTTGGCTGTTTACAGTCAACTAGCCATGCCAAGACAAGCGCAAACCTTACCTGTTCGCCTACCTAATTTATTACCAGATCAGCTCTATCGAGTGGACATTCTGGAACACAGCCCATTGCCAGGTCATCTGATGAAAGCCTTGCCTGTGTGGTGGAAAAAAGACCTTATATTAAACGGTGCGAGTTTGAGTCAAGTTGGGCTACAACTGCCTATTTTTGATCCTGAATCCCTTGTATTGATAGCGATTCAAGCTGTACCTGAAGCGGAGAAACATTGAATGAGCGACAGCAATAACAAAGATAAAAAACCATTACGCAGTCAGCAATGGTACGGCAAATTAGACAAAGACGGTTTTATACACCGCAGCTGGATGAAAAACCAAGGCTTGCCAGATCACAGTTTTGATGGCCGTCCTATCATTGGCATTTGTAACTCTTGGAGCGAATTAACCCCATGTAATTCGCATCTTCGTGAATTAGCCGAATACGTAAAACGTGGCGTGTGGGAAGCGGGCGGTGTGCCGCTGGAGTTTCCTGTAATGTCGTTGGGTGAAACCCAAATGAAGCCGACGGCTATGTTGTTTCGTAATTTGATGAGCATGGACGTGGAAGAATCCATGCGTGCTTATGGTATGGATGGCGTTGTTTTACTCGGTGGCTGTGACAAAACCACACCAGCGCAATTAATGGGCGCTTGTTCCGTGGACTTGCCGACGATTGTTGTGTCTTCTGGGCCAATGCTCAATGGCAAATACCGTGGCAAGGATATTGGTTCTGGTACGGACGTATGGAAATTCAGTGAAGCCGTACGTGGCGGAAAAATGAGTTTGGATGCTTTTATGCGCGCTGAATCGGGTATGTCCCGTTCTCGTGGCACCTGTATGACCATGGGCACAGCGTCGACCATGTCCTGTTTAATTGAAGCCTTGGGGATGTCGTTACCAGAAAACGGCACTTTGCCAGCAGTCGATGCCCGTCGTCAGGCGTTGGCGCATATGACTGGCGCGCGCATTGTTGAGATGGTCAAAGAAGATCTAAAACCATCGGATATTTTGACCAAGACAGCATTTGAAAACGCCATTCGTGCCAATGCGGCTATTGGTGGATCTACTAATGCGGTCGTGCATTTGTTGGCGATTGCGGGTCGTGTGGGTGTGGATTTGACATTAGACGATTGGGATCGCATCGGTGCGGAAGTTCCTTGTCTTGTTGATCTTATGCCATCGGGTCGCTTTTTAATGGAAGACTTCCACTACGCAGGTGGCTTTCCGGCGCTCATTCAGCGCTTGAGGCATGTATTTGATATGAGCGCCAACACAGTATGTGGCGCAACCTTGGGGGAAATTACCGAAGGCGCAGAGTGCTTCAACGAAGAAGTGATTCGTCCTCTTGATAAACCATTACGAGCCAAAGCCGGTATTGCGGTGTTGCGCGGTAACTTATCGCCACTTGGGGCGATTATCAAGCCGAGCGCGGCTACGCCAGCCCTGCTGCAACACATAGGTAAAGCTGTGGTGTTTGAAAACATCGAAGACTACAAAGCGCGCATTGATACACCTGAGCTAGAAGTTGACAAGGATTCTATTCTCGTGCTGAAAGGCTGCGGGCCAAAAGGTTATCCGGGTATGCCAGAAGTGGGCAACATGGCGTTGCCCAGTAAGTTGCTTGCACAAGGCATTACCGACATGGTTCGCATCAGTGATGCTCGAATGAGCGGTACGGCATTCGGTACTGTGGTTCTGCACGTTGCGCCGGAATCTACTGTCGGTGGGCCATTGGCTTTGGTGCAAAACGGCGATGAAATCACCCTCGATGTGGAAGGGCGAGGTTTGCATTTGCATGTTTCTGATGAAGAAATGGCACGTCGTAAAGCCGCGTGGCAACCAGAAGAAAGCAATTATCACCGTGGCTATGCCAAATTGTATATTGATCATGTCATGCAAGCAGATCAGGGAGCCGATCTGGACTTCCTTGTTGGTAACAGCGGATCAAAAGTGAGCAGGGAGTCCCATTAATGACACATAATAAAAATAAGACGGTTTTTCCAAGTTTGGCTGGTCGTCATGCCTTGGTCAGTGGCGGAGCGTCGGGTATCGGCGAGGCCTTGGTTCGAGCGTTAGCGCAGCAAGGTTGTTTGGTCAGTTTTTTCGATATTGATCAAACAGCGGGTAATAGCCTTGCCAAAGAGCTGAATGAGCAAGGCTTAAAAGCGCATTTTAATCTGGTTGATTTGACGGAAATAGAGACGCTTCAAGCCACGATTAACAGGCGCATGGCGGATTGGGGGGCGATTCGTATTTTGGTTAATAATGCGGCAAACGATCATCGTCATACGCTACAAGACATGACGTCAGAGGCATTTGACCAATGCATGTCGGTGAATCTAAAACATCATTTCTTTGCCGCTCAAACCGTCGCACCTGCGATGGCCGCAGCGGGTGGCGGTAGCATTATTAATATGAGTTCTAACTCTTGGATGTTGGGACTGGCTGGTTATCCGGGTTACGTAACGGCAAAAGCGGGTATTTCAGGTCTAACGAAAGGTTTGGCTCGAGAGCTTGGTGGGCAAAAAATTCGCGTCAATACCGTGTTACCGGGCTGGGTGATGACGGAAAAACAAAAACGTTTGTGGTTAACGCCAGAAGCGGAAGCTGAGCTAATGACGCAGCAAGCGCTGAAAGAAAAAATTGAACCAGAAGATGTGGCGGATTTGGTGTTGTTCTTAGGCGCTGATGATAGCCGCATGATCTCGGGGCAGAGTTTGGTGGTGGACGGAGGGCGTTTGTAATGACCTCATTCAATCCTGTTTCGCAACCTGCTGGTGGCCAAGCGAGCTTTATTGCTGTTGATTGGGGAACCACGAATTTACGTGCCTTTTTGATGAATCAGGATGGTCATATTCAAGCCCAGCGCGACAGTGACCGAGGCATGTTAAAGCTCGGTTCTGCTGAGTTTGAAAGTGTCTTATCGGATTTGTTGGGAGATTGGCTTACGCCGGATCTACCCATTTACATGGCGGGTATGGTGGGCAGTCGCGGTGGTTGGCAAGAAGTGCCTTATCTGCGATGCCCAATTCGCTTAGATGAGTTGTCAGAGCACCTTTTTTGGTTGTCCACAAACATGCCAAACAAGGTAGCAATAGTACCTGGCCTTAGGGGTGACGGTGTATCTGGGCTTATTGATGTCATGCGCGGCGAAGAAACGCAATTGCTGGGCGCGCTTGATTGGCTAGAAGAGCAAGGCCGCACCGATGAGTCGCCCATATTTTGCTTGCCGGGAACCCATTGCAAATGGGCGCAAATCACTGAAGGCAAAGTTACGCAGTTTTCTACTTCAATTACGGGGGAGTTATTTGCTCGTTTGAATGACGAATCCAGTTTGGTAAAAGGCTTGCCTAAATCCGATCTGCTGAATGAAGACGCCTTTAAAAAAGGCGTCTTAGCGAGCCAACAAACAGGCGGGATTTTGCACCATCTATTCAGCGCACGCAGTCGTTTCGTATGTGGTGAGCTGGTGGCAGATGAGGTACGAGATTACTTATCTGGTGTGGTGATTGGTCATGATGTGAACGATATTTTATCGGCATTGATTATGCCAACGAGCCCTGTATTGATTATTGGTAGCCAAGCATTGAGTACACGCTATGGATTGGCTCTGTCTTCATTGAGCGTAAGTTTTGAATTCTTAGCCGCCAACGAAGCCAGTATTCGTGGTCTAAAACGCTTGGCGAATCGCCAAGCTAGGTCGGAAATGAATCCGACAACAGGAGCCTAATGACATGAAACATTCTTTTGATGCATTGATGCACGAGTTCCCTATGGTCGCTATCCTTCGAGGCATTAAGCCTGACGAGGTCGCTGAGCATGCTCAAGTTATCATTGGTGCGGGTTTTCGATTGATTGAAGTGCCGCTTAATTCCCCAGATGCTTTTACCAGTATTCGTACGTTACAAGAAAAATTTGGTGACCAAGTATTGATTGGCGCGGGCACGGTGTTGACCATGGGGCAGTTGACGGAATTGGTTGATACCGGGGCAAAATTAATGGTTTGCCCACATACCGATGTCGAGCTGATTAAGGCCGCGAAAGTCGCGGGGTTATACGCTATGCCAGGCTTTTTTACCGCGAGTGAGGCATTCGCAGCACTGCATGCCGGCGCAGATGCAGTAAAACTTTTTCCAGCTGAAGCACTGCCAACGATCAATGTGGTAAAAGCCTTAGGTGCTGTTATTCCTGCAGAGACTTGGCTGTGTCCCGTTGGTGGTGTAACGCCTGACAACGTGGCGGATTATTTAAATGTGGGTGCTCGTGGTTTTGGCTTAGGGTCTGCGTTGTATAAAAAAGGCCAGTCAGTCGAGACAACGAAAACCAACGCTGAAGCCTTTATGAACGCTTGGAAGGCTTACAAAAAATAGTTCTCTTTAAGCAAGCAAGAGACGAGGGAGAATAAAAATAATGAAACAAATTAGTACTCAACGCCATCAGTTGGCCGAAGGGCCTTTTTGGAGTCAATCTGAGCAAGCTTTGTATTGGGTCGATATTCCGGCTTGCCAAGTATGGTGTTGGCATCAAACCTCTAATGAATACCAGCACTGGACACTGCCCCAGAAAGTGTCTGCTGTATTCACCACGCAGAGCAACCGTTTATTAGTGACGTTAGCGGATTCTGTCGCTTATTTAAATAAAGCGACGGGGGAATTAGAGCACTTGTGTGATTTAGATACCGACATTGCGGGCAATCGCAGTAACGATGCGAAGTGTGATCCCCATGGTAATTTATGGGTAGGGACAATGGACGATGCCGAAGAAAAGGCGTCAGGTCGTTTATGGAAGGTCACGCCAGAAGGCAAAAAGACCTTGATGCTGGAAGGGATTGGCATTTCCAATACTTTGGCATGGGATGAATCTCGTGGACGCTTTTATTTTGGTGACTCCATGACACGTAAAGTGCACGCCTTTCCTTATCCAGAGTTTTATGACGTGCGCAGCCAAAAACCGTTTTTTGAAGTGAAAGAAGGCATTGGTGCGGACGGTTCTTGTATCGACTCCGAAGACTGCATTTGGAACGCCAATTGGAATGGTGCTCGTGTTGTGCGTTACAACCCAGAAGGTGAAGTGCTGCAGACGATTGAATTGCCGTTCTCTAAGCCAACCAGCTGTGTGTTTGGTGGCCCAGATGGCAACACGCTATTTATTACTTCCGCCAGCGTGGATACCAGTGATGATGAGTTGATCGCTAAGCCTTTATCTGGACATGTGATTGCCATCGATTTAAAACAAGCATTAGGGCTGGATGTTACTGGTGCGCCAAGTCAGCCTTTTGCAGGAGCATAGAATATGAAATTAGGTGTATGTTATTACCCAGAACATTGGCCAAAAAGCCGTTGGGTGGACGATGCTCAGCATATGCAGCGTATTGGCATTGAATATGTCCGAATAGGAGAATTCAGCTGGAGTACGATTGAACCCACTCCGGGGGAATTGCATTGGGAATGGTTAGCAGAATCGTTGGATATTTTGCATGCCCATGGTTTGAAAGTCATTTTAGGAACGCCAACCGCCACGCCACCTAAGTGGTTGGTGGATCGTCATCCGTCTATGTTGGCAAAAGACGAGCAAGGGCGAGTGCGTCACTTTGGCTCGCGTCGCCATTATACCTTCGCTAGCCTTGAATATCGTGAAGAATGTCGTCGTATCGTTACCTTGATGGCAGAGCGTTTTGGACAGCACCCCGCCGTGGCGGCTTGGCAGACTGATAACGAATATGGCTGTCATAACACCATTTTAAGTTACGCCGAGGCGGATTTAGTAGCGTTTCGAATTTGGTTGACGGAAAAATACGGCACGATCGAGGTGTTGAATAAAGCCTGGGGGAACGTGTTTTGGAGCATGGATTACCGCTCTTTTGATGAGATTGAATTGCCAAATTTGACAGTAACGGAAGCCAATCCATCTCATCGCTTAGATTTCCAGCGCTGTTGCTCAGACCAAGTAGTGGCCTTTAATAAGCTACAAGTGGATATCTTACGCGAGTATTCAGCAGGCCGTGATTTGGTTCATAACTATATGGGCTTTTTCACCGCGTTTGATCACCATAAAGTGGGACAAGATCTGGATGTGGCGAGTTGGGACACTTATCCGCTGGGCTTTTTGGATCAAGAAGCGATTTATACACCAGAAGAAAAGCATCAATATTTACGTGTTGGGCACCCTGACTTTGGCGCTTTCCATCATGATTTATACCGTGGCTGCGGCAAAGGTAGATTATGGATTATGGAGCAACAGCCAGGGCCGGTAAATTGGGCGCCACATAATCCAACACCTGCAGACGGTGCTGTACGTTTGTGGACGTGGGAGGCTTTTTCTCATGGTGCAGAGTTAGTCTCTTATTTCCGTTGGCGTCAGGCGCCGTTTGGACAAGAACAAATGCACGCGGGCTTGCTTCGTCCAGATGCTCAAGAAGCCGAAGCCGCAAAAGAAGCACAACAGGTTGCAGAAGAGGTGAAACAGTTATCGGCTTCACTTGGCCTGGATGCCGATGAGCTAATGTCGCTTCCTAGTGCTGGAAAAGTGGCTCTGATGTTTGACTACGATGCGTGTTGGTCATTGGATATTCAGCCTCAATCACGTGCCTATCATTATTTATTTTGGTGTTATCGCGTTTATGAAGCGCTACGTGAACTTGGTTTGTCCGTGGATATTATTCCGAGCAGTGGAGCATTAGATACCTATGATTTACTTGTGTTGCCCTCTCAGGCGCATATATCCGCTGAATTACATGATCGACTGAGCGCATATCAAGGGGTATTGCTCGCAGGGCCAAGAACAGGCAGTAAAACAGAAACTTACCAAATTCCTGAGAATCTTGCGCCTGGCCCATTGGCCAGTCTCTTGCCGTTGACGGTTGAGCGTGTTGATGCGTTACCTGAGCACACTCAGCCAGCCGTTTCTGGTCGTTGGGGGGCGGGGCATTTAAAACATTGGCATGAACAAATTAGCACGGTGTTACCTTGCCTGTTAAAAGATGCGGTTGGCAATCCTGTTTTAATGGGCGAAGGTCGTCATTACTATCTTGGCTCTTGTGTTGATAATGGGGTGTTAAAAAGCAGCCTAGTAAAATTGGCGGACATAGCGGGTTTGTCGACAGAGCATCTGCCAAAAGGGATACGCGTCCGAGAGCGAGGCAATGTGATTTTTGTCTTCAACTATGGAACGAGTCCTGTGTTTTATGCACCTGAAAAGGCGCATTTATTGATCGGTCAGCAGATGATAGAAGCCGCTGGTGTCGCCATTTGGCAAAAAAAATAAAAATAAAATGGAACTAAGTTTCTTTTATTGTATTTTTGCGGTTGAAAATCAATCAAACTTGATCAATACTGAAACCTAGTTCCAATTAATAAAAAGAAAAAGAGGGCCTGTTAAAATGAAAAAATTGCAATCCTTGTTGGTAGGGGCAATGGCACTGGGTGCTGTCTCTATGGTAAACGCGGGAACCTTGGTGATTAATTCCGACCAAGCTGACCCAGCACCTAAGAAAGCCTTTGCTGAGATTATTCAAAAATTTGAAAATGAAAATCCAGACGTCACCGTAAAGTACAATCTATACGATAAAGAAGGCTACAAAACGGCCATTCGTAATTGGTTAGCGACGACGCCGCCAGATATAGTGTTTTGGTATGCTGGTAATCGTATGAAAGCCTTTGTTGATCGTGGCTTGTTTGAAGATGTGAGCGATATTTGGGATCAACAAGAATTAAAGAAAAACATGGCTTCTGCTGCACCAGCCATGACCATCAATAATAAACAGTGGGGGATTCCTTACACTTATTATCAATGGGGTATCTACTACCGTAAAGATATTTTCGACAAGCTAGGTTTGTCAGAACCAAAAACGTGGGATGAATTTCTAGCGGTTAACGAAACACTCAAATCAAATGATATTGCGCCGATTGCGATTGGTACTAAGTACTTATGGACGGCGGCAGGTTGGTTTGACTATCTGAACCTGCGCACCAATGGTTTGGATTTTCATATTGATTTGATGGATGGCAAGATTCCATACACGGACCCTCGAGTACGCAAAACTTTTGAGAACTGGAAAGTATTGATTGATAAGGGCTACTTTTTAGAAAATCATGCCTCTTATTCATGGCAAGAAGCACAACCATTTATGTACAACGGTAAGGCCGCTATGTATCTCATTGGTAATTTCATTGTGCCAAACTTCCCGAAAGAGCTTGATGGCAAAATGGGTTTCTTCCAATTTCCACAAATAGATCCTGCTGTTGGTATGGCAGAAGATGCGCCTATGGATACGATCCACATTCCAGCGAAAGCGGCCAACAAAGAGGATGCCCGTAAATTCTTAGCGTTTATGGCACGTGCCGATAATCAAACCTTAGTTAATGAGGCACTATTGCAGATTCCTCCTCATGCTAAAGCCAAAGCGCCGGATGACTTTTTCTTAAATAAAGGTGTCGAAATGCTCAACAATGCATCCGGAACGGCACAGTTTTATGACCGTGATACCGATCCAAGCATGGCGCAAGAAGGTATGAAAGGTTTCCAAGAGTTCATGGTGAAGCCTGATCGTCTAGACGCTATTTTGCAACGACTAGAAGGCGTGAGAAAACGCGTTTTTAAATAAGTCTACATGTATTTTAATGTAGCGAAAAGCCAGTTCAACTTTTTGAGATTACGGCATAAAGTTGAACTGGCTTTTTTATTGCTTGGGTATTTTGCCTATTTAGTAAGCGCAGAAACGATTTGGTGAGTGTTGTAATTCATTAATTTCAGGTAAGAGGAAGCAGGGCCACTTGGATCAGAAAGTGACTCTGGGTAAAGCTCGCCGCCCGGTTGTGCACCTGTTGCGTTAGCAATTTGTTTGACTAGGCGTGCGTCATTGGAATTTTCAATGAAGTAGGTTTTGATATGTTCTTGTTTGATTTGGTCGATAAGGCTGGCGACATCAGCGGCCGTTGCTTCTGTTTCAGTTGATAAACCAAGTGGTGCTAGGAATTTTACCTTATATTCTTTTGCATAATAACCAAAGGCATCATGGCTGGTTAATACTTGGCGTTTACTAACTGGAATAGTGTCAATTTCAGCGTGTATTTTTTTGTCTAATTGGGTTAATTGCTGAATGTATTTTTCTGCATTGGCTTGGTAAGTCGTTGCGTATTCTGGGTCAATGTTTTCTAGTGTTTTCTCGATATTGTTTACCCATATAATGACGTTTGGAATACTGTTCCATACGTGTGGATCGGTGGTTTCTTCCCCGTCCTCAACAAAAGTGTGTGTGTCTATTCCTTCAGATACAAGGATTGCTGGTTTGTTAGAGCCTGATGCCTTGACCATCTTAGAGAACCAAGACTCTAGGCCTTCGCCGCTAATAAAGGTAGCGGAAGCGTTTTTGATGATTTTTGCATCACTAGGAGAAGGTGAGAACTCATGAGGATCGCCATTTGCTGGAATTAGGCTAGTAACATCCACTAAATCACCACCTACTTGTTTTACTACATCAGCAAGAATGCTAAAGCTGGCAACCACTGGAATGGGTTTTTCTGGCGATGCATTAACAAATGTTGCGCTCATTGCGAAGGTAGAAAGTAGGGTTAACGCGAAAGGTATTTTATTCATTAGCGAATCTCCATTGGATTTGAGTGTGTTTTTCTATGTACATGCTTATAGAGGATACCGGCAGGGGCAAACAGCAAGGAAAACACATAAAGGCTTGTTGCTGTCAGTATGATGGTAGGTCCAGAAGCAAAATTAAGGTGGAACGAAAGGGTTAGTCCTATGTAGCCTGATAGCGTTGCCGAGGCAGTGGCAATGATGATCATTTTAGGTAATGTTTGTGCCCATAGTTGCGAGATAACGGCAGGCAACATCATCATGCCGACGGCCATTAACGTTCCAAGGGTTTGAAATCCCGCAACTAAGTTGAGTACAACCATCAGCAAGAATATTCCATGATAGAGAACGCCTTGACCGCCGACGGAACGTAAAAATCTTGGATCAAAGCACTCGACAACTAAGGGGCGATAAATCAAAGTGAGTAGAACTAATGAGAAGCTGGCGATGCCACCGATGAGATACAGTGCCTCGGCGTCGATGGCTAAAATAGAGCCAAAAAGAACATGCAATAAATCAATATTTGAGCCTTTAATGGAAATCAATAAAACGCCTAATGCTAAAGAAGCAAGATAAAAACTGGCGAAGGACGCGTCTTCTTTTAGATTGGTATTGCGACTGACAATGCCAGACAATATCGCCACAGTGAGTCCAGCAACCAAGGCTCCTAAGCCCATAATGGGTAAAGACAGTGTCCCGGCTATCATGAATCCAATGGCGGCACCAGGTAATACGGCATGGCTCATAGCGTCACCGATCAGGCTCATGCGTCTTAGCATCAGCAATACACCAATTGGACCAGAACTCAGACCCAGCGCAACCGAGGCAATCAAAGCACGGCGCATAAAGCCATAATCGTTAAAAGGCGCAATGGCGAGTTCGTAAAGGGTCATGCAGACTCCTTAAATAGAGGCGGAATTTGGCGTTGGGGGTTGTCCCAATAGTGAATTAAGCTTTTTGCTCGTTGTTTGTTTTGTGCTGATAGGGCTTGTTGAGTGTTTCCCCAATAAACGGCTTCGCGAGCCAGCAATAAGGTGTTTGGAAAGTGCCGTTCGATTTGTTCTAGGTCATGAAGAATGGCGAGAACGGTACGACCTTCATTGTTCCACTGAAGAATTAAAGTAAGTAAATCATTGGTTGTTTGTTCATCTACCGCGTTGAAAGGCTCATCTAAAATCACCACTCGGGCGTCTTGTAAGATTAGTCGTGCAAACAAGGCTCTCTGGAATTGCCCAGAGGAAAGAGAAGCTATTTGACGCTTTTCCATGCCTGCTAAGCCCACTTGACGTAAGGCGCCTTTTGCCTCTTCTAAACAATCGTTTGATAAGCCACGAAACGCGCCATTTTTACGCCATGTTCCTAAGCTCACTAAGTCTTCCAGATTTAAAGGGAAGTGGCGGTCTATTTCGGCGGTTTGCGGAAGATAGGCAATCTCTTGTGGTGTGAGTTCTCCTCGATTGATGTTGCCATTGGTTAGGGGGAGTTCTCCCATGATGGCTTTCACCAAAGTGGATTTTCCTGCGCCATTCGCACCAGCAATGGCCGTTAAGCTGCCAGCTTCAAATTGTCCTGTTAAATGACAAATGGCATGCACTCTGCCATAAGAAACACATACGTCGTCCAGAATTAATGCGCTCATGGTAAGGCGACCGCCCAAACAATAAGCACCCAAAGGGCGAGAACTAAAAAACTGATCAATGCGAGTCTTTGTAAAGCCGATTGGCTTAATACACTTTTTCTAAGTCTCATGATTGTGCCTTTACTCACGATAGAAAAGTTCTCGTAAGTGCTTGTTTATGGGGTATAGACTTGTTTTAAATTATTAAAATGTTATATCATAACAAAACTATTCCCAGTAGTATTTTTTATCTTCCGGATGTCGCCTTGTCGTGAATGTCCTCATTGTTTAAAAATTAAGGATCTAATTTTTTATGAAAACCTTTTTTCAGCCTCTGCGTTGGGTAACTCAGTTACTGCTTCTGTCTGCTGTGGTTTCTACTAATATGGCGGTAGCGCAACCAACTCAATCAAATACTTTGTCGATCAGCGCTGCGTTTGAATTTACCAGTTTGGATCCTTCTAAAAATGGCTTTGTTTTCAGTCGAATGCAGATTTTGGAAACCTTATTGGATGTGGATGCTGATGGATTATTGATTCCTGCGCTGGCCGATCGTTGGGAGGTGAGTCAGGACGCAAAAACTTGGACTTTTCATTTACGAGAGGGTGTGCATTTTCATGATGGCGCTTTAATGGATGCGGACGCTGTGGTGAATAGCCTTTCTTTTGCGCAAGCAAAACATGGCGCCTTAAGTAACGCTCCCATTGACAGCATTAAGGCGTTAGACAAAAACACGGTCGTGATTCAATTATCTCGACCTTACACCTTATTAGGTGCGGTATTGGCAAATTATGCTAATGGTATTTTTTCGCCAGCCGCTTATGGAAAAGATGGCGAAGTACTGGCTTTGTCTGCGACAGGGCCTTATCAGCTCTATCAGTTCGCCCCACCACATAAGTTAGTCGTAGAAAAATTTGACGATTACTGGGGAAAGAAAGCCAGCATTCCTTATGCCAGCTATTTAACAGGACATCGTGCGGAAAGCCGTGTGTTGCAAGCACGCAGTGGTCAAGTGGATATTGTGTTTGGGTTGGATCCTGCTAGTTTGCCGTCTTTGAAGCGTTTACCCAGTTTGGATCTATATTCTAATGCGATTCCTCGCACTATTGTTTTGAAAGTAAACAGTGGTCATCCGTTCTTAAAAGAGATTAGTGCTCGCCAAGCTTTGAGCCTAGCGATTAATCGCAAAGGTATTGCGAATGGTATTTTACGTACGCCAAATTCAGAGGCCGAGCAACTCATGCCAGCTTCTCTGTCTAATTGGCATCTTGATGGGGTTTCCATGCGTCGTGGTGCCCAGGAAGCCAGCGCAGAAGATTTATTAGCCTCGTTAGGTTGGAAGAAAAATGCCAAAGGCCAGCTTGAGCGAGATGGAAAAGTGTTTGAGCTGACGCTGATAACCTATGCTGATCGTCCAGAGTTGACCACAGTTGCGACGGCCATACAAGCTCAATGGCAAGCCATTGGCGTTACGACAAAGGTGGAAGTAACAAACTCCAGCGCCATTCCAATGGGCCATCAGGATGGTTCTTTAGAGGTGGCTCTGATTGCACGTAATTATGGTTTTATCGCAGATCCGCTTGGGGTGATGTTGTCAGACTTTGGCTCTAATGGCGGTGGTGATTGGGGCGCTATGAATTGGAATAATTCAGAAATAAGTCAGCTATTGATGTCTCTTGAAAGTGTGTCAGACCCTAAAGAATATAAAAACATTGCTCAGCGAAGTGCGCAGTTAATTTATGATGAGCGCCCGGTGATTCCCGTCACGTTTTATGTGCAACAAACGTCTGTTAATAAACGTGTGAAGGGATTTCGATTCGATCCCTTTGAGCGTAGCTTTCTCTTGAACGAAATGGAGTTTGTTAAACCATGAAGGCAATGCTGTTAAAAAGAGCGCTGCAGTTAGTGACAGTCGTTTGGGGGGTTGGCACCTTAACGTTTGTCCTAATGCGTTCTCTGCCTGGGGACATGGCTTATCGCATTGCGGCAAGCCGTTATGGCCAAGACAATGTGAATTCTGACGCTGCCGCTTTGGTGCGTCAGGAATTGAATCTAGACCAAAGTGCTTTTGTAGCGTATTGGCATTGGCTATTGGATTTGTTGCAATTCAATTTGGGTCATTCTTTGGTCAGTGGTTTGCCTGTTATGGATGCAATCCAGCATATGCTTGGGCATTCTTTGTTGTTGGCTTTGGCCGGTTTATTGATCTCGATATTGATTGCGGTACCGATAGGGTTGTTCTGCGCATGGCGTGGTAATCCACTTGATTCTGTCTTTATGGGCTTGTCTAGCGTGATACGGGCTACGCCTGTGTTTGTGCTAGGCGTGTTGTTTATCCTGTTATTTGCTTTGCATTGGAATTGGTTTCCTGTGGCAGGTTTTGGCACGCCAGCACACTTGGTTTTGCCCGCTTTGACATTGGCGTTAAGTTTGGCCGCTGTCTCGAACAGAGTGGTGAGAGATTCCGCTAAACAAACCTTTCAAGCAGCTTTTTATCAATTTTCCAAGGTAAAAGGCTTATCGGCATGGCAGACTTTTAAGTGCCATGGTGCGCGCAATATTGCTGTGCCTGTGGTGGCGTTTTTCGGTATTCAATTAGTGAGTATGATCGAAGGGATTGTCATGATTGAGTCGTTGTTTTCTTGGCCGGGTATTGGTCATGGTTTGGCTCATGCTATTTTTGCTCGTGATATTCCTGTGATTCAGGGGGCGGCATTGGTGATGGGGATTTTGTTTGTGGTTTTGAATACCTTGGTGGATATCTTGTGTCTATGGATTGATCCAAGAGGAGCGAGAGAAGCATGAAACAGACATTGAGAGCATCTCAGTTGGTTGGCTTAGGGTTATTGATCGGTTTGTTGGCTTTTTCTGTGCTTGGAATGGCATTTTCCCCCTACAGTATTTCTCAGCAAGATTTGAATGCGGTTCTTGACGCTCCTTCTTCTGCGCATTGGCTTGGTACGGATCATTTTGGTCGCAGTATGTTAACGCGTATGGCTTATGCGGTTGGTTTGTCTTTTGCTCTGGGAGTGTTGTGTGTTGTGACATCGTCTTTACTTGGAACGGCGCTAGGGGTTTGGGCCGTTTGGGGTGGGAAGAGGGTCGATCATGTGCTTGGCATGATGGTGAATATTTTGTTGGCGTTGCCAGGGTTAGTCGTCGTATTGCTATTCGCAGCGATTGTGCCAGGCTCCTTTTGGATTTTGTATTTGGCAATTTCATTAGTGCAATGGGTAGAGTACTTCCGAGTGGTTCGTGCGATCACACAAAATGTCATTCAAAGTCCAGCTAGACAGTCTTCTGAGATGATGGGCTTTAGTCGTTGGTACCAATTTAAGCGTCATATTTGGCCGGCCATTGCGCCTTCGGTTTTTACCTTGGCTGCTTTTGGTGGTGCTAATGCCATTTTAACCATGGCGTCATTGGGTTTTGTGTATGTGGGTATTCAGCCACCGTTAGCCGAACTAGGGTTGATGACGGTTGAGTTGTTTCCATTTTACAGCGATGCCCCTTGGCTATTGGCTCAACCTTTAGTCGTTATTGCCTTGATGGTGTTTGGATTTCATTTGTTGGCAGGGAAACGAGTATGAGTGTATTGCTAAAACTAACCAATGTGGCGGTGTATGTTGGTGACACTTGTTTGCTGGAACCTATTTCGTTGGAGTTAAAACAAGGCCAACCTTTGACGATTCTCGGGCAGACTGGGTCGGGTAAAAGCTTGCTTGCTCAAGCCATTATGGGATTACTGCCTGACACTTTATCCTTTCAGGGTGAGGTTGAGGTATTTGGTAATGTCTTATCTCTCGAAGAGCGTCAGGCTTTGTGGGGGCGAGACTTGGTGATGTTACCGCAAGAACCATGGCATGCTTTAGATCCCTTGATGAAAGGCATTTATCAGGTGTCTGAGGTATATCAGTATGTGCAGGGTAAACCTAATCATGAAGCCCTTGCCCGTGCAAAACAGGATCTTGATGATGTCGGTTTGGCTGATAGTGCCCACAAACGACCCGGTCAATTGTCGGGTGGCATGGCGCAACGCTTGGCCATTTCGGCGGCAACAGCAGGCGGGGCAAATGTCATTTTAGCGGATGAGCCAACAAAAGGTTTAGATGTGTCTCGTCGTGACGGAATTGTGCGTTTATTGCAATCTCGTTCGATAGCGGGCAGTTTACTGACCATTACGCATGATGTGGCCATTGCTCGCCAGTTAGGTGGCACGCTTTTGGTGATGAAACAGGGGCGATTGGTTGAGCAAGGTGATGCCCTAGTAGTGCTTGATAATCCGCAGGACAGTTATACTCGGGAATTGATCGCAGCGGAACCTAAGTCTTGGGCAGAGAAGCCTCTTTCGTTCGTCGATACATCGGCAGAAACCGTGCTGGTGGCAGAGAATCTTGCTATTAAGCGAGGTGGACGGACCTTATTTGAGGATTTGTCTTTTTCAATCAAGAAGGGCGAAGTGGTTGGCGTTGTGGGTGATAGTGGTTGTGGTAAGTCCTCTTTGGGCGATGCTTTACTGTCAATGTTACCCGTATCGGCTGGTAACATTACTCGTTTCAACAACACAGCGAAACCTTATCAGTGGTTAAAACTGTATCAAGATCCGCCGTCGGCTTTTACCGCTAGTGTGTCATTGGGTACCTTATTAGACGATTTGGTGCGCTTACATAGCATTCCGCGAGAACGAATTTCGCCTTTGATGGCGCGTTTAAATTTGCCTGACGTCATTTTACAGCGCAACTGCTTAAACGTGTCTGGGGGGGAGCTGCAGCGTTTTGCTATTTTACGAGCCTTGCTTTTGGATCCTGTGTTTTTATTTGCCGATGAGCCGACGTCACGCTTAGATCCAATCACCGCCAAAGACGTAACAAGCTTGTTAGTGACGCTGGCGAGGGAGACTGGGTGTGCGGTGCTGATGGTGAGTCATGATCCTTATCTGGTTCGTAAGACGTGCGATCAAGTGATTGCTCTTTAGTGTCTGGGCTTTAGAGACGGTGGGCAGTTTTTGATGCAAACTATGCAAAAGCACAGCAGAAAACAGGCTTTCTGTTTTACTTTTGTATTCCCTGTGGTTTAATTTTCTTATATACACTTTTAAGAGATCTTTGCATGGCGGCAGGCATTGTTGATATCGCCTTGTAAAGGTCTCTCTTATTTAGGAAATATTATGTCTTTAAAAACGTCTCTTTCTGTTGCTTTTTTTAGTAGTGTCGTTGTTTTTGCATCGAGCAATGCTTTGGCGTTTGAAGATTATTGTACGCCCAAGTTAGATGCTTATCTGAGTAATGTGCAGAAAACCGTGGACTCTAAGTACGTAAGTCAACGCCAAAAAGACGTTGCACAAAAAATTCTAGACAGAGTGAAGGCGAATAGAAACGATACTGGAGATTGTGTCTTGGTCGATAAGCTTCTGCCATAATATTCTATTATAATGACTTATTAATGTACTAAGTTATGTTTGATGACCAGCCAAGGAGCCGGGAATGGATCAATTTGAGGCTACTTTAAAAGTCGCTCGGTCTCTTTTAGAAGTTCCTTGTGCTGTGCTGTTATTTGACGATGGTCGAGTGATTTCCTCTGGGGAGCTTGGATCCCTTTCTCATGATGATCTTGTCGATAATGTTTCTAAGTTTGCTCTTCTTTCATCATCTCGCTACCTTGATATTCAAAAAACATCCTCTCAAAATACATTGTTTGCCGATTTTCCTGAATTATCTAGTCTGATAGTCGAGGTTTTTTCGAATGACTCATTTCGTTTGTGTTTGCTAAGTGATAAGCCTTGTTTGCTGGATGAACGCCAACTTCAAGACAATTTGGAGATTCTAGGGGATTTATTTTCTACCTTGCTGGCAGTATTTAACCCATTTTTGCCTTGTTCTGATCGTTCTGGTGTGGTTGGTTGTGGTATCGCTGATCAAAAAAGAACACTACAGACGTTAAAACAATTACATGAAGTAACAGCGAATTTTGATTTATCCTTGGATGAAAAATTACAACGCATTCTGCAAGTGGGTGTTGATCATTTTAGTTTGCCGATAGGTCTTATTAGTTCAATAAATGACAATATTTATCAAGTGGAATATAGCTGTACGCCAAATAGAGAAGTACTTCCTGGTATGCAATTTGAGTTAGGTAATACTTATTGTGTACATACTCTTAGCAGTGATTTGCCCACTTCCTACCATCATACTGCAATGAGTGACATCAAAGAGCATCCTTGCTATCAAGGGTTTGGTCTAGAAGCTTATATTGGTGTTGTTCTCTATGTGAATGGAAAACGCTGGGGAACGCTTAACTTTTCGAGCCCCAATCCCAAATCCCAACCTTTCAGTGATGACGATTTAGAGGTGATGAAGTTGCTTGCTCAGTGGGTGGGCAATGAAATGTCACTAGCTAATGATAAATTGGTTCAATGCCAATATGAAAATGAGCTACGTGAGCAAAAACAGCTGTTTCAATCGCTGTTTGAACACGCTCCTGAGGCTATTGTCTTTGTGGGAGGGAATCGTGAGATAAAAATGCTCAACCCCGCCTTTGAAGCGCTTTTTGGCTACAGTATTGAAGATCTTATCGGGAATACGACTCAAATATTGTACGCAGAAGAAAACGATTTTATTGAACAAGGTAAGGCCTACGCAGATAACGCAGACAATGTGTTAAATCGTCATCGTGTTAGCTACAAAACCAAAGAAAGTAAAATATTTCATACCGAAACAATTGGCAGCAGAATTCAAAATCCTGATGGCAGTTTGGGGGGCTATCTTGCCCATATACGTGATGTGACAGAGCGACTAGCGTTTGAGCGCAAAATGTTAGATACCAATTTGCGCTTGTCTATTGCGGCGGATGCGGCCGGGATTGGTGTTTGGGAGTTGAATCTAAAAGATAACACTCTGCATTGGGATGATTGGATGTACCGTCTTTATGGTTTTGCTGACGGTGAAAAGGCCCCACCGGAGCAGGTTTGGGATGATTGTGTTTACCCTGAGGATAAGGATAGATTGCAAGAAGTGTTTGCTAATTTAGTGAACGGTGACACTTATTTGATTAATCAAAAAACGAACACTCATGTTACTGGTGAACTTGATTTTGATTTCAGAATTAGACGACAGGATGGCCAAGTTCGTTACTTGAAATCCAATGCCGCTATTGTATTTGATAAAGCAGGTCAGGCTTCTCACCTGATTGGTGTGAATATGGATATTACGTCACGAAAAGAAACAGAAGGGCTTTTAAGAGCCGCTAGCGATCAAGCTGTTGCCGCCAGTAAAGCCAAAAGTGATTTCTTAGCGACCATGAGTCATGAAATTCGAACCCCTTTGAATGGGGTTCTGGGTATGGCGGAATTGCTTTCAGGTACTAAGTTGAATCCAGAACAAAAAAGCCAGCTGGGTATATTAAAAGAATCCGGCGAAGGTTTGCTTGGTTTAATCAATGATCTATTAGATTTTTCGAAGATAGAATCAGGCCACCTTTCTTTAGAGCGTGTTGATTTTAATTTGGAGCAAGCAATCTACGATATTGTGCGTCTGCTGATTATTCGAGCTGAAGAAAAGGGGATAGATCTATTGGTAGAATACGAGGAAGCTTGCCCTCGTCTGTTGGTGGGGGACGTTTTTCGTATCAAGCAGGTTTTGACCAACTTAATTAGTAACGCGATTAAATTCACTCATCGTGGTCATGTGTTGATTTCAATCAAAGGCGCTGCGGATCAACAAGGAATGGTTGCTATTGATATGAGTGTTTCTGATACGGGGGTTGGGATTGCTGATCATATTCAACCATTATTGTTTAATGCTTTTGTCCAAGCTGATAGTTCGACTACCCGACGATTTGGCGGAACGGGTTTAGGGCTCGCTATTACTAAACAATTAATAGATTTAATGGACGGTACGATCAGTCTATCGAGCAAACTGGACATAGGTTCAAATTTCACTGTGACATTGACTTTGCCTGAGAGCCATGTCTTGCCTGATGCCAAAAAATTGCTCAATGAAAGCGTATTGTTTGGTAAGAAAGCCTTGGTGGTTGACGATAATGAAACCAACTTGGCAATTATTAAAAAACAGCTTGCATCTTGTTATATTCATGCAGACACAGAGCTAAGCTCGGTTCAGGCATTACGTTTAATAGAGGAGTCTATTGAGCATAAATCGCCTTATCAAGTGATTATCATTGATTATATGATGCCAGAGTTAGATGGTTTAATGCTGGCTCAATCTATTCGTGAAATCAGTGATTCCTTGTATCGTCCCGTTATTTTGATGACGTCTTCCGATGGTATTTTGACTCAAAATGTGTTGTCCGCAGCCGGTGTCAACCTGTGTCTTGCTAAACCTATGAGCACCTTAGTTTTAAAGAAAGGCTTGATTACCGCTTTGTCGGTTAATGTTATCGGTCAGCCGTTTTCTTACGCCGAAAACTGGGAAGATGAGATTGTCAGCCAAGAGAATAGTAATGAGCAAAAAGAGACCAAAGGCCTGATTTTGGTTGTTGAAGACATGAAAGCAAATATGGCTGTGGCTCAAGGAATACTAAATAGAATGGGGTATGAGGTAATTGGAGCCGAAAATGGACAAATTGGTATCGAATTGTGGGATGTTCATAAGCCTGACTTAGTTTTTATGGATTTACATATGCCCGTTTTAGACGGTTTGTCAGCAATGCGTCGTATCAGACAAGCTGAGAAATATACCAATAAAAAACGTGTACCGATTATTGCGTTAACTGCGGATGTTATGTCCGAAACCTTGGCTGAAGTGTTACGTGCTGGTGGAGATGGCCTTGTACCTAAGCCTTTTAAGCCAAAAGAAATGATGGATATGTTAAACGAATGGTTGTCAAACCATAATCCACCAGAAAAGGATAATGATGTGAATACACACAAAACAGCTTTTTCTATTCAACCATCGGGCCCTGTTGTTGATGAGTCCGTGCTCAATGAATTGAAGGTTTTGTTAGGGGAAGATTTTGCTTTATTAATAGAAGCGTTTTTTGCTGATGCAGACAGCATTGCAGCCAAATTTGAAGGCGTGCTGCATCATGAAGATAAAGCGAGTCATGAGGCTATTGCGAAGTTGGCTCATAGTTTAAAGTCAGTGAGTCAAAACGTGGGTGCTATGACCATGTCGGCAATGGCTGCACAGCTTGAGCAAGAAGGTTGGCAGGGAGATATTCCAGAGCTTGGCGTTAAATTAAAAGAAATATTAATGATGTACCAAAGAGTGAGGAGTGTGCTTAAGGATATGATGTTATGCCAATGAGAGTGCTGATTGTTGATGATACCAATACAGATCGACTGTTGTTGAGATTGCATCTAATTAAGTTAGGATATAACACGATAGAGGCGGCCAATGGGCAGGAAGCCATTGAGCAGTTTGTGGCTCATTCTCACGGCCTAGATTTGATTTTAATGGATGTTCAGATGCCCCTTGTAAACGGCTTTGAGGCTGTTAAAGCAATTCGCAAAATACAAGAAGAGCAAAAGCAAGAGTGGTTGCCTATTATTTTTTTGAGTGCAAATGCCCAAGATGATGACATCGAAGGTGGTATTTTAGCGGGTGGTGATGACTATCTCATTAAGCCAATTAGCCAAAAAGTCTTGTCAGCAAAAATGTTGGCCATGCAGCGCATTGCAGATATGAGAAGAAGGCTTGTAGAATCAAACTTGGCGCTTGAAGAATTAGCTTCTATTGACCATTTAACAGGTGTTGCTAATCGTCGTTCTTTTGAGGTCAGCCTTGAACAAGAAATGTCATTCACACGTATGTATGGCTCTCCAATGGCGTGTGCTATGTTTGATTTGGACAATTTTAAAAAAGTAAATGACACCTATGGTCATGATGCTGGAGATGTCGTTCTGGTTGACGTGATAAAGCGAATTAAAGGCATCTTAAGGGAGGGTGATTTAATTGGTCGTATAGGTGGGGAGGAGTTTGCCATTATCCTAACTAAAATGACTGAAAATATAGTGTTCGACGCATTTGAACATTATCGTAAAGTCGTAGCAGAAAAAACTGTTGAGCATGAGGGTATCGAAATCCCAATTACGATTAGTATAGGTATTGCTATGTATAATGGTGAAAGGGAGGGCAAGGATGCATTATTGAAACGAGCTGATAAATCGCTTTATAAAGCTAAGGAAACAGGCCGAAATAAAGTGGTTTATCTACCTTAAATTTGAAAGCTTAGACAGATAAAAAAAGCCGAAAATCAACAGGATTTTCGGCTTTTTAGTGTTTATGATTTCTCTAAAAGACTTTACGCAACCGCAGAATCATTATTTTCAATGACTTTTTGGTTTACTGTTGCTAATAGTGCCTGAATCGACGCGGAAACAATGTCATTGTCAATTGCTACGCCGTTAAAACGATCACCGTCAATGTTTGCTTGAACATAAGCGATGGCTTGAGAATCGCTGCCAACGGTTAATGCGTGTTCTTGATATTGAATGATATCGACTCGCATGTTGAAGTGTTTGCCTAATGCTTCACTAAAAGCAGACAAGGCGCCATTACCATTTCCTGTTATTTTCACTTTCGTACTGTTGCTAATTAATTCTGCATTGACGGTATCAACATCGTCTTTGGTAAGATCGTATTTGCCCAATTTATAAGGCGCGCTGCCCGTCATAAAGCTTGTCTCAAACAAGTTTTTCATGGACTCAGCATCGACAACCCCGCCGTCTTTTTCAGCAAAACGTTGTACTACTGGGCTGAATTCAACTTGCAACCACCGAGGCAAAGCCAAGCCATATTCTTGCTCAAGAGTATAAGCTACGCCACCTTTACCTGATTGACTGTTGACGCGAATGACTTCTTGGTAACTGCGACCCACATCACGAGGGTCAATTGGCAAGTAGGCCACGTCCCAAGGTTTATCGTCGGTTTGATTTGCCAAGCACTTCTTAATTGCGTCTTGATGAGAGCCAGAGAAAGCGGTGAACACCAATTCGCCTGCGTATGGATGACGCGGGTGAACTTGTAACAAGGTGCAGGCTTGAACCACACTTATGATGCGGTCCATGTCGCCCAATGCCAACTCTGGATCAATTCCTTGGCTGTACATGTTCATCGCCATGGTGACGATGTCCATGTTGCCTGTACGCTCACCGTTACCAAGCAAGGTGCCTTCGATACGGTCTGCGCCAGCCATAATGCCTAATTCTGCCGCTGCAACGCCACAACCACGGTCATTGTGTGTGTGCAAGCTAATAAACATGCAGTCGCGATTTTTTACATGGCGACAAAAATATTCAATTTGATCTGCATAACGGTTTGGTGTTGATACTTCAACAGTCGCAGGCAAATTGATGATAATTTTATTGTCTGGGGTGGGTTGCCAAACATCAGCAACAGCATCGACGACTTCAATGGCGTAATCGATTTCCGTGCCCGTAAAACTTTCAGGAGAATACTGGAACACCCATTCTGTTTCGGGGTGCTTTTCAGCATGTTCTTTGACACACCTTGCGCCGTTTACGGCAATTTGCTTGATGCCTTCCATGTCCATACGGAACACTTGTTTACGTTGTGTCGTAGACGTTGAATTATAAACGTGGACAATGGCCTTTTTGGCTCCTTTCAAAGACTCGTAAGTGCGAGCAATTAACTCAGGGCGTGCTTGGGTCAAAACTTGGATGTAGACGTCGTCAGGTACTTGATCTTCTTCGATCAACCAACGGACAAAATCAAAATCTAATTGAGAGGCAGCAGGGAAGCCAACTTCGATCTCTTTAAAGCCTACATCGACTAATAGAGCAAAGAACTGTTTCTTTTGTTCCACTGTCATGGGCTCAACCAAAGCCTGGTTGCCATCACGAAGGTCAACACTGGACCAAATTGGCGCTTTGGTAATCGTTTTGTCTGGCCAGGTGCGATTGGCGATGGCGACCGGTTTGAATGGCGTGTACTTAGTATGATCAAAAGATGTCATGATCTTTCCCTTCTATCTCTATTGGAGCTGGTAAGCTCTGGTTGTTATTGTCTTCACTTGGTTAAGTGACTCTCTATGGTTTCTATCATAACGAATTTTATTGAGTAAAAGATTGCGTTTTTTATAGATAAAATAAATTAAATGGCATTATATTGCGTAAAGTAAATAGAAATGAGTGAATTGGAGCTTAGATAATGCGGTTTGATAAGATTGATCTGAATATTTTGCGAGAATTGCAGCAAGATTCTAGCTTAACGAATCAGGAGCTTGCAGATAGAGTTGGGCTGTCTGCCTCTCCTTGTTTACGCCGAGTAAAGGCATTAGAAGACAGTGGTGTGATAGACCGCAGTGTGACGTTATTAAATCAAAATAAGCTGGGATTGAAACTAACGGCCTTTATTCAGATAAGTATGGATCGTCACACGCCAGATCGCTTTGAGGTTTTTGAGTCGACATTAGAGTCCTATCCAGAAGTAAAGTCCTGCAATCTGGTGACGGGGCAATCAGCAGACTATTTAATAGAAGTGGTAGTAGAAGACATGGACCGGTATCAAGAGTTTCTACTGGGCAGGTTAACGCGCATACCTGGCGTGACAGGTGTGCATTCAAGCTTTTTGCTGCGCAGAATTATAAATCGTACCTCATTACCGCTCGATCACTTGCTTTAGCAGGTTATTTCCTTATTTAGTATTGATATTTTTGCTTTTGACCAAATTAATGGGAGTTATACTGACAGTGTAAAAAAGTCCCTAATAGAGAAGTAGTTATGAGCGATTTGACAATTAAACGTCGAGTGATGATTCCCGTCAGGGCGGGCGACGTGATGGCCGAATTCATTTCCTTCAACGGTGATGATTCTGGCAAAGAACATATAGGGATATTTTTTGAAGGTAAGCCGTCAGATGACAGCGAATATGTTCCTCTGGTACGACTTCACTCTGAATGTTTGACGGGCGACGTGTTTGGATCGGGACGTTGTGATTGTGGTGAGCAGTTAGATGAAGCCATTGATCGTATCAATGAAGAGGGTGGCTATATCCTTTATTTGCGTCAAGAGGGCCGAGGTATTGGTTTGTATGCCAAGCTGGAAGCTTATGCTTTACAAGATCAGGGTTATGATACGTATCAAGCGAATGAAATGTTGCATTTACCTGATGATGGACGTGATTTTGGCATTGCCGCAAAAATGCTACACGCTCTTGGTGTTACCAAAGTTCGATTGTTGACAAATAACCCAGACAAAGCTCAGCAACTCGTTGAACATGGAATTGACGTTGTTGAACTGGTGCCAACGAAAGTACATGTTAATCAACATAATCGATCTTATCTTGAAACCAAAGCCAAGCGAAAAATGCACACACTCAAGTTTGATCCTGAGTAGGCGTGAAAGATTGAAAATCATATTGACCATAAAAAAGGCGCAAATAAAGCGCCTTTTTTATTTCTATTGTTGAACCTGCCTTATTTTTTACTTGGCGCTGGTTTTTTCTTTTTCTTTTTGCTGCTAGGTGAGCGTGCTTTGGTTTTAGGTTCTAGGCCTTCGATGCGTCCAAATTTGATGTTGGCTTGCATAAAACGTTGGATTTTTTCGATCATAGGCAAGTCATTGATGTCGATTAAGGAAATGCAATCGCCCGGTTCGCCTTCTCGAGAGGCACGTCCTGCTCGGTGGATATAAGAGTCGGCTTTGCGTGGCAAGCGAAGGTTAATAACGGTGTTTATTTCGGGTAGGTCGATCCCGCGGGATGCAACATCGGTTGCAACTAGGACTTGCAAGCGGCCACGTTTCATTTGTTTCATGTGCTCGCTGCGGTCACCTTGTTTCATTTCACCGTGCAAACCATCACACATTAAGCCCATTTTGCGAATGCGTTGCACCCAAACATCGACATGCTCACGGTTAGATACAAACAGTACTGCTTGTTGAACACGCTCTTGGGTGAGCAGATGTTTCAATACGGCTTCTTTGTGCTCTTCGCTGTCAACGCGATACGCGATTTGACGAATCTGACTGGGAACCGTGCGTGATGATTCACCTAAACGAATTTGTTGTGTTTCACTGTTCAGTAAGGCGCTGGCAAAACGCCCCATTTTTTCACCTTCTAAGGTGGCAGAAAACATCAGGGTTTGGTGTTCTTCTGGCAATTCCTTTGCAATGTGATTAATAGCACTGACAAAGCCCATGTCCAGCATGCGGTCTGCTTCGTCGATAACGAAATAAGACACGTCTGTTAGGTCAAGCCAGCGTTTTTCATCTAGCTCGACGAGTCGACCTGGTGTGGCAACAAGAATATCGCAGGGTTCGCTTAATTGTTGTTGTTGCATGCCATAAGGCGTGCCACCAATAATCAAGTGTGACTGAATGCGTGTGTGTTGGGTAAGTTGTTCAACCACATTAAAAATTTGACGCGCAAGCTCTCGGCTTGGGGCTAATATCAGTACCTTTGGAGCTGTGGTAGATTGTTCATCACGGTCAAGAATATGCTGAATGGCTGGCGCACAAAAGGCGATGGTTTTTCCCGTGCCTGTTGGTGCAGTGGCAAGTAGGTCAGAGCCATCTAGGGCGATTGGAATGGCTTGTTCTTGTATTTCTGTTGGGGTTTCGAAGCCGAGATCGCTAATGGCTTGTTCGATGGTGGGATCCAAATCTAATTCAGCAAATGACATGTAAACTCTCTGTAGCGGGATAAATGGCAAGACCACCTATGAATTTCATAAATTGATTATGGTTATCATACTAAAAATGGGCCTATAGCCACTATAATGGACTGTATTGTTTGTCATGATACCTTGTTTTTTGAGGTTTCGAAATCGAAACCTCAAAAGGTCTGTGGGATAAGTTAGACCCTTTGTGTGGTTTGTTCTAAAATACAAGCAAATATTGATAAGAAGACAGGTTATGTTGTTATCGGATGAGTTAGTCACCACTCAAACCATGAAGTGGGTTAAAGACTTTATTGTGGCGTTAAATGTTTGCCCTTTTGCTAAACGTGAAGTGGAGAAGCAAAGTGTTCGTTGTGTGGTGTTGCGTTCAAAGAAAATGGATGTGGCCTTAGAAGAGCTGATGGCTGAAGTGCAATGGTTAGATGAACATCCAGAGACCGAAACAACGCTGTTGATTTTCCCTACTTTATTTAAAGACTTTCATCGTTACCTAGATTTTGTGGAAACGGCAGAAAATCTCATGTTTGATCAAGGTTGTGAGGGTGTTTATCAGTTAGCGACTTTTCATCCTGATTATTGTTTTTCTGGCGCCGAACCCGATGATGTTTCCAACTATACTAATCGTTCACCTTACCCTATGTTGCACTTGCTGAGGGAGGCGAGTGTGGATAAAGCGATTGAGTTTTTCGGCGATACATCGGAAATACCAAATCGCAATATTGAAAAAATGGAAGAGATTGGGAAGTCTAAGTTAGACGATATATTTGCAACTTGTATGAAAGCAGATAACGACTGATTAGAGATTTAAAATTATCTGTATTGCGCTTGTGAATGAAGTGCGTATAGTGCGAAAAAAATTGCTTGCCGGAGAACTCATGGCTACACAAATTGGGCGTTTAAATACATTAAGAATTGTGAAAGAGAAAGATTTTGGGGTGTATTTAGACGCTGATCAATTAGGCGAAATTTTATTGCCTAAACGTTATGTACCAAAAGGTGCAACGATTGATGACGACGTGGAAGTGTTCGTCTATTTAGATTCTGATGATAAATTGATTGCTACGACGGATTTTCCCAAAGCTCAGGTTGGTGAATTTGCTGCGTTGACCTCGATAGCGGTAAACCAGGTGGGGGCTTTTTTTGACTGGGGACTACCAAAAGACTTACTTGTGCCTTTTAGTCAACAGAAAACTCGGGTTGAAGAAGGCGAAACGCATCTTCTCTTTATTTATTTGGACAATATTACTAACCGAATTGTAGCAACCACAAAGGTAGATGCTTTACTTAATCGTGAAGCTGCGCCTTATCGAGTGGGTGACAAGGTTTCTATCATCATAGGAGATAAAACGAACATCGGTTTTAAGTGTGTTATCGATAATCGCTTCTGGGGGGTGTTGTTTTTTGAAGATGCTTTCAGGCAGTTGAGAAAAGGCGAAAAAACCACGGGCTTTATTAAGCAAATGCGTGAAGATGGTAAGATTGATCTAAGCTTGCAAGAAGTTGGTTATAAAAAAGTGCGCAACATTCTGGATGACATTTTGGACTATCTGGATGCTCAAGGTGGTGAATCCCCGTTAACCGATAAAGCTTCTCCAGAAGCCATCTATGCGGTTTTTAAAGTGAGTAAAGCCACGTATAAGAAAGCATTAGGTGCCCTTTATAAAGAGAAAAAAATACTCTTAACCAAAGAAAAAATCACCAAGATTTAATATAAAAAGGATTACCAAAAGCTGCTAAGCAATGCTTAGCAGCTTTTTTTTGATTTCTTCGCGCTGTTCTGCAAAGGCGACGCCTTCGTATAATAGGCGCTGTACTGGAAGATCAATAGGGCTGTTGTCGAGTAAAAAGCCTGATATAAAACTGTTTTCTGTTTGTCGTTGTAGTCTAACGTCTTCATGCATTGATGAGCGATTTAGACGCGTCAGTTGGGCAATTGTGTTGACTCTATTTTTCAGATTGTCTGATGTTAAGTGCTGGCTTTCTTGAGCATAGCTGAACTGTGGGTGAGTCAAAACACTGGCGAGTTCAGAGAGCGTGGCGCTAATAAGAGGTTTATACTCGTCATTCAAAAGGTCGCCATTGTGTATGTTAAAGATGGCTGTAATGGGATTAATAACGGCATTTACGGCTAATTTTTCTATCATTCTTTGGCGGATGTTGGTGACGGTAAGGGATTCAATTGGGAAGCTCTTCGCTGGATCTGATGGTCTCCATTCGCCAAAATAAGTATCTCCTAAGCCTGTGTGTTTGATGTGATCGGCTTCTATTTTCAATACGCCTTCACTGGTGATTCCAGCCCAGAGTGTTTGAGTGTCTAATAGGATGCTTTGCAATTCTTCCTGTGCGCCTATGCCGTTGCACAGGCAAGCTATGTGTGCATCTGGTGTGATGCATCTCGCAATTTGAGTAAAAGCATTTTTTAAGTCAAAGGATTTTGTGCAAATGAGAACCTTGTCGTATTGACCAGTAAGGCTTTCAGCAGTGAAACTCTTGATTTTATGTTTTGAGACGCTGACTTGTTGATGCCCCTCTTCATCGGTCAGCGATTCGAGGGTGATTTTTTTACCTGGGCTCTCGGACCGATACACTATATGGACTTTATTGCCGAGCTTTTCTAGCTTACAGGCCCAAAAAAGACCGATAGCGCCAGCGCCGATAACCAACCAAGGCGTGTTCTTCATAATAGGTTTCCATTAGGTGTTTTATTTCAATCCCTGTTATTATCGCCCCAAAATACATTATTGAAAATGCAAAGGAGCAGAAAATGCCATCATTTGACGTAGTATCTGAGCTAAACTGGCACGAGGTCAGTAACGCAGTCGATCAGGCTAACAGAGAAATTACCACTCGTTATGACTTTAAAGGTGTAAAAGCGCACTACGAAATTAAAGATAAAACCAGTGTGGTGATGGAAGCAGAAGCAGAGCCTCAACTTCGCCAGATGTCAGATATTCTAAATCAAAAACTGGTTGGGCGTGGAATTGATTTAAAGAGTTTAGAGAAAGAAGACGTTGTAAAGGGAAATATGCGCGCTTCTCAAGCGATTAAAATGAAAGAAGGTCTCGAGTCTGATGAGGCGAAAAGAATTGTTAAAATGATCAAAGACAGTAAAGCGAAGGTACAAGCGCAGATACAAGGCGATCAGCTTCGTGTTACAGGTAAAAAGCGTGACGACCTTCAGGAAGTCATGGCGCTATTGCGCAATGCTGACTTAGCGCAACCTGTTCAATTTACGAATTTTAGAGACTAATGATAGAAGGGCGTGCCATGTTTAATGGCCAACGCCCTTATTTTCTAGAGCGCTCATTGACTATTAGCTTTTTTCCTACAATGACCCAGCCTTCTTTTTCTAGATGTTTTCTCTGTTTCCAATACGCATCGGTGTTTTCTGCAAAGCTAATTTTGTGCTGTGCGTTCACCACCCTAAACCAAGGCAGTTTGCTGTCGTTGGGAAGATTTTTCATTAAGTAGCCAACCTGTCGGGCATAACCCGGAAAGCCTGCTTGTTTTGCGAGTTCGCCATAAGCAATGCATTCCCCTAGGGGGACTTCATTCAGAATGAGGAACACTTGAGATTTAAAGTGCATCATTGCTTGATTTGTCATATTTAGCCCTTAGATAAACAACTACACATTAAACAAAGAAGGTAAATATGAGATTTGCACTTTTGCTTTTCATACTCATACCCGTTATTGAGCTGTCGGTAATGATAAAAGTTGGTAGCCAAATTGGTGCGCTAGCAACGGTAGGGTTGGTTTTTTTAACCGCTATTGTAGGCATCACACTCATTCGTAAGCAAGGTTTGGAGACATCATTAAAAGCGCAAGAAAAAATGCGTCGTGGTGAGCTTCCTGCCTCTGAGGTTGCCGAGGGTGTGATGCTTATTTTTGCAGGCTTATGCTTATTAATGCCGGGGTTTGTGACTGATATTATTGGTGGGTTATTACTTATTCCGCCATTACGTAAGGTGTTCGCGGCCGGACTGTTAGTGAACTTTGTTGCATCAATGGTGAAAAGAGGTTCTAAATGGGCGCCCTATGGTAACTATGATGCCCAATCTAAGGGAGAAACCATCGACGGTGTGTATTCAAAAGAACCTAAAGACGACAATGAGTTAATAGATAAAAAATAATTTTTTTTCTAGGGTTGAAATCGGTTTGTATAGCCGTATATAGAACCATGTTAAAGATTCCTACTATGTATGCAGTAGGGTTATCCAGCCAGGGGAGTCCTGGTATTGTTTTAATTGGAGAAGATGATAAATGAATATTCGTCCTTTGCACGATCGTGTCGTTGTTCGCCGTAAAGAAGAAGAGACAACAACAGCGTCTGGTATCGTATTGCCTGGATCTGCTACAGAAAAGCCTACACAAGGCGAGGTTTTGGCTGTTGGCACTGGTCGTATTCAATCTAACGGTGATGTGCGCGCATTGGCTGTTAGCGTTGGTGACACTGTGTTGTTTGGTCAATACTCTGGTCAAACAGTGAAAATCAATGGTGAAGAGCTACTTATCATGAAAGAAGACGAGATTTACGGCGTTATTGAAGCCTAATCCGTTTTGTAGTTCATATTCGATTTGTAACACTTAAAACAGTTAAGGGTAATAAAAAATGGCAGCTAAAGAAGTTAAGTTTGGTGATAGCGCTCGTCAACAAATGTTGAAAGGCGTAAACATCCTAGCCGATGCAGTGAAAGTAACCTTGGGACCAAAAGGTCGTAATGTTGTTATTGAGAAGTCTTTTGGCTCTCCACTTGTCACAAAAGATGGTGTGACGGTCGCTAAAGAAATTGAACTTGAAAATAAGTTCGAAAACATGGGCGCACAAATGGTTAAAGAAGTGGCATCTCAGGCCAATGATGTGGCTGGTGATGGCACGACTACTGCAACAGTTTTAGCGCAAGCGCTTGTTACAGAAGGCTTGAAGTCTGTTGCGGCTGGCCGTAACCCAATGGATCTAAAGCGTGGTATTGATAAAGCCGCTGCAGCCGTTGTTAAAGAGCTTGCTACTTTGTCTACGCCGTGCACAGATACTCGTGCTATTGAGCAAGTGGGCACTATTTCTGCCAATTCTGATTCTTCCGTAGGTAAAATCATTGCAGAAGCAATGGAGCGCGTTGGTAAAGAAGGCGTTATTACAGTTGAAGAAGGTTCTGGCTTTGACGATGAGTTGGCTGTAGTTGAAGGTATGCAGTTTGATCGTGGCTACCTATCTCCTTATTTCATTAACAACCAAGAGACAATGAGTGCGGAACTTGAAAACCCATTCATTCTATTGGTTGATAAAAAAATCACCAATATCCGTGAGTTGCTTCCAGTATTGGAAGGTGTTGCGAAAGCGTCACGTCCTTTGTTGATCATTGCTGAAGACGTTGAAGGCGAAGCCTTGGCAACGTTGGTTGTTAACAGCATGCGTGGAATCGTGAAAGTTGCTGCGGCAAAAGCGCCTGGTTTCGGTGATCGTCGTAAAGCAATGCTTGAAGATATTGCTGTACTTTCTGGTGCGACAGTCATTTCTGAAGAAGTAGGTTTGAGTCTTGATACCGCGACTTTAGAGCTACTTGGTACAGCTAAGCGCGTTACTTTGACAAAAGAAAGCACAACCATCGTTGATGGTGCGGGTAATGCTGCGAACATAACAAGTCGCGTTGAACAGATTCGTGCTGAAATTGCGAATTCTTCTTCTGACTATGACAAAGAAAAACTTCAAGAGCGTGTGGCTAAATTAGCTGGTGGCGTTGCAGTTATCAAAATTGGTGCAGCGACTGAAGTAGCAATGAAAGAGAAGAAAGCACGTGTTGATGACGCGCTTCATGCCACTCGTGCAGCGGTTGAAGAAGGTGTTGTTGCGGGCGGTGGTGTTGCCTTGGTTCGCGCATTAACGAAAGTGATTGGCCTTGTTGGTGATAACGAGGATCAAAACGTTGGTATCGCTTTGGCATTGCGTGCGATGGAGGCGCCAATGCGTCAAATCGTAACTAACGCAGGTGATGAAGCCTCTGTAGTTGTTGATAAAGTGAAGCAGGGTGAAGGTAACTACGGTTATAACGCTGCTACTGGTGAGTATGGCGATATGTTGGAAATGGGTATCCTAGATCCAGCTAAAGTAACGCGTTCTGCACTTCAAGCTGCTGCGTCTGTTGCAGGTCTAATGATCACAACTGAAGCTATGATTGCTGATTTGCCAAAAGATGATTCTGGTATGCCTGATATGGGTGGTATGGGCGGAATGGGTGGTATGGGCGGGATGATGTGATCTCACTCTAACCCATTGATAAAAAAAGAAAAACCTCGCTATTTAGCGGGGTTTTTTTTTATAATTATTGTTCTTGATAATGTGTATTGTTTTCAATTGGTGTCTTGGGGTCTGTTGAATGGATGTGTTGTCGCCACAGGTGTTGTTGGAGTTGGTCGAGTCTAAGCGCTTTGGTGTGGAGTATCAGCCGATTATAGAATTAAAAACGGGAGACTTGTTTGCTTATGAGGCGCTGTCTAGGTTTAGATCGGTAAATGGTGCCTTCATAAGGCCTGATCATGTTTACGCTGCATTGCACGATAATCCACTGTTGCTCTTTCAAGTGGAGCTCGCTCAGAAAAAAATTCAATTGGATCGTCTTGCCTGTTCTGAAAAGATTTTTGTAAATTTGGATCAAGATGCCTTTTATGCTTGCAGGCAAACGGCGCAAGAAAACCCCTTTATAGAGCTCATTTTGTCGGCCGGGCGAGATAAAGTAGTGGTTGAGTTGATTGAAAACTCTGAGATGAGTGATGCCTTGATGAGTTTGTCTATGATTGAGGTGTTTAACGGTTTGGGGATTCGAACGGCGCTAGACGACTTATGCAACCCTAAGTCTATGCTGTCTGTAGCGGTTTTGCAGTTGGTTGAATGGATTAAGCTAGACAAGTGCGTGTTAGAGAATAGGGGGGATGCTCATTTTATGATATTTGTGTCCAAAATAATTGATTTCGCTCATGCAACAGGCAAGCAAGTGATATTAGAAGGTGTTGAGCTTGCAGAGGATCTAGTTTTTGCCCGATCGATTGGTGTAGATTTTGTGCAGGGGTTTTATTATCGGTCGCTTTTTCTCAGTTATTAAATTGAAAAGGCATTGCTTTTCAAATTTTTCGTTTTATCGGGTGTTTATGGCAAACCATTGATTCTAAAGCTATTGATAAATCACCACCTCTGTAAGATACTTGTTAAGATATTTATCTCCATTATTTGCAAATAAAGGGAAGCTTATGCTCAGAAAAACCCTCATTAGTATTGCTGTATCAGGCGCGCTTTATGTGTCCAGCAGTTACGCATTGGAACTGGGCGAGTTGACCTCTCAATCAAATGCAAACGAACCTTATCGTGGTAAAATCGTATTATCCGATGTTGGGTCATTAACAGATAACGATATATTGATTCGTTTGGGCAGCGAAAGTGAATTTCGCCAAGCTGGTTTTGCTCCAACAAGAGTACTGTCCCAATTAAAATTTGATGTCGTCCGTGACAATAATAACCTTGTCGTGGCGGTGTCATCCGATCAGCCTCTACAGGTAAATGAGCTGCGCTTTATACTGGCGGCTCGTTGGCCCAGTGGGCAGGTTGTTCGCGAATATCAAACACCACTAAATCAGTCTGCTCTGGTTAATAAGTCTCAGAGTGAAGTCGTTCAATCCGTTCCTGTCTCAAGAGCACCAACGGCCTCTAATGCAGCGAGAACCGACTCTTCACAGAGCGTGTTTCGTCAAGAAAACCTAGCGATCAAAAACATGCCAACAAAAGGGCAAGTCAATGTTGCAAAGGGTAATACGCTTTGGTCTATTGCGGGCGAAAATACCCCCGCAAATCAACTGACCATCTATCAGACCATGATGGCGATTCAGGCTCTTAACCAAGATGCTTTCTATTCGAATAATATTAATTTATTAAAAGAAGGTGTTGTCTTACGTTTGCCGACTCAAGAGCAAGTCGCGCTGTTTAATCAAACGATTTCAAAAGAAGAATTTCAGCGTCAACATGATGCTTGGATGGCCTTGAAAGGGAATAAAAATCGTGCAGCGGTGGATCAGGCCCAATTAAACACTCAGGCAAAAGCGAAAGCGGCGGCAAATGCTGCAGCACAAAAAGGCGACAAACTCACGTTGGCTTCCAGTCAAAGCGTGCTGCCAGAGCGTAATGCTGGTTCCAACGCAGGTGCGGATCAAAATACAAAATTAAGTTCTTTACAGAGTGCGCTGTCTGCCTCGAAAGAGATGCTTGATAAAGAGCAGCGTGAGAAAGGAGAACTGTCAAATCAGTTAGGGGATTTAAATAAGCAATTAGAGACCCTAGAGAAGCTGATTAGCTTAAAAGATAAGCAGTTGGCTGATTTGCAGCAACAGTTTGCTAGTGCCCAACAAACTCTGCAAGAGCAAAAAAATACGGTTGATCAACTTTTAGAAGCCGATCAGATTCGTAGAGAGAAAGAGTTAGCCGAAGCCGATTCGCTTGTAAGTAAAGTTTCCAGCAATCCAATTATAGTGTCGATTGGCGCTGTGGTGTTGTTACTGCTTGGCTTCTTGATTGGTTTAGTCATGCGTAGAGCGGGTAAGAAACAGGAGGAGCAAGAATCGTCAAAAAAGAACGAATTTGACCTCTCTAGCGCGGCGGTAGTCGCTCCTGTTGCTGCCGTTGCAGCGGCTGACTATCTAGCTGATGATGTCGAGAAGGTCGAAGAGAAAAAAGAATGGCAAGAAGAGGATCCTTTTGCATTTGATTTCGATACGCCTGATATGGACGACAAAACAGAGGATTTTAACGCTTTTGCAGGCGATGAGATTGCTTCTACAGACGCAGTTGATCCAGCATTTGATGAAATGGATGATGGCGACGAGTTGGAAAATGACTTAGAAGACAACTCAAATGATGATATTGACGATATGTTTGCATCATTTGATGAGGACGACGACTTACCAGAGCCTGTATTAGATTTAGAAGACGATTTAGATGACGAGCTGGAGGCGTTTGTCGAAGACGATATTCCAACAGTAACGCCTGAATCTGCTGACTCAGGCGCTGATGCTGATAAAGAGGATACGGCAGAAAGTGAAGAGGAGTCTTTTGTTTCTAGTTTGCTAAATGACGTCGATCAAGAAGATGTTGATGAAGCATCAATTTTTAACGGTTCACCTAATGATTCCTTAGCCAATTCTATTGAGGAAACGTTAGCCGAAGCTCAGCAGGAAGACGAACTTGATTATCCTGCCTTTGGTGAAGCTGAAGCGGCTGAAGATGAAGAGATAAACGATGAAGAAGAAGAGTTTGACTTCTTTGATGCCAGCGGTGATGAAGTAGCCACTAAGCTTGATTTAGCAAGAGCTTACATGGATATGGGTGACGAAGAGGGTGCTCGCGTCATTTTAGATGACGTGATTGAGTCTGGAAACGAAAAACAAATTGCCGAAGCGCAGAATATGATGGAGCGAATGTTCCCAAGTGACTAATAAAGTTGTACTGGTTGTTGAATATGATGGCGCTGATTACAAAGGCTGGCAGGCGCAAAAATTTGGTGTTCCCAGTGTTCAGGAGAGTTTAGAAAAAGCATTGTCTGTTATTGCAAATCATCCGGTAAAGGTGATTTGTGCTGGACGAACGGATGCTGGCGTCCATGCTAGTGCTCAAGTTGTTCATTTTGAAACGAATGTTGAGCGTAGTGAGCGTTCATGGACAATCGGTGTGAATACTTATCTTCCTCATAACATTTCGGTTGTTGCTGCACGTTATGTATCTGAAGATTTTCATGCGCGTTTTAGTGCGCTGAGTCGCCGATATCGATATGTAATTTATTCTTCAGATTACTGTCCTGCAATATTGCCGAAAGGTGTGACGTGGACTCATAAAGCACTCGATGTGGTTGCTATGAAAGAAGCCGCCAAGGTGTTTTTAGGAACTCACGATTTTACTTCTTTCCGTGCTATTGGCTGTCAAGCTAAGACGCCCTTTCGTACGGTTCTAAATTTTGAAGTGTACCAATTAGGGCAATACATCGTTTTAGATGTCAGAGCCAATGCATTCTTACACCATATGATTCGTAACTTTGCCGGTGTTTTGATGTCGATCGGTGCTGGTGAAAAGCCAGTGTCTTGGGCAAAAGAAACTCTTGAGGCAAGAGATCGAACAAAAGGTGGAATAACTGCGCCACCAACAGGGTTGTATTTTGTTGATGCTCAATATCCCGATGTCTTTAATGTGCCTAAAAGACCTTTAGGTCCTCACTTTTTACCCTTTGTAGACGAGCCTGCCTATGAGTTGCCGAGTTAAAATTTGTGGCATAACAAATGTAGACGATGCATTGATGGCGTGCCTACATGGCGCAGATGCACTAGGTTTTGTTTTTTATGAAAAAAGCCCAAGGTATGTTTCACCAACAGTAGCAAACGATATTGTTTCTCACTTGCCTCCGTTTGTGACTCCCATTGCTTTGTTTGTTGATGCCGATTCCGCGCAGATAGATTCTGTAATAAAAGAAAATCCTCGCTGGCTTATTCAGTTTCATGGCAATGAAAGCGAGTCTGAGTGTCTATCTTATCAGCGTTCCTATATAAAGGCGTTAAGAGTGAAACAGGGGGATGATGTAGCGGCCTTAGTAGATACTTATCCAAGTGCAAGTGCTGTTTTGTTGGATGCCTACAAAGAAGGGGTCCCTGGCGGTACAGGAGAGCGATTTGATTGGTCTATTATTCCGGCTCACTTATCTAAGCCAATTATATTGGCGGGTGGGTTAACCCCAAGTAATGTGAAGCTAGCAGTGCTTCAAGTGTCTCCCTATGCTGTTGATGTCAGTGGTGGAGTTGAGATGTCCAAAGGCATTAAGAGCGAACTCAAAGTTCAAGAATTTATTAATGGAGCAAAATGTGTATAGCAAAGACATTAATTTAGAATTACCTGACTCTCACGGTCGTTTTGGTCCATACGGTGGTATTTTTGTTTCTGAAACGCTGATGTCTGCTTTGGAAGATTTGGCGCAAATGTATGAGCGCTTGTCTAAAGACAGTGACTTTCAGGCTGCATTTGATTACGACCTGGCTCATTACGTTGGTCGTCCTTCGCCACTTTATTTTGCTGAGCGACTCACAAAAAAAGCGGGTGGGGCAAAAATTTATTTAAAACGTGAGGATTTGAACCACACTGGTGCCCACAAAATCAATAACACAATAGGTCAAGCCCTGCTTGCTAAGCACATGGGTAAGCCAAATATTATTGCTGAAACGGGGGCGGGGCAACATGGGGTTGCGTCTGCAACCGTGGCAGCTCGTTTAGGTTTAAAATGCAAAGTGTTTATGGGGGCTGAGGATATTCGACGTCAGTCACTTAATGTGTACCGTATGAAGTTGCTCGGAGCGGAAGTGATTTCTGTTGAGTCCGGCACCAAAACATTAAAAGATGCGTTAAACGAAGCCATGCGCTATTGGGTCGGTAACGTTGACGATACTTTTTATATCATTGGTACAGCGGCTGGTCCTCATCCTTACCCTAAGTTAGTGCGTGATTTTCAAGCTGTCATTGGCCGAGAAACCAAAGCCCAATGTTTGGCACAAGAAGGCCGTTTGCCTGATGCTGTTGTTGCTTGTGTTGGTGGCGGCTCAAATGCGATTGGTATGTTTCACCCTTTTATCAAAGACGAAAGTGTTGCTATGTACGGTGTTGAAGCGGGTGGTGATGGCATTGAAACAGGTCGTCATGCTGCACCACTAAGTGCTGGTCGTCCTGGTGTTCTGCATGGTAATCGCACTTATGTTATGGCGGATGACGACGGGCAAATTATCGGAACTCATTCTATTTCAGCCGGTTTGGATTACCCAGGTGTTGGTCCTGAGCATGCTTGGTTAAAGGATATTGGTCGAGCTCATTATGTTGCGATTAATGATGATGAAGCTATGGATGGTTTTCGTGACTTGACTCGCCTAGAAGGTATAATGCCTGCTCTTGAGTCAAGTCATGCTGTCGCCTACGGTATGAAATTAGCAGCGACGATGGAAAAAGATAAAATTGTGGTTATCAATTTATCCGGTCGAGGTGATAAAGACATTCTTACCGTTGCAGAATTAGATGGGATTGAAGTATGAGTCGCATTAAACAATGTTTTGAAAAATTAGAAAAATCTGGTAAAAAGGCGCTCATTCCGTATATTACCGCAGGCGATCCCAGTCCAGATTATACTGTGACCTTAATGCATGCTTTGGTGGCTGCGGGTGCGGATGTTATCGAAATTGGTATGCCTTTTTCAGATCCAATGGCAGACGGTCCAGTCATACAGTTGGCATGTGAGCGCAGCTTGGCGGCAGGCACCAATGTTAAAAAAGTACTGCAGATTATCGCTGAATTTAGACAAAGCAATAAAGAAACGCCTATTGTTTTGATGGGGTATTTAAATCCTATTGAGTTTTTTGGCTACCAAGCTTTTTCTGATGCGGCAAAAGACGCGGGCGTTGATGGTATTTTATTAGTAGATCTGACTCCTGAAGAGGCGACAGATGTAGTAGAATGCTTCCGAGAAAACGAGATTGATCTTATTTATTTGCTTTCGCCTACAACAACACCGGATCGTGCAAAGAAAATTTGCGATTTGGCGTCGGGTTATGTGTATTACGTTTCTGTAAAAGGCGTTACAGGTTCCGCTGAGCTTGATGTCGATAGTGTTAAGAAACACGTGGATTCGTTACGCGAAATCACCTCTTTACCTATTGGTGTGGGTTTTGGTATACGCGATGCAAAAACAGCAGCGGCAGTCAGTAAGTGTGCCGATGGTGTTATTGTCGGCAGTGTATTGGTGAATACCATCGCTGCAAATAAAGATCATCAAAAAGAACATATAGCTGATGCTTTAGGGGCTATTTTAGCGCCCATGCGTGAAGAAATGGATGCGTAAAGCGACAGCAAACGAGAAATTTGGAGAAATAAATGAGTAGCTGGTTAGATAAATTTGTCCCTTCCATTGTGCGCAGTGAATCAAAGCGTAGTGCTGGTTCTGTGCCTGAGGGCCTTTGGAAAAAATGCCCTAAATGCGAAAATGTTTTATATCGCCCAGAGTTAGAAAAGAACTTAGATGTTTGTCCTAAATGCAATCACCATCTTCGTATTAGTGCTCGCCGCCGCTTAGAAATTTTTTTGGACAAGGAAGGTCGTCACGAAATTGGTGCACATCTTGAGCCTGAAGATAAGTTAAAATTTAAAGATTCTAAACGTTATAAAGATCGTCTTGTTGACGCGCAAAAAGCCACTGGCGAAAAAGATGCTTTGGTTGCGATGCAAGGTGCTTTGAACGGCATGCCTATTGTTGTCGTGGCGTTTGAATTTAGCTTTTTGGGTGGTTCTATGGGGGCCATCGTTGGTGAGCGTTTTATACAGGCGGTTAACGTTTGTTTAGAGAAGCGAATTCCATTGGTATGTTTTTCTGCCAGTGGTGGTGCGCGTATGCAAGAAGCACTTATATCCCTGATGCAAATGGCGAAAACAAGTGCCGGTCTTGAGCGCATGAAGCAAGAAGGAATTCCTTATATTTCTGTGATGACGGACCCTGTTTTTGGTGGTGTATCCGCTTCTCTTGCTATGCTTGGTGATTTGAACGTTGCTGAGCCGAATGCATTGATTGGTTTTGCTGGTCCACGTGTTATTGAGCAAACGGTTCGTGAAAAATTGCCAGAAGGCTTCCAGCGCAGTGAGTTCCTGTTGGATAAAGGGGCGCTAGATATGATAATTAAACGTGATGAGATGCGTTCTCGATTGCACAATATTTTATCTTTGCTCACCGCGAATAAGGTTGCTTAATTAAATGACGCACACGTCATTAGCAAGTTGGCTCTCCTATATAGAGAGTCAACATCCTTCTGAGATAGAGTTGGGGTTAGACAGAGGTAATCTGGTTTTATCAAGATTGGCTTTGTCTAGACCTAAACACAAAGTGATCACAGTGGCTGGAACCAACGGCAAAGGTTCCACTTGCGCCATGTTGACGCAATATCTTTGCTCACAAGGTTATACGGTTGGTACTTACACATCACCCCATTTTTTAGCGTTTAATGAACGTATTGCGCTAAATAATATGTCTTGTGATGATGCCATGATTTGCCGTGCGTTTGAGGTCATTGAAGCGGCTCGAAAAGACGTACCTTTGACCTATTTCGAATTTAGCACGTTGGCTGCGCTGTGGATCTTTGATCAATCTAAGCTGGATTATTGGGTGCTAGAAGTCGGTTTAGGTGGACGCCTAGATTCCGTTAATATGATTGATACTGACGTTGCGGTTGTTACTTCCATTTCCTTAGATCATATGGATTGGTTGGGGGATAATTTGGATGTGATCGCGCGGGAAAAAACCGGTATTGCCAGAAAAGATAAGCTTTTAGTCAGTGGGGTCGTAAATCCGCCCAGTACTATCGCTATCACAGCAGGTGAAATTGGCGCGAATCTTAAACAGAAAGATATTGATTTTAGTTTTCAGCGATCAACAGCTGACTGGTCCTGGTCTGGTAATGGCGTTCAATATGATGCTTTGCCTATCCCTTCTTTACCCTTGCAAAATGCGGCCACGGTAATTGCTGTGTTGGTTTATATGGGACTAAATCCCTCCGTAACTGACTTAGTGAATTTATTTAAAACGGCTCAGTTAACAGGACGTTTTCAGCAAGTGGCTTTTTCTCCGGATGTCTATATTGACGTGGCGCATAACCCAGAAGCCGCGGTTGAGCTTGCACAACGTATAGGCTCTTTGTCCCGTAAACCTGTCGCTGTTTGCGGCATGTTAAAGGATAAAGATATTGCGGGCGTCATGGCCAATCTCGCAGAGAGTTTTTCTGCTTGGTATTGCTGTGATTTAGGGGGAGTGAGAGGGGCGAAAGCACTTGAATTGATGGATAAACTTGAGAAGGTCTCGCCTGATATTTCTCCATTTCTCTACGAGTGCTCCTCAGTGGGTGATGCCATTCAAGGTGCTTTGGCGCAAGCAAAGGAAGAGGGGCGAGCAGTTATTGTATTTGGCTCCTTCGTTACCGTCTCTGATTATTTGGCACTAAGCCAAGCAAGAGAGTGATTTATGATTGATAGAACTATAACTTATAGGTTAATTGGTGCGGGTATCATGGTATTGTCTGCCGCCATTATATTACCTTTAATTCTGGATGGTGAACGTCCTGCTGAGCTCGATATGCAAGTTCAGGTGACGGCTCCTCCTGCGTTTCAACCGTTAGAAATTGCCGCCGTTCAGCCTGTAGAGCGTTTACCTGTGGAGCCTTTTGTTGAAGAAGACGCAGCGGTTGACGATATCCAATTAATTCCTGTTTCACCAGCATCGAACGATATAGAAATGCTTGAACAAACGACACCCGTAGCGCCCACGCCCACACCGCAAGCAGCCTCTGCGCCAGTATCAACGCCAGTAAAACAGGAAATAAAAACACCTGTTGAGAAAGTGGCTCCGGCTGCAGTGGGAGAACGTTGGACATTGCAAATTGCGACGTTCAAGAGCAAAGAGAACGCTGTACGTTTGGTCGAAAAACTAAAAGAAGGCAATTACGCAGCTTACAGTCTAACGACAAATGCATTATACAAAGTATATGTTGGTCCTGAACTAAAGCGTGAGACGTCTGAAAAAATGCGTGAAGAGATTAAACAGAAATTCAGTTTGACGGGATTTGTTACAAAATATTCTGTGAATTGATGTGTGCTTAATTGGCTCAGTATTTTGAATGCCTAGGTCATCTGTTACACTGCGCAGCGAATTTTAGAGGTGCTCATGGAGCAAGTAGGTTCAATGTCAACAATTGACTGGCTGATCATTGCTGTGGTGATTCTTTCGACTCTTTTGAGTTTGAAAAGAGGCTTTGTAAAAGAAGTTTTGTCTTTGTTGACATGGGTTGTTGCCTTTGTCGTAGCGGTTAAGTTTTCGAATCAAATGCAGTTGCTACTGGTAGAGCAAGTGCAAAATGATCAAATTCGCTACATTGTGGCTTTTATATCATTGTTTATTGCCACTTTGGTCGTCGGTGCTTTGGTGAGTTTTTTACTGAGCTCTTTGATTCAAGTGACTGGCTTATCAAGCACCGATAGGGTGCTTGGTATGCTTTTTGGTTTTGCTCGAGGCAGTTTGATTGTTATCGCTTTTGTGGCTTTATTAAGCTTAAGTCCAGCTATAGAGCAAACTGAGTTTTGGAAAACATCGCAATTGATTCCGCAATTGAGTCAATTGAATGATTGGACGCGGGAAATGGTAGGCAAGAGCACGAATCTGATGGATTCGACTCTCATTGATCGCGCCCTTGGTAACTAGCTGTTTTTTTAAACAGCCAATTAGATAAAGAATCTTTACGGTGTTTACCGTAATTCCCCAACACGAGGATCTAGAACATGTGTGGTATCGTTGGTGTCGTAGGCACGTCTGTGGTTAACCAAGCTATTTTTGATGCGTTAACCCTTCTTCAGCATCGTGGGCAAGATGCTGCAGGTATGGTCACTAGCCATAATGGACGACTCTGTTTACGCAAAGACAATGGTCCGGTGAGTGAGGTTTTTCGCACTCGTCATATGAAAAAACTACACGGTAACATAGGTATAGGGCATGTCCGTTACCCAACGGCGGGGACTTCTAGCTCAGCAGAAGCTCAACCTTTTTATGTTAACTCGCCTTATGGTATTTCTCTTGCGCACAATGGTAATCTCACCAATACTGAAAAACTGAAGCAAGAAGTGTTTGAATCAGATTTACGTCACATCAATACGACGTCTGACTCGGAAGTTTTAGTGAACGTATTGGCCCATGAACTTCACGAAGAAGGTAAGTTAATTCCAACACCTGAAGACATATTTAATGCGTTAGAGCGTGTTTATAAGCGTATTGAAGGCGGTTACGCCGTTGTTACTTTGATTACCGGTTATGGCATATTAGCGTTTCGTGATCCTGATGGTATTCGCCCGCTGATCTATGGCTCTCGTCAAACAGAAGCCGGTGTTGAGTACATGGTTGCTTCTGAAAGCGTGGCACTTGATGCGGCAGGTTTCAAAATTGAGCGTGATATTCAACCAGGTGAAGCCATCTTCTTCGATTTGAATCATAATGTTCACGTACGCCAATGTACGCCAAAAAAAGCCGCTCGCCCATGTTTGTTTGAATACGTGTATTTTGCTCGTCCAGATACAGTCATTGATAGTATTTCTGTTTATAAAGCGCGCATTAATATGGGGGATCGTCTTGCGGCGAAAATTCAGCGAGAATGGAAAGATCATGACATTGATGTGGTTATTCCTATTCCGGATACGAGTCGTACGGCCGCTTTGCAAATAGCTCAAGCATTGAATATTCCATTCCGTGAGGGATTGGTTAAAAACCGCTATATCGGTCGTACCTTTATTATGCCAGGTCAAGCTGTGCGTAAAAAATCCGTACGTCAGAAGTTGAATCCAGTGCCTTTTGAGTTTAAAGACAAAACGGTTCTTCTGGTTGATGATTCTATTGTTCGTGGAACAACGAGTAAGGAAATTATTGAGATGGCAAGGGAGGCGGGTGCAAAAAAAGTATACATCGCCTCAGCGGCTCCAGAAGTTCGTTATCCAAATGTTTATGGTATTGATATGCCTGCGGCAAAAGAGTTAATAGCGCACAATCGCAACGTAGACGAAATTTGCGAGTTGATTGGCGCTGACAAACTGATCTTTCAAGATCTGCAGGATTTGATTGAAGCCTGTATTGATGAGAAACACTCTGATGTACGTGAATTCGATACGTCTGTGTTTGATGCTAAATACATTACAGGCAATATTGATGCCGCTTACTTGGCCAGTATTGAAGGGGCGCGTAACGATTTGAATAAAGCGTCTGTTGAAGACCAAGAAGCGAGTGATATGATGCACCCTATGTAATGTCGATAGTATGCTGTGACAGATAGAATTAAGCCAGGTCACGCCTGGCTTAATTGTTTTTGGTGATAAATTTTTTGAAGAATGGCTTGGAGTGAAGTAATGGCTGATTATAAAGATGCAACGAATGCGATTCGTGCAGGTATTCGTCAAACACAAGAACAGGAAAACAGCGAAGCCATTTTTATGACCTCAAGCTTTGCCTATGGCAGTGCGGAAGAAGCGGCAGGGAAGTTTTCTGGTGAAGAAGAGGGGAACGTATACTCTCGTTTTACTAACCCAACGGTTGCACTCTTTGAGAAGCGTTTGGCGACTCTAGAAAAAGGCGAAGCAGCCATTGCGACAAGCTCTGGCATGGCGGCATTGATGACATTGGCCTACAGTTTATTAAGTGCAGGCGACCGGGTCGTTTGTTCTCGTAATATTTTTGGGTCAACGGTTAAGTTCTTCAATACTTATACGACAAAGTTTGGTGTTGAAGTCATCTATGTTGATGCAACAGATTATGTCGCATGGGAAGAAGCGATTAACACCAATACACGCTTTTGTTATTTCGAAACACCGTCTAATCCGCTTTATGAGGTGGTAGATGTTGCTCGTGTCGCTGAACTCGCTCATGCTAAAGGGGCGCTACTGTGTGTCGATACCGTTTTGGCGACACCGGCGTTGCAAAACCCTCTGACCCAAGGCGCAGACATTGTTATGCAATCGGCCACTAAGTTTATCGATGGGCAAGGTCGTTGCTTGGGTGGTGCTTTAATAGCGAGTCAAGAGATCGTTGATGTTTTCACGGCCTTTATGCGCAGTGCTGGGCCATGCATGAGTCCATTTAATGCTTGGGTGTTGTTAAACGGTCTAGAAACCTTGTCTTTGCGTATGACGGCACACTCTGCAAATGCCTTGAAGTTGGCGAAATACCTAGAAGCGCACCCTAAAGTCATTAAGGTAAATTATGGCGGATTGCCAAGTCATAAATACCATGAGCTTGCTAAGCAACAGCAAAAAGACTTTGGTGGACTGTTATCCTTTGAAGTGGAGGGTGGACGTAAGGCTGCATGGTCTGTGATTAATGCCACAAAATTGATGTCTATCACTGGGAACTTAGGTGATACCAAAACTTTAGTCACTCATCCTGCTACCACAACACATGGGCGACTAACGGATGATGAAAAGGCTAAAGCAGGCATCGCGGAAGGTTTGATTCGTGTGTCTGTTGGGCTTGAAGATATTGATGACATCATTGCAGATGTTGATGCTGCCTTGGCTCAGTTATCTTAAATAACACTGACATTTGGGTATCAAAAAAGCGGACTTAAGTCCGCTTTTTAGTACATGCTATTTATTTATATTTCGTTGTTCTGGCGTTCATTCTGTTTTGTTATTGTCCTCGCTATAGCGTGTCTCGTTATGTTGCAAGGTCGTAGCTTGTAACGCTTCCAGTTGTTGTTTTTCTTTGCGTCGAGCCCCTAACACCAGCAAACAAGGTGTTAAAATAAGGGTAAGTGGCGTGGCAAAAGTAAGTCCGCCAGCAATGGCCGTTGATAGCTGGGTCCACCATTGCGCAGAGGGAGCTCCTACGCTAAATGATTGATGAATCAAGTCAATATTGAATTGAAAAACCATCGGTACTAAACCAAGAATCGTTGTAATGGTGGTGAGCATAACGGGTCTTAGGCGCTGTACACCTGTCCGAATGGCGGCTTCACGTACCATCATTCCTTGTTTTCTCAAGCCATTAAAAGTATCGATTAAAACGATGTTGTTGTTTACAACAATGCCCGCTAAGGCAATAACGCCAACGCCACTCATGACGACACCAAATGGTTGTCCTTTCACCATAAGACCGATTAGTACCCCCATGGTAGAGAAAATCACCGCACTGAGGATCAACAAGCATTGGAAGAAGTTGTTGAACTGAGTGACAAGGATGATTGCCATAATAAAGAAAGCCACACCAAATGCCTTGATCAAGAAGACCATCGACTTTTGTTGCTCTTCTGTATTTCCGCGAAATTCATAGCTAACAGACTTGTCTATTCCTGCGGCATCCAATTTCGCTTTAATAGCTTTGATGACTTCATCGATCACAAGGCCATCTTTTACATCCGCATCAATCGCGATGGTTTTTTTACCATCGGTTCGGTTGATGACGCCTTGTTTAGGTGCTGCATATCGAGTAATAAAATTACTGGCAGGAATACTCCCTTGATTCGTTGGAATTTGCAGCTGATCAAGTTGCTCTAAACTGCGTTGATTTACTGGATAGCGCAAAACAATGTCTATCTTATCATCCGCACCTTCGGGCAAGAAGTCGCTCAAGGTAATGCCTGTCGTGACCAACTTAACCACGTTGCCAAGACTGTTAACATCCACACCATAGCGGCTGGCTTCTGCGCGATTGATGTCAATACGCCACTCGATACCGGGTAAGGATCTATCATCACTGACGGTCACTATTTCGTCTCGTTCGAGCAATTGCTTGCTGATTTCATCAGCGGCCAAATTTAACGCTTCGCTATAATTAGAACTTAACTGTAGCTGAATATCAGCGCCGGATTGCGGGCCTCCTTGTTCTTTTTCAGCGCTGACTTCAATGCCCGGAATTTGTTTGGTTTTTTCTCTAATGCGATCTAAGATCACCGTAGCCGATTCACGCTTATACCAATCAATAAACTCCATACTGATAGAGCCTATACTGTCGGGTGCTGCATTATTACCCGGAGTCGAGTAGGAGGTGACCACAACACTTTTTAATTCAGGCGTACCAAGAATTTGTTGTTCAACTTGTCTTACTAATGCGTCTTTTTCATCAAGGGATAAATCGCCTCTGGCTCGTATGTCTAAATTCGCGGATTCCGGCTCGATATTAGGAAAGAACTCAACCCCTTTTCCAAAATGACCATAACTGATGAACACGCTAATCAATAAGGTAATGGTAAAGAGAAGCACCCATATTGGATACTCCACTAAACGCGTCAGTACTCGTCCGTATAATCCAGTAGGACCGGTCAGCTCTTTTAGATCACCCGTCTCGGTAATGCGTAACGCATGCATGGTCTTTTCTGTATAAGCGCCTTTCTTGCCAATCATCGAGCCAATGGTTGGCAATACGATGAGTGCCATCACCAGAGACGATGCCAAGGTTGCAATGATGGTGATGGGCATAAAGCGCATAAACTCACCCACAATGTCTGGCCAAAATAACAGTGGCATAAAGACCGCCAATGTCGTTGCTGTTGAAGCAGTGATCGGCCAAGCCATGCGTTTTGCGGCTTCACTGTAAGCTTGTCTTTTAGATGCCCCTTCGGCGAGTTTTCTATCCGCGTATTCAGTCACCACAATGGCACCATCTACGAGCATGCCAACGCTGAGGATCAGTGCAAATAGCACCACCATGTTGATGGTGTAGCCTTGTAGATCAAGGATTAAAATACCGGCTAAAAACGCACCTGGTATCGCAAGGCCTACTAATAAAGCGCTGCGAATGCCAAGAGCCCAAACAATCACAATCATCACCAACAGAGTGGCCGCAAGCACATTGTTAAACAGATCATTGAGAGAGGTTTCTATGTCCGTCGACTTATCGCCTGTTAGGTTGTACTCAACGCCACTGGGCCATTGCTGACTCTCATTTTCAACCACGCTTTTGACGGCAGCAATCGTGTTAATAATATTGGCACCTACGCGTTTTGATACCGCTAAAGTAATGCTGCGCTTGCCTTCGACACGAGCATAGCTCGTTGGGTCTTCAAAAGTGAGTTCTCCAGTGGCTATGTCCCCTAACAAAACGACTTGATCGCCGTCTGCTTTGATGGGTAAGTTCATGATGTCTTCTTTGGTCTTTAGTAAACCAGGTACTTTTAAGGAGAAACGGCCTGCACCGGTATCTAAATTACCCGCGGCGACTAAGCGATTATTGCCAGAGACAAAGTTGGCAACTTCGGTCAAGGATAAGTTGTAAGACTCAAGCTGTTCAGGGCGAATGATAATTTGCGCTTGCTGTTCTCTGTCGCCACTTATACTGGCTTCCAAGACGCCATCGACCGCTTCAATCGCATCTTGTAGGTTTTTTGCCGTACGGCTGAGTGTTGCAAAATCCACATTGCCAGATAAATTGACACGTAGCACAGGGAAGGTTGATAGGTTTATTTCTGTAACCGTTGGTTCATCTGCGTCGTCTGGTAATTCGCTTTTGGCTCTGTCGACTTTGTCTTTTGTATCGATGATCGCCTGATCAATATCTACACCAGATAAAAATTCCAGCATAATCGAGGCATGACCCTCTGAAGCAGTCGACTTGAGTTCTTTCAGTCCCTCAAGGCTCTTTAATTCTTTTTCTAGTGGATGCACGAGTAAGCTGTCAGCGTCTTCTGGGGAAATGCCTTCTAAGGTTACGGAAACATAGGCCATAGGAATGGTAATGTCAGGATCACTTTCTTTGGCAATTTCGATATATGACACGGTTCCCATGATTAAAATGAGAACAAAAAGCATCATGACGGTGCGTGAGCGAGCTAAGGCCGCTTCAATTAACATTTGCATACCTAGCCTCCTCAGTTCTGATAATGTGCGTCAACTTTATCGCCTGCAGACACAAACCCTTGTCCGACAGTGATAATGTTCACATTATCAGGGAGCCCACGAACCCAAACCTGATCACGCTCTGATTTAACAATGTCAACAGGTAAAATCACTACACGATTGTCTATGTCGATGGCTTTTATGGCGGTTCTGCCTGTGTCGTCTAACGTGAGTAACGCTGCCGAAAAGGCATGCGCTTTTTGTTCATCTAAAACAAAGTCTACTGCCGCTGTTAACCCCGCAGGAATTCGATTGCCAGGATTGTTCACTTGCATTTCAACGGTAATCGTTCGGCTGGATTCATTTGCTGTCGCACTGATGTAAGAGACAAAGCCTTCAGCTTCATAACCTGATTCAAGGCTGATATTGCCTTGTGTACCTAGTGCTACTTGCTGGATTTTATTTTGTGGAATATTGACACTGATTTTGATGGGGTTAATAGATACCAGTGTACCGATATTGGCACCGACGGCGAGTACCTGTCCTTCTTGCACATCCAGAGCATTGAGTATGCCAGAGAAAGGCGCAGTGACGTTGGTGTTTTCCAGATCCACTAACAAGGCTTTCTCCGTTGCTCGCGCTGAGGCAAGATCCGTTTCTGCTTGCGCTAGATTTACTTTTGATGTGAGATTTTGCGCATTGAGCTTTTTGATGCCTTCAAGTTCTAGTTGTCTTTGTTTTACCAGCAGTCCGGCTTGCTCTATCTGTACTTTTAATGTGCGATTGTCTATTTGAGCAATGGTAGAACCTTTTTTAACGAATTGGCCTTTTTCTATCGGCAATCTGGTGATTCGCCCCTGATAGCTATTAATGAGTTGCAAGGTCTCATCAACTTGAGTTTTGCCGCTCAAGGTTAGGTGCATCTCAATGGATTTGGCTGTTAAGGTTTGGGCTTGCACAGAGTAGGTCAGTTGGTTTTCAGCCGTTTGTGATGAGACAGTATTTTCATTTGGCGCCGTTCCCGTTGGGCTGACTGTGATGCCGTTCCCTCCCACTGCCATCCACGTTACCGCGGCCGTTGCAACGACCACTGCTGTAATTGGCCCTACCTTACTTTTTAGATCCATTAAGTGCTCCATGAGATAGAAAAATTATCATTATATTTCCCAGTATATTCTCAAATAATGACGAATAAAGAGGTTTGATTTAAAAAATGTTAGCAAATACTTTGTGTAATGCCGTGGGTGAATCCCTCTTTTGCATTGAGACGTTAATGTTTCGTTGTGTTTGAGAGAGTAGAAGTAAGTGTAAAACTTGAACGTGGCCTGTAGGTCAAGCCTTTTAAGGGCGAAAAAGTAGAAAAGGACAAAGCTGTCTTAATTTACTCAAAGTGCTTATATTGATCGATATTTATTACTCTTAGCCTTGATTAAACAAGAAGCTAGCGAGTATTCATCCGTTTTTTGGTGAACCTTCTCTTAGAAGGATGATACTATATGGCCACAAAATTTTTACTTTATATGGATAGATATGAGTCTATTGTCGTTAGAACAGATTAGTGTTGCTTTTGGGCATAATCCGCTGCTGTCAAAAATCAGTTTTTCAGCGGAAGCTGGAGAGCGTGTTGCTATAATCGGTCGTAATGGTGCGGGTAAATCGACGCTGTTAAAAGTCATTTCTGGTGAGCAAATCGCCGATGAAGGTGTGGTTCGCCTTGAAGGCGGCATGACCATTGGTCAGCTCCCGCAAGAATTGCCTGATGCGAATGAAAAAACAGTTCGTGAAGTCGTGAGTGAAGGGGCAGGTGAAGCGCATTCACTGATGACTCGTTACTTCAAGTTATTAGAAGATTTCGAGAATGATCACTCAAATGAATTAAGTGATATTCAAACCGAATTAGACAGAATCCAAGGTTGGGATTTAGAACAACGTGTGAATCACATGATTCAGCGTTTAGCCTTGCCTGCGGACAAACTGATGTCCGAACTTTCTGGCGGATGGCGTCGTCGTGTCATTTTGGCACAAGCGTTGATCTCCAATCCAGATGTTTTGTTACTCGACGAGCCTACCAACCATTTGGACGTACCAACAATCGAATGGATGGAGCAACAGCTTCAGCAATTCCGTGGATTGATCTTGTTCATTACCCATGACCGTCGCTTCCTAGAGAAATTGGCTAACCGTATCATCGAGCTAGATCGCGGCAATCTTATTTCTTTCAGCGGCAATATCACTGCTTTTCTTGCTTTTAAAGAGAAGATGCTGGAAGAGGAAGAGCGCGCCAACGCCTTGTTCGACAAACGTTTGGCCGAGGAAGAAGTTTGGATTCGCCAAGGCATAAAAGCGCGTCGCACCCGTAACGAGGGTCGAGTTCGTGCTTTGAAAGCCTTACGTGAAGAACGTTCTGAACGTATCAATCGTCAAGGCAATGCCAAAATGGCCATTGAAACCAAAGACAAGTCTGGCAAGCTGGTAGCCGAGTTCACACAAGTTGGTCATTCTTTTGAGGATAAAGTGATTCTGCAACCAATGGACTTCGTGGTAAATCGCGGCGACCGAATTGGTTTAATTGGTCCAAATGGTTGTGGTAAAAGTACCTTCTTAAAAATTCTGTTAGGGGATTTAGAACCTGAAACAGGTTCGGTTCGCCAAGGTACTAAGCTAAACGTGGCATACTTTGATCAGCTGCGTGAGCAACTTGATCCAGAGCAAACTGTTGCTGAAAACGTTGGTGAAGGTAAAGACATTATCGAGATCAATGGTCAGAACAAACATGTTATTGGCTATCTTGGTGACTTTTTGTTCCCGCCTGAGCGTGCTCGTACGCCGGTAAAAGCCTTGTCTGGAGGTGAACGAAATCGTGTGTTGCTAGCGAAATTGTTTACTCGTCCAGCTAACCTTTTGATCATGGATGAGCCAACCAACGACCTTGATGTCGAAACATTGGAATTACTTGAAGAACTTTTGATGAACTACGAAGGTACCTTGTTGTTGGTTAGCCATGACCGTGCTTTCCTAGATAACGTGGTGACCAGCGTGATTGCCTTTGAAGGCGAAGGTCGAGTGAAAGAATACGTGGGTGGTTATCAAGACTGGATTCGCCAAGGGGGTAAGTTCCCGACAGAATCCACTTCACAAACAGATAATGTGCTCAGCAAAAAAGAAAAAGCCAAAGCAGAAGCCTTAAAAACAGAAGAGGCGAAGCAAAAAGACGCTGTTCAGGCTAAGCCAAAAGCGAAGCTAAGTTATAAATTACAGCGTGAATTGGATGAAATGCCAACGACTATAGCCAAGCTAGAGTCAGAAATTGCCGCTTTGCATGCCACCACCAGCGCGCCAGAATTTTATACCGGTGATGCAGAGAAGGTTCAAAAAACCTTGGCAAAGTTGGCGCATAAAGAAGAAGAGCTTGAAAGTGCCATGGAGCGTTGGTTAGAGCTTGAAACGATGCAAAACGGGTAAATTATGACAAATAAGATTAAACCAATTTCATTTGTGCCTCGCTTTTTTGGCGCTTTCGGTCAATTTTTTAAATACATAGCGAGCGGCGATTATGCCGCTCGCTGTCACACAGTCGGTCAAGGTGAGCCATTTGCCTTTGAAGTAGAACCGAACGTCATTACCAAAGAAGTGGAAGTCATTCGTGAGATCGAAGTCGCTGCGCCTGTTTTGGATACGGTCAACGTCGATGGTGCACATCAGTTATTGCAACTGCTGCAACAAGAAGCCCGCTTTATTGATTTTATCCAAGAAAGCATTGATGACTATAGTGATGCCGACGTAGGGGCCGCGTCTCGTCAAATTCATGCTGGTTGCGCTAAAGTGCTCAAGCAGCACTTTTCTATTGAGGTGGTGTCTCTCGACGTTGTGAACAGCGCGACGGAAAATACTCGTGTAGAAGTGCCATCCGGTTATGACGCCAAGCAAATTAAGCTTGAGGGTCGAGTTGAAGGCGATGGTCCATATGTTGGTACACTCATTCATCCTGGTTGGAAAGTAACGCAAACACGCTTACCAAAAGTGACGAACACAGAAAGCCTAACTATTCTAGCGCCAGCCGAAGTCGAGGTATAACACCATGAGTCAATATTTCATTGGTATCGACTTGGGTACCACGCATTCTGCTGTCTATTTTTCTCCCTCTAGCCAAATGGCAACAGAAGCGGGTCAAGTAGGGCGTATTCAATCATTGGCGATTCCGCAGTTTATCGCGGCAGGCCAAGTGGATGCTCGTCCTTTATTGCCTTCCTTTGTGTATTTTCCTCATAAAACGGAATTCCTTGAAAGCGACTTGTTGCTCCCATGGGGCAAAGCGCCTTCTATTGTTGGGCAATTAGCGCGAGAATTGGGCGCTAAATCATCCGGTAGATTAGTACAAAGTGCGAAGAGCTGGTTATGCCATTCGCGTGTCAGCTCAGATGAAGCGGTCTTACCGGTTGATGCGCTGGAAGAAGTCGAAAAAGTCTCTCCAGCGCAAGTGACGGAAACCCTATTGGCGCATTTGGTCAGTGCATGGGAAAATCAATTTCCTGAGGCCCCCATTGCAGAGCAAACCGTCGTGATTACGGTGCCAGCGTCCTTTGATCCGGCGGCGCGTGCTATTACCGAGCAAGCAGCGGAAAAAGTTGGTTTGCACGCTCGTTTAATTGAAGAGCCGTTAGCCGCGTTTTACGCATGGCTGAGTGATCAACCAAGTTGGGCTGAGCATTTAGAAGTCAATGAACATATTTTGGTGGTCGACGTTGGTGGCGGTACAACGGACTTATCATTAATTCAAGCCGTTGAACAAGAGGGCGCACTTGGTCTAGAGCGTGTTGCTGTAGGTCGTCATATTTTGCTCGGTGGCGATAACATGGATTTGACGCTGACTTATCATTTAGCCGCACAACTCGCTCAAAATGGTACTAATCTTGAACCATGGCAGATTAGCGGCTTAACGCAAGCCTGCCGTGAAGCGAAAGAACGTTTGTTATCGAATGCTGAGTTAGAGGAAGTTAGCGTTGTTGTGCCGAGTCGTGGTCGTAGTTTGTTCAATAATAGCATTAGAGCGACCTTGACGCAGAATGATGTGCAACAGCTTTTGATTGAGGGTTTCTTTCCACAAGTGCAGCTGGGTGAGCAAGCTCAAAAAATGGCCCGCAGTGGTTTTAGTACCATCAATTTGGATTACGAAAGTGACCCAGCGATTACGCGTCATATCAGTGAGTTCTTGGCGCAACATGATGTGAAACCAAGCAAGATTTTGTTAAACGGCGGCGTATTTAACGCTAATGTCATTCGTAGCACACTGGAAGCACGATTAGCGAATATGCTGGGTGACAATGAAATAACGATGCTAACGCCGTCTCATTTGGATCATGCCGTTGCCAAAGGGGCGACGTATTACGCTCAAGTGCAAGCGGAAGGCGGTGTTAAAGTAAAAAGTGGTTTAGCGGCCAATTATTATATTGGTGTGGCAAGCCCAATGCCTGCTATTCCCGGCATGGCAGCCCCTGTTGATGCTATCTGTGTGGCGCCATTTGGTTTGGAAGAAGGCTCAGATGAGCAAATGCTACCCAATGAATTTTCGCTGGTAGTGGGAGAACACGTCACATTCCGTTTTTTCCAATCAAAAAACAGTGACGCGCACCTTGTCGGTAAAGTCATTGCGTCGTTTTCTGTGTCTCAACTCACTGAGCTGAGTCCTTTGTCTGTGCGTTTAGATGGAGGGCATTATCAAGCAGGCGAGATGGTGCGGGTGTATCTAACCTCGCGTGTTACCGAATTGGGATTGTTGTTGCTGCAAGCGCATGATACTCAATCTGACCTAAGTTGGACGATTGAGTTTCAAGTCAGGGAGTCCTAAGGCATGGCGCAAACGGCTTTTCAAGGCAAATATCGAGTAGGGATTGATTTGGGGACAACTAATTGTGTTGTCTCCTATCTTTCAGTATCAGACCCTTCAAATACGCCGACTTTACTCGCCATTCCACAAGTGATGGCGGATGGCTCAGTTCAAGAATTGACCTATTTGCCCAGTGCTATTTATGTATTAGCATCGGATGAGATTGGGGCAATTGATCCAGTTTTGCCTTGGCGTCATCATGATAAAACCTGCATCGTCGGTGTTGGAGCGTTAGCGTTAGGCCAACGTAGATCGGGGCAACTGATACAGAGTGCGAAAAGCTGGTTGAGCCATCGTCAAGTAGATCGTCGCTCGGCTATCTTGCCTTGGGCGAGTGAATTCTCTAAAAAACTCAGTCCCCTTGAGGCAAGTAAAATACTGTTATTGCACATCAAACAAAGTTGGAATCATCGCTTTGCTGATGCGCCTTTAGAATACCAATCCATTGCCTTAACCTTACCGGCTTCTTTTGACGAAGAAGCCAGGGCGTTAACATTGGAAGCGGCTAAGCTGGCTGGCTTAAACAATCTTTACCTTTTGGAAGAACCTCAAGCGGCGTGTTATCACTATATTAGTGATGATGAAAAACTCGCGGCGTTAGCCAATAAAAAAATGCTCTTGGTGATCGATATCGGTGGTGGCACCAGTGATTTTAGCTTGGTGGCGATCAAGCCTGTCTCTTCAAAAAATAAGAGTGTTTCGCTTAAGCGTATCGCGGTTGGTGAGCATTTGTTGCTCGGCGGTGATAACCTTGACCAAGCCTTGGCGTTCCAGCTAGACCCCAAACAGATCTCTGCATTATCTGCCACACGTTTAGCGGCCTTGGTTCAGCAAACGCGTCAGGCGAAAGAAATTTTGTTAGGTAAGGATGCACCCGATTTGTTAAGTATTACCGTGCTAGGCGGTGGTAGTCGTTTAATTGGTGGCTCACAAAAATTTGATGTTTCTAGAGACACCTTGTTAGAACAAATTCGTAGTGGCTTCTTTCCTTTGGTGAAAATCGATGACAAGGTGCAAAAAAGCGATTATGCCATGCATACCTTGGGCTTGCCTTATGAATCAGATCCAGCTTTTACACGTCATTTAGCGGCGTTTTTACAGCAACATCAAGCCGTAATACAAGCGGCGACAGGTTCCACTATGCCTGATGCTGTTCTGTTTAACGGCGGCTTGTTTAATAGCCCTATGTTAAAAGCTCGATTATTAGAACAGCTCAATGCTTGGTCTGTTGAACCTATTCTTGCTTGTAGCGCGGATGAACCTAATGATGCGGTAGCCAAAGGCGCTGCTATGTATTTAAGCGCTTTAGCCGGTGACAGCACGCGCATTGAAAGTGGTGTAGCGCACAGCTTATATCTGCAAGTGGGCGACGATCAATTTGTCGGTATATTGCCTAAAGGCACGTTAAAGGGTGAAACCATTGAATTAGCGCAAGAATTCTTTGTCACTCTTGGTAAGCAAGTACAGTTTCCTTTATATCGAGCTGACGATCATATCGACTGTGTGGTAGGTAAAGTACGTGATCTAGAAGGATTGCACTATATCTCTACCTTAATGACAGAGCTGGATGGTTCCATTGAGTCCCAAGAAACCGCGGTAACGCTATCGGTACAAATGACCGAAGTGGGGGTACTGCAAGTAATGTTAAGCGCCAATAATCTGAGAGATCAATGGCGGTTGGATTTTTCAACTCAGGTTACGACGTCAAAAACACCTGATCAATCCGATGAGAGTGGTTTTCTGCATGCCAATATGGGGCAAGCAGAAGAGCATCTAACTAAGTGTTTTTCCAGCGCGGGCCAAAAACAACATCCTGACTTAGTCAAATCTCTTAAGCAAGATTTGGATCAACTATTGGGAAATCGCGAAAGTTGGAATGTGGCCACATCCCGTCGTTTGGTCGATAAGCTGCTAAGCGTGAAGTCTGGTCGAACCAAAAGCGCTCAACATGAGCGGCAATGGTTGCAACTGATTGGGTATTGCTTACGCCCAGGCTTTGGTGCGGCGGATGATTTGGCTCGAGTACAGCAAGTAGTGAATGCTACGAAGGCCGGTACTCAGTTCGACACGGCACCCGTTTGGGGACAACATTGGACGCTGTATCGACGAATTGCTGGAGGTTTGTCAACTGAGCAACAAACGCATTTGTTTAAACAATTTAGTCAATACTATTCGCCAACGGGGCAGCGTTCCCGTGACAAGATGAAAGCGCTGACAACTAAATCCAGTGATGATCTGATTCGTCTAGTCGGTGCTCTAGAAAGTCTGTCTAATGAAGATAAAACCACCGCTATTGATTGGTTGCTAAAACGTTTGCAAAAGAGCTCTGAACCAGACACGGCTTGGTGGACAATAGGTCGTATTGCCTCCCGTCATCTTTTATCAGGTAAGCAAGAGCAAAGAATTGCAGAAGATACACTCTTTCCGATTCTAGAAACGGTTCTCAAGGAAGACTGGAAGAAACGCAAACAAGCGGGTTTGGCAGCGGTTTTGATGAGCCAAGTCAGTGGAGGAGAATCTGATAAGCTCGCTGCTTTGCGCAAAAAAGTTGCTAATAAGCTGAACAAAGACAAATGCCCAGCCCAATGGCTGGAACGTTTGGAAAGCCAAATAGAAATTAACAGTGATGAGTTAAACGCTTTAGTGGGTGAAAGTTTGCCCATTGGTCTGCGTCTGTAATGTGCTAACAAACAGATCTGACTGACTTGTTTGGTCAGATCTGTTGTATTCCTTGTTTAGTGTCTAACGCGCTTCATATTGATAAGAATAGGGCTGCCAGTCATTGGATCTGGAATTAGGTCGCATTCTACCCCGTATAATTCTCGTACCAGTTCTTTTGTCATTACTTCTTTTGGGCTACCTTGAGTGATGATCTCACCTTTTTTCATGGCAATAATATGATCTGAATATCGGCAAGCGCTGGGTAGATCATGAACCACCATGGCGAGGGTTTTTCCTTGCCTAGACAAATGTCGTATCAGCTCAAACACTTCAATTTGATGACCTAAATCGAGGGCCGAGGTTGGCTCATCCAATAAGAGCAAAGGGGTTTCTTGGGCAATTGACATGGCAATCCAAGCGCGTTGGCGTTGTCCACCGGATAAAGTATCAAGTAATCGATCTTTAAGCCCTTCTAAATCAGCGGCATTCAGGGCGTAATTAATGGCTTGTTGATCATCCATTGCCCATTGTTTTAGCAGGCTTTGGTGAGGGTGGCGGCCAAAACGAATTAGCTCTTCGATAGTAATGCCATCAGGTGCAAGGGTGTCTTGTGGTAAGAGCGCAAGACGTCTAGCGACCTCTTTAGAAGGCAAGGTATGAATGTCTTTGCCGTCAAGTAATACCACCCCTGCACTGGGTGAATGAACGCGAGATAAGCCATTTAATAATGTGGATTTGCCGCAGCCATTTGGTCCTACAATGGCGGTTACCTTGCCTTCCGGTAACGACACGTTGAGATTTTCAATGATGCTGGTTTTACCATGTTTTAAAGTAAGTTGTTCAGCACCAAGCCGAGTCAATGAAGTGGTTTCGTGTATGTGTTTTGGGTGTTTTAAAGACGTGGCTGTCATAGAGAAGTCCTTGAAGTCCGTCGTACCAGTATCCAAATTAAGTAAGGACCACCGACGACGGCAGTAACAATACCCACCGGTAATTCAATGGGGGATAAAACAGTGCGCCCAAACAAGTCGGCTAGCGTCATCACCAACGCACCAGTAAGGGCTGAACTCACGAGTGGGATACCGCGATAGCGCGCCAGAACTCTCGCGATTTCTGGGCCAACTAAAGCGACCAAGCCGACAGGTCCTGCGACAGCAACCGCCAATCCCGTTAGCGTAACACATAAGATCAAAGCCAATATTCTGATGTGTTTTATGTTCGCACCCAACCCTGTAATTGCCTGATCAGAAAAAGGCATTAAGGCGAACTGAGTTGAAAATAGCAGGCAAGCAATAAGGCAAAGTGCTATACCAGCCCCCAAAAGATTCATCATGAAGGGGTCACGAGCACTTAGGCTGCCAACGGTCCAAGGGTAGGCGCTGTTTGCCACATCGATACTGACTTGGCTTAAAAGCAATTGTGTTATCGCGCCAGCAATCGCACCAATGCCAATACCAGCAACAATGAAGCGATAACCGCGTGTGCCACTTCCTCCCGCTAAACCAAATGCCAAGGCAGTGGCCGTTGCTGCACCCGCTAGCGCCATAACAGAAGGCGCAAGAGAGATGCCCATGCCAACCACGGAAGAGACAGCGAACGCCATCGCTGCGTTATCGATACCTATGATGCCTGGTGTCGCGAGTCGATTACGAGCCATGGTTTGCATTAAGCATCCTGCCAAACTAAACGCGGCCCCTGTAAAAAGCGCCGCCAGTAGGCGTGGCAAGCGTAAATCTTGCACAATGAACTGGCTCATGGCGTCCCCGTGACCCAATAACACCGCGATGACATCTTTTGGCGATATCGGCATGGTACCAATTCCAAGAGTGGCAATACACGCGCACGACAATAAAATCAGCAAGCCAATATTTCGGATAATGGCGTGTTTTTCAATCAGAATCGTCATATGACGACCTAGAGACAGCAGGTAGTGCCCGCTTGGCGCTGACACAGTGTCTGATGGGTGAGTTATAGAAAGACTTTGATTTATCATAAAGTAGGCATTCTTCGAGATCGCACAATCAATAAAAGTACTGGCGCACCAATAATAGCGGTTAGAACGCCCAAAGGCATTTCTGCAGGCTGAGCCACAAGGCGGGAAACAACGTCTGCAGCAATCACAATGATGGGGCCGAGAGGCAAGCATAACCACAAGGTACGACGAATATCTGGTCCGACCAACGCGCGAGCGGCGAAGGGAACCACTAAACCAATAAATGCCACTGGCCCTGCGATGGCGGTAGCACCGCCCACTAATAACGCAACGGCCACAATGACCACAGCACGAATTCGTTTAGGTTTATGGCCAAGACCAATGGCAACGCGTTCCCCTAGGGCTAAGGAAGCTAATGGTTTAGCAACGTATAGAATACAGAGGGCGGCCATTAGCATAGAGGGTAGTACAGAGAGTAATGTCTGTATATCTCGTCCTGCCACACTGCCTGTCACCCAAAAACGAATTTCATCGGCGGCTCTTTGATCAAACAAGAGTATCAAAGAGGTGATGGCAAATAATAAGCTCGACAAAGCGGCACCCGCGAGCACCAAACGAATAGGATCATTTTGCTGCCCTTGCATTCGGGCCACCCCGAGCACGCACAGACAGCCCAACAAGGCGCCAAATTGTGCGACACCAACGGTCAGAGTGGCCGTGCTCGCCCCAAGCACTAATGTCAGTGCGACAGCAAATGAGCTTCCAGCACTGACGCCGAGCAAACCGGGCTCTGCCAAAGGATTGCGTGCGACAGATTGCATCATGGCGCCAGCAATGCCCAATGTTAGGCCAACAAATACACCAACGAGAGTTCGAGTAGTGCGCAAATGAAAGACGGTGAATTGATCGTCCGATGAACCATTACCTAATAATGTTTGAAAGGACGCTTGCGGACTTAAGCCTCCCGCACCAAGCAACAAACTACAGAAACAGCAAAGTGCCAGCACCAAAAGTGCTGACACAAAAACGCGAAACAGTGGTCGTTGTGATGGAGGCGTTTGAAACCAACTGATCATCGGATTTATTGAATCTTATTGTCGATAATGGCTTCAATGTCATCCAAGATTGCATGAGCGGCCAGTGGACCTGCAGCACTTGTCCATAGTTGACCATTTACTGTGATGACTTTATCGTCTTTTACGACATTCAGGCGAGAGAAAGAAGGCGATGTTTTAGCGGCTTCTAACGCGTCTTTGCCTTCCATATTTAGCGTGGCTAAAAACAGCCAGTCACTGTCGACTTTAGATAAATTTTCTAGGCTGAGCGGGCTGCTGTGAGGGTGGCCTTCTTTGATAACATCTGCATCATTAATGATGAAGCCAGTAGCGGCTAGGACATCTGTCGAGAAGATTTGTGATGACATAACAATAGGGCCTTGAGGCATCCAACGTGCTAAGGTAGCTGAACGTTTGTCTTCTGGTAAGATCGCAGTAATACGGTCTTTTAATGTGTTTTCACGCTTTTTTATGTCGTTTAGTATGATGTCCATTTCTTGGCTTTTGTTGAGTGCTTGCGCGTAGACTTTTGCAATACTAATCCAGCTGTCTGACACCATTCCAGGAGAAAGCGGGACGATAGTCGGCGCAATTTTCGATAAAATATTATATTGGTCCTGCGGCAAGCTCGCAGACGCTAAAATAAGATCAGGGCGCTGTGCTGCAATGGCCTCAAGGTTGTTTTGGCGTGAAGTACCGACCATATTCACCCCTTTTGCACGTTCTTGGATGTATTCTGCTACGGAATCTCCACCACGTGTCGCAACGGCCCCTAAAGGCTGAATGCCAAGAGCAATGGCACTGTCTAGAGCGTCTTCAGATAGTGCCACAATGCGACTTACATTATCGTTTACTTTTACTTCGCCATATTTCGTTGTAACGCTATGATCCTTGGCAAAAGCGCCGAAAGAAGCGGTAACACAGGCACAAAGCAAGATTTTCTTAAAAGAAGGTCGGTTAAGCAACATAATGATTCCTTTGAATTGAATAGCTACAGAGACGTATTTACTAGGGGGCTTTGGAAAAGGATAAGGCACCCTAAAGACGTCAGTAGTCGAATAAACGGCACTAATGATAACGCTTCTTATTAAAATTGGTAATAGAAGGGGGCAATAAAATAGAACGGAATCTGCAACATCGTGTTTTACGATGTGAGTTTTATGCTCTATTGTAGGAAAACGTCCATAACGGTATTAATAAAGTAAAAAGTGTTTCTTTAGAGCGAACGCTTTCGAAATATTCATAATGTTGAAGCATCTAACTAATTTGCGAAAGAAGTTGTGTCACTAAGCTTTGCTTCTGTGTGATAGCAACAATCCAAAAGCATTTTTGTATAAGGTTATAATGCACCATGATTCGCGAGATTATTGGATGAAATGGTTTCGACAATGTGTCCATTCTGCGTGACGACCCCAAGATCATGAGTCACCATCAAATAGGTTAGCCTCTCTTTTTTCTATGTTTGTATGATGTATAACTAATCTGTTCAAATGCCAACTTCCTTGATCTCGTTATTTTTCTTGTTTGAAAATAAAAACAAATAACAAAGATACAGGGTATAAGGATGCTTTTTTATAGGCAGCGAGCGCTAATTGATGACCTTTGCATTACTTAAATATAGAGCGGAAATGTCTAGTGAAAGGGAGAAATTGTGGCCTAGATTGCAGCAATAAGTGGGATGCTCTAATCGAGTGAAAAGCCGAATAAGCTAATGTCAGTTTTATAAGGTATTTCTTGCGGAGCGGATTGCAGCGTTTCAATTAAGTTCAAATACGTTGTCATCTTATGAGCGATTAGATTTTGGTCATTGGGTATGGCAGTAGTAAATTTTGTGGCTCTGAGCATGCTTTTCATGCCGTTGGTTTGGGTAAATGTTTTATTGCCAAGTAAAATTACCTCTTCGCCCATGTGCCAAAAAATATCTAAGTCCATGATTTGCATTGGGCTAATCGGGGGGACCAATGGCACAATATCGTTTGCGGTGACCACTCTAACAAGAGGTAAATGAGCAAACGCTTTTGCGCCTGTGACATTCGTCACTTTAGGTTGACCAAAGGTAGTCACTTGTTCAATCTCGTAGCCATCTCTTTGTAAATACATGGCAAGAATGACGGCAATAGCACCACCTAAACTGTGGCCCGTTAGGTGAATAGGCTGATCTTTATTGAGGAATGGCTTGGCGTCATCGTAAACCGCTTTGGCGCCAGAGCCAAACCCCTGATGCAATTTTATATTCAGTATGTTGTTTGGCTTTAATTCTAAGTCCAAATCCAACATGGCATTTTCTAAATTTGCTGTGCCTCTCACGGCAATGGTCTGCACATCATTGGCACGGCTTAAAAAATAGCTCACTTGAGACAAAGGTATTAAAGATTGATGAAGCAATGTTTGGCCTTGCTTTTTAAGGCGTGGTTCGAGTGTATTGCCTTCTAAGTAAGTATCATCGGCTAGTTGAGCTTGGGATTTTATGGACACAAAATCGGGAGCAGCCATGAGTGGATGAAAATACATGGTAAGCAAAAGACAGAGAAGCGCATTTTTTAACATCAGGAAATTTGAGCACCATAATAAAAGGAAGGCGCAGGGTACTAAAAATTGGTTATGTCGAACAGTTGTTTCTTGTACGCTGAAACTTTTGGTAAGTCATGTTATGACTTACCAAAGCGTCAAAGAGGAAGGGATACAAGCCACTATAAGTCGCATCCACTCCAATCAATACGTCTAACGCCTTCTACTTTTAGTGTGGGTAAATTCTTAAACGTGTCTTTCATCATATAGACGGCGTAAGCACGAGATAAGGTTTTTTTTACGGTTTTTAAGGTGATTTTTTTCGTTGTGGTTGCCATGACAATTTCCTCTTAGGATGATCAATGTCGCGATCATAAGCGGATGAAATTTGCTCAACAAACGACGTATTTTCACCTTATAGATGAAATAAATTCAGTATTTTTTAAATACTGTCTTTTAGGTCAGAAAAGGTTTAAAACGTCAAAAATTAACTTTTTCCTTGCATAATTTTGCCATAAAGATGCTCAATTAAGATAGTTTTATGCAGGCTGGTGACGACAGTTTTGACCGATTGGACATATAAGTTGAAACACATCAAACATTACAAATCTTGCCTGGAGGTTTGTAGCCGATTGTTGAAATATCACTTAGCTTTATCATTATTTTATTGTATTCATAGTTGACAATTGAATGTGCGAGGCAAAAATGACCATAAAGCAATTTTGGGTGGATCCATATCAAACTGAGTTGATGACAAGCATCACATACATTGAGCAAAACCAAGTAATGTTGGCAGAAACTATTTTCTATGCTGAGTCCGGTGGGCAGGAAAGCGACTCAGGCCGTATTGGTGGTGTTGATGTGATTAAGGCTGAAAAGATAGGTAGATCTATTCTTTATACCTTGGCCACAACGCCAGATTTTTATGTTGGGCAAGCGGTGCTTGTTAAGATAGATTGGCCTCGTCGATACAGCCTAATGCGTTTACATTTTGCCGCAGAAGTTGTTTTGGAGCTGTTTTATAAATCTTTGCCTACCTTAGAAAAAATGGGCGCGCATATTTCTGAAAGCAAAAGTCGTATCGACTTTGAGTGGCCAGAAAGTATTTCACCTCTTTTAGCAGACATTCAAGCTCGGGCCCAGTCATTGATTAACGCAGACTTGCCAATTGAAAAAGATTTTTCAGATCAAGCTGAAGAGCGTCGTTATTGGAAAGTTGATGGTTTTGCTCAAGTGCCTTGTGGTGGTACCCACGTGAAAAGTACGGCCGAATTAGGGGTTATTAAACTAAAACGAAAAAATGTTGGTAAGGGAAAAGAGCGAGTGGAAATTTATCTTTCTTAGATAAAGCGAAAAGATGAGATTTAATTGTGCATCCTTGTGCTGGTGGTTGTTCTTGTTGCCTAGGCTCAATAGAATCGAAAGCAAATATCGGAAAAGTAAGAAGGTTTGTATGAAAAAAGTTCTTCTTAAAAAACTGCAGTCTCTAACGGCCATCCTTGTGCTAAATACCTTGCCGGTGAGTTTTGCTCAAGCGAATGTTGGTTATGAAGCTGAGGCCCTTCAAGCGAGAGTACTAACGGATGAGCGAAAAAATGGCCTTCACTACGTGGGATCGCCAACCAATGATCTTAAGCGTTTGTATTTTGATAATGCATTGGTATTTGTTGAAAAGCACAACCAGCAGCCTTTAAGTGAGCAGCATAAGATGGCGTTGGCATTGGTTGAAGAAGCGTATCAGGATGATTTTGATGCCTTGCTTGATCATTATGAACATGAATTAGCCATGTTCTCGTCGAATGATGATGCTAATTTGATTGAGGCGACAAAACGCAATGTAGAAGAAGAGTTGTTGGCGTTAAAAGCAATGCGAGATGCGAAAATTGTGCAGTTTAATCAGCAATTTGGTCTTAGTTGATTTATGGTTGTGAGTCATTATCTTGTCTGAGCAATCTTCTGTGAACTTCGTGTTGATTCGCCGACAGTTTGATTTTCGTGGTATTGAAATGGGGCGTTGGGTGACACCGCAGGAAAGGGATCGCGCTGCGGTTCATTTTCATCGAGCATTAGAAGATCTAATGTCTGTATTGCAAGGGCCTGAGCTGCTGATATCACTTCGAGGAACGCTTGGACTTCAATACGGAAAGGGCGGAAGGCCAGGCGTGGCAGCTCACTATGTTCCAGCCACTAGGCAGTTGTCTTTAGCGAAAAATGCAGGGGCAGGGAGTCTCGCCCACGAATGGTTTCATGCCTTCGATCATTATATGGGTGAGAAAATGTTTCAACATGCCTCACCTTCTCAATTTGCTTCCGAAAGGTGGTTAAATAATACGGCCATCAAGCTTTCCCATAAAAACACTCCTCATCCTTTGAGCTTACTGTTAGCAGAATGCTTTAAAACCATTATGTTAAATGAGCAAGGGGATGAACCTAGTGATATGTTTCAAGCCTCTCGCCTTATGGACCAGACGTTAAAAATAGTCTATTACGCCAAACCAGAAGAAATGGCGGCGCGCGCCTTCGAAGCCTTTGTTGAAGACACAAAATCCACCAGCACCTTCTTAGTCAAAGGGACGCGTCATTCGGATGAGGCGAAAACTGGGCTTTATCCTCAAGGCGAACAACGGCTTCGAATCAATGATGCCTTTCAAAAGTATTTTAGTTTGCTTGGTCGTGCCTTGAGCCAAGCTAGTTAGGTAAATTTCGTTTACTTTAATAAGTAAAATATTTTATTTACGTAATTTATTTATTGAGTTGATTTCTGTGTTCTGTGGCTCTAGATTGTTGCCAATAAAAAAGGCGAATCATTGCTGATTCGCCTTTCTGTTTTTGCTGCTGTTTAGAAGATTAGTCTTCGTAGCTGTTTATTGGTGGGCATTCGCAGAATAGGTTGCGGTCACCGTAGACGTTGTCAATGCGGCCAACGGGTGGCCAGTATTTACGTGCCTTGATCCAATTCAGTGGATAAGCCGCTTCTTTGCGAGAGTAGGCGTGGTTCCACTCCATGTCTAGGAGGCTGTCTGCGGTGTGTGGTGCATTCACCAACGGGTTGTCTTCTAGTGGCCATTCACCCGCTTGGACTTTACTAATCTCTTTCCGAATCTGAATCATGGAATCGCAGAAGCGATCCAGTTCTTCAAGGTTTTCAGATTCTGTCGGTTCGATCATTAAGGTACCAGCAACAGGGAAAGACATAGTTGGTGCGTGGAAACCAAAGTCCATTAGACGCTTAGCAATATCTTCTTCGCTGATACCTGACTCTGCTTTTAGTGGGCGAATGTCGATGATACATTCGTGTGCCACGGTACCGTTTTTGCCTGTGTAAAGCACTGGGTAGTGATCGGCTAAGCGTTTAGCAATATAGTTAGCGTTTAAAATCGCGTTGAAGGTTGCATCACGCAAGCCTTTGTCGCCCATCATTTTGATGTACATCCAAGTAATCACCAGAATGCTTGCGCTGCCATAAGGTGCAGCAGATACCGCACCGTGCTGCTCAAGCATACCCATTACTGGCACAACAGCGTGGCCTGGCAGGAAAGGCGCAAGGTGAGATTTAACACCAATTGGACCCATTCCAGGACCACCGCCACCGTGTGGAATGCAGAATGTTTTGTGTAGGTTAAGGTGAGAGACGTCACCGCCAAATGTGCCTGGAGGCGCAACGCCAACAAGTGCGTTTAGGTTTGCGCCATCGATGTACACTTGACCGCCAAATTTGTGAACGATGTCACATACTTCGCGAATGTGCTCTTCAAATACACCGTGAGTAGATGGGTAAGTCGCCATGATGCAACTAAGTTGCGCGGCATGTTTTTCTGCTTTTTCTGCAAGGTCAACCAAATCAATGTTGCCGTTTTCGTCGCATTTAACAATCACAACTTTCATACCCGCAAGAGCAGCAGAAGCTGGGTTTGTACCGTGAGCAGAACTTGGGATCAAACATACATCGCGGTCATGATCGCCACGAGATTTATGGTATTTATCAATAGCGATAAGGCCAGCATATTCGCCTTGCGCACCAGAGTTTGGTTGCAAAGAAACCGTATCGTAGCCTGTTGCTTTAGAAAGCATATCGACAAGCTCTTGCAGTAATGCGTGATAGCCTGCAACTTGATTGCTTGGCGCAAACGGGTGAATACGGCCGAATTCTGCCCAAGTAACTGGGATCATTTCAGAGGCTGCATTTAGCTTCATGGTGCAAGAGCCAAGTGGAATCATGCTTTGGTTTAATGCAATGTCTTTCACTTCCAATTGGTGCATGTAGCGCATCAATTCGGTTTCGCTGTGATGGCTATTAAATACTGGGTGAGTCAGGATAGCATCTTGACGCAGCATCGAAGCATCAAAGCCGAATGCTGTCTCAGAGTTGGTAATGTCTTCAAGTGATAGTTCTGCGCCGAAACATTCAGCCAAATCGATAAGGTCGTTTGGTGTGATGGTTTCGTTTAATGCGACAGATACTTGGCTTTCAGACACTTTGTAGAAGTTCATTAACTTCGTAGCGCCTTTTGCCATGATGCTGTCTGTTTGGTCGCTAGTGTTAACAATGACTGTATCAAAGTAGCTATCATTAGTTGAGAAGCCTTGCTTTTGAATGGCGCTAGCAAAGCAATTAGTCAATGCGGCAATGCGATTAGCAATTTTCTTAAGACCAGCAGGGCCGTGATAAACCGCATAGAAGCCAGCCATCATGGCAAGTAATGCTTGGGCTGTACAAATGTTTGATGTCGCTTTTTCGCGGCGAATATGTTGCTCACGAGTTTGCATCGCCATGCGAAGTGCTGGTTTGCCATGGCTATCTTTAGATACGCCGATAACGCGACCTGGCATAGAACGTTTAAATGCGTCTTTCGTTGCTAGGAAGGCAGCGTGAGGCCCACCAAAGCCCATTGGTACACCGAAGCGTTGTGCAGAACCGAATACAATGTCAGCGCCCATTTCACCTGGAGATTTTAGTAGCACAAGTGAAAGCAGGTCTACAGCGATACTAACAAGAGCATCTTGCTCATGTGCTTGTGCAATAACAGGAGTCAAATCCGTGACGGTGCCGTCAATGCCTGGGTATTGGAAGATGGCGCCAAACACATCATGCTGTGCAAAGTTAGCGATATCATCAACAATAACGTCAATGTCTAATAGCTCGGCACGAGTTTTAACAACGTCAATGGTTTGTGGCAAGCAGTGATTTGCAACGAATAGCTTATCGCTCTTCTTGCGATTTGAGCGTTTCATTAGTGTCATAGCTTCGGCAGCAGCCGTTGCTTCATCTAACAAAGAGGCGTTAGATATCTCCATACCAGTTAGGTCGATGATGACTTGTTGGAAGTTTAATAGTGCTTCCAAACGACCTTGAGAAATCTCTGGTTGGTAAGGTGTGTACGCTGTGTACCAGCCTGGGTTTTCAAGTAAGTTACGTAAAATAGGGGATGGCACATGCGTGTCGTGGTAGCCCATGCCGATAAAAGAACGCGCCACTTTGTTGTGGTTGGCGATGGCTTTCAACTGCACAAGCGCTTCGCTTTCGCTAACAGGGTTGGCAGAAAGGTCTAGATTTGCTTGACGAATGGCCTCTGGAACGGTTTTTTCAATCAGCTCTGAAAGGCTGCTAATGCCGATTGTTGCTAGCATTTTGGACTGCTCTGATTTATCAGGGCCAATATGGCGAGCAATAAATTCATCGTTATTTAACAAATCGCGAATGCACGAGGTCATGGTTCAATCACCTATTAAGATAAAATCTGGGAGATTAGGCTCTCAACACAGGGTAGAGGGAGAGCCTATGTTTGAGGCTATTCGATCGTGGCTGAATAGCCTGCAGCATCAAGTAGTTTATCAAGATCGGCTGTGTGGCTTAGCTTGATTTTAGCAATCCAAGCGCCTTCATAAGGAGCTTCATTGATTAGTTCTGGTGCATCGTTTAGGGCATCATTGACCGCAATGACTTCGCCACTTACAGGAGCATAAATGTCAGAAGCGGCTTTTACAGACTCAACCAAAGAAAACTGTTCTGTAGCGGTTACTTCTGTACCAACTTCTGGTAATTCAATGTATACGACGTCACCGAGTAGATCTTGCGCATGATCAGTGATGCCAACAGTAACTGTACCGTCACCATTGTCCAAAACCCACTCATGGGAATCTGCGTATTTTAGGTTATCTGGAATAGTGCTCATAATATTTATGCCTCTTTAAAAAATACCCAAGGAGGCGATTCCTTGGGTATACGATTTTAGCGGTAAAGTGGGAAGCGTTTGCAAAGCTCTTTTACTTCAGCAAGCACGCGAGCTTCTACTTCTGGATTGCCTTCAGGCATCTCAACTAAACCGTCAAGTACGTCACTGATAAGGTGGCCGACTTTTTGAAACTCTTCAACACCAAATCCACGTGAAGTCGCAGCTGGTGTACCTAAACGGATACCAGAAGTGATCATTGGCTTTTCAGTATCAAAAGGGATGCCGTTTTTATTACAAGTGATACCTGCACGCTCTAGAGCTTTATCAACAACATTACCCTTTAAGCCTTTAGGACGTAGATCAACCAACATTAGGTGGTTGTCAGTACCACCAGTTACGATATCGCAACCACGTTCAATCATGACCGCAGCCAATGCTTTAGCGTTAGCAACGACTTGATCAATGTACACTTTAAACTCAGGTTTTAGAGCTTCACCAAATGCCACTGCTTTACCAGCAATAACGTGCATTAGTGGGCCACCTTGGTAACCTGGGAATACAGCAGAGTTAATTTTCTTACCAAGTTCAAGATCATTAGTAAGAATCATACCACCACGTGGGCCACGAAGAGTTTTGTGTGTGGTAGTTGTAACAACATGCGCATGTGGCAATGGTGAAGGGTGTGCACCAGTAGCAACAAGACCTGCAATGTGTGCCATATCTACGAATAGGTAAGCACCAACTTTATCAGCGATTTCACGGAAACGTTTGAAATCAATAACGCGAGGAATGGCAGATCCACCTGCGATGATCATTTTTGGTTTGCATTCTAGCGCTTGAGCTTCGATTGCATCGTAATCGATCAAGAGTGTCTCAGGGTTAACTTGATACTGAACCGCATTAAACCATTTACCGGATTGAGCTGGTGGCGCGCCGTGAGTCAAGTGACCACCTGCGTCCAAAGACATGCCTAAAATAGTATCGCCTGGTTGAAGTAGGGCAAGCATGACAGCGCCATTTGCTTGAGCGCCAGAATGAGGCTGCACGTTAGCAAATTCGCAGTTGAACAGTTGCTTAGCGCGATCGATAGCAAGCTGCTCAGTAACATCAACCGCTTCACAGCCACCGTAGTAACGACGATTCGGGTAACCTTCTGCGTATTTGTTGGTTAGAACAGAGCCTTGTGCTTCTAAAACAGCTTTTGAAGTGATGTTCTCAGAAGCAATCAATTCAATACCAGTTTCTTGACGTTCTTGCTCTTCAACGATGGTGGCAAAAAGTTCTGGATCTCGTTCAGCTAGGGTTTGGCTGAAAAAGGCTTCGGTGTTGGCCATGGGGTAATTCCTCTTAAATAAACATGTATGCCCAAAAGACAATGAGTCTTGCGTATAATAACACTAAGGCAGTCTAAGATGATGAAAAAAGATCATCTTTCTAAGAGCGTCAGTCATTGTTCGGTTTACGTCAATTTTGCTTATCATAATCAAAAAGTTTCCAATTGGAAACAGTAAAAAGGGGGCAATTAAAAAGTTTGTTTTTAATTATATCTGACCTATTGTTCAGGTTTTTTATTGATTTCTGTTGTATTTGGTTGCAAATATTCTTTAATAAATAGTGCTTAATACTTGTCAAACTGAGTTTGTTTTAGATACTCTGTTTCCAATCGGAAACAGATCTAATCACAATTTTAATGAAGGTTATCGTTATGAAACGTACTGCTCTGTGTGATCTACATATCGCCTCTGGCGCTAGAATGGTTGAGTTTGCGGGCTATGAAATGCCAGTTCAATACCCGTTGGGTGTTATGAAAGAGCATTTATGGACTCGTGAGAATGTCGGATTGTTTGACGTGTCACACATGGGGCAGGTAATTCTTCGTGGTAAAAATGTGAAATCGGCGCTTGAATCTATTCTGCCTGTCGATGTGCTTAGTCTTGCCGAAGGCACACAACGCTACGGCATGTTTACCACTAAAGAAGGTGGCATTACAGATGATCTTATGTTCGCCAATTGGGGGGATGAGATTTTCATGGTGGTAAACGCGGGTTGTAAAGAGCAAGATTTTGCTTATTTAAAAGCTACTCTGGTTGATTGTGATGTTAATGTGATTGAAAATCGATCTTTGCTAGCGATTCAAGGGCCAAAAGCGCGTGAAGTTTTTGCTCGCATGGTGCCTGATGCAGAAACGATGACCTTCATGCAAAGCTTGAAATTTCAATGGCAGGGTATTGAGCTTTGGGTGAGCTGTTCAGGCTATACGGGTGAGGATGGTTACGAAGTTTCTGTGCCAAATGACCATGCTGAAGTCTTTGCGAATGCCTTGTTGACATTTGATGAAGTTGAATGGATTGGTCTGGGGGCTCGAGATTCTCTACGTTTAGAGGCCGGATTATGCTTGTATGGTCATGACATTGATACTACGACAACGCCGATAGAAGCATCTCTTAATTGGGCGATACAAAAAGTACGTCGTTTAGGCGGTGAGCGTGCAGGTGGTTTTCCGGGTGCTGATGTCATATTGCCACAGTTTGTTGATAAGACAGCTAGAAAACGTGTGGGTTTCTTGGTTGAAGGTCGTGCACCTGTGCGTGAAGGCGCTGAGATTATCGATGCCACAGGTCAAGTGAAAGGCGTAGTGACAAGTGGTGGTTTTTCGCCAACTCTTTCTCAGCCGATTGTGATGGCCTATGTGTCGACATCGGCTTTAGACGCGGGTGAATCCTTGTTTGCGAATGTGAGAGGGAAGAGTATACCTCTTACATTGACAACAATGCCTTTTGTTGCTTCTCGTTATTACCGAGGGTAATGGATTCAAGCTGGCCGTTTAGGGTGATCTGTAATCACCAAATGATTCATGAAAGATAACGGCAATGGTTTGTTCAGAGTGCGTCACGTGAAGTTTTCTCCTTTGCGTGGCGCATTTTTGTTTCTTCTGTATAATTCTTCGTTTTTGGAGTGTTATCGTTGGCAAGTGCAACACAACTTGTGGCCGCTTTTCGTGCCTGTTTTTATTCAAGTTTTAATACCCGCCTCATTGGTGGAGCATATGAGCCTCTTTATATACCAGCAAGTGATCATGCTCCTGCGACGATTTTTTTTCGTTATGATTACCCTTCAAGCGCACTACACGAAGTGAGTCATTGGTGTATTGCCGGTCATGACAGGCGTTTGTTAGAAGATTACGGCTACTGGTACGAGTCTGATGCTCGTGACTTACAAGCACAGAAGGTGTTTGAGCAAGTGGAAGTGAAACCGCAAGCAGTTGAATGTGTTTTGCATTGGGCGGCGGGGTTACCCTTTCGTGTCAGTGTGGATAATTTAGCTTTGCCGGATTATGACGCAACGCATTTTGAGCAAGCGGTTATGACTCAAGTTGGCTCGTACATTGATTCTGGTTTGCCAAAAAGAGCGGAAATTTTTTCTCGGTATTTATTGGCACAACGTTGCCCTAATGTACTATTTGATGAGTTTTTAAAACGACAGTATGAAGATTATTGCAGATGAGAACATGCCAAATGTGAAAGCATTATTTTCACATTTAGGCACTGTAGAGTTAGTAAACGGTCGGAATTTGACTCAAGAGCAAGTAAAAGAGGCCGATATATTGTTGGTGCGCTCCGTTACCAAAGTAACACGCGAGTTACTGGAAGGAAGTTCGGTGCGTTTTGTGGGCAGTGCCACGATTGGTGTGGACCACATTGATTTAGAGTTTCTTGCAGAAGCAGATATCGCTTTCAGTAGTGCGCCAGGTTGCAATGCTGAGGCGGTAGCGGACTATGTCTTTAGTGCATTAAGTCATCTTTACATGACCAAAAAAATACGTTGGTTGAAGCAAAAAATCGGCGTCATTGGCTATGGAAATGTGGGTAAAACCGTGTATCAGCGTTTTGCCCGTTTAGGGTGTGAGGTTTGCGTGTATGATCCTTTAAAAGAAAAGGATCACAGCGAAGTCAATTTCGTGTCTTTAGAACAAATATTGTCTTGCAATGTTATTTCGCTGCATGCTCCATTGACGACCTCTGGGAGTTATCCTACAAAAGGCATGTTAGGCACAGACGAGTTGAGCCAGCTATCTCCTGGTACTGTAATCATTTCCGCAGGCCGCGGTGGAGTGATCAATGAGAGTGCTTTAATTGAGTGCCATAAGCATTTAGAAGGCAATTTGCACCTTGTTTTAGATGTTTGGGATGGTGAGCCATTGATTGACCAAGAGCTGGCTTCCATCGTGGATATCGCTACGCCTCATATTGCGGGATACAGTAAGCAGGGTCGTGAAAAAGGCACGTGGATGGTCTACTTGGCCTTATGCGAGCATTTGAACAAAGCCGCTTCTGCTGTGTCTCAGGGGGAGGCCATTAGTGCAGGATGGTTTTCGTCATTAAATTTGAACGCTCAGCGACCGCATGAAGAAATGCTGGCTCGTTGTATTCAGGCCATCTATGATGTGGCGCGAGATGACGCGAGATTGCGTTATAAGTACCGAGAAAACAAAGAAAGTAATGTATTTGACTGGTTGCGCAAAAATTACGTAGAAAGAGATGAGTTTAATACCTGTTTAATCGCTTCCACTGGTGATGTATCTCGTTTGTTGAGTGCAATCGGCTTTTCAGTAAAATAATATGAGAACTAAGGTTAGTGCATGGCTGGAGTAATGCAGGTCGATTTAGGCGATCTTGATGTGCCAATAGGTACCAGTGTTCAGTTGGAGTTTATTTCTCCTCCTGGGCGCTATATGGTTAAAGTCCTTGGTAGTCTTCCAGGTCGATCGTTGATTTTATCAACGCCTAAGCTGAATGGGAAAAATATCTTGGTAAGGGAGAGTCAGATTGTCAATGTTAGGCTTATGCTTAGTACTCATGTCTGTGCTTTTTCGAGTAAGGTGGCGAAGAGTTATTTGGAGCCTGCCGCCCATTTACACATCGCTTATCCTAGTTATGTTGAGACATCGGAAGTAAGACAAGCGGTTCGAGTGGAGACTCGTTTGATCTGTAACTTGGAGCCAAATTCGTCCGATGCAACCATCGCTGCACCTTCTTCGGCAATTGTCATTGATCTTAGTTTTGGTGGTGCTAAATTAATCTCAAAAGAAGATTTTGGTTCAGTGAATCAAACGATGCGCTTGATTTGTAATGTGAAAATTGGATCATACAATCATATTTTAAAGCTAGACTGTGAAATTCGTTCACAAGAAATACAGATGCTAGAGCAAGTTCAAGCGGGATTGGTTGATAATGACTTCCTGACGCGTATGGGAGTAGAGTATTTTTATGTTTATGGCGTGCGTTTTATAGACCTACCCAAGGAGCTTGGTATCCCGCTCATGGCCTTTATTCTAGAAACTCAGCATAATAAAACGAAGTAAACGCTGTTTGCTGTTATAAAAAAAACGCCAGCTTTTTGCTGGCGTTTTCATTTCTAAGAATGAGTCTTAGAGTGCTTGTAGTGCTTTGATTCTTACTTCAATAGGCGGGTGGCTTGAGAAGAGTTCGCCCAAAGTTGGTGTTTTGCCGCGACGAATTCCAAATGCCAGCATAGAGTCAGGCATACGGCTTTCTTCATGCTCTTGTTGAAGGCGAGCCAGAGCAGCAATCATGGCCCCTTTGCCAGCCAATCTAGCGCCGGCTTCATCTGCTCTAAACTCTCTGAAGCGAGAGAACCACATAACGATCATAGAAGCCAATACGCCAAAGATGATTTCAAATACAAATGTAGCAATATAGTAGCCCCAACCAACTGAGCCTTCATTGTCGTTTCGACGCAAGAACTGATCAACGGCATAAGCCGCAATGCGTGCGAAGAACATCACAAACGTGTTCACAACGCCTTGTACCAAGGTGAGGGTGACCATGTCTCCATTCGCAACGTGACCAATTTCATGGCCAAGGACGGCTTTGATCTCATCAGGAGAGAAGCGATCTAACATGCCGCTTGAAACCGCAACCAGCGCTGCGTTTTTGTTCCAGCCGGTTGCAAAGGCGTTTGCCTCATGAGCAGGAAATATGGCCACTTCTGGCATTTCTATCCCAGCTTTCTGAGACAACTCCTTAACCGTGTCGAGAAGCCATGCTTCTTTATGGTTACGAGGTTTCTCTATGACAACTGCACCAGATCCACGCTTTGCCATGAATTTGGAGAGAAACAAAGAAATGAAACTCCCTGTAAAGCCAAAGACCGCACAGAAAATTAATAAAGACGTAAAGTTTAGACCGTTACTGGTCATATATCCGTTAACGCCTAAAAGGCTTAAGACAATCCCAGCTACCACCATGACAGCTAGGTTTGTCAGTAAGAAAAGAACAATACGCATAAATACGCTCCTCAATAAGTTGTTAAGGAGCATAGTAGGGGTTTATTGGATTATTTCAAGACAAAATAGCGCTGTATTAACGCTTCCTTAATCGACCTAAAAATGCAGCAAAACGCTCCATCGCAGGCGTGAGTTCTTCGATGTGAGGGAGGAAAACAAAGCGCACATGATCAGGCGTTGGCCAGTTAAATCCTGTGCCTTGAACGATAAGAACTTTTTCTTCGCGTAAAAACTGCAGAACGAGATCCATGTCGTTTTTGATTTTGTACATTTTAGGATCGAGTCTTGGGAATAAATAGAGTGCGCCCTCAGGTTTGTGGCAGTGGACGCCGGGGATAGAATCTAATGCTTCCCATGCGACTTTGCGTTGCTCATAGAAGCGCCCACCAGGCACGATAAGCTCATTTATACTCTGATACCCTCCTAGCGCTGTCTGAACAGCGTGTTGAGCTGGTACGTTAGCACATAGTCTCATTGAGCTGAGAATGTCTAGCCCTTCTATATAGTCACTGATTCCGCTTCGGTCACCCGTGATAACCATCCAGCCAGAACGGAAGCCTGCAGTGCGATATACTTTTGAAAGGCCGCCAAAAGTAATGCAAGGGGCACGACCTTCTGTCAAAGTGGCTGTTGGGATGTGCTCAGCTTCGTCGTAAAGGATTTTGTCATATATTTCATCCGAGAAGATAAGCAGGTTGTGCTCTTCCGCCAGATTGATAATAGACTCAAGAACGCCTCTTTCGTACACAGCACCCGTTGGGTTGTTGGGGTTTATAATAACGATGGCTTTGGTTTTGTTCGATATTTTGGATCTAATGTCTTGAATGTCTGGTTGCCATCCAGAGCCTTCGTCACACAGGTAATGACGAACATAGCCGCCAGCTAATGTTGCAGCGGCAGTCCAAAGTGGGTAATCCGGTGCTGGGATAAGAATTTCATCGCCGTCGTTTAGTAGCCCTTGCATTGCCATTACAATCAGTTCGCTGACTCCGTTACCCATCCAAACGTGGTTTACATCAGCGGATTTAATGCCCATGGCTTGGTATTTTTGCATAACAGCTTTGCGTGCAGAATAGAGGCCTTTTGATTCAGAGTAGCCTTGCGCTGTTGGTAGGTTGCGGATCACATCAACGAGTATCTCGTCAGGTGCTTCAAAACCAAATGGAGCAGGGTTGCCGATATTAAGCTTTAGAATGCGCTGGCCTTCTTCTTCCATGCGCACCGCTTCTTTTAATACTGGCCCACGAATTTCATAGCATATATTGGCGAGTTTGTTTGATTTGCGAATTTGCACCACTTTATCCTTACTGAAGCTGGGTGAAAGACACTAACTCTACACTGAACTTGTGAGCATTCAAGATGGGAGGTTTATATAGAGAGAAAAAAACTCAATATTAGGTCGGAGCAGGGTGCAGAGGGGGTCGGCTTTCTGTACTAGAATAGAAAGCCGACTTTTAGACTATTTTAACAAAGTAATGATGTTTGGATCACTTAAGAGGCGTGTTACTGTTTGGCTGGCCAATTCATTCATATCATCTTCAATTGCCTTTTGATAAGGCATGGTGCCGTATTCTCTTACTTTCTCAGAGCCATAGTTTGCTTTATAGGTTTGTCCTTTTGCTGCGAGTGTCGTTTTAAGTTCAAATTCTAATGTCGCTACTGTCTTTAATGCTTCAACTTTTGTGGTATAGCTCATTTTGCTGATTTCGATTTGTAAGTCAGCAGCTGGCATAACGCCTTGTTCAGGCGTAAAGCCCATTTCTCTCAAGCCGCTCAAAACGCTATCTCGAATGCTTTGCTTAATATCATTGGTTGTAAAAATGTCCGCTCGTTCGTTGATACCTGTTTTGATTGAGCCAATAGCATTGGTGAGTCGAGAGCTGGTGGTGACATGGATGACTCTATCATTTGATAGAGCGGTGGACTTAACATCCGCTTGTGGTGTGATGCTTATATAGTGGGTTGTAGAGCAGCCTGCTAACAAAAGCGTTGATAGGGATAAGGTTAAAAAAAGTTGTTTATTTAGCATAATAGCTCCGATCAGATTGATTTCTAAAGCGACTTTTTATCTAAGTTGCTTAAATTAATGAAAAAAACTGTTGATTTTAAGATTGGTAACAGTAATATACGCACCCGCTCACACAGCAAGATTGTAACGCTGTCCCATTCGTCTAGAGGCCTAGGACACCGCCCTTTCACGGCGGTAACAGGGGTTCGAACCCCCTATGGGACGCCATCTTTTCATTCAGTTGGTGTATAGTTTACATAAAATTAATGCGAAGTGAGAGTGTTAATTGCGGGAATAGCTCAGTGGTAGAGCACAACCTTGCCAAGGTTGGGGTCGCGAGTTCGAGCCTCGTTTCCCGCTCCATCATCGTTGTTAGCGATAGCAAGATGATTTGTTTACAGTTTTATCAAAACTGATTGTGTCCCATTCGTCTAGAGGCCTAGGACACCGCCCTTTCACGGCGGTAACAGGGGTTCGAACCCCCTATGGGACGCCACTTTTTAGGTTAGCTTTACTGATGAAGATAACCAAGAAAACGCTTGAATAGAGTAGAGCGGTGCAATGCGGGAATAGCTCAGTGGTAGAGCACAACCTTGCCAAGGTTGGGGTCGCGAGTTCGAGCCTCGTTTCCCGCTCCATCATCGTTGTTAGCGATAGCAAGATGATTTGTTTACAGTTTTATCAAAACTGATTGTGTCCCATTCGTCTAGAGGCCTAGGACACCGCCCTTTCACGGCGGTAACAGGGGTTCGAACCCCCTATGGGACGCCAGCTTAACATTAAGTGAAAATGTTTTTGTAGTCGTTAAAAGTTTATGTCCCATTCGTCTAGAGGCCTAGGACACCGCCCTTTCACGGCGGTAACAGGGGTTCGAACCCCCTATGGGACGCCACTTTTACCTTTACTAAAGGTAAAATATTGCTAAATAATGTGTAGCAATAAAAAATGCGGGAATAGCTCAGTGGTAGAGCACAACCTTGCCAAGGTTGGGGTCGCGAGTTCGAGCCTCGTTTCCCGCTCCACTTTCTTTGAATAAGAAAGTTTTATATGTCCCATTCGTCTAGAGGCCTAGGACACCGCCCTTTCACGGCGGTAACAGGGGTTCGAACCCCCTATGGGACGCCATCTTTTTACGCTATCATAGCTAACCTTATTTTATTGAGTTTTTAGCCATGACCTGGTTCGTCAATTACAGATTAGACAATTCTCTTTCCGTTGCTGATCGTGGTTTGGCTTATGGCGATGGCGTTTTCGAAACTATTCGCGTTTTTCCCCAATATTTTTCTCATATCTCGGATCATCTTTCACGTTTGTGCCGTGGACTTGCTAAGCTTGGAATGCCTTTGACACTCAGCCAAAAGCATTATTTGTATGATTTTTTGCACTCTAATGTACTGCCCTTGATTCTTGAAGAGTCCGTTGTAAAGATCATTGTGACCCGTGGAGAGGGGGGGAGAGGCTATTTAGCACCTAAAAACTGCATTCACTCTATTGTAATTGGTATCCTCCCTGCACCACATTATCAATACCAACGTGATAAAGGCATCTCCCTTTCGATTTCTCCCGTTCCTGTTAGTACTAATCGTTTTCTTGCGGGCATGAAACATTTAAACAGGCTTGAAAATGTTATTGCCAAGCAATTTCTGGGGCCGGATGATTTTGAAGCTATCATGCTAAACGATAAGCAAGAGTTAGTAGAATGCATCCAGAGCAATCTTTTTTGGTACAAAAATGGCATTTTATATACCCCTTCACTTGCGTTTTCTGGAGTGCAAGGGACTTATCGAAGCGCTATTGTACAAAATCAAAATAATTATATGGTCCAAATAGGGCATTTTTTGCTTGACGATCTGATGGCAGCGGACGAAGTATTTATTAGCAATAGTCTGATGGGTATAGTGCCTGTTATCCGCGTTTCAGGAGAATCTTTCCCAATTGGCATTCATACTCGTAAGTTACAAATTTTAATGCAAGCTAAGGATATGCATGGCGTTCATTAAATGGTTCAAGCGCGCTAAACGGTTACACCGAGTGAAAAAAACATATCGCTCTAGAAAGTCTTACCGTGCTAAAAAGTCTCGTCTTGCAAGATGGTCTTATCTTAATAAATGGTTTTATCGTGTGGTTGTTTTGGGTATTGCAGTCGCCGCCATTGCTGTAGGCCATATTTACAAATCAATTACATCCACTATTCCATTAGATTCGGTTGAAACTTTTGAGGTTCGCAAAGGCGATACCGCCTACAGTTTAGGTGTGAAGTTGAGCGAAAATGGTTGGATTAAGTACCCTTTTTTAACGCGTATTGTGGCAAGGCTGGATCCCGAATGGGTCCCCAAGGTCGGCAAATATGCGATAGAACCGACTATGAATTTACTGGATGTCATGGCTCTGTTTGATTCTGGGCAATCTATTTTTTACTCCATAACGTTATTGGAGGGTAAAACCACTCAAGACTTTCTTTCAGCTATGGCGGCACGCGGTAATATAACGATGACGTTAACGGGTTTATCGAGTGAAGACATTGCTAAGAGATTAGGGCTTACGTCTCCACATTCGGAAGGGCAGTTTTTTGCTAATACGTATCGCTATCATGAAGGGGATACTGACGCTAGCATCTTGAAGCATGCGAATGATCTTTTGGTGCAAACATTGGCTGATTTATGGGAGAGTAAGGCCGCTAAGCTACCCTATAAATCGCCCTATGAAGCATTGGTAATGGCCTCTATTATCGAGAAAGAAACCGGTGTTCCTGAAGAGCGGCCTTTGATTGCACGGGTTTTTATAAGCCGACTAGAAAAAGGCATGCGTTTGCAAACCGATCCCACGGTTATTTACGGCCTTGGGGATCTGTATAAAGGTAACTTGACCCGTAAAGGGTTGCAGCATTCTTCTCCTTATAATACCTATAGAGTCTATGGATTGCCGCCTACTCCTATTGCTAACGTTGGCCGAGAAGCGATTGCCGCGGCATTAAACCCAGGCAACACGGATGCGCTTTATTTTGTGGCTAAGGGCGACGGTACGCATGCCTTTTCTAAAACTCTACAAGAACATAATAAAGCGGTAAGAGAGTTTCAGTTTAAGCGTCGAGAAGATTATCGTTCGACGCCAGCCATTGCGAAATAGAGGAGTGTTAGCATGAGAGGTAAATTTATTTCGCTCGAGGGGGGAGAAGGCAGCGGTAAAACGACCGCTATCGAATGTATTCGTCATTGGTTAGAGGTGCATAATATCCCCTATGTTATGACTCGTGAGCCCGGCGGCACACCATTGGCAGAAGAAATTAGACAATTGATTTTAAGTCCACGCGAAGAAGCGGTAAATGATGTAACCGAATTGTTGTTGGTTTTTGCTGCTAGAGCCCAGCACATTGCAGAAAAAATCCAACCAGCCTTAGAGAAAGGTGTTTGGGTAATAAGCGATCGTTTTTTGGATTCTAGCTATGTTTATCAGGGTAAAGCTCGTGGTGGCAATATCAACATGTTGAACCAGTTGGCGAATTGGGTAGTTGGTGATAATAAACCCGATGCCACATTGCTTTTGGACGTGCCAGTTGAGCTAGGTCAAGAGCGTGTTATTCAGCGTCAGCATCAAGACCGTTTGGATAAAGAGTCATTGGCATTTCATCATAAAGTTCGAGAGGGTTTTCTCGAGTGCGCACGTTTGGATCCAGAGCGAATAAAGGTGATTGATGCCAGTTTGTCTCTGGATTTGGTAAAAACACAAATTGAAGAGCAACTATTGTTGTTGCGCAATGTTTGGTCTGGTGACGTGTAGATGACAGAGCTTGCCCATTGGCTAATGCCTTGTTTGCGACAAGTTCAAGCCTTAAAACAAACCAGTCGTCTTTCTCATGCTTTGTTAATTACTGGGGCAGATGGTGTTGGTCAAGAGGTATTGGCGCGTGAAATAGTCAAAGATTTGATGTGTGAGCAGAATGGTGCGGCGGCATGCGGTCATTGCCATTCTTGTCAACTAATGCAAGCGGATACACATCCAGATTTTCGCGTTTTAGATGGACAGGCAGCCACAATTAAAGTCGATCAAGTTCGCTCCCTAGTGCGCCAAATTAGCCAAAAGCCTCAGGTAGGGCAAAACAAGGTTGTGCTGATTACTCATGCACAAGCAATGAATATCAACGCTGCGAACGCGGTTCTGAAGGCATTAGAGGAGCCCGCGCCACGCACTTATTTTATTCTCACCAGCTCTCAGTCGACCAGCCTTTTACCGACAGTCCGCAGTCGCTGCTTGTTGGTCAATGTGCCCACACCTAACGCTTCTGAAGTAAAACAATGGTTAATGTTGCAACCCGAAGGGCAAACATTAAACACTTTGTTTTGGTTGACGACTCAGCCTTTTCGTTTGTTGGCCATTCAGCAGCAAGGAAAGGTTTCTTTATTTGCAAATTTACCTCATCAGCTCGCGTCGATGCTGCAAGGGGCAACACCAGCAAGCGATGTATTAAAGGGTTTGGATAGTAATAACATCGACGATTATTGCAATGGTTTGGCCGCCATCCTTCATCAATGTATTTTGCACTCCACAGGCGCGCCAATCGATGAGGCCCTTCAGGATATCTATAAGGCATTAATGACACGACTGGGTATCCAGTCTTTAATGGCACGGTATCAGTCTTTGCAAAGATTGAAATCAGACCTTCAAAAAACCAATTTAAACCCTATTATGCAACTCACGCATGAACTGAATCAGTGGTAACGTTTTTATGTTAATTGATACTCATTGTCATCTCGATATGCTGGATTTAGAACCTTACAACCATGATATAAAAGGCGCGCTTGATGCGGCTTATAACAAAGGTGTTAGGCAATTACTCAGCATCTCTGTTGATCTTAATAAGATGCCAATATTGTTAGAATTCACAAAACACAGCGGAGTGTATGCCAGTTGTGGTGTACATCCTTTGCAAAGTGATGGTTTGATCACAAGTGATGTTTTATTGCGAGAATACGCCAATAATCCCAAAGTCATTGCCATTGGAGAGACAGGGTTAGATTATTTCTATGAAGCCTCTGATGCCGCTCATGAGGCGCAGAAAATCAGCTTCATGCATCATTTAAAAGCCGGCGGGGAGTTAGGGTTACCTATCATAGTGCACACTCGGAATGCCAAGGATGATACTTTGTCGCTGATTAGACAGCATGGTAACGTGAATAGCGCTGGCGTGCTGCATTGCTTTACGGAAGATTATGAGATGGCGAAAGCGGCAGTGGATGAAAATTACTTGATTTCCATTTCTGGGATTGTGACCTTTAAAGCCGCCGATGATTTAAAAGAAACTGTGCGCAAACTGCCTCTAGATTCCTTGATTGTTGAAACAGATTCTCCTTATCTGGCTCCTGTACCGTATCGCGGCAAGAAAAATGAGCCGAAATACGTTTCTGAAATCGCACAATATGTGGCTGATTTAAAAGGCATTCGCTATGAAGCACTACTAGAAGCGACAGCTGCTAACTTTCATCGCGTGTTTACTAAGGTCGATCCACAACATCAGTTACAGCTTTGAGCATAATAAAAGGTGTGGCTCTAGGCGAAGAATCGGTGCGGTGGTAGTCTCAACACATTGTCATTATTTAAAAATTTTAGAAGAAGACTATTGTTTTCTTTCGCAAGCGAGAAGCTTGTTAAACAAAAGGAAGTCCATTGATGTCCAACATGGTTACCTCTCTGCCTTATCAGGCGTTATCAGCCAAAGTGCCAGCCGACCATTTAACGTTTAAAACATTAAATGATATTGAGCCTCTTAACGGTATTTTGGGTCAAGAACGTGCGGTTGAAGCCATTCAATTTGGCGTTGCCATGCAACGACCAGGTTACAATATTTTTGCCATGGGGGACTCTGGTACGGGTCGCTCATCCTATGTGATGAGTTATCTTAAAAGTGAAGCAAAACGTCGCCCAGCACCAAATGAATGGGCTTACGTCAATAATTTTACTGAGAGCCATCGCCCAAAAGCGATCGAGTTTTCACCTGGTCAATCCTCTGAGTTTGAAAAAGAGATCCGTGCATTAATTGATGGCTTAATGGCGACTTTTCCTGCAGCGTTTGAAAACCCATCATACCAGCAGCAAAAAAGTGTCATTGATCGTGCTTTTAATGATCAATACGAAGCCGCGATTAATAAGGTGGAGCGTGTTTCTGGGAAAATTGGCGTGGCGATGTTTCGTGATGCCTCTTCTGTTAGTTTCGCGCCAATGAAAGATGGTAAAGCATTAGAGGAAAATGAATTTGCTTCTCTGACCGATGATGAGCGCGATGCCTTTCAAGAAGGTGTATCAACCCTTGAAGGACTGCTAAACGAAGAATTGTTAGGCTTACCTCAATGGAAACGTGCCACTTATGAGCTCATTCGCCAGCTTAACTTAGATACGGTAAAAGAAGCGCTTGATCCTTTGATGTCCGGTCTGTTTGAAAAATACCAAGACAATGCCGATATCAGTGCCTACTTAACCGCACTTAGAGAAGATCTCGACAAAACCATTATCGATCAGATGGCGGATGACAAGGCCTCTGAAAATCGTGATGAAATAGGGCGTCGACAGTTTTATGAAGAGCTGTATTTGCCAAATATTGCGATTACCCATAAGCCGAATGGCGGTCAACCAGTGGTGTACGAACCCCACCCAACCTATCGTAATTTATTTGGGCAGGTCGAGCACAGCAGTGATCAAGGTATGTTGGTAACCAATTATCGCTTAATTCGATCTGGAAGTTTGCATGCCGCCAATGGAGGCTATTTGATTTTAGATGCAGAAAAACTGCTGACGGATCATTATCTTTGGGAAGCACTTAAGCGAGCATTGAAAAGCAAAACCATTAAAATTGAGCACCCTTATGCTGACATGGGATTGATGAATACCATGACGCTTTCGCCTCAAAATTTACCTTTACAAGTAAAGGTAGTGTTAATAGGTGCTCGGGATATTTATTATTTATTACAGGATGCAGACCCTGATTTTCAAGAAATGTTTCGTGTCTTAGTCGATTTCGACGATACATTAAAGCGTTCTAAAGAGTCTGAATTGTCTTTTGCTCGTTTGATGAAAGATAGAGTGGACAAAGAAGAGTACGCAAATGTGACTCGTGATGGTGTCGCTGCTTTGATCGAATACAGCAGTCGTTTAGCAGAGCATCAGCGTGAAATGGCGGCAAAAATTGGTGATGTTTTTGAGTTATTAGGCGAAGCAGATTTTGTGCGTCAGATGGCTAAAGACAGTGAAATTACAGCGGATCACATTACGCGAGCGTTAAAAGCGAAAAAGCACCGCACAGGACGAGTCAGTGAAAAAATAATCGAAGAGATTATAGAAGGCACAGTCCTGTTGGAAAGTGATGGCTACGCAGTTGGTAAAATCAACGGTCTTACGGTAATGCAAATTGGAGATAGTAGCTTTGGCGCGCCAGCGCGTATCTCTACTACCGTCTATCCTGGTGGTAAGGGAATCATTGACATAGAGCGAGAGTCTAACCTAGGCCAGAATATTCACTCTAAAGGCGTTCTCATTCTGTCTGGATACCTTGGTAATAAATATGCCCAGCGTTTCCCATTGGATATCTCGGCTTCAATTGCCATGGAACAAAGTTATGGCTATGTTGATGGGGACAGTGCATCTACGGCAGAGTTATGCTGTTTGCTTTCTGCTTTGATACAAGTGCCATTACGCCAAGATCTTGCAATTACCGGATCATTAAATCAATACGGCGAAGTTCAAGCAATTGGTGGCGTAAATGAAAAGATTGAAGGTTTCTTCAGTGTTTGTCATGCTCGTGGCTTAACGGGAACACAAGGTGTCATTATCCCTAAATCGAATACGATTAATCTCATGTTAAGCGATGAGATTGTCGAGGCGGTGAAAGCGGGTAAGTTTCATGTCTATGCTATTTCAACCGCGGATGAAGCTTTGCATCTATTGACAGGAATAGAGCCTGGACAGGTTAATGAAGAAGGTGATTACCCTGAAGGGACTCTTTCTGCCCGAGTGATTCAGCGTTTAGAAGAGATATCTAAACTCGGAGAAGAAGAGGACGAAGAAGAGGATGATTCATCGGAAGAGGAGTCCGAAAAAAATAAAAAAGCAGATAAGCCAAAAAAGCCTGAGAAAAACAAAAAGTGACAAGACCTTCAAAAGACTAATGCTTACCATTAGTTCTCTTGATTATCTCAGCGTCACAATCAGAGTTCACTAAAGAATACACGGTATAATAGAGGTCGTCAGCTTTGACATAAACATAGCTGGCGACTTCTTTGCGTTTACTGGGTAGATGCTTTTTCAACACGCGAGCGTTTTTGAACGTTTTGCCGCTTACGTATTTTTGCGCACTTTTATCAGCGGCCATTTTGGCATTAAAGTCAGCGCACTCGGCCATCACGACATTACTTAACGCTAATCCTAATACGGTAGCGAATACTTGTTTAAAATTACAAATAATCAACTCCAGAGATGTTCTATCATAAAATCTATCAATCCTGACAAATCATACGCTAGCCAAGGTGTAGATCAAATGACCTTAGTTACAATAAAGTAGATGTTTTTTTCACAGAGAATGCTATTTTAAAGTCAGTTGAATGTTTTGTATTCTGAAATAAAAGGTGTCTATTTATGAAAAAAGGTCTTCTAGCGGCTACGATAGTGTCAATGTCTTGTTCATCGGCGTTGTTTGCCAATCCTTCTTGTGATGAAACGGCACTGCATGGCTACATGGAAAATATAAAAAATGAAATGCAGGCCATGTCATCAGATGTGAAGTCAGGTGACAATGATGCTGCTGCACAACGGGTCACTACCTTAATTAGTTATTTTGAAAAATCTCGTGGTGAAACGCCTTATAAGTTTACATCGGAAAATTTGCAAGGAGATGCGTTAGCACAACAACAAGAGAAATTCACGAAAGTGGTTGACGATACTATCGTGATATTGAAAAACCTAGAGGGCGCGTTACAGGCCGATAATGAAGCTGACGTCAGAAAATGGTTAGGAGAAGTGGGCGGTCAAAGAAAGATTGGTCATGGTGCTTTTAAAGCAAATTGCTAGTTCTGCTGGATGACCTAGCGTGAATTCACTGCTACAATGCGCGCGATAAAGTGAGGATATTATGGCTCGTGTTAAAAAATCGCGCAGTATGCGTGGCAAACTTGGTAAAACTGGCTCAAAAGAGATGATGAAAGAGCAAAATAAAGCTCGCAAAGCCTCATCAACTCGTCGTTTTGTGACAAAAAAAGCCAAGGAACGCAAAGAACAAGCGCACAAAAAACTTGAACGTCTAGGCCTACTTCCTGAAAAAGAAGTTGTAGCAGCGCCTGTACGCCCACGTCGCTTTGTATTCGTAAAACCTGTTGATGAAAAAGCAGAGCAAGCGAAAACAGAGGCTCAGTCTAAAGAGTTAGACACTGGTGGTGATGATTTGTCATTAGACGAATTATTGTCTGCTTTTACTGAAGAAAAGTAAGTAAAAAAAGTAAAATGAAAAAAGGCTGCTTATGCAGCCTTTTTTTATGCTAACTTTTTGTTTAGCTTTATCTTTTAAAGAAACAGTGCAATACAATAAGAATTCGTTTTACAAGGTGAGTAATGTGAAAGCTTCTGTGCCAATGTCGAGTGTTCGTTATCTATTAAAAGCCGTTGAAGAACAAGGACTGGATCGTCAAGCCGTATTGGCCAGTTTAAATATAGCGCAAGATGAAATAGAGCAAAATGACTCTTTCTCTGCCTATCGATACGGAATGCTGTATCAGAAAATTATGTGGCTGATGCAAGATGAATCTTTTGGCATGCTGAGTGGTGGAAAAATACCCAACGGCACATTTAGGATGATGTGTCTTTGCATCATTCATGCTAGAAGCTTGGCGCATGCTTTGTATCGATGCAGTGATTTCTATGAAATTTGTCGAGGGCCAACAGTGAAGCCTGTTTTGATAAAAAAAGGTCGCTTCGCCATGGTTACCTTTGCCCCATTAGACTCGTCTGTTGAAGGTATAGATAGCTTGGTTGTCCCAGAGTCAAAAGAGCAACTGAGGACCACGCTATCCATGTGGCATCACTTCATTTGCTGGCTCATTGGCCGTCGTTTAAATTTGAAAGCGGCGTATTTTACCAGTGAGCGTCCTGATGATGTTGAATACTACAAGACGCTTTTTCAATCAGAAGTAAAATTCAATCAGCATGCGAATGCGTTAGTGTTTCCCGCCAGCTATCTTGATATGCCGATTGTTCAAACAGAAGACAGTCTACGAGGTTTTTTAAAAACCGCGCCTTATCAGTTGTTGGTGATGGTTGAAAATGATAACAGCTTAAAATCACAAGTAATGGCGATGCTAGGAAAAGACTTTTCTCGGGAAATGCCAAGTGCTGAAGAAGTCGCCAGTGCACTTAACATGAGTGTGTCTACATTACGTCGACGCCTGAACGATGAAAAAACCTCTTATCAGCATATTAAGGATGATTGTCGCAAGGAAGCGGCCATTACTTACATGAATGCGCCTCAACTTAGTATCAATGATATTGCCGCCTTAATGGGCTTTGATGAGCCAAGTGCTTTTTTTCGCTCCTTTAAAAAATGGACGGGGATGACACCGGGAGAATATCGAAAAAGTGAGGAATACTTAAAGTTTGGTAAAGCGATGAAACGCCCGTAATCTGTACGTTCTTGGTTTTCTTTTTAAGAGGCTGATTGTATTTGTTAGAAATAAAGCACTGAATTGTTATTGAGATATTTGCCATCTTTTACCATTCTGTTAAGAGAGATTTTTAGATCCGCTCGGATAATTAACCGGAGAATAACAAATGAGCGAATACAAATACCCAATCAACGATATTTTATTCAGTTTGCAGTCAGTTGCTCAAATAGAGCGTTTAAACCCTTATTTAGATGATGCGGTCGATGAAGACCTGTTGGAAGCTATTCTTAGCGAAGCGGGAAAGTTGGCGGAACAGGTCATTGCTCCAATTAACGCCAGTGGTGATAAAGAAGGATCAAGAGTCGAGCAGGGTGAGGTCATCGAAGCAAAAGGGTTTAAAGCTGCTTTCCAAGCTTATGCTGAGGGGGGATGGATCGGACTTTCGGGTGATCCCGAATACGGTGGTCAAGGTCTGCCTTCATATGTTGCTACTGCGGTCAACGAAGGTGTACAAGCGGCTAATTTAGCCTTTTCACTTTGTCCACTACTGAGCTTGGGTGCGATTGAAGCCATTAGCCAACACGCCAGTGATGCACTGAAAAATCGTTATCTTCCTAAGATGTTAGCAGGTGAATGGGCGGGTACGATGAATCTTACTGAGCCTTCTGCCGGGTCTGATCTTGCCGCCATTGCTTGTAAAGCCATTCCTGATGGTGATGTGTTTCGCATCAAAGGGCAAAAGATCTATATTACTTGGGGGGATCATCAGATGAGTGACAATATCATTCATTTAGTGCTCGCTCGTCTGCCTGGTGCACCTGAAGGTGTAAAAGGTATTTCTTTGTTTATCGTGCCCAAATTCTTACTCAATGAGCAGGGGGCTCCTGCTGAACGCAATGACGTTCATGTGATTTCCGTTGAGCATAAATTAGGCATTAATGCCTCACCAACTTGTGTGATGAGCTTTGGTGATCAGGACGGTGCAATTGGCTATCTTGTAGGCAAAGAAAACGACGGCATAAAAGCCATGTTTACCATGATGAATAACGCAAGACAGGGCGTTGGTCTACAAGGCTTGGCGATTTCTGAAAGGGCTTATCAACAAGCTTTGGCGTATGCCATTGAGCGCAAACAAGGGATGAACGCCAGCCGCACAGGCCGTGCTGCGATTATTGAACATCCAGATGTATTACGTATGTTGATGATGATGAAGTCTCAAATTGATGCCATGCGATCTCTTATATACGTAGCGGCTGTTGAGAATGATTTGTCACATTTTGCGACAGGGGAAGTGCAAAAACAGGCAATCACAAGAACGGCGTTATTCACTCCGATCGTAAAAGGCTGGATCACTGAGCAAGCTCAAGAAGTAACATCATTGGCCATCCAGGTTCACGGTGGAATGGGTTTTATTGAAGAGACTGGCGTTGCCCAACATGCCCGCGATGCACGAATTCTTCCCATCTATGAAGGGACTAACGGCATACAAGCCATCGATTTAATTGGCCGCAAATTGCATTCTGATAAAGGCGAAGGGATGTTGTCTTTGCTTGCCGATATTGAGGCCGAACTGGCTCTATGGAAAGGGTCGGAAATGGCACCCTATGCAGAAAAGGTGAACGCAGTGTTGGAAAAAACCAAAGAGGCTACTCAGGCTTGTCTCGATGCTATGCAAAAAGATTCTGTTTTGGGAACCGGCTTAGCTTATCCTTATATGATGTTAATGGGGTATTTAGTCGGTGCTTGGTTGCAGATGAGGGCTTTGCATTCAGCTAAGGAGAATGTTCGGTTAGATGACATGCAAAAGGCTTCTTGGCAGCATTCGGTATATTTTTACTGCGATCATGTTTTGCCAAGGGCATTTAGTTATGCGCATGAAATAATGTTTGGCAAGACAACTGTTGACAATTTAAACAAAAATGCTTTCAATCGATAAAAGCATCATTCATAAAGACTCTTATCTTTTGTTGTGGGTAAAAGTCTTTGATAAAAGAATGCCTTAAAATAAAAAAGTATCCGTGTTGGGAGGCAATATGACCGATAGAGAAGTGATGGAGTTTGATGTTGTGATCGTTGGAGGTGGCCCTGCTGGTTTATCTGCAGCCTGTCGCATCATGCAAAGAGCCAAAATCGAAGAGAAAGAAATCAGTGTGTGTTTGGTTGAAAAAGGCTCTGAAATAGGCGCTCATATTCTATCTGGTGCTGTCATTGATCAAAAAGCCTTAGCTGAATTATTTCCAGATTGGCAAGCCATGGGCGCACCATTACATACTAAAGTGAATCAAGATGAGCTTTATTGGCTTGGTTCAGACAGTGCTGCAAAGCAGTTTGGTCAATGGATGATACCGAAAACGCTGCATAATGATGGTAACTATGTCATTAGTCTAGGAAACCTTTGTCGATGGCTCGCTGAGCAAGCAGAGGCATTAGGTGTTGAAATTTTCCCAGGGTTTTCTGCCGCTCATCTCGCTTACAATGAAAATGGCCATGTCGAAGGTATTGTCACTGGCGATATGGGCTTAGCCGAAGACGGTAGTGAGAAAGATGGTTTCATGCCAGGCATGTTGCTGAAAGCAAAATACACGCTTTTTGCCGAAGGTTGCCGAGGGCATTTGGGCAAAGAGCTTATAGCCCGTTTTGAGTTAGATAAAGATAAAGCGCCACAACATTATGGGCTTGGCATTAAAGAGTTATGGGATGTCCCAGCGTCTCAAAGTAAGCCGGGTACTGTGATTCATACTGCGGGTTGGCCATTGGGCAAAGAAGCCGGTGGCGGCGGATTTTTGTATCATTTGGAAAATAATCAGGTAGTAGTGGGTCTGATTGTTGACCTGAATTACAAAAACCCTTATCTGAGTCCATACGATGAGTTTCAAAAATACAAACATCATCCCATTATTTCAGAGCATCTAAAGGGTGCCAAACGCGTATCCTACGGTGCTCGTGCCATTGCAAAAGGCGGTTGGGCATCTTTGCCTAAAATGAGTTTTCCAGGTGGTTTGGTAATTGGTTGTGATGCTGGTACGCTTAATCCTGCCAAAATTAAAGGCACGCACACAGCGATGAAGAGCGGTATGTTAGCGGCAGAGAGTATTTTTAATGCTTTGCAATTAGAAACTCCGCCTGCGGAATTACTGGAATTTAATGCCATATTAAAAGATTCTTGGTTAGGTAAAGAGTTGCAACAAGCTCGTAATTTTGTTCCTGTGATGCATAAACTAGGAACCTTCTGGGGTGGGGCTTATAACTGGCTTGATCAAAACTTTTTTGCTGGAGGCTTGCCTTTCACCTTCAATGATATGACACCAGACTATGCGTCTACTGAGCCTGCTGAAAAACATATTGCTCCGGAATATAAAAAACCGGATGGTTTGTTAAGCTTTGATAAATTGTCTTCGGTGTTTTTATCCAATACAAATCACGAAGAGAATCAGCCTTGTCATTTGCAACTAAAAGACCCCAATATTCCAATTCAAAGCAATCTTCCAAAATACAATGAGCCCGCTCAGCGTTATTGTCCAGCAGGCGTGTATGAGGTAGTGGAATCGAATAACGAATCGATTTTTCAAATCAACTCGCAAAACTGTATTCATTGCAAAACATGTGACATTAAAGATCCTGCCCAAAATATCACATGGGTAACACCTGAAGGGGCAGGCGGGCCTAATTACCCAAATATGTAGCGCTGTTTTCACTTGCTCTCTAGCGGTTACGCAAACGGATTACTTGGATGTGCTCCGTTTGTTCTTATTCACTACTGGATTTCACTCTCAGGCTGTTTAATAATGGTGCTCTACAAAAAAGGGGAACACTATGCGCCTTTGGGTCGATGCCGACGCCTGTCCAAATGTTATCAAAACCATTCTTTTTCGTGCTGCTGAACGTGTGCAAATCCCTTGTATCCTTGTTGCTAATCAGGCTATTGCTATCCCGCCATCAAAATGGATTGAACGACGTGTGGTTAGCTCCGGCTTTGATGTTGCCGACAATTATATTGTCGAAAATATTGATGTTCAGGATTTAGTGATTACAGCAGATATTCCATTGGCCTCAGAAGTCATAGAAAAAGGAGCCTTAGCGATTAATCCGCGTGGTGAACTTTACACAAAAGAAAATATTAAACAGCGGCTAAGTATGCGTGATTTTATGGAACAGATGCGCTCTTCAGGTATCCAGACTGGTGGCCCCGCGACGTTTAATCAGCAGGATAGAATGGCGTTTGCGAATACACTCGATAAGTTATTGGCGCAAAGGATCAGATAGCACTTTTTCGAAAACACCATTTGTGCAATCTGGAAAGGGCTCACCGAGTATTTTCCAGATTACTCAAGGTTTATAGGGGATTTTACATGAAAAAAATCGTAGTGGTTGGTGGTGGAGCAGGTGGCCTAGAGCTGATCACCAAGCTGGGCCATACTTTTGGCAAAAAACGCCAAGCCGAAGTTGTCTTGATTGATAGAAGTCAGACGCATATCTGGAAGCCGCTATTGCATGAAGTGGCAACGGGTTCTTTAGACATCAACAACGATGGTGTCAACTACCGAGCTCATGCGGCAAAGCATCATTATCAGTTCCAACTAGGAACTTTAATGGCGGTTGATCCTGAAGCGAAGACTTTAACATTAGACTCTCTGTCGGATGACATGGGGCACATAGTGTTACCCGAACGTACGATTTCTTATGACATTCTTGTTATGGCTGTGGGCAGTGTCAGTAATGATTTTGGTACACCAGGTGTATCGAACCATTGTTATTTTTTGGATTCGCACAAGCAAGCAGAGCGTTTTCAGCAAGCATTGTTGAACCAGTTTTTGCGTATTCATCAAGAGGGAACGGATGCAAAATTGAAGCTTGCCATAGTTGGTGGTGGTGCAACGGGAGTTGAATTATCAGCTGAGTTGTTTCATGTGGCCGATATGCTTAAAGCTTACGGTATGCCAGAAATGTCGGGGAAACGTGTCAATATCCAATTGATCGAAGCGGGACCTCGAATATTGCCAGCACTGCCAGATCGTATTGCCGCCTTAGCAACCAAAGAATTGATTCGACTAGGGGTGACTGTTAGTAAAAACACACGTGTTGTGCGTGCATATGATGGTGGCTTTCAAACAGCGGATGAGACCAACATAGAAGCCGATCTAATGATATGGGCGGCTGGGGTGAAGGCGCCGGATTTTGTGGCGAAAATTGACGGTTTTGAAACTACACGAAATAATCAAATTCTAGTAAAAGGCACGCTACAAACCACGGCTTTTGAAAACATTTATGTAATTGGTGACTGCTGTGCTTGTAAGCAAGCTGATGGCTCTTTTGTTCCGCCACGTGCTCAGTCAGCGCATCAAATGGCTTCGTTAGTCTTTGATAACATCAAAGCATCCTTCTTAAGCGAGCCGCTTAAAGAATATACCTATAAGGATTATGGGTCTTTGGTAAATTTAAGTCGTTACAGTACCGTGGGGAATCTAATGGGCAATTTAATGGGAGGCTCTATGTTTATCGAAGGACGTATTGCACGCTTTGTCTATGTTTCCCTATATCGTCTGCACCTTATTGCAATTCATGGCTGGTTTAAAGCCACCGTTATCATGGCAGCGCAAAAAATTGGTAAGGTCGTTAAGCCTAAGCTTAAACTGCATTAAGTAACACGCGAAATATTACACCTAAAGAAACCGAGACATGATCTCGGTTTTTTTTGCGTTATATTTCTCTAAGTCTTGACCTATGTGCTACCTATAGGTTTTACACTGTGATTATTGTTTGGCTAGTCTATTTAGAAAGGAGTTTATATGCGTGTGAGTGAGCTGGCACGTCATGCCAATGTTACAGCCGAAACCGTCCGTCATTACACTAGGCTAGGACTTATTCAGGCTGAACGTGATGCAAATAATGGTTACCAGATCTACGATAAATTGGCTTTACAGCGATTGCATTTTATTCGTCAAGCCAGTGAATTGGGATTTAGTTTAAAACAAATCGAAGAGATCTTTCTGCAATCAGACAGCGGTGATTCTCCTTGCCCTATGGTCAGAGATTTACTGCAGAAAAAAGTGCCTGAGACCAAGTTTAAAATAGCTCAGTTGCAAGCTCATCTCCAGAAAATGGAAGAGGCATTGGCAGCTTGGGAAGAGATGCCTAATGGAAATCCAAATGGGCATTCAATTTGTTGCTTGATCGAAGAATGGCAAGAAAAAACAATGCATAAAGAGTAGAGGCGCGTCATGACAACAAAAAACTCAACAATTATCGAACGCTTGCCATCTGAGCAGCCATTACAGCTTAAAGTAACAGGTATGTCATGCCAAGGTTGCGTCTCGAAAGTTCGAAAACGGATTCAGCAACACAGTCCAGAGGCTGTTGTAACAGGTATCCCAAAAGAAGATACGCTTTTGGTACAGTCTGATCTTTCCTTGTCCTCTTTAGAAGCTGTGATAGAAGAGGCTGGGTTCCAATTTTCCGGACTATTGAAAGATAATGAGCTTGCTCATTCAAATGGCGATCAAGATGATAATCCGGCCAAGAAAAAGGAATTAGATCTAAATAAGGGCGAAACCAATATCAGGCAGATTCCGGTCAGTTACCAGTTATCTATCGGCGGTATGACCTGTGCCAGTTGTGTCAATTCCGTACAAAAAGCACTGTCTAGTACAGATAATGTGAAGTCTGCAGAGGTGAATTTTGCTAATCATACTGCGCAAGTTACTACATTGGGCGAGTTAGACGTTCTCATTAAAGCGGTTGAGGATGCGGGCTATCAGGCCAGCTTGATCGTTGATGCGGAACAAAATGAAGACCAAAGAGGAAAAAGAGAATTAGAGGAATATCACTACAAACGTCAATCTGCTGTCTTGGGATTGGGCTTGGGTGTGCCTCTGATGTTTTACGGGGTATTGGGCGGAAGCATGGTTGTGAGTACGCTCACTGAAAGGGTGGTTTGGCTACTCATTGGCCTGATCACTTTATGGATCATGGTTCGTGCCGGTAAACATTACTTTCGTGGCGCTTGGAAAGCTTTCACCTTACATCAAGCTAACATGGATATGTTAATTGCGTTAGGTACTGGGTGTGCTTGGCTGTATTCCATGCTTGTGGTGATGGTGCCGAGTTGGTTGCCAGAAAACACCCATCATTTGTATTTTGAAGCCGCCGTCATGATCATAGGTCTGATTAATCTTGGGCAGGCATTAGAGTTGCGAGCAAGACGCAAAACCAGCCAAGCGTTGCATCGTTTGTTAGATCTTCGACCTAAAATGGCAACTCGGGTTGAACATAACCTAGAGTCACGAATTCCAGTTTCGGACATTAGGTTAGGCGATGTACTGCGTGTACGCTCTGGCGATAGTGTTCCGGTTGATGGCGTGGTTCTAGAAGGGTTATCAACGGTGAATGAATCTATGTTAACAGGAGAGGCTGCGCCTATTGAAAAGCGTGAGGGTAGTTTGGTGTCCGCTGGAACCATTAACGGTCAGGGGAGTTTATTGTTCAAAGCGACTCGCATCGGCTCAGACACCTTGCTTGCACACATTATTACCATGGTGAGTAAAGCGCAAGGGTCCAAACCGCCGATCAGTATTTTGGCGGATAAAGTATCTTCAGTGTTTGTACCAAGTGTGATCATTATTGCTATTTTGACGGCAATGGCATGGTTCAATTTTGGTGGTGATGCTGTTTTTTCCTACATGCTGGTGACCAGTATTTCCGTGCTCATTATTGCATGCCCTTGTGCACTAGGCTTGGCGACACCGATCTCAACCATGATAGGAATTGGTAAAGCGGCAGAATATGGCGGCTTGATTCGTAACGGTGATGCACTACAGCGGGCAAGCGAATTGACCGTAGTGGTATTGGATAAGACGGGGACGATTACCGAAGGCAAACCAACAGTCGTCCATCAGATGATCATTGAGTGCGCTCAAAGTGAGTTCATTGCACAGTTGGTCTTGGCTCTTGAAGCACGAGCAAATCATCCATTAGCAGAGGCTTTACTGCAGCATTGCCAAGGAGAAAGCAAAGGCAAAAATACCATGGTGTTAGACGATTTTGAGTCGCTAGTTGGTTTGGGGGTGAAAGGTCATGTTAAAGGCAAGGCCTATTACCTTGGCAATGAACGTTTGATGAAAGAAAAAGGTATTCATCTCGACGTAGACAATGTTGAGAATCAACACAACACCGCGACGCGGGTATATTTGGCAGATGAAAGCCTACTATTGGCGATATTTTATATTGAAGACCCAATTAAAAAGGGCATGAAAGAAGCTATTGCCAGTTTTAAAAAGCAAGGCCTGAAGATCGTTATGCTCACGGGAGATAATCTAACAACCGCCGCAGCGGTCGCAAGTGAGGTGGGTATTGAAGACTATCATGCGCAGCTAATGCCTGATGATAAACTAAATTGGGTTAAGACGCTTCAAGACCAAGGTGAGGTGGTGGGCATGATTGGTGACGGTATTAATGATGCGCCCGCTTTGGCACAAGCCGATGTTGGTTTTGCCATGGGAGCAGGTACGGATGTGGCAATGGAAAGCGCAGACATCACGCTCATCAACAATGATTTAAAAGGCGTTGCTGATGTTATCCAAATTAGCAAAGTCACCTTAAAAAACATCAAGCAAAATCTATGGGGGGCGTTTGCCTATAACGCCTTAGGGATTCCTATTGCTGCGGGGATTTTGTTTCCCTTTACGGGTTGGTTATTAAGCCCAGTGATTGCAGGTGCGGCCATGTCCTTATCGTCGGTTACTGTGGTTACTAATGCTAATCGACTTCGACTATTACGTCTTTCATCTTTAACGGAAAAGACAAAGCAGGAGGTTAAATGAGCATACTCATTAATATGATTGGGATTTTGTTAATAGCGTTTGTTATTTTCTGGTTTTGGTGGCCGAAAAAACACAGCAAGCGACCTGACTAAATTAACAGCCCTATCGATGAACAGGGCAATTAGCGATGAGTAGGGTAATTAGCAGGGAAATTTGCTTACACTTACTATAAAATGCGCTTTCATTAAATAAGCCAAGCGATTCTCTTGGCTTATTTTGTTTATTGATTATGAATCAAAATGATCGGAGTCTTTGTATGCTTGCTGCTTATCAATGGGGCATTTTTGCTATTGCATTGGGTACTTTTGGAATAGGTACCACAGAATTTATGCCTATGGGATTACTGCCAGTCATTGCGGAGGGTGTGAATGCATCAATCCCAGCAGCAGGCCTGCTTATTAGTGCTTACGCGGTTGGCGTCATGGTTGGAGCGCCACTGATTACACTGTATTTAACCAAATATAGTCATAAAACATCACTGCTTGCTTTGATGGCCGTATTTGTAGTGGGGAATTTACTTTCCGCTGCGGCAGTGAATTATGAAACATTCTTGTTATCACGCATCATTACCAGTCTTTCCCATGGTGCTTTTTTTGGTATTGGTGCCGTTGTAGCGATGAATTTAGCGCCATATCATAAAAAAGGCTCGGCGGTTGCGTCTATCTTTTTGGGCTTAACCATTGCCAATATAGTTGGTGTTCCCATTACTACTTGGTTAGGGCAAACGTTCGATTGGCGGCTTTCCTTCGCAGTGACGGCGGTGTTAGGGGGGGTGGCAATTTTTGGCATTAGTCGTAGCTTGCCAGCCATGGAACGAGCACAAAAACCCGATGTTAAAACGGAGCTGAAAGCCATCATGCAGCCTGCTGCATTGCGCGCGTTTGCGACAACCGTCATGTGTGCAGGTTCCATGTTTACGCTGTATACCTATATTGCTCCTGTGATGCAGACCTTGGCTCTGGCAACAGACAACGTCATTGCCACCATGCTGATGTTGATTGGTATTGGTTTTACATTAGGCAATTATATTAGCGGTAAGGTCACAGACAAATCGCCAGATTTAGCTTTGTTTGTCTTTCTTGGTTTGCAAGTGCTGGTACTGTTACTGTTTCGTTTTATCGCGACAACCACGCTTGGGGCTGGGCTGACTGTTTTATTATGGGGTACCGTGATTTTCGGCAGTGGACCACCACTACAGATGCAAGTAATGAAAATCGCTGACAAAGCGCCAGGATTGGCTTCATCTATTAATATAGGTGCATTCAATCTAGGGAATGCTTTAGGTGCCGCCTTGGGGGGATTGGTGATTAGTATTGGTTTTGGCTTTGCGTGGATTCCAAGCGCCGCTGCAGCGCTGTCGTTTTTAGCACTCATAATGGTGTGGATTAATCGTTATAAATCAACACGTAACCAACGAATGGTCGACTGATTAAGGATATGCATTGGGGTGTTTCTAGCGACATCTCAATGGCGCTTTAGTTGACTAATGTCAGTATTTTGTTAAGATGTTACGTTTTAAAAGCCCCTAAAGGGAAGTATTTTGCGTATTACGCCACCCTAAGTTCTCCCATCCTGTCGTCACACATTTGTGAGACGACTCCTCTGTGTTGTCACTGTTTACAACAGTAGATGGCAGGTGCTCCTGTGCCAAATCGAATTGAAATTTTAATTCCTTACTTTGTTTAATGTTTTTAACTGGAAGACACTCTCGCTTCGCAGGTAAATGCGCTGTGTTGATGTGCTTATAAAAAGGTAATCTATGCTTGAAAAAATGAAAATGGAATGGTTTTCCAACATCCGCGGGGATGTATTAGCCGGTACTGTTGTGGCCTTAGCCTTGATACCAGAAGCGATCGCGTTCTCTATTATTGCCGGTGTTGACCCCAAAGTCGGCTTGTACGCTTCCTTTTGTATCGCTGTGGTCATAGCCTTTGTAGGAGGGCGCCCAGGTATGATTTCGGCCGCAACGGGCGCGATGGCTTTGCTCATGGTTACCTTGGTTAAAGAGCATGGCTTGGAATATTTGTTGGCGGCGACCTTGCTAACGGGTGTGATCCAGATTATGGCGGGATACATTAAGTTAGGCAGTCTAATGCGGTTTGTCTCGCGATCTGTGGTGACGGGATTTGTGAATGCCTTGGCGATCCTAATTTTTATGGCTCAGTTACCTGAATTAACCAATGTTACTTGGCACGTTTATGCCATGACGGCGGTAGGTTTGGGTATTATTTACCTTTTCCCTTATGTGCCTGTCATTGGAAGAAGCCTGCCTTCGCCTTTGGTCTGCATTGTCGTATTGACGGCCTTTGCCATAACAGTAGGCTTGGACATTCGTACTGTTGGGGATATGGGTGAACTGCCTGATACTTTGCCTATCTTTTTGTGGCCTGACGTACCTTTAAATCTAGACACATTGTTGATCATCTTGCCTTATTCAATTGGTTTGGCGGTAGTTGGCTTATTAGAGTCCATGATGACAGCGGCCATTGTTGATGATCTTACCGATACAAAAAGCGATCGTAATCGTGAATGCAAAGGCCAAGGTATTGCTAATATAGGGGCGGGGTTACTCGGTGGTATGGCGGGTTGCGCCATGATAGGTCAATCGATTATTAACGTAAAATCGGGTGGTAGAGGGCGCTTGTCCACCTTTATTGCAGGAACACTTCTTTTGATTATGGTGGTGTTTTTGGGCGAGTGGATAAAACAAATCCCCATGGCAGCCTTGGTCGCGGTTATGATCATGGTGTCAATTGGTACTTTTTCGTGGAGTTCCATTACCAATCTTAAAAAACATCCTTTATCCACTAATATTGTGATGATCACTACCGTGATTATTGTGGTGTGGACTCATAATCTAGCATTGGGTGTGTTTGTTGGTGTATTACTCGCTACTTTGTTTTTTGCCAATAAGATTGGCCGTTTCATGATAGTAAAAACAGAGCAAAATGACGACAAATCCGTTCGTACATATCGTGTGATTGGCCAAGTGTTTTTCGCATCATCTGAAGCTTTTGTTGAGTCATTTGATTTTAAAGAGGCTGTCAATAAAGTGGTTATTGACCTAACTAATGCGCATTTTTGGGATATTACTTCTGTGTCTTCTTTAGATAAAGTCGTGATCAAATTCCGCCGTGAAGGTGCAGACGTTGAGTTAGTGGGTATGAACGTCGCGACAGAAACCGTAGTCGATAAATTTGCTGTGCACAACGATCCAAAAGAAATCGAAAAAGTCATGGGCGGACACTGATATTTAACATGAAGTGAAAACTTTAGTTGGTGTTTTGGTTAAAAAAAAGATGAAGTTAAACCGGAACACCAACCATGATTTCTAGATGCTTAGCATCTGAGAGATCTAATTATAGCGAAACATGTTAATATATCCCCACTATTTCCGATAAATGTTATTATCGGAAATAGTGAGTAATCACATATTATGGTCATATTGGCTTAGTTTTTGAGTTACCAGCGTTTAACTTTATCCAATAACTCAATGAGTGAATTGACTTGGTAAGTTGGTCGAATCTCTTCTGGATGTATCTTGTCGTGGTGATTAAGCCAGCATGTGTCAAAACCAAAGTTGTTGCCACCCAAGATATCCGACTCCAACGTATCGCCGACCATTAATACCTGGTTTTTATCTGGTGAGTCCATGTGTTCTAAGGCATGTTCAAATATTTTAGGATGTGGCTTAGCAACACCGACCAGTTCTGAAATCACTACGGGTGAAAAATACGGCAATAATCCTGTACGTTCGAGACGGATTTTCTGTAGCTGAGCAAAACCATTCGTAATAATGCCCATGTTTATTTTGCTTTTATGCAAATGTTCTACCAGCTCAATCGCCCCTGGTAATGTCTTGCAGATATCCGCCATGGCGTCTAAAAATTGTTTGTTAAGTTCTTTGGTGCTGATCGATAATCGTTCACTCCATAACGCAAAGCGACGTATTTGTAATTGTTCAGCGCTGATGTGACCGTTTTGATAGTCTACCCAGAGTTGTTTATTGACGATTTGGTATTCATCATATTCTGCTTTTTCAAAAGTAACGCCATGTTTAGCAAACATGTGTTTTAGACCAGCGAAATTATCGAAATGAAAAAGTGTTTCATCCGCGTCAAAGAGAATCCATTTATACTTCATTGCTTTCACTTTTGTATTGTTGAACCATAAAAACGTAAATGCCCTGTATTAGTAATGTTCTGGGTGAAGTGCCGGCGCTAATGCAAGAACCAGTGCTTGTGTATAGACGCTTTCCCTGGTGGCAGCATGATTGGTCAATAAGCCAATAGCTCCGCCTTTTTGACGGATATTATCCGTATTGAATAATTCGTCCATAACAATTCCGAGTTCTTCATTCGCCTGTAAGCGTTGATAAACCTTGTTTGGTAAGGGTAAGTTAGCAGAACGCCCCGTCATTAGTTTTCCTTTATCATCCATAATAGCCACATAAGCAAAGGTAGCAGCGCCCTCCTCGAATGCATCCACGCCGCCTTCCATCGCCACAAAAAAATTCATGTCGGAGCTAGCATTTTCAAAACAATAGCGAGCTCTGTTTTGTGCCCCAAGACGAGTGTCTGCTTCTGTCATTGGTTGATCAGCAACGCCAGACGGCGCATGTTGCCCTTCACAATGAATAATGTGGTTCGGATAAGCCTGTGAAAAAGCGTGTCTGGCTGCGTTGACTTTGACGGGATTGGTTGAGCCAACACGAATTCGAATGACGGTAGTGCCGAGTTTAGTGACCATACAATAACCTTGTCCTGAAAGATCAAAATAAAAAAGCCGCTATTAGCAACATAGCGGCTTGTTATTTACCGTTTTTAAAGGCTTAAGCTTGGCCTTTTATAATGGGTGTTGGACAGACAACATCAGCATTTTGCGCTCTGTGTCTCAGCAAATGATCCATAATCGTGAGGGCCAACATTGCCTCGGCAATCGGGGTTGCTCGAATACCAACACAAGGGTCATGACGACCTTTGGTGATGACTTCGATTGGGTTGCCTGCGCGGTCGATGCTTTTACCAGGGATAGTGATGCTCGATGTGGGTTTTAATGCCATATGCACCACAATATCTTGGCCTGATGAAATACCGCCCAACACACCGCCTGCATGATTGCTTAAAAAACCTTCAGGTGTCATTTCGTCACGGTGTTGGCTACCTTTTTGCTCCACAACGTCAAAACCGTCACCAATTTCAACACCTTTCACCGCGTTAATACTCATGATGGCTTTAGCGATATCTGCATCAAGACGATCAAAAACTGGCTCGCCTAGACCGGGCATTAAATTTTTAGCAATAACCGTGATTTTTGCCCCCACAGAATCGCCTTCACGACGTAATGCTGTCATGTATTCTTCGAGCTGAGGAATGGCATCGGGGTCTGGGCTGAAAAAGCTGTTGTCATAGACTTGGCTTAGGTCTTTAACCTCCAATTTAATGGGACCAAGTTGAGACAAGAAACCTTGGATTTCGATACCGAATTGTTGCTTCAAGTATTTCTTGGCAATGGCGCCGGCGGCGACACGCATCGCGGTTTCACGAGCAGATGAACGACCGCCACCACGATAATCGCGGAAACCATACTTTTGATCATAAGTATAATCAGCATGGGCAGGACGGAAGGTGTCTGCAATATTGCCATAATCTTTTGAGCGCTGATCGGTATTTTCGATCATTAAACCAATCGGTGTTCCTGTGGTTTTGCCTTCAAAGACGCCAGACAAAATTTTTACTTCATCGGCTTCACGTCGTTGAGTTGTGTGTCTAGACGTACCGGGTTTACGCAAGTCTAAATCGCGTTGTAAATCCGCTTCGCAAAGTTCAATGCCTGGTGGGCACCCATCAACAATGGCGCCAAGCGCCAGACCATGACTTTCACCGAAGGTAGTAACTTTAAAAAGTGTTCCAAATGTATTACCAGACATAGGCTATTTCTGCTCTTGTAATAGTTCGATAAGTTGTTCTTTGGTTAGGATAAAAACACCATTTCCACCCTGCTCTAATTCGACCCACATAAAGGGAATATTAGGATAAGCGGCTTGTAAGGCGGTTTCGGTGTTTCCTACTTCGTAGACTAATATACCGTCATCTTGCAGATAATGCGCGACTTGGGCTAAAAATTCGTGGGTAAAATTAAGGCCATCTTCGCCAGAAGTTAAGGCTAATTCTGGCTCATTATGAAACTCAGCTGGTGCATTGTGAAAATCATCTGCATCAACATAAGGTGGATTACAAATAATTAGGTCATATTGCTTGCCACTCAAACCTTTAAACATATCAGAGTGAATGGCATGGACTCTGTCCTCTACCTGATGGCGTACAATGTTTTCATTTGCCACCAATAGAGCGGCTTCGCTGATATCTGAAATATCGACGTCAGCGTCCTCAAATACTAAAGCGGCCGCTATGCCCAAGCAGCCAGAGCCTGTACACATATCTAAGATATTTAATGGATAATTTTTCAACCAAGGCGCAAATTCACTTTCTAATAAAGAAAGGATTGGAGAGCGTGGGATCAACGTATCTTTAGTGACTTTAAATGGCAGCCCCATAAACCATGCTTCGCCTAAAAGATACGGCAATGGTTCACGCTTAGTGATGCGCGTTTGTACTAACTTAAGAATGTGTTTTTTTTCATTATAAGTCAGTGCACAATCGAGCATATCACGATCAAAGTCCAGTGGTAGCTTTAATGCCCCCATGACCAGATGAACCGCTTCATCCCATGGGTTATCTGTGCCATGACCATAAAACAAGTCAGCTTTTTTGAAACGACTAAATGTCCAACGAATGAAGTCTTTGATGGTGATTAAATCACGAATGGCGGATTGTTTATTGCTCATCTTCTCTTCTTAAATAATGGGGACGCGAATACAAAACGTACTGCATTATAACGGTTATTGTTTCTAGCCTCTATCTTTGCGTGGCATGGTTTTCAGTGAGCGAGTCAGTGCATCGAGTTTTTTTGCCATTTCTTGCCATTTTATCTCGTCATTTTCCATTTTATCTTTCCTGTTATCTTCCAGTGCACTAACCAGTCTTGTATTTTCCTCGTGCAGCCTAGTCAAGGCATTGTCTTGTTTAGCTAAGTCCACTTCTTTTTGGGCAAGATTAATTCTGAGCTCTTGATTGTCCTTTTGTTCCTGTTTGATCTGGTTTGTTAGCACGGCATTTTGAGTCATGACGTCTTGATATCGTTGCTCACTCAATGCCAATTTTTGCTTAGCCATCACAGCGTCATCACAGACTGTCTTGTGCTCCACGATTAATGCGTCATGGGCTTCTTGTAACTCAATTAACGCTGAAGACAGTGACAAATAACCACTTTGTGTTGCTTCTAATTTACGTATTTGGTGTTGCTCAAGATCAGAAGACTTTTCATCTAATAATTGCCCGAGCTGTTGGGTCACTTCTCTAGAAAAGCGTTTAAATACCGGCTGAAGGATGTCGCTTAGTTCTTTTAATTGATGCTGTTGCTGATCTTTATAGGCATCCTCCCATTCAGCAATAGCATTCATGAGAGTGGTGTTAGAGCAGCGTCGGCCATCTTTTTTCATAAAGAACTCAGCCAAACGCGGAATATTAGGAAAGCTGTTTTGCTCTAACAATTCCCAGCAGGCTTGGTGAATTTCTTCTCTTGCTATGTTTGCTTTGCGAGCCATCGTTCATTTCCCCTACTGACCGTAAAAAGTTTGATAAGATAAATAGTGAATTTATTTTATCAAACTTATTTTATTGATAACACTATGACATGGTCAACTACCGATTTGATTTTTCATATCGCTGTATGGCAGGCATTAAAAAAGCCCCCGAAGGAGCTTTTCAATAAACAAGATATTTTATTGTAGATTGGTACTGTTTAGGACTTTTGTCGCCATTTCTACCCCCAGCTCTTTAGCGAGCTCTTTCCAAGAATCTTGTTTTGGTTCGTAAAAAATAGGTTCAGCATTAGGAAAACGAGTATTTAAAATATCATTGACACTTGCCAAACCATCTATGAGGCCGATTTTAACCGCCTGCGATCCTGTAAAAACCATACCTGAAAACACATCGTCGGTGATAATAAGTCTGTCGCCACGACCTTCTTTCACCGCGTTAATAAACTGTTGATGTGTTTCATCTAATACCGCCTGCCATTTGCTTTTCGCTTCTTCAGTCATTGGCGCAAAAGGGTCTAAGAAGGCTTTATTGCGACCAGCTGTAAAAGTACGTCGTTCCACACCAATTTTTTCAAGCAAGTTACTTGCGTCAAAGCCGGAGGAAATAACACCAATTGAGCCAACTAAACTGGCTTTATCGGCGTAGATTTCATTTGCTGCGGACGCAATGTAGTAACCACCGGAAGCGGCCATGTCTTCAACAACTACGAGAACTGGAATGTCAGGATAGTTTTGCTCTTTGGCGCGAATGGCATCGTAAATAATACCAGAATGAACCGGGCTTCCACCTGGGCTATTCATTTCAATCACGACACCCTTTAAGCGTGAGTTTTGGTAAGCAGCATCAAGTAAACCAACAAACTCAGATGATTCAATCTCGTTATCAGCACCAATAACGCCACGCATTGGAATCATGGCAACTATGTCTCCTTCTAAACTGACATCTTGAAAGTTAGACTTAGCAAACCAACCACCAATAACCGCCAGGAAAATAGCGATCGTCGTAAAACGAAAGAAAATCCTCCAACGTCTGGCACGGCGTTTTTCAATAAGGTTTTCACTAAGTGTTTTTTCTAGTAAGGACCAAATCTCTTTATTTGGATCTGTAGTCTCTCTTTCGGTCTTTTTCTCAGTATGTACATGCTCACTTGACGTTTCGTTAAGCGACTGTTTACGGTCTTCCTCTTCTGTCCAGCTCATTTCTTATAATCCTAAAATATTTGATAATTGATTAAAATCGTTGATAAGTGCTTGCGGCTGGCAAGCTTTTAGTCGTTCTGCTTTATGAGCGCCATAAGTCACGCCAATGCCTTTCATACCTGCATTAGTAGCCATGTTTAAATCGTATTCTGTATCACCAACCATAATGGCCTGCTCTGGGTGTATATTTAGCTCCGTCAATATTTGTACTAACATCAGTGGGTTGGGTTTCGATAGCGTTTCATCGGCACAGCGAGAAGCAACAAAATAGTCGTTTGTCTTGCTTAGCAACATCGCTCGCTCAAGTCCCCGTCGGCTTTTTCCTGTTGCCACTGCCATTTTGACATTGGATGCTTGCAGTTTATCCAGCACTTTGATTACACCAGGATAAGCCAGCGGTGGTGTCTGGTCGGCCGCGACATAAATACGTTTATAATGCTCAATAATGGTGTCGTGTTCGTTAATAGATAGCTCCGGCCAAATAACATCAACCGCTCTTTCTAAAGACAAGCCTATAATGTTTTTTACATCGTCTTTTGTCCTAGTGGGCGCTTTTGCCAAATTGCCAGCTTGCAGCATGCTGGCACAGATTTTATCAATAGAATCAAATAAGGTACCGTCCCAATCAAAAATAACCAATTTAACCATAGATACCTCTTAAGAATAGTACGATGAAAGTGTACCATAACCGAAAATGACAAAATAAGGATTGGTAATGACGACTGGTTATACATTAGAGCAACTTTCCATAGATCAAAGCACTGAGTACCGAAAAGTGGTCACAACGGAGGATGTTCAGGCTTTTGCAGAAGTGACGGGAGATACAAACCCGGTCCATTTGAATGCTGAATACGCAGCGACGACATCATTTGGTCAGCCTATTGCTCACGGCATGCTGACAGCCGGGTTTATATCTGCCGCGATTGGCACGCAACTTCCAGGACCTGGTTGCATTTATCTTGAGCAGACGCTTAAGTTTCGAGCTCCTGTTTTTATTGGGCAAGAGGTCGTAACGACCGTGACGGTGACAGATATCAACGAGCGCCGCCGCCGAGCAACACTAAAAACAGTGTGTGAATGCGAAGGTAAAGTTGTGGTTACCGGTGAAGCAACCATTATGTTGCCAGCAGCGGTAGCCTAATATAAATAAGTATTAGCAAAAAGCTCAGGGGGTTAGGAACCATCAATCACGCTTCCTAACCTTATGTTAACGTTTATAGGTATTATGTTGCATTTAGTCATGATCTATTAACAAAACACAAGATAGTGGAAATATACGTCATTTTATAAAAAACGCTGGGATTTACAAAAAGGCAAGCCTATATTAATTTGCATACATTAGTTTGCAAACGTTGGTATTAGTATGAAAATTCAGTTACTTGTGTTGATTGCGGTCGTGATATCGTCTTTATTGACGATTTCTCAACGTGTTAATGCGCATGAAGTAACTCAATTGCGTTGGATAGAGCCAACAATAGATCAAAAGTTTTGTGAAGTCGTTGTCCCAGATCAAGAAAAAAGTTCCGACACTCATTTTGTTTATTCGGACTTTTACACCTCAAAGGTGCTAGCTCGTTCTTTACCTGATTTCATTTATAACCATCTTACTGTTCACTCCCGAATAATAAGCAATAAGAGCCCAAGGGCACCACCAGTTTCATCGATATAACTTACCCATTCTTCTTTTATCTACTTTATTGGGGTTCTATCATGAAAACATTGACTTACGTATCAACAAAAGACGTTAATAATTTAACTTGGCCTACAACGTTAGCCAACACTAACTTGTACTCGCCTGCTTTATCTGTATTTACTGACTTTCAAAAGGCGGGCCCTAGAGTCATCGAATCCAGCACGCGTGCTGATGAATTGGTTTTGCTAATGCGCAAAGAGCACGTCCGCATGAAACTCGTTGTTGATGCAGATAATCACTTTATTGGTGTCATCAGCCTTGAAGATTTATCGGAAGACGTCTTCATTAAACAGGTTGCGAATGGTTATAAACGCTCAGAGCTCATGGTAGCTGATTTGATGAGACCAAAAGAAACTTTGTTGGCTCTGTCCTATATCTCACTGCAAAAGTCTGATATTGAGTCATTACTTTTCAGTCAAAGAAATAATAAATTTCAGCATCTCTTAGTGATTGATGAAGAGACCAAAACCATAAGAGGCCTAGTCTCTTCGAACGATATCGCCCGCCAACTTCGCTTGGATATTGACGTGGGTTTTTCAAATTTCGAGCACATTTATAAAAGTGCGATTCTTGGTGAAAAAGAGCATACTAAAAAGCTTAAAGTTGCCTAAGTTTTTAGTCGTTAATTTAATCCCTCAGATTATTACTGATAGTCTGGGGGATTTTTATTTTTCCTTCTTTTCAATCCAAAATGTATAAACACCCTCTTCCTGGTTTTGCTGTACCAGCTTATGTCCAAGAAATTGACAAAACTTTGGTATGTCTCTGGTCGTAGAAGGATCAGTTGCAATGACTTTTAATGTCTGTTTCGCGGTCAATTTTCGCATTTCCACATGCAGCAGCATTACAGGCTCTGGACAAAGTAGGCCTGTGGCATCAAGAATCGCTTGGTATTCCATGGTATTCCTTTGGTGTTAAAAGAGTATGAACTGCTCAGATGGCTTTCATTAACCAATCCTGCGTAATGGCAGCAATATGATTAATCGTATCATTGATCGTAGTATTGTATTTTTTTAGGGTTTTAAAGTCATGATCTGCGCCTTCAATCCACATAATTTCAATGTTTTTAGGCAGTGTTTGCTGACTTACCCACTCATAACGGCCCAATGCATCCCTAGTGCCCTGCACAATAAGGCAAGGCACCTCAATCTTAGACAGGAAGGCAAGCCTATTTTTTTCTGGTTTTCCCACGGGGTGAAATGGAAAACCAAAACACACAATCGCTTTGACCATAGGAAGATGTGATAACTGCGTTGCCACTCTTCCCCCCATTGACTTGCCAGCAACAATACAAGCCTCCTCGTGCTCAATATAATTCGCGTATTCAGGTATCAGTGCCGAAAAACGTGGCGGAGGCCTTCTTTTCATTGATAATGCCTGCTCCTTCATATAGGAAAATGTCACAGGAATAATCAATTGCTCTCTTTGTGCTGAGATGGCGGCACCCAGTTGAGATAAAAAATCGTTTGTATGACCAACACCAGCACCATGCGCGAGATATAAGGGAAACGAACTCATATAAAAACCTTCACACAGATTGCGCAATAAATGGGGTGTTATTAGACCAAATTTGTGAGGGTATGAGAATATTCGTATCCTATCACTACTGTCAGTGGACTAAGTAAAGCGGATTTTTGATTTCAGCATCACAAATCATGATCTGAGTCAGCTAATGCGAATTCACTAAAGAGTACACTCCTATTAGAAATTTTAATAGGAAGACATCATGATTTGGGATTCTGAACTGATTGGTAAATATGATTTATCAGGGCCTCGATACACCTCATACCCTACAGCACCACAATTTGATGCGAATATCAGTAAAATTGCGTTAATAGATAAAATGTTAGTGCCGTCTGATGCGCCTCTGAGCTTGTACTTTCACATCCCTTTTTGTGCGCACCTGTGTTATTACTGTGCTTGCAATAAGATTGTCACCAAGCAGTATGAGGAAGGCATAGAATACGTAGAGTTATTAGGCGAAGAAATGAGACTACGCAGCCTCATGCTGGATCATACCCGCAAAGTTACGCAGCTGCACTTTGGTGGGGGAACGCCTACCTTTCTCACTGAAGACTTGATAAACGCCCTCTTTAATAATATTAAGCAGCACTTCACTTTGGTCAATAACGGGACACAAGACTACAGTATTGAAATTGACCCTAGAGAAATCAATTATTCCAAGCTTAAGTTGCTGACAGAGATGGGCATCAATCGAATCAGTGTTGGCGTGCAAGATTTTGATCCAATAGTGCAAAAGGCAATTCATCGAGTTCAGCCGTTTAAAATGGTTAAAAACCTGATGGACCATGCGCGAGAATTAGGCATAAAATCGGTTAACTTTGATCTGATTTATGGCTTACCCTATCAGTCTCTTGCTGGCTTCCAAGATACCTTAGATAAGGTGATACAGTTATCACCCGAGCGCATCTCTTTGTTCAACTATGCACATCTACCTGAGCGCTTTTCGGCACAAAAACGGATTTTGGATGAAAGTTTACCCATTGCCACGACGAAACTTGATTTACTCAGAATGAGCATTGAGTATCTTATAAATGCAGGTTATGAATACATTGGAATGGATCATTTTGCCAAACCGTATGACAGTCTTGCTCAAGCACAAAAACAAGGCAGCTTACAAAGAAATTTTCAGGGTTATACTACACACGCAGATACGGATTTAGTGGCTTTTGGTGTTTCAGCTATTAGCGATTTGAATGGCGTTTATATACAGAACCATACGGACTTAACCCTGTATCGGAACAGTATTGAAAAAGGTCAATTAGCGATTGCTAAGGGCTATATTAGCAATCGTGATGATAAAATTCGCCATCATATCATCATGTCACTCATTGCTCAATTTGAACTCAATACCGAAATAATTGAAAAAGAATTTAAAATTCGTTTCTTTGATTATTTTTCTCAAGAAGTAGACAATCTGACATCGATGATCGAAGATGGCATGTTGGAAATCAACCATAATGGAATGCAGACCATTATTAAAGTGACAGAGCGCGGTAGACTACTGATTCGGTGCATTTGCATGGTTTTCGATAAGTACCTAAATGGCGCGATAAAATACTCAAAAGTTATATAAATCGAGAACAGGGAGAACAGTATGACCACCATGACACACACAAAGTCACGATTTAACAGCACTCTAACATCGCAATGCCAAAACTGTAGCCTAAGCGCACTATGTTTGCCTATTGCACTAGCGGACGAAGACATTAATCGTTTAGATCAAATTATTGAGCGCAAAAAGCCGCTCAAAAAAGGGGATTTTTTGTTTCGTCAGGGCGAAGCTTTTGATTCGGTTTATGCCGTGCGCTCTGGAACATTGAAGACATTTAATATAACGTCATACGGTGAAGAGCAGATTACAGGGTTTTACTGTCCAAGTGAGTTGGTTGGTTTAAGTGGTATTGATTCCAACATTTACCCCGTCTCAGCCAAAGCGCTAGAAACCACAACCGTTTGTGAAATCCCATTTAGCCACCTAGAAGAGCTATCTTCCCAAATCCCCTCTCTCAAACATCAGCTATTCAAAGTCATGAGTCGCAAGATCTCTGATGATCAGCAAATGATGGTGCTGCTAGGTAAAAAGAATGCGGATGAAAAAGTGGCTTCTTTTCTGTTAAACCTGTCTACTCGTTTTAAAAAACGCGGCTATTCTGCGAGCGCCTTTCGCTTGTCTATGTCACGTGGTGAAATAGGCAACTATCTTGGTTTGGCGGTAGAAACGGTAAGCCGTGTCATTACTCGGTTTCAAAAAAATGAGTTGATACATGTAGATGGCAAAGAAATTGAGATAATTGACTTCCCTGAAATACAAAAACTCGTTGGGGTTGCGAGTGATTGTGGTAAAATCGCTAACATTTGATTGATACAATGAGGCGTTACCAACATGCTCTATGACGATTTTTACGTTAAATCACTAATACAAACGGTCGAAGACTGGCCCAAAAAAGGCATCAGCTTTCGAGATATCACGCCTATTTTCAGTGATCCTAAAGGGATGAGAATGGTCGTCGATGCCTATGTTCATCGATATATATCTACAAATATCTCGCATATTGCTTGTATTGACGCGAGAGGCTTTTTAATTGCGGCTGTCTTAGCTTATGAACTACAGAAACCCCTCATTTTGGTGCGTAAAAAAGGCAAGTTGCCTGGAAAAACCATTTCTCAAAAATACGCGCTAGAATATGGTGAAGCAGAATTAGAGATCCAAGAAGGCGCCGTTAGTGAAGGTGATGAAGTCTTATTATTTGATGACCTAATTGCAACAGGTGGAACGTTATTCGCAGCGATTGAGCTTTTAACAAAACAAGGGGCAAATATCAAAGAGGTAGCGGCCATTATCGATTTACCAGACCTTGGTGGCAGCCAGAAGCTAAGAGACAGTGATATTCCTGTTTTCAGCCTTTGTGCTTATAATGGCGACTGAGTAATCAAACACACAAATAAAAAAGGTGGCTTCGGCCACCTTTTTTATTTGCCTGAAGCACAATTAGAAATCTACGGTTGCACCAACAGAAAGACCTTTATCAAGTTCTTTACGGCTATTATCTTCGTATACAGTTACCGTTTTGCCATAACGCACATAGGCTCTGGCATTACGCATCGTCATGTATTCTGCACGAAACTCATAAGTATACATGTGGTCCAGGTTCGATAGCGCAAGTACCTCTGGACTATAATAAACAGAGCCATAAATACTAACACGGTTCGCCTCTGGCAATGTGTAGCGATACCAGCCACCTAACGCTAAGGCAAGAGAAAGATCATCATTACCTGTATCACTGTCTAAATTGGCATCGATTGCATAAAAACGAATCCCCAATCCAGCCTGAAGTGGGCCGCTTGTATCTGAATCTTCAACGGTTACACCAATATGTGCTGTCGAAGTATTTTGATCATCGTTGTGCGTAATACCACCATTCACACCGAAAGCGCCCATATTTAGATCAATATCACCCTTCACTGTGTCATTATTTAAGCTGACCCCTGCTGAGGACGCATTAACGATAGATGACCCTAAAATGCCGGCGGTTAGTAATAGTGCTTTTTGTGTAAGATTCATTTCTATTATCCTATAATGAAATAATATTTAATCGGTCGAAGGCCGCTGGCGACTGCTTCAACCCTTTAAAGTCAAACAATTCAGTATCTGCTAAGTGAGATGGAACTACATTTTGTAAAGCAGAGAACATGGTCTCGATTCTTCCAGGAAAGTCTTTTTCCCATTTTTGTAACATATCTTTGACCACTTGTCTTTGAAGATTCTCTTGAGAACCGCAGAGATTACAAGGAATAATGGGGTATTCCTTCATAAGAGCAAATGCCTCTATGTCAGACTCTTTGCAATAAGCGAGAGGACGAATCACGATATGCTTCCCATCATCGCTCAACAGCTTCGGAGGCATAGATTTTAATTTGCCACCAAAAAACATGTTTAAAAATAATGTTTCTAGAATATCGTCTCTATGATGCCCCAATGCTATCTTAGTCGCGCCAATTTCTTCCGCGAAACCATATAAAGAGCCACGACGTAAACGAGAACACAAACCACAAGTTGTCTTGCCCTCTGGGACAATCTCTTTCACTATGCTATAGGTATCACGCTCTAAAATATGGAAGTCTACCCCCTGCTCTTCCAAATAGGCAGGCAATATATGCTCAGGAAAACCAGGTTGCTTTTGATCCAAATTGACAGCAATAATGCTAAACTTTATTGGCGCGCTAGCCTGCAGATTTCGTAAAATATCAAGCATAGTGTACGAGTCTTTCCCTCCTGACAAACACACCATGACCTTATCGCCATCTTCAATCATATTGAAGTCCGATATGGCTTGGCCCGTTAATCTGCGAAGGCGTTTTTGGAGTTTATTAAGCTCCAATTTTTCTTTAGGTCGATTCGATAAATCCATCATATATACGCTGTTAGTAAAACGCGCTTATCTTACTATAAGGATGATGTTATCGCATCAAAAATGGATAATTTAAGGTCAATTGCATGAAGAATGCTTCTTTTTACGTTGAGTAAGTTACGCTGTGTCAATCGTTTTCTTGGTCACAAATAGCAATGAGGAACGACACTTTTTACAAATGTACTCGGTGCCTCTTTGTGCTCTGGTATGTCGTTGCTTACTAAAATCATGCTTTTGACAGGCACAACGGTACTCATAGCTATTTTTTTGTGGTGGTACATCAAACGTATGGGTGCGACTTGGTCTAATGCCATATACCTTAAACATAACCGCTTGCCATTCCCTACCATGGGGTTTGACGCTATTGCCGTAAATTTGGTACACCACAATGTGCGCTACCTCATGAGGAACGACCTGGTTAAGAAACTCAATAGGATCCTGCTGGTACATAAAAAGATTAAAACGCAGTTCGTTTTTTTGTAAATGCGCGGTGCCAGCGGCTTTGCCTTTTTGCTTAAAATTACAGCTTGATCGCTTGAATTTGGCGCCAAAAAAAGTATCCGCGGTCGTGAAACATTGATTTACCCGCTGAAAAACATAGGCAAGCGCGTCAGCCTCATAATCTGGCGTTTCTTTTCTTGAGGTCAAGGGCATAGAGTATGAACCTTCTCAGAGTATGTCTCATGGATCACTTGCATTAAAGAGCCTGCAAAAGCCGCAACACTTTCTTTTGGCAACCCCGTTAAGCGACTCAACGAGGCAACAGAGGTAGGTTTATGCAGACAAATCAATCTAAGCTGAGTGTCACTTAATGTAATACTGGCATTGGAGTATTTCCAAGCTAAAATTTTATGCCAATTAGCACTGTCTAACGCCAATTCCTCTTCTGACAAAGTAGGATAATAGTATTCTGTAGGAATGATAATTTGCGTCTTACCTTGCAGCACCGCTCGTGCTTTTTCATTAATATACAAGGTGAAAACACTCGCCATTCCGACAGAAATATATTCGTATGCCAGCAAATAACGAATGACGGACTTCCACTGAGCCTCATTGAGCTCTTTACCTTTGCCAAATAAAGATGAGGATTCTCCTTTGATAGCTGCAACCGCTTTCGTTTTCTTACCCAGTAGAATTTGAATAAGCGAGGCAAATGGCTGCAGACCTTTTGTATGATAAATTAAAGACAAAAGTTTTTGACTGGCCGTAGTCATATTTTGCTCTGCACGATTCGAAAGGCATCGGTCACAATACTGACAAGCAGGAATTTCTTCATCAAAATGAGACAGTAAATTTTGTCGACGACATCCCCTGTTCTCTAGAATGCGAAATAAACTGCCTAAATGCTGCATCTCTTTTTCCGCGGCCAAGGGATGAAATGCCGCCATCTGCTGGGCTTGTAACATATCCTGCAAACCATAAAGCAATAATGATTTGGCGGGGTTCCCATCTCGTCCGGCTCTTCCAACTTCTTGAAAATAAGATTCTGGACTACTCGGCAGATCTAAATGAACCACAAATCTAACATGAGAAATATCGATCCCCATACCATAAGCGGTTGTAGCAACCATAATCGTGCCATGTTGCTTGATAAAAATGGCATGATTCTTTTGTTTCTCTTCTTCTGGCATAGCGGCATGATAGCTTAAACTTGGTAGCCCCAAGCTACGTAGCCAACCTGATAGCTCGTCGGTTTTTTTTCGTGAACGACAATAAATAATGCCCGATTCCCCAGGTACTTCATGGTGTAAAAAATACAGTATCTGCTGCTTTGCTTTACGCTTCTGAGCAATTTGCAACTTGATATTGGCGCGATCAAAGCTATTTTTCATTACCAAGCAATTCGTAAGCTGCAGAGATGATTGGATGGTTACGACCGTCTTTTGATCAACAGTGCCAGTCAATGCAATGATTGGAACATTAGGAAAAAAGGCTTTTAACTGACCAAGTTGGCTGTATTCCGGTCGAAAAAAATGCCCCCATTGTGAAATACAATGCGCTTCATCAATAGCAAACAACGAAATTTCAATGCTGTGCAAAAAGCCTATAACAGAGGATTGAACCAGTTTCTCCGGGGATAGATACAACAAATCAATATGCTTGTGACGTAACGCCCAAACAAGATCATCTTGCTCACCTGGGTTTAAAGTAGAGTTCAAGAACTTGGCTCGTATGCCCTTTGCATTTAACTCCTCGACTTGTTGAGACATAAGCGATAACAGAGGGCTGACAATCACGGCAACACCTTGCCTGATCAGTCCCGCGACTTGGTAAACTAACGATTTGCCGCCACCGGTTGGTGCCGCTAGCAAAACGTCTTGTCCTGAGCATAGGGCATCGATCGCCTGTTCCTGCAACGGGCGATACTCACTGTAACCTAAACGAAGAAGAGTTTGTGTCTTTAAATTCATTGTATAATTATCTCTTAACGCCACGCTTTGTGCATCGATTTTTCCTCTTCTTTTCGCTAGAATCAAAGCCTTAATTTGCATTAGGGAAATATCTACATGGCACACCAACCTCTTGATGATCTTGAATTAGAGACGTTAGAAGATTTTTTGGAGTCAGATCAAGTTCATGAGGAATGTCAGAACTTTGTTATGGCACATGGCTTTTTAACAGCATTGTCTATTTGTCCCGTTTTGACAACCGAGGAAAAGTGGCTACCCGTTATTTTCGAAGAGACCCCAACATTTGACAATGAGAAACAAGAAAAGCAGATACGCCAGTATCTTTCTCGTCTTCTCATTGATATACAAATTGAACTGGAGTCAGAAGAAGGCTTTATGGTTCCCTGCGAGCTGGAAATGGGGTCCTCGCCAGAAGAATTGAGTGAGTTGCAAGAGTGGGCGACAGGATTCATGGAAGGCGTATTCATGACCGAAAGCCACTGGTTTGAGTCTGAAAAAGAAGAAGTTGTCGCTGAGCTTTTGTTGCCTATTATGGTGGCTTCTGATTTGTTTGATGATGAAGAAGTTGTTCAAATTCGACAAAGTGAAAAACTAACAAATTCCTGTATTGCTCAAATACCAGAAGTTGTTACTGACTTATTTTTAGTGCTACGAACCGAACCTGAGAAACGCCCATTTCCAAAGGCTCAACCGAAAACACAAGGCAATAAAAATAAGAAAAAAGGCGGAAAAAAAGGTTAAGCGTTTTCCTGCTTACAGTGTTTTATTGTAAGCAGGCACTTCTCAATGCAACAAGAGTAATGTCATCGAGCTGAACCGATTCCCCCCGATACTCAGACAGTTTATTCTCAGTTAACTGCTGGGCCAATAATAAATCTTCCTCCGCGTAACAATGTGCAATAAGGTCCTTCACTTTACTGTCTCCAAGCATTTCATTTTGATCGTTTTTAAGCTCTAAGACACCATCAGACACAATAATAAGTGTGTCGCCAAAATGTAATCTATTGAACTGCAAATCCGCATCAAATTCTTTTGTAGGAAGAATACCAAGCGGCATATGGTTTGAGCACAAATAATCAAAGCTGCCATCTAAACGACGGATGAAAGCATTTGGCATTCCTCCTCCCCAATAAGCAAGCTCACCCGTTTGCATAATTAAAATTAGATAACCGGCACAAAACATATAATCCGGTAAAATACCGAATAATATTCTATTAATTTTAATGGCTAATTGATCGATATCGAGCAATTCATCAACCGCATCAAAAAAAGCTTGCATGACGGGTAAAGCGCCAATTGAAGCAGGTAACCCATGGCCAGTAAAATCTCCGACAAACACAAGACGAGCCCCGTCTGAGCGTGTTTTAACTAAGGCCAGATCCCCATTAAAGCTGGCCGCAGATAACCTCGTAATAGCCACCTGCCCAGAGTTATTTTCGCTACGTGTTTGTATATGATCAAGAACATGATGAGCCATTTCATGCTCTCGTTCTATCATGGTTTGGTAATATGTTAAGGCTTTGTTTTTTCGGTACATCTCTTTCATCAATTCAACGTGTCTCATATGAGTTTTCAGTCGAATATTAAAGAGCACTTCATTAAAAGGCTTAGGAATAAAATCATCTGCCCCTGCTTTAAAGCATTTATCCATTACCGAGTCCGTGGTGTGAGACGCGAGGAAAATCATCGGAACAAAACGGTTACCTGATAATGTTTTAAGTTGCTTAACCAAATCAAAACCACTACCGCCTTTGATAATCACATCCAGTGTGACCATGTCTGGCACATATTCGATAAAAGCCGTGATAGCCTCGTCATAACTTGCCACAGTTTTTACCATGACATGTTCTTTTTCAGCACACAAAGAAATGATTTCGCGATAAACGGGCTCACTGTCTACGCATAATAATTTCATTCATCAGACCTTTATTGAATATCAAAACGTTTATCAAAACGAGAAATCATTAAAATGTTTTTAATGAAAGCATTCGCTCCTTTGAGCTGTATGCTACTGTCCTGTTCGATAGCATTTCGCATGCTTAACAGCATACCTAGCGCGGCACTGTCTAAGTATTCAACCGTGCTCATATCGATTACATACAGCGCGTAGCACTTTGTAAGATTCGAATACGCAGCGCGAAAATCGTTAAACAATGAAAAATCAAAACTGCCGACAATCGCGATGGTTACTGTATTAGTGTTATCATTAACTGAAACTGAAATACTCATTAGTTAACCGAACTAGGGCTGTTCGCCCTATTCGCCTCCGTGGCATTTTGGCGATAAAGGAGCAAACGCATTGCGCTCACGCCACTCTTTAAGTGAATATAGATGCATAGCAAGAGCGTGAATTTTAGTCATCTCGTCTTGTAAAATACCATAAACAAGCTGATGGCGTTGAACCAATCTCTTACCTTCAAATACATCACTGACAAGAACTAATTTAAAGTGTGATTCGCTGCCCGCAGGAACATTATGCATATGACTCTCGTTTTCGAGTGACATATGCTCAACATCCAAATTTTCACTGATGCGGGCTTCTATTTGATTTTGCACTAGCATAGAGTTACCTATCATACTGGAACGGTTAGATTTTCAGATTGGCCATTCAGTAAAACTTGCCCTTTTTCTTTTGGGTAAGCGACATCAATTGAGACTGCACCACCTTCACGCCAAACACTGATAATAGTGTCCATGTTGGCCGCCATGACCGCGCGCTTATCATCTGGCGCAGCCGCAATAACTTGAAGACCGATGTCTTTCATAAACCCCATACAAGTGGATGTTTTTACCATGTCTATTTTGTTAAAAGCTTCATCAAACATAGCCAAAGAAAAGCCGCCAACGATTTCGCCTTCCATCGTTTCATGTAAACGATAGGTGGTCGATAATGCTGCAGCAATCGCCAAATAGAATGGAATTTGGTGCTCACCACCAGAACCGGTTTGAATACGCTGACTCAAGGTGGTTTTCTTATTCCCTTCTGCGTCTAAAATATCCACTTCAAAATTATAGAACTTACGATAATCCGCAAGATCTTGTTGTTTCTCATCGTCAGAAATAAGTTCCTGAATGGAAGCAATAGCACGAACATGATCCGGGTCGTTGCTTAAATGAGGATCGAACAAACCGCCGACATTAGCCTGATCTTGAGCACTAAAGCGTTCAACGAGATCCAAAATATCTTTCATATCACCATTAGGATAATAGCGGAACTGATAAATTTCTTGGTTAAATGGACGGCGCTTTAAGCTATGGTTAAGCTCACGAATAATGTGCGCTACTTGATCAAGAGAGTCTTTCAATTTAGACACATAGTCTGAACGGAACGTTTCTTCTGCTTCTTTACGAGCCAATTCCGCACGTTTGGCGTATTTTGCCAACTCTGTTTCACTCAAAATATCAATTTGATAAGACACATAATGCTCAAACTCTTCAAATTTTGATTCTAAGTAATCCAATTGCACGTCGTTGTCTAAATTCGCATGGTGATATTTGCCATAATGGTCCGCTACTTCCTTACGAACCTTTTGATCAAAGCTGCGCGCTTTTTCGCTGGCTTTCTCCGCTCGACTTATTGCTTCTTTATAGATTGCGGCACCATTCACCATGCTGCTTTCGAGTAAGGCATAACGCTCGCTAGCAAATTCTGCATCGTACTTCGGGTTTGACGTTAAACGATTTCGCTCTTCATCTAGTGCCGCTAATGCAGAGCTTAACTGGCTCTTTTGCGTACTTAGAGCACCAAACTGCTCGGCAATTTGCTGGCGTTCTCGGTCAAGCTTCTTACGTTCTAATTCCACATTGGCAATGCGTAATTTGAGCGCCTCGATCCGTTCTTGAAGATCAGTGTCATCGTGCTTTTGTAACTGCACAATTTCTGCCTCTACCGACTCTAACTCTTGTGCTAAACGAGTGACAGCATGACTTGCGTTCCCAACACTCTCGGCATCAAACTGATTGTTTGCCATCACTCGACCAAGCAAAGAATCCGCTTGCTCTAAACGTTGGTCGGCTTTGAGAAAATTCATTAGCTCACTGCTTAAACTGGCGAGTTGTTTTTCACGGGACTCTCGCATACCTTCCGTATTAATACCGACCATCATATGTGGTACAAAACGAATGGTTGAGATGGTTCCCGCTAGCTTCAACATACCATCGGCCGTCATAGCACTTTCTTCACGCAGTAATTCGCGTTCCGTTTCCACAGGTTTAATACCGCCTAAACGACGATTTAGATAAGCCTGAGCATGATCATTGTTACAACGAATAAAGCGTAATGCTGAGTTATCGTCACCTCGATTCAACCAGAGTCGAGTTTGAGTCGTATCAACAACACGACACCCCATTAATTGACGTCGATGGGCACGGAATATTCGAATCGATTCTTCAGCATCTTCGGGGTCTACAATCAAGGCCTCGCGCTGGGCTCCAAGGTATCCCTCAATAGCATCTTGCCATTTTCTATCGGTCACTTCAGCTAAATGACTGAGTGGCGTGGCGGTAATGTTGGCGTCTTTTAATAAAGCCATTAAACGTTTTGTATTTTGAGACAGTGGACTGACACCACCTTTCAAAGAAGAAACGTCAGATTCAAGCTGTTTGCATTCATCTTTTAAGTTAAGAATAGTACGGTTTAATTCAGAGCGTTGAGCAAATACCTGAGTCTTCTCTCTATCTAATACCTCATTAAGAGCAACAAGCTTTTGAGTTAATGGCTTTAAGTTGCCTTCTACGCGTCCGTCTTCTGTAATTAACCCCGTAAAAAGCGAAAACTCTTTTACCAAAGCATTGGTTTCTTTTGATAGCAAATCTTCAAAAGAATTCAACGCCGAAAGCAGCAAGGTTAATTGACGCACTTGTAGGATGGCTTTTTGATCTTGCTGGCCTTGCAGTGTCAGTAGCTTCTTACTTTGCTCTAACTGTTGTAATTTCAAACCAACATCAGAATGCTCATATTGCTGCTCAAAACGCAGTAATTGTGCTTGTAGCTGCTTTAATAGACTACCTTGCGTAGCAAGTTCTTCTTCAATCTCTTCTTCGCGCTCTTTTTGGAGCTCATACTGATCTTGAATATCATCCTGCTTACTACCAAGCTCATCAAAACGCGCTTCTGTGGCTATCCATTGGTAGTTAATAGCACTTTGTTCTTGTTGATGCTTTTTTTCACAGTCTTGCTGGATCAGTTTTAGGTCATCAATACGCTTAGAGACTTCGAGTGTTTTTGCTTCTAAATGTCGATATTCGTTCAAAGACTTCTGATATGCACCTACCTGTAATGGCGCTTCAGCGAGAACAAAATCTTGCACGAAGCGAGTTGGAGAGGCAATAGGCACAAACTTCAATGCATTTTTAAAGTTTTTAAGAAAACTGTCCAACGTAATAAGATGATCTGGACTTGGGCTCAGCTCTTCAAGGTAGCGATTAATGTATTGCGTTGCCGATGCGCTGCCAGACTTAATGTAAGGATCTAGGCAAACTTTTTTCATCGTCTCACGCACTTCAATCCAAGGTTTCGCCTTGTAGCTTTTTCCTTCCATGGCGTCGATAAAATCGGATTTTCTCGCGCCAAAATTAGACAGCACAAAACGCCCCAGCACGTCCTCTTCTGGAGAGGCCAAAGATGCGCTTAATGCAAGGCCAACAGTAGACTCTTTACCTGTGATGCTATCTTCAAAAACCAACGCAAGGTAACTGGTTGCATCTTGTCTTGGCTGGGTACCAAACACTTTTGCATTGGCTTGCCCCGAATCTATCATCCCCAATATATAGGAGCGAATACTACGACCGCTGGCTTTACCATCATTTGCACTGGCGTTGTAATTTAAGTGGCGCTTACTGGCCCCTGTTAATACAGTTTGAATTGCATCAAGTAGAGACGACTTGCCGGAACCAGTTGGTCCGATAATGGCGGTATTGCCACGAATACTAATTTCTTCTGCACCAAGTAGGTACCAATTTACTAATACGATGCGATTTAACTTTTTCATATTTTGGCCCTAGTCTTGAGTGGTTTCTTGCGTTGTTTCTGTGTCAGCATCCGAGTCGGCAACATCATCTTCATCTGGATCGGTGCCGTTGAATGACTCTAATTGTCTTAGGTAAGCCTCAGTGACAATTAGCCTAACGACTGGCGTAATATTGATCATTTGGTTCTTGCTGTCTTCTTCATAAGACTTACCACGGATAACGATCCCATGACGACTAAACAAGGCCAAGATGTCTTTGAAACGGGTTTCGTTAGGTATTTCACGTTTAACCAATTGTACAAAACGATCTAAGATGGCGTGTGTATTAGTGGCCACAAAGCCATTATCGACTTCAAAGTTTTCAATTTTTTCTTCGTAAATCTGACGAAGGACCAGCAGAAACAGTGTTTCGTCTGTTTTCAAACGCACAAAAGCTTCTTTTTGAATGGGCAGTACACCGGCGAGACGTTCATTCTCGTTTATGTAGAGCTTCATACCCAGAGCATCGAATAAATTATCGAAATAATCCTGATAAGACTCTAAAAGCAAATAATGCTTACGTTGACCGTGTTTGTAGGCGCTGGCAAATTGATTGGCTATCACAAAATTTGCTGTCTGTTGAAATTCTTGAGCATCTTTGCCGGACTCTTCAACAACCTTCTTTAGTTCTCTAAGCATTACGCTTTGCTCCTACGTACAACAGTAAATTCCCGGCATTCAACAAAATCATGCACATCTACATACTGATTGGTAAATTGTACTTCAAATAAGTCTTCTATTTTTTTAGCACTAACCCCGAGCGACCCAATGTAGCGCAAATGGTCGAAGCAAACAAAATCCTCCACAGATTCAATCGTAAAATCGAGAATATGTTTACTATTGCCCGCGGCGATTTGCTTATCCAAGTAACTCTGCATTTTGGGGATAGTAACCTGCCGAGCTTCATGGAAACGGCGTTGCTGATCGCGCATTTTTATAGCGTCCGCAGACACTTCTGACGGTGTCATTACTCGTGGCGGTGGTGGCTCTCTTCGTCTTGTTGGCTGTGCTGCAGAGGCCATACCGACAAAACGAGCACCAATTACCTCTTTTAAAACAGGCAACTTTTCGTATTTCGCTATATCGGTAATAATGCCAGCCACTTTGTTCGCCATGCCAGGTCTAGAGCTGTCCATATAACGAGCCGTATCGGCAGCACGCTTTTCCAACCGATAACGATATTCATCGATACGCTCTAAGCGTTGCTCGATGTTACTAAAGGTTTGAATAATGTCCCGACAGTCTTTTTCTACCATGGCTTGTGCTTCTGCCATAGAGATCAATTGTTGATCGACATAACACTGTGCAACCTGCCCCATTGTTTCAGGGTTGCCTAAAAATTCTTGAGTGAGTTCAAGGATCTGACGTCTAAATCGAAATGGATTATTGCTGGTCTTAATGGTTTTGTAATCGGCAATCAATATGCCTTCAACGAACAAATCAAAAAATCCAGCCACGATTGCCTTTGGATCTCGACTCGCAAACAACTCTCGTTGCAGACTGCGTATTCCCAGCAATATTTGATTCAAATGCGCAGAAAAATCTCTTGATGCTTCCGCTGACTGACGCAATGTTACACCGCGTTCTTTTGGATGCTTAGCGACCGACTCTAGATTGCTTAAAATACTTAAAACGGTCGCCCCATAGTTGCGTTTACCATGACGACTTATCTCGACCAAAGAACGCAATAACATAGAGATCTGCGGTGTCATTAGTACGCTGACACGATACAATTCTTGCTCTTCTACCAACCAACCTGTATTGACTAAGCGGTGATAAATTCTCAATGCGTAATCATGAATGGTTTTAGGAGAATCAAAAGACTCCTTTTGTTCATCATGCCAAGCGAGGGTATCAAGTTTATGAAGCGTATCTTCAATCGACTCGATAATCGTTGATTTATCTTTTATCGGGTCTTCAGCATGATCGTAAAAAACCTCAGCAAGATCATTCAATACCGCTTCAATCAACGCTCTATTTGAACCGCTTAATGCCTGAAATATTTCATCAGGCAAGTGTCTAAACAGCATGCAGTCGACTCCATAACTGATCAAATACTAATAGCATATTTAGACCTTACCTAAATGATTGGCAATGACAGTTTGTATGGCGTTTTTCACTAACGCATCGTCGCCAATGGGTGGCAATAATTCTATTTGCAAATCATCGGACTGCAATAGTGCGATTTGCGCTGGCACATCTTGTCTAAGATGACGTCCAACGGCTAAAAATAAAGGCAATACAGCAATGTGACGAACTTTTTTACTCAGCGCCCCTATCACATCTTCTAGCGAAGGTTCAGTAAGCTCCATGTAAGCTAAACTAACGTTGTTTTCGCCATACGCGTGAGCAACTTGCTGATAAAGTGATTCGAAGGGCTGTTTCCAAAGGGGATCTGGGCTTCCATGTGCAAGAAGTATGATGTGATCGTATTCTTTGCGTAGCATTTTGATACCTAATGTTTCTCGATTCCCCCATTTTAGCCATCCTATCCCAGAAAAAGAAGCCGCATATTTAAAAACCTTAAAATCTTCTAGAGAAATCGAATAAAAAACGCCTCCTGATACGAATTTGAGAAGTTATTGATCCTATTTCATTTTTTTTGCGTACACTTAAGATTATTGCAATCCATAGGATAAGGTACATGAAGATTTTATTATCTGGTGCATCAGGGTTTGTTGGTCAACACTTAACCAAAGCACTTCTTAAAAACGATCATCAGCTATTTGCTCTCGTGAAGTCGACCTCAGATCCTCGATTAGATCCAAGAATCATCCAACTCACCATGCCATTATTAGCAACGCTAGAAGAGCAAATGGATGTTTTTATTAATTTAGCAGGGGAAAACATTGCGGCTCGACCTTGGACAACGAAACGTAAAGAGGCACTCTTTCAAAGTCGTGTCACCTTAACTAGGCAAGCTCGCCTCTCACTAAAGTTTCCAGTAAAACACCTTGTATCTATGTCGGCTGTTGGGTTTTATGGTGTGACTCGGCACGGTACCTTTACAGAAGAAACACCACCAAAGCAAGGCTTTGCGCATGAGCTTTGTCAAGCTTGGGAAGACGCGGCAAATGAATTTACTGCCGATGGTACACGTGTGACTATCTTTCGTTTAGGAGTAGTGTTGGGGCCTGGTGGCGCTTTAGAAAAAATGCGCATGCCTTTTCTGTGCGGCCTTGGAGGCCCGATCGCTGGCGGTCAGCAATGGTTTCCTTGGATACACATAGCCGATGTCACAAATGCCATTATTGAAGCCACCAAGGATACGTCCTATACAGGCGTGTATAATTTGGTTGCCCCTCAATTTATTACCCAAAAACGCTTTTCTCAGGCTTATGCCATGTCACTGAATCGCCCGGCTATTTTACCGACACCAAGATGGGCATTAACGCTCATTTTTGGCGAAATGGCTTCGTTATTAACGGAGGGTGCTAAGATCGCCCCTCAAAAATTAGAAAAGCGTGATTTTAAATTTCAATTTCATAACATTGATGATGCCCTATCAGACATAGCAAAGCGGGATTAAGTAAACTTAGAAACGGTTAACCACAAGTTTGGCTTAACGTTTCTTTTTTAAGACTGGCAAACCTTTGTCGTCATTGAGCGTATTGGTGCAAGTTGGGTAAGTAATGCACCCCCAAAAATAACCGTTTTTGCTTTTTTTTCTAACAAGGTAGTGACCGCATGCTCGGCAAGGGTATTTCTTTGTGCTTGAGGGTGTGCCATTGTCATCTTCTACGGTGACCTTACATTCTGGGTAATTGGAGCAACCCCAGAAAACATTGTCTTTAAAATTTTTTTTCCTCAGTAGTGACTGACAAGCAGGACAAAAATAGCGCTTTGCCCTGACGGGCTTACCATTTTCATTGTTGGCGGTATAATCGCAGCTTGGATAGGACTCGCAGCCCCAGAACTCACCATTAGCACCTGTTTTGAGTACCAATAAGCTCTCACATTTTGGGCAGCGATAACGAACTTTAGCCGCCTTAATATGCGCATCGTCACCCTGCTCTAGGAATTCTTTCTCCCAGTTACTTGAAGAACCCCTTACAAATTTGCTGTCATCTTCTTGCACACGCTACTCTTTGCTTTCACAAGCGATACTGCCTTCTTTGCAGTCTTCTTGCCCTACTAAGCTTCTGATCTTTGAGGCTCCTTTTCTCGCACTGTCAGCGGTCGCTTCTCCTACTTCTTGCATCTTATCCCATACTATCACGCCGGTCTCTTTCGCATCTTTAGACACCTTAGCGCCAACCTCAGACACTTTATCACCAAACTCAGACGCTTTTTTAGCAGTGGCATCAGCCATTTCTGATGTCGTGTTTTTTGTTTTTTCCCATAAGCTTTGTGCACTGCCCTTAGCTTTATCAAAAGCACTGTCTTCAGCGGCATGCACAGCACAAGTGAGAAGCATATAAGAGTAAATAACCGTTTTCGTGCGTTTCATCCTATCGCCCTTCTGCCTTCAAAAGATGGATCTCTTAACCAATCTAAAAGTTGACCTATATCGCCCAGTGTATGTAAGTTCTGGTAGCCTATCAATATTTCATCGTTAACCAACTCATGATCCCACGTACTGTGGTATGGCACATGGAGCGCTTTGGCTCCGAGATCTAGCACAGGCAAAATATCTGATTTCAAAGAATTCCCAATCATTAAAAACTGCTCGACTGGTATTTTGTGGCGCTGAAGTATCTGTTGATAAGCGGCCGAGGTCTTATCACTGACTATTTCAATGGCATCAAAATAATCGGCAATACCTGAGCGGGCCAATTTGCTTTCTTGATCAAGTAAATCCCCCTTAGTAATGACCAGTAAACGATATTGCCCTTTTAATTGCTCTAAAACGCTCTTTATGTCGGGTAACAACTCAACCGGCGACGCCAACATGCATTTTGCTAGCTGAATAATCTCATGTATTTCATTCCCAGTGATTCGACCCTCTGTTAGTTCAATTGCGGTTTCGATCATGGATAACGTAAAGCCTTTGATGCCATAGCCAAAGTGCTCTAAATTTTTTATCTGGACTTCCCCAAGATGAGAACGAATATAGGACTCATCATGGTACGCCAACAGTAGGTTGATAAATTCATCCTGAGCATGAATAAAAATATCTTCGTTGCGCCAAAGTGTATCGTCAGCGTCAAAGGCGATGGTTTTAATCTGCGAGCTATTTAAGATCATCTTATGTCCATTGCTTAGTATTTTTTTCAATTAAACTAACATAGAGGTCAACTTGGTCGGGTGAATCATTCAAAGCAGGAATGTAGTCAAACGCCAAACCACCATTATGTTTAAATTCATCACCCAACTCTAATGTGACCTCTTCAAGCGTTTCAATGCAATCAATTGAAAAAGCAGGACTAATCACATTTATTTTCTTGATTCCCATAGAAGGTAAAGCCTTCAATGTGACATCGGCATAGGGCTGCAGCCATTCTTCACGACCAAATCTAGACTGATAAACGTGCGTCCACTCATGATCTCCAAGCTCTAATTCTTCAGCGACCAGTCGACTGGTCGTTTCACAACGGCGAGCATAGGGATCACCGTTCGTCACATAGCGCTTGGGAATGCCGTGATACGAGAAAACAAGATGACGCCGTTCTCCCTGTTTATCCCATTGAGTGCGTATGGAGTTACAGAGTGCTTTGATATAAAGAGGATGGTCTGCGTAATCGTGCAACAATTGCAACGACGGCCAATGTGGGCAGCGCTTTAACGATTTCATTAATCTATCGTATGCAGCCGCTGTGGTTGTGGCCGAAAATTGAGGATACATAGGAATAACAATGATGTTTTTGACACCCTGCTCTCGTAATTTGTTTGCAGCACTTTCTACACTAGGATTACCGTACGTCATTGCCAGCTCAACGGGCACTGAATGCCCTGTTCTCTCCAGCAATGCGAGTTTTACATTTTCTTTTAGTCGTTGACTGAGCACAAGAAGAGGTGAACCTTCGTCCATCCACACTTGCTGATAAACCTTGGCGACCTTGGGCGGGCGAAACGTTAGCACAATCAAGTTAAGAATAGGCTTCCAAAGCAAGGGGTTTAAATCGACAACACGAGAATCAGACAAAAACTCTCTTAGATAACGGCGAACCTCTGCTGTCTGCGGTGCATCCGGCGTGCCTAAATTCATCATCAATACACCATAGTCGCTCGCGTTTTTCATGCCATACCTTTTTGTTTGAATACTTACCGTATTATATGCCATTTGGAGGGGAAGAATAATGAAAAAAACAAGCCATTTTAGCGGCTGTGTTTTTCAAGTTTTAAATGGAAAAATACCATTAGGCTGATGCCGATATAAACCAGAGCCTAATGACTGAACAGGCCATAAAAATAATAAAGCTCACCCATAAAACATTTTTGTCTAACCGATTGCCTTGATGGCGGCAAAGCCAATAAAAGAAACCGTGACTGCACGCCAGCACAAGCACAGAAGGCAAATGAACCGCACCGGCAAAGCCCGATAAAGGCATCACACCCATAGCTTGCGCGGGATAAATAAAACCCACCATACCAGCAATAGAAGCAAAGACCACCAACCCTTCTATGGTTCCTTGCTGATGATTTGACGCGGTGTTTTTTAGTATACACAGAGTCCTGGCAAGCACACCTCCCGCATTCCCAGCCAGCAGAGATAAAACACCGATAAACAAGCCTACAGGCAAACGCCCTACTTTATCTAACACGAATAGTGTTGTTTTTCCTCGACGCATTTCAACCACAACGTTGACCACAGCCAAAAAAGCAACGACCGAAAAGGCAATATTAAAGATCAGCAAGTTTGTTATGGAAAGAAGTTGAGCGCCAATGACTCCGCCCATTGCAATACCTGGGGCGAAACGAATTAGGCATAAGGAATCAACGTCTTGTCGCCTCATTGCTTGGATCCACGAATATAAATGAGTGGGCATAAAAGCGGCTATACAAGTAGCGACGATAGGCAATACATACAGCGAAAGCGAAAGACCAAAAACAGGTAAAAAAAAGCAGATAGTAGGAATAGCAATCAATGTGGGGGATACATGAATCGTCGAAGAAGTAGCGCCCGTTGCAGCGCCAATGACGATTAACAATAAAATGAGCTCAATTGTCAGCATAACAAACACGATATCCGATAAGAAATAAGAATAAAAAAGCAGGCATCTGCCTGCTTTATTATCCGAACAATAACAATGCTTTCTTACGAGCAGTTATTCTCTCTCAACCACGCTTCGAATTCTTTCTTGAATCAATGTAGCAAGTTTATCTGGTTGAAATTTAGACAAAAAGTCATCGCAGCCCACTTTCTGTACCATGGCTTTATTGAAACTACCACTAAGAGACGTGTGCAAAACGATATACAAATCTTTTAATCTTGGGTCCTCACGAACTTCGCGAGTTAGGCGGTAACCATCCATCTCGGGCATTTCAGCATCGGTTATCATCATGAGTAATTTCTCAGGAACAATTTCCCCGTCCGCCGCCCATTTTTTTAGTTTCTCAAGACCACGTTTACCATCTGTTGCTTCATGAACGGTTATTCCCATGAAGTCTAATGTCGATCGACATTGTGCTAAACCAACAGAAGAATCATCAACCACTAACACCTCTAACCCCTTAGCCAAAGTGAGCAGGTCTTTGTCAATGACATGATCACTCACTCTACTGTCATAAGGAGAAATCTCAGCCAAAACTTTTTCTACGTCAATAATTTCGACAATACGGTCATTCACTCGAGTAATAGCAGTCAAGTAATGTTGACGCCCCGTTCCATCAGGTGGCGGCAGAATTTCATTCCAATTCATGTTGATGATACGATCAACCTCACCCACCATAAAGCCCTGTACCGTGTTATTGTACTCGGTCACAATTAGATTACATGGTTGAGTGCGATCAATAGGACGCATACCGATCGATTCAGATAAATCAATTACAGGTACGGTTCTGCCGCGAAAATGCGTGACGCCAGCTACAGATGGATGTCTATGAGGCATTAAGTTCAATTTAGGTAACATGACGACCTCTTGAACTTTAAACACGTTTATTGCAAACATTTGCATTCCACCAAGACGGAACATCAGTAGTTCCAAACGGTTTTCACCAACCAACTTGGTTCTTTGGTCTACAGCGTCTAACATGCTTGCCATATATTACTCCAAACATTTTTAAATTAAGGCATTAATCCATTATAACCATGATATTCTATAAGGCTAAATCTTACTGTATTTTTTTGTGTCACTCTTCTTGCAAGGACCCTTAATGAAGAACACTGATATACTTTTTTGCCGTAAAGCTTTGGTAGACAAATTTTCAGACACCTCAGCGTATTATCTATTGCATCCAAGTAATGAAACAGAAAAGCCACAGACCTCTTTTTTAAGCTCCTTATTTGTCGATGTCAACCTTATCGAAATAACACAGCAAAAAACTATTTTTTTGCACAGCAATTTAGACGAATTAAGCGTTTTACCTTTGCAACCCCACATCCATATGGTGGTTTTTTTAGAGGCGAAGATGCTAACGGATCATCACCTCGATGAGCTCTGCGAACTGCGCCTGCAAGGCTATCAACTCGGCATTATCGACCCGCAGCCAGACGTGTTATCCATCGACTTGTTCAACGTTTTTTCTTATGTCATGTTGAGTCTCGATCAACTCAACCTTGAAACAACAATAGCCCGGATTGAACATCCTTTTTTATCTTCTAAAACAATTTGGATTGATGCGATACAAAGTGCTGAACAGTTTGATCAACTTCGAGAAGTGGCACCTGATGGGCTTTTTAGTGGTCATTTCATTCATAAAGTGACGGCTGTGAAAGGTAAGCGAATTCTAGCCCATAAAATGATTCTAATTGATCTACTAGCCGCCCTGAACAACAGTGAGTCATCGCCGCGGGTTTTAGCCACCTACATCGAGCGAGACCCGACATTGACCTATCGTGTGATAAAACTTACACAGTCTGTGCTCTACCGGAGCCAATTCAACGTGACCAATGCGCAACGTGCGATTGAAATTATCGGAATCAGGGATTTAATAAAATGGGTGGGTGTCGCTATGCTTAGCAGCGTGTCAGGAAAGCCCGACTGTTTGTTTTCTATGGCAGTATCTCGCGCGTGTTTTTGTCAAAATCTTTCTGCAGCGCTGTTTCCAAAACTAGAAGGCGCATTTCTGGTCGGCCTTTTTTCGTACCTCCCAAGCTTCCTTGATGAAGAAATGGCGGTGCTATTAAAAGACTTACCATTAGACCTACACATCAAATCAGCCTTACTGGAATATAAAGGAAATCTAGGTGGCGTCTTAAAAATTGTTGAAAAATATGAAGCCGGACGTTGGGAAAAAATCCCATTTGAACGTCTTGCTACCAAAGACATATCCCAACAGGCACTGAAAGATTTGTATATTGAAAGCTTAAATAATGCCAAACAGATAGGTAATTTATGATAGATATTGGCGTCAACCTTAACCACAAAATGTTTCTTGATGATGTAGACGCAACATTGACAGAGATGAAAGACGCGGGTGTGAAAGGCATGATTTGTATTGCATCAGACTTCCATGAAAGCAAGCAAATTCAAGCATTGAGTCAAGTTCATTCTACTATATGGAACACCATTGGCTGTCATCCACACCAGGCAAAAACATGGCATATCAATAGCAAAAAAGATTTTTCAACCTTGATTAAAAACGCTAGGCCCGTGGCGATTGGTGAAACGGGTCTTGATTTTAATCGCAACTATTCCACGCCAGATGAACAACGATATGCATTTAACGAGCAAATCGAATTGGCCTATGAACACCAGCTGCCATTGTACCTTCATGAACGCGATGCGCACGAAGAGATGATTGCTACTCTGAACTTACACCCAGAATTAGCGCAAAAATCCGTCATACACTGCTTTACAGGAAACCGTCTTGAGCTAGAGAATTATTTATCCTTGGGGCTGTATATAGGCATAACAGGTTGGATATGTGACGAGCGTCGCGGTGCTGACTTACAACGTTCCATTCTTGATATACCATTGAATAGATTGTTATTAGAAACTGATGCTCCCTACCTTGTGCCGAGAAATATCCGCCCTCGCCCGAAAAAAAATCACCCCAAATATTTGCCTTGGGTAGCACAGGAGGTGGCAAGACTAAAAGGTATTTCTCTAGAAGAAGTAATTGAAGCCTCCACGCGCAATACCAAGACGGTGTTTGGTGACAGCCTTCAGACTTAAGTGCTTAACGCGCCCGAAAAAGAATTTAAAGCAACGAAAATTGTTGTGAAAGCAAACTGGCCATGTTGGTTTTAAAAAACGGCAACAGACTGTCTGCAATGGGCTCTATTTGTTTCTCAATATAATGCTCGTAATCAAGATCCACTAAATCAGCAGGACTTTCATAAGGTACAACGCCTGTACGTTGATAAACATAATACACTCGCTTTCGACCTTTGTTGTATTCTAAGGGCAAACCTTGTTCCGCTCTTTTTTGATCTATGATAGCCGCAGCTCTCACATGAGGTGGCTTGTTTTTAGTATAGGAAGACAGTGGGCGACTCAGTTGCTTGCTGTAAACCAATTGCTCATCGTATTCCCCCGACCGCAGTTTATTAAGGGTTTCTTGAATGAACACGATCGGATTTTCATCATTAAAAATTTTTTCAAACAAGGTGCGTTGAAATTGTCTTGCCAATGGCGTCCAATCCGTTCGAGCCGCTTCCAAGCCTTTAAAAACCAGTTCACCAGACGATTTTCCTGCGTAACGCTTTTTACTACCCTCCTCTTGTCCTCGAATCGTGGGCATAAAAAAACGCTCATAAACACGCTCAAATTCCAGCTCCAGATAGGAATCTAACTGTGCATAATCTCGACACCATTGAGACAAACAGGCATTAATTTGTGTGCACAATTGCTTTCCTTGTAGATACGGATCATCCGCAGCGTCATTAAGCGTCACAAACAAAGAATCCGTATCACCATAAATAACGTTGGCACCACGCTCTTCCATCCACGCTTGTGTTTTCGCCAGCAGCTCATGACCCCGCATGGTAATCGAGCTTGCTAACTCCGCATGGTAAAATCGGCAGACATTTGACCCAAGCACACCATAAAATGAATTCATGATAATTTTGATCGCGTAACTTAGAATCTGATTGCCTGACCTCTTGGCGGTCTCCCTTTCTTGAGCAAGCTCACCCACTAATTCTGGTAAAATAGCATATTGACGATGAAAATTTGCGCCCAAATACCCAGGTACAAGTGGTGATTGAGCGTTTGATTGAGGCTCGACAGACACTGGGAAGTGTTTCGCCAAAATACGCGCCAAGGGGTCCACGTGAAACGTACGAATAATACTAGGATACAAACTCTTAAAATCAAAGACCAACACATTCTTGTAAAGCCCAGGGATGGAAGACATAACAAAACCACCTGGACTGGCAACAAAGTCATCGTTAGTCCAAGCTGGAGCAACCCACCCCGCCGCATGCAATCTAGGTAAGTACAAATTTTCAAACGCAGCCACGGAGCCACCTGTCTGTTCAAGTGGGATCCCTGTTAAATCAATGCGGGTTTGTTGCAGCTCAATGAGTTTTAATTTTTCAAAGATCCGTAAGACAAGGTCACAGTCTTGCAAGTTATAAGCAACAAATGCGTCTAAATCTTCTTTATGAAGTCGCTCAATTTCTTGCCAACGCTCAGCGCCATGTAGCAACTTAGCATCATTAAGAATCTCTTTGCTCACATGATTCAAACTATAAGACTCAAAATGATAGCCACCGACTTTTAGCAAGGTAATGCCATCTAAGGCAACGCGACCTGGGATACTGGCAAAATATTTTCCCTGATTGTCAGAAGACCGAATACGCCAATTGTCACCATTCACACCGAATGCAGGACGAATACCTAAAGCTTGACAGCGTTGATCGATAAATTGCAAATCAAAACCAATCAAGTTCCAACCGATAAAAATGTCTGGAGAGTGTTTTTTAACGTAACGAATAAAAGCCAGCAATAAACTTTTTTCATCAGGAAAACGCTGAATCAATGAAGAAGACGATACTTGATCGGTAACAACAAACGCCACCCGCTGATCCACCGACGTAATACCAATAGACAACAAGGTATTACTTGAGACAGAGGTTTCAATATCTAGCGACCAAACTTTCCAATCTGGTTGCCAATCGCTCGGAATTAAACGAGCTTGGCGAAAGACCTGACCTCCCGGATCAGGAATACCAATAAAACGCACTGCACCACGAATATTACGTTCCATCAAATAGCGGTTGTGTGCTTTGATGTCTTCTTCAAAAACTAAAAATCCTTTTTGTTTAATAAAACTCAGCATTTGCTGATGAAGCATCAGACTTTGACTTTGCACCAGAACAACGGCTTCATTATCAAAAGATCGATAATGTGATTCAACACACTGAACCCCTGCCACATCCTGTGGGAGGCTTGCTATTGGTGCATTGGTAAAGAACGTACTGAGTTGCCTATCAGGAATGACCTTGACGGTGCCATCGGGTGTTTTTATAAAAAGGCTCATTTCGATATGGCCGCTTACATCTCGTGTATCACGACTTACAATATAGCCCGTTTTTTCTACAAACATTCGAACAGCCCAAGTTATGAAAAAGCACCCGCAGTGGCTTTGTAGAATACTAATGCATAGGCATCCTACAAAGCCCTTTTATTATAACCCGCGCAACAAAAGCATGGGAGGCACTTTTAACACAGTCCTGCTGGCAAAAATGCCAATAGTCGCAATCACACACACGCCAATCACAGGACCTAACAACCACAATAATGGATGGAAACTGGCTTGTGAGTTAAATACAAAGACTTGTAGACCAAACAGACAAGCCTCAGCGCCCAGGGCGGCAATAAGGCCTGCAAAGAAGCCAAGCGCACCGAATTCCACTAACAGCGCTTGTCGTACTAACGCACTTTTTGCACCTAAAACCCGCAATAGCGCCCCTTCTTCTAACCTTTCCTCTAATGTTGAACGCACACTGGCTAAAAGAACCAAAGCGCCCGCACTTAAAATGCACAATAAGACAAGTTGAATGGCTTTAGACAGCTGACCTATGATGCTCTGAATTTGTTTCAAAATATCACCAACGTTCAAAATTGACACTGTCGGAAATTGTGACATTGCCTTATAAAAAGGCTGCGCAGCCGATTCATCAATAAACAAGCTACTGACGAAGTTTGCTGGGTAATCTTCTAGTGCACTTTTGGGTAACATCAGGTAAAAATTAGGCTGCATAGAACCCCAATCAACCGTTCGTATCGAAGTGATCGGTAAGGTGATCATATTGCCGCCAATATTAATAGTAAGCTCATCCCCCAATGACAAATTGGCTTCTACGGCCGCTTTTTGTTCAACGGAAAGCCCATTGGCCGAAAAGTCTCCCGCCACCAGTTCATTGCCTTTTCCAATGCTGTCAGACCATGTGAGGTTCAACTCTCGCTCGTACAGCTCAGGCTCACCTCTTTCCTCTGGATAAAGCGCTTGCACAGACTCACCATTGGCTGCAACGACACGGCCACGTACCATTGGGTACCAATCTGAACGGGGTACATTGAGTGTGTCAGTAGCCTCATTAATGGTTTCAATCTGCTCAGCTTGAACATTAAAAAGGTAGTGATTTGGCGCGTCTTCTGGAAGCTGCTGCTGCCAATCGGCAATCAAATTGGATTTCACACCAATCAAAATCAACGTCAGCATAATAATGAGAGTGAATACCAGCAACTGGAATAAATTAGGAACCAATCTACGATACAAAGAAGCCAAACCAATCTGCCAGCCACTTGTAGCGCCTGAAGTGAGTGAGCGGCCTAACTTAAAGGCCATCCAACCAATACCGGCAACCAAAAGCGCAATTGCTGATATTGCCGCTGTCATGATGCTTGGTAATAAAAAACCATTGGTGTACACGCACATTAAACCGTACATACCAATGAAACCAACCACGTATATAAACAAGGTATTTAGCTCAATTTTCGCGTTTGGCTGTAACACCGACAAGGGAGAAATCTTTATTAAATGGGACATAAGAGGTAAACAGAATACCAACATAGAGATGGCACCAGTCGCTGCCCCTAACCATAAACGAGAAACAGATGGTTCTGGTAAAGCCGTTGACATTAAACCTGACAAAATAGAAGCAATGAGTTCTTGTATTGCCCACCCTATTCCTAAACCAATCAAGGCACCGGCTAAGAAAAGCGTAAAAAGCTGCTGAAAAAACACCTTCCCTAATAGCTTGGGCGTGGCGCCAAGCGTTTTCAAAATGGCAACCTGCATTAAATGACGCTTCACAAATCGAGCGGAGGCAAGAGCCATGGCAACACCAGACATAATGACGGCTAAGGTGCCGGCCAACAGCAAAAAAGATTCCGCTCGACCAATTGTATCGCCAATACGTTCGCCCCGTTGTGTTGGGGTTTGCCAGCGTTGACCTTCGTCCAATTGTGGCGTTATCCAGCGTTCATAATCACCAAGAGCGGAACGTTCGCCTGCTAACAGCAGTGAATAGCGCACTCGACTACCAGGAATGATAACGTTTGTGGCTGCCAAGTCTGCCATATTCATCACCGCACGAGGAGAGATCGCAAAAGCCGATGTGCTAGAGCCAGGGTCCCGTACTAAATATTTTGTGACGGTAAAAGACGCATCCCCGACCTCTACTTGATTGCCAATTTTGACATTTAACAAACTTGCCAAACGTGAGGATACCCAAATCTCACCCGACTTAGGTGACTCAGTAGATGATTGCCCAGTACCAAACAAAGTGTCATCTACCAGGTAAGCCCCTTTTAGAGGATAGCCGTCTGTGACAGCGCTTAACTGAGAAAGCTGTAATGAATTATCGGCAAACATCATGGTCGTGAAAGAGGTTCGCTCTGCATATTGCAGTGATAACTCATCGGCCTGTGTTTTCCATTCAAGCGGGAGCGGATCATCCGAACGAACCAATCGATCTGCCGCCAATAAATTGGCCGACTCTTGCTCAAACGACAATTGCAATCGATCAACAAACAAACCAATAGATGTGACTGTGCTCACCGAAATAACCAATGCAAGTAGTAACGTGAGCAAATCGCCACTACGAAGGTCTCTTAGCATTAGGCGAAAAGTAAAACTCATAGGGATTTTTCCGTTAGTTGGCCAGCAGACATAACTAATTGACGATCGCACATTTTAGCGAGTTCATTGTCATGGGTTACCATGACCAAGGTGGTGCCTTGTGACTGATTGAGGTCAAACAACAGCTTAATGATAAGCTTGCCGTTTTCTTCATCTAGATTTCCTGTGGGTTCATCGGCAAAAAGTATTTTTGGATTGGAGGCAAAAGCGCGAGCAATAGCAACACGCTGCTGCTCCCCTCCTGAAAGCTGATTAGGGTAATGAGTGAGGCGGTGTGATAATCCGACTTTATCCAATAAAACCTCGGCTTTTTTACGCGCGTCCTTGTCACCTTTAAGTTCGGCTGGCAACATAACATTTTCGATGGCTTGCAGGCTCGGCAACAGATGAAAAGACTGAAACACAAAGCCCACGTACTGACCACGAATCAACGCTCTCTTTTCTTCGGATTGCCCAGAAAATTCCTGATCATATAGAAGAACCTCGCCTGAGGTATTAACATCCAAACCCGCGAGCAAACCTAATAACGTTGATTTGCCTGAGCCGGATGATCCAACAATCGCGACAGACTCGCTTTCCTTAATTTCCATATTAATTCCTTTCAATATGGTTAAATCCCCTGTATTTGACGTCACGGTGTGAGTTAAATTAGATACTTTGATCGCAGTACTGCTAGCCATAATTATTCACTCTAAAGGGTTCATATGTTTTTTAAAAAACAAATCAGACAACTGTTTATCATCACAGCTCTACTGTTTATGCATTCATTTGCGTCGGCTTCTACTTTGCTCATTATGGGTGACAGCCTCAGCGCAGCGTATAACTTACGACAACAAGATGGCTGGGTTAGTTTACTTGAAAATCAACTTTCTCAATCTCACCCTGAAATAAAGGTCGTCAATGCCAGTGTCAGTGGAGAGACAACTCAAGGTGGTTTGTCTCGGTTTGATGCGCTTTTAGCAAACCATAAACCTAACTGGGTTGTCTTAGAGCTTGGTGCTAATGATGCTTTACGTGGCTATCCACTGAATCAGACCACATTAAATTTGGAAAAAATGGTTGAGCAAGCTCATAACGCTGGCGCCCTAGTTTTATTGGTCGGTAATCAAATCCCACAAAATTATGGTAAGCGCTACACCGAAATGTTTTTCAATCTATACAAAGACATCGCGACTAAATATGAACTTGCCTACGTCCCTTTTATGCTCAAGGACGTTGCGCTCAACAAGGCATTAATGCAAAGCGATGGTTTACATCCCAATAAAGAAGGTCAACCTATTGTATTGCAAAACATTCTGCCTAACTTACAACCACTGTTAAACAAAAATAAGGAAAATAAATGAAAGCGGTATTCTTAGACAGAGGTTCTTTTCCACGTTATATACACATTCACCTACCGGCGACTGTCAAAGAGCTGGTTGAATACGAAAACACAGCTTTAGAAGACGTGATGGAGCGAATAGCAGACGCAGATATTGTCCTCACCAATAAAGTGATACTTAACCGTAATGCCCTTCAAAAAGCAGCAAATCTACGTCTCGTACAAGTTATGGCGACAGGGACAAACAATGTTGATTTAGAAAGTTGCGCAGAACTTAACATCACAGTTCAAAACGTATCCGATTACTCCACTATCAGCGTGCCCGAGCATACTTTTGCGATGTTATTGGCGCTAAGAAGAAATTTGGTATCCTATCTGGATGATGTCAAAGCAGGAAAATGGGCCAATTCCGAGTATTTTTGTTTTCTCGATTACCCTATTAGAGATTTATCTGGTTCAACCATGACGATTGTTGGTGGTGGCACCCTGGGGAAAAAAGTGGCCAGCATTGCCCTCGCATTTGGCATGAAAGTGCTGTTTGCAGAACGCAAAGGGGCAACAAACATCAGAGAAGGATACATAGCCTTTGAGGATGCGTTGCAGTTGGCTGATGTAATCAGTGTAAATTGTCCACTCACAGCAGAAAGTAAAAACCTAATTGGAAGTACTGAATTTTCTTTAATGAAATCAGGGTGTTTGTTACTCAACATCAGTCGTGGCGGAATTGTCGACGAGAATGCATTACAGCAGGCATTAGAGCACGGCCAGATTTCAGGAGCGGCATTCGACGTTGCCACACAAGAGCCAATGCCAATCAACCATCCCCTTCAGGCTCTTACAAAATACCCTAATTTTTTACTCACACCTCATATTGCTTGGGCCAGCAATGAGGCCATGCAAACGTTGGTGAATATGGCCATGGAAAAAATAGCGTCTTTTGTTGAAGAATTGGAGCACAAATGAGCCTGAGCGATGTTGCTATTAACAGTGTATTTACGAACTCAATCGTCGAGGAAGAGCCTCTGAGTATCTTGTTTCAAGATGAACATATAGTCGCTGTTAACAAACCTTCTGGCTTACTTGTGCACCGTACTAATTTAGCCAAAGAAGAAGAGGATGCCGTTGTTCAAAGGCTGAGAGATCAAACTGGCAAATGGGTATTCCCAGTTCATCGTTTAGACCGAGGCACATCCGGTGTATTAGTGATGGCTTTTACACCTGAAATGGCAAGACGGCTTTCAGCACAGTTTTCAACTTCAAGTACTCAAAAAACCTATCATTGCTTGGTGAGAGGATTTTGCGACCAGATGGGCGTTATTGACTATCCCTTGGCAAAACTTAATGAACAGAAAGGCCGCTCACGCTTTAAAATAGAAGGCACAGAAAAAGACGCCGAGACGCATTTTACAAGACTGAGGTGCTATGAACTTCCTATTCCGGTTAGCCGTTATGATGCCATGCGTTTAAGCTGGATCGAGGTAACTCCCAAACAAGGACGTAAACACCAGATTCGTCGACATTTTAAACACCTTTTGCACCCCCTCGTCGGCGACTCTTGTTATGGCTGTCGTCATATCAACAAAGTAACCAAAGAAATTTGGCCTGAGGATTTTAGACTAATGCTCCATGCATCCAGCCTTCAGTTCGCTCATCCAATGACAGACCAGGTCATAACACTCAAGGCTGAATTGAGCAATGAAATCGTCAATGTGCTGAATAGACTCTCGCCTTATCAAATATAGGTAAACAAGGCATGGCTTCACCAGGCACCCAACGAAAAATCAGGCCGTCATACACCTTTGTTGCAAGGTTTATGGCGTTCATCTGGATTTCATGAAATTCGAACCCGCAAGCCATGAGAACATTTATTGATGCTTTATTATGGTTAGCCACCTGCGCATACACCTCTTTTATTCCGTAAGTATCTAAAATTAGTAATACGTGTTTTAGAGTATATTGCGCAACACCACGATTACTAAAGTGTTTGGCAACCCGATAGGAAATTTCCACACTGCGTTTTTTTCTGTCTAGCATTTGTACAGTAAATCGGCCGATTAACACATCATTCGGCAAACACACCAAGTATTGAACAGTAGTATTTAACTGACCTCGGAGTAATTGTTTAAAGTAATGTTCTGTCTGTCGACACAGAACTTGATAAGGTATGAAACGGGCAAACCAAGCACGATTGCGAAACTCAAAGAGTAAAATGCTTCGTAGATCGGCTTCTGTCGCTTGACGAATGGTAAGTATTTTTTTCATAACTTCATAAACACCTTATAATTGGCGCTTTCATTAGCTTAGCCTAGTTATCAATAAAATGTTGAATAATGCATTTTTATCTGAATTGAACTGATAAAATAGCGGATCTAAACAGCTTAGAGAGAAATCAAAATCCATGAAAAACCACAGTTTAGTTTACTCAACGGACCAAGGACGCTTGTGTCCTGACTGCGAACACCCTATCGCTGAATGTCAGTGCAAAAATCAAAGCGTCATTGGCAATGGAAAAGTGTTGATTGCCTTAGAAACAAAAGGCCGCAAAGGCAAAGGTGTCACGGTTATCACAGGGCTTCCTTTGACAGAGGACGCGTTAAAAACGCTGGGTAAAAAATTAAAGACACTATGTGGTACCGGTGGTGCCGTAAAAGAGGGTCAGATCGAGATTCAGGGTGACAATCGCCAAAAAGTGAAAGCGTTGCTTGAAAAAGAAGGATTTTCGAGTAAATTAACCGGAGGTTAATAGATATTATTTAGCATTAGAATTACTATGTTTTCTTGTGTTTGCAGCACTAATTTGCCACTAAGAAATTATAAAATCGAAGCCGTGATGTTACCGAGCTTTCAACAAACAATACCACCAACGAAATGGGACGTCTTTGGGTGATAAATGACAGCAGAGGTTCCGATGTTCCAACACAACACAAAGCAAGCTCATCAGCTAATGCGCTCCGCCATTCCGCTTATGGTAAAGTTAAATATCCCACCAACACCATATAACTACGGAATCTGGTATGAATATGCCTCAAATAAAACGCCTAAACTCAATCAAGTTGTAGATCGTGCACTGCGTCGATTTGGCAGTTTACCGGCCTTTGTCTCGAGAGAGCTGTTTCATGAGTTTTTATTGCCAGAAGAACATCAGCAAGCGAGCAAGCAAGGCATTGCGTTAAAAAACTTAGCGGTGACTTTAGAAACAGATACCGCAACCGTTTCCCATGAACTTAAAAAATTTAACCACATAGTTCAGCAGTCCAAAAAAGCGCTTAAAAACGTGAGTGATCCTGCCCAGATCGAACGTCTTGCGCATTTGTTAGAGCAAGGCACTTTTCAAGCAAATCAAGCCATTGAACAGTTTGAGCGTTCATTATCAGCCGCACAGGAAGAACTTGCTTCGTTAAGATCTGAGCTTTCTAACATAAAGAAAAGTACTGAATTGGACGCTATGACATTATTAGCTAATGAGAAAGGATTTGAGCGCTCGCTTTTTTCTTTGGTGCCTCATGCTGAAGATGATTTAACCTTGTTACTCATTGATATCGATGACCTGAATGGCATTAACCATGAATATGGCAATAAAGTAGGTACATCCTTAATAAAATACATTGCAAAACTCCTATCAGGACATTTGCCTGAACGCAGCTTTCTTTCACGCCTAAATGGTGGACGCTTCGCTGTATTACTAAGCGAGACAGAATTAAGCGTGGCGTCTAAATTGGCTGAATCGTTACGCCAAGAAGTGGCTACACAAAGAATACGCTATAAAAATACTAAGACCTTACTACGTCCAATATCGGTATCAATTGGTGTCGCCACATTGTTTGGCGATGAAAGTCCGAGAGAACTGGTCGAACGGGCTCAGCATTATTTATTGTATGCAAAACGCTCTGGTAAGAATTGCATTGCTCATCATGAATAAAATAAGACGCTATGTAAGGCAATAAAATGACGGATAAAGTGAACAAATTGGGTCTTGCTCAATTTGAAGTGCGAGATTATGAATGTGATATGCAAGGGATTGTGAACAATGCCGTGTATCAAAATTACCTAGAACACGCGAGACATCAGTTCCTCAAAGAAAAAGGCTTAGATTTCGCTGAAATTACAAAACATGGCATTCATCTCGTATTGATAAAAGCAGAACTTGAGTACAAACGTTCGCTGCAAAGTGGCGACACGTTTTACATTCAAACTCGTGTTGAAAGAGAATCAAAATTAAAACTTGCCTTTCATCAACACCTATTCAGAGCTCAGGATGATCAGCTGATGCTTAACGCAAAAATGATCGTAACATCCACGACGACAGATGGTCGCCCCGTAGTGTTTAAGCAAGCCGATCTTTTACTCACTCAATAACACAAGGAAAAGCATGCAGGTATTAGCGGGTCCAATACTACGAAGAATGACACCAGAAAGACTGACCTTTTGGTTAATGACAACCGAACCCGCTAGCGCCTCCCTTGCATTAGTGCAAAATCAACAAACCCTACTGGATTTATCTGAAGCACAAACAATCGATTTTCACACTCAAGTCAAAGCAGGTGAAAATTTATTTATCCATTTATTGGATGTTAGCCTCAAAAACACCCTACCCACTCAAAGCATCATTCACTACGATCTTCGCCTAAATGGATTAGATTGGACTCATTGGGCAAAGGATTTTGTTTATCCAGATCACCCGCTGCCTTTTTTCATTTTACAGCCTAGGGTAAACAGTTTGCTGCATGGCTCCTGTCGTAAGCCGCATCATCCGAGCAAAGATGGTCTATTGAGAGTTGATGAGCTGCTAGAAAAAAACGCACCGACTGAATGGCCCAGCCTACTTATGATGAGTGGCGATCAAATCTACTCTGACGATGTCGCCGCCCCCATGTTATGGGCAATACATCAGCTCATTCCCAAGCTTAACATGCCGAATGAAACGCTACCTTGCGTACAAATAGATAACTCTCAAGCACTGCATCAAGATACCTCTTACTATTATGCAAGAGAGACACTTCTGCCTGCCAACGAAGCTAACCGCAGTATGTTAGCCCAAGTATTTGGTGGCGTTCGCAAGCCGGTATTTACAACCGATACCGCTCATAACCACCTAATTTCTTTAGCAGAAGTGTTATCTATGTACGCGTTGGTATGGTCTCCAACAGGCTGGGAAACCTTGCTTGAAGCGGATGGCTGGACTATGCCCTCCGGCCTTACTGATGAACAGAAAAGCGACTTTTTAAAACGACAAGCCACACTGCAAACTTTTGTTGAGGGTTTACCTAAAATTCGCCGCGCCCTTGCCCATCTCCCTGTCGCCATGATTTTTGATGATCATGACATTACCGATGACTGGAATTTAACGGCTGCTTGGGAAGAAACCGCCTATAACCATCCCTTTTCTGCGCGTATTATTGGCAATGCTTTACTCGGATATTTGCTGTGTCAAGGATGGGGAAATTGTCCAGAACGCTTTTCGACGCAACTGATAAGCGATGCGCGGCATGTTCTAAACCACCCTGGGACCGACAAACACGACCATTTGGTACAAGCCCTCTTTCGCTTTTCAAAATGGAACTTCACTTGGCAGACCACGCCACCATTAGTCGTACTGGATACGCGCACCCAGCGTTGGCGCTCTGAAAAGTCTTTAGAGAGCCCTTCTGGTCTTATGGATTGGGAAGCATTAACTGATCTGCAACAACAACTAAAAGGCCTAGAAGCGGTCATTATGGTGTCACCGGCACCCATTTTTGGTGTAAAACTGATTGAAACAATTCAGCGAGTATTTACATGGTTTGGCAAACCCTTAATGGTTGATGCCGAAAACTGGATGGCTCACCCAGGCTCCGCCCACACCTTAATGAACATGTTTCGCCATAAAAAAACACCAAAGAATTTTGTGATTTTATCTGGCGATGTGCATTATTCCTTTGTCTATGACATTCAACTACGTGGTCCACAAAGAGGGCCAGACTTATGGCAAATTACCAGCAGTGGCATTAAAAACGAATTCCCCAAACGATTATTAGACTTTTTTGATCGCATGAATCGCTGGTTATACTCGCCTAAATCTCCCTTAAACTGGTTTACCAGACGGCGCCGCATGAAAGTCATTCCAAACAAACCAGAAACCGCAGACCACGGTGAAAGACTGCTCAACGCTGCTGGAATCAGTTTGGTGAAATTCAACACGGATGGCTCGCCTCAAGCCGTCGTGCAAATGTGCTCAGATGGCAGGGACATCCAATTCATCCTTTCAGAAGAAGATGCCACTTGGGAATAAAAGAGATTGACGCTGTACTTGATGAGAAATTGACTGGATAAGACTCATGAAACTTATCATTCAAGGGACTAAAAACAAAAAAACCACCCACAATCTAATGATTCGTGGGTGGTTTTTTATTCGTAAAATCAAACAAAACGACACTATGATTTTACTTGTTAATGGCGGTGAGCAAGAGATTCGAACTCTTGATGCCTTTCGACATACACGCTTTCCAGGCGTGCTCCTTCGGCCACTCGGACAGCTCACCAAAACTTTATACGCAGTGCGTAATTTGTGCGCGTATATTAATTACGAAGACCGAAGATTGCAACCAATTTATTAAAAATAAACCTTAAAAATTAATCTCTTACCCACGTAAGATGATTGGCAAGCTCTACTTCTGGAATAAACGCAGGTTTCTCACTCGGTGTACCAACATAAATTAAGCCAACAATTTGATCATTGTCTTTTAGAGAGAGCAGTTCTTTCGTTTTTTGAGTAAAGCAAGCCGGACCACTTCGCCAAATAGCACCATAACCCAGGGCATTCAGCCCCAATAACACTTGCTGTGCAGCAGCTGAAACCGCCATCACTTGTTCTATTGCTGGTACTTTAGGGTGATCTTGAATACTAGCATAAATAAGAAGCACAGCGGGGGCACGATACGCCTTTTTAACAAAGCTCTCTTTTTTACTGTCCGGCATCGATTCCACTTCAGATAAAGCATGATGCCAGTAAATTTGGCCTAGTTTCGAACGCCCTTCTCCTTCAAAGATACAAAATCGCCAAGGTTTAAGATTGCCGTGATCTGCCGCCCGACTTGCCGCACTCAAAATCAGTTCCCACTCACTCTCCGTAGGCGCCGGAGCATTAAGAGCGGGCTGCGAAACACGGTTGCGCATAAAGCTAATAAATTCTTTATTCATAAAATATTTTATTCCGTTAACATGAGGCAAAGCGTATATTAAAAATGTGATTTGCCGTTGAGTAATGATAATGGATATCACAATCGTCAGTTTAAGGTCTAGGAGTTTTTTATGCAAAAGTGGCTTATGTGGATCCTGATAGAATTAAGCACTATTTTGGCCTTAGGTAGCCTTCTTTTCTTGTGGCTATCACACACTTTAAGCAAAAAAACACAGCAGCAAGACAATAAATCGCCTAACAATACAAGCGATCTTACTTCAACCGATGAGTCTACCGCCTACAAACGCCTAGCGCACTATCTCAATACTCAAATTCAATTTGCTGCGAACGCTATTTCTCCAGGTAAAATCAGCGCCCACGAGACAAACAAACTAAAAATATGGGGAACCATATTAAAAGCAGAAAGAGCCATTTTATTAAATCAAGCGAGCGACAAACCAAAAGTGATCTTAAACCGCTTTTTGTCGAGTTTACTCTATGCGCTGTCCGCTTCGAAGTTACAGACAGCCAACCCAGATGAGCTTCAACAGAACCTAAAAGAGATGGAAAGTGAGTTTTTTCAAACCGCAGAGCTCCTGATTACAAAAGAGTCTCTTACAAAACGACAAATCCTCTTAAACGAAGATCTACGCAAAAATATAGACAGAGCTAAAAAACGCATTAAGCAGTTGAACATCAAGCATGAAGAGAAAAGGCGTTTAGAAACAGAAATTAGCGAGCTGAAAATAAAAATAAAGCACTTAGAGCACCGCAAAAGTGAAGAGACAAGCATTTCATCTGACTTTAACTTAGAAATCCCCATCGCTCAAAAAATAGAACGAAAAATTCGTGATGCGTCTTTTAAACAAATATCGAGCTTGAACAACCTCTCCAACCGTCAAAAAATGGTCATAGAGCAACTAAAATCTGAAATAGAAAAAGCTCATAAAAATGACAACATAAGCAATTCTTTAGAAGCGCAAAAAGTCGCTATTGCAAAACTAGAACGCATCTCAGAAGAGTCTCAAATGCTCATTTTGCAGCTTGAAACCGAGTTACAAAACTCTAATTTGTCTATTATTTCATTAAAAGAAGACATTAGTGCGAAAGACGCAAAACTTGCTGAAATAGAGCGCCAGCTCGCAAACAGTAATAAAACAGCGATAGGAAACCTTCAAGCCCTCAATGCAAATAAAAAAGAAACGCTTGTTTCCCTTCGAGACGAACTCAATAGCGCGCTGGAAAGCAGATCTACGGACAGCCTTATTGAACAAGATAAAGACACAAAAATGCTTGAGCGACTTCTGCAAGAGTCAGAAACTTGTGTCACTTTACTCGCGCAAGAATTGGATATTGCAGAAGACACTAACGAGCAACTCAAGCAAAAAATACAATCATTTGCTTTGAGCAATAACACGGCCACATCACGTTTGTCGAAACCACTTTTTGAACAAAGAGAGAAAAACAGACAGCTCGTATTAATCACGACAGAATTGAAAAATAAAGTATTAGATATGACTACGAGCAAGGATTACCAGGCTCTTAGAGTGAGTTTCAACAAAAAGAGCCTAGAGTGCGATCGCCTACAGCTGGCATTTTCTGATCTAGAAATGAAGTACTTAGGAGCGCTAAACGAATAACCATCCCTATTAATCGTTTAGCGCTGGACTTGAAAATTTAACATGCGCTGCAATGGGATCAACGCTTTCACTCTGGTTTCTTCTGGCACATGTATCTCACCAGAGCTATCCCTAAGAGAGTTACGCAACATCTCTAGGCTATTGAGCGCCATCCAGGGACAGTGTGCGCAACTACGACAATTTGCCCCAGAGCCAGCTGTAGGAGCCTCTATAAAACGCTTGTTGGGCGAAGCCTGTTTCATTTTGTAAAAGATTCCTCTATCGGTTGCAACAATAAAGGTATCGTTTGTCATGTTCTTCGATGCATTAAGTAACTGCGACGTCGAACCAACAACATCCGCCACTTCTACAACCGGCTCAGGCGATTCAGGATGAACAAGAACAGCCGCATCAGGATAGATGGCTTTAAGATCCAAAATGCCTTTTGCCTTGAACTCTTCATGTACGATGCAAGCACCATCCCACAAAATCATGTCAGCACCAGTTTCTCGTTGAATGTAACCACCCAGATGCTGATCCGGCGCCCAAATAATTTTTTCACCTTGTTCCACAAGATGATTAACCACATCTAATGCAATACTCGATGTAACAACCCAATCGGCGCGTGCCTTTACAGCTGCTGACGTATTTGCATACACAACAACCTTACGATCTGGATATTGATCACAAAAAGCAGAAAACTCGTCGATGGGACAACCAATATCCAATGAGCATGTTGCTTCCAATGTGGGCATTAGGATGGTTTTTTCTGGGCTCAATATTTTGGCTGTTTCACCCATAAACTTAACACCTGCCACAACCAATGTTTTGGCTTCATGGTTTGCCCCGAAACGCGCCATTTCTAGGGAGTCAGCAATTATTCCACCAGTTTCTTCTGCTAATTCTTGAATGGCATCTTCAGTATAATAATGGGCAACTAAAACCGCATTCTTCTGCTTAAGCAAAGACTTTATCTCAGTGCGGATTTGATCATCATCGATAGATTTTATTTCAAGCGTTTTTTCGGCTTCAGATAAATATCTTTGAACAGTATCACGAAGCGCAGCTTTATCGAAAAGTGTAGACATATCATTACCCCTTAAGAAACTGGGAGCGGAATGAGTGTTTTTGGTGGGTCGTACTGGATTCGAACCAGTGACCAATTGATTAAAAGTCAACTGCTCTACCAACTGAGCTAACGACCCAAAAATCACAAAAGGAATAAAACATGTTGGTGGGTCGTACTGGATTCGAACCAGTGACCAATTGATTAAAAGTCAACTGCTCTACCAACTGAGCTAACGACCCAACGGGTTGCGTATAATACAGAGCCCGCTGAGGAATGCAAGCTATTTAATTTTACTTAAATAACCAGCCGCTAGTTGAGCAGCCTTAGAATCAGGGAAGCGTTTTATAACATCCTGTAAATAAAACCTAGCCTTTTCAGTATCGCCTATCTGATCACTAACAGTACCCATTTTATACAATGCGTCTTGCTCTTTGCTATGACCTGGAAAATTTTGAATCACAGTAGAAAAAGCATCTAATGCTTCTCTAGATTTTCCTTGAACTAATTTCACTTCACCTAACCAATAATAACCATTTCCGGTTAAAGAATTGTTAGGAAAAGCATTTACAAAACTAGTAAAAGCGATCTCAGCCTGATCGAATTGTCTCTCACGAATCAAGTTGTATGCATTGTTGTAAGCTTGTTGAGCTTCTTCAGTTGGTGGCTGAAGGCTAACAGGCGCTAAAGGAGGAGTAACAAGTGTATTAACGGGAGTGTTTTCTATTGCATCGGGAATCTGTTCGATCTGCGCTATCGGAGGAGCTACTGTATTTCTTTGTTCGCTTGCAGAAGCAGACATCAGTATTGATATACGCTTATCAAGATCGATATAACGATCCCTTTGACTCTCTTTCATCAGCCTTAATTCATGCCCCTGCTCTTCCACTTGTCCACGAAGGTTCTGAACCTCCTGCTGCAATGTTTCCAATTGAAAGAGTAAGTCTGCAGCAGCGTTAGCCGAAAGGCCACCGCCGCTACTTACTTGCGGAATTTCAGCCATTGCAAAAGGTGCTGTGAAACACAGCACCATTGCAAAAGAGTGAATTTTCACATCTTTATAGAACATTATTCGTAACGTACTTCAACTCGACGGTTTAACTGCCAAGCATTGCTATCATGACCGAAGGCAACAGGAACTTCTTCACCAAAACTTACTGTCTCGATTTGAGAAGCAGCAACACCTTGGATAGTCAAATAACGGCTAATTGCTTTAGCACGACGCTCACCAAGAGCCATGTTGTATTCACGAGTGCCACGCTCATCGGCATGACCTTCTAGAACTACACGTGCATCTGGATTAGACACAAGGTATGCCGCGTGTTTAGCCAATGCTTCGCGAGACTCTGGGCGTACAATTGACTTATCAAAGTCAAAGTAGAATACAGTCTCTACACCAGCCAAAGAATCCATGCCTGTATCTTTGTCTTCAACAATAACGCTAGTCATAGCACTATCTTGACCAGCACCGTATGCTGAATCAGTGCTTGCTGCTGAATTTGCATCTTCAGCAACAGTTGAAGAATCAGTATCAGTTGCTGTTGTGCTACAACCCGCGATCCAAGCTGCAGACAATCCAATTACAGCAAACTTACCTAGTTTGTTTACACTCATTATTCACTCCTCAATGTCTTTATTTGAAATACGGAGACCAAGATGGCTCTCGTACATCACCCTCTGCTGATGGTATCCTATATTTAACTAGGCCATCAACGGATACTACGGCTAAGATACCCTTTCCTTGATAGGTTGTGGCATACATCACCATGCTACCATTCGGTGCAATGCTAGGCGATTCGTCTAAGTAAGTCTCAGTTAGAGTTTGAACTCGGCCAGTTTTCATATCCTGAAGAGCAATATGATAATTACCATCATTCTTTTGAACGGTGACAAGGAAGCGACCATCTGGCGTCATTCTTGCCCTTGTGTTTAGCTCACCTTCAAACGTAACCCTTTCTACTTGCTTACTATTTACATCTAATCGATATATCTGCGGATTACCGCCCCGATCAGACGTAAAAATTATTCCTTTGCCATCTGGTTCCCAGCTTGGCTCTGTGTCAATGGCATAATGATTTGTCATACGCTCTAATTTTTGAGTCGCAATATCCAGAGTATAAATTTCTGGGTTATCATCTTTAGACAAAACCAATGCCAATTTTTTTCCATCTGGAGACCATGATGGCGCTCCATTAAGCCCTCTAAATTGCGCTATCTGTTGACGTCTTCCTGTTGCCAACTCCTGAGTATAAATATTAGGACGACGATTTCTAAACATCACATATGCAATACTTCGACCATCCCTACTCCATGATGGCGATAAAATAGGCTCTTTAGATTCTACGATGACCTGCGGTCTATAACCATCAGCATCCGCTACCTGCAATTTAAACAAAGGTGATTTCCTATCTCCTTCTGCGGTAACATATAATATTCTAGTACTAAATGCGCCCTTTGACCCTGTCAATAATTCGTAAACTTTGTCACTAATGTAGTGAGCTGCATCTCTTAAATTTCTTGCACTAACGTCAATGGAGTTGTGTCTTTCCACTGGCTTTTCACTTAATACGTTCAACAATTCAAAGCCAATTCTATATTGACTATTTGGGAGCTTCTGAACCGTACCAATTACAACATAATCGCTTTTTAATAGACGCCAATCACGGTAAAAAACATCTTCTTGTTTGGTTGGCATACTTAACATGTTAGCTCGTGGTACTGGTTTAAATAAACCGCTACGGGCCAAATCATCTTCAACAATTTGCGCTACGTCTTCAGGTAGTGCATCCATACCAGCGTAACCGAAAGGCACAACAGCGATTGGCAACAACTGATCAGCACCACTGGTTATCTCAATAACTAACTGGGCTCTAGCTGAACTTACAAATACTAAACAAGTGAATAGTATACTCAACCATTTTTTAAACATCATTAGTTTCTCAAATCCTGCGGGTTAAAAATTAAATCTACCTGACGGAAATTTCGTTCAAAAACATAAGAGTCTACCTTGGCAAGCTCTTCTATTCGCCTTACTTTGTAAACGGCATCAACTGCCCTTTGATCAAACAAGGCATCACCACTACTTCTTGTTACTTGAGCACTCATTACTTCACCAGTAGGTAAAAAGTTAATGCGCAATTGCGTCACCATGTTATTTCGTGCGCTAGGAGGTCGAATCCAAGCTGCCGTTACTCTGTTATTAATCAGGCTACTAATGGATTGAACCATTTGCGCTTCTTCAGCAGCTCGCTCCTTCGCCTCTTCTGCAGCCGCTTTGGCCGCGGCGGCTTCCGCTTTTTTCTGCTCGGCTAAGCGAGACGCTTCTTCTTGACGTTTACGTTCTTGTTCAGCCAAACGATCTGCTTCAGCTTGTTTTTTTCTCTCTTCTTCCGCTAGGCGATCTGCTTCAGCCTTGCGAGCCAACTCTTTACGTTTCTTATCATCAGCTTCTTTCTCAGCTAAACGCTTCTTTTCAGCTTCTTGAGCTACACGTTTTGCTTCAGCTTCTTGAGCGAGACGTTTCTGCTCGGCTTCTTGAGCGACACGTTTTTGCTCATCTTCTCTTTTTCTCTGAGCGTCTTCTTTTTCTTTCGCCTCTCTCGCTTGGGCAAGCTGTCTTTGCTTGTCTTCCAGCGCTTTTCTCTCAGCTTCTTTTTTGCGGTTTTGTTCGGCCTCTTTTCGCTTCTCTTCCGCAACAGCAGCCTGCTTTTGTGCCGCTCTCTGTTCTGATTCACGCTGACCTATGATCGTTTGCGAAATATCTACGACGGTAGCATTAACAATAGGAGGCTTTTTAGGTTTTGGTGGCTCATTATCGCCAAAATCAATAACCACCAAACCAGCTACAACAATACCAGCGTGCAAACCTATAGCCAGCACTGTTGGAATACTATAACTATCACTGCGCAGCCATTTCATTAATTTGTTTCCGGCTCTGTCACTAAACCAACATTTGGAACACCAGCCCCTTGCAAAGCCACCATCAAACCAATCACATCACCATATGGCACATTCTTATCGCCTCGTACCAAAACGGACATTTTTGGGTTCTGGCTTAAAACTTTGCGTACTTTATCTTGTAATTCTAATAAAGCAATAGATTCTTGCTTACCACCCACATCTAAATAAAATTGCCCCTTAGAATCAACAGAAGCAATGATAATATCGTTCTCATTATCCTGTATTGGCGTCGCATTTGCGCTAGGCAACTCCACATCAACACCTTGCGTTAACATTGGTGCAGTGATCATAAAAATAACCAACAACACAAGCATAACATCGATATATGGAACAACGTTTATCTCTGCCATTGGGCGACGCTTATTTCTTCTCCGTGAACGAGCCACTATGCAGCGCCTCCCTCTCTAACATGCAATTTACGATGCAATATACTTGTAAACTCATCAGCAAAGTTTTCGTAGCTCGAACCTAGCGATTCCGCAGTGGATGAAAAACGGTTATAAGCAATAACGGCAGGTATAGCTGCTGCCAAGCCTATGGCGGTCGCAATAAGCGCCTCTGCTATACCTGGAGCCACCGTAGCTAAGGTAGCTTGCTGAACCTCTGCAAGCCCAATAAATGAATGCATTATCCCCCAAACCGTACCAAACAACCCAACATAAGGGCTTGTAGAGCCAACGGTTGCCAAGAAAGGGAGATGCTGATCTAGCTTTTCTTCTTCGCGATACAAGGCAACTCGCATTGCTCGTTGAACACCATCCATAACCGCTTCTGGGTCCACATTGTGACTTTGTCTCAAACGGGTGAACTCTTTTATGCCAGCGGTAAAAATATTTTCCATCCCTTCAACTTTTCGACCTTCCTGAGTAAGTTTGCGATAAAGCTGGCTCAGATCAATACCAGACCAAAAATTCTCTTCAAATGTGGCACGAACTTTCTTAGCTTCTTTCAGCACGCTAATTCTTTGAAATATTACAATCCATGAAAAGATGGAAGCAGCTAATAATGTCAACATAACAAGTTGAACAACGATACTAGCGCTGGCGATGAGTCCCCAAATTGACATTATTAACCTCTATTTAAAATCCGTAGGTAGTTGGTAATTAAAATGCTCATAAGCACGCTTCGTAACTTGACGACCTCTCGGTGTCCTAATTATGAAGCCTTGCTGAATCAAAAACGGCTCTATAACATCTTCTATTGTATCTTTATCTTCACCTAATGCGGCTGAAACACTGTCTAGGCCAACAGGCCTTCCGTCAAACTTTTCTATCATAGTCAACAACATGCGCCTATCTAGATGATCAAAACCCTGACTATCTACACTTAACATATCCAAAGCTCTTTGAGCAACCTTTTGACCAACAAGCTGCTCCCCACTTACCTGAGCAACGTCCCGAACACGACGTAAAAGACGATTTGCTATCCTCGGCGTCCCTCTTGACCTTCTAGCTACTTCAAAGCAACCAGAGTGATCAAGCTCCATACCCATTTTACCTGCCGATCTGGCAACAATCGTTGTCAAAGATTCCACATCATAAAACTCTAGACGCTGAACAATACCAAATCTGTCTCTCAGAGGAGATGTTAATAACCCAGCTCTTGTTGTTGCTCCGACAAGTGTAAACGGCGGGAGTTCAATTTTAATTGATCTTGCCGCAGGCCCCTCACCTATCATGATATCCAGCTGATAGTCCTCCATCGCCGGATACAGCACTTCCTCAATTGCTGGACTCAATCTGTGTATCTCATCGATGAATAAGATATCACCTTCATTTAAATTAGTTAAAAGTGCCGCTAAATCTCCCGCCCTTTCCAACACAGGTCCCGATGTTGTTCTTACTTCCGCACCCATTTCATTGCCTATAATATGTGCGAGCGTTGTTTTCCCTAAACCTGGAGGACCAAAAATAAGGGTATGATCAAGCGGTTCATGACGTTGTCTAGCCGCTTCGATAAAAATTTCCATCTGCTCACGAACAACGGGCTGCCCAATATATTCAGCAAGCGCCTGAGGGCGTATTGCCCTATCTACTTGCCGATCATTGCCTTTTAGCTCGGCCGAAACGATACGATCATGCTCAATCATATTTATTGCCTTAACATGCTTTTCAAGGCCGCTTTAATCACATCTTCACTATTAGCTGCATCGACTGGGACACCCGCAATTGCTTTCGCCGCCTCTTGAGGCTTATAGCCAAGAGAAATAAGAGCGGCTTCGGCTTCTTGCCTCGGATCTGCTTGCACCTGACGCAGCACGGCCGGCGCTGAGAACAAATCAGTTTTGGCTGCTTGACCAAGCTTATCACGCAACTCAATAATCAGTCGTTCCGCCGTCTTTTTACCAACACCGGGGATACGCGTTAATGCCGACACATCCGAATCTTGCACATTACCAATCAACTCTTCCGCCGACATACTGGATAAAACCGCTAAAGCCATCTTTGGCCCAATACCATTCACTTTAATAAGCACGCGAAATAATGCGCGCTCATTTTTATCAATAAAACCATACAGTGTATGGGAGTCTTCTTTAACCAATAAATGGGTAAACAAGGTAACTGTCCCACCCACCGGAGGCAAATCATAAATAGTCGTCATTGGTGAACTGATTTCATAACCAACTCCACCCACATCAACCAGCAACTCAGGCGGTGACTTTTCCACCAAAGTACCCACGATTCGTCCGATCACAATGACTTCCTTACATCTTGTTCTGTCCAGCGTTTAGACGAACGCCCCGCTCGTTTTCCAACACCATATTCCAAACCGCCTGAGGTACGAGTATTCGCATGACATAAGGCAATAGCCAGTGCGTCTGCCGCATCAGCTTGAGGTTTAGAAGATAAGTTTAACAAAAGCTGCACCATAGACTGAACCTGAGCCTTATCGGCATTACCATTACCAACAACAGATTGCTTAACGCGCCGCGCAGCATACTCATGCACTACTAGCTCCTGCAAAGACGCTGCGACAATCGCAACACCTCTTGCTTGGCCTAGCTTTAAGGCAGAGTTGGCATTTTTTGCTAAAAACACCTCTTCAATGGCAAATTCATCAGGCTTGTATTCTTCTAACAAAGCAGAAACATACTTAAAAATATGTTTTAGCCTTACCGACAATGCTTCGTCAGGCAACTTAATACAGCCACTGTTAACGTATCGAGTTTTGCCGTTTACAACGTCAATAATACCGAAACCTGTTATTCGGGAACCCGGATCAATCGCTAAAATTCTGGTCATGATCATAAATTCTTACGCCCTGCATAGTTACTGTATATTTCAACAGCCCTTTACAAAGTATGCAATGCCAAAACACAAAAAAGACCGCTTATTAGCGGTCTTTTACATTTTACTTGCAAATCATTAACATAACTCACTGTTTTAAGGTGAATTTAATGGCAAAAAACTAAGATTCAGCGATTGGCTTTCTGACGCGAATGTTTAATTCCTTTAATTGCTTCTCACTTACTTCGCCTGGCGCCTGAGTCAGCAAACAGGTCGCACTTTGCGTTTTAGGGAAAGCAATCACATCACGAATCGAACTAGAGCCTGTCATTAGCATCACAAGACGATCCAGACCAAACGCCAAACCACCATGTGGTGGCGCACCGAATTTCAGCGCATCTAGCAAGAAACCAAATTTTTCTTCTTGCTCATCTTTGCTGATATTCAGTAACTCAAACACAGTCTCTTGCATTGATGCTTGGTGTATACGAATAGAGCCACCACCCAGTTCCGTACCGTTCAACACCATATCATAAGCCTGCGAAAGCGCAGTCAATGGGCTTGCCTTCAGATCTTCTGGAGAACAAGAAGGCGCAGTAAATGGATGATGGATAGCGGTGATGCCGCCATCGCTTGTTTCTTCAAACATCGGGAAGTCCACAACCCACAAAGGCGCCCATTTGCAAGTATAAAGATTCAAATCTTCACCAAGCTTGCAACGAAGTGCACCAAGTGCTTCATTGACGATTTTCGTAGAGTCAGCACCAAAGAAGATTAAATCGCCATCTTGAACATCAAGACGCTCAAGCAATGTCGCGCGCACTTCAACAGGCAAAAACTTAACGATTGGAGACTGCAAACCTTCTTCCAGATTAGATTTGTCATTCACCTTAATGTAAGCCAAACCTTTGGCACCGTAAATGCTAACAAATTTAGTGTAGTCGTCAATTTGCTTACGAGTCAGCGCATTACCACCGGGCACTTTAAGCGCTGCAACACGACCTTTAGGATCGGTTGCTGGACCAGAAAAGACTTTAAAGTCCACCTCTGCCATCAAATCAGACACTGTAACAATGGTCAACGGAATACGAAGATCCGGTTTATCACTGCCATAGGTTTCCATCGCTTCAGAATAAGGCATACGAGGGAAAACACCTAAATCAACATTCATTAACTCTTTAAATAAGCTAACAATCATTTTTTCAGTCATCGCCATGATGTCTTGTTCACTCATGAACGATGTTTCAATGTCCACTTGAGTGAATTCTGGCTGGCGATCTGCACGAAGATCTTCGTCACGGAAGCATTTTGCAATTTGATAATAACGATCAAAACCAGAAACCATCAGCAGCTGTTTGAAAAGCTGAGGCGACTGAGGAAGCGCAAAAAAACTGCCTTGCTGAGTGCGACTAGGGACCAAATAATCACGCGCACCTTCAGGTGTAGCACGAGTCAAAATAGGCGTTTCGATGTCTAGGAAACCATTACCATCTAAATAGCGACGCAACACAGAAGTCACTTTTGAGCGAAAACGCATTTTTTGTTGAATTTCAGGGCGACGCAAATCGATAAAGCGATTTTTCAAGCGAACATCTTCCCCTACAGATTGATGCTCGTCTAGTTGAAACGGTGGGGTTTTCGCCACATTCAGGATTTCAAGCTCGGTACCTAGCACTTCAATTTCACCCGTGCGCATATTTGGGTTGGTTGTCCCTTCAGGACGAGCACGCACTAGGCCTTTTAGCTTCACCACAAATTCGTTACGAACACTGTCAGCCAATGCAAAGCTTTCAGCGCGATCTGGGTCAAAAACAACTTGCGTGATACCTTCACGATCGCGAACGTCTAGAAAGATAACGCCACCGTGGTCACGACGACGATGAACCCAACCGCATAGGGTGATTTCTTGTGAAATATTAGAAGCATTTAACTCGCCGCAATAATGGCTGCGCATAATTTCTTTCCTATTACTTTCTCAGTAAGAGAGTGATTTTTTCTTAGAACGTTTTCCATTCGATCAGTAATGTAAACTGAATTTTAAGCTCTGAATAGAATACAGAATATTTTAAGGCAAAGCATTATATGCGAACCGAGTCCGACTCTCTAGGGTCTGAACCAAATTTGTCCAATACAATAGACGCATTATGCAATGGTGGTTATTTCATAAGCAATTTGCCTACCGTTTTGAGACAAATCAACCTCATCACCCAACGTTTTTCCCATTAATATTTTACCAACAGGTGTTGAGGCAGTGACTAGATAAACCGTTTCTCCTTTAATCTCCACACTCAGCCCGCCTGCGCAGGGCGAAATAAAGAAATATTTTTTCATATCGCTGGATGACTCTAGCTCAGTCAAGATCACAATACTCCACAACTCAACAGCACTGTCTTTTGAAAAAGTAACGAGGGGGGTTTTACTAAACAACAACCAATCTTTTTCACATTCTAGTACTCGCTGAGATTGACCATGAGCCAAATAAGAGGCCTCTAACCCAAAGGTGTCATATTTATTTTCAGCAACACTTTCTTCATTTGTTGCTGCTTCATGCGCCTGTTTCGCCGCCCACTTTGCGGTTTCATAACGACGCAACAATGCTTCCGTGATGGCGGTATACACGTCTTGCTTAACCATTCAAGCCTTATCCTCTTTATTCCATTGACGCATTGTAGCGCTTCAGACCAATAAAAAAAGCCAACTATTCAGTCTGTGAAAAAATCACCAGAAAAGATCAAAAAAAATGATCTTTTAAAATCCCAAAAACCTTAAGTTGACAATATCAACTTAAGGTTATACATTGATAATCATTCTCAAATTATTCAAGAATTTATCACCCTTATGAAAGAAAAGATTGCAGAATCACTTCACAAGCTCATGCACAACTACCGACAACACATCCGTGAGGCAGCCGCAAAATCAGCGATTTCAATTCCTGTTACTCACATTCGATCTCTCAAGTGCATTCGCAAAATACGTCACTGCAGCGCCAAAGACATAGCAGATAAGCTTTCTTTGGATAAATCTCAAATCACGCGAGTATTAAAAGAATTGGTTAACTTGGGGTATGTTGTAAAAGTTCGCGATCCAAACAACCATCGCAGCCAACTCCTAAACCTTACCGAATCAGGCGACGCCCTGCTCGATAAACTGATGATGCTCGACCAATCTGCCGTCGAAAAAATGACGCACAACTTAACAGAGCAGCAAATCGTAGATTTCATTCATTTAGCAGAAATGATGACCAACAATGCCCACCCGTCACCTTGCAGTAAGCAAGCCTAAGGAGCCACTTATGAATAGACCGCAACCCAGAGAACTCATCGTCATTAAAAAGTCATTTGTCACGACAAACATGCTACGAATAACGCTTGGAGGCAAGAATATACACACCCTACCCGCCAATCAAGAAAGTGGCTATGTGAAGCTCATTTTTCCAAACGAAAACCAAAAACCCATTGTTCGAACTTATACCATTCGTCACCAGCGTGCCGACGAAATAGACATTGATTTCGTATTACATGAGGACAGTGGCCCGGCGTCATCCTGGGCAAAGCAAGCACAACCTAACGATAGCATCCTTGTCGGAGGGCCTGGTCCTAAAAAACTCATTGAAGAAGCCGCCGATTGGCACATCTTTGTGGGGGATATGACAGCACTACCAGCGATCAGTGTCAACTTAGCAACACTGCCTCAAAATGCAAAAGGCTATGCTATTCTTGAAGTCATTTCTGAAAGCGATATTCAACCGTTAAAGCATCCAAACGGCATTGAATTAAAATGGATCATTAACCCCCATCCTGGAGAAAAAGCCAATTTGCTCTTAGAACAGGTTAAGGCTCTCCCTTGGATGGAAGGACAGGTATCTGTCTGGGCGGCTTGTGAATTTAGCAGCATGAAGATGTTGCGTGCCTTTTTTAAACAAGACACCAAGGTTGAGAAGGAATACTTGTATCTTTCCAGCTACTGGAAGTTAGGCAGCAACGAAGACCAACATAAAGAAGTGAAGCGAATTGACTTAGAAGAAATGGAGCAATAAATATTTCACTCAGAGACAAAAAAGCCAGCTTATTTAAGCTGGCTTTTTCTATCCATTTATAGCTGGACGCTTTCAATAATCAAATCAACCACGGCATCAAGTGAAGATTCGGTAAAATGAGAGTCAGCTATTGTTGAGTCGGCAACCAAGAAAGTCACCCCTGTTTGACGAACCAGTGCAGCCTCGTGCTGTGATGCGTCCGCCTTAACCAAAGCGACCACACCTTGACGCAACAACAATCTCTCAAGCGCATCACTCTGCTCTAATACAATCGCAGGCAAAGCAATAACAGCGGGCTTTTGCCCAAGTCGAGCCGCTCGATCTTCTGCACTCACCAGCGTATCTTGATCAATCTCAGCGACGGCCTCTTCCACCATGCCAGCACCAACTGTCACGTTTGTCAGACGATCAATAATCACCAATGCACCCGTGAAGCGACTGTCTGTGTATTCATCAAACGCCACTGGCGCATCGAATTGCAGTACTGCATCCGCAATTCCATTCAGCTCAAGGGAATCTATATGACTGACTTCAAGCGTATTAACATCAACTCGATGGTTAAAATGATGAACCTTACCTGGCACTGTTTGTGTGCCTATTTTAAAGTCATATAACTTACCAGGTACTAAAGGCTGATCAGCCATCCAGACAATAGAAGATCGCAAAGTAGTCGCAATAAGGGGTTCTTGACCAATGTGTGACAACATGTCCCCACGACTGATATCAATTTCATCCTCAAGGGTGATCGTGATAGCCTGACCTGCTTTCGCCGTTTCTAAATCCCCATCGAACGTCACAATTCTTTCAACGGTCGAGGTTTTACCAGATGGCAAAGCAACCACTTTATCGCCAGGTTTTACAACACCCGCCGCGATGGTTCCAGAAAAACCACGAAAATCTAGATTAGGACGATTAACGTATTGAACCGGAAAACGGAAAGAATCACGCTTAACATCACGATTAATTTGCACCGTCTCCAAAATCGACATCAAAGGACCACCTTGGTACCAAGGTGTGCTTTCAGATGCATTGACGACGTTATCGCCACGTAGTGCTGACATGGGGACAAAATGAATATCGTTAGGCTTGCGATCACCCAGCTGATCAACAAATTTCAAATAGTCATTTTTTATTTGATTGAATTTTTCTTCTGAAAACGCAACCAAATCCATTTTATTAATGGCAACCACAACGTGCTTGATACCTAACAAAGACGCAATGTAGCTATGACGGCGTGTTTGAGTTTGAACACCATAACGTGCATCAATCAAAATAATAGCAAGGTCGCAAGTGGAAGCCCCTGTTGCCATGTTGCGAGTATATTGCTCATGACCAGGTGTGTCAGCGATGATAAATTTACGCTTTTCAGTCGAAAAATAGCGATAGGCAACATCAATAGTGATGCCCTGTTCACGCTCTGCTTGAAGACCATCAACCAATAACGCCAAATCGACTTCTTCGCCTTGTGTGCCTGATTTTTTACTGTCACGTTTGACGGCATCTAGATGATCTTCATAGATCAACTTAGAATCATGAAGCAAGCGACCAATTAACGTACTTTTGCCGTCATCAACATTACCGCAAGTAAGAAGGCGCAATAGGTCTTTTTCTTCATGTTGTTTCAAATAACCAAGTATGTCTTGGCTGATCAATTCTGACTGGTGAGACATTCTTTCTTTACTCCAAACTTAGAAATAGCCTTGTTTCTTCTTCTCTTCCATTGATCCAGAGGAATCATGGTCAATCATGCGCCCTTGGCGCTCTGAGCTTTTTGTCAGCAACATTTCCTGAATGATTTCAGGCAAAGACGCCGCTTCTGATTCAACCGCCCCCGTTAAGGGATAACAACCTAGCGTACGGAAACGAACAGACTTCATCTCTGGCACTTCGCCATTTAAAGGCATACGTTCATCGTCAACCATGATCAAGGTGCCATCACGTTCAACCACAGGGCGTTTTGCCGAAAAATACAGAGGAACAATGGGAATGCTTTCCAAGTAAATATATTGCCAAATATCAAGCTCAGTCCAATTGGACAATGGAAAAACCCGAATACTCTCGCCTTTATTCACTTTACCGTTGTAAATATTCCACAGTTCAGGACGCTGATTTTTTGGATCCCAACGATGCTGTTTATCACGAAAAGAGTAAACGCGTTCTTTAGCGCGCGACTTTTCTTCATCGCGACGAGCACCACCGAATGCCGCATCAAATCCATATTTATTCAACGCCTGCTTTAACGCTTGGGTCTTCATAACATCGGTATGTTTCGAACTACCATGAGTGAATGGACCAACACCTTGCTCTATACCTTCCTGGTTCTGATGGACAATAAGTTCAAGCCCGAGCTTAGTGACCATTTCATCACGAAAGCGGATCATTTCTTTAAATTTCCAGCCGGTATCCACATGCATTAAAGGAAACGGTGGTTTACCTGGATAAAATGCCTTCATGGCAAGATGCAGCATCACGGCCGAGTCTTTACCAATCGAATACAGCATTACTGGATTATCAAATTCAGCCGCCACTTCACGTATAATATGAATACTTTCGGCTTCTAGCTGTTTTAAGTGAGTAAGTCTTGCCTCTGTCATAATTTCCCATCTCTGTTGTCAGGCTTCAGCATTTTTTGAACTATAACATGCCTTTAGGTTATAAAAACTACCCCATATAGACTTTAGTGATATATGCATATTAAAAAAGCTTTATAAGCAAAACCTCTAAATAAAGCCAAGCCATGAACAAAGCCGCACGACAAGGTGAGGAAACGTAAAAACAAAAAAGGGCCGATAAAATCGACCCTTGCAAATGCATATATCGCTACTGACTACTAAGTTGCTGCTCCAACATAAGCTGATTAATTTGCTTACGCAGACGGATAATTTCCGCATTCACCTGTGTTCTAAATGCATCACTTGAATTAATCGCGTCTTGGTGTTTAGTCAGCGTTTGCTGGATACTCACCATGTCTGAGACACTGGTATCCGCTGTTTGCTTGTCAAGCGCATCTACTTTTTTCTGCAGCGCCGTTAAATCTTGTAAGATTTGATCAAGACTCAGTGACTGAGCTTGATTCTGCCCCACTTGAGCGGTGATGAGTTTAGCTTGGTTGTCTTGCTTTGTTGCCAACGCTTTCACTGTCTCATCAATCGCGGCAACAGAAGGAACGAGTTTATTATAGCCCGCTTCAATGTCATTAAATGCATTGGACTGTACTGCAATAAGTTTAGACTGAGTCGACATATCATCACGCATTGTTGAAAGTTTTTTCTGTAAATCATCAATGGCAGCGGTGTTATTTGTAATTGCTGGACGGTTAGTATCGTAAGCAACGCCCCACAATTTACGAATTTCAGAGTCATGATTTTTTAGTGTTTGCTCTAATGTCTCGCCTTGTTTATTAGCCGAAACATCGGCAGCAAGCAACTGATGATCAAGATTCTGAATTTCGCTTTTAGCGCCATAGAGCTCATTTTTAAGCTGCGTATTTTGTTGCCACAGCCAGTAACCAGCCGCGCCTGAAACTAAGAGCAAAAGGATTAATAAAAAATATATACCAGCAAGGCTCTGCTTTTTATGCACCACAATAGGCGCATGAGCAGGTCTTGTAGGGGTTGGCGTTGAAGAACCTCTGGGTATACCAGCACCAGGTCTTCGCTCACTGACTTCATCTTGATCCAGAGTCAGGCTGGGGATCTCAACATCATCGTCTCTTCGCATGGATATCTTATATAGTCGCTATTAACAGGAATTATGGAAAATTGTTCTAGAACAAACCTAAATAATATTATCTTAAGCTGTTCGGTGCTACTATATAAGCACCATTAACTGCTTGATAACAAGCATTTTTCGTTAATAAAAAGCAAGGAGAATTGAAATGGCTTTTGAATTACCCGCTCTTCCTTATGCTAAAGACGCACTAGAGCCTCATATGTCTGTAGAGACACTTGAGTATCACCACGGCAAACATCACAACACTTATGTGGTTAAGCTAAATGGTTTGCTTCCTGGATCCGAGTATGAAAACAAAACGCTTGAAGAGATCATAGTATCTGCTCCTGCGGGCCCTGTTTTCAATAACGCAGCGCAAATCTGGAACCATACCTTTTTCTGGAACAGCCTAAGCCCAAATGGCGGTGGTGAACCTACTGGTGCGCTTGCTGATGCAATCAATGCAAAATGGGGCTCTTTCGAAAAGTTCCAAGCAGCATTTGATGACAAGGCAGTTAACAACTTTGGCTCTAGCTGGACTTGGTTGGTTAAAAACGCAGACGGTTCTCTAGATATCGTGAATACAAGTAATGCGGCAACGCCAATCACCAACGGTCAAACAGCTATTATCACCGTCGATCTTTGGGAGCACGCTTACTACATTGATTACCGCAATGTGCGTCCTGATTACCTAAAAGGTTTTTGGGCACTTGCTAACTGGGAATTTGCGGCAGCAAACTTCGCAGCTTAAGCCTATTTTCTGATTAGAAAATGGTGCTAGACCAGTCAAAAAACGCGGCTTATGCCGCGTTTTTTTGTCTCTGCTAATCGCTCTTCAGCTCATTTTGCACAAACAATTTCGCCTGAATGAACTCAGAATGAGGCATAAACAACAATTCGCTTATTTTCCTGATCCGATGATCTTCATGAGCATCGAGATTGCCATCCGCTAAAGCGACGTACCACAACCCCTTTAGCAACGACATTTTTTGCTCGAGTGTCGCCATTTCATTAATGACTTTGGTAAACTGATAAAGATCATTTGCTTGCTCCACACCAGCACGTGCCTCTTCAAAAAGTGTGTCAACGTCATCCCCCAGTTCACTGACATCACGCAACAGTCGTTTTACTTGCGTCTCTTCTTCGTCTGTGACGTAATGATCTGCGAGCATGACCTCCATTAATAAAGCGGCCACCGCTTTTTGATAGGATATTTGCTCTCCTTGCTCAGCCGGAAGGCTAAAAAGATTCTTTAAAACTTTAAACATTATTTCTCCAAAATACGCTCACGCAGAGCCTCAATAAGGACATTCGGAAATTGCCGATAATCTAGATAAGGGCACCAAACGTAAGGAAAATGAACAAAAGCTTGATGCGAATCACCAATTGTTTGGGCACAATCCGCAACGGGCCAAACATCTCTAAAGGAATTTCCAACAATAAAAACAAGACCCTTGTAGTCATCAAGCTGGTCAACTGAAAAAGCAACCCCAACTCTGTCAAAGAGTTGTACGTCTCGAAATATCTTCCAAGAATCATAACGAGGTACGATGAGTTTCGACATGATGGTGAGTATTTTACGCCAATGATTACCATTTAGTTCAATTAAAACCGATACACTTGGCCTTGTTAAGAAAGAAAGTCCCACAGCAGCTGGCAAAATAGGCACATTTGGTAATAGAAACACGCAATCAGCTTCTTTTTTACAAGCCCCCAACCACAAATCAACCATCATTCACTCCCGCCTTTTCATTAAGAATACAGCGCATACTGACTAATATCTGCCATGCAATAGGTAAAAATGGTGCAATTTAAGCTTGAGCAACGACTGTTGGAACAGTCATAACGACCAGCAATCTTTCCTAAGCGTACTACAATAAAAATTTATTCGTATTTTAATGCAATATATTAGACATTACTTATAAATACAAATTAGAATGTTCTAATATTAATATAAGGATCAAACTATGGACATCATCTTTAACCCACTAGTGGGTGGCTTACTAATAGGCATGGCGACGGTCATTTATCTCCTAAGCCTTGGTAAAGTGATTGGTATTAGCGGCATATTATCCCAGCTACTTTTTAGCAAAGAGCGATTGTTGCCATTTTTATTCATTGCCGGACTGATAATAGGTGGCAGCGCCTACGGCGTACTAACCGAGCAAACGGTCGCTTTTCCCGAAACAAGAAGCCCTCTTCTTTTAATCGTTTCTGGACTGTTAGTTGGATACGGCACTCGATTAGGAAGTGGGTGTACCAGTGGCCATGGCGTTTGTGGGATATCTCGACTTTCACCTCGATCTTTGGTTGCCACTTTGATTTTTATGACCACCGCTATCATTACCGTTAGCATTCTGAGCTAGGAGTTCAATCATGTTCGCTTTTATCACTTTTTTCTGCGGCTTATTATTTGGTTTAGGATTAGCTTTTTCTGAAATGACCAATCCTGCTGTAGTATTGGGTTTCTTAGATCTCTTTGGAAAATGGAACCCATCACTCATCATTGTCATGGTCAGTGCCATTGCAGTGGGCATGATTGGCTACTTCATTAAAGGCAAACGACTAACACCGCTATTTGCCAACAAGTGGCAAGTGCCTTCTTTAAGGCAAATTGACAGTAAATTGGTCATAGGTTCTGCTTTATTTGGCATTGGTTGGGGAATAAGTGGTTACTGCCCAGGCCCAGGACTAACCGCGCTGGTTAACAATCCAAATGAAGGAATTTATTTCATTATTGCGTTAATAATTGGCAGTGGCGCACACCATATACAAACGCGCATAGTGAAAATGTAAAGAAAATATTGCTGAAATAAAAAGGAGACCGCTATGGTCGCTTTTTTTTGCCCTAAAATATGAAAAAATACTTGACCAGAGACGCCTTGCGTCTTAAATTTCGCCCGCGTCATTGCTGAACATAATCCGCACCGCTTCAACTGCTGCGCTAGTCGCTTAAGGCCATAGAGCCGGATAAGTAACAGCCATAAGTAGGACGTGATAGAGTAAAGGCGTTTACTTATTTTAATCGGTTTATGTTTTGCATAACTAAGGAGCTTCCAGCCCATGACTATTGATGTCAACTCATTCTATACGCCAGAGCGTTTTGCCCGTTTTAAAGCGTTTGCAGAAACCAAAGACACCCCTTTTGTTGTTATCGACACAGAAATCATCGATGAAGCCTATACAGAATTAACAAAAGGCTTCCCGGTAGCGGACATTTTTTATGCTATTAAAGCAAATCCAGCACCAGAAATTCTGACTCTTCTACGCGATCGTGGCTCAAACTTTGATGTGGCATCAAGATATGAGTTAGACAAGCTGTTTGCTATTGGTGGTATTTCCCCCGATCAAGTCAGCTACGGTAACACCATTAAAAAAGCCAAAGACGTTCGCTATTTTTATGAAAAAGGCGTTCGCATGTACGCGACTGACTCTGAAGCCGATTTGCGCAACATTGCCAAAGCCGCTCCTGGCTCACGTGTATATGTTCGCATTTTAACCGAAGGTACGGTGACAGCAGATTGGCCTCTTTCACGCAAATTCGGCTGCCGTCCAGACATGGCGATGGACCTACTGGTTCTTGCTAAAGAACTAGGCTTGATTCCGTATGGTATTTCTTTCCATGTTGGCTCTCAGCAACGTGATATCGGTGCATGGGATGCTGCGATTGCAAGTGTTAAAGTTATCTTTGAACGTCTCAAAGAAGAAGACAACATTGAATTGCAAATGATCAATATGGGCGGTGGATTCCCAGCGAACTATATTGCGCGTACTAATGACCTTGCTACCTACGCTGAAGAAATCACACGATTCCTAGAAGAAGATTTTGGTACAAACCTACCTCGCATCATTCTTGAGCCAGGTCGTTCTTTGATATCGAATGCCGGTGTTCTAGTGAGTGAAGTGGTGTTGATTTCTCGCAAGTCACACACAGCGCTAAATCGCTGGGTCTTCACTGACGTTGGTAAATTCTCTGGTTTGATTGAAACCCTAGATGAATCCATCAAGTACCCTATCCATGTCGATAAGGGTGGTGAGCTTGAAGAAGTGATCATTGCTGGCCCAACGTGTGACAGCGCTGACATCATGTACGAAAACTACAAATATGGCCTTCCTCTGAATTTGGCCATCGGTGATCGTATGTACTGGCTTTCCACTGGCGCCTATACAACAACTTACAGTGCAGTAGAATTTAATGGCTTCCCGCCTTTGGCTTCTTACTACTTGTAACAATATTGGCTAGAAATTAAGCCTATGAAAAAAGCCTCAGAATGAAAATTTCTGGGGCTTTTTTATTGGCATCAAGATCTCGCTAAGCAATAATAATGCATCACTTACAAAAGGATTTTTTCTTGTATTCCGTCAGCGAACTTACTATTTATCCAATTAAATCCATTCGAGGGATTGCACTTCAATCTAGTCTAGTAAATGAGACTGGTTTATGGGGAGATCGACGCTACACTCTTGTGACGCCAGAAGGTGAACTCATAACAGGGCGAACACATCCACAGCTGACGTTGGTAACGGCCAAAAAACTGACGGACTCTACATGGCTGCTGTCCCACCCAAATATGCCCACATCTCTGACTTTAGATTTGACTCATTTTTCTCAAGATTACGCAACAATAACCGTTTGGGAAAATACGGTAAACGCACAGCGGACGCTAGAAGAAGCCGATAAATGGTTCAGCCAAGTGACTGAGGAAACCACTCATTTAATGTATTTTGGTGAGCAGTCAAAACGTTTTACCAAACGCCGCCCTGAGGTTTCAATGGGCTTTGCCGATGGATACCCCTTTCTATTAACGACTGAGGCTTCACTTTCAGAGCTAAACAGAACCTGCCCACAAAGAATTCAGATGGCACAATTTCGGCCTAATATTGTGATTCAGGGCAACTCACCATTTGAAGAAGACAGTTGGAAACGCATTCGCATTGGCAGTGTGGAATTTGAAAACATCAAACCCTGCGTACGTTGTATTTTTACGACACTGAATCCTCAGACAGCTGAAAGAATTCCGAAAGGAGAACCATTAAAGACATTGGGAAAATTTCGCCTTCTCGACGGAAAAGGCATCACATTCGGCGCGAATCTTATCGCACTTAATACTGGTACCATTCACATTGGCGATGAGGTTGAGATACTAGAGTACCAAGAAGCGCAAAAGTACCAAGACAGACGCAAGTAAACCGCATATTGCTTGATATCACTACTTGGCTCAAAACAAAAAGGAAGACTAAATACAGCCTTCCTTTTTTATTACCACGCTATAACAAAGAGCCTGTATTTAAGCTTCTTGCTTAGCCAGATACTCGTCGTATGTGCCATGGAAGTCCACGATACCAGCGCTGGTTACTTCGACAATGCGTGTTGCCAATGACGAAACAAACTCACGGTCATGACTGACGAAAATCAAAGTGCCTAGATAATTCTCAAGCGCTAAGTTCAAAGACTCAATAGATTCCATGTCCATGTGGTTGGTTGGTTCATCCATCACAAGCACGTTCGGTTTTTGCAACATCAGTTTGCCGAACAACATACGGCCTTGCTCACCACCAGACAACACTTTAACGGACTTTTTAATGTCGTTTTGCGAGAACAAAAGACGCCCTAAAGTACCGCGAATAACCTGCTCGTCGTCACCCTCTTGAGCCCATTGTGACATCCACTCTATCAAATCCACATCTTTCTCAAATTCGTGATGATGGTCTTGGGCATAATAACCAATATTGGCATTTTCAGACCATTTCACATGGCCTTTCGTTAGCTCAGTATCGCCCACCAAACATTTTAGCAACGTGGTTTTACCGATACCATTTGGACCGATAACCGCGATACGCTCACCCACTTCAACCATCATGTTTAAGCCACTAAACAATTCTTCGTCGTAAGATTTGGCAACATTCTCAATTTGCACCGCCATACGATGTAGCTTTTTCTCTTGCTCGAAGCGAATAAATGGGCTTTGGCGACTAGAAGGCTTGACCTCTTCCAACTGAATTTTATCAATTTGCTTTGCACGAGAGGTCGCTTGCTTTGATTTTGATGCGTTCGCAGAAAAGCGACTTACGAAAGATTTTAGCTCATTAATTTGTGCTTTTTTCTTCGCATTATCAGACAGTAGACGCTCACGAGCTTGCGTCGCGGCAGTCATATACTCATCATAGTTACCAGAGAACAAACGCAACTCACCATAATCTAAGTCCGCCATGTTTGTGCAGACTGAGTTCAGGAAGTGACGATCGTGGGAAATGATAATCATGGTGCAATTACGCTCTACCAAAACCCCTTCCAACCAGCGAATGGTATTAATATCCAAGTTGTTCGTCGGCTCATCCAGTAAAAGGATTTCAGGGTCAGAAAACAAAGCTTGCGCCAATAACACCCGTAATTTTAAGCCAGGAGCCACTTCACTCATAAGCCCATAATGCTGCTCGGTTGGAATACCAACCCCTAGTAACAACTCACCGGCACGGGCATCAGCCGTGTAACCATCCATCTCGGCAAACTCTGCTTCTAAATCCCCTGCGCGCAAGCCATCGGCTTCCGTCATTTCTGGGTTTGCGTAAATAGCGTCTTTTTCTGACTTAATAGCCCAAAGCTCTGTGTGCCCCATGATCACAGTATCAATCACAGAATATTGTTCGTAAGCAAATTGATCCTGCTTCAATTTACCGAGGCGTTCATTAGGATCTTTCGAAACATTTCCAGAGCTTGGCTCCAAGTCACCGCCAAGAATTTTCATGAAAGTGGATTTACCACAACCATTCGCACCGATAAGGCCGTAACGTTTGCCTTCTCCAAATTTCACAGAGACGTTTTCAAAAAGAGGTTTTGCACCAAATTGCATGGTGATGTTAGCCGTCGTTAACAAAGTATTCTTCCGTTTATCATGAGGTAAATTAGAGCATGTCAGTCTTAAGTCAATAAAACTGCCAGAGCGTAGATGACATGGCTTATTATCGCACAGTTTGACAATACTCTTTAAGAGCGAAAACACATATTACACAAAAAAGCTGGAACTTACTGTTACATTGAGCCTCATAAGTGTTACCAGAGAATACAAAATACGCCTATCGTTATTCACTAAATAGGCCTAAAACTATAATTATTGTGTAGGCTATTTAGAAACGTATTTTATAGCCGATGACATAAAAAGACCCAATAGTGGCGGAGGCAAAAGTGAAAACCGTCTTAAAAAAACAAGTAAAGTACGACATATCACCAAAACACCTAAAAGAGGGTTCGATTTTTGGTGCCCTCTCTGATGGCGCCATCCAATTCTTATTAGAAAATGGTGTGCTGCACAACGTTAGCGAGGGGGATGAGATTTTTGCCTATGGTAGCAAAGGTAATAGCTTTCACGCTGTGCTGCATGGCAAGCTGGATTTTTACAAGCAACATGGCGAAAAGAAAACGCGCACTCGGACCATTACCTTTGGCGAGGCGATTGGCTTTGTTTCTATGATTGCGCTGCACGAACGTGTTGGTAGTCTTTATGCTTTAGAGGACTGCTTACTTCTGGAGATCTCCAGTCAATTGTTCAGTGATTTTCATGATCAGTATCCGTTTGATTTTGGTATTTTACTGATGAATTTATCTAGGGATATGGCACGAACCATTCGCGTATTAAGTAACGCACTGGTTGAAAACGATGTTGTCGTGAAAAGGAATTAGAATAGACTAACGAGTGCGTGATGAATCGTTAGTCTATTTAAGCGAATTAGGGTAACGCAGCAACCACCGATATTTCGACCAATAACTCAGGGCGAGCCAATCGAGCTTCGACACAAGCTCTAGCGGGAGCATGCCCTTCAGGAATCCAGGAATCCCAAACAGCGTTCATAGCAACAAAATCTTTCATATCTCGGAGATAAATGGTTGCAGATAATATATAAGATTTATCTGTACCAGCTTGCTCAAGCAACACATCTACCTTATCCAGCATGGTTCGTGTCTGCTCGGTAATGTCCGTATTTGCATCCGCACCAACTTGGCCACACAAATATACGGTCTCATTATGCTTAACAATACGACTCATACGCTGACCAACTTCCATGCGCTCAATGGTTGCCATAAAAACCTCTATTAGATTGAGAGTTAAAGATTATAATCTTGTTATTATTAGAATTTTTGTAAATCACCAGCCAACTAATATAAAACGACAAGACATTAAAACTCCAGTCCTTTTTGCGCTTTTATTCCTCTTTTGAAGGCATGCTTTACTTCTTTGATCTCGCTGACCGTATCAGCCAGTTCGATTAAGGCATCAGAAGCCCCTCGACCAGTCACCACAAGGTGTTGATTTTCCGGACGATTCATAAGGGCTTGAATAACCTTATCCTCAGGTAAATACTCATAATGCAATAAATAGGTCAATTCATCGAGTACCACTAAATCGATGCTAGAGTCGATCAGCATCGCGGCAGCTTTTTCCCATGCTTGCTCAGAAGAAGCAATATCTGATTCACGATTTTGTGTTTCCCATGTAAATCCTGCTGGCATGATTTCCCACAGCACTCTGTCTTGCTGTTTGAAAAAATCGATTTCGCCTGTGTTCCATTCACCTTTCAAAAACTGAACCACGCCTACTTTCATGCCATGACCTAAAGCGCGAGCAACCATCCCCAAAGCTGAACTCGATTTGCCTTTGCCATTGCCCGTCAAAAGAACAAAAGTCCCCTTGTCTTCTTGCGCTTTCGCAATGCGTTTGTCTACATGAGACTTAATGGCTTGCATGCGCTTTTTGTGCTGTTCTGGATCCTTGATTGTTTTTGACATGTAAACACCCATTAAAAATAGAAAACCCAACCTGCGTTCATTACCGTCACAGATTAGGTTTTACAAACATGATTAAGAAAGTTAGATGCGATCGTCTTCTGGGTCGTAACCTAGATTAGGGGCCAACCATCGCTCGGCGTCATCTTTACTCATTCCTTTACGCTCTGCGTAATCATCTACTTGATCTGGCCCAATTTTACCCACACCAAAATAAGTGGCATCTGGGTGGGCAAAATACCAACCACTCACTGCAGCAGTTGGCAACATTGCAAAGCTCTCAGTAATTTCCATATCGATTCTTTCTTTCACACCTAACAATGTCCAAAGCTTGGCTTTTTCAGTGTGATCAGGACAAGCCGGATAACCAGGAGCTGGACGAATACCTTGGTACTTTTCTTTTATCAGTTGCTCATTGGTTAGCGCTTCGTTTTGCGCATATCCCCAAAATTCTTTACGCACTTTTTCATGCAAATATTCCGCTGTTGCTTCGGCTAGACGGTCAGCCACCGCTTTGATCATAATGGAATTGTAATCATCGTGATCCGCTTCATATTTTGTCACAAGAGGGTCAATGCCAAAACCAGCGGCACAAGCAAAGGCACCCATGTAATCCGCCACACCACTGTCTTTTGGTGCCACAAAGTCTGCCAAACTGTGGTTATATTTTCCTGGCGCAGTCAATTCATTTTGAATACGTAAGAAAGACAGACGTTCAACTACTTCGCTGCGGGATTCATCCGCATAGATTTCAATATCATCGTGATTGACCTGATTCGCAGGAAACAACCCAACAACCGCTCTCGCTTGCAAAGAATGGCTGGCAATCACTTCATCAAGCATTTTCAATGCATCGTTATACACTCGGGTCGCTTCCACACCAACAATTTCATCGGTCAATATACGTGGATAGGCACCCGCCAGCTCCCACGTTTGGAAGAATGGCGTCCAGTCAATGTAAGCTTTCACCTGATTTAGGTCGATATCGTTCTCTGTCAAAACCGTAATACCGAGCTTCTTAGGCTGAACCACATTGCCATTGAATGCGATAGGAGGTTTATTCTGACGCGCCTTATCCAAGGAGACTCGACGCCCAGCTTTGGCTCGATCTTTATAGCGAATGCGAGTTTTTTCGTAATCGGCTTTAATCTCGTCAACAAACTTCTGACGACGCTCTTTGTCTTTGCTCAACAAAGCGCTGGCAACGCCCACGCTTCGGGAAGCGTTAGTCACATGCACGACTTGATTACGCTTGTAGTTTTGTTCAATTTTAACGGCCGTGTGAGCTTTTGATGTGGTCGCACCACCTATCATCACTGGCAAATTAAACCCTTGGCGCTCCATTTCTTTCGCTACGTGCACCATCTCATCCAGTGACGGTGTAATCAAGCCAGACAAACCAATCATGTCTGCACCCTCTTCTTTCGCCGTACGCAAGATTTTTTCGGCAGGCACCATGACGCCAAGGTCGATCACTTCAAAGTTATTACATTGCAAAACAACACCGACAATATTTTTACCTATATCATGTACGTCACCTTTTACCGTTGCCATGACAATCTTGCCATTACTAGACGATGCGGTATCCATGTTAAGACGTTTTTCTTCTTCAATAAAAGGCATTAGATAAGCAACGGCTTTTTTCATCACTCGCGCTGATTTCACCACCTGGGGCAAAAACATTTTACCAGAACCAAATAGGTCACCGACTATGCTCATACCATCCATCAAAGGCCCTTCGATAACCTCTAATGGACGAGCAAAAGCCTGACGCGCTTCTTCTGTGTCTTCGTCTATAAACTCAGTAATCCCTTTTACTAGAGCATGGCTTAATCGTTCGGCGACTGGCAACCCGCGCCATTCTTGCGTTTCTTTCTCTGCGACTTCACCCGTTCCAGCAAACTCACCTGCCATGGCCAGCAAATTATCCGTTGCATCTGGAGTACGGTTAAGCACCGCGTCTTCTACGGCATTACGTAACTTAGGCGGAATGTCTTCATACAGGGCAAGCTGGCCTGCGTTAACAATCCCCATCGTCATACCTTGCTTGATCGCGTGATACAAGAAAACAGCATGAATGGCTTCACGTACCGGGTTATTACCACGGAATGAGAAAGAAACGTTCGACACCCCTCCCGACACTTTGGCATAAGGCAGTTCACGAGTGATATCGCCTGTGGCTTCGATAAAGTCCAAAGCGTAACGATTATGTTCTTCAATCCCGGTCGCGATAGCAAAAATGTTAGGATCGAAAATAATGTCTTCTGGTGGAAAGCCGACTTCGTCCACTAAGATGTGATACGAACGACGGCAAATCTCAATTTTACGTGCGCGGGTGTCCGCTTGTCCGACTTCGTCAAATGCCATGACGATCACCGCAGCCCCATATTTCATTAGCTTACGAGCTTGCTCACGGAACTTATCTTCGCCCTCTTTCATACTGATAGAGTTAACGACGCCTTTGCCTTGAATCCATTTCAAGCCAGCTTCAAGGATTTCCCACTTAGAGGAATCCAGCATGATAGGCACCCGTGATATATCAGGTTCAGACGCAATAAGCTTAAGAAATCGTTCCATCGCTGCTTGCGAGTCCAGCATGCCTTCATCCATGTTGATGTCGATGATCTGTGCACCGTTTTCAACTTGTTGGCGAGCCACATCCAAAGCGGTATCAAAATCGCCCTCTTTAATAAGACGTTTAAACATCGCTGAGCCTGTTACGTTGGTTCGCTCTCCAACGTTAACAAACAAGCTATTGCCGTCAATGTTAAAAGGTTCAAGACCAGACAACCGACAGGCTTTTTCAATTTCAGGAATAATGCGAGGCGTCGCATTGGCAAAGGCTTTAGCAAAAGTGGCAATGTGCTCTGGTGACGTTCCGCAACAACCACCAATGATGTTCAAAAAGCCCGAGTCCACCCAACCTTGAATCTCTTCTAACATTTCTTCTGGCGACTCATCGTACTCACCAAATGCATTAGGTAAACCGGCATTAGGGTGAGCTGAAACGTGTGTGTCGGCAATACGTGAGAGCTCTTCAATGTATTGACGTAATTCTTTTGGCCCCAGAGCACAGTTTAAACCCACTGAAATAGGCTTAGCGTGAGAAATCGAATTCCAGAACGCCTCGGTTGTTTGACCGGATAAGGTACGACCAGAAGCATCCGTAATGGTGCCTGATATCATGATTGGATAACGAACACCATTTTTTTCAAAATAATCCAATACTGCGTAAATAGCCGCTTTGGCATTCAGTGTATCAAAAATGGTTTCGATCAAAATGATGTCCACACCACCTTTAATCAAACCATCTACAGCAGTGGTATATGCCGCAACCAGCTCATCAAAATGCACGTTGCGAAAACCTGGATCGTTGACATCCGGTGAAATAGTACAGGTGCGGCTCGTTGGCCCGACTGCCCCCGCCACAAAACGTGGTTTACTGGGATTTTGTTGCGTAAATTCATCTGCGGCTTCGCGAGCTAAACGAGCCGATTCAAAATTTAATTCATAGCTCAAGTCTTCCATGTGGTAATCCAGCATGGAAATATGGTTAGCATTGAACGTGTTGGTTTCAATAATATCAGCACCAGCTGCAAGATAGCTGGAATAAATGTCTTTAATAATCTTTGGTTGAGTCAAAGAAAGTAGATCGTTGTTGCCTTTTAAATCGCTGTTCCAATCCGCAAAACGTTCGCCGCGATAATCTTGTTCTTCTAATTTATAGCCTTGAATCATGGTGCCCATGGCGCCATCTAGAATCAAAACATTTTCAGCTAATCGTTTCTCAATAATAGAATACGAATCGGACTTTACCACGCTCACCACCTCAAAAAAGAATATGCGAAGGTACTATACCGAAAAGTCATGCTTTTCGCGTTGAAAAAAAGTAATGCGGAATTGAATGATACGAGGGATAGAATGGTAGAGCCGATATTACATATCGACTCTACCATCACCTAGAGACAAAAGACTTAAGAATTCAGCTCTTGGTTGTTTTTTGCTTTATTGATACGACCAATCAGGAAGCCGCCTAGCAAGGCAAGTAAAATAGCACCCACCCAATAACCGTACTTTTCAAACCAGTTAGTGTTGATCAAAGATAAAGTTTCATTACCTCGGTAAACCTGCTTCTGAATCGTCTGATCTTGGAAATTAATTTGCTGCGTCACAAATAAGTTCAATTGCGCATCAGGTTTTTCGTTCAAACCCGCTACACGCCAGCGCCATTGCAAACGACCATCTTGAACCACAGCCGTAGCTATCCGATCACTTACCATCTGAATATCGCTGTCTGTGACGAGTTCAGCTTGATAGCTCTGGCCAGAAAGTGAAGGTTGAACTTCTGCCGACACCAAAATTTCAAAGTTATTGTGCAAAGAAACTTCATTTGGCAATTGCCATTGAACATTTCGCAATGTTGAACTCATTTGCAGCTGCAAAGCATCTATCGCAGCGGCAATTGAAATGCTGCCGTTTTCTTTAGCCTCTAGTGCTTGCTGCGTACTGACTAAACGAGCAGACAACGCCTCAAGCTCAGCTTGACTTGTAGCAAGCGCAGCACTGGCTGCATTCAATTGCTCTGTCAGTAACGCATTATTCTGTAAGGCTTGGGCCAATTTTTCATCCAATGCCTTCCAACGAGCCGCATAATCAGCGCCTTCGTCTAGGGCGGATTCCAGCCTCAATACATCATTTTTGTACTCATCAATGAGCGCCTTTTGTGCCGCCATTTGCTTTCTTAAATCGGCAAGTTCTACGCGCATCTGAGCATTTTCACGCTCGTAGCTCGCGTTGTCATCTGTCATCAACGCCGTCTGCGCGTCTACTGATGGCAACGCCTCGACTGAGTCTTCACCGCTTAAAGCGCGAATTTTATCCCACAAAACTTGATGCTGAGCTCTTGCATCTGATAACGCGCCTCCCAACATCAAGTTTTCTTTTTTCAACGCACTGAGTCTTTGTTGATTCAGTTGATTATCTGCTTCCAAATTCGCGTATTTCTTTTGCAATTCAGTGTTATCACTCAGTAACGCCAGATAACTTTGCTTAAAGTCATCTTGTGACGTCGGCATATTTTCTAAACTAGACACTTGATTCTTGAGTGATGTGTTCTCATTTTCCAACTGACTGATTCGGCGAACCAATAAATCATTATCCAATTTTAAGGCCGCATAACGAGACTCTAAAGACTGGCGTAATTTTTTCTGTTCCTCTAAAGCCAACAAGTTTTCGGCATTGTTCGCTGACTTTTGTAAAGCCGCTATTCTGGCGTCTTTTTCATCTAAGGCTTTATTGAGCGCAAACAACTGTGTTTTGTTCACCGCCAACTGCTGCTGAAGCGAATCAATAAGAGAAAGCTTAGAGTCTAATACTCGTTCCAACTCAATCTCTTTTGGGCTAACGGCAGTGCTCTGTAATGGCAATTCAATCTGATTATTAGCAGATTCAACAATACCGTCGGTTTGCTGGCGTGACGTTGTGCTACAAGCAGACACCAGCAGGCCCAAAGTGATTGGAATCAAAATCGTCGTACGTGCTTTCATTTTTCACTCCTTAAATAAAATCAAGGTCGACAATAGGTTAACACTCTTATGCCAGATTTACGTACAGAATGCAAAGAACAGGTAAAGAACTTTGAATTAAGATCTAAAAAAACCCTTACAGTAAAAGCCATTGAAGTGACCCCCAATAGTTGGACAACCAACATTGGGGGTTCTTTTTTATGTCAAAGTACAGTCGTGTTTTTAAAATCACATTAGCTCAGCAATGCCTTAACGGTGTTTCATCACCCAAAGCGCTTG